>Ga0315339_1000004_pt1:0-672500 | contig 837496 bp, 790 predicted proteins | sample ASW17metaG_FD_204514 | JGI IMG/M metagenome (GOLD analysis project Ga0315339, IMG submission 204514) | Ammonia-oxidizing marine archaeal communities from Pacific Ocean, United States - ASW #17 | ecosystem: Environmental > Aquatic > Marine > Oceanic | place: USA: California | collected...
GGAGATGCATCATCGGAAGATGACGGCGGAGCAGGAGCCCCGGGTGGAATGATGCCAGGAGGCGGAATGCCAATGGGTGGTATGGGCGGCATGATGTAGGAGCAGTAAAGCCTAAAAAGATAACAAAGACTGTAGACGAAACAGGTTTACAGATAAAGTAACAAAAAAAGCGGGCTATTTAGCCCGCTTTTTTATTGCTTAATTTATAATGATTTCAGAGTGTTGCAACAGCATTTACTTTTTAAATAAAAAAACTTTATAAATTTTCTTAAATTATTGTTGACAACTTAAGTAAAATACTTATATTTATTATAAGTAGTTAATACAGCTACTTAAAATTCATCCTCCATCCTCCTTTAAAGAGGGAATGTTCCAAAGCCCACTGGGACATTCCCTCTTACTTTATTTAGAGATATTGAATAAATTCTTATATATGATTTATTTTATGTCTCGGCTTTATTAAAAATTGTCATGAATAGCAAAGTAAAAATAATTTCATTAATACTAATTCTCTTTATTGCGATTATCTCTATAATGGCCTACCTGATATACCAAGCTAAAAATAAGGAGACCTTTAATGGTTTTTATAATGAAAAGATTCTGGATGAATTCAGCCTAAAGGATGGTAAAGGAAATGATGTATCTCTATCTGACTATAAAGGGAAATTAGTGCTTCTTAATTTTGGATATACGAGCTGTCCTGATATTTGTCCAACTACACTCGGTAATTTACGAAGTATTTATTCTAAACTTGATGAGAATCAGGATGATGTTCAGGTAGTATTTATCTCGGTAGATCCTGAAAGGGACAAACCCGAAAAACTTGATGAGTATGTAAATTTTTTCAATGATGATTTTATTGGTCTTTCGGGTACAGAAGACCAATTAAAAGAAGTATCCAATATATTTAATATTTTTTATTTTAAGGAAGGAGTCAATACAGATAAGGATTATTTAATGAGTCATCCAACTTCCATATACTTAATAGACCGAGAAGGAAAATTAATTCTAAAATACCCACACACTACAAAACAGGAATTTGTTGTAGAGGATTTAAAAAGACTTTTGTAAGATGATAAAACTATGAACTATTTGATCTTAATATTATTTGCCCTGATTTCATGCAGCCAGAATGCTGGTGGTGGAATAGAAATTAAAAATGCTTGGATAAGAGAAGCTCCACCCGGTGCAACAGTAGCGGCACTTTATCTTGAAATTAATAATAATGACGGTGAAGACCAAATCCTTTCCATTAACACCCCTGTATCAGAACTTGCGGAATTTCATAATACTCAAGTTACACCTGACGGTACAGGAAAGATGGTAAAGCTTGAAAATCTCTCAATCCAGTCCGGAGAACAATTAAAATTTTCTCCCGGTGGAAAACATATAATGTTAATAAATTTGAACAAAGTATTAAAAGCTGGGGAAGTTTACGAAGTAACCATAGATTTTAAAAATTCAGGGCAAAAAACTGTGAACGCTGTTGTCAAAGGTTTTGATAGCGGTAAAGATGAAGATCATAGCGGCCACTCTATGGATCATTAACTGCATCTGTATTTTCTTCTTCTTTAAACCCGGAAAGTTCTGCAAGTTTGCTTAATTCGTATTGACCCTTGTAATACCTGTCTTTTATCTCCCACGTTGGATAAGAAGAAATACCCTTGGCAAAACAAAGAGAAGGGTTCGCGTTAGCCCCCCTGTTATCACATTCAACATATTCAATAAAGTTAAATGCATTACCAAACTCCTTTTTCTGATCAATGCAGTGTGGGCATTTGTATGATCCGTACATTTTTGCCCCAATACTTCCCAAATGTTTTGCAAGTGCGACCTGGTAGCTGTTTGAGTTGCCGATAAAGTCCTGAGATGAGTGAATACTGTTTGCTCCATATATTACTATGGATGCAAAAACGATTGCAAATACAATCAATTTCCCATTGGATGTTCTTGGAGATTGGGATGATTTTTTTAAAAGAAGTAAAACCAGGATAGCCAGTATTATTAAAAGTGAGACAACGCAAAAAGAACAAATGGCCTTTATTTTAAAAATCTCAACATATGTTAGATATATGGAAAACGAAGCACCAATAACTGTTATGTAAAAAAGCAGGTCCCATTTTTTTCTTTTAGTAAATGAGTAGAATGAAACTCCAAGTATCAATATATATCCCGCAAGCCCTATTACAGATACAGGTATCCCGAATATTCTGGAATAAAGGCTGTTGTTAACTATGTCACAACCCTCACCGGTAATACAATAGTTTAAATTGTTTCCGCCTAATATCTTTACGGATAAGTAGGCCGAGATTATCAGACCCGCAAAAGCAAGAAGTTTTATAAGGTTAAGATCTTTGTTTAAAAATGATTTTGATGAACTCATAATATAAGTATTAATTTTTACCAGTTGCGACAGAAGTTATATTATAAATAATAAAACTGTAAATAGTATACAGATTTGGATAAAAAAATTACTGTATTTTTTTGAGTGCTTCATCAATTTGTTTTTCTATAATGGATTCATTCAGCAATACCGTGTTATCACTGAATGGATCAAGTAGGTTGTTCTGTGTTTGAGTTACAGTTTTTGAAGTACTTGAATAGTTTTTTTCAATTGAAATCAAATCAGTCATTTCGAGGAATTTTAGCAACTTAAACGTATCCAGCTTGCTAAGTGGGCTGGAGTTTACAATATCATTGATACTAATTTCATCCTTTATCATGTTGATCAGTTTGATCTCCTTGATTGAATTTAGAGTCAATTCTCCAATTTTAGTAAAAAGTACTTCTTTTGGCCTGATCTGGCCGTCGATATCAATTTCAGTGGATGAAGGGTCTTCAAATAAATAATGTTTGTCTACCGCTTCGTATATAACTTGTATGGGGTCAATGCGAAATATTGTTTCTACCTCGGTCTGGTCTGAATACATAAAACCGTAAAAACCATCTATGCACCTGAACCCGTTTAATAATTTGAGTTTGAGCTGGACTTCGAGAATATTGCTAAGTTCATGCGGTGTAATTTTGCCTAATTTAATAAGTGATTCCCCAATCTTAAGTCCCGATTCTAGAGAGTATTGAATAGCACTCTCCTGGTCCTTTTTAGATATCATTTTATTTCCAACAAGTAATTTACCTAGCATTTGGTTTGGATCATTGCATTCCACAAACTGTATATATCCATCATGAAAATATATATTTAATGTTAAATTAGATTCTATAAAAAGATGGCCAAGGCTTTTTTCATGATGAAATTTACTAAGTAATTTTACAAAATTTGTTTTTTCGAGTCTTCCAGACACATCATAATTATTTTCAACATTTGTATCGGTATTACCCGGAACTTCGTACTGATTTAAATCATTAACAGTTGAAGTTTTATCAAAGTTATTTGCAGTTAACCCTGATTTATTAGTTTCTACTATTGCTTCGATAAATTCATCGACACATGAAAATCTGTCATTGGTATTTTTGGATAACGATTTTAAAATTATGTTCTCAATTTCTTTAGGAATTCTGGGATTTATTTCTGTTGGAGGTGGGGGCGGATCTTCTACCTGGGCTTTCCTTACTTCAAAATCTGATTTGCCGGTTGTAGTAAAGGGAACTCTTCCGGTCAATAATTGATAAAATGATATTCCCAGAGAATAAATATCTGCCCTGTGATCAATTTTTTTACCGAGTATCAATTCAGGGGCCATGTATTTCGGTGTACCTATTACTCCACCACCTTCTGATGTAGGATCAGAGTCACCAACAATCTGGGCAATCCCAAAATCGGTTATCTTTACATGGTTGGAAGTGAGTATAAAATTACTGGTTTTTATGTCTTTATGAATAACATTTTTTTTATGTGCGTAGCTCATTCCTTCCAAGATTTGAAGAATAATATTAGTAGCATAATTTACATCGAACGCTCCCTGGTGGTTGATTATCTTTGATACACTCTCACCCTCAACGAATTCCATTATAATGTAATGATTGTCTTCAAATTCGAAAAAATCGTAAACTGTAACAATATTAGGATGATTAAGTTTTGCCTGGATTCTGGCTTCAGAGTAAAATCGGGCCACCATATCATTGTTGCTAAGGAGTTTTGGATGAATCATCTTTATGGCAACGATCCTTTCAAGTGAAAGGTGAATAGCTTTATATACCTTTCCCATGCCGCCGTGGCCGATTTCCTGTGAAATTTTGTAATTTCCTATTATTTTACCAATAGACATAATGAGTCTCTAATTATTTTTGGTTGGACTATTACTATTAAGATTTTCCAAAAAACTGTTCTGATTCTTAACATCTAATTCAATTACCTTTGTAATCTGAACTGTAATATTGTCCTTTCCTCCCCTTTTGTTAGCCATATTAACCAGTAATTTACATGCTTCTTCAGGTTCATATATGTTTAAAATACTGCATATTTCTTCTTCATCGATATATTCTGTAAGCCCATCAGAGCATAGAAGAAATACATCACCCTGGTTTGCCGTAAATGGATCATACGTTTCAACTTCAATATCGTCAGATATACCTACTGCTTTAATAAGCATATTTCTGTGGGGAGAGGATTTAGCTTCTTCTTTTGAAATGATTCCTGAATCAAGCATTTTTTCTGCAAGAGTATGGTCTTTGGTAAGCTGTGTAATTTTTTTATCTCTTACAAGATAAGCTCTTGAATCACCAACATGAGCAAGAAAAGTTTTATTATTTAATATAAGCATCGCAGTACAGGTAGAACCCATACCCTTAAGTTCTTCCTTATCTTTTGATGCCTGCATAACATTCTGATTTGCAACTTCAATGGAGTTTTTTAGGGAACCAAGTGCATTTTTAAGGTTATTATCCTGTGATTTAAAATAATCTTCTATGGAATTCACCACTGTTTTACTTGCCACTTCCCCAGCCAGGTGTCCTCCCATACCATCTGCTACTACAAGAAGCAGAAGTTTTTCGCTTGAGTTATCAACGTTCAATTCCAAAAACGAATCTTCATTGTTTTCTCGTATTTTCCCTATGTCTGTTGTGCTAGAAGTTTGTAACTGCATAATCTAAAATTCTTAAGTTTGAACGGTATTTTATAAATTCTCGTTACAGCACGAATACCATTTTATGATTGCCTATTTGAATTACATCACCGCTATTTAGAATTTGTTCATGAATTTTTTTTCCATTTATTTTTGTAGGCTTAAAAAAAGACCCGGAATTTATTATTCTATAATTTCCATCCGACTGTCTTACTATTGATGCATGTATATCTTTTACAAACAGTTCATTTAAATTAACATTTGCATCAGGATTTTTCCCTATTGTAAAATATTCAACTTGAATAGGTATTTCTATTCCTCCTGATCCTATAAGTTTAGAATTGCCAGGAGAATTTTGGGATTCAAGACGTCTCAAAAGCTTGTCTTGTGTATTCTGGTCAACCATCACAGTGTGTCCTTCAGTAAATGCTTCATCCTGTATCTTTGTTGACTGATCTAAGGTGAGAGTGTGTTTGCCTACCATGATGATGTCGCCAATGTTTATATTAGCCCATTCAATTTTTTTCCCATTCACGTATGTACCGTTTGCACTACCAAGGTCTTTTATTATTATTTTTGGACCTTCCCTGTATATTTTTGCGTGAAATCTTGATACAGCTAAATTATTGATATATAAATCGTTTTCAATATCCCTTCCGATTGATATTGAGTCGGTATCAAATTTCTTTTTTTCTATCATCCTTGCATCAAGGCTGACCGATATAAATGTCTGATTGAGATTCATCTACTTTTAATTTCCGATAAATATTTACTAATATTATAAATCTTAAATTTCTTTTTTGTTATAATTAATTCATAAATATTAAATAATTACAAATATTATTAAAAACATAAATTTCTTTTTTGTTATAACTAATTTATAATCATTTATGATGCTCTTAAATATTATGCAATTTACGTACCAATTGAAGGTATTTTAATGGAAAAATGGTTTATATTAGGATTATTGGCAGTATTTTTGTTTGGCTTAGGTAGTTTTCTTGGAAAATTTGCTTCCAATTCCGATATTTCACCCAGGGTATATTTTTTTGAAGTGGTTGGAACCATAACGGTGTTTACTACATTTTTTTTCTTAAAAAAAGCTGAGATATTAAATGGTTTTTCAGTTAATTATTATGCAATAGGTATGGGATTATGTTGGGGAATAGGCACAATACTCTTTATTTTTGCCATGCAAAATTCCAAAATTTCGATGATTACGACTTTAACCGCACTTTACCCGGCCATAACAATTGTGCTCGCTTATGTATTTCTGGCAGAAAGGCTTGAGGCGAAAGAAATTGTTGGGGTACTACTGGCCATGGCAGCAATATTTCTGATTGTGAAGTAGAAATTAACCATTTATTCTTTTCTTGTTAATATATGCTTAATATTTGATGTTAATATTATTACAGTATATTAATAGTAAAAGTCAGGGTTATTATGTCAAATAATAAAAACATTTCATCAAATATAAACTATTCAAATGATATCACCCAAACATTCTGGGGACAGGTAGCTGCCTATATTTCAAATTTTTTTTCACCCCCACTTGCTCTGATTTATGGAATATTAATTTCAGCTTATCATATTGATACTACTTCAGGCTGGTTATGGACAATACTATTTATTATGCTTTTTATCCTCCCGCCTACACTATATGTACTTAGCCTATTAAAGAAGGGTCTTATAAAAGATTTTCATATGAATATCCGAAATGAGCGTGTAAAACCTCTTTTGGTTATGATAATTAACACACTTATAGGAGCTGGAATATTTTATGTCCTTGGAACTCCGAAATTCTTTATAGTATTTACTCTTTGCTGTTTGATTTCGATTTTACTTATGTTCTTTATAACACTCAGCTGGAAACTCAGTGGGCATGGGTTGGCTGCAGGTGCGCTTTGTGTGATTTTGATTTCAACAATGCAAGAAGCAGCAATTCCCTTTACAGTTATAGTTCCATTAATTGCCTGGTCAAGAGTCAAACTCAACCGCCACACAGTGCTTCAGACTGTTTCCGGAGTAATTCTGGGGTTTTTAACTTTTGGTATTCCTCTTTATTTGACTGGACTTATATAAAAAATATAGGTTTTACTGACCAAAGATAACTGATTCCTGGTAATCAAACTGGCGGCTGCCCATTTTAATAATCTCTACCAAATCTTTATCCGTGTAATCGGTATCACTGCTTTCAAGTATAAAATCTACAATATATTGAACATTGTTTTTAAAATCAGCAGGATAGATAAAATCTGAATTTAACCATTCTTCTATGTGGTTTTCAAAATCATTATCAATACTGCTTAGGACATTTATGCCAAGTCTTCTTAGAGCCTCGGCATTACATTCCTGTTCGTACTGTCCCTTCATAGGGATTGTTAGTATTTTTTTTCCAAGATACAGTGCCTCTGAAGGTGTTTCGAAACCGGAGTTGCAAAGAATGCCCTCACAGGTAGCAAGGCTCTTAACAAAGTTTTCGTTGTTTATCGGGTTTATAGTTACATTTTTTTCATTATACGGTTTGCCCTTATAATGTTTTGAGAAGAGTTCCCATTTTGCATCTATCCTGTTGAGCCGTTTCGTTATATATATTTCATCAAATGAAGGAAGGTAAACCGTGTAATGACCCATGTTCTTAACAACTGCATCTCTTATCTCTTCCCTTATTATAGGTGTTTCAATAAAACTGTCGTATTTTTCGTAGTGAAGTCCGATAGGAATTGAAACAGGTGCGTACCACTTAATTATAAATTCTGCCAGGGTATTAATCTTTTCAGGCCTTGGCATAAGATCAGAACTAAAAGCGGTCTGATGAGAGAGAGAAATGTAAGGTTTCTTTTTCCTTTTGCATGCCCAGGATGCAATAGGTTCAAAATCGCTGACTACGACATCGTAGTCTTCTACAGGAAGATCGTAAATGTCTAAAAGGAATTTATTTGGCCTGGCTTTTTTAATACTGCTGTAGTAATCAATACCGCCGGTTTTACCAAAAACAAAACCCAGGCCTTCCAGCTGGTATTTTACTTTAAACCCTAAATTTACCTCATGCTGAGTTTCACTGACAAGGATGTCAACGTCAGCTTCTTTTACAAGGTATTTAAGTACCTCTTTAGATCTGCTGATATGGCCGTTGCCAGTACCCTGAATCGCGTATAGGATTTTCATTTTAAACCATTAAAAATTCTGAACACCTAAATTCATATACCTAATAATTTTACAATCATTACACAATTCCGGTTATTCGGAAATATATGTATATAATATATGAAACTTTATTAATTTTACATGAATGTAATATAAATTTCATGTTTACACCTTAATGCTAAAAACACTAGAGCTTGTTATTAAAAAATTTAGGATGATATACAAAGCGATACTTTATGCGATATGTGTATTGCTGTTTTTATTAATAAATCTTATTATCTACATTCTTGTACCAGGCAAGAAAAATAAACTTTTTCTTTCGACGAAAGTAACATCATTTATTGTCAGGATTACCTTAATTGTATTGGGGGTTCATGTAACTGTTAAGGACGAAAATAATTTACGAGCCGGAGGAAATTTTCTTGCCGTATCAAATCATGTCTCTTACCTTGATATATATTCAATTGCCTCTATTATGAACTCTGTCTTTGTAGCAAGTGTTGATGGGGTTGAAAAAGATATTGTTATGGGTACTGCCACAAAGCTAAGCGGCGGACTATTTGTTGAAAGAAAAAACAGGTCAAGAGTAAGGGAAGATATGAATTCGATAAAGGAAATACTTGATCTTGGCTATAATGTAGTACTTTTTCCCGAAGCAGGGACTTCAAACGGCGATGGTGTAATCCCGTTTAAAAGCTCTTTTTTTGAATCTGCTATAAATGCCGGTGCAGATGTTGTAACTATTAGTATAAACTATACGGGTTTAAACGGGGAGCCGGTTACAAAGGAAAACAGGGATAATGTCTTTTTTTACGGACACCTTAAGTTTTTTCCACACTTCTTTAATCTTCTTGAACAGGAATCTGTCTCACTAAACATTAACTATATGTCTAAAATCGAGTTTGATCCAAACCGCAGCCGCAAAGAACTCTGCGAGATGGCTTACAGTGAAGTTTCTACTGCTTTTAAGAAAATGTAGAATATACTATCAGATTTTAGAACCAAACCACTTTTAATACATCTATAGATGGGATGGTATATCTTGCCCAATTTTAAGGGTTAAGTTAAGATTAGTTGCTTATTATTACATTAAATTAATATACGGAGAATCAGATGGAGATTAAATGGGCCAAGAGAATTGAGCAGCTTCCACCATACCTGTTTGCAGAAATTGACAGAAAAAAGAACGAACTAATAAAAAAAGGTATAGATGTAATTGACCTTGGCGTTGGAGATCCTGATATCCCAACACCGGATTTTATTATAAATGCTTTACAAAAAGCCGCAGAAGATCCATCCAATCATACGTATCCATCGTATATAGGTATGATGGCATTCAGAGAGGCAGCTTCGGAGTGGTATAAAAAAAGGTTCAACGTCAATCTTGACCCAGCAACAGAGATTGTTGCATTAATAGGGTCAAAGGAAGGGATTGCACATGCACCGCTTGCGTTTCTTGACCCCGGGGATGTTGCCCTTGTACCTGATCCCGGCTACCCGGTTTACCCTGTTGCAACAACTTTTGCCGGCGGAACGCCCTACTCTATGCCGCTACTAAAAGAAAACGGTTTTCTACCCGACCTTGATTCAATACCTTCAGATGTTGTTAAAAAAGCACGCCTAATGTTTATAAACTATCCAAATAACCCCACTACGGCATGTGCGGATGTAGGGTTTTTTAAAGAAGTCGTAGATTTTGCAAGTAAGAATAACATCCTTGTATGCCATGATGCTGCTTACACTGAGATTGCATTTGATGGTTATGTGCCTCCGAGTTTTCTTGAGGTGGACGGTGCAATGGACGTGGGGCTTGAGTTTCACTCACTTTCAAAAACATTCAGCATGACCGGGTGGAGAATAGCATTTGCCGCTGGAAACAGCAGGGCTGTAGCAGGACTTGGAAAAATAAAAACTAATATTGATTCCGGCGCTTTTCAGGCAGTACAGGTCGCAGGGATCGAAGCTATGAAAAACTTTGAAATAGGGCTTGAAGACAGAAAAAAAGTTTACCAGGACAGGATTAACTTATTTTGCAAATGCCTTGACGAAGCCGGGCTGGACTATACTAAACCGAAAGCTACATTTTATATATGGTTTGATGTTCCAAGGGGTTTTACGTCATCTGATTTTGCAGCAAAAATGCTTGAGGAATCCGGCATAGTAGTTACCCCGGGCAACGGCTTTGGAGATGCAGGTGAAGGATATGCCAGGGTCTCGGTAACATTTGATACGGACAGGATTGTACAAGCTGCAGAAAGGATTAAAGAACTTAGTTTTTAACGGAAATTACCCGAGACATTGGAACATTTACTCTTTGCAGCCAAATATATTGTAACCGCGATTTATGTAATCTCGCTTATGCTACTATGCACATTCGGGCTTTACAGGCTGTACCTCTCGATTTTATATAAAAAATACAAACCTTTTAAAGTTTCGCCAATATCAAAATTTAACAAACTTCCAAGAGTAACGATTCAGCTCCCGATATTTAACGAGATGTATGTTGTAGAGAGGCTGATATCTGCAGTATGTAAGATTGATTACCCTAAAAACCTGCTTGAAATTCAGGTACTGGATGATTCGACTGACAACACTTCTGAAATTGCTTTAAAGTGCGTTCAGGAATACCAGCAAAAGGGATTTGATATTACATTTCTTCATAGAGACAACAGGAAGGGCTACAAGGCCGGTGCATTAGAAGAAGGAATGAAAGTCGCCAAAGGCGAATTCATAGCAATATTTGATGCAGACTTTTTACCTCCTTCGGATTTCCTAAAAAACACTATTGATTACTTTACTGATGAAGAAGTTGGGATTGTCCAGACCAGGTGGGGCCACTTAAACCAGGATTACTCGGTTCTTACCAAGGCGCAGTCGGTCTTACTTGACGGCCATTTTATTATAGAGCAGCCAACCCGTTACAGGCACGGAGTGTTTTTTAATTTTAACGGGACTGCCGGAATGTTAAGGAAAAGCTGCATAACTGATTCCGGGGGCTGGCAGCATGATACTCTTACCGAGGACCTAGACCTTAGCTACCGGGCGCAGCTTTCGGGCTGGAAACTTGTCTACCTAAAAGACGTTGTTGCCAATGCCGAGCTTCCGGTGGATATGAACGCTTTTAAATCACAGCAGCACAGATGGGCGAAAGGTGGAATTCAGACAGCAAAAAAATTATTACCTACAATTCTAACTAGGCCCGACCTGCCGTTTAAAGTAAAAGCTGAAGCATTTTTTCACCTGATGGGAAATATTTCATACCTTTTATTGCTCGTACTTTTAACTTTTATGTTACCAATGGGTTACTTCTGGAAATCAATCGGTTGGGAAAAAGTTGTAATTATTAACCTTCTCACAATTTCAGCAGGCACAGGAAGTATCTTTTATTTTTATTATCTGACTATAAGAGAAGTGCATGGTGATAAATGGAAAGAGTATTTTAAATATATCTTTGTAGCGCTTGGCCTCGGTGCGGGGCTTGCACTAAATAATTCAAAGGCAGTTGTTGAAGCACTGTTTGGAAGGCAGTCCGAGTTTAAGCGTACACCAAAGTTTGCAGTTCAGAACCAAAAAGATATTTGGTCTACAACAAGTTATGTAAGCTCAAAGGACATTACTGCTTTTTTTGAATTTATGCTTGGAATAATGTTTTTGATCCAGACGGGTTATGCCATATATAAGGGGTATATCGGATGGATTCCTTTCCTTTTACTTCTGCAGTTTGGATTCATATACATCTCAATTTATTCATTCCTACACAGCTGGAATAGAAACAAGGTTTCATAAACCAGGCCCCCTTTCCAGGAGACCCGGCTTAATATTAATTCCTGACTAGTGGTGACCTTTGTGCTGGCCGTTGTATATCAATATGCCCGCAAGATTTACCAGTGGGTAAATTGGGCTGTTGTAATAACCGCCGTAACCGTAGCCATTGTAGGCGTAGGGCCTAGGGTAAGGCCTGTAATAGTTATTTACTACTGGCCTGTAGTGATTGTTGTAGCCATAATGCTTTGGCTTATAATAGTGTTGGTTGTAATGACCGGAATAACCGTAGTACTTCTGCGGTTTGTGTCCGTAACCGTGGCCATACTTTTTATTATACTTTTGATGGCCGTATCCATGCTTATAATGCTTAGGCCTATGTTTATTACCATAATATGCATGTTTGTTATGCTTATTATGATTGCCATGGCGATTAGCATGCTTCTTATAAGACTGATGTTTCCCCCCATGATTACCATAATGCTTTTTATAGCTTTTAGCCTCAGAGAAATTTGGGGCTGCTAACATAAAAGCGGTTAAAGCTAAAAAACTAAGGATATATTTACTCATATTTATACCTCCTGTTTAGTTTTCTATAACTTTTAACTATATGTTTAGAGTAATGTTACATAAAAAAATGTTCAAATATTGTTTTTAGTTATGATCCGGAATCGCTAATAATTATTTTTAATTATTAAGTTATTTTATAGTACTCCGGCCAATTCGAATCTAATTGAGATATTAAATAAATTAAATTTTAGTGTTTAAAAATTATATTGAGATTAATATTCTGAGTGTTAAAATTTGTTTAGATGAAACATTTTCTTTTTAGTATATTAATTTTGTTTCTTATTATCCCGACTTTCTTACCTATTGCCCCTCATGGGGCAATACATGCATTATATGATATTCATGAACTCAATCATTCAGAATCCAGTCATCACGACTATATCGAATCAGATATTTTTCATGACCATGAAAGCGGCAAATATATTGAACATGAAAATGTTGATCATGAATTACCAATAGATTTAGCTTCATTCTATAATGAAATTTTGCATATTGATTTAAAAAATAATGACAAAGATAATTTTTCTTCAATAAGTTTAGTTAATGGTCAAGATATTGATTATGACTATCTTTTGCAAATAACAAATGACAGATTTTATGTTCTAACTACTAGTAAAAAACGTGGCCCACCAGTTAACCAGGTTTTTGAAACTAATATTTCTTCTCTTTTTATTACTTCCCGCATTAGGATTTGATACCGTATTCAAAACGTTAATTTGCGTAACCCGCAAATGGGGATATTACAACTTTGATTCTGGTTGTTATCTCTAACGTTCCATCTTATTTCATCATTAAAATTTAAGATTTTATTTATAAATTTATGAGGACGATACCATGATAAAACATATTTTTATCAATACTTTTTTTATTTTAGTAATGAGTGCTTCTTCATTCTCTATTGCTCAAACACTAGATAAAAAAACAGCTATAAATTATGCATTGCAAAATAATCCCAATTTCAGGGCAGCATTATCTCAAATTGAAAGAATGGAAGGTAAACGCATTCAGGCTGACTTGATACCTAATCCTGAAGCAGTGTTTGAATTAGAAAATTTTGCAGGAACTAATGATAGGGAAGGATTTGAAGGTGTAGAATTGACTTTTGCCTTAGAACAAAAGATTGAGCTTGCCGGAAAACGCCGTAAAAGAACTGAAATTGCAGAATTCAATCACAACATAGTCCAGGAAAAAGCTACTGAAGAAGCTTTAAGGCTTGTATCTGAAACCGAATATGCACTTATACGTATGGAAATAGCTAAAAAACATGTCGACTTATCAAATAAACGTTTAGAATTAGCGAATGAAACCATAAATATAGTAAAGAAGCGTGTGGCAGCGGCAATTTCACCTGAAATTCAGTACACAAAAGCTGAAATTGAGAAGAATTCGGCTGAAATTGATATCCGAAATGCTGAAACAGAATATATAAATACCCGTAATGAATTAGCAAATCTTTTAGGCCTGGATAACGGTGATAATTTAGTTATTGAAGAAAATTTGGATATCCTGCCATTGCCAGTTGACCGTCAATTATTGATTAACTCTTTAAATTCCGCACCGCAAGTACGTATTAACGAATTTGCAAAGATACAAGCACGCTCTTCACTTGACCTTGCAAAGGCAGCAGGTGTACCTGATCCGACAATTGGTTTAGGTGTGCGACAATTTTTTGATAATGATGACACTGCTTTGGTTGCAATGCTTTCATTTCCATTGCCGGTATTTGACCGCAATCAAGGTGAAATTAAAAGTGCATTGGCAAATATTACAAGAACAGATGCTGTTGCCCGTGCAAATGAGCTTTCACTTCTTCAGACAGCATTAAATACATGGGAAACATTTCATACAGGATTAAATGAAACTAAGTATTACAAAAATAATATTATCCCTAATGCAAAAAAAGCTTATGAGCAGGCCGAATATGGATATAACCTTGGAGCCTTTACCTTTTTAGATTTACTTGATGCACAACGTACACTCAACCGGGTTCAATCTGATTATTTAGAAAGCATATCACGACTATATAAATCAAAAACCCAATTAGATTTCTTAATGGGAAAAAATAAAGTCCTTATTGAAGATGTTTTGGAATCAAATAATTATGGAGAAGAAAATGAAGAATAAACTGACTTTCATGATCATGGGTATCTTTTGTCTGATAGTCCTGTTTAATTTAAGCACAAATTTATCAGTAAATGCAGAAAATAACCATAAAGAAACAACTGAACAGAAAAAAGGACCACAAGGTGGAAAACTATTTGATACAGGAAATTTCTGGCTCGAGTTAATTATTTACGAAAGAGGTCTACCACCACAATTCCGGGTTTATGCTTACGAAAATGATCAACTTATTAATCCTTCAAAAGTAATGCTTTCAGTTCAGCTTAAACGTTTGGATGGAGAAGTTAACAATTTAACCTTTAAACCAGATAACGACTTTCTTGTTAGTAATGAAGTCGTAACAGAACCACATTCTTTTGACGTTAATATTGAAGCTCAATATAAAGATAAAATATACAAATGGAGTTTTGAATCACATGAAGGCCGTACTGAAATAAGTGAAAAATCCGCAAATGAAGCTGGTGTTAAAACCGAAAAAGCCGGGTCAGCTACTATTGGTGAATATATCCGTTTGATGGGCCGAATTACACTTAATCCTAACAATACAGCACAAGTAAGGGCGCGATTTCCCGGCATAGTCCAAAGAGTAAATGTTACTTGGGGGCAAAAAGTAAAAAAAGGTGATTTGTTAGCCAAAGTTGAAAGTAATAAAAGCCTGATTGTTTATAACGTAACAGCTCCGCTTGATGGTGTAATTACCTATTTAAACACAAACGTAGGAGATGTTGTGGGAAATGAACCGATTTTTACCATATCTAACTTATCAGAAGTATGGGCCGAATTCCACGTATTTCCAGGTGATTTAAGCAAGATAGAAAAAGGGCAGATTACAACTGTTTATGAACTTAATAGTGCTCAGAAGAAAGCTATTAACAAGATAAAAGCACCTATCAAGATGTTGCTCCCAACTGCCGATGCTAACAGCCAAACTGTAATTGCAATTGTCCCACTTGATAATAGTTTGGGGCAATGGCGGCCTGGAATTACTGTTAAAGGTGATGTTCTTATTAATAAAAAGGAAGTTTCACTAGCAGTTAAAAATTCTGCTTTACAAAGATTCCGGGATTTTACAGTTGTCTTTGCAAAATTTGGCAACACCTATGAGGTTAGAATGCTGGAACTTGGTATTAGCGATGACGAAAAGGTTGAAGTCTTGAGTGGACTAAAACCAGGGACTGAATATGTGACAGAGAACAGTTTCTTAATAAAAGCAGATATTGAAAAATCAGGAGCAAGTCATGACCACTGATGTAAGTACAAACGGCATGTCAAAGAAACTGTCATTTCTTGAACGAATTATACACGAGTCTATAAAACATCGCTGGATAGTAATGATTATTGTTATCAGTTTAATGCTGTTTGGTGTCTATAATTTCAGCAAACTCCCAATTGATGCCGTACCCGATATTACAAATGTGCAGGTAATAATCATTACAGAAGCACAAGGTTATTCACCACTTGAAGTTGAACAGCGGGTGACTTTTCCGGTAGAAACAGTTTTGGCAGGTATTCCAATGTTAGATCATACGCGATCTCTGTCCCGTTATGGACTTAGTCACGTAACCGCGGTATTTGAGGAAGGTACTGACATATACTTTGCACGACAACTAATAAGTGAGCGAATACAGGAAATAAAAAGTGAAATTCCAAATGGGCTTGAACCAAAAATGGGGCCTATTGCCACCGGGCTGGGTGAAATATTCATGTACGTGGTTGAAGCAGATCCAAATGCAAAGAAAGAGGACGGTACTGCTTATGACCCAATGGATCTAAATACATTGCAGGAATGGGTAATAATACCCCAACTACGTAATTTAAAAGGCGTTATAGAAGTAAATTCTGTTGGTGGGTATGAAAAACAAATACATGTCCTGCCTTACCCGGATCGATTATTGTCTTATAATCTCACAATCTTTGATCTAATTAATGCACTCGAAAATAACAACGAAAATATTGGTGCAGGATATATAGAACGTTTTGGTGAACAATATCTAATTCGTGTTCCGGGACAAGTAAAAAGTCTTGAAGACATTCAAAATATAATTGTTAGCAAAAAAAACGATCTGGTAATTCGTATCGGTAATCTAGCAGATGTTCAATTGGGTTCACCACTTCGTACAGGCGCAGCTACCCAGAATGGAGATGAAGTTGTGCTTGGAACTGCAATGATGTTAATGGGAGAGAATAGCCGCGAGGTATCCCAGCGTGTTGCAAATAAGTTAGAGGAAATAAATAAAACCCTGCCCCAGGGCGTCATAGCTAAACCCGTATACGATAGAACAGAATTGGTTGACCGGACTATTTCAACAGTGAAAAGAAACTTGTTCGAAGGAGCCCTGCTTGTAATCATAATTTTATTTCTTTTATTGGGTAATTTTCGTGCAGCTCTTATTACAACGCTTGTTATTCCTATCTCTATGCTAATGACAATAACCGGTATGGTTGAAAATAAGATTTCTGGAAATCTAATGAGTCTCGGTGCATTAGATTTTGGGCTGATTGTTGATGGAGCCGTAATCATTGTCGAAAACTGCATAAGGCGTTTTGGCATTGCACAACATCAACTTGGAAGAGTACAGACAAAGGAAGAACGCTTCAGATTAACTGCAGAAGCAACTGCAGAAGTGATTAAACCGAGTATCTTTGGAGTTTTAATCATAACTATAGTTTATTTGCCCATTTTTTCATTATCAGGAATAGAAGGAAAGATGTTTCATCCAATGGCTATAACTGTGGTTATGGCATTGTTATCTGCATTAATCCTTTCTTTAACTTTTGTTCCTTCTGCTTTTGCAATTTTGGTTACCGGTAAAGTCAAAGAAAAAGAAAGTAAGGTAATAAGCTGGGCTAAACTTGCTTATGAACCAGCATTACGGTGGAGTATCCGTCATCCATTAAAAATAATTGCTACTGCATCATTATTAGTCCTGATTAGTTTATTCGGGGCATCAAGAATGGGGGCTGAATTTATACCAAATCTTGATGAAGGAGACATTGCTTTACATGCATTGAGAATCCCTGGTACCAGCCTTAGCCAGGCAGTAACTATGCAAGCCACCCTGGAGAAAAGGCTTAAAGAAAATTTCCCGGAAATAAAAGAAATCTTTGGTAAAATTGGCACTCCAGAAATTGCCAATGACCCTATGCCGCCAAGTGTGGCCGACACTTTTGTAATTCTGAAGCCCCGCAAAAACTGGCCAGATCCGTCTAAAACTAAATCACAACTTGTTAAGGAAATGGAAATAGTCGCAAAGACAGTTCCCGGGAATAATTATGAATTCACCCAACCTATTCAAATGCGTTTTAATGAACTGATTTCTGGTGTTAGAAGTGACCTGGCAATAAAAATCTTTGGTGATGATTTGGAAGTTATGCTTAATGTTGCTGAAAAAGTGGAGAAAGAACTAAAAGCCATCCCCGGAGGCTCGGACATTAAGATCGAGCAGGCAACCGGGCTGCCGGTTCTTTCCATTTTGCCGGATAGAGTAGCTATGGAACGGTATGGTATCAACATTTCTAATGTGCAGGATGTGGTGCAGGTTGCAATGAGTGGTAGGGAGGCAGGAGTAATTTATGAAGGCGACAGGCGCTTCGATATTGTGGTTCGATTACCAGAGGATCTTAGAACTAATTTAGTAGCCATAGAGGATTTGCCAATTATGCTCTCAACGAACAAAACTGGTATTGAGACAGTAGATTATGTTCCTCTTAAAGAAGTTGCAAAATTAGAAGTTGTTTATGGCCCCAATCAGATCAATCGTGAAAACGGTAAACGAAGGGTTGTAATTACAGCAAATGTTAGGGAAAGAGATTTAGGTAGTTTTGTAGATGAAGTAAAAGATCGTATTGATAAGCAGGTGAATATTCCTCCGGGATACTGGATAGATTATGGGGGTACTTTCGAAAAACTCATATCTGCGAAAAAGCGTTTGTTAATTGTAGTACCTTTGGCATTATTGCTTATATTTAGTTTATTATTTATGGCTTTTAATTCACTACGGTGTTCGTTAATTATTTTTTCCGGTGTGCCATTAGCTCTAACCGGAGGAATAGCTGCCCTCATGCTAAGAGGAATACCTTTTTCGATTTCTGCAGGTGTTGGTTTTATAGCCCTATCAGGTGTGGCTGTATTGAATGGTGTAGTGATGGTGTCTTTTATTCGTGAACTTGAGAAGCAGGGAAAATCACGTCAACAGTCAATAATTGAAGGTGCATTGGTAAGGTTGCGTCCTGTCCTAATGACAGCGTTGGTTGCAAGTCTGGGTTTTGTGCCCATGGCACTTAATACAAGTGCTGGATCCGAGGTACAGCGCCCTTTGGCAACTGTTGTAATTGGTGGAATTATATCATCTACAATTCTGACACTTTTAGTGCTACCGGCATTATATAAATGTTTTCCTGACCGTTTTAAAATCTTGTAAAGAAAAATAATAATTTGTTAAAACTGAAAGGAGTAAATATTCAATTATTTACTCCTTTTTTTATAAATATCAGTAAGCTTAACCTCGACTATTCTAATCTAATCGAGATATTAAGATTAATTCATATTTAATACTTAATTTGTAATTGTGTTTATAACTAATTATTAAGTATTTCAGTAAATTCCCTGAATACTTTAGTAGGGACATGTTCCCCGGCACCAAAAATATTCATAAGGATTACAACCACCGACCCGCTCTCAGGTTTATACATAACAAGTGATGTAAAACCAATATATTCCCCGGTGTGGCCAATCCAGCCACTAATTTCTCCAATGCCCAGGCCGTATTTATCATATTCCGGACATATCCTCTTTTCCCTGGACTCAACAACATCATCACATGGATCGAATATTATGGGAGATAGACTTGCAATTTGTTCCTGGTAAATATCATGCTCAAGAAGAGTACCCTGGCCTAAAGCTTCTACCCAAATACGTAAATCTTCTAATCTTGAAATCATTGCGCCTGATCCGGCAGAAAGTGATGGGTCGACAAATGTGACTTCACTAAAACCATCATCAGGGCCAAGAAATATATATCCATTTGAAAAAGGTAAAGGCATATCAGGAGTATCTGGATAGCTTGTACCTTCAAGACCTAGCGGGATAATAATTCTATTTTGGATTTCCTCTCCCAAGGAATTACCTGTTACCTGTTCAACTATCATCCCGAGGATTACAGTATTTGTATTTGAATAGTGCCATCCGCCGCCAGGGGAAAAATATGGCAAATTACGGTCACCAACGTCAACTAAATCCTGCTCTGTAAATTTTGTTAATAGGTTATCAAGTATTGCACCAGAAAAATCAGTATCTTCCGTATAATTGAATATACCACTTCTCATATTAGATAATTCTCTGACAGTAGTATTGCTGTTTTTTATATCAGGGAAAAACTTTGATAAAGGATCATCAAGACTTAAGAGATTCTCACCTACAAGCTGGAGTATTACATTAACAGTTAATGATTTAGTAACGCTTCCTATGCGGACATGGTCTTCTTTTACTATAGGCTTATCATCATCAACATCGGAGGTACCTTCTTCTATAATTAATCGGCCTTCTCCTGAAATCCATACTCCAACCAAAGCACCTGGGACATTAAACTCTTCCAGGTTTTCACTAAGAATCTGCTCCAATATTTTTCTTATTTCAGGATCAATGGAAGAGCTATTGTCTGAGCATGATGATAATAGAAACAAGCTTGATATAAATAATGAGAGAAAAAAAATAAAGATTTTTTGATTGAATAACTTCTCTGTTGCTTGTTGAGTGTTTGAATACATTAAATTACCTTTTTTTAATTAATGAAAGACATTAACTGATAATAAACTAATTGGTTTCAAAGTTGAGAAAATGGACAGTAATTTTTTAAATATTAGGTTCCACTGGCAGCGGGAATGCTATACCTGGCGGAACGATACCGACTATTCTAATCTAATTGAGATATTAAGAATATTGAATATTAGTGTTGATTAATAAATTATTATTAGTATTTTCAAGTATTGAGCAGACAGTACACCTTACAACAAAAACCGCTATTATAGTTAATTTAATCCGACTACATTGGAAAACCAACTGCTGCTGTTGCAGCTCCCCCCTGGCCATCCAGAATTATAACTCTGAGCTGATAATTATTGCCGGAACTTGCAGGATCCGGTGCTATAAAGTTTAATGTACTCGTCCATGTACTGCTGCTATTTGTTGTATTAATAGCACAAGTACCTCCACCCGAACAATCGCTATTAGTTTGGCAGTCCTCGCCGGCATTACTTCCTCCGGAACAAACATTAAGCTGGCCATTCATTGGACTTCCGCCACTACCGCATACAGTTGTATTGTTAGTTGGGCACTGATTTCCACCAGTTGTCGTACTTACAAAATCCTGGGGATTATTTTGTGCTGCGAGAATATCCCCTGAAAAACCGTTACCACCGGTAGATGTTCCGCCAACAAGGTACCAGTTAAATGTTAGTTCGTTTGCGCTTGATTTTGCCGTTATCTGCGCGGTTAAGCTTTGTCCTGTACTGACAATAGAAGGGTCTGTGTCCAGTGTGGCCCAAAATGGACATGTCCCTGCAGGTGACTGCGGACAACCAATACCTTGTCTGTCCATGCTTGTCGGTAAAACAATTTGAGGTGCAGGGTTAGGGTTCGGTGAGCCTTTATACAACTCATATACTGCATCGTATGCATTTAGTCTGTTGAAGCTCTGACCACCTGTCCATGTAGGGTTAACAAAAGCCTGGAACTGGCCGTCATATGTATAAACTTCCTTCCAGAAAGCTACAAGCTTAGAATTATGCGGTGGGCCCCAGTTAAGTACATAGCCGCCTGTTGAACCCTTCATTTTCGCATCCGAACTTGCAATATAGTCATTATAACTTCTTGTGTAGTTATCGGCGTTTAATGTGGAATTCAGCTCAAGGAAATACATTTCACCGTTTAACGTTTGGTTAGGCATACCGGCAAAACTTCCAAATGGAGCTGCAGGTAAATCATAGGAATAATACTCGGTAATTGCCCATGGTTTGGTCCAGCCCCCGGTTGAAAGGTTATCCGCCTGTTTGTCCAGAAAACCGGTGAAAATATGTGTTGAATTGTATTCCCCGTAGAAGGTATTAATCCCCAACCAGTTGATGTCAGGCAGGTCGGTTTGTATGGTTGTGACAAATCCTTCGGAAACTGTAGGCAAAGCAGTTCCTACTGGTCTTTTTAATTTAGGTTTATTTTTTGCTGTTTCTTGAACGGCCTTAATTACGTCATTTAAATCTGAAAATTCGCTGCTATCAACTTCATTTCCGATGACCCATTTTAAGAGATGATCAAAGTTAGGGTCCATTTGAACTTTTTTCACGGTATCGGTAATTAGTGTCTTAATTCCGGACTGGGAAGAATCATATACCAAACCGGCAAGAACTGTGATTTTATTACTTGCAGTGGATTTATCCGAGGCAAACTTCAGCATCTTACCTATCAGGTCTGCCTGCTGCGTGGCATCAGCAAAGTTCCAGCCCACACCATATGTCCTTATACTGTTGGCACTAATATTTTTTATATCAGGATCAACATAGCTGAACCACTTCTCAGTTGAGCTATCGAAATCCGAAGTCAGATTATAATCAAACCCTACTCCTTTAATGAACACACTTGAAGCAATATTATTTTGTTCTGTGATCTTGAGTAAATTTCCAGGACTGCTGTCCTGGACTACCATCAATGCAAATCCTTCATCGGTTTTGGCATAATGAACAGGTGCCGTTGGATCATCTAACATATTAATTTCGAGATTATTTCCGGGTTTAATATTTACCGGTACTAATGTTCCAGAAATAACTTCACCCTGTCCGTTTATATATTCCTTTAATATAAATACGGTTTCTGCCGGGACACCTACCAGGTTTATATTTTCAGATCTTTCTTCTTCAAAGGGGCCGTAGACAATTTCCCCATCTCGGTCGAACCCGGAAAAACGTTTTGTTGTAATATCTTTATCTAATCCATCCTCAATATCATGAGTAACCAGAATATTTACTAAGTTATCGATTGTTTCTGATTCGTTTTCATCACATGATGTAAATACATATACTAAAGTGAAACAAAACACTATTAAAAATAAACATTTAAATATTTTCATTAATATACTCCAATTAGAAATGTTTGTGGATTTAGTATTTGCAATAACCATGCCATTTTATAGCTATCTAAATGAAAATTTACATTTGAAGAATCGCTGTTCGTTGATTTGTCTGGAAAAAAGGGACAATGAAAATTCATCATTGCTCCTTTTTTTATGTCTAAAATATTGGGGATAGTTATCCCGACTATTCTAATCTAATTGAGATATTAAAATTAATGAATTTTTATTGTAAATATTAGAAGAAAAAGGGCTAGATGACTTATTTGGAGGATTTGATATGAAACACAAATCAAATGCACCTAACCCTATTTGATTTGAATTTTAATGTTATAATTATATAAAAATTTGAAGGAGAGAAAATTGAATTATTTAAAAATAACAACTATTACACTTTCTTTGTTTTTATTAACTTTCATTTATTCAATGAATTCTTTTGCTGGGAGTAATACTGTTGATTCAATTGAAACGGATAAACCAAGCAATGTATTAGTTTACTTTTTTGATCTCAGAGAACGTGAATCTTTTATTCAAGTTACTAATACTGATTCAGATGGACATTTAATTCACATACAGATTTACGATGTTGCAAATTTATGTAATGAAAATGATTTCTTTGATAATTATACTGGGAATGATAACATGTTTATAATTTAAGAGATATCTTAACAAATGATGATAATCCTTCAGGCGTGGTACTACCCAACGGTGCATATGGAATTGTGGCTGCAACGGTTATTGATACTGATGGTACAATAGATAGTGCAGAAGTTATAATTGGAAATTTAAGAGTTTTAGATAACAATGGCTATGAGTACAGAACTAATGCTGCTGGAGAGCCAGATGGTGACGCAAACGATGCCTTTGCTACTTTTAATTTTAATACAGTTGGAAATGTTACTTTATCAGATGTTGTAGGAATAGTATATGATGATATTGACTCCGAAGGTGGTATAAATGCAGATGATATTACAGAAAATATAGCCGGATTTGATATTGATATTTATGATTTAAATGAAACACCTTTTTCTTGTAGAAACGTAATATTTTCATGTATTAACCAAGATAGTCCCAGGCTTGAAGAATTGCTTGACGTTGCAAGCAATCAAGGTATAAATGCCAATGTAGCTGACTTTGAATATGGAATAAATGAAGCGATCCCACATTCCAAAGGGGGAGAACTTTTATGTCCAAGTAATATAATCTCTGAGGGTTTTGTTAGAATGGGTATATTGTTTACAAATAATGGGGATTCTTTTGATGATGTTGTAGTTTTTGTTGGGTTAAATAATGGTAATGGTAGGGGTAGTATGGATGCATACTGGTCACAAAGTGAAGAAGTATCTTTTCTAAATGAAGAAGCAGGATAAATATATTACAATCTAAATAGAATATAAGTAAAAGGAGCAGTGATTCAGGTCATTGCTCCTTTTTTTATGCCTAAAAATACTTGGGAAAGTAATCCCGACTATTCTAATCTAATTGAGATATTGAAAATTTTTAATTATAAATAGGAACTGAATATTAACACTTTAAATACAATTATATGGCAATTCATAATTCTATCGCTTCTCTTTTACCATGTCTTATATGTGATCAAACGATTGAAAAAAAGGGAGCCTAAGCTCCCTTTTAACAAAATATAATTTTTATTACTTAATGATTTGTTAAGGTATATCTGCCGATGCAGCACAGCTTTGAATTACACCTTTTTCTCTACCATTTATAAGCCCAGATTTCTTTAAATCATTCAATAGATGTGAGACCCCACTTACAAACTGTCCATGGTTTGACGCACTATTTGCTATTTCATCAATTAAGTCTGAAATAGTACACCCATCTTCATTAAGAAAATTGTCTATGCCAGAATCACAGCCATCAATTATTACTGTAAGACTCAAGTCAGAATCTACACATAAATCTTCACTATCAGGAACACCATCTTCATCTAGATCAAAAACTAGATCAGGATCTAGAATGACTAAATATGTTTCATTGCCTTCATGTAATTGATCGTATGAACCAGCTCCAATTCCAGGAAAGTCACTAGATCTTGTAGAACCGTAAACTACCACATTACCCATACTATTAACCAGCACAGATTTTGCAAATTCACCACCTGAATTTCCCGAACTTCCACCAAGATAGGTTGAAGCAAATAGAGTAGATAAACTATCATCAATTTTAGAAACGAATCCTTCTAATTGAACAATCGTATTGTCACAGGAATCTATACTCACACCTGGAAAAACATCAGAACCGGTCAAACCAACTACATAAATATTACCCAAGCCATCCAATGTAAATCCACGTATTTCATCGTAACCGTTTCCCCCTACGAAAGTGGATTTTACTGTGCTAAGGCCCAAATCAAGTTTGGAAATAACTCCCTCAAAAGTACCTCCTTTTAGATTGTCAGCAGAGTCTGGTCCTATTCCAGGAAAGTCAGTTGAATCAGCTCTTCCTGCAAAATATAAGGATGTAGAAAAAAGTTGTAATGAAGGATTTAGAGGACCATTATTACCGTCAGTACCTCCCAGGTAAGTAGATATAATTATTGAACTTAGATCGGAATTTAATTTAGCTATGAAATATTCGTCAGTGGAGAATCCATCATCGGTATAAACTTTATCTACAGAAGTAGCTCCAACACCTGGAAAATCATTTGAACTTGTTACTCCTGCTACAAACACATTCCCACTACTATCAATTTGTACACCAAACAGTTTCTCTTCGTTATCACTTCCACCTAAGTATGTTGATGCCAATATATTTTCTAAATTTGAATCAAATTTCACTACAAATCCTTCAAAATTTGATACTGTGTCATCTGCTGAAGTGCCCATCATTATCTCTGGAAAATCAGTAGACAAAGTAGTTCCTGCTACAACTACATTATTCATATTATCTATATCTATACCTTCTGCAAAATCACTGCTTGAACCACCAATGTATGTTGAACCCAATATTGAATCTAGTGAATTATTGAATTTTATAACAAATCCTTCTCTTACGGTCGGGCTTACCTCAATTATATCGTCTGCTGATGTAGCCGAAATATTAGGAAAGTCATCAGAATCTGTGAAGCCTACAATGAAAATATTCCCCATATCATCCATAACCATTGATCTAACATTATCAAAATCACCACTACCACCAAAATATGTTACTTCTAACAAAGAGTTTAGATCAGGAGTAAATTTAGCTATAAAAGAGTTATTTGGCACTGAATCTAATGATCCCGGATCAATTCCAGGAAGGTCAGTTGATTTAGTTATTCCAGCAATAATAATATTTCCACTACTATCGAATAACATTAAGTCTCCTGCAATTAATTGATCATCATTTCCATTTCCACCATAAAATGTAGCTGCCAAAATTGGATCTATTACAAGTTCCTTAGTTTTATCATATTTAGCCACCTCAAAACCATATTTATTATCATTTACGGTGTATTTTACATCCACATACTTCTTCTCATTCTCATTTATTTGAAATGCGATTGGTTTTGATAATTTAACTTTTCCGTGATCAGTTAATAATTCAAGCTCTCCACTTTTGTTCACTTGAATCTTCTTTACTCCTGATATTTTCATTTTTATATTGTTTGGATCACCACCAGATTTAACATAAAAGTATTTTTCTACATTGTTACCAATATTCTTAAGTTTTACTTCTATCCCATCAAACACCTCACCCAGATTAACCTTCTCAAAAGATGGCACATTTGTTTTCCACTGGGATTTGATATTCCCGTTAAAGTAATTTGCTTTTGTTATTGCCCTGTTTTCACCTTTAATTTTAGTATCATTAGCATTTAAAAAATATTCTTTGAAAACGAAAGTTTCAGATTCATTTTTATTGATTGAATAAACAATCTCATTTTGGTTAGTAACTAGTACTCCGCCATGAAAAGTATTAGCATAAAACTTTACGCCATTTTCATACTGACCTTCGTTTAGAATAAATGGGATTTTGACAGTTGATAAGTTAATAGAATTACTAATATCCTTCTTATCAATACTATACGTATTTAATGTAAATGCTTGTGATAAAAGAAATAATGCTGAAAATAAATATACACATATCTTAATCATTGGTTGCCCCCATCTTAAATTTTTTAATGCATTATTCAATCTTAGAACATTTAGAATTTCATGTAAAGAAAAGTTTATAGATGTGTCTACATTTTTATTAAACACAATTAAAAATATATTTATTAAAATCCTTTATTGGGGATTGTACTTCCGACTATACTTCCCAGCATTATTTCTTATTTTTTACATTACTATGTTATTTTAATTGCGCCGTTAATTCCGATCACTAGCATTTGTACACCTATCACTGCAAGTATTAGACCCATAAGGCGTGTTATTACCTTGATGGCATTTTGACCGAGAAATCTTGTTATCTTTTCACCCATTAGAAAGCAGATCAAAGTAACTGCACATATTACTGCAAGGGCCCCTACAACCCGGATTATTTCAGGCATCGTAGAATCAGCGGCAAAATTCATAGCAGTTGCGATAGTGCCCGGGCCTGCAAGTACAGGAAGCGCGAGAGGGGTGATTGCTATATCGAGAGCAGAGTCACTACTGTTTTCATGATCTTCTTCTGTGGGGTTATGCACTGAAGACTGGTCACCCTGGAGCATGTGGTAGCCTACAAGTGCGATTAGTAAGCCTCCCGCAATACGGAAAGCCGGGAGCGTAATTCCGAAAACATCAAATATAGATCTTCCGGCAATTGCAAATACAGTGATGATCAAAAAGGCTAGAGCAACAGATCTGATAGCAACTTTGCGTTTCATACCCGAATCAACATCATTTGTGAGTGCTACAAATAAAGGCGTATTTGCAATGGGATTCATAATTGCAAAAAATGCCATTAATATTGTAGAAAAGTGAACTAAAGGATTATCCATTTTTTAAATACTACCTTTATTAATAGTTATCCATCAAGAAAAGTTTTTGCCATGCGGCGCTGAAGGGGTGGAAGTATATTAATAAGTGTGGCTAATATTGTTAGTATTATTTTTGTTATAGGGTTTTTTGAAGTAGTAGTTTTTCTTAACCTTTCACTGAGTGCAATCGTGCTTGCCCCGGCTTCGTGCCTTGACTGACTGTAGCCTTCGAGGTTGTTTTCGACGATCCTCCCGGCCCATTCAGCTGCATCAGCAATACCAAGATTCATTCCCCTGCCCCCGGCTGGTGAATGGCAATGAGCGGCATCACCTGCGAGGCATACATTTCCCTTTTTGTACTCTTTTACCTGGCGAATGGAAATTGTGAACTGCCCCTCCCTGTGCTTTTTTGTAACTTCTAGATTCAGGGGAAGTGCCGCAAGGGCATCTTCAGTATTCGAAACAACCCTGTACCTGTTTGTTTCAAGTGGGACTGTAAAAGTTACTTTACCCTCCGGGAGAATACATATTGTTCCTGCTTCAGTGTAAGGCCAGTTTACTGCATCAACATCTGCTATTGACCATTTATCGGGAAGGTCGAATCCGGGATAATCTATTCCCAGTTGGTTTCTTGTTGCACTGTGTATTCCGTCTGCTCCAAGTACATAGTCATACTCTTCATCAGGCCCTTTATTTATATTTACAATTACTTTTTCGCCTTCCTGTCGAATACCAGTAAGCTCGTTTCCAAACTCAACTGACCCGCCGTATCTTTTAAGTGCATCTATAAGAGCGTGTTCAGTTCTGTCCTGTGCAAGTGCTATTGCAAAGTCCCAGTCAGGATGGCCGCAGCTAAGCGAAATCCTTGCAAGCCTTTTATCTACATTAAATATCTGGGCGAATTTCATCTTAACTCCTTCATCAACAAGCTGTTTTGTAACACCTGAAGGACTTAGAATATTAAGGCTGGCCGGCATTATGCCTACTGCTCTTGATAAAGGCGACGGGGCATCTTTTCTGTCTATAATTCTTGGAATAATTCCCTGCCTTGAAAGTTCAACTGCGGCTGTTAATCCAGTAGGCCCTGCACCAGCAATTAGGATACGTTTTGTTTTCTTATTCATAATTTTTGTATAAAAGGGAACTTTATTAATTAATATTATAGTATCAATTCAAATAAGGAGATAATTGTTTTGAAACTACCAACAATAATATATATTTTGATCTTTCATTTTATATTTACTCTTACATCATTGGAAATTTTAAATGCAGAAAATAAAAATACTGAAGTAAAAAAGGACAAGACTTCCTATTGCTGCGATAGTTGCCCGGTAAATGGAGAAGGTAATTACTGTGAGAAACTGAAAGGAGAAGAATGTCAGAAATACACATGCCTGCTTGAATGCCCATGCGGCAGCACCAAAATTAATGTATACAACCTAAAATGTAATCCTTGTTAGTAGATAAAATGGGGGAGAGATTTCTCTTCCCCATTTTTAATTATGTTTTAATGGAGTTCAGGTGATTTATCGATTACTGCTTTTGCAGTAGGTTCATAAATTGATTTGTCAGGCGACTCTGCACTAAACTTTGCATTATCTACCGTATAACTTGCTCCTTCTCCTGGATCTTTTGGGTTCCATCCGGGATAAAATGTTAGTTTGGATGGAATAAGCAGTCCATTTACGGTCTGCCATTCGTCATATACCCAGGTTACCCTGTCCACTTCATCAACTTCTGTTACTGTATGGCTGATAAGTGCTACCCTGTTGGTTTCAGGATCAATGAGTACGTAGTATTCGTCTTTTGATGTATGCCCTACACCTTTTTCAAAACCGGCTGTAATAAATTTATATGTTTTCCCGTCAAAAGTTGTTGTACCTTTATCAGTCAAAACAACCCCGGGATCTGCAAATACAAAAGGAATCCCTACAAAATAGAATGAACCCAGGCTAAAAAACCTTGGTTTGAGACCTACAGCTTCGGGGCCGGGATCTGCCCATGCCTCATTGCCATCAAATCCAACGATAAAATCTTCACTTTCTATCCTGTTGTATCGGTTCTTTAAATCAACAGTTGAGATATTCGGTTTTGCTACCTGTGGACTGAGAGGAAATCCTGTCATCCTGTAAGTTAATCCGTATTGATTATCCCAATTTTCCAAACCACCATGTGCCTCGTATGTTTTATCCAGCGGTTTTTCAGCTGCTGAATAAGAAACGTTGAAAGTAACTAATGCAATTAAAACTAAAGTAAGTATTGATAAGTATTTAAACATTATAAGCCTCCACTAACTATTGATTGATTTTAAAAACCCACCTATTGCTAACTCTACAGTAAAGCAGCTAAATAGCACTAAATTTTAGAAGCCCGGCATGCTTGTTACCAGGTTTCTAAAATATTGTTGCCAGTCAAAACTTATGAATTGATTTTGTAAGTATAGAAGCTTCTGCTACCAAATTAGATTCAGTATATTTTAAATTTGTTATTTTATTTCGAAATTAATCCGGTATTTTATCAAAACCCATTTAGCCGAAGTGGCGGAATTGGCAGACGCGCAGGACTCAGAATCCTGTTCCCGCAAGGGAGTGGGGGTTCGACTCCCCCCTTCGGCAAATTACTTTTTTGGAATAAAGTTGTCCTTACATCCCATTTTTGCATGTTCTACTTGTGCTGGTTTATAGAAAACAAAAACAATTTCTTTTTCATTCCTTCTTTTCTTTGTTGTATTACTGCATGATCCAATCACATCATCATTATCCGGGCAGGGGGAATCTGCATAAATACCTTTGTGCATCTCGCAAATCATCTTTGCATCATCTTTGCCGGACCAACCATTGCCCCTGAAGTCATAACATTGATTGATCGTTGTCCTGAGGTCACAGCTTGCAACAAATCCGGAACTGTTATCAACAAATTGTCCATTTGAGGAATATGTCAAAAATGTAAAAAAGAAGATTAAAAGAAAAGTATGTATAATCGATTTGAGCAAGTTCGTACCAACCTAGTTAATGTTATTAGCTAGTATAAGTTTATAAATGGAGTGAATCAACCTTTAATTAATAACTAAAAAGGGTCAGGTCTTGCTATCAAATTATTGAAAATTAAATACTGTAACAAAAATATATTAGTGTAGTTTAAAAATATTGTTGATTAGTTAATATAGAGGACTAATCTACTATATATTTAAGGAGTGTTACGCAATGAAGGCTAGCATATTTCATGAAACTGGAGAAGTTGAAGTACTAAAATACGAGGATACAGATACTCCCTCAATAGGCGATAATGATGTTCTTATAAAGGTTAAAGCATCTACACTTAACTCTCTCGACCTGAAGCTTAGAGCAGGTACCTCACCCAGGCCGGTAAAACTCCCTCATATTGGTGGAGTAGATGTTGCGGGTGAAGTAGAGAGTGTGGGAAGCGGAGTGCAAAACGTAAAACCTGGTGACAGGGTAGTCGTTAACCCTACAATAAAATTGGAAAAAGGTATTAGTGTTGTGGGTGTAAATCAGCATGGTGGATTTGCAGAATACGTATCAGTTCCTGCTTCAAATGTAGTTACTATTCCTGATGAACTTAACTTCGATATAGCTTCAACACTACCAGTTTGTTATGTTACTGCTCTTTATGGACTTAGAAACAGGGGCGGGCTTCAATCTGGCGAGACTGTTGTGGTTCATGCAGCTGGTAGCGGTACCGGTTCAGCAGCTATTGAAGTAGCGAAATATTTTGGGGCAAATGTCATTGCAACTGCTGGAAGCGATGAAAAGCTTGAAAAGGCCAAGGAACTTGGGGCTGATGAAGTAATAAATTATAAAAATTCTGATTTTGCAGAAGTAATTAAAGGTGGAGTTGATTTAATCTTTGACCAGGTTGGTGCAAGCTATTGGGACAAAAACCTGAAAATTCTCAAACCCGGAGGAAGACTTCTGCTTGTAGGAGTTGTAGGAGGAGGAATGGTTGAGAAAGCAATGCTTGGCCCGCTTATAATGAGAGATATTTCGGTTATTGGTGTTACAATGTTTAATGCACCAAATTCAGTACTCGAAGAAGTTGTACAACTTGCAGGTGAAGGTAAATTTAAACCCGCAATATATAAAATATTTCCGCTTTCTGAAAATCACAATGCACAAAAAGTGCTTCAGGATAGCGAACAGTTCGGTAAAGTTATATTAAACCCATAATTTTAAAAGGAGATATTATTATGTTATTAAGATCTTTTTTTGTTTTATTTGCAATACTAATTATTACATCAGCGACTGCTTTTGCAGAGCAGATCAAACCTATCCCGGTACTTCCGGGTAACTGGCATTCAAAAGTTACAACTATGGCAACGGGACTTCCTCAACCTGTTGTTAAAGAGGAAACTCAATGTGTTGATAAAACGGAATATAATCCGGAGGAAATGATGCCTGCACAGGAAAAATGCAATATTTCGAATGTAAAGCAGAAAGCAAACTACCTAGAGTACGACATGACTTGCGCTGGTGGACAGCAAATGCCGCCTGTAAAAGCACATGTAGTTTTAAAGCATGAGAAGAAATCCTATGAAATGAACATGGAAGGCACATCCGAATTTCAGGGACAAAAGTTTGAGTCAACTGTTCAGGTTGTTGGTACTTATAAAGGCAAATGCCCTAAATAAATCTTATAGCTACATTACATTTAAAGTTTTATATCAAAATAAAAAGGCTTGATCTTAATATGGGGTCAGGTCTTTTGTTTATTGATAGGTCTTAATGGTTTTGTTAGTGGTAATATCCACTTAGCTGGCCTTAAAGATTCATTGTACATAGTTAAATCAATATTAGGATCAATAATATACTGTTTGCTTCTTCCGTTTAAAGAAACTTTAGCTTTTGCTCTGACTTCTACATTTTCAAAGCCCATTATTTTAAACTGTTTTTCTATATAATGTGCAAACTGCATTGCAAGATATGGACGTGTTGCCATTTTATGTCTTTGTCTTTTTGTAAGGTAGATCTCAGGGTCTAGATCCCAGGTATTTCCAGTCTTAGGGTCACGAATTATGAAATTAATTCGGCCTGACTTGTCTCTTAATTTCATGTGCCACGCAAAATTATGGCCTTCTTCAGTCCAGCTGACATTTCCGGGGTAAATAAAATGACGAAGCGGTATAACTACCTGAATAACTATAAATACAGTAATAAAAAGTAAAACTAAGTTGTTTGAACTTTTATGTTCCCAAGTTTTAATTGTTTCATGTTCAGACACCAAACCTTTCGTAAACAAATTTTCAATTAATTTTCGAGGCCAGTCGGGAGAGAAATAAAGCGTGGTCATTATAATGGAAAAATACGGAAATATTCCAATGTTAAATAGGGCCTTATTAGTAATGTGAAATAATACGGCTAACACGAACCCAAATATTCTGGTTCTTTTGTAAAACATAAGTGGAACGATTAGGAGATCAAACAGCAGCCCCCCGTAAGATAGCGCATAAACCATATATTCTTTGTTAAAAAAACCTGTGTTAGATTCATTCAGCCAAATCCAAAGCGGCCATCCTTGAAACCAGTCCATGTTAAGTTTGGCAATTCCACCAAATACATATACTGCACTGATCTGAAAAATTAATATCCATAAACACCAGGTGCTTATCCAGTCTCTTTTTATTTTTGGCCATATAATTGCATCTAACGAGAAATATCGGTTAGCAGGAATAAAAATAAGAAGAAACGAAATCAAAATTACAAGGTAATAATGATTTAAGTAAACAGCCTGCTCAAGAAGAAAAAGGTATGTAAACCCAACAAAAAACAGGATTGTACTAATTCTGTATAAAAAACCAACTGCAATGAACAGTGCACAAATGGAAGTTGAGGCAACTACTGTATACAATAGACTTTCCGGTAAGACTTTTACCCAGTAAAAACCGTAATATTTAAAGTGAAAGTCCGGCTGTAACCAGATCTGGTCTATATAGCCGGTAAACAGGTATGATCCAACCTGCAGGAACAAGATAATTCCAAACATCACTCTTATAAAAACTATGGATGATATATCAACCGGGTTGAATAAAGATGTAATTATATTGTTCAATTTGTCAGTCATTATTAATAAAATATCTACTAATTATAAATTAAAAATGACCCTATTGACAAAAAAGGGGAATATTATAATATTAATCCTGACTGACTAGTCAGTTCATTGTTAGGTGAGGGTAAATGTCCAGAGTAGTTAAGCTTGAAAATAAAACAGGTGAGAGAACTATTGCTTCTTCAAGAGTGGTAAAGAAGAACAATATAATTAAAATTGCAGCCAATCTTTTTTCGCAGAAAAGTTTCCATGACGTTACGATGGATGAAATTGCAGAAAAAGTAGGAGTTGCAAAGGGGACAATATATCTCTATTTCTCATCAAAAGACAATCTTTACCTCGAGATACTTGAGCACACTTTTGGTTCAATAGAAGCACTACTAGAAAAAGAAGTAAACAAGGCATCGTTGGCTCCTGAGAAGCTAAAAAAAGTGCTGGCAATAGTGATAAATTTTTACAGGGAAAATATTGATGTACTTAAAATCCTAAGCCGTGATGAAACACACTTGATCCAGGAACATCATGACCTTACAGAGAAGTGGAGGTTAAGCAGAATTGAACTATATGAAAAAATTATTGAAAAAGGTATTAAAGAGGGGTCATTTAAAACCAGGAATACGGAGCTCGCAGCATTAGTGCTATATGGTGCTGTCGGAGCCGTAATGGTTTTTTATGATTTAGAGAAAAACCCTGAGGCAATCGCTGAAGAACTATATTCAGAAATTGCTTCCGGATTTTTTCACTAAACAGGGGTTTGAAAAATAATGAAAAAGCTTTCATTTTTAAATGAAGAAAGCTTAGAAAACAGAATAAGGAGGCAGATCGATGAGCATAGATTATCCTTTTAGCTCTAGAATTAAGCACTTTGTCCCACCTAGGCAGTGGGCAAGCATGAGAGTAGCACGGGACCTGGAAAGAGAAACAGGAAAGAAGATCATTCACTTTGAAAAAGGTGATTACCAGGGACCTGATTTTGAAACACCACAGCATGTACTTGATGCCACTGAACAAGCACTAAGGGATGGCTATGTGAGATACGATCCTGGACCCGGACTTCCTGAGCTCAGGCAGGCTATTGCTGATATGATGGCAAAAAGAGGAAGGCCTACATTACCGGAAGAAGTTATTGTTACAGCTGGTGCAAAACACTCTTTAACCATGAACCTGCTTACATTTCTTGAAGATGGTGATGAGGTGATTTTCCCTAATCCAGGTTATCCTCCGGATGAAGTATGGGCTAAATATACAAATGCGGTAATTAAACATACACCACTTACAAAACCTGATTGGCAGTTCAATGTTGATGAACTCGAAAAATTAATTACACCGAAAACCAAGCTGGTAATTATTAATACGCCTCAAAGGCCAAATGGCCACCTTGTTGAAAACCCACAGGAGATTGCAGATATGCTGCAGAGGCACCCACATGTGATGATTATCTCAGACGAGATATTCTCACAGGTAACTTTTGGAAAGCCTCATCTTTCAATTTGTGCTATTGAAGAAATACGTGACAGGGTAATTATTATTGATACATTTTCAAAAACATGGGCGATGACCGGTTGGAGAATTGGCTGGACCGTTGCTCCAAAGCCAGTGATAGATAAACTTTCAATTTTCCTTCAGGATTCAATAACAAACGTTGCCGCATTTATTCAGAAAGCTGCAACAGCTGCTATTACAGGTCAGCAAACATGGGTTGAGGAAAAACTTATTTTACTTCAAAATAAAAGAGACCTTATGGTTAATGGTCTAAACGAAATTGATGGAATAACATGTGATTCCCCTGACGGCGCTTTTTATGCATTTGCCGACATTAGCGGTACAGGGCTTACATCGCAGGAATTCACAGACAGGCTTGTTGAAAGGGCAGGAGTTGCCGTTGTGGCAGGTACTGCTTTCGGAAGCCAGGGCGAAGGTTATGTAAGAATAACTTATGCCTGCTCTGATGAAGATATTATTGAAGGACTTAAAAGAATTAAGAATGCCGATTTAAGCTAATAACTAAAAAATTTAGAAGCAGGATTTTATTCCTGCTTCTTTTATATTTATGTATTTTGTTTTAAATTAACGGTATGGATATTAAAAGAGATTTAAAACCAAATATTATTCAAGTTTCACTTACGGTAGTTTTCATACTGCTTTTTACCTATGCATGTACCAAGGCGCCTATTACAGGCAGAAACCAGCTTATACTTGTATCCCAGCAGCAGGAACTTCAGATGGGCGATGTTGCCTATAATGAAGTTGTAAAAGGTTCCAAGGTTTCCAAAAATCCCGAATATAATGCCGCAGTTAAAAGAGTTGCCGACAGAATTGCCGGAGTCGCAGACAGGCCTGATTTTGAATGGGAATACACAGTAATAGATGAAGATAAAACCATAAATGCCTTTGCCCTTCCAGGGGGCAAAATAGGAGTTTATACCGGGATATTAAAAGTAGCACAGACGGATGCAGGGCTTGCAACAGTAATGAGTCACGAAGTAGGCCATGCAACAGCAAGGCACGGCGGGGAAAGGATTACTGCCGGGCTATTATCCCAGATAGGTGCTGTTGGGCTAGCGGCTGCACTCGGTGGTTCGGGAATGGACCCTAACTTAACATACGGAATTATGCAGGCTTATGGACTGGGTGTACAGGTTGGCGGCATACTACCGTTCAGCAGGTCTCAAGAGTCAGAGGCAGACAGGATTGGATTAATATATATGGCAAGGGCTGGGTATGACCCGAGAGAATCGGTTCTATTCTGGCAGAGAATGGCCGAAGCAACTAAAAACAGCCAGAGGCCACCCGAATTTCTTTCTACTCATCCTGATAACGGGACAAGGATTGCTAATCTTCAAAGGCATATGCCGGAGGCAATGAGAATATACACTACCTCACAAAAAGCTCCCAATAACAAAATAAACTTTAAGTAGTTTTTTATTATAAAAAATCATAGCGCTTCCAGATTAAACTCAAAGATAATTCTTTATCATTACATAATTATTAATAAAAACTGTGTAAATACCTTTAATTTCCTATTAATTGTTTCTTAACAGAATCTTAACAAAAGAATTGTTCAATTTAGTAGAATAACAAATAAAGGAGATCATTTTATGTACAAGGTGAGAATTACTCTTGCGGCAACAGCCTTAGTAATATTATTAGGCACTACCCAGGTATTTGCCCAGGTAATAAAGGTTGATGCAGCTATACCTACTTACTCAAAAGTAAGTGGAGTTTCTGGAAACATTGATAGTGTTGGTTCAGATACAATGAACAATCTAATGACACTTTGGTGTGAAGGATTTAATAGATACTATCCAAACGTAAGGTGCCAGATTGAAGGTAAAGGATCAAGTACAGCACCACCGGCACTTATCGAAGGCGTTTCCCAGTTCGGGCCTATGTCGAGAAAAATGAAAGACAAAGAAATTGATGCTTTTGAAAAAGCAGCCGGTTATAAACCAACAGCAGTACCAACGTCAATAGACACTCTTGCAGTTTACGTAAACAAAGACAACCCTGTTAAATGCCTTACAATCAAACAAACAGATGCTATTTTCTCCAAAACAAGAAACTGCGGCGGAGCGGAAGACATAAAAACCTGGGGCCAGGTTGGCAATGGCGGACAGTGGGTAAACAAGCCAATAAGTACCTTCGGCAGAAACTCAGCTTCAGGAACTTACGGTTACTTCAAAAAGAAAGCACTTTGTAAAGGTGATTACAAAGACACGGTAAAAGAACAGCCCGGATCTGCTTCAGTTGTCCAGGGTATTACAGAAGATATTTACTCAATAGGATACAGTGGTATCGGTTATAAAACCTCCGGTGTAAAAGCAATCGAAATTTCCAAAAAAGGCGGACAGTGTGCTTCACCAGAACTCGCAAATGTTGTAAGTGGCAAATATCCTCTTGGAAGATATCTATACCTTTATGTTAACAAGGCACCAAACAAAGATCTTGACCCAGTGAGAAAACAGTTTTTGCTCTATATTTTAAGCAAAGAAGGGCAGGAAATTGTTGTTAAGGATGGTTACTTGCCGCTACCAGCTAAGAAAGTAGCAGAATTAAGAGTTAAAGTTGAAATGTAAGAATTCTAAAAAATAAATAAATTAAAATGTTTTAGGCTCCGGGTTTAAAAATAGCCCGGGGCGAATTTTTCATTATTCAAAACCAATTTTATAATGTCATCAACAACTCAAAATCTAAAAGACCTAAAAAGCACAGAAATAAAGCAAAAAGCAGTTGATAAAAGAAGGTTTTATGACAAATTAGCCACGGGAGTTGTAGCCGCAGGCGGAGTTGGAATAATAATTTGTATTGTAGCAATTCTTTTTTTTATAGGGATAGAGACATTACCTCTTTGGCAACCCGCAAATACCGAGCTTACAAACACATTTACAGTTGAAAAAGCGCCATCCGACTTAGGTAAAACCAGCAATATTCTTTTGGCTGGTACTGAAGAATATAGAGAGATTGCATTTCTTGTTGATGAACAGGGAGTAGCTAGTTTTGTAAGCCTTAAAGATGGATCACTTATAAAAGATGTGCCTCTTGTAAACCAGGAAGAAGAAGGCGAGGTTACCTCAACTTTTACCTCAGACAACAACAGCGATTATGTGATTGCTACCAACCTTGGCTGGGTAATTCCATTTTCACTTAAATACAATATTACTTTTGATGAAAATAACAAAAGAACTATATTGCCCCAGATAATAAAGTCTGATCCAATTAAAATTAGTGATGAATCGATTAAATTATTTGGGTTTCAAAAGGGCGAATTCGGCGGATCTTCTGTTACAGCCTATGTTACTGAATCAAACAAATTTATTTTCCATTCAATTGCAGAATCGGAAGATGAATTTCTTGATGAAGGGGAAACGATTGTTAACAGTGTGGATTTAACAGGTGAAGTTAGTGTAAAAAAGATACAATCTATCGAAATTGATTCATTCCTAAATAATATTTATATCGGGACTTCCAACGGAAAAATTTATAACTGGGATATAAGAAATAAATTTAAACCCGAACTCCAGGAAGTAATTGCAGCAACTACAAACCAAAATATTGGTGTTACATCACTAGGACTTCTAATCGGAAGCAGATCTTTATTTGTAGGTGACAGTGAGGGTAATATCAGTGTCTGGTTTCCAATAGGTAATGCACAGGGTAAGCCCGTCTTAACAAGAGTGCATGAACTGCCAAAGCTGGAAAGCACAATTACAGGGTTTGCCAATTCACCGCGGGACAGGGGCTTTGTTGCTAATGATGATACAGGGAATGTGGGGGTTTATCATACAACAACAAGAACCCAGCAGGCTTTATTTAAAGGTGAGGGAAAAGACTATAACTCTATAACTTTTGCCCCGCGTGCGAATGGTGTTGTAGTAGTGGATAAAGATGGAAAGGTCAACCACTGGTCTATAGACAATCCTCACCCCGAAACAAATTTCAGTACTTTATTTGGAAAGGTATGGTACGAGGGATATTCAGACCCTGAATACGTCTGGCAATCAACCGGGGGAACAGATGAATTTGAACCAAAGTTCAGCCTGACACCGTTAATATACGGGACACTTAAAGGTGCTTTTTATGCATTGCTGTTTGCAATACCTCTTGCCATATTAAGTGCAATTTGTGTTTCACAGTTTATGCACCCGAATCACAGAAATAAAATAAAACCAATAATTGAAATTATGGCCGCTCTTCCAAGTGTTGTACTTGGATTTTTTGCAGGGCTTTGGCTTGCACCTAAATTTGAGAAAATATTCCCCGCCGTAGTTGCCATGTTTATTGTCATACCTGTGATAACAATTTTAACAGTATTTCTATGGCAAAAAGTACCAATTTCTATTAAGGGGAAATTAAGGGTTGGGACAGAACTATATTTACTAATACCAATTATTATAGCCGGAATTTTAATCTGCCTGGGGTTAAACACATCTGTTGAAAGTGTGTTATTTGGAGGTGATTACAAGGAATGGTTTTATACAGTACTTGGCCTCCAGTATGACCAAAGGAACGCCCTGATTGTAGGATTTGCAATGGGTTTTGCGGTAATTCCAATTATTTTTACAATTTCCGAGGATGCACTTTCAAGTGTACCAAACAACCTTACCTCGGGCTCTCTTGCACTTGGTGCAAGCAGGTGGCAAACAGCAATAAATATTGTTCTTCCTTCCGCAAGCCCCGGAATATTTTCTGCAGTTATGATAGGGCTTGGAAGGGCTGTAGGTGAAACAATGATTGTGCTTATGGCAACAGGGAATACTCCCGTTATGGACTGGAGTTTTTTCAACGGATTCAGGGCATTGTCTGCAAATATTGCAGTAGAACTGCCGGAAGCCCCACATGGTGGGACACTTTACAGAATACTATTTTTAGCTGCCTTAATACTGTTCTTTTTTACATTTTTGTTAAATACGCTTGCGGAAATAATAAGGCAAAGACTAAGGAAAAAATATGGACAGTTGTAGCAGGAGTCATTATTAATGAAAGGTTTATTTAAAAGCGGTGACGGATACATATGGATGACAGGCCTTTCCCTGATGTTCAGCCTTCTTATGATTGCGGGCCTGCTTTTTCTAATTGCAACAAAAGCCCTGGGCTTTTTCTGGCCGGCAGATGTTGTGGAAATAAAGCTTACAAATGGACAGGTCTATCTTGGACAATACGCCGGCAATGAAGCAATCCCGCAGATGGGTGATAAAAATATAAAAGAATACAGAACCCGGCTAAAAATAGGTAACCGTGACCTTTACGGTCTTGATTTTACGTGGGTTGATGACGACAAGATTAAAAGTGCAGAATTTCCCAAAAACGCAATAGTTCTTGAAAGAAGGGAATGGGGTAACTTTTATGGTTTCCTTAAAGAACTCGATATTAATGGAAAGCTTACGCCCGGCGATAGCAAAAATGCATTCTCAGAACTTAGGGGGTTAATTTCAAAAGCAAATAAGATTAACGGCAAAATTCATCATATAGAAAAAAGTGAAATAGGTGACATCAATTACAACATTGAAAATTTAAGGCTAAAAATCAGGGGACTTGAACTTTCCGGGAATACAGACCAGGCAAAGGTCAGCGAACTTAATAATAGAATAAAAAAAGAAGAAGCAAAATATAAAGACAAAGAGGCTGTACTCGCTACTTTATATAACCAGCTAAATGAAAATAAAGTAGTAATGAGTTCTGTTGATGGCACTGACAAAACAATGCCTATCGGTATGCTTGTAAGGGCATTTGAACCCAATTCTATGGGATTTTTTGCCAAGCTTATTCATTATTTCTCAAAGATGTGGGAATTTGTATCTGCTAACCCAAGAGAAGCAAATACTGAAGGCGGCGTTTTTCCTGCAATATTTGGTACCGTATTTATGGTCATTATAATGAGTATAGTTGTAATGCCGTTTGGCATACTCGCTGCTCTTTACCTCAGGGAATATTCCAGGCAGGGATTTTTTGTAAGGCTGGTAAGGATAAGTGTAAATAACCTCGCCGGCGTTCCATCTATAGTGTTCGGAGTGTTTGGTGTTGGATTCTTTTTGTACGGTATGGGCGGTTTAATTGATAATGTGTTTTACCGTGAAGCACTTCCAACCCCGACATTTGGTACGGGTGGAATTCTGTGGGCATCGCTCACGCTGGCGCTTCTAACTGTTCCGGTAGTGATTGTAGCGACGGAAGAGGGTCTTGCAGCAGTACCAAAAAACATCAAGGATGGATCGCTTGCACTTGGTGCTACAAAATTTGAAACTGTATGGAAGGTAATTCTTCCAAGCGCACTTCCTGCAATATTGACAGGGCTTATTTTAGCAATCGCCAGGGCAACGGGTGAAGTAGCTCCTTTAATGATCACAGGTGTGGTAAAACTTGCACCTGATCTTCCAATTGATTGGAATTTCCCATTTGTCCATCTTGAGAGAAAGTTTATGCACCTGGGTTTTCATATATATGATGTAGGTTTTCAGTCTCCAAACGTGGAAGCAGCAAAACCCATGGTATATACCACGGCACTCTTACTAATATTAATAGTGGTGGTTTTGAATTTAACAGCAATTATAATTAGGAACAAACTAAAGAAGAAATACGTATCATCGGCAGTTTGATTGTTTTGGTTGATATTTGACAGGAGTTTTGTTAAAGTGGCAACTGAAAAGGTTTTAGGAATGAATAAATGAGTGAAATAGAGCAAACAGTAAAAATGGCAACAAAGTCTGTAAAAGACAATTCGGCTATAAAACCAGATATTGCTGATCCTGTAGTTGAAGTAGAAAATCTGAACCTGAAATATGGTGAAAAACCTGCACTTTATAACATTTTCCTTCAAATACCAAAGAATCAGGCAACTGCATTTATAGGGCCTTCAGGGTGCGGCAAATCAACACTTCTAAGGTGTTTCAACAGGCTGAATGACCTTATTGATGCTTGCACTGTGACAGGTGAAATCAGGATTAACGGCAATAATATCTACGAAAGATCTGTTGATATTACAAACCTTAGAAAAAGAGTTGGAATGGTTTTTCAAAAATCCAACCCGTTTCCTAAATCTATTTATGAAAATGTTGCATATGGGGCAAGAATAGCAGGGATAAACAATAAATCACAACTAGATGAAATAGTGGAAAAGAGTTTAAATAGTGCGGCACTATGGGACGAAGTGAAAGACAGGCTTGATGAAAGCGCACTCGGGATGTCGGGAGGGCAGCAGCAAAGACTCTGCATAGCAAGAGCAATCGCGGTAGAGCCGGAAATTCTTTTAATGGATGAACCTTGTTCTGCGCTTGACCCAATTGCTACAGGAAAAATTGAGGACTTGATTACCCAGCTGAAAGAAAACTATACTATTGTGATTGTTACACATAACATGCAGCAGGCATCCAGGGTTTCGGACTATACTGCATTTATGTATATTGGTGAGCTTGTTGAATATGCAAAAACTGAAAAGATATTTCTGAACCCGGCAAAGAAACAGACAGAAGATTACGTGTCAGGAAAATTTGGCTAAGGCAAATGGATAAAAAGAAAGTACTATTTTTGTGTACACATAATTCATCAAGATCCCAGATGGCAGAAGGGATTATGAACCAGTTTCTTGGCGACAGGTACCAGGCATCCAGTGCCGGCACTCAAGTGACTGAAGTAAACAGTTTTGCAAAAGAAGCTATGAAAGAAATTGGAGTAGATATTGGCAGTCATTATTCAAAACACCTGGATGAATTTAAAGATAAAGATTTTGATCATGTTGTTACAGTTTGTGATAGTGCTAATGAAAACTGTCCCGTTAATATATTCAGGTGCAATCATATACATAAAGGCTTTGATGACCCAACAGCATTTAAAGGAAATTATAAGGAAAAGTTAAATTTTTTTAAAGATACAGGCATCGAGATAAAAGATTGGATTCTTACAAGTTTTGATTAAATAATCAGAGGCTAAAAATGATCAAGTTTGAAGAAGAAATGATTGATTTAAAAAAGAAAATTTCCGAAATGGCTTCTATTGTGGAAGATATGATCGGAAAAAGTATTAAAAGCCTGATAGACAGGAATATGATCCTCGCTCAAGATGTAATAAACAATGATGATAAAGTTAATAATATGGAAGTTGAGATTGACAATCTTTGCATAAAGATTCTTGCCCTTTATCACCCGGAAGCCGAAGACCTAAGGGTTGTAACCATGATAATGAAAATTAACAATGACCTTGAACGCATTGGGGACCACGCAGTTAATATATCAAAGATGTCTATTCCACTTTCAGAACAGCCATTGATTAAACCGCTTATTGATATTCCCAGGATGGCGGATAAAGCTATTGAAATGCTTAAGGAATCACTCGATAGTTTTATGAAAATGGATTCGGAGATGGCAATACAGGTTTGTGTTAAAGATGATGAGGTAGACGCCCTTGAACCTCAAATTGTAAGAGAACTAATGACATATGTTATGTCTGATTCCCAATTAATTGACCCGGCACTTAGATTGATATTTATAGCCCGTCATTTAGAAAGAGTGGCTGACCTTGCAACCAATATTGCAGAGGATGCATTTTATATTGCAACTGGGGAAGTCTTAAAACACCACCATCTGAATTAATTATCAGTTAGTGGTAGTTCTATTGTAAATTCACTTCCTTTTCCTTCTTCGCTCACAATACTGATAGTTCCACCATGTACTAATACAATGTGCTTTACAATACTAAGGCCAAGCCCTGTCCCGCCAATTTCCCGTGACCGGTTTTTGTCCACCCTGTAAAATCTTTCGAATATGCGGTCCTGGTGGTCTTTTGGTATACCAATTCCTGTATCTGAAATTTTGATTACAACATAATTTTTATTTACAAAAGATTTAATACCGACTTTCCCGCCTTCTTTGTTGTATTTTACAGCGTTATCAATAAGATTGGTAAACATCTGTTCAAGAAAAAACTTTATTCCTTTAATCTGTGGCAGGTTTTGTTCCAGCTCTACAGATTCTTCAATCTGTTTATCGTTAATCTTCTTATTTAATGAAGCAAGGGTCTGTTTTATTATTTCATTCATGTTAATTGATTCGAAATCTTCATTAGAACTTTCAGCAAAAAATGAATCTTTGCTTTCCAGTTCGGACAGAATAAGTAAATCTGAAACAATACTTATAAGCCTGTCAGTATTTTTTGAAATAATTTTTAGAAACTGTTTTTTTTCGTCAGCATTTTCAAATGCCCCGTCTTCGAGAGTTTCGGAATACCCTTTTATTGAAGTTAGCGGGGTCCTTAGTTCATGTGACACGTTGGCAATAAAATCGGCCTTTATTTTTTCCAGTTTTTTGAATTCAGTAATGTCAAAAATTACTGCAATAATTTCCTCAGAAGGTTTATCGAGAGAGATTGTATTGGCAAAATAGAACTTCTCTTCGGGGTAAATGACATTTATCTCTTTTTTTATTTCATTTTTGCTCTCGAGAGATTCGGTTATTAGTTCATGAAGCTGTTTATTTCTAATCATCTCCCAGTATGGTTTTTCTAAATAACTTTCATCGAGCTGAAACATTTGCTGAGCAGAATTATTTATTAATGTAATTACACCATTACTGGAAACCACAATAACACCTTCACTCATTGCGTCGAGAATGGCCTCAAGTTCTATTTTTTCTTTTTCCAGGGATGAAAATACATCATTGAGATTAGAAGAGAGGTCTTGAAAAGTTGAAGAAATATGTGGATTCAGATAATCAAGTGAACTATCAAATACGCTTTTTTGAAAATTACCCTTCGAAATAAGATTAGAATAGTTGATTATTTTCTCAAGAATAAGCTGAAAGTTTTTTTCCAGCTGATAACATATAAGGAAGGAAAAGAAAAAGAGTATAAAACCAAAGATAACAATAGTTTTTTTTAATTCCGGAATTGAGAAAAAAGAAAGTGCAACGACTATTAAACTGATAAGTATAAATATATAAAGAAAGTTTTTCCTGAATAGTTTCAATTTACTATAATTCTAACTTGTATCCTATACTTCTGACTGTTTTTATCATTTTACCACAGTCACCAAGTTTATCCCTAAGGTTTTTTACATGTACATCAATTGTTCTGTCATACACAAGTTTATCGTCTCCCCAGAGCCTTTTTCGTTTTAGAAGCTGATCTCTTGTGAATACTCTTCCTTCACCTTCGCCCAGCGCTTCAAGTATTTTGAATTCAGTGGTGGTCAGTTCAACTTTCTTATCCTTAACAAATACCTCGTACTTCTGGGTATTAATTTTTATATCACCAAGCTGTATTGTATCATCGTCGGCTTCGGTCGTATTCATTCTTCTTAGTACTGATTTAACTCTTGCAACAAGTTCCCTGGGACTGAAAGGTTTTATGATGTAGTCATCTGCACCGAGTTCAAGCCCTACAACTACATCAGCTTCTGTGCCCTTAGCCGTAAGCATTATTATTGGTATTGAGGAGGTTGAGTTTTTGCCCTTTAACATTTTACAGAGCTCAAGGCCGTCAATCCCCGGGAGCATGATGTCCAATATTGCAAGGTCCGGGGTTGCCGATTCAAGAAAAAGTAAAAAATCCTTGCCATTATAAAACTCCTTAATTTTAAATCCTTCCCTCTTCAGATGATGGCCTACAAGCTGAAGTATGTCTTTTTCATCATCTACGATAGCAATTAATTTTTCCATAATTTATGAATTTCCTATAAATAGTAGTTTCATATGAAAGATTGTATAGCACTGATTATATTAAATAAACATCTCTTAACATTTTCTTAACATTTATTTCATACTTTCTTAATGAGTCCAATCTATATTATTGGTATGAATTAAAACTAGTTTTGGAGGAAAATATGTACGCAAGGAGGATTAAAGTGAGATTTCTCATTTTAATAATGATTGGTTTATTAGTAGCAGTGCCATTTGGTACAGTAAAAGCAGAGGAAATGGTTGCTAAATCAAAATCAAGACACCATGTAGAACTTGAAGAACTGAAAAAACAGATGCAGAAGCTTCAGGACCAGATCAATATGCTGGAAAGCCAGAACCAGGAAGTTAACCAAAAACTTTATGATGCAATGAGCGGTGAAAAAGCCGGTTGGACTGAAAAATTTGAAGCAGGTTACAAAAAAGGACTTTATTTTAAATCTAAAGACGGCAACTGGAAAATGAAATTTAGAATTCGTGGGCAGTTTCAGGCTGCAGTTGTAGACCAATCAGATGGTAATACTACTACGAATTTCAGTGTTGAAAGATTAAGGCTTAAATGGAACGGTAATGCTTTCAGGCCCTGGTTTCTTTACACTGTGCAGCTTGGCTTCAGAGACAGTGTAACACTAAGAGATATGTACTTTGATCTTGCCTATAATAAGACCTTTGCTCCAAGAATGGGTCAGTATAAGGTACCTTTCGGCAGGCAGGAGTTAACATCATCTTCAGCGCTCCAGTTTGTAACAAGATCAATTGTAAATGCTGAGTTTGGCTATGGCCGTGACAGGGGTGTCAGCTTAAACGGTGTCGCCGGGCAGAATTTTGCATATGGAGCCGGTGTTTTTAACGGTGCAGGTAGAAACGGCATATCAACAAACTCCAATGTGCTTTGGGCCGGTAGAACTCAGTTTATGTGGAGTAAAGGTGGTAAACTTAAATATTCAGGCGGAAGTTTTGTTTCCGGTGGTGATTATAAGCTAGTACCTAACTTTACAAAAATAGGCGGCGGAGTATTAGTAGCTGGCTTGGGTGTAGCAGGAATAAATATAAATCAAAATACAAGTAGTAAATATCCCGATGGCCGAATAGAGAGCAGAATGGCTGAATTAGGCACGTCTGTCGCTCAGGTAACATCCATTACAGGTGATGTAAGCTATAAACATCCGAGATTCAATGTGCAGGGTTCTTATTACGGAAGGTGGATAAATCCTGATGATACTGCAGGCAGTACAGCTTTTGACCAGGGATTCAATGTCCAGACGGGTGTATTTTTACTACCTAAACAATGGGAGCTGACAGGCAGATGGTCATATATTGATTATGATGACGGATCAAATATTAATCTTGGAGAAGGTGATCCAAGAGATACAAGCTGGGCATTAACAGGTGGACTTAACTATTATATATCCAGTGACCACAGATGGAAAATGCAGGCACAGTATAGTTACCAAGAAGCAGAAAATGTTTTAGGCAGTAGTAAAGATAATAATATCCTGTTATTACAGATGCAGGCATTTTTCTAGAAAATACTGTTTAACTCATCTATCCAAACCTAATAATGAGTGTATAAAACCGGCATCAATATTGGCGGGTTTTTATCCTTAAAAATGCTAATTTTAAAAAAAGTTAAGATTTCGCTTGAAATGAAGGTATAAAGTGTTGTAAAATGCTATGTATGTCGGGATTAATGCAATTGGGCAAAAATAATATGATCTTGACAAATAAATTTATATTGTTTAAATTTAGCAAAGCCACAAACTAAAAAAAGGAGGTAAGGAGAGATGAGTAAAGCCAAATGGCTGTTAGTCTTTCTTATAGCTTTGGGTGTAGCTATACCCGCACAAGCGGTTGAGGTAAATTTGGGTGGGTTCCCTAGTTATTTTCGTCAAAGGGTTCGTTATATTAAGAATGCCACATTCCTAAATACGCTTTCGCAGTCACAAGCAGAAGCTCTTGGATTTGGTACTAATAAAGATAACATATTCTTTGCAGATACTACGTTTCGTTTAACCCCGCAACTTGTATTAAGTGATTCTGTTACAATCAGAACACAGGTTGATGTTTTCAGTAACAACCTTTGGGGCGGACTAACTTCAGAACTATTAGGTGGAGGATCTTCGCTAGTTAACTCAGCGATTTCACCAGATGATAGGTTCAGAGGTGCATTGTTAACAGGACCAAATGCTGTTGATAGAGGCGATGGATTCATGAGATTCCGTATGCTTCATATTGATATGGTTCTACCTAACAATTTAGGTTTCGTAAGAATTGGTCGTCAGCCTTTTGACTGGGGTCTTGGTATCCTGGCAAATGGTGGTTGGGATCCTCATTCAGATCTTGGTTTCCTTGTTGACAGGTTCTTATGGTTAAAAACTTTTCCAACTGGTTCATCAAGCTTAACATTAGTTGGTGTTAGTGATATTTTCACTGGCGGTAATTCATTAGCTTCAGGTAGTGGTACAGGATATGATATTGGTGCTGTAGCAGTTATCTGGAACCAACCTAATATGAGTGGAATTAACTTAACTATTGGTGGTTATGTATTCCCTTATATTCACCAGAACAACTTTGGAGCTCCAGATCCACAAACAGGAGCAGCATTTTCTAAAACTGGTGATCTTGAAAGATTCACACTTTATGCTGGTGTAATTGACCTTAAAACTGATTCTTGGAGACTTGTTGGTGAGCTTCAAGGCGGTTGGGGTGAAATTGAAGATTTCGTAATCGCTGGTAACACAGCTGATATTTCAAACCAATTACTATGGGCAGTAAGAGGTGAAATGTATCCTAACTGGCCAGTTAAAGTAGTTGGTGCTGAATTTGGTTGGGCTGATGGTGACAAAGGTAATACAAGTGTTCTTGACGATATCGAAGGTAACGTTATCGTGTTTAACCCAGCTTATAACCTAGACAACTTACTTTTCAAACACATGATACCAAATATTTATCAGGATGCTAATGCATTCGGTAGAGCTGAATCAAGTGTCCAGAATGCTTACTATGCAAGAGCATATGCAACTGTAAAACTTATGGATCACTTATCATTCACACCACAGGTACTTGTAGCTTGGAACGAAGAAACATCAGAAATTATACAGCCTGGTGTTGATATCGGAAGCTATCTTGGTACTGAGGTTGAAGGTACATTAACATGGACCATTCATCCAGGTGTTAACTTCGATCTTATCGGTAGTGTAGTATTTGCCGGTAGTGGTCTTGAAGATATGCTAGAACAGCAGGGTGAAAAACTAACTGGAGAAGACGTTGGTAGTGCTTCAAGTACTCCATACGCTATTCAGGGTAGATTACTTGTGTTCATTGATCAGTTTTTTAAATAAAAGAATAAACCAAGCTATTACAGCTTGTTAAAATTAAGGGCAACCTCTTGGGGTTGCCCTTTTTTTTTGATTTAAAATAAATATTTGATCTGACATTAGATATGATAAGATTATTAACTTATTACCAATGGTATTAAATATGATACGGATATTATTATTATTCACCGTCTTTATTTTGCCTGCTAATGCAGAAGAAATTCTTAATTTATCACTTGAAGAAGCTAAAATAATTGCCCTTGAAAATAACAGGGATATAAAGATTCAAAAGGAAAGTATTGAATTTTCAGAGGGTGATGTAACTAAAGAGAAAGGTGCATTTGATCCTTTTTTTATATTAACCACTACTTATTCTGATATACAATCACCGACAGTTAGTACATTTGTAGAAAGTGGGGAAATTACAGAAAAAGATTTTAGTATCGAAAACAGTATAAGCGGAAGATTATCCACAGGTACTTTTTATGACCTCTATAATTTATCTTTAACAAGATCAGAAACTAATTCTCCTATAGAGTCGCTTAGTCCCAGTTTATCAACATCACTAAGTTTTAGTATTGGGCAGGAACTTCTCCAAAATTTTGGAAAAGAAATTAATGAAACACCTTTATTTATTGCTAAAAAGAATGTCGACATATCTGTTAAACAGCTAGAACTTACAATTTCAGATGTTCTATTTGAACTTGAGAGTGATTACTGGTTACTAGTTGCATCTATACAAAACCTTGAACTTGAAAAGAAGGCACTTGAACTTGCGATGGATCTGGAAGAAAGAAACAGAATTGAGGTAGAAGTTGGAACATTGCCACCAGTTGCAGTTACGCAGGCAAAATCGGAAGTGGCTCTTAGAAATGTAAATCTAATCAATGCCGAGAATCTACTTGAAAGAAGTGAAGATAGATTAAAAAATGCATTAGTTTTACCATATCATATAGATATATTCCCTACGGAAGCACCTAAAACAATAGAAAGGGAAATAATTAACGAAACACAGGTACTGGAAACAGCTTTTTTGAACAGAATAGAGTTAAAAGAAGCACAAGATGAAATAGAAAAGGGGAGAGCATTAACAAAGTTTTTTTCAAACCAGAAGTTACCTAGTTTGTCTTTAGAGGCATTATTTCAATTTCAGGGACTTGGAGGTGATGAAAATCCCGACAGGGAGTCTTTCGGTGGAGTCCCGGAACCTATACCCGCGAGATTTGATGGACAGTCTCAAAGTTTTAAAACACTACTGGACGGAGACTTTCCGGGCTGGTCGGTAGTAGGAGTGTTTAGTTATCCAATCTTTAACAGGACTGCAAAAGGTGAATATACAAAGGCAAATGCAGATTTAAATAGAAGAATTATTAGATATCAAAAAGTTAAGGAGCAGATTGAACTTGAAATAAGGGATGCATTAAGGGAAGTGCGTAACAGCCAAAAAAAAATAGAAGCAGCAAAAACTGCAGTTGAACTTGCAAAGCAGGTTGTTATTAATGATGAAGAAAGGTTAAGAGTTGGTATTGCTACAACAAGGGAAGTACTTGAGTCACAAAGAGATCTTATTGATGCCCGTACAACTGAGATTGAAGCTGTCACAGAATACAATATTGCATTAGCCAGGCTCCAAAAAACTCAGGGAACAATATTAATAAATAATAATATAATGATCGAAGATAAAAATCTGAAATATGGAATAATCTCCTCTCAAAATTTGAATTATTAAATAAGAAATTTACCTACTGTCTACAGTATTAATTATTACAATATGAAGATTTTAAATATTTTATCTAATAATTTTTCCGTAGATTTAAGATCACTTGCTATAACCAGAATAGCTTTTGGGGTTTTAATACTAACGGATTTATTAATTCGTTCCAGGTTCTTAAAAGATTTTTATACGGATGAAGGAGTACTTAGTTTATATGCCCTCAAAAGAATTTATGAAGGTAATTACTATACATCAATTCATGCTTTAAGCGGCGATTATTATTTTCAGCTCTTTCTTTTCTTAATAGCTGTAATTTTCGCATTTTTACTTCTGATAGGATTTTTTACGAGAATTGCTACGATAATTTGCTGGGCTCTGTTAGTTTCATTAAACCTTAGAAACCCACTGCTTCTTCAGGGTGGTGATATAATCTTCCGCTGTTTACTTTTCTGGGCAATATTTATTCCCTGGGGCGAAAGATTCTCTGTGGATTCCTATATTAAAAAAATAAAAATTGAGAAAACTTTTATTTTTTCATTCCCTGCAGCAGTATTTATAATTCAAATTCTGTTTATGTATTTGTTTACAGGATTGCTCAAAACAGGCGATCCGTGGAGAAAAGATTTTACAGCTATATATTACACATTAAGTATTGAACATTTTAGTTTCCTGCTTGGCCCTTATATATATAAATTTCCACAGCTTATGAAGGGACTAACTTTTTCAATCATCTGGATTGAGCTCCTAGGCCCCCTGCTTCTGTTAATTCCCTATAGAAATAGTCTATTTAGATACATTTTGATAGGTTTATTAGCAACATTTCAGCTTGGCCTTGCACTAACATTAAAAATCGGACTGTTCCCGTGGATTAATATAGCATCTATTCTGATACTGCTGCCCCCTTCTTTTTGGGATTCTTTACCTGGGTTTCAGAATATTTTAAGCCTTAATTTTTCTAATTTGTCTAAGGGAATTAAATATTATTTCAAGGGAATAAACAACTGGTATTATTATAGACTGAGTGTTCCACGCATTTTTAACAAAATAATAAACATTCTTCTTGTTGTTCTTATTATATTTGTACTTTTCTGGAACCTTAAACACTCTTATCCTGAAACATTCTCATTTATAAATAATTTAAAACGTGTGGGTAAAGTAACTCAACTAACCCAGAAATGGAACATGTTCGCACCTAAGCCTTATTTCTCAGACGGTTGGTATGTAATAGTAGGACTACTTGAAAATGGTGAATTAGTGGATGTATTCAGAAACGGGAAAGAAGTCAGCTGGGATCCTCCTGAAAACAGACTGGATGATTATCCATCCTACAGATGGAGAAAACTTACAAGAAATATGTATAAAGAGAAAAACAAACGTTTTAGGCGGTTTTACTCAAAATATTTATGTGACAAATGGAATAAAAATAAAAATGGCCCTAAACTTAAAGAGATAGATATGTATTTTGTTTCGGAATATACTTTGCTGGATTATAAATTTAGAGAGCATAAAATTAATAAAAGATATAGTTATGAGTGCAGGATAAAAAATAACACAGGAATTAAACCTTGAAATACATTATTACAATGTTTTTTGCACTGGTTTTTTCAGCCTATGCACAGGTAAGTACTCAGCCTGTACAGCCGCCTTGGTATTATTACTGGCCGAGTGAGAATGCTGATAACTTTCAGTATTCGGAACTTGGCAATTCATCTTTAAGTTCAAGAAATGGACTTCAAAGAAGTAGTAATATTGATGTTAATAAGCAAGAGGCAGAGGAAAAATCTTCAATAAAACAACCTGATACAAATGCTGATTTGGCAGAACCTACAGTAAATGTAAGTTCACGCCCGGCAAATAGTACCCCCTTAATTAAATGGGTAGATGATGAAGGCGTTGTTCATGTTACCAATAATCTGAATTCTGTCCCTGATAAATACAAAGACCAGTTAAAAAACTAACTATTTGAAACTTATTTTCTTAATGTCTAAAATGCCGAACGCCCGTAAATACCATAGCCATATCGCTGCCTTCGGCGGCTTCTATTGTCTCTTCGTCTCTTATAGAACCTCCGGGCTGTGCTATGGCAGTTATTCCTGCCTTGGCTGCTTCATCGATGCCGTCCCTAAAAGGAAAGAAAGCATCTGAAGCAAGTACTGAGCCTTCAGTACCGACTTCCGATTTCATGGTAGCAATTTTCACTGAATCCACCCTGCTCATCTGTCCTGCACCAATACCTGTGGTCTGACCATTACGAGCAAATACAATAGAATTGGATTTAACATGTTTACATACTTTCCATGCAAATATCAGGTCTTTCATTTCCTGCTCACTAGGTTCACGTTTTGTAGCAACTTTAAAATTATCAAAATCTTCATCGGATGTAGAGTCTTTATCCTGTATAAGCATACCACCGACGACTTTTTTGAAATCATACGCCGGTTTATTACTAAGACTTATCTCGGGAGTTTTTAGAACTCTCAGATTTTTTTTAGTTGATAATGTTTCAAGTGCTTTTTCACTGTAACCAGGTGCTATTACAACTTCTACAAACATTTCGGCTATTCCAGCTGCACTTGCTTCATCAACATCCCTGTTGAATGCAATTATGCCTCCGAAGGCACTAACGGGATCACAAGATTTGGCATTTAAAAATGCATCAACCAGTTTTTCATTTACAGCAACACCGCAGGGGTTGTTATGTTTAACAATCACGCATGCTGTTTGATTAAACTCCTTTACAAGTTCAAAGGCAGAATCTGTATCATAGATGTTGTTTAATGAGAGTTCTTTTCCCTGCAGCTGCTCGGCGTTGGATATGCATGCATAAGGTATTTCGGATTCGACATAAAATGCTCCATCCTGGTGCGGGTTTTCCCCGTACCTGAGAGACATTTTTTTTTCCAGATGAAGTGTATAGCTGGTAGGCAGTTTAGACTTAGAACCATCATCTTCGATTGCAGAAAGAAAATTAGATATTGATGAATCATACCTTGCAACTAATGAAAATCCTTTTACAGCAAGAGCGAAATTAGTCTTGTCGCTTATTGAACCATTGTTGCTACTTAGTTCTTCTAAAATGTTACTGTAATCTGAATGGTCTGTAACAATTGATACGTCCTTATAGTTTTTAGCTGCAGCCCTTAGCATTGTAGGGCCCCCTATATCAATATTTTCTATTGCATCACTGAGTGTTACATTTTCATTCTTTATTACCTGTTCAAAGGGGTATAGGTTTACTACAACCATATCAATTGGCTCAATATTGTTAGCTTCCATATCATCCTGATGGTTTTTGTTATCACGTATTGCAAGTATTCCACCATGAATTTTTGGGTGCAGCGTCTTTACCCTGCCCCCGAGTATTTCATTTGACTGTGTGTATTCCGATATTTCAGTAACATTCACACCACTTTCTTTTAATTTTTTTGCAGTACCTCCAGTGGAAAGAATCTGTATGCCCATTTCATCCAGACCTTTTGCAAATTCAGTAATACCTTCTTTATCCGAGACACTGATAATTGCCCTTTTGATCTTAATCATTTCAATAGCTCCTTTAAGATAATTCAGAGAGAATATTTTTAAAAGTATATGATAATGTTTACATTGATAAAAAAGAAAAGTAATCAGGTAAACATAGGTTTTGAGAAGTTTTTAATTGTACCGTATAATTCAGTTAAAATCATTAGTAATATATCAAAATATTTTGTCACCAAAAAGGAAAATTAAATGCAAGATTACAGTTCATTATATATAAAAGTAGGATTTTTTGTTTTGATTTCACTTATGATTTTTGTTATAGGAATTTTTGTAATTAGCGGGGAACGCAGTTTATTTGAAAAAGAATATACTGTGAATACTTATTTTGATAATACTGTTGGGCTTTTGCCTGGGGCTTATGTAAGATTGTCTGGTGTAAAGGTAGGGAGTGTTGCTGAAATCAGTTTTCCACAAAGCATAAATAAAAACCTGATATTGGTAACGATGAAAATAAACAAAGAGGGTGTTAAGCGCATAACACCTGATTCGCAAGCAACTATAAGAACTGAAGGGCTGCTTGGGGCCAAGTATATAGAGATTATTCGAGGGGAAGAACCGCCGTTTACTACTTTTAATGATATTACTGTTGAAAGTTTTACCCCACCCGAACTCCAGGAAATTATAGGTCGTTCAGACGAACTTCTTACAAACATAATTAGTATATCAAAAAATCTTGATAAGGTTTCATCTGTATTTGGTGATGATAACAACCTGGACAACATTAGCCAAACTTTCGAATCTTTAAGAAAAAGTTCTGATTCGCTGGAGAGAAATCTCTCTGCAATTGAAAATGGCAATGGGGTACTGCATTCATTGATTTATGATGAGAAGTTCGAAAATGAATTTAGTTCTACAATGACAAATCTAAATGCTACTACTTCAAATTTTAAAGACATATCTGAAAGCCTTAAGGATGGAGAAGGAACACTTGGGGCGTTGTTAATAGATCCTTCTGTTCATGATAGCTTAAAAGGTGTATTAGGTGAGGCCCAGAGAAGTAAATTTATCAGGTCCGCAGTTCAGTACATGGTAGAAAGTGAGAAAGAAAAAACGGTAAATTAGCAGTTGAGTTAAGGTATTAACAATTTTATTATATGAAGATAAAATCAAATAAAGTATTGGAGGCTATTATGAATAGATTTATTAAAATATTTTCTGTTTTATTACTTGTTTTTGCATTAAGCTCTGCTTTTAAACATAGTGATGTATTAGCAGCAGCCGATAAGGACCTTCCGGGCCCACAACTTGTGACAGATGCATGGATGTTTATTGCAGCATTTAAAGCTAACCCAAAAGAGCTCAAAAAGCTTCTACCACCAGGACTTGAACCAAGCCCTGACGGCCAGGTAGTTATAAACATGTATACAGTCCCCGACCCGGGCCAGACATCTGGATTTGGTGCCTATACACTTACCTATCTTACGGTTGAACTAAAGGGCCAGAATTCTTATGTAATGGGATCAGATATCACTTATCCCGGGCGGTATTTTGTTCATTATTTCAATAGTTCTCCTTCAATGAGGGAATATACTAAAAAGATAGGTATTCCAGCTGTAGAAGGTATGACGGTAACGGAAGTGAAAGACGGTAAGCTTACAGCTACTTTAACAGTGGATGGTAAACCAATGATTGTGTCAACTGCTGATGTGGGGTCAGAATTAAGTCCTCCAGGTGGCGGGCATCTAAATTATTTTGGTTTAATCACTGCTGATCAAAGTGGAGAGAGTAAGAACCAGGTAGTTAAATATCCGATACCATGGAATGGTGGTGTGGTTGAAACAACTAATGTAAAAATAAAATTTAAAGCTCCTAAAGGCCATCCTTTAAATAAAATCAAACCTATGAAGGAAAGTCCTGTATGGGCTATCTGGACTAAAGGAAGTTTTGTTTATCCACAGTACCAGGTTATAAATGAGTTTTAATTTAATTTAATTTAAAAATTTAATTTTTAGCCGGGAGTCTCTACAATCGGGACTCCCTTTTTTTATGAAAAAAAAAGATTTTATTCTCAGTTATATATTAGGCTGGATTATTGCAACGTTTATCTACGTTATCAGGTTTTCCCTTCTGAATGAACTACCAGGTCAGATTGTCTTGTTTCTTAACAAGTTTGTAATCTTTATTGCTATACCCTTCCTTTGTACTTTTGGTATCTATATTGCACATAAAGTAGGAAAAAACTGGCTTACAGTAAGGCAGTTTAGCAAATATGCCCTTGTAGGATTTTCCAATCTTACAATAGACTTCGGGGTTCTTAATATTCTTATATATTTATCGGACAAAGATAAGGGTATCTATTTCACGGTCTTTAAAGCTATTTCGTTTTCATTTGCATTAATTAACAGTTATTTATGGAACAAATTCTGGTCATTTGAAAATAGAGGAGTTACAAGGCCCGGAAGACAGTTTTTAACTTTTGTAACAGTTGCCCTTGGCGGATTACTCATTAATGTAGTACTTGCAAGTTATATCGTAAATTCAATACATGTGGATTTTGTTTCTTCAAGAATCTGGGCCAATATTGGTGCGATTATTTCAGGTTTTGCAGTTATTGCCTGGAATTTCACAGGATATAAATTTGTAGTATTTAGAAAAAAAGATAATGATTCACCAATTGTCTAGGTAGTAATTTCGCCCTGTTCTTCCGTATTTTCTTTTTTACCATAACTAAGCACATCCATTGGGCATACAGTAACACATATGCCGCAACCAATGCACGAGCTTGTAGTGTTATCAAGTGTGTTTTGTTTTAAAGCATAACTCATTACATCTATCCCTACTTGACAGTTTCTTGAGCATTCATTACAGCCAATACATTTGTTATTTGCTTCTATCTTAAACTTTCCAATACCAAGCCGGTTGAAAAATTTAGACTGAAAATGCATTAATTTTGCAAGTGGACACCAGTAGCGGCACCATACTTTTCCACCTAAAAAGGGATACAAAGTTACAGGCAGAATTCCAACCAGCCATACATCAACAAATATTCTATAAATATTAATAGACCAGTTAGCAGGATCCCTGAATATTTCTATAGTATTTTTGGTGAGAAATATAACAGTAACAATTGCTGCAAAAATAAGAACTACAGAATTCATCCACTCCCAACTGATTGATTTTTTACCTTTAGGTGCAAGGTGTCGCCACCTGTCACCAAATGTTTCAGCAAGCCCTCCACACCCACATATCCATGAGCAGTATCTTTTGCCATGAAACATAACAAATATGGGTATTACCACAAAGGTTAGTAGTATGCCCCAGATTATCCATATTTTATGTGGGTCGTAAAAGAACGTGTAAAAAAACAGGGGCCAGGCATAAACAATGCCGTAAGACCGCCATCCCTGATCTGCAAATGAAGGATCGGTAGCTAGCTGCTGCCCTACCCACTGATATTCGATAGCCCACTGAAAAAGAAATTCGGGAATTATAAAAAAGAAAATCCACTGAAAGCTAAGAAGGCTTATATAACGCCATATTTGGTACTTATCTTTCCTATCGAGTCCCCATCTCTTAAGTGCCTGTATACCAAAGAGAGTCATAAGGCCTGTATACATAACCGTGTACCAAAAAGACCAGGGCCGCTGTGAGAACGAAAGCAAATCATATCCCCAGTTTTCATAGGGCCAGAATTCCTGTCCTTTACCTACTTTTACACCGTAAATTGTGTACCAGATAAGAAATGAAATCCCAAGCCATGAATAACGGTTACCCTTAGTCCCAGTGTATATTAAGAATGCGAGAGGTATAACTGCAATTCCTAGGCCCATTATATTTGGAACGGCTGAAAGATTGTTTCCAAATAATGTTGCATGACCGCCAAAAAGCCATAATCCTATAAGGGTCATAAATGTCAGGCCAAGTGACTGGAAAAAACTTCCCTCCCATTCATTTTCAAGTTTAATACCCAGTGATTTTAAAAACTGTTTTGGTATATCTGCACCGATAAGTACAAATGCATGATTATATTGAAGTGTTTTTATTTCTTCATGGCCGCCTTTGTCTATTAATATATCAACTTCAGATTGTCCAAATTCTTTAATTGTTGAATTTAGTAATAACTCAATTTTTCCGGAGGCTACTTTTTCATTCAGCAGTCTTTCGTTGTCTTTGAATATCCTGGCAAATTCACTTTTCCTGTATGAAAGATAGACCTTATTCTGATCACTTAATGTTATTGCAGCTTCGATAGCACTGTTACCGCCGCCAACTACAATAATATTCTCATTATTATATTTCCTGGGACTGTAAAGCTGGTGATAAACTTTTTCCTGGTCTTCACCCTGTACACCTAGTTTTCTTGGATTCCCGCGCATTCCGGTTGCAAGAATAATCCTTTTTGCTTTAAAAGTAGATTTTGGTGTTTTTATCTCAAAGAAGTTTCCATTTTTCTTTATCTCTTCAAGTGGTTCCATTAACCTGACATCCAGATTATTGCTTTCAACAATATCACTCCATCTCTTAATTAAATCCTCCTTTTGTGCACCATCAAGCCAGAGTTTACCTTTTGGAGGTGCTTTGTCGGGTTCTGCATATACCCACTTACCTTCAGGAAAATTTTCAATCGTATTAGCAATTTTACCTTTTTCAAGAATAACAGAGCTAAGCCCTTCATCTTTTGCGGTAAGGGCAGCATTTAGCCCGGAAGCACCAGCGCCAACAATCAGGAGGTCGAGAATTTCAGATTTTTCAGATTTAGCATCAGACAAAGATGCAATATGTTTAATTACATTAAAGCCCTGTTCCATTGCAAGCTTGATAACAGGGGCACCGGCAAGGTCACCAATAATAAAGAGTCCTTTAATATTGCTTTCAAAATTTTTATTTATTTGGGGACGCTGCCTGTCACCTGTACCGAGACTTAAAAGTGATTCTACATTTGTTTCAATTTTTTGTTTTAATACAGAGATCATATTATTTCCTTAACAATTTTTATAGCATATCGATTTCGGATGATCTTTCCGGGTTAAATTCAGTACTACAATTCAAACAACTTTTTGCCGTGGGATGGTTTTCATAACCACAATTTGAACAAATTGCCGGGGCCGAAGTTAATGGTACTTTCCCAAAACCTGACGGGATTTCACCTTTTGTTTCTGATTTCTTAATTAATACGGCTAAATATCCTAATGCGTTAAACAAAAGTCCGGCAAAAAACCAGGGTATGGGTTTCAGTCCTTTTGCAACAGCTGTATGCGATGTAAGGGCGGCAAAAAACAGTCCTACCAGGAAATAAATACCAAAAATAAACCAACCCATGGACAAACTTTTTGGCTGACCCATGCTTTCGGTGAATAATGCACTCCTTGGCTGGAGATTTGAAAAGTATTTTTCTTGGTTATTCAAAAAAATATTTACAGCTTCTTTTTTGAGCGGGACCCTGCGTCCATCAACAAGCAGACATACATCACCAGGCCCCAATGCTTCACCTGATACTGTGCAATGATCACCTGGCCTTACTTCGACACGTGGGTAATTATCTTCAATTGGTGCATTGTACTGTGAATAGGACGGAGTAACAAAACAAATAAATAAGACCATAAAAAACAAACTTAAAATCGTTTTCTTTATAAAAATATTTGTTGGCGTCAATTATTTTACCCTAAGTTTAAACTGATTTTTTATTATAACACTATTGTTACATAACATACATTTACTTATTCAATATACGGAAAAATATAAATTCTGGATTTATTCTGGCAATTCAACTTTGTGCTTTTTATAAATTAAAAATTATATAAAAATATAAATTAATATTGCTGTTTTATGTATAATAGTTGATAAATTTAAAATCTGATAGTTCATAAAATGAATAACAGGTTATTTTCATAATTAGGAGTTATATATGAGCAATGAAAATATTTACTTAAAACAAATGGATGAAATAATAAGGCCTGCTATTGAACAGCTAGATACCGAGCTTTCAAGTGGTTCTAATTACCGGATTGAGCTTGAAGAAGAGAAAAATTTAAAAACAGTTGTAAGTCGTGCAATAGCGCAGCAAAGGAACGAGACTGTCTACAGTGATATGGTACATAAACCTCTTGGTGTTTACCTAAAAGATATTAATAATCCTTCGGGTCACAGAATGATGGTTATTACAGGTTTTATTGGTGATAAAATTTATATTGTTGACCCTGGTATAGACGGGACGATTATTGATATAAACACCGACCAGTTAAATCAAGAATTTATAAAACAATCGCTAAAAAATTGTTTTAAGATTTAAACCAAAATTAAATGCCTAAAATTCGTGAGACAGGTGATCTCCTAACGGAGAAAATAAACCCCAACACCATTGATATAGATACAAAATCAACTGATCAGATAGTAGATACGATAATTTCTGAAGATAATGTAATCAACCAAGCTATTTCATTACAAAAAATCAATATAACAAATACAGTAGACTTAATTTGTGATTCTTTAAGTAAGGGAGGAAGGCTTTTTTTTCTAGGTGCAGGGACAAGCGGAAGGCTTGGAGTTATTGAATCTGCTGAGTGTCCCCCGACATTTGGTACAGACCCTGAATTAATACAGGCAGTTATTGCTGGCGGCGATATAGCTATTAAAAATTCTATAGAAGGTGCTGAAGATTCCACCGAGGATTCTGTAAAAGAGTTAAAGAAACGGTCATTCGCTTCAGGCGATATATTAGTAGGTATAGCTGCAAGCTCTTCTACACCCTTTGTACAGTCTGCAATTGAGCATTCTAAGAAAACAGGGGCCAAAACAGTTCTAATTACCTGCAATCCAAAAACAAATATTATCCCCGATATCACAATATCTCTACTTGTTGGTCCGGAAGTAATTGTTGGTTCTACAAGGTTAAAGGCAGGAACAGCAACAAAAATGGTATTAAACATTTTAACTACAGCATCAATGATTAGGCTTGGAAAGACATATGGCAATTTGATGGTAGATGTTCAGCCAAAATCTTCAAAGCTGAGGGACAGGGCAATTAGGATCGTGGTTGAGCTTTGCGGAGTAAACAGTAAAAAAGCACAGGAAAATCTCGAGAGTACAAACTGGAATGTAAAAGCAAGTGTAATAATGATTAATAGAAATATAGGTTTAGAAGAAGCTTTGATTTTACTTGAAAAGAGTAATGGTTTTTTAAAAAAAGCACTTATTTAAAAAAAATTAATTGAATATAATATCCCTGATATGAATTGGCTTGAATCTATAATAAATAAAAATGAAAGAATGATTATTGGACTTATGTCGGGTACCTCGATGGACGGTATCGATACGGCGCTTGTAAAAATCAAAGGCCGCGGTTTTGATACAAAGATTGAACTTGTAGAATTTTCATCATATCCATATGAAGCCAGGGTCAGGTTTGCCCTACAGGAGATACATAATTTATCGGCAATAAAACTATCAGACCTAAATTTCGTGGTCGGAGAAGCATTTTCAGATGCTACTATCAGCATTATTGAAAAAGCGGGCCTTACACCCGATGAAATTGATCTTGTGGGTTCCCACGGGCAAACGGTTTACCATAACCCTCCGTCTAAAGAATCCGAATTTTCTTCTACACTCCAAATTGGTGAAGCAGACGTTATAGCAGAAAAAACAGGAATAACTACTATTGCTGATTTCAGAACCAGGGATATGGCGCTTGGCGGCGAAGGAGCACCACTTGTGCCGTATGTGGATTACCTGCTTTTCAGAGAAGAAGATAAAGTTAAAATAGCTCTAAACATTGGTGGAATTGCTAACAGTACATTGGTAACTACTAACTTAGAAGAAGTATTTGCCTATGATTCCGGTCCCGGCAATATACTTATAGATGAATTAGTTAGGATACACACGCATGGAAAAGAAAATTATGATAACAATGGAATGTTGGCCAGCAGTGGTGAGGTTGAGTATAAAATATTATATAATCTTTTAAATAATGATTACTACAAGGTGCCTCCACCAAAAACAACCGGTAGAGAGAAGTACAGTAGAAATGAGGCTGAAAAACTTTATAAACTGGTCGAAAATAAGTCTTATAATTTGGATGTAATTATTTCAACCCTTGTACAATTTACAGTGGATACAATTTATAATTCTTACGAAGATTTTATTTTTTCAAAATGGAAAGTTGATGAAGTTATTTTAAGCGGCGGCGGGGCTTTTAATCCTGTGATACTTGAAAGACTTACAGAAAAACTTAAACCTATACCTCTAACAATATCTGATAAATATAATATTCCACCTGATTCAAAAGAAGCTATAGCTTTTGCTATACTTGCCAATGAAACTATTTTTACAAATTATTCAAATCTTCCTAATGTAACGGGTGCTCGTTCAGGTGGGCCGCTGGGGAAAATTTCAATAGGAAAAAACAAACTGGTTAAATAATATTGATTGAGATAGATATTAATAAACTGACTGCATTGGAAATTGCCGGGCAGCTGGTAATGCCACGGATAGATTTTAATATAAAAGGTTATTTTGAGCAGGCAGTTAGATTTGTTGAAAATTATCATGTTACAGGATTTATAATATTTGGCGGTAATATAGACCAGGTTAAGAAAACAACTTCTGCCCTCCAGGATATATCAAAATACCCTCTTTTCTTTGGAATAGATGCTGAAAGGGGACTTGGTCAAATAGTACAGGGCGGATCCCGCTTTCCTTTTTTAATGTCACTGGGTGCTACCGGCAGTGAAGAACTTGTTGAACTTCAGGCAGTTAATACCGCACGTGAGATGAAGTACTGCGGACTTAATCTTCTTTTTGCCCCCGTTCTTGATATAAATACAAATTCAAGCAACCCAATTGTAAATATTCGGGCTTTTGGTGATGAAGCACAATTGGTATCCAGATTAGGGTCCGTATTTTATAATAAAATAAAAAGCGAAGGTATTTTTGCGTGTGGAAAACATTTTCCCGGACATGGTTCAACCGATGCTGATTCTCATGTCGAGCTACCTGTATTATACAAAACAGCAGAGGAACTATTGGAATTAGAACTTGTTCCTTTTATAAAAGCAATTGATTCCGGTATTGATTTTTTAATGGTCGGGCATTTGGCAACAGATAAAATTGACAACAAAAATATTCCCGCAATTATTTCAAAAACGTTAATAACAAAAGTACTTAGGGTAAAACTTGGATTTAAGAAAGCAGTTATTACCGATTCATTCAGAATGGATGCTCTGAAAGAAATTGATACAGAAGATACAATTGCTATTAATTCCCTGGAAGCTGGGTGCGATATAGTCCTCGATCCTGTAAACGGAGAGCTCCTAATAGAAAAACTTACCGAAACAATAAAAGATAATCATGACTTTTCTTCAACGGTTAAAAATTCTATTGAAAGATTATTTAAATTAAAAGGAACTATTAAACCGCCTTCAGACAATTTTCCTGATAGAGATAGATCAAGTGAACTTGTTAATAGGATTGCAAAGGAATCAATCTGTTTTGTTAAGGGGGAGCTTTTAAATTGCGGCAAGATAGAAGTTAATATATTTGATGTTATGAAAGGTGGAGAAAATATCTGCATCCCATTTCTTGATCGTTTAAAAGTTAATGGATTTGATATAACTGCGGTAAATTATATTACTAATCACTATGATTTTAAGTCAGAAGGTAAATACGATACAATAAACATTGTAGTTACTACTGTATCTGCCTGGACAAAGTACTCTGAATTAACTAGCTACTACAAACAAGTTTTAAATCACATCTCAAAAAGGCAGAACGGGAAAAAAGTTCTTGTTTCGTTTGGTTCTCCCTATGTAATCGCGGATCTTTTAGACTATAATATTATTATCAGTGTATTTGAAATTATTGAGCCATGTCAAAATGCTGCCGCTGATGTGCTAAGTGGCAAAATAACTTCAAATGCTGAATTACCAATTAAATTTTAATTAATAGTGGGAGGAATAGAATGGCAACAATTACAAACGTGGAAGGAATTGGTAAGGTAAACGGCAAAAAACTTCAAAAAGCCGGTATCAAGACGCAGGAAGGGCTCTTAAAAGCCGGGGCGGATAAAAAGGGAAGAAGAGCTATTTCCAAAGCTTCCGGTGTTACTGAGAAAAAAATTCTCGGATGGGTCAACCGTGCTGATCTTTGCAGGATTAAAGGCGTAGGGAGTGAATACAGCGATTTACTCGAATGTTCAGGAGTTGATACGGTAAAAGAACTTGCACAAAGAAAACCTACAAATCTTTATGAAAAAATGATGCAGGTTAATAAGAAAAAGAAATGCGTAAGACAGCTTCCAAGCCCAAAAATGGTAAGTAACTGGGTCAGACATGCCAAGAGGCTGAAACGTGTAGTAAAATATTAATTTATTAGTCATTACACTTTATATATAGTTATTAGTTACTATTCTTAGTAGCTATATCTATGCCTTTAAATAATTCTTTTTTTTCGAATCTCGATAGTCTTGATTGGGGAGTAGTATTCCTATACTTCCTTATTACAGTACTCATTGGTCTTTATTTCAGGAAAAGAGCTAGCAAAAGCATACTCTCATATTTTGTCTCGGACAGGAATCTTCCGTGGTGGCTTCTTGGAACCTCCATGGTTGCTACAACATTTGCTGCTGATACTCCCCTTGCGGTAACTGGATGGATAAGGACTGAGGGTATATGGAAAAACTGGTTTTGGTGGAACTATATCTTTAGCCATGTTTTTATCATTTTTGTATTTTCGAGGCTTTGGCGAAGGGCCGAAGTTATTACTGATAATGAACTTATTGAACTCAGGTATAGCGGAAAGCCCGCTGCGATTCTGAGAGGTTTCAAAGCCTTTTATTTTTCTACTATATTTAATTTTATTGTTATTGGTTGGGTTGTTGCAGCTATGTCAAAGGTACTAGGTGTATTTTTTGGTATTGAAAAACTGTATGCAGTTATTTTCTGCCTTTCCATAGCATTTTTTTATACAATGCTTTCAGGGTTATGGGGTGTAGTAGTAACGGACTTTTTGCAATATATCTTTGCAGTAGCAGGGACTATAATCCTTGCCTACGTAGTTATAAATTCCCCGCAGATCGGTGGTTATGACAGCTTTATAAATAAAATAAATAATATTGACCCCGAGCATTTAAAATTGTTTATAACTTCGTGTGAAAATTGTGATAAGACGGGATTTTTATCTTCCAGTTTCTTTACATTCCTGATTTTTGTTACTGTAATATGGTGGTCATCTCATAACGCAGACGGGGGTGGGTATTTTATCCAAAGATTCCTGTCTGCAAAGAATGAAAAACATGCAGTACTTGGTATGGCCTGGTTTGTGGTAAATCACTATATAATAAGGTTTTGGCCCTGGGTACTTGTTGCACTTGCATCACTTATAGTATTTCCGACAGCAAGTGTTACAAATGGTGACCAGGAGGCGGTATATGTTGCCATGATAAGGGATTTCCTCGGCCCAGGGCTTAAGGGGCTTTTGCTTGTTACGTTTCTTGCAGCGTTTATGTCTACGATTTCCACGCAGCTTAACTGGGGCTCTTCCTATCTTCTTAACGATATTTATAAAAGATTTATAAAAAAGAATGCTACGGAAAGACACTATGTTTCAATATCCAGGATTATTACTTTCTTATTAACTGTTGTATCCGGTTTTATTGCATTTCAGATAAGTAATATAGGAAATGCCTGGATTTTTGTCTGGGCTATGAGCTCAGGCATAGGCCTTGTCCTTATACTTAGGTGGTTTTGGTGGAGGATAAATGCCTGGTCTGAGATTACAGCGCTTGGGGTTTCACTAATATCAATGATTCTTATTATTGCATATACAAGGATTAATGGGTTAGATCTCGAATTAAAATACCAGATTATTGTTATACCTGTATCAATTATAAGTTGGGTTTTAGCAACCTTTATTACAAAACCAGAACCCAGTTCAAAGCTCAGTGAATTTTATAAGAAAGTACGACCCTGGGGATTTTGGAGCCCTGTTTCAGCAGATAACCCTGATATTAAAACAACGCCATTTTTTCCTATAATAATAAACTGGCTCCTTGGTGTGTGTTTTGTGATAACTTCACTAATGGGTATTGGAAAAATACTACTTGGTAGTATAAATAACGGTTTATTATTAATATTTTTTGCCATTGTGTCTGGTTTTATACTGTACAAGAGGGTAAAAAAAGAATTTTCAAACTTATATTAATTATGTTCTAAAGATGTGTTATATTTAGTTGCTTAAATGGCTATAAAAATTAAAGAAATTAAATACCCTGAACTTACATTTTTTGAAAAAATGTATTTCCCCCAGATATTTGGAGGGCTTTGGATAACTTTAAAGCATTTACTAAGTTTTAATCCGATAACCGTACAGTATCCTGAAGAGGTTAAGGAACTTCCGCCCAATTACAGAGGACTGCACGTTATGCCAGGGGATGACGAGGGTGAGATCAGGTGTGTTGCCTGTAAGCTTTGTGAAGTTGCTTGTCCTACGCAGGCTATTTCAATTGTTGCTGAAGCAGCAGATGACTATGGGATTGAAAGAAGGCCCAAAGTATACAACATTGATTTTATGCGCTGCGTATTTTGCGGGTTTTGTGTTGAAGCGTGTCCATGCGATGCATTAAGGATGGGTATGAAATATGAACTTGCTTCCTACAGCAGGGCAGGACTTGTTCATACAAAAGAAGTGTTTTTTGATCCAAATGTAAAGAGTGAGGCACCGAGAGACAATGCCAATTTCCTATATGAGATGCAAAAAGGGGAAATTCTGGATAGTTTCGATATTGTAGAAAGAGTCAAAGAATTAGACGGCAAATATTTGCCAAAATAGTTAATACCAGTCTTCATTAAACTCTTTTTCAGGATTTTGTACTTTTGCCACGTTAAAACCTTTTACATGAAGTATCCCTGCAATAACTGATTTAAATTGGTTTCTTTCCGTTACAAGATGTATTCCACCGTGTTTTTCGTAAAACTCAGATGTCATAATCTCAGGGTCAACGCCCCTTCCGCCACTGGTTAGCTTTACAACCCTGTCGCCGGCAAATGCAATGGTAGATTTACGTTCAGAAATTATAAAATCACCTTGTACCGCGTAACTTGCAAGGGCACCGCCTGTTGTAGGATGTCCGAGTATTGATATATGCGGCAGGCCTGCTTCTTTTAGCTTTAATATGGAAGATATAGTCTTGCCCATCTGATATAAGGCAACAGTGCCTTCCTGCATCCTGGCACCGCCACTTGCGGTCACGGTTATTAGCGGATAGTTTCTTTTTATCGCATGGTCAACAATTAGTTTCATCTTTTCTCCAAAGACTGCACTCATTGATCCGCCCATAAACCTAAAATCACAAACAGCAATTGCTACTTTGTAATTATTAAGATGCCCATATCCAATTACCAGAGAGTCTTTTGAGTCTGTACGTTTACCTGCTTTTTCCCTTGAAGTTGAATAATCATAAAACTTAAACCTTGAGTCTATATGATCGGTTGTCAGATCATCCCTGATCTCCCTGAATGACCCATCATCAATTAAAAATTCCAGGTATTCATCTGAGTTGAGTGTTTCAGGTTTAAAGCATTCCGGACAGGCAGATATATTCTGGTGTATTTCTTCACGGGTAAATTGTTTTCTGCAACCGTAACGAATTGTTTTACCTTCGCCGTCTTTTTCATCATTGCAGAAATATGGTTCTGAACCATAAAGTGCAATCTGCATTTCAGAAACATCGGGTGAGGCTGGTTTGCCAAAGTAGGACTGTATAGAGGCTTTTATTTTTTTTGCTATTCCCCTATAACGGCTGGGATCCTGCTCCATATTGCCTACCATATCAATTTTTTCCTGGAGATTCTTCTTTAAGTATTTAACGTCAAAGTGTTCAAGTTCTTTAGAAGATTTTATAATTGCTTTTTTCAGCCTTTCTAAAGTTAATTCGAGATAGTCGAGCCTGTCCATGACTGGTTCTTTTATTATGTCATCAATGATTCCGTATTTTTTCATATAATCGGCCGTAGGCTGAAGTACCTGGAGTGCCTCAATCACCTTGTCCGCACTTCTAAAGAGAATTGCAGAGCAGCCTTCTGCAGTAATTACAGAGTATTCTGCCCTTGAAAGCATAAGCCTTTTATGTGCAAGCTGGATTGCAATTGCACCACCGCTGCCGCCAAGCCCCAAAACAACCGAAACGGATTTTGTTTGCAGCCCTATCATCTTGGACTGGCAATATGAAATTAACCAGGATTGTAGTTTTTCGGCAGAATATTCATATGGGTCTCCGCCTACAGTATCGATAAAGGTATTAAGCATAAGCCCGTTATTTTCGGCATATTCCATCATGTTGTAGGAAAGGCCATAGCCATCGGCCTTTACAAGGCCGTAATTAAATTTTGCTCTTTCTTCATCGTTTGATGGTGTCTGCTGGGCTATAACTGCCATTTTCTGGTCTGTGCCTTTAAGTGTTCCAACACCAACTATTACAGCAGGATCATCCTGAAGCTCAATTTTAAATCCGTTGGGGGCATCAAGTCTATGCCTGAAATCAGGAAGTGAATGCCAGGGTACAAAATCTTCATACAGGTATTCAATTACGTGTTTAGATTTTATTCTGTTATAAGATTTCGCTTCTTCGTGTGCTATAAGTGCTTTGGGAGTTTTAGCCATTAACTACTCCAGTAATTTTTAAATTAAACTTCAAATAATAACATATTATTCAATAATTAGGATCAATAAAATTATAACATACCATAAATACTAAGTTTTTAATTGAGTCAGATATATCTATATATTTCCCTATAGCGGTTATAAACCTGAATATACTCTAAAAAGGTAGATAAATAGTGGAAAATTTAGATAGATAAATAGGTAAACTATACGGTGAAGGACTGACCACACCCACAAGATCCTGTCGCATTAGGATTCTCTATGGCAAACCCCGTACCATTTAACCCGTCTTTAAAATCAAGAACAGAATTATCCAGGTATGGATAGCTAAGTTCGTCAATTGCGACTTTTACGCCATCGGATTCAATGATCTTGTCACTTTCCTCTTGTTCGTCATCAAAACCCATCTCGTAGGAAAATCCGGAGCAACCCCCGGGTATAATCCTTACCCTGAGAAAGGCATTGTCAAAATCTTCTTCCTTAAGCAATTTTTTTATTTCATTTGTTGCTTTTTCAGTTACCGAAAACATCTTAATACCTCCTGAATCTACAAATACACCCTATAATTATAAGCATTTATGAATATGATAGCAATTCCAAATATAAATACTACTATATTGCAAATTACGGATTTAAAGTGAATAACTTTAAATCTACTATCAAGTTTCATATATTCTTCAGAACCCGATTCAACGGTTCGTATCTCTTTCTTAATTTCTGATACCTGGGGCCTTAATATCTCACCTGCAAAAACTGATAACCCCAGCATGACTATTACCAGTATTAAACTTAGATTTATAAACCGTTCTGTGGATTCAAATAAATATTTCCTAATAAATATGGTAGTTAATATTAATAAACCACATATATAAGCAATAAAATAAAATTTAGGAAAGATATCAGCTACAACATCACCGGCCAGTTCTCTGGGCAGCACCTTGAAAATACTTGGTGCGGCGGCAATAGAAAAGAAGAAGATGCCACCTACCCAGACCACAAGTGATAACAAAAATATTAAATTTATTACAACCACCATTTTAAAATCCCGTATTAAGTTTTAACTGCTTTAAATATATTGGTATAGTCATATATTATGAAAAACATAAATTACCTTATTATCGACAGCAGTGAAAACAACTCAGACCTTTACTATAAAACGGAGTTTTTTGTTCCTGATGCAGTACTTTTTATTGAAAGTAAAGGTAGAAAGACGTTGATTTTAAATGACCTTGAATATGAAAGGGGAAAATCCGAATCAAAAGCTGAAGAAGTATTATCATATTCTGAATTTGTAAAAATACTTAAAAAAAAGGGTGTAAAAAATATAAATATTCTTGATGTTGTTGACCTTGTGCTTCGGCAAAAAAGGTTAAAAACCCTCGAAGTGCAAAAGAGGTTCCCAGTTTACTTTGCCGACGGATTAAGAAAACGTGGTTATAGGGTAAAAGTATCAAAACGCAGCATGTTTTACCCCGAAAGGCTGGTAAAGTCTGATTATGAAATAAAAAAACTCAAAAAATCCTTAAAAAAAACAGTAGAAGCTATGGACCTTGCTATCAATGTAATTGCAAAATCCAAAATAAAAAATAACAAGCTCTACTACAAGGGAACTGTTCTAACTTCAGAGCGGGTAAAGAGTTTTATAAACAGTTTTCTGGCAGGGCATGAGTATATTGCATCGCATACTATTGTTGCGGGGGGAAGCGACTCCTGGATGCCTCATAATACCGGGAGCGGACAGTTGTTTGCACACAAGCCCATAATAATAGATATATTTCCCAAATCCCAGGCAACAGGTTATTACGGTGATATGACAAGAACTGTTGTAAAAGGAAAGCCATCATCTGAATTGATAAATATGTACAACACAGTGCTTGAAGGGCAAAAGCTTGGGCTTAAAATGATTAAACACGGTGTTAAGGCAAAAAGTATTCATAAATCCATTGTTGAAACGTTTAATAAAAGAGGGTTTAAGACAGGGGAAATTAACGGAAAGATGCAGGGATTTATTCACTCCACTGGCCATGGACTTGGGCTGGATATACATGAACCACCAAGAATTAGTCTTAATAATGAAACGCTTATAAAAGGTAATGTATTAACGGTAGAACCGGGGCTATATTATGAAAAACTCGGAGGAATCAGGATTGAAGATTCTGTGATGGTTACGGATAATGGCTGTATCAATCTTACAAAGTATAAAAAGCAGTTTATTGTATAAAGTTAATCCCATCTTACATCATTAACACATTTTTGACTGCCCCTGTACCTGCATTCGGAATGTATAATTTCTATGTTTTGTGCCCCGGTAATCTCAAGTGCAGTTTTAATCCAGGTGACAGTACCATGTCTGCAAATAGCTTCACCCGAATAAATATTTTCATCAGCCCCTTCGGTAAGGGAGTATTGAAAATGTTTGTTTTCGGCATCTGAAAGTTCTATTGCCATTTTTCCGGTACTGAAGTACCTGTTCCAAATTGAAGGTACATTTTGTAATACAAAAATTGGGTCTTTAAGATTTATAAACATGTTAAATACCGGAAGAAGGTCATTTTCTGTAATATATTTTACAATTGGAATAATAGAGTCTTTATCCTTTGTTGACCTTAAATCATCCAGTAAATTCAAGAACTTGTTTAGCAAATAAACGGGATACCATTCTGTAAGAGAATATACAGAATTGGCAAATTTACTTTCATCTTCTGTCAGTCCGTCTGAAATCTTTTGCCACGTTTCTTTTCCGTAGTTATCAATTATAAATTCACGGGAATAAATAAATATTGAGGCACTTGCTTTTGGGATATCTACCGACATGATCAGCGTTATTGTAAAATTAATTTTTAAAAGGTTATTTTATTCTAAATAATTATACAATCAGGATAAAAATATGAAGAAGACATTTGAAGACCTTGTGAGTTTAACAAATCACCTAAGGAGTCCGGAGGGCTGCCCATGGGACAGGGAACAAAACCTGATGTCCATCCGGAACTACATTATTGAAGAGGCATTTGAAGTGGTCCAGGCTATCGAATCCGAATCTATTGAGGATATGATTGAAGAGTTTGGAGATCTGCTGTTGCAGGTTGTTTTCGCTTCCCAGATTGCTAAGGAAGAAGGAAAGTTTGATATTACCGATGTGCTTGACCAGCTGCATAATAAACTCGTGAGGCGTCACCCGCATGTATTCGGTGATAAAAAGGCAAAGGACGCCGAGGAAGCCGTAAAATCGTGGCATGAGCAGAAATTAAAAGAAAAATCCAGGAAAGAAAGGCTAATTAATATACCAAGAACCATGCCGGCACTTCTAAGGGCACAAAGAGTCGGCGAAAAAGCATCACAGGTTGGTTTTGACTGGGATAATGTTCAGGATGTTCTGGATAAAATTAAAGAAGAGATAAAAGAGATCGAGCATGAAATATATTCAGGCAGCAAGGAAAACCTGGAAAGTGAATGGGGTGACCTCTCCTTTGCCACAGTAAACCTTGCAAGGCACCTCAAGATCGATTCTGAGACTGCTGCACACAGGGCATCCGAAAAGTTTATAGGGCGTTTTGGGAAGGTTGAAGATATGGCAAAAGAGCAGGGAAAAGTGTTAACCGATATGACACTTGAGGAAATGGATAGGCTTTGGGATGAAGTAAAGGCTTTGGAGTGCAGTACCTAACTTCTAATGTCATCCCCTACTACGATCGGGGATCTAGAAAAGATGAGATTCCGGATCAAGTCCGGAATGACAAAATATTCTTTAATTCCTTAAAATAAAACTGTATAATTGCAGGAATTTGAAAAAATCTGGAGGATTTTTATGAGATTAATTCTATTATTGTTTATATTTAGTCTTTTTATACCTTTTAGTAGTTCATATGCAGGTTTTGACCCAAGATTTTTTATCAATGAGACCGATACTAGTGCAGGAGGTATTTACTTACCCTTTGATTTAAGGGACAGAGAATCATTCTTCCAGGTTACTAATTACGGATTACCTTTCCAGGGTCCTATGAATATTACAATACACGTTCAAATTTATAATGTCGCAAATTTATGTAATGAAAATAATTTTTTTGATGTTTACACTCCTAATGATACCCATGTCTATAATATAAGAGATATATTAACAAATGATGGTAATCCATCCGGAATATATTTGCCTGAAAACGCATATGGTATTGTATTTATTTCAGCAGTAGTGCCTGAAGACATCCCTGGAGAAGCTTTTGATCCCATTGTTGGCAACTTTAGAATAATTGACAATTCAGGTTATGAATACAGATCAAATGCACAAGGATTTCCAGATGTATTTTTTGATTTAGACATAACTGAGAGTGAGGCTAATTCTACATTTAATTTTAATAAGCAAAATGGAGTAGTATTGTCAGATATTTTTGGAATCCCTATATCAACAGATGGTATTGAAGCAGATTTAGACGATGTACTAAATGTTTATGCTGCGGTAGATGTAGATATTGTAGACAATAATGAAGTGCTATTTTCATGCAGGGATGTTATTTTTGCATGTATAGATGAAAATAACCCATTAATTGAAGAGCTCATTGCAAATGTTGGTAATACAATTACTCGGTCATCTGCCAGCGTTGCAAGATTTGAATATGGTATTAATAATGCCATACCACACAGTAAAGGGAATGAACTTTTATGTCCTGGAAATAACATAGTCGAGGGAGTTGTAAAACTTACACTTGAGAATTTCCGTGATGGGACTTTTCTGTTTGCAGGATATGTCGGACTTAATAATGGAAATGGTAGAGGAAGTATGGATTCATTCATAAATAAAAATATTTATATACCCAACCAAGATGCAGGTTGATTTAGAAATTAATATAAATTATTTCTTATCAAGTAGCATACCCATAAGCTTCCAACCGTCATCAATAAAAGTTTCACTACCTGTAGCGGAATCTTCTGTATAAAGATTGCCTTCATTCTTTACTGATTCATCACTGGAATCAAGGATGGCAAAAGGTACGGGGTCACTTGTGTGGGTCCTTATATCAATAGGAGTAGGGTGGTCAGACATTACAAGTATCCTGTAGTCTTTAAATACTTTTATTTTTTCCAACACTCTTCCAACAACCCTTTTATCAAAATCTTCCACGGCCTGAACTTTAAGTTCAGCTTTTCCGACGTGTCCTGTTTCGTCGGTTGATTCAATATGGATCATGGTAAGGTCGCAGCTGTTTAGTGATTCAATTGCATAATCCACCTTGCCCTCGTAGTTAGTGTCCAGGTAGCCGGTAGCCCCGGGAACATCAATAACATCCATTTTTGCATAGTGTCCTATACCTTTTACAAGGTCCACCGCTGAAATTACCGAACCTGTGATTCCGTAAAGCTCTTCAAGGGCCGGTATTTTAGGTGCAGTGCCCTGGCCCCAGAGCCATATGCTTGTTGCTGGGTTTTCACCCCTTTCAACCCTCTTTTTATTTACAGGGTGGTCTTTCAGGATTTCACGGGATTTTAAAATGAGTTCATTTAATTTATCCGAACCTACTCCGGTCGGTATATGCGGATCTATTACTTTTCCAGAAATATCATGCGGGGGTGTTGTAGTCACATCTTTATTTCCCTCCGTCCAAACAAGAAGATGACGGTAGCTTATACCAGGATGAAAAATCATTCCTTCTTCGTCTAGTCCATTTTTTAAGGCATTGATAAGTTCAGTTGCTTCTTCTGTTGAAATATGGCCTGCGCTATAGTCGGCCATAACTGTATTACCATCTTCTTCGCCAAGAGTTACAAGATTGCATCTTAGTGTCACATCAGCTGGGTCAAGTTTTACGCCAATACTTGCGGCTTCAAGTGGAGACCTCCCTGTATAATAGACATTCGGGTCATAACCCAGCACTGCTAGGTTACCTACATCACTTCCGGGCGGAAGGCCTTCGGGAATGGTTTTTGCCATTCCAAATGTTTTTGCCCTTTTTGCAATATAGTCCAGATTTGGAGTATCGGCAGCCTCAAGAGGGGTCTTATTTCCAAGTTCCGGTAGTTTGTGATCGGGCATACCATCGCCCTGAAGTATTACGTATTTCATAACGGAATATGATGTTAAATGTTAATAAGGAATAATCAATAGATTCAGATTAAATCTATTGCATATTTTTTTAGATTTTCGAGAGAAAGCACTTCAAGTGCTGACTCATGTGTAGCCTGGAGATATAACTGAGGTGCTTTACCGGCTTCCATCGCTTCCTGCCACCTTAATGCACAAAGACACCATCTGTCACCACCTTTTAATCCCGGAAATTCAAATTCAGGTTTTGGAGTTGAGAGGTCATTACCCCTGCTTTTTGAGAATTGGAGAAACTCTTCGGTAAGTTCTACACAAACTACATGACGTCCCAGGTCTCTTTCATTTGTATCACAGCAACCATCCCGGAAAAAGCCAGTCATAGGATCTGTACTACAATCAAGTAGTTCTCCTCCAAGAACGTTTTTTGCTTTAGGTTCTTTATCCATTTGGAGCGGTAGTTGTTAATTTAATTAGTTGTTTCTCAGCATGATATGAACTTCTTACAAGTGGTCCTGATTCTATGTGCGGAATACCTATTACTTTTTCGCCGTACTGTTTAAGTGATTCGAATTCCGTTGGATGATAAAACTTTGAAACTGGAATATGGTCAAGAGTCGGTTGTAAATATTGGCCAATTGTCACAATATCACACTTATTTTGGTTAAGGTTGTTTAAAGTTTCAATAACCTCATCATAGGATTCCCCAAGTCCCAGCATTATTCCGGTTTTGGTAAGAAGTCCACTTTGCTTAGACCTTTTGAGCAGATCAAGGGACCTGTTATAATCAGCCTGCGGTCTAACGTACCTCGTTTTACCAGACTGGGTAATCTGAGGGTGGCTATATAGCCGGGAAACTGTTTCTATATTGTGGTTTAGTATGTCTGGCCTGGCTTCAATGACTTCATCGATTGCATGATTTTCCCCTTTAAAATCAGGGATCAGCACTTCTATTTTGATATCAGGATTTGCGGCCCTTACTTTATTTATGGTCTCAGCAAATATACATGCACTTTCATAATTTTTATCATCACGGTTAATTGAAGTAATAACTATATGTGTGATATGGGCATTATTATCGGAAAGTTTTCTTACTGCTTCTGCTACTCTTTCAGGTTCTTCCCAATCTAGCTCACCGCCCTTACCCGTCTTTACATGGCAAAAGCCACAACTACGAGTACAGGTATCCCCGAGGATCATAAAAGTCAGTGTTCCGGCACCCCAGCATTCACCAATATTAGGACACTTGGCTTCAGCACAGACAGTATTTAATTGTAGTTCTTTTACAAGATTTTTAAGGTGGTTGTAGTTCTTGCCGCCTGGTATTTTAGCTTTGATCCAGGAGGGTTTTTGAATTGTTTTCATTTTTTAACCGGAAGGGCTACTGAACCCTGATGCACCAGAACCTGATGATGGTGTTTCAGTTTGGGACTGCTGATTGTTAATTGTACTTCCTGAGCGTATAGTTGATACTTCATTTTCAAGTTCTTTAATTCTCTGGTTTTTTGATTTTACTTCACTTCTTTTTTTTGAGGAACTGAAAATCCCGAGAAACGCAGAAAGAACAACTCCAAATAAAAAAGCTATACCAATGAGTGCATAATTTTTTATATAATATGCTGGTGTTTCATATACTTTCAGGTCAAGCTGGAATTTATACTGGTCGTTAAACATTTCCTGATTCTGGAATATAGTCAAAAACACAATCAGGATAAGCAATGCTACAATGATTAATTTTATGTATTTCATATATCACCTCTTAATTACAATTGTTACCACTATTTAAATAAATTATAGATGGATTAATGAATTATATCCACTATATAAAAAAGTCCAAAACTATTGGATATGGGAAAATTAGAAATTCTGGAAGTAAAGTTCAGTTTTGTTGAAAGCAGTTCCTGCAAAGCTGATTTTTTTTCAGGGTAATGGATTAATTCAGGATCACCTTCAATACCGCCTTGTTCGGCGGCAAAAGCAATTGCATCATTTAAATTACCAAGTTCATCGATGAGGTTAAGGTTCTGGGCCTGTTCACCTGAAAATACCTTTCCATCTGCAATGGAGTCTAATTCATCTTTATTTAAATCTCTTGTAACTGCTACGGTTGTTTTAAACTGGTCGTAAACATTATCGATTAGCTGCTGGAAATATTCTTTATCTTCTTCATTCATTGTTCTGAATGGGGAACCCACGTCTTTGAATTTTCCGCTTTTAATTACCTCAACATCTATTTTTGCCCAATTTAGCAGGTCTTTGTAGCTAAGGAACTGGGCTATTACTCCTATGCTTCCGGTTATTGTTCCCGGGTTTGCATATATTGTGTCTGCAGCACAGGCTATATAGTATCCACCTGATGCAGCGACAGCGCCCATGCTTGCTACTATGGGGAATTTATCCTTTATATTCTCGAGTTCAGAATATATTTCCTGTGAAGGTCCTACGGCGCCTCCCGGAGAATTAATACGGACTACAATAGCTTTTACTGAGTTGTTTTTACGTATTTTGTTGAGACTTTCGAGATATTTATCGGAATCTAATATTACATCCTGGATGGTTAATACGGCTACTTTGTCTTTACTGCTAAAACTGAATTTGCCACCTGAAGAACTGCTTCGCGTTCCAATGTTGTATGCGATAAATAGTAGTAATAATCCTAGGAATACTAAGAAAATTTTTTTCAAACTGCACGCCTCATATTAGCTGTCCAGGGTTTTTAATTTTTCTCCGAGTATATCCCCGAGTTTTGCAGAACTGTCACCCTGGGAAGAGATAAAGTCAGAGACCCTTTCTTTTTCCTGTTTTGCCACAAGTCTTTTGGTGCTTAGGTTTACCTGGCGCTTGTTTTTCTCAAAGCTGATAACTAGGCCTGTAAGTTCATCACCAATGTTGTATTTTTTATCTGGTTCGTTTTCCTGGCCGAGTTCGGAATTTCTGTAAAACCCTTCAACGTCATTATCAAGTTCTACTATCAGACCGTTAGGCCTAAGTTCTTTTACTTTGCCGGCCACAGTAGACTCACCCTGTTTGTATTTCTTACGTGCAAGTTCCCATGGGTCATCTATAAGCTGCTTGATTCCAAGCGCAATTTTCTGGCTTTTAATATCAATATGAAGGAGAGAGACATCAATCTGCTCTCCAATCCTGGTTGATTCGTATTCTTCTGTTGGATTCACTTTTCCCTGCCAAGAAATGTTTTCTGGTCTTATCAGACCAACAAGGTCTTCAGATACTTCTACAAAAAGTCCATGTTCATTTATATTTTTTATTGTTCCAGTCAGAATATCACCAATATTATTTTCATCTTTAAATATCTGCCACGGACTCCTTTCTATCTGTCTTAAGCTAAGAGACAATTTTTTATCCTGAGGATTAGCTTCTATCACAACAACCTCGACCGGACTGTCAATTTCGACGATTTCTTTTGGATGTTTGAAATTTCTTGTCCAGGAAAGTTCGCTCACATGTATTAGCCCCTCAACACCAGGTTCAAGTTCTACAAACACACCAAAATCTTTAGTTGATACAACTTTTCCGGATACCTTGGTTCCTTGGAGATACTTTTCCTTAATATGTTCCCAAGGATTTTCAGTAGTCTGTTTATGGCTTACTGTGATCCTGTTACCATCGTTTTCAATTTTCAGTACCTGCACATCTACTACATCTTTTACTGTGAGCACCTCGGATGGATGCTTTATTCTGCCCCATGATATTTCACCTATTGGTATAAAGGCAGTTAATCCGCCGATATCGATGAATGCACCCTTGTCTATAAGTCTGAAAACTTCTCCTTTAACCACACTTTCTTCTGTGAGGTTTGCAAGTGTATTCTTTCTTTGTTCTTCTCTTTGCCCTTCTAGAAGTTTTCTTCTGGAAATAACAACACCGTTGTTATCATTTTGAATAATTAATACTTCAATTTCTGATCCTGCTATATCTTCAGAACTTGGATGAAGTGCAACCTGAGATGCAGGTAAAAATGCACTAATATTTTCATTTGCCCCTATGTTACACATGTACCCACCCTTGATCTTGTTGACAACTTTGGCATGTATGGTTTCATCGCCGGCAAATGCTTTATTAATATAATCTCTTTCTTTATATAAATCGGCTTTACTTTTTGATACCTTCGGGAGCCCCGAATCAGTTTTTTCCATCAGGACTTCAACTTCCTTGCCTATTTCGGTATCAAGTTCACCTTTTTTGTCCCTAAACTCTTCAATTGGAATAATTCCTTCGGATTTAAATCCAAAATCTACAAATACAACATCCTTGTCAATTCTAACTACCGTTCCTGTTACAAGCCTTCCTTTCTGTTCTTCATCTGCTGTACCGAGGTTTTCATTTAAAAGTTCCTCAAAACTTTTTTCATCTGCATTTTGAATGTTATTTTCTTCCATAGTCATTGCCTTTATTAGTATTGTGAATTTCCAACCAACAGTAAATTAAACCTGAAGCATCAATATATTTAGGATAAATTGTGGATTTCGTGGCCTGCTTAATAACGGGATTAAAATAGGGCAGATTTTAAACTACCATATTATTTTATGCAGCCTCCGTAGTTTCAAGTATTTTAACCACAACCTCACTTGGGGTTAAGCTAGTTGTATCTATTATGACTGCATTCAGGGCTGGATGCAAGGGAGATTCTTTTCTTTCCATATCTTGTTTATCCCTTGTTTTGATTTCATTTAGAACCTCTTCATATGTTTGTACTTCCTTTTTATTTTTTCCCTTTAGTTGGAGGTATCTTCTATTAGCTCTTTCCTCTGCGGTAGCATCTAAATAAAATTTATGCTTAGCACCTGGGAATACATACGTGCCAGTATCTCTTCCTTCCATCACTATTTTTCCTTTTAAACCTATTTCACGCTGCAATTTAACAAGAAATTCCCTTACTATTTTAATTTTGGCAATATTTGAAGCCATTTTTGATATTTCTGGAGTACGTATTTCTTCAGAAACATCCTTATTATCAAGAAATATATTCAAGCCTGTTTTTTCATTGTACTGAGTTTGTATATCAGTCTCATTTAAAATTTTGTTAATTTCTGATTCTTTTTCAAGGTTTATTCCTTTTCCTTTTAGTGCAAGGGCAATTGTACGGTACATTGCACCGGTATCAAGGTAAGAGTAACCTTTTTCGAGGGCAACCATTTTTGCAACTGTACCTTTGCCGGATCCGGCAGGCCCGTCAATTGTTATAATTTTGTCAGATTCGGGCATCAGGTCCTCAACGATGAAAGTGTATCAAAAAAGTCTGGAAAAGAAATGTTTACACATTCAGAATTATTAATTGTTGTCTCTCCCTGAGTCTGGGTAGCAGCAATTGCCAGGGACATGGCAATTCTGTGATCTCCCCAGCTATCACATATATTACCTTTTAGCTGCTGGTTGCCGTTAATTATCATCCCGTCCTCAAGCTCTGTAATATCAGCCCCAAGTCTTGAAAATTCGCTTACAACCGCTTTTATTCTGTCTGTTTCTTTTATCCTTAGTTCTTTAGCATCTGTAATTGTAGTAGGTCCTACGGCAAAACATGCTGCTGCCGCTATAATAGGAAGTTCGTCAATTGTCCTGGGTATATCTTCACCATTAATCTCTATGCCTTTTAAATCACTGCTCTTAATAACAAGGTCTCCAACGGGTTCACCGCATTCATTTCGTTTATCCTCTATTTCTATCCGGCCGCCCATCCTTTTTAAGATGTCCAGGATGCCAGTCCGAGCAGTATTTAAACCAACATTCTTTATAATTATCTCTGACCCCTTATTTATTAATGCACCAACTATAAAAAAAGCTGCTGAAGAAATGTCAGAGGGAATGTTCAGATTTGATGGGTTTAATTTTTCAATAGGTCTTACAAATAAGGATTTTCCATCTGTTTTTATGGGTGACCCTAAATAATTTAGCATCCTTTCAGTATGGTCCCTGGTTTTCTGGGGTTCTATTATTTCTGTTTCACCGCTGGCAAAAAGCCCGGCAAGTATTATGGCTGACTTTACCTGGGCACTTGCTACCGGCAGTTTATATTGAATTGAGTTAAGCTTTTGTCCATTAATTATTAGTGGAAGGTTGTCTGCATTATTTTCTCCGGTGATATCTGCACCCATCAAGATAAGAGGGTCTACAACTCTTCTCATTGGGCGTTTTTGAAGGTACTTATCTCCTGTAAGTTTTGAAATAAATTCCTGCCCACTCAGCAGCCCCATCAGCAGGCGTGCGGTCGTTCCCGAATTGCCTGCATCAACTGTTTTAAAAGGTTTTTTGAGCCCGTGAATTCCTACGCCATTTATTTCCAGTAACTCGGATGTCGTATTAATTTCTACACCCATATTAACAAATGAATTTAAAGTTGAAAGTGTATCTTCGCTCTTTAAAAACCCCTTAATTGTTGAGGTACCTTTTGCAAGTGAGCTGAGTATTACAGCCCGATGCGAAATGGATTTATCCCCTGGAGTTATAATCTCACCCATTAAGGGGCCTGAATTACCTTTGATTGTTATTTTTGCCACAGAAAACTTAGATTACCATATTAGATTATGGTAACAATTTTTTTAAAGTTTCTAAACTATAATGTTGGGGTCCGGTGGAGTATCGATTGGGGAGTTGTTATCCGGATTCATTTTTTTTGCCTTTGCTTCTATTAATGCAAACAAAGTGTCTTTAAACCCGGACTCAAAGGCACATACTGATGGAATTATATACCCAAGCAGGGCAATTTGAAGAAAATATTCGGTATTTGCAGAAAGATGCTGTTCGTCAAAATCACCGCCGTAAGCATCTGCAAGGTTTGAATAGATTTGCTGACCAAGCTCGGGTGCAATTTCGGCAACACTCTTTGTTTTACCCATAGACTGATTTGCTGCAACTCCCATATTAAATGCCATTGTAACGGAGCTCATTAAATCACCAGTTTCAATATCCTGGGGTTGCTGTTCTTCATTTTTTGTTTCTTTTTTATCAGCCATTTATTTCCTCCACAATAAATAATTGTTTGGTTTTTATAATTGTAATATAAATGTACATTAATAATATAGTATTCTGAAATTTCTATTTTATTTTCCCCGGAGATAATAAAAAATGCATAAACTGACACCCGAACTTCTTATATCACAATTGAAGCTCAAACCGCTTGATATAGAAGGTGGATTCTACTACGAAACTTACAGAAGTGATGAAATCGTATCCAAAGGAAGCCTCCCGGAGAGATATGATAATGATAAGCATATATCAACGGCCATATATTTTTTATTAACCTCAAAGGACACTGGAATACTGCACAAGGTACTTTCAGATGAAATATTTCACTTTTACCTTGGTGACCCGGTTCAGATGCTTCTTTTGTACCCCAACGGCAATTCAAATATTATTTTCCTGGGAAATAATATACTTGCTGGTCAAAGAATTCAGATGACAGTTCCAAACGGCGTTTGGCAGGGCTGCAGTCTTGTTGAAGGAGGAGAATTTGCCCTAATGGGTACTACCGTGTCTCCGGGTTTTGATTTTAAAGATTTTGAAGCCGGCAGCAGAAATGAACTTGTACAGTCATATCCCCGTCATAAAGATTTTATTGAGCTTTTGACAAAAGATGATTAAGAAATTCTGGAATATTGATAAAACGAACTACATGTGTATTCTTTCACCGAATTAAAAATCTGGAATAATTATGCAGCTAGAAGATTTAATTAAAGAACAGGAAACAAAAAATCATAAAGATTTGAACAAGGCTTTGGAAATTGCACAAAGGGAATGGGAAAATATCAGAAAATCCCTTGAGTTTTGTGGTGATATAGGTGATTTCGACAAAGAAGACTTTATGATTGGCATAATTGAAGAAGATGTAATAGTAAGGCAGCCACTAAGTAATCCCACTAAGTCAGTTTCAGGTTATTCCCCGACTTTTTACCCGATGTATTTTCTCAAAAATGTCCTGCTGATGGATGAAAAATTTGAAGATTTGCGGTATAACACCCTGGAAGCAATGTACGTGTTCATCGAGTTGGCTACAAAAGCAGTTTCAAGACTTGGCCTTTCAGGAAACCTGGCAATGGGATTCGGATCCGGATATGCATATATAAGAACAGGCTGGATTGCTGAAAAGGGCTGGACTGAAGAGCGGGAAATCTGTCATAATTTGTTTTTTAAAGGCAGGAAAAAAGATTATAATTGGGAATTTTACTGGAATTCTGTTAAGGAAAGAATTGATACAATTTATAATAAATTTAATGAATGGAAAGAAAATCCTGATATCTACAAAAAAGAAACAATGCCCACTGCTAAAGTTATACCAATGATGGTTTAATAAAACTCTTCATCAAAATCAGGTGCCAGATTCTCAAAACTTGGAACCCCAACGCTCTCAAGGAATGCTAGTTTTACTGATCCTACTGGACCGTTTCTTTGTTTTCCTATTATAAGTTCTGCGATTCCGTCCTTTTCTTCAGGGTCTTTCTTGTATGCATCTGCCCTGTGTATAAACATTACTACGTCAGCATCTTGCTCTATTGCCCCACTTTCCCTGAGGTCGGCAAGTTGGGGCCGGCGGTCGGATCGGGTTTCTGTCTGTCTGCTAAGCTGTGATATGCCTATAATGGGTATGCTGAGTTCTTTGGCAAGTGCTTTCAATGAACCTGAAATCTCGGCAATTTCCCTCTCGCGGTTTTCATTCTTCCCATATCCTCTCATCAACTGTAAATAATCAACAATCAAAAGGTCAAGTCCATGTTCTCTTTTCTGACGTCTGGCTTTTGCTCTTACTTCTATTACAGTGAGAGCAGGTGAATCATCTATATAAAGATTTGATTTGCTGAAATGCTCTGCTGCCTCAACAAGTTTTTCAAGGTCGTCATTTTTTATATATCCACTTCTAATATTAGAAAAATTTACCTTTGATTTCATTGAAAGAAGCCTAAGCATTAACTGTTCCTTAGACATCTCAAGAGAAAACATACCGACAATCAAACCGTTATTAAGAACAGCATTTGAAGCAATATTGAGACAAAATGAAGTTTTCCCAAGGCCCGGCCTTGCTGCAATTATTATTAAGTCTGAGGACTGCAGCCCGGATGTCATTGAATCGAGTTTTTCAAATCCCGTAGAAACACCGGTTATTAGTTCTTTTTTTGAATGAAGACTTTCTATAAGTTCAAGTGCCTGCTGGGAAAGTTCTCTGGAGTTGTAAAAACCGGGTTTTATTTTGCTTTGTGCAATCTCAAGAATCGCTTTTTCTGCATGGTCAAGGAACTGTTCGGGATCCACCTTGTCGTCGTAGCCGGTTTGAGCAATTTCGGTTGCAGTTAATACGATATTCCTGAGAATTGATTTGTCTTTTACAAGCCGTGCATAGTGCGAGATATTTACTGTAGAAGGAACAAGTTCGGTCAGATAAGTCAGGTAGGCACTTCCTCCAACTTCCTCTAAAAGGTTGCCTTTACTTTTTAAAAATTCATAAAGCGTCAATACATCTATTGGTTCACTTTTTTGTTCGAGATCAATCATAGACTGGAAAATTTTTCTGTGAGCATCTTTGTAAAAATCATCGGGTAGGAGAATTTCCAATACATCGTGAATTGAATTGTTATCAATAAGAACAGCACCAAGAACCGCTTTCTCGGCTTCATCAGTCTGTGGAAGTGGTCTGCTGAGGTTTTCCATAATTAATATTCCTTTGATAAAACCAGAATTAAAAATTATTAATTCTGTAATACTATTTTAATCTTCAATAAGGACAATACCAACATCCATGACATTTGTTCCGGTAGGACCAGTTTTAATAAGATCATCCATTTTTTCAAAAAATGCATAGGAATTATTATCTGCAAGATGGTCTCTTGCACTACAGTTGTACTTCCTTGCGATAATACGAGTGTTACCGTCGCAAATTGCGCCTGCTGCATCCGTGGGGCCATCTATTCCATCGGTTCCTGAAAATAGGCCAACTATATTTTTATGACCAATAATCTCCATGCAGAATGCCAGGGCGGTTTCAGTATTCCGTCCGCCTGTACCATTGCCTGTCACATTAACCGTCGTCTCACCGCCGAAGATTATACATGCAGGTTTTTTTATAGGGGTATTGAATCGTTCTATATCAAATGCAATACCTGCCAATACTTTTGCTACTTCTTTTGCAAGCCCATTTATCTGTGAAGACAATAGAAGTGTGTTGTATCCTAATTCGGTTGCTTTTTTTTCAATTGCCATAAGTGATTTGTGATTGTTTCCAACTATCACAGTCTGAACATTTTTGTAATTTAGTTCCCTCTCACCAAGTAATTTAGGAATAATACCCCTCCTTCCCTGTTCAAGGTGAACAACAACTTTGGGTGGAATTACATGTTCTAATTTAAGAGCTTCAATCACTCTCCATGCTTCTTCAAATGTTGTAGAATCCTCTACTGTTGGCCCGGATGCAATAACATCGAGTTTGTCTCCCACAACATCAGAAAGTATTAAAGTAATTATTTCCGCCGGGATGGCTTTCTTTAAAAGTCCACCGCCTTTGATCTGGGACATTTTTTTTCTGACGGTATTAAGGCCCTGGGTATCTACACCGGAACGAAGTAGTTTTTCGGTCACTTTGCGTTTGTCTTCTATACTGAGACCTTCTCTGGGCATAGCAAGTATTGAGCTTCCACCTCCAGATATTAAAAATATGACAAGGTCATTCTCACCAGCTTTATTAAGGATCGTTGAAATTCTTATAGCGGCCTGAAGGCTTTTGTCATCAGGCATAGGGTGGCTAGAGAGATAGAAATTAAGATTTTCAAATGAGTAATCCGGCCTGGAATTAGAAATAACAATTCCTTCTGTAATCCTGTTTCCAAGAAGTTCCTCTACCGAGCTTGCCATAAGGGGTGCAGCTTTGCCGAATGCTACAAGGTAAATTGATTCATATTTATCTATTTCGTATGATTGAGAGTCTACGGTGAGGATGCCACCGGCAAGGGAAATATGTTCCAATACACAACGCTTCGGGTTAGCCGCTTCCAAGGCTTCATTGAATAGTTCACTTGCAATTTTTCGCTGTTTATCTGCTGACATTATTAATTTTTTATATTCATTCTTTTTTTAAACTTTCGATTATGTTATCTACTTTTTTCCTGGTCAGGTTTTCGTGAAGTGTATCATCTACAAGCATTGCCGGTGCAGTACCGCATGAAGCAAGACATTCAGCTTCCATAAGTGTTATAGAACCATCTTCTGTTGTTTCACCGGTTTTCAAATTGAGCTTGTTACACAGGTGGTGTTCAATATGTTCAGCTCCCTTAAGAGCGCAGGAGAGTGTTCGGCATACCCACACGATGTGTTTCCCTGCAGGTTCTGTAAAAAACATTGTGTAGAATGTAGCAACATTTTGTACACCCGATGGAGGAAGATCGAGAATCTCAGCAACTTCTTCCATGGACTCGGGTGAAAGCCAGCCATAGTTATTCTGCACTTCCCGGAGAACAGGTATAAGTGCAGATTGCTGCGTTTCGTGTTTAGATATTATATCGTTTATCTTTTGTAACAATTCCTGATCAAACGCCATTATTATTTTCTCACCTGAAAAATAAATTAGATAGTAAAATTAACATGCTTTAAATTCATCTTCAATAAATGTAAAAAATATGTTCTAACTTATTGTAATTTATATATTTTTTTTAAGGTCAGGTTTGATGGATTATTTTGTTCGGTTAAAATTTCTAAAATGGCAAAAAAAAGAATAACCAGAGTATATACAAAGACAGGCGATACAGGTGAAACTTCACTTGTTGATGGGAGCAGGGTAAGTAAATCATCTAAAAGAGTTGATACATATGGAGATGTTGATGAACTAAATTCAATACTTGGAATTTCTCTCCAGTATATTAATGATATTGAGATTTTAGATGTTATTAACTCCTTACAAAATGATCTATTCATACTTGGAGGAGACCTTGCCACACCAAATGACTTTGAGATCGAGATACCGAGAATAGACCCAGGAATGATTAAAAAGCTTGAGAAATTAATAGATTCCTATCATTCAGAGTTAGGTGATCTCAAGGAATTTATCCTTCCAGCTGGTAAGGGTGCCAGCCCTTATATTCACCTTGCAAGGACAGTCTGCAGACGGGCAGAAAGAAAAATTGTCGATCTTTCTCATAATGAAAAAGTAAATGAATCTACAATTATTTTTCTCAACAGGTTATCTGATCTGTTATTTGTTGTGGCAAGGTTAGTAAATAAACGAGCCGGCTTCGAAGAAACATATGTAGATTTCAGTAAGAAATAATGAAAAAATATAATTTTAACCTTACAAACCCTTTAATCGAGGATTATATATTGGAAAAAACCCGGATTGATGACAAATTGGTTGATGAAATGCATAACTATGCAGAAATTAATGAAGTTCCTATAGTTGGCCCTATTGTAGGAAAATATTTATACCAGCTTGCCAAGATAGGAAAGGCTGAAAAAATTTTTGAAATGGGATCTGGCTTTGGATATTCAGCATACTGGTTTGCAAAAACATTTAAGGATAAGGGCAAAGTTATTTGTACAGATTTTTCAGGTGAACACAAAGAAGCTGCAAAGAGTTTTTTTAAAAAAGCAGGATTTGAAAATTACCTGGAATTTGTTTGTGGTAATTCTATTGAGATTCTAAAAGATTCGGGTGATAAATACGACATAATATTTATTGATATTGATAAAGAAGAGTATCCTGATGTAATTGACATAACCTATGACAAGTTGAATAAAAACGGATTAATGATTGCTGATAATACTCTCTGGTACGGTCGGGTAATTGAAGGTGATGAACTGCCAAGTACTAAAGGGATCAAGAAATTTAATAACATGTTATCATTGGATAAAAGGTTTATAACTACAATTATTCCTTTGAGAGATGGGATAACACTAAGTTACAAAAAAGATTGATCATGCTTAAAAAGCCACTTGAAATAAGTAAAGAAGATTTAAGAGCCGAACTCAAATTCTATTTTGACAGGTCAAGAAATAATCTTAGGGAAAAACACAGGAGAAGAAGCAAAAAGCACAAGGCAAGCCTTGGGATTGAACTTTGCAGGGAAAGGTCTGCGTTAACTGATGAAATTATAGTCAGGGCCCTCTCGGAATTTGGATTTAATAACGTTAAGGGAATTTCCATTATTGCTCTTGGGGGTTACGGCAGAGATGAACTTTGTCCATATTCAGATATTGACTTGCTTATTTTGTATAGTGTAAAAAGTAAAAAATGGGCTAAAGAACTTACTGAACACCTTCTATATTTTTTATGGGACTTAAATTTTGATATTGGACATTCGGTGAGGACAGTTGATGAGTGTATGGAGTTATCAAAAGACCATGATACTACTATCCTAACTTCGCTACTTGACTCAAGGCATGTATATGGTGATGAAAAACTCACCAGGAAACTTGAAAACAAACTTTACAATGAACTACTGCCTGAATATTCAAATATTTTTATTGATAAAAAAATTGCCGAAAGCAAAAATAGGGTAAGAAGGTACGGCGGCTCGGTGTATTTGTTAGAACCGAACATAAAAGAGGGTGAAGGGGGCCTTAGAGATGTACAGACTGCCTTGTGGGTTGCCCAGGCCAGGTACAAGATTAAGAATTTCCGTGACCTTTTGAATATTGGAGTTATCAACAGCAAAGAATACAGGGTAATAGAGAAGTGCTATAATTTCCTGCTTGCCGTGAGGTCGCAGCTTCATTACCTGGCAAAGAGACGTGAAGACAGACTGAGTTTTGATTATCAGGAAAAGGTTGCAAGATTTTTTGGATACAGGGATGCAGAACTCCGGGCTGTTGAGAAATTTATGAGAGTTTACTACCTTCGTGCAAGGCTTACAAACCAGCAATCTAAACGAATAATTGAGAGTTGTATTACCAAAACCCGAGTTACATCTGAAAGCAGGAAGACTACTTACCTTGAAAACGGATTTACTATTCAAGGTGGTTACCTTTCTGTCACAAGTAGAAACGTATTTAAAGAAAATCTTGTGAACTTAATTAGGGCTTTTGAATATGCTAATAAACACAGTGTTGAGATGAGCAGACACTTGACATGGTTGATATGGGAAAACTCAATTTATATTGATGATAAGGTCAGAAGAAACAGTGAATTCAATGGAATATTCCTGAGAATATTAAAAACAGCCAAAAACGTCTCTGAAATTTTGTACCAGATGAATGAGCTAAGGTTACTTGCCCACTATATTCCGGAATTTGGAAAGATTGTATGCATGGTACAGCACGATGCATATCATGTTTACACTGTGGACGTTCATTCAATATTCATGGTTCGTGAAATTGAGAGACTGTCTAACTATGAATACGAAAAAGAGTTTCCACTGCTTACGAAACTTGCCGAATCAGTTGAGAAAAGGCATGTACTTTACCTTGCCTGCCTAATTCATGATGCCGGTAAGGGCAGTGGCAAGGACCACTCTGAAAAAGGCGCGCGTATGGCACCGGTTATTGCTGAGAGGATGGGCCTTAACAAGCAGGAGTCTGAACAGCTTGAATTTCTCGTAAAACATCACCTGATTATGCCCCACTATTCCCAGAGAAGGGACCTGCATGATATGAGCCTGATTGAGAGGTTCTCTGAAATGGTTAAAAGCCTCGAAACACTGATTCTCCTCTTCCTTCTTACCTTTGCAGATATGAGGTCTGTCGGACCGGATGTGTGGTCAAACTGGAAAGGGATGCTTCTTAGGGAACTGTATTTAAGATCCGCCAGGTATCTTGAACTTGGGGAATTTACAAAGGAATCAGTTGAAAAAAGGAAAGAGAGGGTTGTTGGCAAGGTACTAAAAATTATTAAACGTCAGGTGTCCGTTAAAAAAACACGCGAGATTCTCGACACTATGCCTGATTCCTATTTTTCCGGGCATTCGCCAAAAGCAATTGCCAATCATATAAAATTCATTAACAAATCAAAATCGGGCATAGCAACAGATCTCGTGCATCATCCACGTGAAGAATTTGATGAATTTATATTCTGGGGTAATGACGATAAAAAAATTATATATAAAATTTGCGGGGTTTTAACTGCAAGCAATGTGAATATTCTTGGTGCCAGGATAGTTACAACTAATGACGGTAGGGTACTGGACGTTTTCTATGTTAATAAACTCGGGAAGTCCACTTCTGATGAAATGGAAGTATGGGAAAAGATAAACTCAAATTTAATCCAGGTACACAAGGGAAAGCAGGATGTTGAACAACTTGTAAATAAAAGAAAAAGCGGCTCTGCATTTTACGAAAAAGTCATTCCCAAATATCCACCCAGGATTGAATTAGACAACAACTCCTCTAATACATCAACTGTTATAGATATTTATACTCATGACAGGACAGGTCTTTTATATGATGTTGCAAAGACACTTGATAAACTTAGGCTGAATATTAATTATGCCAAAATCTCTACAAAGGTAGACCAGGTTGTTGATGTGCTATATGTATCAACAAGGGCAGGCAAAAAAATTACAGATGAGAAAAGAATTGAAAGAATTAAAAATGCACTAATGGATGCAATTACAAACAGTTAAATAATGAGTGACAAGCAACAACATATTCCTAACATTAAACTTGATACGGATTACCTTATAATAGGTAGCGGACTTGCCGGGCTTTATGCAGCACACTATGCATCAAAGTATGGCAAAGTGTTAATCGTTACAAAATCTACAGTTAAGGAAAGTAATTCTTATTGGGCACAGGGAGGAATTGCTGCTGCCCTTGACCCCGAAGATTCTGCAGTATTCCATAGTGAGGATACCATCAATGCGGGAAGAGACCTTTGTAATTCTGATGCCGTAGAGGTACTGGTAAAAGAGGGGAAGGAACGAATTCTGGATCTTATCGAACTGGGAATGGTTTTTGATTCTGACGAGGAAGGGCTGAAATTTGGGCTTGAAGGAGGGCATTCCAAGAGAAGAGTCCTTCATGCCGGTGGTAATTCTACGGGGCAGGGTATGGTGGAATTTCTTATTTCCTCAGTTGAGAAAAATTCTAATATTGAGGTACTTGAATTGGCAAGTGTTACGGACCTTGTTTCTGACGATAACAGATGCAGCGGTGCCTGGGCATATAACCAGGAAAGCAGGGAATATATACTGATCCAAGCAAAAGCAACAATTCTTGCAACCGGCGGAGCATCGGCATTATTTGAAAGGACAACCAATCCGGATGGTGCAATGGGTGAGGGGCTGGACCTAGCTTACAGGGCCGGCGCCGAATTAATGGACATGGAGTTTATACAGTTTCACCCAACTGCCTTTTACAGTGAGAGCGGTGAAACATTCTTAATTACCGAAGCAGTAAGGGGTGAGGGTGCACACCTTGTAAACAGGGACGGCAAAAGGTTTATGAATAAATACCACAGACTTGGGGAACTTGCGCCAAGGGATGTTGTATCAAAATCTATATACAATGAGTCAAAAGAATCCGGGAGTAAATATGTATATCTCACGCTCAGCCATCTAGAGAGGCCCTTTATTATTAAAAGGTTTTCAAATATATACGGACTCTGTATGAACCAGGGTCTAGACCTGACCTGTGATTTGATACCGGTGGCCCCAGCGGCACATTATACAATTGGTGGGGTACGGACCGGGTTAATGGGTGAGACAAATCTGTCGGGACTTTATGCATGCGGTGAAGTAACATGCACCGGCGTTCACGGTGCAAACAGGCTGGCCAGCAATTCCCTTCTTGAATGTATTGTTTTTGCGAAAAGGGCCATAGATGGAGCAAACAAATATTTTGAAACCATGGAAAATGTGAAAATAGAATCCGGACAGCCCAGTTTTATAGATAAAACCAAATCAAGTGGCCAGGTAAAATTTGATAAGATAAAAAATGAAATTCAAAACTCAAACACAGGGATACTCGGCATTATGAGAAATGGTCCCGATATGAAAGACTATATTTCAAAACTTGAAACAATTATTGAAGAAAGCCGAAGCCTTTCCGGTTGGTTTGCATATAAAATATTAAGTATGGGAAACATGAGCAAACTGATAGCAGAATCCGCATATTATAGGGAAGAATCCAGAGGGGCACACCTTCGCAATGATTTTCCCGAAGAGAAAGAAGAACTGAAGGTACATATTGTAAACCGAAAAGACTCGGAACCTTACCAAATCAAGCTCTGAATAGAATTCCTGCAACTGGGCTGTATAATTAGAAACCTCAAATGGCTAAAAACAATTTAAACTGGTCGGAAGTAGAAAAATTATTAAACCTGGCCCTTGATGAAGATATTGGGGCAGGAGATGTTACAACTGAATCCATTTTTCCCGATGATGCGCTTTGTAAAGCTGTAATCAAGAGTAAGGAAGACGGGATACTCGCAGGGCTTCCGATAGCTAAAGCTGTTTTTGAAAAACTTGGTACCCTCCGTGAGTGGAATGAAGTTAAAAAAGATGGAGATAGTATTTCGGATGGGGATATTCTAGTTAAAATTTCGGGGTCGCCCAAACAGATTCTAAGCGGCGAGCGACTTGCACTTAACATACTTCAAAGGCTTAGCGGTATAGCTACTCTTACTTCAAAATATGTGAATATTGTTGATGACCTGGATGTAAGAATAGTCGACACAAGAAAAACAGTTCCGGGTTTCAGGACGTTAAGTAAATATGCTGTTGAAGTTGGCGGCGGGCATAATCACAGGATGGGCCTTTATGACGGAGTGTTAATTAAAGACAATCATATTAAGCAGGCCAGCGGTATTAAAAATGCAGTTGAAAAAATAAAACAAAAAGTTGGCAGTGAATATAAAATTGAAGTTGAGACATCTAACCTAAAACAGGTATCTGCAGCACTCGAAGCAGGTGCGGATATCATTATGCTTGACAACATGAGTGATGAAATGATGAAAGAAGCTGTAAAATTAATTGGGAATAAAGCCTTGATTGAGGCATCAGGCGGTATTAACTTAGAAAGAGTAAGGCAAATAGCAGAAATAGGCGTAGACATTATATCAATCGGCGCCCTTACACACTCGGCAATGGCTTTAGACCTAAGCCTTGATATGTTATAATTATAGATATAAATTGGTGAGAATTATGAATAACCTTAACGGGGTTGCGGAAGAAATAAACATACTAAGAAAAGAAAAAAATGCAGTGATTTTAGCTCATAACTACCAGCTTCCTGACGTGCAGGACATAGCTGATTATGTTGGGGATTCACTGGGCCTTTCCCAGGTTGCAGCAAAGGCCGAAGCAGACATCATTGTGTTTTGCGGTGTTCATTTCATGGCAGAGACTGCTTCCATTATTTCGCCACATAAAAAGGTGTTAATCCCTGATCATGATGCAGGTTGTTCCCTTGCTGATACAATTAATCTTGAGAAACTAAAGGAATGGAAAGAAGAACATCCCAATGCGGTAGTTGTATCTTATGTAAATACATCTGCCGAGGTAAAATCCGAAACTGATTACTGTGTTACTTCTTCAAATGCAGTACAGGTTGTTAAAGCAATTCCGGCTGATAAGAAAATACTGTTTTTACCTGACATGTTTCTCGGTGCTTATGTAAAGAAAGTAACAGGTCGTGATATAGAAATATGGCCGGGTGAGTGCCACGTACATGCTGGTATAAAAGTTAAAGATATAAAGGCAATGAAGGAAGAACACCCTAAGGCGGATATGATTGTTCATCCCGAATGCGGCTGTACAACAACATACCTTTATCAAAGCGTAGAAAATGGCAACCTTCCTGATGATATAAAGTTTTTATCAACTGGCGGAATGATCAAACATGCTATTGAATCGGATGCTGATGAATTTATTGTTGCCACGGAGACAGGGATCCTACACAGGATGAAAAAGGACAACCCTGACAAGACTTTTATTCCTGCAAATGAGAATGCAATCTGTGAATATATGAAGATGATTACAATTGACAAGGTATTAAAGTCACTACAGGAAGAAGTGTACGAAGTAAAAGTACCTTCAGAGATAGCACTTAAAGCAAAAAAATCTATCGACCGCATGCTCGAGATTTCACCAATTTAAAAACCGGCCGCGAGGCTACCGGCCCTTCTCGGGTCAGCAAATCCATAATAATAGTTTCCAATCTTGGTGATACTATGGGCACTTCCAAGGCTCCTGGTTTCCTGGACATTGTGGCCCATCTTATTTAAACTTTTTAGTGTTGCAGCGGGTATACCGTTTTCCACTAATAGTTTATCGGGAAGCCATTGGTTATGAATCCTTGGAGCGGTAGTTGACTGTGCAATATCCATATTGTAATCAATGGTGTTGGTAAGTATTTGAAGAACTGTTGTAATAATCCTGCTTCCCCCAGGGCTTCCTGTGATTAAGAAAGGTTTTCCATCTTTTAACACTATAGTTGGTGTCATAGAGCTCAGCATTCTTTTTTCAGGCTCTATTGCATTGTACTCATTTCCGATTAGCCCATAAGCATTTTGAGAGCCGGGTTTAGCCGAAAAATCATCCATTTCATTGTTAAGAAGTATCCCTGTACCGGGAACGGATATGCCAGTGCCATATGGGAAGTTAAGTGTATAAGTGTTTGATACAACGTTGCCGTATTTATCCATAACGGAGTAATGAGTAGTATCGTGGCTTTCATAGGGATTGCCTGGTTTTACTTCACTGCTTATACGGGCCTTATTTTTACTGATTTTTTTCTGAAGATTTGAGGCATAACTTTTTGAAGTCAGCTGATTTACTGGTATTTCTGCGAAATCAGGGTCGCCAAGATATTTTGACCTGTCTGCATAAGCAAGCTTCATGGCCTCTGCCATTATATGAATAGATTCAGGAGAGTTTTGTTTATATTCAGCCATATTATAGTTTTCAAGAATATTTAGTATCTGAATTAAATGTACTCCGCCGGAACTTGGAGGCGGCATGGAAAATATTTCATAACCCCTGTAGGTCCCTGTCACAGGCTTTCTGATAACTGGTTCATATGAAGCAAGATCTTCCCTGGTGATAATGCCACCGTCTTTCTTCATAAATTTTGTTATCTTTTTAGCTACCTTACCTTTATAAAAACCGTCATTCCCATTTTTTGAAATTTGTTTTAACACCCAGGCAAGGTCTTTTTGTTTAATTGTTTCACCAACATGCAGTGGCTTTCCTTTATTACTGAAAAAAACTTTTTCACTTTCTTTTGATTTCAAAAGCCTGTTTTCAAACTGAAGGAGTGAATCTCTTAACTTTTCTGTTACCGGGAAGCCATTTTTGGCAAGTTCAATTGCCGGTTTTAGTGCACGTTCAAGCGATATAGTCCCGTAGTTTTCCAGGGCAAGTATAAGCCCTGCAACAGTACCTGGAACACCAACAGAGAGAATGCTGTTTCTAGATTTATTGTTATCAACATTTCCTTCATTATCCAGGAACATGTTTTTTGTAGCAGCTTTAGGTGCTTTTTCCCTGTAGTCGATTGCAACTGTTTTACTTTCCTCATTTAGGTGGACCAGCATAAAACCGCCTCCTCCAATGTTCCCGGCCCTCGGAAAAGTTACTGCCAGTGTAAACCCGACTGTAACAGCAGCATCTACAGCATTACCACCGTCTTTTAGCACCTCAAGTCCTGCAAGTGTTGCAAGTTTCTCGGCAGAAACCACCATCCCGTTTTGGGATTTTACAGGTTTAGTGGATTCTTTTGCATTTAGGGGGATTAGAAAAAAGAAAAAAAATATTATGAGAATATGAAAATGTTTCATAGAGTTTTATTTTACCATCCTGCTATATCTGAAAGGGCAAGAATTTTGGTTGTATTAATTGTAACCACTACTTCATCAGGCCCGGAATTTCTTTTGCCATAAATTTCGGCATTTTCTTCACCCATATACCTTTTTGCTATTTCGGTTGCACGTTTCAAGCTTACTTCGGGATCAGATGAGAATGTAACAGTTCCATCAACCTTTACAAAAGAATAAAGCCCGCTTTCTTCGTCCACAGAAAGACTTACTCTGGGGTCTCTTTGCATGTTTTTGTATTTTACTGAACTGAGCCCGGTGCTGAAAATAATCTTCTCACAATCTACAGTAAACCAAACAGGTACTACATGTGGGCTCCCGTCTTTATTTACCGTAGCGAGTTTACCGGTTCTGGTTCCTTCACTTATAAAATTCAGATACTCTTCGTTTGTCATTTTTTTCATAATTAAGACTCTAATTATTAACTTAATCCAAGCTGGGTCATTATTGTAAGTATATCAAAGTAGTGGTTTATCTGAGTTACCTTTACATCCTGAACATCAACTATCTGGCAGGCTGAGCCGTTGCTAAAAATTTTTCCGGTTGGGGGGAATTCTTTCTCGGGAGTAACAAGCAGGCCTTTATGAGTGCCTCTCCATGATATTTCAATAACCACTTTGTTGCCGGCTGTGAATGAATTAAGAATTTCTCCATGATTATCAGGGAAGGCCGATGTCCAGGTATCCCAGATCAGCCTGAACTCTTCAATGCCATTTATAACCCTGCCTGTAGGCATTTCATTAAAAATAAAATCGGGGGATACAAGTGAGGCAAATCTATCAAAATTTCTGTCATTGTAAGCTTCCAACTGCCCTTTAGCTATTTCTAATATTTGATTCGGCATTTTGACCTCCTGAACAATATGTTTTGAGTATATAGGAAAATGATTGGATGCAAAAATAAAAAACCTTTCCCCTATTTCAGAGGAAAGGTTTTTGTAATTAAGTTTAATAGACTTTTTTATTCGGCGCCTTCTTCATCAATCTGAAAAAGTTTGCCAAGGTTTATACTGCCATGTTCGGCCGGATCCTGGGGATTATTGGTACCCGGGTTTCCTTCATTAAGGTTGGATGCTGTATCATCAGGTGGGAAGAGTATTAATGTCTGCAGGTATTCCAAGACTTCCCTTTTCCGGTCGCCGCTTAACCTGCTGAACCTTCCCTTTGACCTCTGTGCTTCACCGCCATGCCTCAGTACGACCTCTTCAAGGTTTATACTCCTTCCATCATGACCGTAAGGAGCTGTAGAACCGACTCCCCAGAGAGGTTCAGTTACAAACTCAGTAATCATTGTTCCGTCATACTGACGTTCATGGAAAGCAGGGCCCAAATCGTGCCGCTTAAAATCAGAAAACACATTTTCGACAATAAAGTAGTTTCCTTGGGGGACAAGTTTTGGATATTCTTCACCATCATCTACAATATCAAAAAGAGTTGATGCAGTGGCAAAAAGCCTATTTATAATCCCCTGCTGTTTGTTATATTCAGTTTCAACATCTGCAACCCTTCTGTCAGTTTCAATTTCAATGTTTTGTACATGACAACCGGTACAGCCTATTTCACGCATTGTTCTGAGTCCCCTGTTGGTACGCCTATTTGTTTTACCTGATCCGGGTTTGAAATAGTTAAGCAAATAAAATTCAACATGATCCACAATTGCGGGATCTATCTCATTTAGGACTCCGTCATTGTCCGCGTCATCGGTAATATCGCAGACTGGGGGACGTTCAAAAAAATCGAGAACAGGGTCAAATTCCATTCCCGCCGGGGATACCATAGCTTGGGGGTTATCCGGATCAGTCACTGCGCAGAGAATCGGGTCCGGCGCTTCCATTCCCATCTCTGCCTTAAATGCTCCGATGATAAATTCTCTAATAGAAGTTGTCTCACCATGATGGAAAAAGGGCTTGATCCTAAGATCAGGATCTACTCCTTCTATATCTGTGGCATCAATAGTTCCGTCGGGTTTTGCGGTTATTTTGCCAAATTTTACACCCTTAGCCACAAGGTCAATTTTAACAGTTTTACCTGAATTGCCTGCCTGAGATATGGCTTCTTCCCTTATTTCCCTGAGTTCTCTTGTCATTTCATCGGCAATCATCTCAACAAGACCCAGGCCGAATAGGTGAGGGGCATCACGGCTGTCAGGCCTTGTCGCCACATCACCACCAAAACCTGCTGATCCTCTTGGACGGCCATGACATGAGGCGCAGCTGTCAGAAAGCCCTGCACCAAGCTTTGGGTCATCCTGGATATTTCCTGAAGAGTTGCCACTTACCCTCGGGCCCTGGCCCTGCTCTTGAGTAAATTTTCTCTGGAATATCTGTCTTCCCCTTCGAATAGATCTTGCTGGATCACGATTAATAAGATAGATCGATGATCCCGGAATGAATTCGTCACCCTGACCGGTTCCTATCTGTTCTTCAAGCGATTTTCCAATCTGTCCTCCAGGTACTGTGGGCGTAGTTTGCGTAACATCAGTTAGTTGTGCAAAACCAGTGCCTGTAAAAAATAAAAATGTAAAAAAGAATGAAAATAAGAAAGTATAAATTATAGTGGAGTAATTCATGTCCCTTGCCTCCAACGATTTTTTTCCTCCCCACCTTTTTTAAAGGTAGCTTGGTTAGGACATGATTATCAATAATGTAAAAGAGTTAAATTGGTATTTATTTTTAATTAGTTTTGGTTTAGTAATTGAAAAGTGTTAAAAAGAAAGGCTGTGTTTATAACGATTTGTCATTCTGATACGCTGCTGACAAATATGAATTTTACTGCTTATATATGTTTTCTCAGAACTTCTTTCAGCAGTCTTCAGTCCTTTTTTAAAGTATGAGAGTGCAGCTTCATATTTATGAATCTGAAGATAAAGATTTCCTAGTGTTACTCCGTAAAGAGTACTGTTTTCAATTGATTCTTTGTCTTTAATTTTTTTTATTGCATCAATACCTGTTTTTGGGCCTTCAATTTTAGATAGTACAAAAGCCATTTCAAGTTCAGTTTGTGGACAATCGTGAACCTGCAAGTAGTTTTGGTAAAGTGATACAATTTGGGTCCAATTTGTGGAGCAATATTCATTGGAAGTAGAATGAATAGCTTCCACTCCTGCCATTAAGTGAATTTTGTCCACGTTATTACCCGATGCAGACTTATACAAATAGTCTATGCCTTTTACAATCATTTCCCTGTCCCAGAGTTCCCTATCCTGTTCCTGGAGTTTTTGAACCTTACCGTTTTTATCTACAATTGACTTGAGCCTTGATCCGCAAAGAAGCATGTAGGAAAGACATGCCCTGGTTTCAGGGATATTTGTCACTGGGTTTTTTACGAGGACTTCACAAAGATTAATTGCGGTATTGCAAAGTTCAGTAGAGACCCTGATCCTGTCGTCTGGATGGTTGTAACCAAGTTCAAAGATATAATTGAGTAGTTTAAGTAAGTTTACAGTGCGTTCCCGTAGTACATATTTCCCGGGGATTGCAAAAGGTATTTTTTTCTCTATTATCTGTTTTTTTACAGATTCGAGTGAGTTAGTAATCACAGTTTCATTTCTGGAAAGCATCCTGGCAATATAAGAGGATGAATAGCCTCCTAGAATCTTGAGTATTAGTGAAGCATTTATGTACTGTTCATTTGATGGATGACTGCAAGCAAACAGCATTATAATTTTGTTTAATACAACTTCTTCTTTGTTGGGGTATTCAAGATTTAAAATTTGCTCTTTATCAGGTGTTTCCGATGGATATTGATGATTGAATATTTTATGGCAAAAGAGTTCACTTGTGTTGTCGGTAACAAACTGCCAAATAAAATCTTTCGGATCCACAGGTATTAACCCGGCTGACCATTTTGTCCTGGCTTCGTTATAACCATTTGTTACGATTGATTCGACCGTAGCAATAGATTCTGGACCCAGGCGGTTCGTAAGCGTTGAGGTGATTAATCCAAAATCTTTCTGGATGAGATCCTCTATTTTTTTATTAACTGCCGGAATATTTTTATGTAATGTCATTGTTAGAACCGGGAACTATAACACATAAATCACTATTTAAAACAATGGGAGGGTTTATTAAAGGATTTGTTATTTAGCCTCAAAATAACATATTGCGAATTTATTACCGGCATCAGACCAAACATTTTTTAAACTGTAAAAGGCTTCAATCATTTCTTCAAACTCTTCTATGCTGTATTTATAAGAATTTTCTGTATGTATTGTCTCATCTTTTTTAAATAAAATTGAAGTACCGTTTACACGTACCGACTGTTCCTCCAGGCTTTGGAGATGCATTTCAACCCTGCCGTGTTCTTCGTTATAAAATGCTAAATGTTTCCATTTGTTAATTTCAAAGTTTGTGCCGAAGGAACTGTTCATATTTTTTAAAATATTGAGATTAAATTCTGCGGTTATTCCTTTTCCGTCGTTATATGCTTTTTCGAGTATTCCAGAATCTTTTTTGAGGTCGATCCCGATAAGCAACCCACTTTTTGTCCCACAAAGTCCGGCAATATTTTCAAGGAAGTATTGGGCCTGATCCCGTGTAAAATTTCCAATGGTTGAACCTGGATAATAGGCTACTATTTTTGAATACGGAATTTCAAATTCAGGGATCGTAAACGGCCTGGTATAATCAGCAACAACTGGAATAATTTGTAAATCACTATAATCTTTAGATAGTTTCCCAGCAGAATGTAAAAGGAAATCCCTTGAGATATCTACGGGAATATATGCTGCAACACTTTTAAAGTTATCAAGGAGTATCCTGATTTTCCTGCTGCTCCCACTACCGAGTTCCAGTATTAAAGCTTCTTCCCCAACCACACCAGATATATGCTTTATGTTGTTATTAAGAATGGAAATTTCAGTTCTTGTTAAATAGTATTCTTCCAACTCCGAAATCTGTTCGAATAACTTTGAGCCGTGTTCATCATAGAAGAACTTGCATGATAGTTCTTTCTGGGATTTGCTCAGCGAGTGTATAATTTCATTTAAAATCCCTTCTGAGCTGTCTGGATTTATTATATCTTCTGTATTATTTTGCATCTTTGGCTAATCTTAGTCCCATGAACTGCCAGCGTGAGTCCGGTGGAAAAAAGTTTCTGTAACTGTTCCTAATATGTGATTTTGATGTTGCACATGATCCTCCTCTGAGTACCATTTGGTTACACATAAACTTACCATTATATTCACCGAGTGCACCTGGAGGTGGGTTATATCCAGGGTAGGGAGAATATGGACTCCTGGTCCATTCCCATACATCTCCGTACATCTGGGATAGTTTGCCATTGCCGTTTTTTATAGAATCGGGATGAAAATTACCGCTTTCGACAAAGTTCCCCTCTATTTTCTGTTCTTGTGAAGCTATTTCCCATTCAAACTCAGTTGGGAGTCTTCCCCCGGCCCACCTTGCGAAGGCTTCAGTTTCATAAAAACTAAGATGGCAAACCGGCTGATTTATATCAATTTTCTTAAGGCCTCCCAAAGTGAACTGGTTCCAATTATTACCGTTTTTTATCCAGTAAAGTGGAGCATTCCAGTTATTAGAAGAAACTGTATTCCAGCCATCTGAAAGCCAAAGTTCGGGTTTTGAATATCCACCGTTATTAATAAATTCCATATATTCCCCATTTGTAACAAGCCTTGAAGCAAGTAAAAATGGCTCGATATACATTTTATGAACGGGAAACTCATTGTCATAACCAAACTTATCCCCTTCATTCCCTATAGTATGGATGCCACCTTCAAAATTAACCCAGTGTAACTGTGTTATATTTTTAGAATTTTTACTATCTTTTGATTTCTTATATATGGGGAAAAGAGGATTTTCTGATAGAACATGTTTAATATCAGTAACAATAAGTTCCTGGTGCTGTTGCTCGTGGTGGATACCTATTTCAATTATTTCGGCAAATTTTTTAAATTTCTTTTCATCCGTATTCTTGAAAACCTTTAGCATGTTCTTGTCTACATATTCTCTGTATTCAAACACTTCATCTACGGTGGGGCGAGAGATAAGCCCCCTTTTTGGCCTGCTATGTCTTTCACCTACCTGAACGTAGTAGGAGTTAAAGAGAAAATTGTATTGGGGGTGAAGAGATCTGTATTTATTAATAATTTTGGATAAAACAAAAGCTTCAAAAAACCAGCTGGTATGTGCAAGATGCCATTTAGTAGGGCTTACATCAGGCATGGATTGGACTACATAATCTTCCTTAGAAAGGGGTTTTGCCAGCTTATGAGAAAATGATCTTACTTTTTTATATGAATTTAAAAGATTATCTCTGGAAAGTTGATTTGTTCTTTTTGTTTCAACATCTTTCATTAAAAAATTCCCCTATACATAAAAATATTTATACATTAAAAACAGTATTTTAGATCTGATAATTATAAATAAGTTTCTGTGAATTAAATATAAGGTTAAAAAATTGGAAATAAAAATCAATAAATAATTGAAAGTTGAGAGAAATAATATAAAAATGGCCCCTCGTATGTAGGGCCTATATTTTTTATTCGGTTGGTGCGTTTGTATTCTGTCCGGCTAATTGCCTGTCGAGCATTAGAAGGGCAGCGCTGTTATCACCAGCAAGCTTTATATTCTCTACCATATCAGTAGCACTTTTTTCTTCTTCCACTTGTTCCTGAATGAACCACTGCAACTCAACGGAAGTAGCATGATCGTTTTCAGTAAGAGCAAGTTCGTAAAGTCTATTTATCATGCCGCTTACTTCTTTTTCGTGTTCAAGTACTTGAGTGAACATCTCAACCAGAGAACCAAATTCAGAAGGAGGCTGGGCAATTGTGTCCAGCACAATCCTGCCATCACGGTCAAGCAGGTATTCAAATAATCTCATTGCATGCACAAGTTCTTCTTCACTTTGTCTTCTCAGCCATCCGGCAAATCCGGTAAAATTGATTGATTCGCAATAAGCAGCCATCGACAGATAAAGATATGATGAGTAATATTCATTTTTAATTTGTGAATTAATAGCAGTTTGTAAATCCTGTGATATCATTTTTTCTCCTTTTTTGTTCTTTGTTTACAAGGAGCATAGGCCCCTTAGTTTTTAAAATATAAACTAGCAGAAGTAATTACCAAATGCAAATAATTACCATTTAAATTATTATTTTTACAATATAATAATTATTATTGGTTTGAATCCAAATTAAATAAAAATAAACAAAAAATTTAGATAGAATAAAAATTTATTTAAATCAAAGGGTTAAGAGAAAGATTCTAAATATAAATTCATCTATTGAAATTGTTGGGGTACGCATTATATAAAGATAATGTATAATTATGTTACATTTTCGTTTGAACAAAGTTAATAGAATCAGAATAAGAATCTATCCATTACTCTAGGAGAGACTAATAATGAGCGAGATTAATCCAGAAGAGAATAAAATAAAACAGTTACCACTTTTGCCTTTAAGGGATGTTGTAATGTTTCCTTACATGGTTGCTCCACTTTTTGTAGGTAGGGAAAGATCGATTAAGGCACTTGAAGAAGCAATGAAAGGCAGCAAGGAAATATTCCTTTCCGCACAGATGGAAGCTAAGGTAAATGACCCCAAGGAAGGAGATATTTTTAAGATTGGTACAGTTGGCACAATTGTCCAGATGCTCAGGTTGCCAGATGGTACTGTAAAAGTCTTGGTAGAAGGAAAAGGAAGAGCCAAAATATTAGACTTTGTTCCCGACAATCGGTTTTTTGTTGTAAAGGTTGAGGACCTTGATGATGATAACGTGACCGGCGTTGAAGCTGATGCTCTAACGAGATCAGTGGTTAAGGCTTTTGAAGGTTATATGAAGTTAAATAAAAAGATACCTACAGAGGTACTTGCAACTGTTACATCGATTGAAGAAGCAGGAAGATTGTCTGATACAATTGTTTCGCACCTTAATTTGAAACTTCAGGACAAGCAAACAATCCTCGAAATTCTTGATCCGTTGAAGAGGCTGGAAAAATTATATGAAAAAATGCAGGAAGAAGTGGAAATACTTCAGATTGAAAAAAGAATTGGCAAAAGGGTTAAGAAGCAGATGGAAAAAGCTCAGAGGGAATACTATCTTACTGAGCAAATGAAAGCCATTCAAAAAGAACTTGGCGAAAAAGATGACCTTAAATCAGAAATACAGGAATTTGAAGAAAAATTAAAAACAAAAGGTTTGCCAGAAGATGTAGAAAAGAGAGTTGACAGAGAATTGAAGAAACTCAAAATGATGTCTTCAATGTCAGCCGAAGCCACGGTTGTGAGAAATTATATAGACTGGCTTATGGAACTTCCCTGGACAAAGGAATTTACAGATGACCGTTTGGACATACAGGAAGCTGCAAAAATTCTTGACGAAGACCACTTTGGGCTTGAAAAACCAAAAGAGAGAATTCTCGAATATCTGGCAGTAAGAGTTCTTACTGAAAAGTTAAAAGGACCCATACTTTGCTTTGTCGGGCCTCCCGGAGTTGGTAAGACTTCACTTGCAAAGTCCATAGCAAGGGCAATGGGCAGAAAATTTGTAAGGGTTTCACTGGGTGGTGTTAGAGATGAAGCCGAGATTAGGGGACATAGAAGAACCTATATAGGTGCGCTTCCTGGAAAAATTATACAAGGCATGAGAAAAGCAGGTACAAACAACCCGGTATTTTTGCTTGATGAAATAGACAAGCTAGGTATGGATTTCAGGGGTGACCCTGCTTCTGCTCTTCTTGAAGGGCTTGATCCTGAACAGAATAGCAACTTTAACGACCATTATATTGAAGCTGATTACGACCTCTCAAACGTTATGTTTATTACTACTGCAAATGTTCTTCATACAATACCATGGGCACTTCAGGACAGGATGGAAATTATCAGGGTTCCTGGTTATACGGAAGATGAAAAACTACAGATTTCAAAAAACTTCCTTATGGACAGACAGCTTGAAGCTCACGGACTGACAGATGCAAATATTGTAATAAACGATTCCGGACTTATGGAATTAATAAGAAAATACACCAAAGAATCTGGTGTGAGAACAATGGAACGTGAGATTGCATCACTATGCAGAAAAGTAGCCAGGGAAGTTGTAGAAAAAGGGAAAGAACATAAAGTAAAAATTACAGGAAAAAACGTTCAGAAATATCTCGGAATTCCTAAATTTAAATTTGGGGAAATTGATGAGACTGATTCAATAGGGGCAGCAACAGGGCTTGCATGGACCGAAGTAGGTGGCGAACTGCTCACAATAGAAGTCTCAATTGTTCCTGGTAAAGGAAATTTTACTGTTACTGGAAAACTCGGTGAAGTAATGCAGGAATCAGCACAAGCAGCAATGAGTTATGTAAGAAGCCGGGCCGAGCAACTTGGACTTGAACGGTTTTTTTATCAGAAGGTTGATACACATATTCATGTTCCTGAAGGTGCAACACCTAAAGATGGGCCATCAGCTGGAATTGCTATAGCTTCAGCAATTGTAAGTGCTTTCCTCAAGAAACCAATAAGAAAGGATATTGCCATGACCGGAGAAATTACCCTCCGGGGCAGGGTTCTTCCTATTGGTGGTTTAAAGGAAAAGACACTTGCTGCACATAGAGGTAGAGTAAAACACATACTGATTCCTAAAGAAAACGAGAAAGATTTAAAAGAAATTCCTGATAAGATTAAAAAAGATGTAGATATTAAACTTGTCAGTCATATGGATGAAGTACTCGAAGCTGCTATTATATCAGAGGAACCGATTCTCAAGAATTTCGTGGTTCCTCCGACTTTAATTGGCACGGAAGCAGAGACAGAAATCAATCCTACAGAAAAGCATTAAAATAAAAATTTAGGTGGGTCCTAAAAAACTCACCTATAAAAAATTGTTTAAGGGGGTGTGCAATGCCACCAAAAAAGGGCACGAAAGGAAAAACATCAGTAAATGAGTTACAGAAGCATCTTGATAATGTTAAGAAAGATCTGAAGGAACTTACAACAAAGATCGGTAAGGCTAACAGGACTGAGTTGTCCAAGCTTTCTTATGAAGCATCCAAAACAGTAGGGGACACAGCTTCTGATATAATCAAAAATTCTTCAGTTTTACTTGAAAAAGCCTCAAAGGTTTTACATGGTGCTATAGAAGGCGGGAAGAAAGCTATAGATAAGCAAGCTGCCGCAAAAAAAGCTGCTACTAAAAAACCCGCTGCAAAAAGAAAAACAGCAACAAAAGGAAAAACCACAACAGCAAGGAAAACTACAACCTCTGCAACGGCAAAAAGAAAACCTGCAGCTAAAAAAACCACTGCAAGGGCAACTGCTAAGAAAACCAGTACTGCTCGGAAAAGAACCACAAAGAAATAGATTCCTAAAGGAGATTCTTTAATGAAAGCTGCTCTCACATATGGCCCCAACGATGTAAGAATAGATAAAATAGATGACCCAAAGATTACATCACCAAAAGACGTAATAGTAAAAGTTACAGCAGGAGGTATTTGTGGTTCAGACCTGCATATATACAGAGGGCATTTTCCGCTTCCGGAAGGATCGGGCGTGGGTCATGAGTTTGTAGGGAGAGTTGAAGAAGTAGGTTCTGATGTAAAAAACTTTAAAAAAGGCGACAAAGTAATAGGGCCATTCTGGGTAAGTTGTGGTAGTTGTCATTACTGTGATGAAGGCTTAACAACATCATGCCTAAACGGTGGATGTTTTGGCTTTGGCGGTCTTCTTGGTGACCATCCAGGCTGCCAGGCTGAGTATGTCAAAGTAAGTTACGGGGATGGCACTCTGGTAAAAGTGCCGGAAAGCCTTGCAGAAGATCAGAACGATGAAAAGACTTTGTTTCTTGGAGACAATATTTCTACTGGCTATCATGGGGCACTATGTGCCGGAATAAATCCAGGCGATACCGTTGTTGTCCTTGGAGACGGAGCAGTTGGCCTTTTTGCAACTTTTGCTGCCACGCTTTTTAACCCTGAAAAAGTAATTACTATTGGCCATCATGATTACAGGCTGGAGATAGCCAAACAGTACGGAGCTTCAGTAACAATAAACTCAAACAATGTTGATCCGGTAAATTTGATAAAAGATATGACAAACGGCCTTGGTGCCCATAAGACTATAGAATGTGTTGGTACAACTGAGTGCCTGCAGCAGTGTTATGACATGATAAGACCGGGCGGCACTGTTTCAATAATTGGGCTTTTTTGGGAAACTTTCCCTTTAAATATTACTGATTTCTTTTTAAGAAATCTAAAACTTACAGGCGGAGTAGCCCCTTCATTTTCATATATACCTACGTTGTTACCCCATATAGAATCAGGGAAACTTGATCCCACGAAAGTTATTAGTCACAGGGTTTCACTTGATGATGTACCCAAAGGTTACCAAATGATGGATGGCAGATCCGAGAATGCTATAAAAGTAATTTTTAATCCATAATCTTAGCAGCTTAGACCTGATGTGTTGTCATTATCAGTATCTTTTAATTCTGCAGAAGCACTGTTCCAGAAAAAGTAGTGAATTATAGTAACAGATATTAAAATAGCTGGTACTATAAATAAAAGGAACGGTCTTGTAAACAATCTTTTTGTATCAAACTGAAAAAAACCAAAAAAAGAAATTAAGAATATAACAAAAAGCATCAGAAGATATGATTTAATTGAAGACCTACTTAAAGTTATGTAATTATTGCATATTTTACACCTGAAATTAAGTGGATTAATAATTGTAAGGCTTTCAAAGAAACCTATTTTCTTTTCACATCCCGGGCAAATCATAATTAATTTTACTTTAAAAAACTAAAAGTATTTATAGAAAGTTTCTAGTTGTATATAATAAAACTTGCATATGAGTGAGAACTTCGTACACCTCCATTTACACTCTCAGTATTCTCTCCTCGACGGGGCGATAAAATTTGAAGAGTTAGTAGAACGCGCAAAAGAGTTTGGTATGGAAGCTGTTGCCCTTACAGATCACGGTAACCTTTACGGAGCATACGATTTTTTTGATAAGGCCAAAAAAGCCGGTGTTAAACCAATTATCGGCTGCGAACTGTATGTAACCCCAACATTAAAGCTTGAAAAACCTTCCGATGGCAAAAATTTTCATTTAACCGTGCTCTGCATGAATGATGCTGGCTACAGTAATCTTTCGAACCTAGTGTCAAAGGGTTATCTCGAAGGATTTTACAGGAGGCCCCGAATAGACCATGAACTGCTTCAAAAACATAATGAGGGTTTAATAGTACTCAGTGGATGTATGAGCAGTGAACTCTCGAGGGCAATATTTAACAAAGATCGTAAAAAGGCAGTTAGCCTGGCTTCTATGTACAGGGAAATGTTTGGAGACCGCTATTATCTCGAGGTCCAGGCTACGGGACTTCCAGAACAGAATTTTATAAATAAAGAAGTAAAAAAAATAAGCAAAGAGCTCGGTATACCTTTAATCGCTACAAACGATTGCCATTTTCTTAAACAGGAAGATGCAAGGCCCCATGATGCACTTTTATGTGTACAGACCGGTTCTAATTTAAATGATGAAAAGAGAATGAGGTTTTCCGGGGATCAGTTTTTTCTTAAAAGCCGGGAACAGATGGAAGCTACTATGTCGGGATTCCAGGATGCAATTGATAAAACCGTTGAACTATCCAGGAGATGCAGTTTTGAATTCAAAGAAGAAGAAGAGTACAAATTTCCTGAATTTGAGATACCAGACGGGACAACCCACGATGAATATATAAAGAAAGAGGCAACCAAAAAACTTGAAGAAATAATTGCAGAAAGCAATTTTTCAGAAGAAAAAACTAAAATATACCAGGAAAGGCTTGAATACGAACTGGAAATAATATGCCAGATGGGGTTTCCCGCGTATTTTCTTGTGGTTGCAGATTTTATAAATTATGCCAAAACAAATGGTATCCCGGTGGGCCCTGGACGTGGAAGTGCCGCGGGGAGTCTTGTTGCTTTTGCACTGGGTATAACCGATGTTGACCCCATTCCTTATAATCTTATTTTTGAAAGATTTCTAAATCCGGGAAGAGTGAGTATGCCTGATATTGATGTGGATTTTTGCACAGAGGGCAGGGATAAAGTAATTGAGTATGTTACCGAGAGGTACGGGAAGGACAAAGTTGCCCAGATAGGCACATTTGGGACAATGTCTTCCAAGGCGGTAATCAAGGATGTCGGCAGGGTACTCGGAATTCCTTACGGTGATGTTGATAAACTATCCAAGATGATTCCTTCGTTCAGGGGTAAAGTCTTCAGTATACAGGAAGCCCTTGATAAAGTGCCTCAGATAAAAGAGTTGGTAGAAGAGTCTGAGCAGCTTCAGGAGTTGATCGAACTTGCAAAACCTCTCGAAAACATGGTGCGCCATGCATCAACACATGCCGCCGGGGTCGTAATATCAAACGAACCAATTTCTGATTACATACCGTTATATAAGGGAAGTAAAGATGAGACAGTAACACAGTTTGATATGCACTGTATAGAAAAACTGGGATATGTGAAATTTGATTTTCTCGGGCTTAAAACGCTCACCGTAATAAATAAGGCCGTATCATATTTAAAAGCTAATAATATTTCAGATAATGAATTTAATATAAACAAAATCCCTCTTGATGACCCGGAAGTTTACAAACTACTTGGAACTTCAAACACAAGGGGAGTGTTTCAAATTGAATCAACCGGCATGAAAGAACTTTTATCAAGACTTCACGCAACAACTTTTGATGATATTATTGCCGTACTTGCCCTTTACCGTCCCGGCCCATTGGACAGCGGCATGGTAGATGAATTTGTAAAGTGTAAAAACGGTAAAAAGAAAGTTCATTTTCCCCATCCGTCATTAAAAGAAATATTAAAAGATACCTACGGACTATTTGTATACCAGGAACAGATCATGCAGACAGCAAGTGAGATAGCCAATTACACTCTAGCTGAGGCTGATCTATTAAGGCGTGCAATGGGTAAGAAGAAACCCGCCGAAATGAAAGCGCAGAGGGAAAGGTTTTTAACGGGTGCTAATGATAATGGTATACCAAAGAAAAAAGCCACCGAACTTTTTGATACTATGGAAAAGTTTGCCGAATATTCATTCAATAAAAGCCACAGCACAGCTTACGCACTAATTACTTACCAGACAGCTTATCTGAAGTCACATTACCCGGCAGAATTTATGTCTGCACTAATGACTATTGAATCGCACAACACAGACAAGATTATTTCCAGTATTACAGAATGTAATAAAATGAATATAGAAGTACTTGCACCTGATGTAAATGAAAGTATCTCTGGTTTTACTCCGGTTGATGGAAAAATAAGGTTTGGCCTTTCTGCGATAAAAAACGTGGGAGACAGTACTGTTAAGGCAATCATAGATACAAGGAATGAAGAAGGACCTTTTGAATCTATATTTGATTTTTGTTCTAGAGTCGACAGCTCAAAGCTAAACCGAAGGACATTTGAAAGCCTGGTTAAAAGCGGGGCTTTTACTTCACTCGAAACAAACAGGGCTAAGCTGATGAAATCACTTGAAAATCTTATAAGCTATACGGCACTTAAACAAAAAAACAGCCTGGATGGACAGCACTCTCTTTTTGATATTGATGCAACTATTCCACCGCCAAAACTTGAAGATACCGAAGAATGGGAAGAAAAAGTAATGCTTCAAAACGAGATGGATGTACTTGGTTTTTATGTCACAAGCCACCCAATGCTCAAGTATTCTTTCGAACTTGATATGTATATCTCTAACTGTGATTCAGAAAAAATTCTGGAAATTAAAAACAAAAGAAAAATTAAAATGGCAGGTGTCGTCAGGTCACTTGAAGTTAAGCACACTAAAAATGGAGCAAATATTTACGGCAACATGGTACTCGAAGACCTTAAGGGTTCTGTGGATGTAATAATTTTCAACGATACTCTCAGAAAATCCATGGATATTTTAGAAGACAAGGTTGAACCTATAATAGTGGAAGGTTTTATAGACCCTACCGAGGAAAGAGCCAAGATACGTGCACAGGAAATATATTCCCTCGGTCAGTTAAGGATTAATTCTTCGGTTCATATTAATATTAACGAAGACCACTCAACACCAGATAATATGAATAAGCTAAAAGAGATATTTAATGAGTACCCAGGTCCTTCCAAAATTATTCTCCATATAAGAAGTAACGGTGAGGTGGCTGAAGTTGAGGTTGGAAACTGTACAGTTGATCTCGGGGATAATTTTATTAAGAGTATTGAAAATTTGCTGGGTGAAAACGTGGTTAATCTTGCTTAGGTAGTTCAGTTAAATTTATCAATAATTTCCTTTAATTTTTCCGGTTCGCTGGTAATTACAAAAACTTCTTGCACGGAAGAACCGCTTACACCTATAAGCTTTGCACCGCTTCCAGTGCTGTACTGAAATTTTACTTTTAGGGTTTCACCAGTAGAGCTACCTACTTTGATACGTCCGGGGATAACCCCTGTGACAAAGTCATGGCTTGTAACTTCCTTTTCGAGGAATTTTTTGAGGCCCTTTATTATTCCGTGCTGGCGTTTAATCTTATTTTTTCTGTGTTTCATGATACTGTAAATTAATAGTTCTAATGAAAAAGATAACAAAACTCATTTTTAATAACACATACCGAAGACTTCCCGAAGAATTCTATCATATTGTTAACCCCAAACCGTTTGAAAATCCATTTTTAATTTGCCTCAATCCTGAAATGGCTAGCGAAATTGAGCTTGATCCTGATGCTATGGACAGTCAAGAACTCCTGGAATATCTTTCGGGAAAGAAACTTATACCCGGTTCTGAACCAATAGCACTTTATTACACTGGTCATCAGTTTGGGGTTTATAATCCGCATATTGGTGATGGCAGGGCGATACTGCTGGGGGAAGTTGTAAACTTCAGGGGAGAGAAATGGGACCTGCATCTTAAAGGTGCCGGGACCACAAAATTCTCCAGGGGTTTTGACGGCAGAGCAGTTCTGAGGTCTACAATCAGGGAATACCTCTGTAGTGAAGCAATGTATTACCTCGGAATTCCTACCACCAGGGCACTCAGTATTGTTGGTAGTGATGAAAAAGTTGAGAGGGAGACGACTGAAATGGGAGCAATGTTGATAAGGACAGCAAGGTCTCATGTACGTTTCGGTTCATTTGAGGGATTTTTTTTCAGGGGCATGGAAGAACAAATAAAACTACTTGCAGATTATGTTATTGAACATTATTATCCGGATTTATTTAATAGTCCCAAAAGGTATTCAGAAATGGCTAATGAAACCGCAAAAAAAACAGGAAGCCTTATTGCGAAATGGCAGGCATACGGTTTTACACACGGTGTTATGAATACGGATAATATGTCACTCCTCGGTGACACTATAGATTATGGCCCTTTTGCATTTATGGAAACATATAAAAGTGACTTTACACCTAACCATTCCGACCACTTCGGCCGCTATAGTTATAAGAGTCAGCCATCAATTGCCTACTGGAATCTCAATAAATTTCTCCAGACGCTAAGCAGTCTGCTTACAACTGAGGAAATGCAGGAAGCTCTCGGGGAATATAGGGAAGCATATGCTGAGACCTATCTTGGGCTTATGGCAAAAAAGTTTGGTTTTAAAAGTTTTATAGACGGGGATAAAAAGTTTTTTGATGATACGCTGGAGCTTCTTGAACAAAATGAAATAGATTTTCCAATATTTTTCAGGGAACTGTCCGGGGTTACTTTAGATGCAATAGTAGAAGGTACCGAGGTATCTAAAATTGGTAAAACCTGGTTTGATAAATATTTTAAAAGACTTAAAAAAGAAAACTGGGATTTTTATTTAAGAATAAAAACCATGGACACAATAAATCCTAAATATGTTTTACGTACATATATTGCCGAACAAGTAATACGTGAAGCGGTTGAGAATCAAAACTATTCAGAGATTGAAAAGGTCAGGAAAATTCTAATGAGGCCTTTTGATGATCAGCCTGAATATGAAAAATATGCTAAGCAACCACCTGAATGGGCAAAAGAAATTCCACTTAGCTGCTCTTCTTAAATATTTATTCAACTATGTATAATTAATTTAATGCCAGCAACTAATTACAAAAAATTTATAAAAGAAGTCAGGGGTTGTTCTATCTGCATGCCTCATCTGCCAATGGGCCCGAATCCTGTATTCCGTATTCATCCTAAATCAAGACTCCTCATTGCAGGACAGGCTCCGGGCATAAGGGTACATAAAACCGGTATTCCATTTAACGACCCAAGCGGGGTAAGGCTAAGGGAGTGGATGGGTATAGACGAGGATACATTCTACGATACGGAAAAGATTGCTATTTTACCTATGGGTTTTTGTTATCCGGGCACTGGTGAAAGAGGCGACTTGCCTCCAAGAAAAGAGTGTGCAGATACATGGAGGCATGATCTTATCTCATATTTACCAAACCTTCAGCTTACTCTTACAATTGGTATCTATGCAATCAACTGGCATTTAAAAGATAAAAAAAAGAAAAACCTTACAGAAACTGTAAAAGCGTGGGAAGAATACCTTCCAGACGGGGTTTTGCCATTACCTCATCCGAGCCCACGGAATAATATCTGGCTGAAAAAAAACCCCTGGTTTGAAAAAGAAGTTCTTGGTAATTTAAAGTCTAAGATTAAATCTATTTTATTATGATAAATTACTTTTAGTATTTAGTGATGCTGAATATAACCGAGATAGTTGTTACTTAATAAGTTAGCTGCAAGATTGTTACTATATCTGAAATAAACTTTTAAATTTTAAATTATGAGATTTATCTGAGAATATTAGAAAAATGCGATACTCCTTTTTTATTCAAGGAAACTTGCGAGTACTGTTTTCCTGCCAAGTCCTTTAAAAAGTACTGTGATTTTGGCTTTTTCTCCTGATCCTTCAACTTTTAGTACCACTCCTTTACCAAAAGTTTTATGTGTTACTCCCTGGCCTTTCTTAATTCCATCTGAGGAGTCACCTGGTATCTCATCAATTATATTGAGGTCTATATCATCAATCTTTGTGGTGTATTTTATTTCTTCTCTAGAATACCTTCGCCCGTAAGTTGCTTCATAGCTTGTACTGTTTAGCAGGTCTTCCGGCAGTTCGGCTAAAAACCTGGACGGAATAGATCCCTGGGTCTTTCCGAAATATCTTCTTTGCGATGCACTTGAAAGATAAAGCCTCTGCATGGCTCTTGTGATTCCGACATATAATAGTCTTCTTTCCTCTTCGAGCTGTTTGAATTCCCCAATTGATCTGAAATGAGGAAGAAGCCCCTCTTCAAGTCCTGTTATAAATACATAAGGGAATTCCAATCCTTTTGCAGTGTGTAGTGTCATTAGGGTCAGCTTATCGCTGTTTTCATCATACTTATCCATGTCACTTGCAAGGGCAATCCAGTCGAGGAAATTCTCAAGTTTTTTCTCTTCATCCTCAAGGTCAAACTCACCAGCGAGGTTAACAAGGTCGCTTACATTGTTGACTCTTTCTTCCTCTTCTTCAATAGAGTCCAGGTAAGAAGTATCTTCAAGTACCTGTTTTATAAGTTCAGCGGCATTTAATTCCCCAGAAAGTTTTATAAGGCTGGTAATAAGTTCATGGAAATTCTTTAGTTTCTGTGTTGTCCCCGGGGAAAAGGTTTTTTTATTTACAGCTATTTCAATAGCATTAAGAATTGATACTTTATGTTCTCTTGCAATAAGCTCCAGGTTGTTAATGGTGACCTTGCCTATACCTTTCAACGGTACATTAATTATTCTTTTGAGGCTGAGGTCATCATCAGGATTTTGTATCAGTCTCAGGTATGCAATGATATCCTTAACTTCCATACGCTGATAAAAACCGACCCCACCGATTATTGTATAGGGTATACCGCTTAGAATAAGTTCATCTTCTATTGCTTTCGACTGATTGTTAGTACGGTAAAAAATAGCAATGTCGTTGTATTTAAGTCCTTTTTCTACTTTTTGTGAATCAATATTCCTGATCAGGTACTTTGCCTCGTCCTGTTCGTCCATTGCTTCGTAGTAGTTAATAAGCTCTCCGTGTTCGTTGTCGGTGTATAAAGTTTTTTCCTTTCTCTCCAGGTTGTTCTTAATTAATTCGTTTGAGATATTTAATATGTTCTTTGTAGATCGGTAGTTCTTTTCGAGCTTTATAACTTTTGTACTGGAAAAGTCACCCTCAAAACTCAAAATGTTTTGTATATCAGCACCCCGCCAGCTGTAGATAGACTGATTGTCGTCACCAACTACAAATATATTTTTATTTTTTTCTGCAAGGGATTTAACAATCTGGTACTGGAGATTGTTTGTATCCTGGTACTCATCGACAAGGATATGCTGGAACCTATCCTGGTAAAATTCCAGTACTTTAGGGTGTTCCTTAAAAAGTTTTACTGTAAGGCTAAGCAGGTCGCTGAAATCGAGACCATTATGCCTACGGAGTTCTTCTTCGTAGAGTTCGTAAATATCTCTAATTTTCTCGTCATGGGTTTCAATCTTAATATCTTTAAGTTGTGAACCCCGGTTTTTAAAACCATCAATCTTGCCTCTCATAGCGCGAGGCTCATAAACCCGCTCATTTAAATCAAGCAGCTTAAGGCAGTCCTTTATAAGCCTTATCTGGTCTTGGTCGTCAAAAATGGTAAAGTTGGATTTAAACCCCTCGAGGTGTTCAATGTCCCTTTTTAGAATCCTTAGGCAAACAGAGTGAAAAGTCCCCATCCACAGGCCTTTTATTCCTGACTTCACCAGTTTATTGATCCTAGTTTTCATCTCGTTTGCTGCTTTATTTGTGAAAGTTACGGCAAGAATGCTGTATGGGGATACATTTTTTTCATCTAGTAGATAGCCGATTCGGTGGGTTATTGTCCTTGTCTTTCCTGAACCTGCACCAGCGAGTATTAATAGCGGGCCATCCGGATGAGTGACCGCTTCATTTTGTTCTTTATTTAGTTTCCCGGAAAAAGGCATGGGATTATTTTAGCCAAGATGGTATTAATTGCATAAAAAAATAATGATAATTTGTGTATTCTTTGTTTTTAAGCACCTGCATGATAAATTTATATTTTATTAAAATTGTAAAGCTCTGGCGGAGGATATAATAAATTGAGGAAAATAATAGCATTTTTAATATTAGTATTTTTATTTGCAGTATTATCATCTCCCTTTTCATATGCTCAAAATCAGGATATTGATGAGCTCAATATTATATGGCATGAAGGTGCGCTTGGAAATCTCCTTAAAGATATATCAAAGGAATATACAAAAGAAACAGGGGTGAGTGTTAATGTTGAACTTGTTTCCTGGGATATGTGGCATGATACGATTGCTGTCGATTTTGTGTCAAAATCGGGGAAATATGACCTGGTGATTTTTGACAGCCAATCGATGAGTGAATTTGCCTCAGAATTTGATATAGTTTTGTTAAATCCATATCTAGAAAACAGCGATAAGCTTAAAATAACTGTCTATGATCCTGAGTCTATAAGCAAGTACAGTGAATACCCCGAAGATTCTAAAAATTTCTATGCCTTGCCTCTAAACCAGGATACTATGGGGTTGGTTTATAGAAAGGATCTATTTGAAGATTCGACAGAAAAGAAAAACTTCAAGAAGAAATACGGATACGATTTAGCTGTTCCTAAGACTTATAGTCAGCTGCGGGATATTGCAGAGTTTTTCACTCGCCCTGAAGATAACCTCTATGGACTTGCACTTTTTGGCAGCAGTGACTACGATGCCGTAACTTCAGCATTTAATAATTTGCTATGGTCGTTTGGCGGAGAACTTTGGGACGCAGAAGAACATAAGGCCAAGGGCGTAATTAACTCTGGAAACGCCGTTACTGCGCTTAAATTCTTCAAAGATCTATTTAATTTTGCTCCGGAGGGTGCAACCTCCTGGTATTACAATGAAGTGAATGACTCCATAAAGAAAGGGCAAGTAGCTATGGGCATAAATTGGTACTACTTCTTTAATACCTACATTGATAAAAAGCAGAGCAAAGTGGCTGATATGATCGGGTTTGCTCCACTACCAGGTGAAAAGGATGCAGCCGGGAAATTTAATCAATACAATTCTGTTGGGGGGCAGGGAATAAGTATTTCAAAATTCTCTTCAAATAAGGATGAAGCCTGGAAATTTCTTGAGTGGCTTATGAGCTATCAACACCAGTGGCAGTGGGTAAAGGGAGGCGGACAAACTGGACGGACTGATATTTTAACCTCCATTAAATATAAAGATTCCACACCGTACAATGCGGTGTTTCCTGTTTCCATGAGTCGTGTTAAAGATTACTGGCATCTGGTTGAGTACCCTAGGCTCCTTCAGATTTATCAAGACTATGTTCATAATGCTATTATTGGTGAAATAGATCCTAAAGTAGCTCTGGACATGGTTGCACACAAGCAGCAGAAGATTCTGGATCAGACAAGGCAGTATGGTTTTATTGATGTCAAAGATGTTGCAGCCAATTTGCCTCCGGGAGAAGAAGGGCTTGTTAGTGACAATAGGGTTTTGGAGCGAAAGGATGCTGGCGTAAGGGTACTTAGGACAAACAAGCTTGTCCCAATGCATTATCACACAAAATCTGATACTTATATCTATGTTATCTCAGGTGAGGGCAGTTTTGTTCTAGGCGATGGGGACTCTAAAGTTGTTAAAGAAGGAGATTTTATATTTTTTAAAAAAGGCACGCCTCACGGCGTAGGTGAAATTATGAAAAAGCCATTTAATTCAATTGCTATTGATGTGCCTGCGCGTGACCCGCAAGATGTAATTTTCCTTGATGAGAAGGGAGAGAAACTTTTAGAAACACAGGAATAACTAAAAATATTGGGAGATATGAACATGAAAAAAATAAACATTTTAATTGCATTGATTTCAATTATTACTCTGGCTTGCGGAATAAAGAAAGCTCCCGAGGCCATTGTTCAACAACAGCCTGAGATCGTTGCAGAGTTCCAGAATCGGCCGGGAAACCCTGCAGTTACCCCAGATGGGCGAATAATTGTAAGTATGCAGCCTATCGATGCACCTGACATTAAAGTGGTCGAGGTGCTCTCTGATGGCACAACAAAACCATTTCCAAATAAGGCTTGGGCATCTGCCCCCGATGCTGATGGTGTGGGGATGACAGCTGTAATAGGAGTGGTTGCAGACACAAACGGTATTGTCTGGATGCTTGATATGGGAGGGAATGGTCATTCTCCTAAGCTTGTTGGCTGGGATACAAAAACAAACACTCTTTACAAATCAATTGTTTTCCCTGAAGAAGTATCACGATCAAACTCATTCCATCAGGATTTGGCAATCGATACTGAACGTAACATGGTATATGTGGCTGATATGACGCGTGGTGATCTGCTTGGAGATAGCAGCCCGGCAATCGTAGTAATAAATATTGAAACTGAAGAAGTACGTCGCATTATGAATGGAGATAAGCATTTTGTGCCCGGAGAGGATCCGGTGGTGATAAACGGAAACACATTTTCAACTAGAATGGATAACGGTCAGGTTGAACCAATATTTCTTGGTTTAAACCCTATAACAATTGACCCTGCAAACCAGTGGGTCTATTTTGGCTCAATAGCTGGAAATGCTCTCTACCGAATACCTGCCTTTGCACTTACTGATTCCACGCTTACAGATGCGCAACTTTCAGCAATGATAGAGGTATATGGAGAGAAGAGAAGTAGCGACGGTATTAGTGTAGACGATATTGGTAATGTTTATATTACGGATATCCAAAATAATGCAATTGGGGTTGCTAATGCTGATGGCTATCGAATTTTGGTTCAAGATAACAATCTCTTGCTCTGGCCCGATGGACTTGCCTTTGGCCCAGATGGATGGCTTTATGCCACAGTCAATCAACTAAATTTACATCCGGCTTTGAACGGTGGGAATGACGGTAGCAACCCTCCATACTATTTAATCAGAGTAAAACCACTGTCAAAAGGAGCGGTAGGTCGTTAGTCTTTTAGGTTAACAAATACAACTTCACTAAGAGTTATAAAAGATTGGCTGGGCCGGAAGGATTCGAACCCTCACTTACGAGACCAAAACCCGGTGTCCTACCATTAGACGACGGCCCAATTAAGAGATGATTAATTTACCGAGAATTTTAATTATAGGCAATTTACTTTTTTAATCCGCGATTCTGTGCCATCCGTGTATACCCTTAAGCAGGTATGTGTTGAATTCACTATTTGTGATAAGGTACTTATAAAGTTCCTTCGCTTCCCCGTCTTCCCTGAAAATAGCAAACAAAGACGATCCGCTGCCAGAAATTATCACTGGTTTAGCTTCGAGTGAAAGTAAAAGCTGTTTGTATTTTCCAAGTACCGGATACATTTTAAATGCAGGTTCCTCAAGGTCGCTAAATACTGGTGGCAATTCCTCATTATGTAGAAAAAGTTCATTTATGCCCTCTCTTTCCAAGTCAGAAATTTTTTTTACCTGTCCTTCGTTTAACTTATCCCAATTTTCATATACTTCCCTTGTAGAGATTTCGAATTTTGGATAGATAACTACGTAATGAAAAAGCGGAAAATTTGGTAGAGTACTAACTATTTCTCCTATTCCTTCAACACCGGCAGTAATACACCTTATAAAAAATGCCACATCAGCTCCTAATGCAGCGGCTATTTCAAAAAGATCTTTTTCGCTGAGGGCTTTTATTATTCTGTTGAGAGCTATTAGGACTGTAGCAGCATTAGAGCTTCCACCGCCGAGCCCACTTCCGAGAGGAATTGTTTTATCAAGTGTAATTTTAATTTCATGATTCTGATCAAATTTTTCAAGATAAGCTGCGGCAGCTTTATAAGCAAGGTTCGTATCATCCTCGGGTACTTTTACGCCTTTGGATATTATTTTAATTCCGCTTCCTTCTGACACCTCCACTGTTACATGGTCAAAAAGGTTAATCGGCTGCATAATTGATTTAATCTCATGATAGCCATCGGCTCTTTTGCCAATTATCTCAAAGGTAAGGTTTACTTTAGCTGGTGAGAGTAGTGTTATTGCATCCATTACTGAAGGTCAGAAAAACTAATATTTATTTTTAAACCTTTTATGTTTGCTACAACGCTTTCAAGAAAGTCCGTCTCTTTATTAAAATTAAATGTAAATTTTACACCGAGATTTTTTTCCGGGTCCGGAGAAAGAACCTTATACCTGTATACATAAGCGAAATCTTCTTTTGATGGATTTAGTATATAGGGTTTACCGAGTACTGCCCTGATCTCTTTCGTGGTGGGTATTTCTGTTTTACTTGCACCTTCGTAAGTAGAACTTGCCTGCTTATCTCCCTTGTCTATTTCTGCCTGCCCAAGTGTTGATAAAAACTTTGCAAAAAGTGATTTTGAAAAATACTTGGAAAACCTTTCAGGCATTGTGAATACTGTGAGTTTATTTTTTTCAAAAGTCAGATCTAGTGGAATATCGAAATTACCCTCTTCGTTTTTTTTGCCCCTGTATCTTTTCTTTAGTTCATAAATCCAGTTGTCGGGGTTACCATCGACTTCCATTATTGTGGGTTCTGTGCCCATAAGCCAGACCATATCACTTTTTTTAAGTACGGGGTTCAGGAATACCAGTGAAAGTCCGTTTTTCTCTGTAATTTCAAAGTTCTTATTAAAATCAGCCATTTGATTTTTTAGTTTTAAAAACCTTAAGTAAACACAGCCAGTGATGGTTGAGAGAATTACGAAGGAAAGAAAAATAAATACAAATTTTTTTCGAATTGTCATGAGGATTACTTTATACTTTATTATTTGTATTTAAAGTATAAAAATAATTACTATAATAAAACTATGTTTATAAGATTATTAGCGGTTTTTATTGTTATACCTTTAGTAGAACTCATAATACTGATTAAGGTTGGTTCATATATTGGACTCTGGCCAACAATTCTTATTGTGGTACTTACCGGTATAGTAGGAGCATCTCTTGCACGTTATCAGGGTTTTCTAATTATTAATAAAATAAGGTCTGATGTTAGTTCCGGAAGAGTACCCGCAAGGGAACTTATTGACGGCCTGCTAGTATTAATAGGCGGGATAGTGCTTTTAACACCGGGTTTTATTACAGATATATGTGGTTTTTTTCTTCTGATACCAATTACAAGGAATTTAGTTAAAGGATTTGCAAGGTCTCAGTTTGAGAAAATTGTTAACTATAAAACTACAATAACTATTGAATAAAAAAAACGGGAGTACCTCTAAATTGGTGCTTAGAAGCACTCCCGACCTCTTAAAGGAGGATGGAGGATGATATTTGAGCTGTTTGATATATAATTTAATCTATTTACATTAAAAGTCAAGGAAAAATTAATTTATCCACTTAATTTTTTTTATTTGGCCAAAAAGCACTATAAATAGTGTTTCTTATACACCCCAGCAACTAGATATGGTAATGCAAATAGGCAAAATCAGGACCTTTAAAAGTTAAATTTATCAGTTTTTTGGATTTTACTTAAGTTTTTTATTTAAGGTTTAAATGGTTCGTAATTAATATTGTGTATTATTGGCATGGAAAACTGTATGGATTTTGACAACTTCTGGTCATATTCAGCTATCCATTCAGGCGGTGCATAATTATAAAAGTCGCTTAGAGTCATCCAGTTACCGCTGTCAAAAACCTTACCTTCATGGATTTTTACAAGAAAAGGGGTCATATCTCCTCCGTCCATAGCATTTAATACTTCGCATTCCACATATGAGTGGACTCCTTCAATTACAGGACAGCCATTACTGCCAGGTTTAAAGGGAATGTTGTCAAATTTATCCTTTTCACGGCCTGTATAGAATCCAAAATTTTTCACAAGATCAAACTGGTCATTTTTAAGCAGGTGAATATTAAGTTTTTTACTGTTGTATATAAAACTGTGCGTAAAGTTACCTTTCCAAATACCGACAATTAGCCTGGGTACGGAACTGACAATGGATGAAGTAACAACTGTGACTGCTACCTGGCCGTTTATCTTTCCTTCCAATTCACTTGTAATTACCACAACCGGTGAATAAGACCAGAAAACCCCTGCAATAGCCGATCCTTCAGCTGAACTCATAGTAAATGTAATTATAAGAATATTTTTTAGCTAATGCCAATCTTTAATTTAGTTAAATTTAATTATTTATATATTGTAAATGCATAAATTCTTTGTAAACTATACTGTTATTCCATAAATTGTTAGTTTAAGGAGAACTACTATGATCAAAGGGAAAGGAATACTATTTTTTGTTATGATTCTTGTTTTAGGAATGTATGTTGTAAGCTGTGCTCCTAAAGCTGATAAAGAATTAACAGATGCTGAAGATGCACTTCTTGCAGCACAGGAAGCAGGTGCTGAGAATACTCCACAGTACCAGGAAGCAGAAGAATTAATTGCCAGGGCTAAAGAACTTATGGCAGCCGGAAAGCAGAATGAAGCTAGAAGCCTGCTTGAAGAAGCAAGGTTTAAAGCAATTGAAGCAAAAGGGCAGGCAATAAGCGGTCAGTACGTAGCAAGCATGTCCGAAACCGAAATTGAAGTACAGTCGGATTATCTTGCAACGCAAAAGCCTCGATTACAGACAGCCACAGGGCTTCAGGATGTCTTTTTTGATTATGACAGTTCAAATGTAAGGTCAGATACTAGGGGCACTCTTGATTCAAACGCCGGATATATTATAAATAATGCCGGGTCAATGAAGCTAGTAGCTGTAGAAGGTTACTGTGATATTAGGGGTACTGAAGAGTATAATCTAGCTCTTGGCCAAAGAAGGGCAGAATCCGTAAAATCCTATCTAGTAGGAGTTGGAGTATCACCTGCTATTATCCAGGCAGTGAGTAAAGGTGAGACAGAGCAGTGGGCACCTGGTGCTTCAGAGTATGCCTATCAGCAAAATAGAAGGGCACATTTTGTAACAGTCGGAAGATAAGGTTTATAATTTAAAAATGAAAGTTATATATTTAATAGCAGCGGTTATATGCCTGCCCCTGTTTCTTGCAAGTTGTGTTGCAACGCAGGATGATGTAGGCGGTCTTTATGCAAGGCAAAACAGGCTTGAAGCCAAAGTAGATAAATTGTCTAAAGAGGTTAACGTGACAGCCAGCAAGGGATACAGTTCAAATAGCGATAACCGTGAGGTAAGCAATCAGGTTTTTCAGCTTGAGACGAAAGTTTTTGATCTTGAACAACAGGTTTCCAGGATGGAGAGCCAGATTCAGCTTCTTGAACAAAATTTGACAAATGTAGAGGCAAGCTCAGTAAAATATAGGCCCGTGCCTACTCAGCCAAAACAACCCAGACCAACACCGGCACAGATTGAAACTCAATCTACAGCAGTTTTAGAGCCGGAAATTAAAGAACCTACGCTTTTTGATATTGGTTATAAAAACTTTAATGATGGAAATTATGCCCAGGCAAGACAAAATTTCAGGGCATTTTTACGTGAGGACCCGAAAGCAAAACAGGCACCTGATGCAACTTTCTGGATAGCTGATTCATACTATAAAGAAGGGTTGTATGAAGAATCAATACTGGAATACCAAAGGTTAATTGATGTATATCCTCGTGACCCCAGAGTGCCGTTAGCTTATTTAAAACAGGGTATGGGACTTATGAAGCTTAATAAAAATGAGGAAGCCAAACTTTTCTTTCAAACTTTAATTGATAAATATCCTGGTTCGCCTGAAGCAGACGAAGCAGCAAAAAAAATATCAGAGCTTGAATAAAATAATTAAAAGTATTACAATAGGCTTGAACAAAATAGTTAAAAGTATTACAATATAAGTTATAATATAAAAAAATTATAGAATACTCTTAAAGGAGGTAAAGAAGAATGAGTGGGCAGTCAAAAAGATTTTTAGGATTAGTCCTAGTATTATTCAGTGTTGTTTACTTAGCGAGTTGTGCGGTTCCACCACCAACACAAGAGTTGGCGGATGCGGAAACTGCAGTACAGGAAGCTAGAGATATGGGAGCAGCAGAATGTGCTCCTGAAGAATTAGCAGCCGCCGAAGCAGCATTAGCAAAAGGTAAAGCATGGGCTTCAGAATTCTGTAGTGAATTAGAAGCAAGAAGAATGCTTATTGATGCTAGAGCAAAAGCTGAGGAAGCTAAGGTTAAATGTGCAACTGTAGAAGAAATAATTGCTGAGCTTGAGCTTAGAGATATTTTCTTTGACTTTGACAGATACAACGTCAGACCAGATGCTGCTGCTGTGCTTCAGGAAAATGCTGAAGTATTAGCACAGAATCCAGATGTACACGTAGTAATTGAAGGATATGCAGATATCAGAGGTAATGCTGCATACAACCTTAGATTAGCTCAGAACAGAGCTGATTCAACAAAAGCATTTCTTGTAAACATGGGTGTAGATCCTGCACGTGTTACCACTACTAGTGGTGGTGCAACTCAGCAGTTTGCAGCCGGATCTTCTGAAGATGCTTACCAGTTAAACAGAAGGGCTCATTTTGTACCTACTGTTGGTATGTCTTCCGTTGGTGCAAGAATTACAATTGTAAAAAAATAGTTTTAATTTAAAAACTATAATAAGTTTTAACAAAAGGGGAAAAGTAATAATGCTTTTCCCCTTTTTAATTTCTAAATCTGTTTTCTAACATGTCTTATAAAACCAATAAATCCGAAACACTTTTTACAGAAGCAAGAAAATATTTGGTCGGTGGGGTAAATAGTCCCGTAAGGTCATTTAGCGCTGTTGAAGGCAATCCGGTATTTATTTCAAAAGCAAAAGGTTCCAAGCTTATTGATGCGGATGGAAATAAGTACATTGATTATATTGGTTCCTGGGGGCCGCTAATACTTGGCCACTCTGATAAGGATGTAGTAAAAGCAGTGAAAAAAGCATCTTCATCCGGTACGAGTTATGGGGCACCATGTAAAGATGAAATTACTTTAGCCAAATTGGTTGTAAACTGTTTCCCCTCGATTGATAAAATACGGATGACCAATTCAGGCACAGAAGCTACAATGAGTGCCATTCGCGTTGCAAGGGCGTATACAGGGCGGGATTATATAATAAAATTTGAAGGGTGTTATCATGGGCATGCAGATCACCTTCTTGTGAAAGCCGGTTCTGGAGCAACTACCTTTGGAAATCCAAGCAGCCCCGGAGTACCAACTTCATTTACATCTAAAACTCTAGTAGCTAAATACAATGATCTTGATTCTGTTGAAAAACTGTATAAAAAACACGGTGAAAAAATAGCTGGAGTAATTATAGAGCCAGTTGCCGGTAATATGGGTGTAGTTTTACCAGAAAAAGGGTTTTTAAGAGGTCTCAGGGCTATTACAAGGGAATATGGATCACTTCTTATTTTTGATGAGGTAATGACTGGATTCAGGCTCGGGCTTGGCGGAGCACAAGATATTTTCAGGGTCAGACCGGATATAACATGTCTTGGGAAAATAATAGGCGGCGGTTTGCCGGTGGGCGCATATGGAGCGAGTAGTAAAATTATGAGTATTGTTTCACCTGAAGGTCCGATGTACCAGGCAGGCACGCTTTCAGGAAACCCAATTGCAATGGCAGCTGGAATAGCAAATTTAATGAAAATAATGAAACAAGGTTTTTATGATAAATTAGCAAATCGTACTGATTTAATGATTAAAGAAATTAACAGTCTGATTTCAAAGCACGGGCTTGATGCAAATGTGACTTCTATAGGATCAATGTTTACAATTTTCTTTAATAAGGAAAAAGTAACGGATTACCAGACAGCATTAAAATCTGACACTGAGAAATTTTCCAAATTCTTTTCGATATTAATGAATAACGGGGTGATATTTCCACCTTCACAGTTTGAATCTGTTTTTGTTTCATCTTCACATTCAAAAAGGGATATCGATAAAACCCTAGATGCAATTGAAAAGGGTTTTAGAACCTTATAAAAAAATGCCAAAAAAAAAACAAAATTGGATGTATTTTCTAGTTGTTGGCGGCAACTTCGGTTTTTCTGTTGCAGCTGGTCTACTTTTGGGTAATTATTTGGACAAAAGGTTCAATAATGAAATACCATATTTCACAATTTTAGGATTACTTATTGGAGTATTTTCAGGGGTAGCATTACTTATAAATTTATTGAGAATAAAGAATGGAAAAAAATAATATATCTATATTTAAAATTCTTGGTGGTACTGAAAAAGCTGCTTTAGTTGTTATTGCCATACTATTTACAGGGAATTATCTTATTAATCAAAAGGAAATAGCGGTAGGAGTAGCTGCTGGAGGTCTGATGTTTTTAATTGATTTTATAGTAATAAAATATATTGTAAATTCGATTCTGACAAAAAGAATTACCACTAAATTCGCCATATTTTTATTCACTATAAAACTTATAGTTTTGCTAGGAATGCTGATGACATTATTAATATTTGCAAAATTTAATATATATGGTTTTATTATCGCCTTAACGGCTGTAATTTTAGTAATAATTGGGAGTGGTTTAAAAGGAAATATTAATGGAACATTTTAGTTGGTTTACTATAATAGATCTAATAGAACATGACCATATGCTTGGTGCTGTACTGGTATTGCTGATACTTACAGCAATTGGGCTTGTACTTCGCACTAAACTTTCTGCTGATTCTGCGGTCATTCCAGATTCAAATATTTCATTTAGTAATTTTTTTCAAATTATTGGACTAGATTTTCTCTTTGATATATTTGAAAATATTTTTGGATCAAAGGAAAAGGCTAAAAAATATTATCCCATTCTTGCAGGGTCATTTTTTTTCATTCTTTTTTTAAATCTACTCGGTATTGTTCCGGGATTTCTTCCACCTACCGGAACTTTAAATACTACTCTTGCTTTTGGAATACTAATATTTGTGCTTTATAACTACTATGGTTTTAAAGAGCATGGAATCAGTTATTTAAGACAGTTTATGGGCCCTGTATTATTTCTTGCCCCGCTGATGATTATTATAGAATTAATCAGTCATCTTGTAAGGCCTATTTCTCTTTCCCTTAGGTTGTTTATGAATATAACTGGGGATCATATGGTTCTTGGTGTGTTTACGAATTTAACACATTTGATTATTCCGGCGATTTTTGTCGGATTAGGAATTTTTGTATCATTTTTACAGGCATTTATATTTACCGTGCTTTCAGCTATATATATTGCACTTGCTGAATCACATTCACATTAAAATATTACAATAACATTACCTATTTAAGGAGGAAACAATAATGAGGTTTTTTTCACTATTGTCATTAGTATTAGCAGCAACATTCGGAGCATTTATTCCAGATGCATTTGCGGCTGGCGAAGGTGCTGGAGATCTAGCTAAGCTTGGTATTGGGCTTGGTGCAGGACTAGGAATCGGTATAGCGGCAGGGGTTGCCGGTCTAGGTCAGGGAAATGCTACTGCATCAGCAGTTGCAGGTATAGCCAGAAATCCTGGTGCAGCTTCAGCTGTACAGACACCTATGATTATTGGTCTTGCGCTTATAGAATCTCTAGTTATCTATGCCCTTTTAATTGCGTTTTTACTACAAGGAAAGCTTTAACTAATACTGGAGGGAGTTTAAAACTCCCTCCTTCTTAGTTATATTTCTTTTATGCGTAGACTAATACATATAAATCTACTTATTTTACTAGCGTCTACTATTCTGTTTAGTGGATGTATAGCAAAAGACCTTGTGGGTAATGATGACCAAGACAACCCACTTTATTCAGCCGACAAGTTCTATAAATTTCTTCAGTGGAAGTATTATGAAAAAGCTGCAACTTTAGTGTATCCTCCGGATATTGCAAAGTTTGATGATGTTGCTTCCAGAGTAAAAGACGATTTAAATATAACTAGTTATGAATTAAAAGAGCTTATTCTTATGGACCCTGAAAATGAAGAAATGCCTACAACCGTCAGGGTAGTTGTTACTTACTATAAATTTCCATCAGTAGCCGTGAAAACCACTGAAATTACAGATACCTGGATAAAACCTGGTGAGATCTGGCTTATTAAGTCTGATTTTGATTCTGAAATATTTACTGACTGAAGTTTTTACTTATATAATCTAGTGCTTTTTCTTTGCTTGAAATAGCCCCTTCCAGCTGTTGTTCTTCAATCTTATCGAGAATTGTTTTAAATATCGGACCGGGTTTAAAGCCAAGCCCTATTAGATCGATTCCTGAAATAAGAGGGGGTGGTTTTATCTCATCATCTTCCAAATTTTCAAGCTTGTCTTTTAGATACTCATAAATTTCTGTAATCCCGTGGCTAGCCTGGCAATCTGCAAGGTGCATTTCGAGATGCTCTTCAATATACGGGGTAGCAAGAAATCTCTTTAACGTACTTTGTCTCATGTTCCTTACATCCTTGAATTTCAAGTGTTCCCTTATAAGCGATACAATCCTTTCTATTTGTTTCTTGGAAAATTTTAAATTTCTACATATTCCCTTTGCCATAGAAGCTCCTACCCTGTCATGGCCATTGAAACGGATTCTGTCTGAAACTTCAAAAGTAGGTGGTTTGCCAACATCATGTAGAAGCGCACCCATTGCAAGTTCTGCTGAATAGATCCCCCCTGTATTTTTATGAAGTTTTTCAAGCACAAGGCAAGTATGAATAAATACATCTCCTTCCGGATGAAACTGTGGTGGCTGCTCTACGCCGATCATTGTATGCACATCGGGTAGTATCTCTTTAAGCAGGCCTGTATGACTCAGTAGTTTTAATCCATCACCGGGATTGTTTTGAGTGATTATTTTTATTATCTCGTCCCTTATTCTTTCCTTACTTACGCTACTGATTAATGAACAGTTATCAATAATGGCATTAAAGGTTTCATCATCCATTTTAAACCCAAATCTTGAAGTAAACCTTATAGCCCTAATCATCCTCAACTTATCTTCATTAAATCTTTCAACTGCATTTCCTATGGTAGTGATAAAGCCTTTTTTAAGGTCTTCTACCCCGTTTACGTGGTCATGAAGTTCTTCGTGGATTGGGTCATACAGCATACCGTTTATAGTAAAATCTCTTCTTACTACGTCTTCTATTTCACTTTCGGTATAGTTAACGTTTCCGGGGTGCCTACCGTCTTTGTATTCACCCTCCTGCCTGAACGTGGCAACTTCAAACTGCATTTCATCAATGAGTACCAGAATTACACCAAAGCTTTCCCCAATTGGTACATTTCTATTGAATAGTTTCTGTACCTCTTGTGGAAGTGCACTCGTAGTAATATCATATTCCCCTGGTTTAATGCCAAGCAGTGCATCCCTGACACATCCTCCGACAAGAAAGGCTTTATGACCATTATCATGAAGGATCTTTATTATTGACTTTGCTGCGTTAAAATTGTCGCCTTCGAATTTGTCAAATTTTCTGTTCATTTTAATCTATTAAAACATTTAAGTTGTAGTATATTAAATGATTCTGAAAAAATTTATAACCTACAAACTGGAGTAATTATGCCTGAAACAAGGTTTTATGACCTATTTGAAAACAGAATAAAAGAGAATAAATCCAAACTTTTATTTCAAAAAAGGGACGGATGGAGCTGGAAACAGATTACCTGGCTTGATTTTCAAACAGAAGTACGAAGTATATCCTCTTTTCTTATGGATTTTGGTTTTAAGAAAGAAGACAGGGTTTTGATTATATCTTCAAACAGTCTTGAATGCCTTAACGTGGAGCTGTCAGTTTACCTAATGGGAGGGTGTACGATACCTCTTTCAAACGATTTTGAAATAAATAACCTTGAATTTATTTTACAGAAAGAAGAGGTTAAATATGTATTCATAGAGAATGAAGAAGTACTGGCAAAAACAGATAAAAAGCTGGAATCCAAAAGAAGTATTAAAAAGATTTTTGTTCTTTCAGAATACAAATCCAAAATTGAAGACAAGGTTGTCAATTATAAGAGCCTTGTAAAATTTGGTTTTTTAAAGGCAAAAAAATTAAAAGATGAACTTAAAGAGTATACAGAAGGTGTTGAACCTGATATGCCTGCTATAAGTTTTTATGATTTTAATGGGGAAAAGCCTAAGAATAAAATCCTTACTCAGGAAGTATTTCTCGATCTATTACAGCATGCTTACAAGAAGATGAGATTTGTTACATCTGATGACCAGTCTTATTCTTATCTTACTTCTTCTAATTCATTTTCAAAACTTGCAAATTTTTTCACTATATTTATTGGCAGTATTGCTGCAATAGCAGAAAACAAGAGTGATTTTTTTAGTGATGTGCTTGAGGTAATGCCAACTGTTATGTTTCTTACCAAGGAAGGAATGGAAAGATCTGTGGAGCACTTATCGAGGACTAGTGGCTCACATGAGTTAAAGAAATCGTTTGGTGGAAGGCTTAAATATGTAATTACTGATTCAGAGCCTGCCCATAATGTAAAAAATGCTTTTATAGGGTCTGGTATTTCTGTGATAGAACTACCGGAACTTGCTGTACTGAGTTCTTAAATATCTGTTTTGTCGACAGTGCATTTTGCTCTGCCTGTTTCAAACCTTACCTGGATATTACTTCCCTTTTTTAATTTATCCACGTTCTTGACTACCTTCTTGCCGGTTTCATCATATACTATGCTGTACCCTCTGCCAAGTACTTTAAGAGGGCTAAGGCTGTCGAGTTTTCCTGCAAGTACTGAAAGCTCAGAAGAACCTTTCTCAAGTGTGGTGCGAAGCGACCAGACTAAGCTATCCTGAAGCCGGTCAAGTTCACTTTGAAGCAGGGAAAATCTATTTATAAGTGAGTTATTAATTCTTTGACCAAAGTTGTTTAACTGCGAAATTAGTTCTTCTTTTTCACATACTGCTATTTCTGCTGCCATTGACGGGGTTGATGCCCTAACATCGGCCACTAGATCGGCAATAGTAATATCAATTTCATGACCCACCGCAGAAATTAATGTTACAGGTGACTCACTTATTTTTCTTGCCAGCATTTCTTCATTAAATACCCAAAGATCCTCTATTGAGCCGCCTCCGCGTGCAAGTATTATTAAATCCAGATCATCAATACGGTACAGGTGATCAAGTGCCTTTACGATTTCTCCTGGAGCTTCATCACCCTGGACTCTTGTGGGTGAAATTATGATTTCAGTATTTTCAAACCTTCTCCCTATAACTTCTATAATGTCTTTTATTGCAGCCCCTGTTGGAGAAGTTGCGATACCGATTTTTCCTGCAAGGAAAGGAAGAGGGCGTTTTTTTTCTACTGCAAAAAGCCCCTCGGCTTGAAGCTTCTCTTTTAACTGTTCGAGTGCAACGGCTTGTGCACCTTTTCCCTTGGGTTCTATATAACGTAGGTTTAACTGGTATGTGCCCTGCTTTTCATAAACATTTACCTGTCCACAGCATACGACTTCTTTTCCATCTTCGGGGACAAATTTAATATGCTGATTTGCCCATTTGAAGCAGACGGCGGATACCTGGCTGTTTTCGTCCTTAATTGTAAAATACCAGTGGCCACTGGAGTAGTTGCCTCTGAAGTTGGAGACTTCTCCTTCTAGCCATATATAGTCCTTTCCAAAACCATCTTCTAAAATACTCTTTATTTTAGAATTGAGCTGGCTTACTTTATAGATATTACCACTTATCAGATCCCTGAATGAAGGAAGGTTTTCCATATCATTAGTCTTTAAAAAGATGTGGGGCAGAATTTCTCAGTTCATCAAGAAGAGATGGGTCAATCTTGGTATTTTTTATTGATTTTACCCTGAGAAGTTGGCTGACTTTTAGTTTACGTGCATTGGAAAAATTTGCTCCGTCAAGATTAGCCTTGTCCAGGTTAGCAAGTTTTAGATTGGTATTTTTGAGATTTGCATTTGTAAGATTTGCATTTATTAGATGTGCACCTTCGAGGTTAGCATCTTCAAGATTTGCATTTTCAAGATCAGAGTTTTGGAGATTTGTACCGTAGAGTGATGCCCCAGAAAAATTTGCATTTTTAAGTCTTGAGTCCTTTAAGAATGCGAGTTTGAGATTAGCATTTTCAAGATTAACTGTCTCGAGTTCCGATCCGTTAAGGCTTGCCCAACCAAGATCGGGGTTAGTATCCTTTTCGGATTCCCTCCAGCTGTTCCAGCTTTCCAGTCCTTCTTTAATTTTTTTTACATGTTCTGAATTTGCCATGTTAATTAAACTTAATTTATAATATTTAGTGCTGATAGAAGAACATACACTGCAATTAAAAGATAAATTATACCCCTTAAGAAAACTTTTAATTTGCCAGGTTTTAGTTTTCCTATCTTCTCCCCGCAGTTAATACAGGTATTTGTTTTTACCGTAATTTCGTATCCACATTCTTCGCATTTTGTAAGGTTCATTTTAAACCTGTCAAAATTTTGTCATTCTATTTTATTCTTTCCAGGCCCGGTTTTACAAGGTTAGGGTGAAAACCAGATATTTTATCTGATAGTATTGTTGTAACGTTTTTTATGTCCCACTGGGCCCCTTCTGACATCCTGAGGTTAATAAGGTGATATAACTCCCAGAGGTCAAATTTGCCGATAAGTCTTCTGTTATGTGCATTTGTTACAATATAAGCTGCTGGTATTATTAGGCCCTCTCCAGAGAGTTTATTGTAATAGTCTTCACTTAGCCTTATCGCTTCCGATAGAAGCTCTGTAGTTCCGGAATCTGAGATATTGGGCGGTACAGTTATACCGTTTGAAATAGATGGTTCTTTGTAGATCCATTCGACTTTTCTGTGCCTCAGTAATTGGTGCCAGCATGCTTCACTGATTACAAACTCTACTTCGTATTTTACAAGTTTAAATACGTTTAACGGGTTGTCATATTTTCGGATATTCTCAACCGTATTCTTAAATAGTGGTAAAAGTTCCGCGGCAGATTTTTCTTTAATCTGATCTGTTATTTCTTTATACGAGAGGTCAGAGTGTTCAAACACAATTGCTGAGATAATATCCATTAGAGCCTGGTCTTCGCTTACTTCCTGACCCTTAATTATGTTTACTTCGCAGCCTTCAATATCCCTTCTTTTATCTTCGGAATATTTATTCCCAAATCCTTCATTGGATTGTCTTGTGCTTATAATATATTCATTTTTATTTGCGTATTTTATAAGTGTTGGTACTGAGAACTTTACCTCTTCTTTTATTTCACTGGCCCTGTCTCTTACCTCGGCATACCTGCTTGAAAGCATTACAGAGAGGCTGTCTTCAATTGCCCTTGCATTGCCGGTCATGCCAAGATTTGTTGTTGTAGCAAGGTTTAAGGCGTACCTTGCATCTTCAAATGCCACTTTTTCAAGAGCTCTGTGATGAATACGCTCTTCCATGCCATCTGGTGTTGGTACAGATTCTTTTAAATATTCAAAAAGCTTATCATTTAACTCAGCATAAATATCGTACTGTTTATTACAAATTTCCTTGAATTCTGATTTTAACTCCATATTTCCATTTAATTCAGCAGGTGTGTAAAAGTCTCCTTTTTCGGGCTTTTGATACCTCTGAGAGTATTCGGTAAAAGATAGGTATTCGTTTGAAAGTTCAAGAACTGATGAAAAAAGGCGTGAAACTTTTTCTATACCCATGTGTACGGCTGCATGCTCTGCTACTGATGCGTGCCCATAGTTAAGAACCCATTTTTCATGAAATTTACTTGCTCTTTCCTGGCCAAGCTGTTCTTCCTCTATTACAACGCCAATATTGTCACGGAAGCTTTTAGGGCTCCTGCTCACATAGGCAAAAATAACTGCAATTACTTCCTCCGGAATATTGCTGACAGTGTAAATATCTCTATCTCTATTTGATACATATTTTGTTAAATCATTTAATAAAAGTTCTTCGGTATCGGACATATTAACCCCTGGTTTTAGTTTCGTTAGAAGTACATTACAAACAAGGTTTTCCTACCATTATAAATGATATAAAGGAACAAAAAAATATCAGTTTACGAAATGGGTGTAAGTTTTTTTAGCTGTTCTGAGATATAAGGCATTACCTGGTTTGCCTTACCGTTAAGAACTGCATTTACATAATCATCTGCGGGGCTTTCACCTTCACTTATAATTACAACTTTATCCTCCCTGTTCATAACCTGGAATGGAAAGGATGCTATTGGTTCATTTTCAAGATTGGCTCCTACTATTATCAGAAGGTCACAGTGCTGTAACATCATCCATGACTCTCTGATCTCCCAATGGGGAAGAGGCTGATCGGGAAAGGATATGGGAGGCTTCATCATATCTCCACTGCAAACGCTGCAAACCGGCACTTTTTTACCTTTTTCGATTTGTGAAAGTGTATCTGTCATTGTATGGTCTTTGCCACAATCGGGACAGGTAACCCAATGAATAGAAGCAAAAAGCTCGAGTACGTTTTCATTGCCCGCTTTTTGGTGAAGGCCGTCTACATTCTGAGTCATAATACATGTTACGTTTGAAAGAAGACTAATTTCATATATAGCCTCATGCCCCGGTGTTGGGGAAGCACTTGCAATGCCAGGGTAAAATTCCTGTATTTTTTTCCAGTATTCTTCCCTTACTTCAATACTGTTTTTAAACTGCCTTACATCAGGGTTAAAACTCGGATCAGAAGTATCGGGTATCCCGGACTCAAAAATAAGCTCTGGGCCTGTAAGAAAAACTATTTCCCTTGATTCATTTAACCATTCAACTATTGATGTTAAAGCATCTTTTTCTTTTTCCATGTAAATTTGATTATACTGACTGAAATTTTACTTATCAATATATACTAGTGCGGGTTAAAATAAGTCTCAGGGAGTGAATTATAAATTATGAAATACAGGATTAAGGATATTACTGAGTTCAGCGACACTACACTGTCAATTTCCTGGGAAGATGGCCACGAGAGCCTATACCTTTACAAAGATTTAAGAAGTGCCTGCCCATGTGCAAAGTGTACAGGACACGGTGAAAAACCCCGGTTTAAGAAAAAAATACCCATAAGTATCGGGGGAAAGCAAATAAAACCCGAAAGTATAGAGTATGTTGGAAATTATGCCATCAAGTTCTTCTGGAACGACAAACACGATACCGGTATTTATACTTTTGACTATCTCAGGGAAAACTGTACCTGTGAATACTGTAATATCGATGCCTGATTACTGGATCTGAAAAGTTATGTTTACATTTGCGGAAACAGTAATATCTCCTGATTCAATAGGTGTTGAAGCCTGATCTGATGCTACTTTCATAGTATCATAATTTCTGGCGTAAAGTGGCTGTGGATTGTTGTAGTTGGGATTAAGCTGCATAATCTGGACAATGCTCACACCAGCAGCTTCTGCAGTAACACTTGCTGTATCCTTGGCATCTTTTACGGCTAGTCTAAGTGCATCTTTCCTGTATTTATTCTTGTCAAGGATATCAAATCTTGGTCCGTTTATTCTGTTGGCACCTACGCCTGTGGTGGAGTCGATAAGATTTCCAAGATTTTCAAGATCAACAGTCTTTATAATAAGTTCATTGGATACGCTGTAACCGGTGAGTTCTGATTTTTTGGCTGTCTGGTTGTAATTATATACTGGGGCAAGGTTAAAGCCGGATGTTTTTACAGTGTCTTGCTTACCTATAAGGGATTTAATCTTATTTAATACATTTGTTGTTTTATTGGCATTGTCCTTTAAAGCAGCCTGGGCTGTTTTTGCTTTTGATATTACGGATATATTAAGATAAGCAACATCAGGCCGGGCTTTTACTTCGCCTCTTCCGTTTACATTGAGGGTTCTTGCGTTATTGTCCTGTGCATAGCTGACAGACTGGGAACCGATAACGAGGGCGAACATTAAGAAGATAATTAATCTGTATTTAAGCATAACACTCTCCTGTATTCATTTTCTATAATGATATTATACGAATAAATTTTAAAGAAGTTTTAAAATTTTCAGGAAAGCAGAATAAGTTTTATTATGCTTGGGCGCTTATTGCCAGCCAATTTCTGACAACAAACAGATTACCATCCTTGTCCTTGTCTCCGTGGAGAAGGATTGAAGGCCCAACTGCATTTTTCATTGCATCTGAGGCAAATTCAATCGGATAACCATGAAGGGCACCAGCGGCATATTGCTGAAAAGCACTTATATGTTCCCATGCTTCCTGGGTAAGTTGGGCAGCAAATACTTGTGCCTCAACCAGCTTAAATCCTGATTTGCCTACAAGCTCTTCATAATAAGACTTTGGATGGAAACTTGCAGCTTCGGCTTTTTTCTCAACCTTTTCACGTTTAATACCCTTTTCACGTAAAAAATGTACTGCATTTTTTACCTGTGCGCGGTAAAAGGGAAGTGTTTCAGTAGGGCGTGCTTCTTCATAAAATGCAGTGTTGAAAAAGAAAAGGCCACCAGGCTTAAGGGCTTTTTTAATTCTCTTAAGGCTGTTTATCTGGGACTCTTCGTTCAGGTAGTGAATGCCGTTACCCCATATTGCAACATCAATGCTATTATCCGGCAGGTCAAGATCTTCTATTGGAGAATTGATAAATTTAAGTTTTTCAATGTTTGTTTCGAGTTTGCCCTGAGCAAGCTTTAAAGCTTCTGAGGACTGGTCAAGGCACATAACAAGTGAATGTTTCCATTTTGTTGGAAGATGAGAGACAAAAAGCTGTACCATAGTTCCCGCCCCGGTAGCTATGTCTAAAAGTTTGTCTATTTCTTCCGTACCCCTGTCAATCAATATCTGAACCCAACTTGTTATAATATCGCCGTTTACCTTTTTGTAATCTTCGGTATCCGCGAAGGGTTCGTAATTATAGTTTTCTTTTACTTCTGGCATTTTAACCTCTCCCTATAAACCACTTGCTTTAAAAAAGCAAATAACTATACACTATTTCAACCAATTTTTAACAGCATAGTATCGACTAAAATCTATCATATTTTTCTCAATATTGATAGGTGCTATTTTTATACACCTTTCTTCTCACCCCACATGATTTTATGCAGTTGTGGCAGTACCCTGACATTGTTTAGTTTGTCCCGTAGAACACTTTCCGCAAGCCATGTTATATCTTCACCGTATACTGTCTGAAAAATCAGGGAACAGCCTATATTATAGTTTTCCAAGATGCTTTTTGCATATTTATAATCGGCACTGTCTTTTATTACAAATTTAAGCTGGTCCTTTGCACCAAGTTGTTCGAAAAGTGTAAAATCCATCCTTTTTTCCATCCGCGAGCTTGGGCATTTGCAGTCCATGCTTATAAGGCATGAAGGGCCGGTAAAAACTTCAGGAGGTTTTTTATGGCCGCTTGTTTCAAGAACTATAAAATAGCCATCTTTTACTAATTTTTCTGAAAATGGCACCAACTCTTTTCTCTGTATTAAGGGCTCACCTCCCGTAATACAGACATTTTTACAGTTATAAGTATCGATTTCACTTAGTATTTCTTTACAGGACATTTCCTTGAAGTCGGTGCCTTCAACAGCATACATTGTGTCACACCAGCTGCACCGGAGATCACAGGCAAAAAGCCTTAGAAATACTGTGGGCTGACCGATTGCATTTCCCTCGCCCTGTATTGAATAAAAAATTTCGTTAACTCGTAGAATACCCATCTAGTTCTCGTAAACAGTCGGGTCTTTAACCCCTGCATCCCTAAAAGCCCTTTTTCTTTCATTACATGCACTACACACACCGCAGTGTAATTCACCGCCCACATAACATGTCCAGGTGTTTTCAAACGGGACCCCAAGTTTTTTGCCAAGTGTGACAATCTCAGATTTATCCATTTCCACAAAAGGTGCACTTATAGACAATTCAGGATTGTCTATTGCAAGCCTTTCTGCGGTTTCGAACGCTTTTACAAACTCTTTTCGGCAGTCAGGATAGACGCCCCTGTCTGAATGATGTGCTCCAAAAAAGATTTGGTTTGCCTTGATGCTCTCCGAGAAACCTATTGCTACAGAAAGAAAGATTGCGTTTCGGTTAGGAACAACTGTTGACTTAAGTGTCTCAAAATGTTCTGTAGTTTCCGGCACTTCCGGTACTTCAACAGTGCTGTCGGTAAGGGCGGAGCCCTGGAGTAGTTCGTTTATATTGTTAAGGTCTACTACTATATGGTTGAAGCCAAGCAGTTTGGCGGTTTTCCTGGCGCCTTTAACTTCTTTTATGTGTCTTTGCCCGTATAGAATTGTAATGGCATTCACATCAAAGCCGTCTGCTACAGCTTTGTAGCAAAGCACAGTGCTGTCCAGCCCCCCTGAGAAAATTATTACGGATTTGATCAATGGCATATTATCTCTATCTTTAATTTTGCTTATTTATAAAATATTATGTTTACGTAATAGAAATCAAGTAATGGTTCAGTTTAATGAATCAGGGCCTGGTTTTTCAGGTTGGGAGACGTTTCGGTGAAAATCACCTAATTTTATCTGGAGCTGGTTTACATGGTCTATTACATCATGAATCTGGCGGTCGAGGTCCTCGGCTTCCATATCAATCCCCTCGCACCTTCTCCATTCGAGTATGTGTCCCTTAATGTGATCAAAAGAATCGTACATTGTATTTAATTCATTCGATATACGGGAAATATTTACAGCTATTTCCTCTCTTTCTTTTTCCCTCGACACATAGGCAATCCAGAAGCTTGCGAAGATAAACGCGGCAACAATAATTGCCTGCGGTATCAGGGTTTCAAGTGTAGGATAAATTCCAAGGGTCTCAATTCGGGGAACATAGTCCACAAATGATATTCCTATTACCCCTGCACCCTGGAGTTCGTGGATTCCTTTACCGACAAGTATAAAGCAAAGAAAGTAAAGCAGGAGACTGGTTGCAGAGAAAAAGTATTTTAGGGGTATCCTGATTGCTAGTTTAAAGACAAGAAAACCTATTATGGCTGTTACAGCCAAACCTGCCAATAATCCCCAAATGACTGGTGCTGTGTTGCCCTCTGCCTGGTAATTTAGTGCCTGGTAAAAAAGTACAGTTTCGAATGCTTCACGATAAACTGCAAGAAATGAAACTGAGACAAGGGCGATTACACTCTTCTTATTTAGCGCGGTTTCTACCTTGGATTTTATATATTCTTTCCACTTTCCTACTTCAATTTTGGAGATTAGCCAGTAGCTGACATAAAAAAGTACGGCAGCAGCCAGGATTGAAGTAATACCCTCAATAAGTTCTCTGCTGGCACCAGAGATAGAAATCACCGTTCGTGCAAGGTACCACGTTACAAGACCGGCGGCTATTGCGCTGATCCAGCCAATGTGTATGTACCTAATAGTCTGTTTTGATCCGGTGTTGATTAGGAAAGCAATTATCGCAGCTATTATTAAGATAGCTTCCAGTGCTTCCCTAAGAATAATAGAAAAAGAGTTTGTAAATAAAACTGCGGATGTGAAGCTATCCTTATCTTCCAGAAGTAATGATGCATTATTGAGGTCATTTGTGATTGATTTGCCTAATGTTTCAATAGTTGAAACAGGTGCATTGCTTTTTATTTCAGACCTGAATTTTGCAAGGCCTGATTCTATCTGAATATTTAATTTATTGTTGGAAACTGCAAGGTCAGACTCAACCATTTCATAACCGTCAAGATAAGCCTCAATCGATTTATCCAGGGCTTTTTTCTGTTCACCCTGCTTGTAAAGGTCAATAGCGGAACCTATTCCTGCTATTGCGTATTCAATATGTTTCTGTTTTGATCCGGTCGTATCAGCAAGAGCATTCCTGATGTTTTTTACTGATACGTATACAGCTTTATTGCCATCACCCAGGTTTTCAAGGATTTCCCTGTTTGAAAGCGAAGACAGTTTTCTATAATCATTAAGTCCGGGCGGAATATTACCTGTTCCACTTCCGGTACCACCGCCAGGATTTATATCATCTGGGAATCCAATGGAAAGAAGAAAAAATGCAACATCCCATTTGTCCTTATCCGAAAAGGTATTAAAAGCAGGCATTGCCGTACCTTCAATTCCAAAATTCATTGTATTATAAGCTTTTATTGGTGAGAGGTTTGGAAAAACTTCCGGGTCTTTAAAATTGGTTGGTGCAGGGTTAAGGTTTGCTGCAAGTATACCGTCACCCTTGCCCCTTTCCCCGTGGCAGGATGTACAGTTGCCAGCAAACAATTCCTTACCATTAGTCATATCAGGGGTAGAGAGGGGGAAAGTCTTTAAATCAAATACTTCTATTATTTCTTTTTTAACCTTTGCCGTAAGGCTGATTATTTCATCGACAGTTGCTTTAGAATTTATTTTATTTCTGAGGGTTTCGAGGTTTGTTTTGAGTGCGGTATTGTCAGAACCAAGATCTGTGAAGATTCTATTTGCTGTATCGGAAAATTCCGTCATTTCAGCGAATTCGTCCTGGTTAATTATTTCCCCGTCTTTGATGGCATATTGGTAGTCGCCGCCTATATAATCAATAAGAGAATATAGCCTTAACTCATCAGTGGCTGCATGAGCAGTAGGAATGCAGAAAATAAAGAAGAGAATTAAGATTAAAAATGGTGCTAATTTTGAATTCATTATAAAATTAATGTAATAATATTGGTCGTTTGTATTCCTCACTACTTGTTGAGAATGTTGAAATTACCATTATAGACCTTCTTTGTCAACAATAGAGAATATACCAGTTAAAAATTGATTAGATAATAAAAATTAAAAGACTATATTTATTCTAAGTGGATATTCCACAATAATTCCCATTATTTACAATAGATGTGTTTTAGTTTATCTTTTTCCCGATTTTGGGTGGTTTCTAAATGAGTAAAGACAGTTTATTTAATGAGTTTTCACCGGTTACAGCAGACGAGTGGAAAAAACAGATTATAAAAGACCTTAAGGGTGCTGACTACGAGGAAAAACTTCTCTGGAATACAGATGAAGGATTTAGGTTAGAGCCTTATTATACGGGTGAAGACCTTAAAGAACTTTCATGGCTTACATCACAAGCTCCTGGGAGATTTCCTTTTGCTAGAACTGGTAAAGAACCAAGTAACAACTGGAACATAAATATAGAGATTGGAAGGCTTGCAAAGGACACCAGCCCGAAAATTCTAAAAACCTTTTTAGACGGGGCAGACTCCATTACTCTTGATTTTACAAGCCAGGACTTAACCTGGCTTATCAGAAATTTCCCTCTAAATAATATTGATATAAATATTAAAGCCGGGGCTAATCCATTAAAGACTTTTAATAATTTTACAAATGAAGCTGAAAGTGCAGGTGCAGAAGTAAAGAAGCTAAAAGGCGGGATTTTCTTTAACAACATAGACAAAAGCCCTGATGAACTATTAAAGATAATCAACCAGGTACATTCGGTAGCACCTATTTACAGGAGTTTACTGGTAAAAAGTGAATCTGACATATCCAATATAACACAGGAAGTTGCTTTTGCACTCGCAAAGGGCACTGGGTATATCGCGAATCTAAGGGACAAAGGGGCAGACCCTGATTTTATTGCAGGGAAAATATTTTTTGAATTCAAAGTCGGGTCAAGCTATTTCATGGAGATAGCGAAGCTCAGGGCAGCAAGGCTGCTTTGGGCTGAGATTGTTAAAAAATCAGGCCAGGTTTCAGATCTTAATTGTATGATGAAAATCCATTCCAGGACTTCTTCTCTTAACAAGTCCCCGGATGATCCAAACCAGAATATGCTAAGAGCAACTACTGAAGCAATGTCTGCAGTGATTGGAGGCTGCGATGAGCTTTGTATACTCCCTTTTGACACGAGCAGTGAAGCAAAAGAGTTGGAAACAAACAGGCTTGCAAAGAACACGCAGTTGATTCTAAGGGAAGAAAGCTACCTTGATAAGATAATAGACCCTTCTTCCGGGTCCTACTACATTGAGAAACTTACTGCTGAAATAGCTAGTAGTGCTTTGGCTCTTTTCCTTGAGACAGTGAAAAAGGAAAGTTCTACCGATTATTCAGATATAAATCTGGCTGGAATATCATCTTCCAACAAACCAGCTGTCAATCGAGAGAATGAAGGCTGGCACACTCCAGAAAAAATTGTATTAAAGAACATTTATTCAAAGGAAGATACTGATGGACTTGAGCATTTAAATTTTGCAGCAGGGTTACCACCTTTTTTAAGAGGCCCTTATTCAACTATGTATGTAATAAGGCCCTGGACAGTTAGGCAGTATGCAGGGTTTTCAACAGCGGAAGAATCAAATGCTTTTTACAGGCGAAACCTGGCAGCCGGGCAGAAAGGGCTTTCAATTGCTTTTGACCTTCCGACTCACAGGGGATATGACTCCGACCATAAAAGAGTTGAGGGCGATATAGGGAAAGCCGGCGTTGCAATTGATTCAGTGGAGGACATGAAGATCCTATTTGATCAGATACCACTTGATGAGATGTCGGTATCCATGACAATGAACGGAGCTGTACTGCCGATTATGGCATTTTACATTGTTGCTGCTGAAGAGCAGGGTGTGGAGCCTGTAAAGCTAAACGGGACTATACAAAACGATATTCTAAAAGAGTTCATGGTGAGAAATACCTATATCTACCCACCTGAATTTTCAATGAAAATCATTGCCGATATATTCGAATACACATCACAAAACATGCCGAAGTTCAATTCTATAAGTGTTAGTGGTTATCACATTCAAGAAGCCGGTGGAACTGCTGACATAGAACTAGCCTACACACTTGCCGACGGCCTTGATTACATAAGAACAGGAATTGAGGCAGGGATGGAGGTAGATGATTTTGCACCGCGTATTTCGTTTTTTTGGGGTATTGGCATGAACCACTTTATGGAGATTGCCAAGATGAGGGCAGGAAGGCTTCTATGGGCAAAAATTGTAAACCAGTTTAATCCGAAAAACCCAAAATCACTTGCGCTTAGAACTCATTGCCAGACTTCTGGCTGGAGCCTTACGGAACAGGACCCATATAATAACGTAGTACGTACTTGTGTTGAGGCACTTGCTGCAGCCTTGGGAGGTACACAATCACTTCATACAAATGCACTTGATGAAGCAATAGCTCTCCCAACTGATTTTTCTGCAAAGATAGCAAGAGACACTCAGCTATATCTTCAAAAAGATACAAATATCTGCAGGTCAGTTGACCCGTGGGCAGGTTCTTATTATATCGAATACCTTACGGACCAGATTGCGAGGAAGGCTTGGGAACTTATAGAGGAAGTTGAAGAGCTTGGCGGAATGTCTAAGGCAATTGAGACCGGGATTCCAAAGATGAGGATCGAGGAAGCTGCGGCCAGAAAACAGGCAAGGATAGATTCTAAGAAAGATATTATTGTTGGAGTAAATGAATATATTTCTGGCAAAGACAGCGATATTGAAATTCTAGAAATTGACAACTCAGCTGTAAGGCAGTCACAAATAGAAAGGATTAATCAACTAAAAGAAGAAAGAGATAGTGAAGCTGTAGAAGTGGCTCTTAATATGATAACTAAATGCGCCGAGGCAGGTGAAGGCAATCTGCTTGACCTTGCGGTTGATGCGGCAAGGAAAAGGGCAACACTTGGCGAAATTTCATATGCATGTGAAAAAGTGTGCGGTAGATACGAGGCAGTCATAAGATCAATTTCGGGTGTATACTCTTCTGAAATGTCTGATGACGATACTTTTAAAGAAGCTCGAGAGATTTCTGACAAGTTTTCAGAGCTTGTGGGAAGAAGGCCGAGGATACTTGTAGCCAAGATGGGGCAGGATGGACATGACAGGGGAGCTAAGGTTATTGCAACAAGTTTTGCCGATCTGGGCTTTGATGTTGACATAGGTTCACTTTTCCAGACACCGGAAGAAGCAGCAAAGCAGGCAGTTGAGAGTGATGTACATATCCTCGGTATATCGAGCCTTGCAGCCGGCCACAAGACACTTGTACCAAAGCTGATTTCAGAGCTTAAGAAATACGGCAGGGAAGATATTGTAGTAATTGCGGGAGGAGTAATCCCCAAGCAGGACTATGATTTTCTCTATGATGCAGGCGTAGCAGAAGTGTTCGGGCCTGGTACGGTCATCCCGGTAGCTGCCGAGAAAATCCTGAACATCCTCATAGAAAGCCACAGCTAGTTTTATCCTGCATAATTAGTTATTATCCAAAATAATTATTGCTATGGCTAAACCAAAAAACAATATATCTACAGATAGTTACATTAAAGGCATCCTGGAGAGGGATATTACCGTTCTCAGCAAGGCAATAACGCTTGTTGAAAGCACACTTAAATCCGATCTTGAATTTGCACAGGAAATTATTGAACAATGCCTACCTCATTCGGGAAATTCTATAAGAATAGCTGTGTCAGGAATTCCCGGGGCAGGTAAAAGCAGTTTTATAGACGTCTTTGGGTCATTATTAACAAAAGAGTTTGGTAAGAAAGTAGCTGTACTCACGGTTGACCCATCCAGCCAGATCTCAAAGGGAAGTATTCTTGGAGATAAGGTGAGGATGGACAAATTATCTACAAATGAAAATGCGTATATCAGGCCATCGCCTAGTTCAGGATCACTTGGCGGGGTAACAAGAAGTACGAGGGAGTCGATAATACTCTGCGAAGCGGCAGGGTTTGATGTGATAATTATTGAGACGGTTGGAGTAGGGCAATCGGAAATTACAGTAAGGTCTATGGTGGATTTTTTCCTTCTCCTTCACCTATCTGGTACAGGCGACGAACTGCAGGGAATAAAAAGGGGAATAATCGAAATAGCCGATGCAATAGCAGTTAATAAATGTGACGGTGATAACATTCAAAAAGCAAAGCTTGCAAAAAAAGAAATTGAAAACGCTGTTCATCTATTTCACCAGTCAGAATCGGGCTGGGAGACAAATGTCATGACCTGCTCAGCAATCAAAAATACCGGCATTGATGAAATCTGGACTATGATCGAGGAGTATATCGGCCATGTAAAGGAAAATGGTTTTTTTGATAGTAACAGGAATCAGCAATCTAAATCCTGGCTTTACGAAACAATCACAAATATGCTCGAAGAGAGTTTTTACAATGCGGATGGAATTAAAAACGAAATAAAGCTATTTGAAAAAGAAGTTACAGATGGAAAAATAAATACTTTTCATGCAGCAACAATGTTACTAAAATTATATAAAAGCAGTTTAAAGGAGTCAGAGTAAATATTATGGCGCAGCTGGCATCAAAATACACTATAGTCGAACTTGTATCTGAAGATATTGATGCGATTCTCGAGATCGAGAAGGTTGCGTTTAAAGCTCCCTGGCCCAAAGAAGTGTTCGAGATGGAGTTTAAAAACAACAGGGCTTATAACATTGTCTGCGTTGATAATACAGGAGTACTTGTTGGGTACTGCCTTTCCTGGCTGATCTATGATGAGATTCATATTCTTAAAGTTGCGGTTCATGAAGACGCTCAGAACCAGGGACTTGGAAGGAGTATGATTGAAGACACCCTTGAATACTTTATAGCAAAAGGCGCTAACCATGCCATCCTCGAAGTAAGGCTTGATAACCACAGTGCTATCGGGCTCTATGAAAAACTTGGATTTGAAGAAATCCGTATCAGGAAGAATTACTACCGTGAAACAAATGAAGATGCACTAGTGATGATGTTGGATATAGAGGAAAACTTCAAGTAATAAGAAATTATAATTGTTGATAGCGTTTTTTAAGAAAACGCTCTTTTTTTGTATATGATGCTATCTTAAATTTTTCAATATCAAGTCTTAAAGAAGAACTTCTATTTGAATGCAGCCTATCACTATTTATTGTAAGTATATATTGTTTGTCGGACAATAACTCCAAATTTTCATTTAAATAGTTAAAAATGCAATAGTGGTCTTATCTGGATCCCTGATCGGGGTCGGGGATGACATTATGGTTGGGGATTGCTTCGTCTCTTTAGGCAACCTCAAGGTTATACGAGAGATCCTGAAATTGTTTCAGGATGACAGTTAATACAGTCGACTACAAAGATTATTTCCTTGCCATAATTAACCAAGTACTTGAATCGAGAATCACACCATCATCCTTTGCGTATTTGCTCATAGTGTTTTTCATATCATCAACCAGTTCGGGAAGTTTTTCCTGTCCGAGGTCGCCTGCTTCGCGGATAATTTCTCCTGAAGGGCCAACCTGCAGCTGAAAATCTATTGCCTCGTCGAGGTTGTTGCCAATAGATACTTTGGCATCATTCCGGTGAAACAGTTCTATATTTGTAAAACCTGCAGCATTCATCATACCCCTAGCAGTTTCTTCGCTTGCAAGAGCAAACGGGCCAGGGCCGCAGGTTGCCGCACCATCACCGGGAGGAGGGAGATGCCTCAAAGAAATATCTTTTGCCATACCCCAGCAGGGGTTATCGTCTATAGTCCTCCATACAATCATACAGAGTTTGCCGCCTGGTTTTAGGGCCTTGTGTGCGTTCTTTAGGGCAAAAACAATGTTTTGAAAAAACATTACCCCAAAACGGGAGTAAACAACATCAAAGTAATTTTCTGGGAGTTCATATGTCTGTGCATCACCTAAAACAAATTTAACATTATCGACACCAGCCTGTTTTCTTTCATTCTCTGCTATTTCAAGGAATGGTTCTGTACAATCGAGGCCAAGGACTTCCCCCTCGGGGCCTACAATTTTACCAATCTCAATGCTAGTCTCACCATATCCACAACCGACATCAAGCACCTTGTCACCAGGCTGTATTTGAAAGTGCTCGTAAGCCATTTCACTGTGTACACCACCGTTTCCTGAAAGGATATGACGGAATTTGTTCCATTTTGGTACAAGAATTTCATTCCAGCATGCTATAAATTCGCTGTCGTAAGCCATATTAGTACTCCTTATAGTTAAAAAATATTCACTTCAATTTTGATTATAGCATAAAAGTGTGTGGAATTAAGAGGTTTATTGTGATGGGCTATGTGTATTTAATTAATACGGTCTACTACAAAATCAGCTAGTGAACTAAGGGAATCTTTGTACTGGTTGGAGGGGATTTTGTTTATAGAATTTTTTGCTGATGATATATATTTCCTGGCAACATCTTTTGTGGTTTCTACGCCATTATATTTCTTAACAATACCTCTAAGATGATCTACTTCCGTTTCTTTGAGTTCTTCCTTATCAAGGATAATTTTGATCTCTTCTTTCTCATTATCTGACGCTTTTTCTATTGAATAAAAAAGAGGTAGTGTCATTTTGCCTTCGAGAATGTCCTGGCCAACCTGTTTACCAAATACTTCTTCGGTTGAAGAGTAATCAAGTGCATCGTCTATCAGCTGGAATGCAAGCCCAATATGAAGGCCATAGTCTGAGAGTGCCTTAACATTGCCGTTTTCTGAACCGGCAAGTATCCCGCCTATCTTACCACAGCTTTCAATAAGTGAGGCAGTTTTGAACTCCATGATTGCAAAGCAGATTTCTTCAGTAATTTCGACCATATTCTTTCCGCTCATAACTTCAAGCACCTGACCCTCGGCAAGTTTTGCGGATGCATCTGTTACTGCTTTAATAAGTTCGAGGTTCCCGCATTCCTGCATAAGCCCGAGTGCCTTTGCCAGCATAAAGTCTCCAACAAGAACGGTGGGTTTGTTGCCAAATTCAAGATTTGATGAAGTTTTACCGCGCCTTACCTCTGCATCATCTACAACATCGTCATGAAGTAGAGTTGCGGTATGAATAAGCTCAAGTGCTGCTGCGGCTTTTATACGTTCTTTACCTTTAAGTAGTCCGCAGGAACCACTAGCAAGAAGAAGTACAGACGGCCTCAGTCTTTTTCCGCCGCTTCCAAGAAGGTATTTTGATATCTCGTATACAAGCGGGACTTCAGACTGAATATTTTCCTCAATAACATTTTCTACTTCTTTGAGATCCCCGGCAATAAGTTTAAATATGTCGTTATAGTCCATAAGCCCGATTTAAATTATCTGAACAAAACTAATAGTCAAAGCATTTATTAAATAAATTCCGATTAATTGGTTAATATATTAGTACTAAAATGCACTGGCTCGATATCCTAATTATTACTATAATTATGTTTTTTTGCCTCATAGGTATAAGCCGGGGTCTTATCAGCCAGATCTTCTCTTTTGCAGCAATTATAGGTGGGTTTATTGCGGGGGTAATTTTTTATGACCTGGCAGCCAACCTTTTAATTCAAAACAACCTGATTGAATCAAAATCTACATCACTCCTTGTAGGGTTTATGATCGTTGTGATAACTGCTTTTGCCATTATTCAGATATCTGGATGGTTTACGGCAAGAGTAATAGGAAAACTCAAGCTTGGCTGGCTCAACAGGCTGGCAGGCGGAGTGGTTGGTATTCTGATTGGAATTATTGTCACTTTTTTCCTTCTATCATGGCTTAATCTTTATGTAATTAAAGATGCATCTGCCAATAAAGAATCTGTAATGGCCCCTATAGTGGAAGAGGGGTATGGAATTATTATGGCATATATACCCGGCGATCTTGGTGAGGGCTACGAAGCAACTAAGAAAAAATTAAGGGAAGAAGGTGAAAAAGCCCTTTCAAGTATGAATGAAAATGAAAAATCTCAATCTGAACCAGTAAAAAAATAGAATATATGAGGTCTATTTGGTAAAATAATAACAATGAACGGAATACTTACACTCGATGAATTTATTATACAGAAGCAAACAGAATTTGACTATTCCACTGGTGAGTTTTCAAGAATATTAAGGGATATAGGTTTTGCAGGAAAGGTTGTTCACCGTGAAGTCAACAAGGCTGGCCTTGTTGAAATACTAGGTGAGACGGGGACAACAAACATACAGGGTGAAGAAGTACAGAAACTCGACGAATATGCCAACAACAGGTTTATCGAAGCTTTAAGATTTGGAGGAGAATGCGCAGGTGTCTGTTCCGAGGAAAATGAAACATTTATTGCATTTGATGATCAAAACTCCATAGACTCCAAATACGTAATTGCAATGGATCCATTAGATGGTTCTTCTAATATTGATGTGAATGTATCAGTGGGGACAATATTTACAATCTACCGCAGAAAATCAGGGTTTTTGGGCAAACCATGCCAGCTTGAAGATTTCCTCCAAAAGGGCATTAGTCAGGTAGCTGCCGGATATATTATTTACGGTTCTTCTACCATGCTTGTTTACACAGCCGGGCACGGGGTAAACGGATTTACACTTGATCCTTCAATAGGTGAGTTCTGCCTTTCACACCCGCAGATAAAGATACCAAAGACAGGCAAGTTCTATTCATATAACCACGGCAACTACACTAAGTTCAGTGATGGTATAAGAAACTATGTTGATCATACATTCAAGGAAACAACAAACGGAGCTTCTTACGGCTACCGTTATGTTGGGTCAATGGTTGCTGACATTCACAGGAACCTCCTCAAGGGCGGGATATTTATGTATCCCAAGACATCGGATTCAATTGATGGAAAACTTAGGCTTGTATATGAGTGCAACCCAATGGCTTTTATTGTCGAGCAGGCAGGGGGAAGGGCAACAAACGGCCGAGACAGAATTATGGAGATAGAACCTAAGAAACTTCACCAGAGGACACCTATCTTTATCGGTTCCGAGGATATGGTCCGTGAAGCTGAATCATTTTTATAAAGTTCTAATTAGAATGTAAATCCAAAAAAAATTATATGGGCAGAGAATTACTCGAAAAAACAGATTTTGCATTACTACCTGAACCGTTCCGCGGGAAGGTAAGAGACATATTTGACCTTGGCGATGAGCTCCTGATTGTAACAACGGACAGGATTTCAGCTTATGACTCTATTCTTCCAAACGGAATACCCGGAAAAGGAAAAGTCCTGAACCACATTTCAGAATTTTGGTTTGGCAAGACTGATGGAATTATTGACAACCACCTAATATCAACAGATGTTGATGATTTTCCCCACCAGTTTCACCATTATGCAAAGGAACTCGAGGGCAGAAGTATGCTCGTTAAAAAAACAAAACCCCTCGAGATTGAATGCATCGTGAGGGGATACCTTTCAGGTTCCGGGTGGAACGAATATAAAGATAGCGGTAAAGTGTGCGGTATTTCCTTACCCCCTGAACTTGTAGAATCATCAAAACTTGAAACGCCCGTATTTACCCCGTCTACAAAGGCTCTTGAGGGTGATCATGACGAAAATATATCATTTGAAACTGCAAAAGATATTATTGGAGCTGACCTTGCTGAGAAGGTAAGGGATATAAGTATTCAGATCTACAGCATGGCAAGGGACTACGCTATCAGTAAAGGAATAATAATTGCAGATACAAAATTTGAATTCGGTATAGAAAAAAATACAGGGAAGTTAATACTTATTGATGAGGTACTTACACCCGATTCATCAAGGTTCTGGCCGGCTGATGACTACGAGCCGGGAAGGGGGCAGAAAAGTTTTGACAAGCAGTTCGTAAGAGACTACCTCAACTCAGTAAACTGGGACAGGGTCCCACCTGCACCTGAACTTCCACAGGACATAGTTCAAAAGACGAAAAAAAAATATGAATCAATGATCGACTACCTTATAAATGACTGAAGAAGTAAAATCCCCCTGCAATGAACTTTGCCTTGTAGATGAAGATACAGGACTTTGCGTAGGCTGCCTTAGGACAAGTGAAGAGATTGCCTCTTGGTCTACATATACCAACAAAAAAAAGGCAGGTGTCCTGGAAGAAATTAAAAACAGGAAAATAGATTAAATATGAAAATCAGCATACTAGGGTGTGGATGGCTCGGACTGCCGCTGGCTGTTTCGTTAATTGATGACGGACACGATGTAAATGGTTCTACAAGGAACGCGGGTAAACTTGGAGATATAAAAGAGCAGGGCATAAATCCTTTTCTTCTCGAGCTTTCACCGGAACTTAATTGTGAAAATGATTCCGAATTTTTTGACACCGAAATACTTATACTAAACATCCCGCCGGAAAGGCGTGATGATATAGTGGAATTTCACCCGGCACAGATACAAAGTATTATTGATGCAGTTAATAGTAGCACTGTAAAAAATGTTGTATTTACCAGCTCAACTTCTGTTTACCCTGAATTAAACCGTGAAGTTACAGAAATCGAAACAAAAGAACCCCAAAAAAATTCGGGCCGGGCACTTAAAATTGCTGAAGACTTGCTGCTTGGCGAATCCGGTTTTAAAACTACCGTACTCCGCCTTGCCGGCCTTGTAGGATATGACAGGAACCCAAGAAACTTTTTAAAAAAAAGAAGGGTTATCCACAAAATTAATAGCCCTGTAAATCTAGTCCACAGGGATGACTGTATAGGTGTTATTCTGGAAATAATAAAACGTGGTATATGGGGAGAGGTATTTAATGTATGTTGTGATTTTCATCCCAAAAGAATAGATTTTTATAAAAGTGAAGCTGAAAAAGCAGGCCTTAAGATTGAAGATCACGGGGAGATGGCAACCTCTGACTACAAATTGGTAAGCAATAAAAAGCTAAAAAACAGCCTGGAATATAGTTTTAAATACCCAGATCCACTCAATATGTAATAAATGCATATTTAACAATATGAAGTTATAATTACTTGTCTAAATGGATACAACGTTAAATCTTACAGAAGATACAAAAGAGATAGAACTCGATGATTCTAATAACGTAAAAATACTTTACGGAGAATTGAACACAAATCTCAAGGAAATCGAAAACCTTTACAACATAAAAGTACATTCAAGGGGCACTAAGCTCGTTCTTAAAGGAAGGGGAAAAGACCTTGAGGAAGCCAATACTCTTATACATTCAGTATATGAACTTATTAAAAAAGACTATGTACCTGATCCCGGAGACTTGGAACTTGCATCCCGGATATTAAGGGAAAGTTCAACCAGCCTCGAAGAAATATTCCTTGATACTGTATGCATTTCTATCAGAAAAAAAATTATTACCCCTAAAAGTATAAATCAAAAAGTCTATATAGAAGCAATAAGAAAAAATGACATTGTTTTTGGAATTGGTCCTGCTGGTACAGGAAAAACTTACCTGGCGATGTCTATGGCTGTTGCGGCATTTCTTAATAAAAACGTAAGCAGGATAGTACTTGCAAGGCCAGCAGTGGAAGCTGGTGAAAAGCTTGGTTTTCTTCCAGGGGATCTTTACCAGAAAGTAGATCCTTACCTTAGGCCGCTTTTTGATGCGTTATATGAAATGATGGACTATGAAAAAGCCTCGAGGCTTATCGAAAAAGGCATAATAGAAATTGTACCACTGGCTTTTATGAGGGGAAGAACACTAAACGATGCTTTTGTAATACTTGATGAAGCACAAAACACTACGTCAACGCAGATGAAGATGTTTCTGACAAGGCTTGGGTTCAGTTCTAAAGCGGTTATTACAGGTGATATCACCCAGATTGATTTAAGTGAAAATGACAAATCAGGACTAGTAGATGCCAAAACAATTCTAAAGGACATAAACGGAATTGAGTTTGTATATTTTAGCAAGACTGATGTAGTAAGGCATCCTCTTGTAAGAAAAATTATTGAAGCATATGACAATACAGAATAATTTGATTGTTTTTATAAAAGATCAGGTTAAATTATCTTTTCGGAGTTAAATATGAAAAAAATCGTTCTATCTACCATTTTAGCATTAGTTTTATTCAGCGCATGTAATAAATCCTGGCAAGACCCGAATGCGACTATGCCAGCTACAAAGATCTCTATAATTACTCTCCTTGCAGCTCCTACAGTGTATGATGGTGCAGGTGTAAATGTGAGAGGTATGGTTTGGGACATTGTCCATGACGACCTTGTTTACTCCAATGACGGTTTTATAGAAACACTTTCATTTGTTGTATTTAAAATTTCCAACCAAGAAGGCAATTATATTAATGTGTACACGGAAGATATGGATGAAGTGAAAGAGGGAGACTTGGTTGAAGTAGTGGGAATTTACAGAAGAAATTTTGTGTCGGATTTCAGAAGTTTTATTAATGAAATTGAAGCAAAGAAAATATCAGTTATAAAATCAACTAATAATAAATACGAGGAAGGTTAGAATCTAATTAATTTCCAACCTATTTTTCTCAATAATTTTTTCCCTTGAGGGCCCTACAGAAATTAGCCATATAGGAACGCCCGTATACTCTTCAATTTTATTTATATAATTTATAGCCTTTTCAGGAAGATCATTGAAATTGGTAATATCACATATGTCGCAATTCCAGCCTTCATGTTCTTCGTATATAGGCACACAGTTTTCAAGAGTTTCCAGGTTAGAAGGAAAATAGTCTATAATCTTTCCGTTGTACTTATATCCGGTGCAAATTTTAATAGTTTCAAATTTGGATAATACATCAAGTTTTGTAAGGGCAAGTGTAGTCAGACCGTTTACCATTACAGAGTAGTTAAGGGCAACAATATCAAGCCAACCGCATCTTCTGGACCTTCCGGTTGTAGCGCCAAATTCCGCACCTTCATCTCTGAGCTTATTTTCCATATCTCCATATTCTTCAGAAGGAAAAGGGCCTTCTCCAACTCTAGTTGTATATGCTTTTACTACCCCAACAATGTGGTCTATTATCATCGGGCTAACCCCACTTCCGACTGTCACTCCTCCTGAACCTGCGTTTGAAGAAGTTACATATGGATAAGTACCAAAATCAATATCAAGTAATGTTCCCTGTGCCCCTTCAAAAAGGACTGATTTACCTTCAGTTATGTACTGGTTTAATAGCAACGATGAATCTACTATATAAGGCTCAAGGTATTTCCCGTATTCAATGTATTCTTTGTAGATTTCATCTGAATCAAGAGGTTCTGATTCAAGGACTTTTGTAATATAAATGTTTCTTTCATTTAATGTTTCACTTAGTCTTTTGCGGAAATGTTTTGGTTCAGAAAGGTCAGAAAGTTTTATTCCTCGCCTTGCATACTTATCTTCATAAACAGGGCCAATACCCCTTCCGGTTGTACCTATCTTAGTATTTCCTTTGAGTTTTTCCCTCTCAATGTCAATCTTTCTGTGATAAGGCATAATCACATGAGCTCGGTTACTGAGTTTAAAGTTGTCCGGGCCTACATGGTATCCGGATGATCTGAGGCCTTCAATTTCTTCAATAAGGATTTTTGGATCGACTACCACGCCATTTGCAATAATGGACACCTTTCCTTCCCGAAGTATTCCGGAAGGTATGTGGTGAAGAACAACTTTTTTACCATCAAAAACAATAGTATGTCCTGCATTATTTCCACCCTGGTACCTTACAATTACATCAACTTCATTTGAGAGAAGGTCTACTACTCGCCCCTTTCCTTCATCACCCCACTGCGAACCTACTACAACAAGGTTGGACAATCTCAGAATCCTCCCTTAAGAAGTTCTTCAAGGTTTGAGAATTCTCTCTTAACACCACTTCTTGATTCTATGAGTTTTAATTTTTTCTGGGATTCAATAATGATCTTGCCGTATGAGGTTAAAGTACTTACTGCATTTAGTTTTACTTCCTTATGGCCGTTAACATCCAAGATTACTTTAAATCCGCTTGACCTTAACCACTGGGTCAGCTGTATAGCTTGTTTTCTTAGCTTTATAGATTTTGGAGTAACAATAAAATGTACCTGGTTGTCCTCAAGGTGCTGTTTTGTTACAGACATTAGTTCTTCCATGTCAATTGCAAAACCAGTTGCAGGGGCATCATAGCCATATTTATTAACAAGGCTGTCATATCTGCCACCAATGAGAAGAGGACTTGATGCATCAGGGGAAATTATTTCAAAAGTGATACCAGTGTAGTAGTTGAATCCTCTTATATCACCAATATCAATTGTAAGGTCACAGTTGAGTTTGTATTCATCTACAATTTCAAGGACCTTTTCGAGTTCTGTGATTTCTTTTTTAAAGAGGCTTTTAGCTTTAACTTTTTTTAATAATTTGGGGTTGTTTTCAAGGTTACAAAAATCTATTATTAACTTTGTTGTGTCTTTGTCGAATTTGGATTTTTTTAAAATATTGCTGATACTTTCAAACTGTTTTGCTTTGAGGGCTTCCCTGAATTCGGATTCAAGATCTCCAAGCCTGGAAAAAATAGAACGAAGAATTCCACTATGACCAATATCTAGTACAAGGTTTTTAAGTCCAAGTTTTTGTAGGGATTTAATGGCAAGTGCTATAATCTCGGCATCACATTCGGGAGATTTTGCACCAATCAATTCACAGCCTGCCTGGAATATCTCACGTTCCTTACCGCTGCCCTTTTCTTCAAACCTTACAATTCTTCCACTGTAACAAAGACGTAGTGGATGTTCCTTGCCTTTTAATCTAGTAGCTACAATTCTGCCAATTTGAGGTGTGATGTCAGGCCTTAACGCCACTATGTCCCCTGTAGATGGATCGACAAATTTCATAACCTTTGATTTAAGTTCTTCACCTAATCCAATGGTAATTGTATCAAGATATTCAAAAAGAGGGGTTATAACCCTTTTATATCCCCACCTGGAGAATTCTTCAAGTAACTCTTCCTCCACCCTTCTGAGTTCTTCAGCCTGCTGCGGTCCAAAATCTTTTACCCCTTGGGGCAGTTTTAAATGCATGCTCATTAGAATTTAACCTGTGTAACTGAAATTATATCCGGTAGTACAGATAGTTTGCTCATCAAATCTTCTGAAAGGGGAGAGTCAACATTTGTAAATACAATGGCCCTTCCTCCGATCTTTTCCCTTCCAAGATGCATAAGCCCTATATTAACACCTTTTTCTCCAAGCAATGATGTCATGGAACCGATAAAGCCAGGTTTGTCATAGTTTTCGCTGACTAGGAGATGGCCCTGCGGTACTACATCAACAGACATACCATTGACCCAGACAATCCTTGGTTCTCCTTTTCCGTAAACTGTACCTGATACTCCAGTTTTTCCTTCCGAAGTTTTTACAGATATATTAATAAGACTGGTATATTCTTTCGAAGTTTCAGTCTTTGATTCAATAACTTTTATTCCGCGTTCTTTTGCAATAACGGGTGCATTTACAAAGCTCACCGGCAGGTCCATCATTGGTGTGAGGAATCCCTTAAGGGCAGCTATTGTAAGAGGGTCTGTATTTGAATTAGATACTTCACCATCATATTCGATATTAATCTGTTTTACTGCACCCTTGCAGAGTTGTCCCTGTAGGCTACCGATTTTTTCTGCAAGATCCAGAAACGGCTTCATTGATTTTAACTGTTCAAGGCTTAGCGACGGCATATTCACAGCATTCTGTACTACGCCGTTTACTCCAAAATCTACAATTTGCTCAGCTATGGCAAGGCCAACCTTCTTTTGTGCTTCTTCTGTGGAAGCGCCTAGGTGAGGGGTTATTACAATGTTTTCATCAAGAGTAAGTAGCGGGTTGTCCTGTTCAACAGGTTCCGAGGTATAAACATCAATACCTGCGCCTGCTACTTTACCACTGGTAATAGCATCTGTAAGGTCAGCTTCATTAATTATCCCGCCCCTTGCGCAGTTGAGGATTAATACACCGTCTTTCATCTTGGCGATTGTTTTTTTATTGATAAGGTCCTTTGTCTCAGGGTTTAAAGGAGTGTGTACACTTATAACGTCTGCTTTTTTAATAAGTTCATCCAGGGTTACAAGCTCTACTCCCAGCTTAGAAGTTGCTTCTGGAGTCAGGAAGGGGTCAAACGCTATTGCGTTCATTTTGAGGCCGATTGCCCTTTCGGCTACAAGTTTTCCAATATTGCCAAGTCCAACAAATCCAATAGTTTTTCCAAAAAGTTCTATACCTTTATATTTGCTCCTGTCCCATCTTCCTTCCTTAAGGGATCTGTGTGCCTGGGGAATATTCCTCGCTAGGGAACAAAGAAGGGTTATCGTGTGTTCCGCGGTAGTAATGGCGTTTGCCTCGGGAGTGTTCATTACTACGATCCCGTTCTTGGTTGCATACTCTACATCTACATTATCAACACCAATCCCTGCCCGGCCTACTACTTTAAGGTTACCCTCTGATGCATCAATTACTTCCTTTGTTACTTTTGTAGCACTTCTTACAATTATTCCATTATAATTTTTTATCTCTTTTAACAGGTCTTCCTTCGAAATACCCTTCTTCTCAACTATTTCTAACTCAGAAGCTGAATTAAGGATATCAAGACCTTCTGATGAAAGTCCATCAGTAATTAATATTTTCAAATTTTGCCTCCGGAAAGGGTGGGTTAAACAACCGGATAAAATATAGTTAAGACTGGAACTTTGTCAATTGAAAGAATTATAAGATTTCCGATAATTATTGTAGTATAAAAATATTCCGATTGTTTAAGAATATTGCTTAGGTTAAGATTTAGTTTCTAAAATGTCTGAAATAGAAAATATGCACTTTCTGGATCATATCCAGGAACTAAGAAAACGAATATTCTTCTCTTTAATATCAATTGTTATATTTTTTATACCATCGTATTATTTCTCCAAGGAAATATTTGCATTCCTGATGACCCCTATAGTTGAGAACCTGCCGGAGGGAAGTTCGCTAATCTTTATAAGGCCTACGGAAGGGTTTATAACCTATTTAAAAGTTTCAATATTTGCAGCTTTTGTTCTATCAGTACCGGTGATTCTTTACCAGGTATGGAGTTTTATTTCCCCGGCGCTTTACAAAAATGAAAAAAGGGTTGTATTGCCTTTTATATTTTTCGGAACTCTGTTTTTTCTTCTCGGTGCTTCGTTTTGTTTCTTTATAGTAGCTCCAAAGGGATTTAGTTTTTTGCTGGGAGAGTATTCAACGGAATACATCAAGGCATTTCCCAGTATAAAGGAAGGACTTTCATTTCTTATTTCACTGATAGTCGGCTTTGGAATAATATTTGAATACCCAATTGTTATCTACATACTTTCGAGATTTGGTATTGTTAATCACAAATGGCTGAGAAAACAGAGAAAATATGCACTACTTCTAAGCGCTGTAGCGGCAGCGCTAATTACCCCGACCACGGATGCAGTATCAATGATGTTTATGCTTGTGCCTTTATTTATTTTTTATGAAATTGGAATTTATATTGCTATGATCTTCGGAAAGAAAAAACCTGAAGAACCCGATATAGTACTCAGCGATACCGACAATAATTAGTTTAAGGGTGCCAGGGTTTCAAGTGTTTCCACAATTTGTTCTTTTGTTGATTTAAACGGGAACATTAAAATCGGGCAGTTACTTACTTTCCTGTAAGAATCGAGTTTTGAGCGAGCACTTTCTGGAGTGCCCTTTACAGCAACAAGGTCAAGCAGTTCGTTACTTACACTTTCTGCACATTTTAAGAGATCCTTTTTGTTCCATGCCTCCCTGATATTTACTGCGTCATCCCCAAACCCATATGATGTAACCAGGTCGTAATAATGAGGGCCCATAGCGCCAACATAAAATGAAATAAATTCCTTGATTTTAAAGTCTGCTTCTTCCGGATTCCCAGATGATAAAAGAGCAGGAACATAAGGGCAAATTGTTATATCCTTCATAGACCTGTCAGCTTTTATTGCTGCATTTTCAACCTTTTTCTTTAGTTTGTTTATATGGGTTTCAGGGCACAGAAATGGGAGCCAACCATCTGCAAGCTGTCCAGTGAGTTCAAGATTCTTTGGGCCAAGTGATGCCAGGTAGACAGGGATATTTCTTCTTAGGGGTTTTGACTGGAATTTCATATTTTTTAGTTTTACTATTTCACCATCATAAGTGACCCGTTCTCCACTTAATATTAGTCTTATTATTTCAACGTATTCCCTGGTTCTCCTGAGCGGTCTTTCGTGTTTCATACCATGCCAGTTCTCGTTGACTATATTTGTGCTCGGTCCAAGCCCAAGTATTGCACGGCCATTGGAAAATGTATCTATAGTGGCAATTGTCTGTGCCATTATTGCAGCACTCCTACTGAATACAGAGATTATTCCACAGGCAAATTTAATTTTGGTAGTATTTTCCGCAATGGTGTTCATTATGGTGAATGCATCGTTTCCCCATGTCTCTGGAACCCATATTGTTTCGTATTTAAGGTCTTCTCCGAGTTTGGCATAAAAGATTAGTTCATCCCTTGTAAGTGTTGCCCAGTTAGGGAGAACAAAAGCAAGTTTGCCCATAAAATACCTCTCTTTGTTTAAGTTAAAATTTAGAATATCATATATCTTGTAATTAAAGAAACCCGGAGGAAGTATTAATGAGGAAATTGCCTGAAAGAAAGCAGGATACATTATACAATGACCAGTTTATTCCAACCGAAACACTAAAGTTAAGAAAAAAATACAGGGCATTTGCTGAGAAAGAGCTCTTCCCTAAAGCCTACGAGATAGGGCAGAAAAGGGAAGCCAATGAAAATTTTCCACTAGATTTGTTTAATTCGATGGCCAAAAAAGGTTTTTTTAAAGTGGCTTACTCAAAGAAAGACGGTGGCCTTGGACTTAAATACCCTGCATGTGCTTCAGCGGTGCTTGCCGAAGAGATGGCATACATGAGCGCAAGTTTTGCCGGATCAGTAAACGCGCATTTCCTTCTTGCCGGGAAGAGCCTCAGTTTTGGTTCTAATTTTATAAAAAAGAAATATTTAAAACCACTTCTTGATAGTTATCTTATAGGGTCTTTTGCAATGACCGAGCCCCAGTCTGGATCGGACGTCAGGACAGAATCACTTATAACAAAGGCAAGGAAGAAAGGGGGCAATTATATTGTAAATGGGCAAAAACGCTATATAACAAATGCAGGTGTGTCGGACTTTATTACCACACTTGTTAGCCTTAACGGAAAATCCTGCATGCTTGTAATTGATACAAAATCCAAAGGATGCACAACAAGTGATCCTGACAAAAAACTAGGCAACAGAGGCGAGCTTACTTACGAAATATATTTTAATAATGTTTCAGTACCAAAAGAAAATCTTATAGGAAATGAAGGTGATGGACTTAGAATATGCATCGGAGCCCTTATGTACGGAAGGACGGGGATAGGAGCAAGCGGGGTGGGTATGGCACAGTCTGCATTTGACGAGACAGTTTCTTTTTTGAATGAAAGGGAGTCCTTTGGACAAAAGATTAGCAGGTTTCAGCATTGGCAGTTCCTTCTTGCAGAGAGGGCAATAGAGATTGAAAATGCCAGGAACCTTTATATTAAGAGTGCACTTACCATTGATAAAGGCAATCCTTTTCCTGTACTTGAATCTTCCGGTGCAAAATTTTACGGATCTAAACTATCGGTTGATATGGCAAGAGATGCCGTACAGGCATTTGGCGGACTAGGGCTTATGGTTGAACTTGGCCATGATGAATCAACTTATAAGGTTGAAGAGATATACCGGGACTCAAAGGTTGGTGAAATTTATGAGGGGTCTAACGAGATTCACAAGATGGTAATTGCCCGGGAAATTTTTGGTAAGAGATAAAATTGAGCTGACATTATAGAAACTTAATGTATTTTGATCTGATTTTAATCGTAATTTACCTGGTTGTTATAATGGGTATCGGAATCTGGGGGAGGCTTCGTAATGATGTTGGAGTAGAAGAGTATTTCCTCAGTTCACGGTCCCTTAAGTGGCCGTATATTGCTGTTTCTACCATTGCCACTAATATCCAGGCTAACCACTTTGTTGCAGTAGCGGGTTCTGCATATGTGTTTGGCCTGGCACAGGCTAATCTGGAAATAAATGCAGTGTTTGGAATACTACTCGCAGCTTTTGTTTTTGTTCCTATCTATTTGCAGATGAAAGTTGTTACCATCACCCAGTTTTTTGAAGTAAAGCTCGGGCCCAGGGTAGCACTTGCATATTCGTTACTAATGATTTTCCTCTATTCGTTCATGTATCTAGGAACTGCATTATTCTGGGCATCCTATGTGCTTGAGGGTATATTCGGAAATATTCTTTCTGTTTTCTCATATGAAAGAGCAACACGTATAGCAATACTCATAATATTTACCGGGCTTTTTTCCGCTATCTATACTTACATGGGTGGGCTCAGGGCTGTTGTACGTACGGATGTTATCCAGTTTGTTATTTTAGTAACTGGTGGAATTATTACTCTTTTTATCGCAGTAAAACATCTTGGCGGGTGGGGAGAGCTTTGGGGAACAACCGGTCATCTTATGCACCTGCATCTTCCAAGCAGCCACGATACACTTCCATGGACAGCAATATTCGGGATGCTACTTTTGAATCTCAACTACTGGGGAGCTAATCAGGTAATTTTGCAAAGAGCCCTTGCGGCAAGAAGCCTCAGGGATGCACAGATAGGACTTCTTGTAGGCGGCGGCCTAAAATATGTTATGGCAATTATCATAATCATTCCTGGTATCGCGCTTGCTGGTATTTTACGGGAAAAACCCCTTTCTGATCCAGACCTTGCATATATAACCCTCGTAAGGGACTTTTTGCCAGATGGACTTAGGGGAATAATTCTTACGGGACTATTTGCTTCGTTGATGAGTACCCTCGATTCTATATATAATTCTGTCTCAACACTTTGGTCAATTGATATTTATAAAAAATATATTAAGCCGAATGCTACTGAAAGTGAGATTGTCGGAGCAGGTAAAAAATCAATTCTAGCCGCGTTTATTACAGGAGCTCTTTTTAGTTTTATAGTGCTATATGTAAAATTTGATAACCCCACATTCCCGCTGACACACTGGTTTAACCAGCTGTCTTATTTTGTTAAAAACAGTTTTGTAATAATTATTTTGTCCGCGGTATTTCTGCTTAGACCCTCAAGAAAACTGGTGCTATATACCATGCTGTTTAGTGTACCGCTTACTTATTTGTTTATGAAATTTTTGCCTGATATGAACTATTTTGTAAGGTCCACTTGGGTTATCCTTCTCTCCTTTGGGTTTATTGCCACGGCTACTTTCTTAAAAAGCGGAAATTTATTTAATTCTAAAAATATGCTGGTTATTTCTAACAGGTATGTTGGACGTCTTGGAATTCTTCTCGCATTATCACTTATTTTTTGTCATATAATTTTTCACTGAACTCATTTTCTTTCAGAGAAATATAGCTTTTCAAGATAGTTGGAAAGTGAAGGTGAAAAATCATTAATTTTAATTGCAGCATTCCTCCGTGCTGTATAGTAAAAAGATTTTGTAAAGAACATTCCAGGTAGCAGCCGTCTTTTCCTGCCATTAAGAATAAAACAATCATCAAATTCATTTATATATTGTTCAAATTCAGCATAGATCTTTTTTAAACCGATTTGTGTTTTTTTATCTAAATATAAGAATTCAGAGTTTCTTTTCTTTTTTTCCGGAAATGATTTAATTTCTTCACGTGGTATTTCAAGAAAATCATATAGTACTTCGAGGTTTTCCCATAATTTTTCATATTTTATAAAGAGAGTAGGATAAAATTTTGAACCAGTGAGCCAGTTGTTAAACTGCTCGGAAAAAATAAACCTGTCTACACCATCAGCAGCATATTTATCCAGATTATCACTAAGATTTATTGATTTAAGTTTGTTATTTAGACTGAGAAATTTTTTTGAATGCAAATCTTGTATATTTCTTCTAAAAAGAGAAATTACTGAATCTATGGGATTGCCGTATATGTAAATGTACTTAATGTTTCTATTTGCACTAAATGGAGGAAATAATATATGTTTTAAGCTATCCTTGTCATTACTGAGATTGGTTGACCTGTACTTTTTTATGTGTTTAATAAAAAAAGTAGACCCGACACCTCCCATAGAAGTAATAAGTACATTAATTTCTTTTGGTACAATAAAGCCTTTTAATTTTTTTTTTCATTTACTGGGTTTTTATTCATTTTAATCAAGTTGTTACTTAACACTGAAAGTATTAAAAACAGTCCTTTATAACCTTCTGAATCTGGAAAAAATGTTATGATACGGTTATTAATATTGTCTTAATAATTCTATTTTGGAGTATTGAAATGTCAAAGAAAATAAATCAGAAAAAACCAAAAGACCTGATGCATCCGGTCAACTATAAACGGGAAAATGGAAAATTCGATGTTGACTGGTACCTGAAGGAAGATACAACTAAGTGGGTCCTTCCGCATGTTTTAAAAGAACAGGCAAAAAAACTTGGGAAAAAACCGTTCCTTCAGTTTGGTTATAAAGAACCGATCAGCTTTTACAAAACAAACCAGCTTGCCAATAAAATTGCCAACGGGTTAATGAAACTCGGGATAAACAAACAGGAAAAGGTTGCTGTATATATGCCTAACTCAGATGATTATGTCATCACGTGGTTTGGCATACTGAAAATGGGTGCAGTGATGGTACCAATAAATACCGCTTATGTTATGGGTTTTTTGCAGTATATAATCGATAGCTCTGATGCAAAAGTTCTATTTATAGCTGAAGAATATCTTGACCGCATGCCACCCATAGCCAAGAAAATTCCTAATGTGGAACACGTAGTGGTATGGACAAGGGATGGAAACGTTAAATTCAAAAAACACGGTTTTAATTTCAAAAAAATGATTTCGTATGAAAAGTTTATTACACCTCAAAGTACAAGTAACCCAAAAGTGGACATTTCCTTTATGGATTATGCGAGACTCATGTACACATCAGGTACTACAGGAAGGTCAAAAGGTGTAATGAGACCATCAGCCGCAGATTACAGCAGTGCCAGAAATTATGCAGAAATTATGGATATTGGGCCCAAGGACATTTGTTTTACATGCCTTCCCCTATTTCATTCCAACGCAATGGTAATGACTGTATACCCGGCATTGATCAAGGGAGCGAAGGCAGTAGTCGAAGAAAAATTCAGCGCAAGTAAATTCTGGAACTGGATGGTTGACCATAAAGTTACAAAGTTTAATATTGTCGGGACAATCTGTTACTTTGTCTGGAACACTCCCCCTGTGCCGGAGGAAAAGAAACATAAAGTAAAACTTGTGCTCGGGTCTCCTGCCCCCCACGATATGATTGAAGATTTTATGGAGAGGTTTAATATCAAGTTTATGGAAGGGTATGGCCTTACAGAAATAGGGCAGTGTACATGGATGAGGCCGGGCGAACCTTTCAGAATCGGCTCATGCGGAAAGGAAGCACCTAATTATGAAATTATAGTAGCAAACCCTGAAACTGATGAAGAGGTACCAAGGGGAGATATAGGTGAAATAATAGTAAGGCCAAGAATGCCAAACGTAATGCTTCATTACTATCACAAGATGCCCGAAAAGACTGTAGAGGATTTTCGAAATTTCTGGTTTCACACTGGTGATGCAGGAAGAATGGACAAAGATGGCTATATATATTTTGTAGACAGGGTGAAAGACTATATAAGAAGAAGGGGAGAAAACATCAGCTCCTTTGAAGTTGAAAAAGTTATAAATTCTTATCAAGATGTTGAGGAATCAGCTGCAATTGGGGTTAAGGCTGGTGAAGGGAAATATGCCGAAAACGAGGTAATGATCCTGATCATTCCTAAAGAGGGTAAAACAGTTGATCCGCTTAAACTCATAAAGTTTATAGAACCAAAGATGCCAAAATTTATGATCCCGAGATATATAAGGTTTGTAAAATCATTCCCTAAGACAGGAACTCAGAGAACGCAGAAAAATAAATTAAGAGAGCAGGGTGTTACCAAAGATACATGGGACAGGAACAAACCGGTTTAAAAATAAAAATTCAACTGCAGATTTGCAGACTTTAATATTTCTGAATAATAGGAGGAAAATATGAAATTTGGAATAGGTTATTACAGCCTTCAATCACCACCACATCAGCCAAGGCCCCATAAGGACCTATATGCGGAGATGCTTACTGAGATTGAGACAGCAGACCAGATGGGTTTTGATTCTGCCTGGCTGACCGAACACCATTTTCTTGAGGACGGGTACTGTCCATCCATACTTCTTACTGCTGCTGCAATTGCAGCAAGGACAAAACAAATACGAATTGGAACAGGAGTTTTGTTAATCCCACTCCATGACCCAGTCAGGGTAGCAGAAGATGCTGCAGTAGTAGATTTAATTTCAAACGGCCGTTTAATACTTGGATTAGGTCTTGGTTACAGGAGTGAAGAGTTTGATGGTTTTGGCCGAGAATTAAAGGAAAGAAAGGGAAGAATTGAAGAGAGCCTAGAAATATTTAATAAAGCCTGGACGGGTGGTGCATTCAGTATGGAAGGGAAATATTATAAGGTTAACAACCATAGCATTACTCCAAAACCGGTCCAGCAGCCAATCCCGATCTGGATAGGTGCTTTTACTGAACCAGCAATAAAAAGGGCTGCAAGGATAGGAGCTCCTTTATATATTCCGGCAATAGGCGTGATACCAATTATAAAATATCTTTTTGATATGCATTCAAATTTTCTCAAAGAGTTTGGTAAAAATCCCGATGATTTTGAAAAACCACTTGTAAGGGAGATGTACATTTCCGACAAGAATGCAGATGACACATGGGAAGACATTAAGGAACACGTAACCTATACAGCAAAAGGTTATGCTTCATGGGGATCAATGGTTGATACCGAAGGTAATCTTCTAAGTGACCCAACTGATCCTATTCTTTATGATATAGCAAGAAAACAGTCTATTATTGGAACGCCTGAAGAATGTATAGAACAGATTAAAGAATACAAGGACAATCTCCCGATAGATAATATGATCTGCCGGTTTAAATTTCCTGGAATTTCTCATGATGAAGCCATGAGGTCAATGAAACTGTTTGTTGAAAAAGTACAGCCAAATGTAAGCTAATAAAAAAGGGAAGGCATATTCCTATACCTTCCCTTTATATTTTTCTGATTTATCTTATTGGAAAATCTTGTCAAAAAATTCTTTCATTTTTGCCCATGAACTTTCATCTGCTGCCTTATTATAAGCAAGAGGTAATCCAAAAGCCTTTCCTTTCTCATCAGCGCCTTCTACGGTGAAGCTATGTACTGCTCCATCATATTCAATAAATTCATACTTGGCCCCTGAATCATCAAGTTCTTTAATAAATACATCAATTTTTTCTCTTGGGGTGAAAGGATCATCTTTTCCGTGAAGTATTAGCAACTCTGCCTGTACTTCACCTTCTTTAGGTGTGTACATAGATTCTAATGCACCATGGAAACTTGCGACACCTTTTAGGTCTTTATTACCCATTTTAGCCATTTGTAGTACTACAGCACCGCCAAAGCAATAACCGATAGCAGCAATATTGTTTGTATCAACAGTAGGCTGGGATTTTAGAATACCCATTGCTGTATCAAATCTTTTTACAGCAGCAGGCATATTAGTAACTACTTCAAGCATAAACTTCTGTGCATCTTCAGGATGGTCTGCAAGTTTGCCATCTCCGTACATATCTATAGCAAATGCTGTGTAACCTTCCTGCGCAAGTTGCTCTGCACGTTTTTTTGCATAAGGGTTAAGCCCCCACCATTCGTGTACTACAAGAACTCCTGGGCGTTTACCTTCTATGTTTTCATCATAGGCAAGGTATCCCTGAAATTTTACACCGTCTAAATCATAATCAATTGCCTTGGTTACAATTTTTGGGGCAGCATCCTCCGGTGCGGCGTCTTTTTGCTTGGTAGTTTCACAAGCGGTAATAGCAAATATTAATGCAAAAACTAAGAATAATCTCATATTAAGCCTCCTAAATTAATTTACCCAATCACGTAAGTCTATATTGTGATTGAATCAAGTTCAATAAAACAAAGTATTTTGTTCTTAAGTTAAGATATGGTACTATCCAAAAAAGTTTCATCAGGAGAAATTTATGAAGCTCGGTTTTTTTACAATGCCCCTGCACCCTATTGGGTCAAAGCAGCATGAGACCATGGCCGATGACCTGGAACAGATAATTTTTCTAGATAAAATAGGATTTCATGAAGCATGGGTTGGCGAACACTTTACTGCTGCATGGGAAAATATTCCTGCCCCGGATATATTTCTTGCACATGCCCTTGCACATACTAAAAACATTATTCTTGGCACCGGTGTTTCGTGTCTTGCACAGCATAACCCATTTATGCTTGCCCACAGGATAGCAGTTCTGGACAACCTTGCTAAGGGCAGATTTTATTGGGGTATTGGTGCAGGAAGTTTTATCGGTGACTTTAAAGCATTTGGGGTTGATGCTTCAACAGGTGAACATAGAGATTTAATGAATGAGTCACTTGAATTTATACTTAATCTATGGAATGATCCGAAACCTGGAAATTATAAAAATAAAAAATGGTCATTTACCGTGCCGGACAATATGGAGGATGTTGGACTGGGAGTTTATACAAAACCCTATCAAAAACCTCACCCTCCAATAGCAGTGGCAGGCATTACCGAAAAATCTGGGAGCCTGAAAACAGCTGGTAAAAATAGCTGGATACCAATGAGTATAAATTTTGTTCCGCAAAAATCTTTAATGGGCCATTGGGATTCTTATGAAGAAGGTGCAAAAGAAGCGGGACTTGTTGCCGACAGGTCAAAGTGGAGAATTGCAAGGGACATATATGTTGCCGAGTCAACTGAGCAGGCAATTGAGGATGTAAAAAATGGCACTTTGGCGAGAGACTTTACAGATTATTTTTTTAAACTTGTTCCCAAAATCAGAGGCAACCTTGATATATTTAAAACTGATAAATCCATGACAGATGAAGAAGTAACAATAGACTATATGATCGAAAACCTCTGGATTGTCGGAAGTCCCAAGGATGTAACAAGGCAGATAAAAGAACTTTATGAGTTTGTAGGAGGATTCGGAGTGCTCCTTGTTATGGGGCATGAATGGAGACCATTGGATAAATGGCAAAATTCGATGAACTTACTTGTTAACGAGGTAATACCTAAGCTTTCTTAATAATACATTTAACAACCTGGCCCCATTAACCTTAAATATGGCAATATCAGTGAAAAGCTATATAAATTCATTTAATGTACGCAGTGCTTCCATATTGCTGATTATACTCATTGCCGGGGACATTATATTTATTTTATTTACTTTTTTGAATTTATTTCTACACATTAATGATCCAATGCTGAACGTTAAGACGGAAAGAGGTTATTCGGAGTTTTATCAGTACATTAAGTATTTTTTAATATCTGTTCTGTTAATTTATATTTCTATAAAGAATTCATCCATACATTATTTTTCATGGGTGCTGGTTTTTGTATATTTATTTATAGATGATTTATTTGAAATACATGAAAGAGTAGGAACTCTAATAGCGAATCATCTTGAGTTCACGGCACCTCTTGGTCTTACGTTACAGGAAGTTGGGGAGCTGTCTGTAACGATGGCGGCTTCCGTTGTGTTAGCTGTTTTTGTCCTAATATCGTATAAATATGGATCAAAGGAATTTAGAAAAATATCCAGGGATATATTTATGTTTCTCTTGTTACTGTTTTTCTTTGGTGTTTTTTTAGATATGGCTCACCTTACTGTAGATTTTAGATTTAGTATAAAATTTATACTTATAGTCATTGAAGATGGAGGTGAAATGTTAAGTGCAAGTTGCATTCTTTGGTATGTTTACCTTCTTGCGCTTAGAGGCACAAAAGCTGATTATTATCTTTGCGACTTTTTAGGCTTATTTCAAAATAATAGCACTGAAATTATTTCAAAATAAGGTAATACTTATAACTTCAATGGATAATCAAAGGATATATATATTTATATTATTATTCTTTTTCCTGGTTTTAAGTCCCGTTGTTAAAGCGCAGCCATCATCACCTGAACAGTTAAGAGATGAACTGGAAGCTGCAATGAAAGCCAAGGATAAGGATAAAATATCTTCACTCTTTTATTGGGTAGGTGTAGGTAATATGATGAAAGAGCAAGCACAAAATAATATTGATAAGATGGCTGAATACCCTGCACAGAAAATCGAACTTCTTCCCTTACCTGATGGATTTCAAACTGAATTTGAAAGAGATAGTCTGAGATATATACCAAACATAAAACTTGTCGGAATGTTTAGAATTATTTATGGTGATGATGGGCCACCTACATTTATAGATGCAAATATTCCTTATGGTGTAACAGATGGGAAATATTATTTGCCCAACACAATTGTGCAGCCAAAGTAATTTTAGTTGAAAATAATTAATCAACCAAAAAATATTCCAGTGTGCTCACTACCCTGACTTTTTTTATATAAGGTGTGTTGCTATCCCGGTTTGAAATTGAAAACTGTCCCTGCGATGCACGCTTGATTTTCCCCAGATTACTTCCGGAATCTTCAGCAAATTTTTCTGCTGATTTCCTGGCATTTTTTGTGGCCCGTTCAATCATCTCAGGTTTAATCTCATTAAGATTTGTGTAAAGGTACTGGGACTGGTCTTCGTAATCAGAAGAGAGTGCAATTCCCTGTTTGATAAGTGAATCAAGGTTAGAAATAGATTCTCTTACGAGATCAACATCCTTTGAATAAACGGTAACAGTGCTTTTTGCAATATACTTAAACCTGACATCTTTCTGGTTGTAATACTGGTCTGCTTCAAGGTCTTTTAGCTGCGGTGGTGCTATTGTTATATCTTCTTCCTTAAATCCCCTGCTCTTTAGAAATTCAACAATTTTCCCTGACTTTTGATCTACTGCGGTATTCAGAGTTATAAGGTCATTGCCGGTTTCTTTAAAAGATATAGGCCATATTGCAATGTTTGCTTTTACTTCTTTTTCCGCTAAGCCTTTTACAGTAACTACACGGTCAGCACTTTTTACTTGGTAAGCAGCTTTTGAAATAAAGTACCCAAGAGTTGCAAGGCCAAGAAAGAGGAGAATTCCAATTACTATAGACTCTGTTTTATAACTGTTGTTCATTTTATATTAAAACTAACTAAGTTTGATTATGTTTACATTAATAAAAATAGAAAATAATAATTGGTAATGGGTAAAGATTTATGAAAGGTAAAAACAATATGACCCCTGAAGAATTTTCAATAGCCGGGCATCTGGAACTTTTACTAAGTAGTTATAAAAAATGGACCGGTAAAGAACTCTTAATAATTAGCAGCGGGGGAGATGAAATAGTAAATGAATGTTCCAATGCTCCATTTGCCCTTGTTTCCCATGATACGGGGGAAGACCCGGTTTTTAATTACGGCAATAGGACTGCTCTCAGGCTTTTTGAACTTGATTGGGATAACTTTACCAAACTTAATTCAAGGAAATCTACAGAACCTGTTAACAGGGAAGAGAGGGCCGAACTTCTCAGGCGTGTAACTGAGAACGGATTTATTGATGATTATAGTGGGGTAAGGATTTCATCTACTGGTAAAAGGTTCAAGATTACAGATGCAACGGTATGGAATGTGGTTGATAATGAAGGAAATCATAAAGGCCAGGCAGCATTCTTTGATAATTGGAAATATTTATGAAGTGAATTTTTAGGGAGAATTTTTAAGTCGTTTTAAATTATAAAATAAATATTTTAAAACCAGCCCTTGCCCTTATAACTCTTTTTTCTTCGTCTTGTAGTGCCTCCAATACCAAGAACGCCGAGTATTCCCCTCGCAAATTCTCTTGCAAGCGTCCTTCCGATTTGCCTGGTCACTGTCCTATCTATAAGAGGTTTTGAACTTCTACGCGAACTGGAAGCTTTTTTTCTGATTTTTTCCTGCTCAAGAAGTTCCTGTTCTTTTTTCTTGTGTTCAATTTTTCCAGTAAGGATTTCATAAGCACTTTGGCGGTCTATGCGCTCATTATATTTTTCATATATTGATGAAGCATCTATAACATCCATTATTTCAGACCTTGAGAGTACGTCCATACGTGACATAGGTGCACGCATCAATGTTGCTGCTAGAGGGGTTGGCCGGCCTTTTTCATCAAGGGCTGATACAAGTGCTTCACCTATTCCGAGCTCGGTAATAAGTTTGTTGGTATCATAAAATTCAGATATTGGGTAGTTCTCAGCGGCAAGTTTAATAGCCTTTCTGTCTTTAGCCGTAAATGCCCTGAGTGCATGCTGTACTTTGAGGCCCAGTTGGCTTAATACTGCATCGGGAATGTCTCTTGGGGATTGAGTGCAAAAATAAATTCCTACGCCCTTAGACCTTATAAGTTTTACGATTGTTTCAATCTGTGATAAAAGTGCTTTTGATGCCTCATTGAACATTAAATGTGCTTCATCAATAAAAATTACAAGTTTAGGTTTATCTTCATCTCCCTGCTCTTCAAATGTAGAGTATACCTCGGCAAGAAGGCAGAGCATAAATGTAGAGAATAATTTGGGCCTGTCCTGGAGGTCTGTAAGCCTTAGGATGGAAATTGTGCCTTTGCTGCCTTTTGTCTTACGTAGTAGTTCAGAAACTTCAAATGATTTTTCACCAAAAAACTTGCCGGCACCCTGCTGTTCAAGTTCAATCATTTTTCGCAGTATAGCACCGGTGGAGGCGGTTGAAACCCTACCGTAGTTTTCTTCAATTTCGGCTTTGCCAACACCTGTTATGTACTGAACTGCTTTCCGAAAATCTTTGAGGTCGAGAAGGGGGAGGCTGTTGTCATCACAGTATTTAAATATTAGTGAAACAACCCCTGTTTGTGTGTCATTTAGTTCTAATATCTTTGAAAACAGTACCGGCCCGAATTCTGAAACAGTTGCCCTGAGTTTTGTTCCTCTCTCTTTTGAAAGGGAAAGAAATTCGAGTGGAAAGCCTTTTTCCTGCCACTGTAGACCTATATCACCATGTCTTTTTTCAATATGTTTGTTATTTGAACCAGGCTTTGCAAGTCCACTAAGGTCACCCTTAATATCCATTAGCAATACGGGAACACCTTTTTCCGACAGGTTTTCAGCAAGTACCTGCAGTGTTTTAGTTTTTCCCGTACCGGTTGCGCCGGCTATAAGCCCGTGGCGGTTCAAGGTCTTTAAAGGGATTTTTACAAGGCAGTCCGGTTGGCAAATTCCGTCAATCATAGCACCACCCAAAATTAAAGAGTCTCCCTTAAACGTATAACCCTTGTTAATCTTGTTAATAAATTTCTGATTTTTATCCATACGGATTTCTCCCAAAGCATTAATAAATCATTAAAATATAAACGGAGAATGGAATAAGAAAAAGCGGAATATGATACTAATTTGAATTGTGGTCAAAATGTATTCCGCATTCTTTTGCCGAACCAGCTTCCCACCACCACCTGCCGGATCTTGGGTCCCCACCTTTTTCTACAGCCCGGGTGCATGGTTCACAGCCGATACTCGGGTAGCCAATATCATGCAGTTTGTTGTATGGAACCTTATTAGTGTTTATATAATCCCAGACCATTTTCTCGGACCAGTCAACAATTGGGTTCACTTTCAATATATTGTCGTGAATAGTGTCCAGTTCAAATTTTCCAGCCTCAGCCCTTGTAGCAGTTTGTTCCCTTCGAATTGAAGTTATCCAGCCATCTAAAGTTTTTAGATGGTTATTGAGTGGATTAGTCTTTCTAATCTGGCAGCACATAAGCCTGTTTTCAACACCTTTATAAAACAGGTTCATACCATGTTCCTTAACCATATCTTCTACTTCATTCCGGTCAGGAAATAGAACTTTTATCTTATTGTTATATTTAGAACGCACGACGTCAAGTACATCGTATGTTTGCTGATTAAGCCTTCCGGTATCTACTGTGAAAATCCTGGCATTGTTGTCTATTTTCATAAGCATGTCTATAAGAACCATGCCCTGGGCCTGGAAGCTGGTTGCAAGTGCGATATTATGATTCAGTTCTTTTATACACCATTCCAGTATTTCCTGAGGTGTCTTATTACTGAATTCTGTATTCAGTGATTTAATTGTATTATTGTCAAATTTCAATCTTTTTGACCTGCCTACTTAAAATTAATTGCTTCTGCAAAACCGTAACTAAAGTAGAGAGAAGTCAATACGTAACTAAGACCAATAGCTACAAACGGAATTACAAACCAGAAAAAAGCTATCCTCATGACATGCTTGTTTTTTGCAGTCACACCAAACCCATGCTGCGCACAAGAGAAACCTATTATACCAGAAGTAATTATCTCTGCTATAGATACAGGAATACCATATAAAGATGCAGCTAATATAATACTTGCTCCTGTAAACTCAACTGATATAGCTCTGATTATACATATTTCTGTAATTTCCTTTCCAATTGTTTCAAGCACTCTACCGCCAAGAAGTATTGCTCCAACGCCCATTGCAACACCTGCGATTATCGCACCTTTTGTAGAGGTAAATATCCCAAGTCCCACAAGCGGGCCAATAGCATTTGCCGCGTTATTAGCTCCACCTGAAAAAGCTATAAAGATTCCAGTGAACGTTATAAAAATTGTGAGCAGGGCATTAACTCTGTTTTCAGCAAAATTAGTGGCGAGGTAGTGAATTATTTTAAAATAGAAAAACCTGGCAATCAAATAATTAATAAGAAAAGCGACTATAGGCCCGGCAACCCACCATATTATAATATTAAACAGTTTGTCGGTATTTAGGGAATTAGCATATAGCCCTATTCCAGCAATAGCGCAAACAATAGCATGTGTTGTTGCGATAGGGATCTTGGCAATGTTTGCCCAGGATATAAATACAATTGCAATTATGAGTACAATTAATATTAGTCCTGCATTGTTTGCAAGTACATCGGAGGGAACTATTCCCTTGCCCATGGTGTTTACAACAGGTGCCCCGGCGATGATTGCACCCAAAAGGGCAAAGATGGCAATTAAAATCACTGCCTGTCTTTTTGTACGGACCCCTGCACCATAGGAAGTCGCCATAGAAGCAGCTGCATTATTTGCCCCGATGTTAAGGGCAAGAAATACTGATAAAACAACTGCAATAATTATAAAAATACTCAATTCATGCTCCGATTTATAAATATATTAAGTTGTGTAACATAAGCAATCATAGTGCCAAATGTAATCCAATTTAAACTTATTATCTTTAACCTACTGTAATTATTGAACTATATATATTGTTTAATACAGAGTATTTAAAGAATTCTTGTATTTATTGATTACAATTTAAACAGATTGTATAATTTTGATACAATTATTATGAAAAAGAACAATAAAAAAACCTCCATATTACTATTTTCTAAGGATTCAGAACTCTTTGGAGAGATTCAAACAATATTAGAAAAAATTGCTGATATTCAGATAACTGAAGAGCTCAGTAATGATATAAATCCTGATATTTCTTTAATTGATGTAGATACGGTTGGTATATCACTCCTCTCAAAATTAAAGGAAAGATCTTTTGTAATAATACTTACCAGGGAAAAAGGCTCGAGGTATATGATTGAGTCTATGACCTTTGGTGCTTTTGACTGCCTTTCAATTCCAATTAATAAAGAAACTTTCAGTGATTCCATTGGTAAAGCCCTCCAGATTGAAAGTGAGCTTGAAGGTGAAGTCATTAATTACACAGGTGTTGTTGAGGGCCAGGGCGTTGCTTGTGCAATTGTGGGGGATTCTCCTATGCTCCAGGAAGTATGCAAACTGATAGGGCAGATGGGGAGAGTTGATGTACCGATTTTGATAACTGGAGAGAGTGGTACTGGTAAGGACTTAGTGGCAGAGTCAATTTGGAAAGTTAGTACAAGGTGGGAGGAGCCTTTTGTAACAATCAACTGTGCGGCTATTCCGGAGTCTTTGCTTGAGGCAGAACTTTTTGGTTATGAAAAAGGAGCATTTACAGGTGCTAATTCTACACGGATTGGCAAATTTGAGGAAGCTAATGGCGGAGTAATTTTTCTTGATGAAATTGGGGATATGTCACTATCCCTGCAGGCAAAGATACTCAGGGTTCTACAAAATGGTTCTATTCAAAAACTAGGAGAGAATAAAAATATAAAGGTAGATATCAGGGTAATCGCAGCGACAAATAAAAGCCTTGAAAGGCTCGTAGAAGATGGAAAATTCAGGGAAGACCTTTATTTTAGAATCAATGTTGTAAATTTAAATCTACCGCCTCTTAAAGAAAGAAAGGAAGATATCCCGCTGCTATCAGAATGTTTTATCAGGAGGTATAGCTCCCAGATGGGTAAAGAAATAAAAGGAGTTACGGGTCTGTTTACAAAGATGTTAATGGAATACCACTGGCCGGGAAATGTGAGGGAACTTGAGAACACCATAAGAAAAGCAATTGCTTTTACCAAAACCTCTTACCTTACAACATTTGATATAGACCTTAATCAGAATGCCCCTTATAAAAATAATATTTCACATGAAATACTCGATACTACACTCAGGGATTCTGTAAAGGAACTTATTAATTCAGATGATTCTGCTAATATTTACAAGAAGTTACTAAAAGATACGGAGAGCATTGTCCTGGACGAGGTAATGAAAGCAACAAACGGCAACAGGTCAAAAGCTTCAAGGATCCTCGGTATCAACAGGCTTACACTTCTTAGGAAACTAAAAGAATCAACTGCATGATTGATGAAATATTGGCTCGGAATTTTTTTGATTAAAGTAGATCTGAAATTTTAAATATAGAAAAATAGTCATAACCTAGTTCTTTAAATTTGCCTTCTGCTCCTTCTTCTCTATCCACAATAACCATAACCTTGCAAATTGTAGCACCGGCTTTTTCAAGAGCATAAATAGCTTTTAAAACTGAACCACCTGTTGTTACAACATCTTCAACTACCGCTACATTGGCCCCTTCTTTGAGATTACCTTCAATCAATTTTCCAGTTCCATGAACTTTTGCTTCCTTGCGCACTAGAAACCCATTAAAAGTTATGTTTTTGATTCCTGCCTGGGTTAATACCGAACCCACAATAGGATCTGCTCCCATTGTAGGACCTCCGACTGTATTAATCTTCGGGTCTCTAAGGATTTCTTCCAGAAAAATTTCCCCAATAAGGCTAAGTCCTGCAGAATCTAAAGTGGTCAGTCTGCCGTCTATGTAATAATCACTTTCCTTGCCGGAGGCCAGTGTGAAATTACCTCTTAGAATTGATTTGTCTTTTAATATTTCTGCAAGCTTTTTTATTTTGTCCATTTTTGATCCTCCGGATTTCAAATAGGCTATAATAACATTTTTAAATTACAAAATTTTTATGCTTAATTGTTTAAATATGTTTCCAGTAAAATTGAAAAAATATAATTTAATATATTCTTTAGGAATTTTACAATTAATAGTTTCTTTATTTCTTCTAAAACTTTCTTACAGTTTTAGCCCTGAAATTCCTCTTTCGGAAAGGCCTGTAATATTTTTTGTAGCATTACTTATTGTTCTTTCTATTCTATATCTTTTCGCAGTCAGATTCAGACTTTCTTCTGGTAACGTCAGAAGGCTGCTTTTTTTCATATTTGCCATCGGCCTTGTAATAAGGGTAGTAATGCTTTTTTCTGTTCCAGTCCTAGAAGATGATTTTAACAGGTACCTCTGGGATGGTGCTGTATCCGGAAATGGAATTAATCCCTATGTTTACAGTCCCCAGCAGGTATTGAACGAAGGCCCAGATATGTTTGGGGACGTTAAAAGTCATGGTGAAAATATTTTATATAAAATAAATCACCCCCATTTAAAAACAATATATCCACCTGTTAGTCAGTTTGTGTTTGCTCTCTCATATAAGCTTGCACCATATAATTTATTAGCATTTAAAATTATCCTGTTATTATTCGACCTCATTACTCTTTTCCTGCTTTTATATTCACTCAGAATTATCGGTTTTTCACCATTAAATATTTTGATTTACTGGTGGAATCCCCTTCTTATTAATGAAATATTTGTTTCTGGGCATTTTGAGGTATTAGCATTCCCATTTGTAATTTCGGCCATATTATTAATTAACAGGAAGTATATTATTTCTGCCTTTGGCAGTCTCGCACTTGCAGCCGGGGTAAAGCTTTGGCCAATTTTCCTGTTTCCTCTGCTATTAAAAAAGAACTTAAAAGGTCTCGCAGGATTTTTAAAATCATCAATTTTCTTTTTAATATTTTTGGCTGCAATTTTTATACCTATTACTTTTTTTAAGCTGGACAGTTCTTCCGGATTTGTAGCATATAGCCAAACATGGGAAAACAACAGCTCACTTTTTAGAATATTTTTATTTACCGGGGAACAGATATTAAATTATTTAAGTATTCATCCCGGACATGCACAAAGATATACAAGGATTTTTGTAGCATTGATAACTATTGTATGGATTTTGTATCAGGCTTTGAAATATGACAGGACCTTATTGGACCTATACAAAAGGAGTCTTTTTATTGTGGCAGCAATCTTTCTTATAGGGCCTACGCAGTTTCCCTGGTACTACACATGGATGCTTCCGTTTCTGACTGTTATACCCAGGTTCTCCCTGCTTTTTCTTACTACACTGCTTCCTCTTTATTATCTGAGGTATTACCTTGAGCCTTCAGGCAGGTTGGATCTATTTAATAATTATGTTGTCTGGATAGAGTTTGTACCCATATGGATATTAATTGTTCTTGAGAGCAGAAAAAAACAGCTATTAAATTTTTAATAATTTTTTAATCTCAGGAAATTTCTCTTTTGCAGCTTTATATCCCTGCTCAATACCCTCTTTGCTCTTGTGAAACTCCAGAATGTCTATACTTGATACGTCTGGTGTAATGACAATTTCAGGGCTGCTTAATTGAATCTGGTTTTCAATCATCCTTGACTGCGATATAACCGATATTCTTTGCACTATATCAACAACGGTTTTATCGTTGAATAGTTCTTTATCTTTTTCAAATAGGTACAGACTTTCACCAATTTTTTTAATGTAATTGCCTAAGTGATCAATTTCGGCCTTAAAAGGTAAATCATCAAGAATTTTTTTACTCCCAGCTTCATTGGAAAAGTTTTTGAATTTGCTTATAAGATCGACAGCAACTACAATATCTGCTCCAAGTTTTCTTGCGGAATTTACCGGGACTGGCTCCATTACACCACCATCAACAAGAAACATGTCTCCCTTGATTACAGGTGTAAAAAGCCCGGGTATTGCAATACTTGACCGTATGGCCATTCCCAGGTCGCCTTCTGTAAAATTAACAGTTTCACCCTTATTAATATCAACACAGACAGCGGCATACTTTATTGGTAGTTCCTCTATATTTTTCTGGGTTATTACTTTTAGTAAAAGTTGGTTTATATAATTTCCACTGAGCAGTCCATGTTTTGAAAAGGCAGGTGCTAATATCCGGGGTAGATCAGAAATATTAATTTTAGAAGATATTTCTTCCAGTTTTTCAATACCGCCCCCAGCATACACAGCACCTACGAATGATCCAATGCTCGTACCCGTAACGATATCAAAATTTATATCAAGTTCCTTTAGTGCTTTAAGTACACCCAGGTGAGCGTAACCTTTTGCACCACCACCACCAAGTGCGATAGCTTTTTTCATAACTATTTATTTTATAGCAAAATATTGAATTCATACAGCATTTAAAAAACTTAATTTTTCATTATACTTCCACGGTATTTTTAAAATTGATTGCCGGAGAGAAATTTGAATTATAATCAAGAACTAATTATAGCCATAAAAGCTGTAGAAAAAGCATCATCCCTTTGTAATGCAGTACAGGCTAGCCTTGTTTCAGAAGAGAGTATGCAGAAAAAAGACATGTCCCCCGTTACGGTTGCTGATTTTGGAGCGCAGGCAATTGTAATACATGAACTAAAAAAAACATTTCCAAATGACCCAATTGTGGCGGAAGAAGATGCGAAGGAACTCAGGAGTGATCCATTACTGGAAAGGATTGTAAAACATTTGGAGTCTCATCTGCCTGGCTTATCCGAAGAAGATATAATTTCTACGATTAATATGGGCGACTTTGAGGGCAGAAACGAAGGAAGGTTTTGGACACTCGACCCGATAGACGGGACAAAAGGGTTTTTAAGAAAAGACCAGTATGCAGTAGCACTTGCACTCATTGAAAATGGCGAAGTTGTGCTTGGTGTACTCGGTTGCCCAAACCTGTCTGTCGATTCATATGATAGTGGTCAGAACAAGGGGACCTTGTTATATGCAGTAAAAGGTCAGGGTGTGTTTATGAAACTTATTGATGGAAATGATGAATCTTCTGTTACTGTTTCCAAAGTTAGTTCTACTGCTGAGGCAAATTTTTGCGAATCTGTTGAATCCGGCCATTCTTCACATGATGCTTCAGCGAAGATTGCAGAGATTTTAAATGTTACAGCAGAGCCAGTCAGGATAGATAGCCAGTGTAAGTATGGAGTTCTTGCAAGGGGAGAAGCATCTATATATTTAAGGCTTCCTACCCGAAAAGATTATGAAGAAAAGATCTGGGACCATGCCGCGGGATATATTGTTGTAAAAGAAGCCGGCGGAGAAGTTACTGACTGTAATGGCCACAAGCTGGATTTTTCACTTGGAAGAACACTTAAGAACAATAAAGGTATTGTAGGAACAAACGGCAAGATTCATGAAGAAGTGGTTAAGGCTGTAAAGCAAGTATTAATTGGATAAATTCATTTGGATTCTATCTTATAAATATCTCCGGATTTGAAATCGATAACATAAATATTTCCGCTCTTATCAACTCCAAAACTCGAGAACATATGGTCTGTTTTTAAAAATTCGGCATATTCCCATTCACCGTTCCTATTTCTGAGTCCCCAGATAGTTCCTGTACAGAAATCGCCGAAGAAATATGTGCCGTCTAATACTTTGAACTGGTCACCCCTGTAAACATAGCCCCCTGTAACCGAGCAGCCGCCATCACGTCCGTATTCCATGACTGGCATAGTCAGGCTGTTTATATTCGTCTGATTATCATTATTAAATGTATGAAATCCTTCAAGGAGCCTCCAGCCGTAATTTTCACCACCTTTACTTGATGCAGGTTGAAAATTTATCTCTTCCCATTTATTCTGCCCCACGTCTGATATAAACAGATCAGCGGTTTTTGAATCAAATGAAAACCTCCATGGATTTCTTAATCCATATGCCCAAATCTCATCTTCACCTATTTTATTTACAAATGGGTTGTCAGCAGGAATACCGTATGGACTTCCGCTGTTAATATCTATACGGAGTAGTTTGCCGAGAAGTGAATTTATATTCTGGCCATTATTCAAAGGGTCACCGCCAGCACCCCCGTCACCTGTCCCTATATAAAGGTATCCATCCGGGCCGAATACGAGCTGACCACCATTATGATTGGAATAAGGCTGGCTTATTTTAAGTAGTACTTTTTCATTTTTCCCGGTCGAGGTATTAAATTCCGATACAATAACTGCACCCTTTGAATCAGTGTAATATACAAAGTACTTCCCATTGTTTTTAAAATCGGGATGAAAAGCAAGGCCGAGAAGCCCACGTTCAGATTCCCTGTCCCTTACTCTATCGGAAATATCAAGGAACGTAGTATTAATACCATTATTTATAGAGATAATTTTTCCGCCTTTTTCCACAACATACATCTTCCCCGAAATATCATTCGCTTCTACAAGATAAAGCGGTTCCTTGAAACCGGTATAAACTTTTTCAAGGTTGATTGCCGCCCAGGGATTTACTTCAATTGCTTTACGTGAAGGGGAAATTTCTCTTTGAGCAATAAAAGGAATTCTTGCAAATTCAATTCCTGCACGGAGTTCATTCCTGAACATTATATAGACGGAACTACCCAGTATAATCCCGGTGATTAATATTATTTTAAATTTTTTGGACATGTTTATAATATTGCATTAAAATTTTTAATTAAAAGCTGAATTTTTACAATGGGTTTTTTCCAAAACTAATTTAATGGCAAATAACGATATACTTCACGAATTGGATGTATTAATACGGTCCCGGTACAGCCTCATATTTCTGGAAGCCAAAGAAGAAAACAGGGCAGAGGCACTTTTGAAACTACTTGCAGACCATATGAACATGTCTTTTTTTACATGGTCTCTAACAAAAGGGCTTGTCAGGGAAGACCTGGAATCCGGTGCACCCGTTTATAATTCACAGGACATCTTGATTGCCCTCGGCCATATTGAGTCATCATTGTTTCCAGCGCTCTACCATTTTAAAAACATTGAACAAAGACTCAAAAAGGAAAATGTTACTGAAAAACTAAAAAATATTTCAAACGGGTTTGCAAAACAGGATGCCGCATTGATAATGACCGGATCATCAATTGAAATACCCGAACAGTTAAAACTACATTCCACAGTTGTGAGTATGCCTGACCCCACAATTGATGAATATAAGGAGCTTTTGTTTCATATTGTGCGTGACCTTAGATTTAAAAACAACCTTGAAGTTGAACTCTCGGCCCAGCAGGAATCGCAGCTCCTTAACAATATAAAAGGTCTTACATTAACGGAAGCGGAAAAAATCCTGACAAAAATAATGATTGTTGATAACAAGCTTTCCGCAGAAGACATCAGGGACATAGTAGATGCAAAGAAAGAGATTATAGAGAAAGAGGGTGTGCTTGAATACTACCCGGTCGAGGAATCAATGGACGGGATAGCGGGACTTGTTAACCTCAAGGACTGGCTTGAAAAAAGGAAAAACATAATTACAAACCCGGACGGGGCAAAAAAATTCGGGCTCGATTTTCCAAAAGGGATACTTGTTCTCGGGGTGCCCGGATGTGGCAAAAGTCTTTGTGCCAAGGCAGTAGCTATGGAGTGGGGATTACCTCTTCTGAAATTTGATACTGCTAATCTATACAACAAATATATAGGTGAAACAGAGAAGAACTTAAAAAAGGCAATTGAAACCTCTGAGAAGATGTCCCCGGTAATTCTCTGGATAGATGAAATTGAAAAAGCTTTTTCCTCCGTATCTTCAGACCACGACGGTGGTGTATCAACAAGGATCTTCGGGACTTTCCTTTCCTGGATGCAGGAGCGTAAGGAGGACGTGTTTATTTTTGCAACTGCAAATGATGTTTCCAAACTACCACCGGAGTTTCTAAGGAAAGGCAGGTTTGATGAGATATTCTTTGTAGATCTGCCGGGAGCTGAATCGAGAAAGAACATTTTTGAGATACATCTTCAAAAACGTGAAAAAAACTGTTCTGATTTTGACCTTAAACTTCTTACAGCATTAACTGAAAGTTTTACCGGTTCGGAAATCGAGCAGCTTGTAGTATCGGGACTTTACACTGCATTCTCAAGCGGGGATGAATTAACTACCGATGTTCTCGTTGATGAAATTAATAAGACTGCACCACTTGCGGTTACCATGTCCGAAAGGATTGAAAGTCTGAGGGAATGGGCAGAGGGCAGGGCTGTTAAAGCGAATTAATATTCTATAGTATTCACAACAGGTATGAGCAGATATAAAAAACTGTTTAGCCTGATACCTGCTTTTCTCAGGTTGATATATTTAAACCTCAGAAAGTTAAATATCTCGCCGGGGTTGGATTTAAAATATCCAAACGCCTTTTTTGTATCAAATTTAGATTCCTTGTTAAAAATCTGCTCCATTCTTGGAAGATGCTGATTGGTAAGGTCAGATACACACCTTACTGAAATAACACTTGTATCCAGTTTGCGTGCTGCATCTGCTATAGCCCATGTTTCCATATCAACTATATCGGCCCCGCTTTTAACATATAAATCCAGTTTCTTTTCTTTTGCATTAACAAAACTACTCTCAGTTAGTACCCCGCCATTAATGTATTTATATGCAATATAGGGAAAATTATTATTAAATTGAATTTTTTCCTGGTTTTTCAGGCTTAAGACCCAGTCGGGAATAACAATCTCACCAAGCTCCAGTTTAGGGTTGAGAGCGCCTGCAAAACCGGCCGAAATAATAGTAGTAGGTTTGTATTTCTTAATCAGGTTATTAGTACAGTTTCTTGCCTTCCTGATTCCTACACCTGAAATTGTAACAACAACATCTATATTCAGGAATAGGCCTTCAATATATTTAATTGAGCTTGTAGTCGATATTTGCTTATTTGTCAGGGTGTTTATTAATCCACTGACTTCATCTTCCGTAGCTGAAATAATTGCAATCATTTTTATTTAAATAAAGTGCTTTAGAGACAAAATTACTATTACTGCTGCAAGGACAATTCGGTATATAACAAACGCTTTGTAACTCTGCTTTTGTAAAAACCTGAATAAAAATTTTATTACAAAAAATGCTGTTACTGCTGAGCTTAGGATTCCAAGCAGAAAAGGTGCTGTTATCATCGTATCAATTGGAATGTGTCTCGATTCAAGTACGCCTGCACCTGTTATTAGTGGCGCTGCGAGCAAAAAAGAAAACCTGGCTGCCTCGTCTCTTTTAAAATTCCTAAAAAGCCCGCCTGTAATGGCTGCACCTGACCGGGATACCCCCGGGATTACAGCAAAGGCCTGTGCAATACCAAAAAAAAGGCAATCAGTAAGGTCCATATCCTTTATTCCTTTTAGGTTCTTTGTCCTCCTGTCTGCTATAAATAAAAATATTGCAAATAGTGCGAGTGCCGCCGCTATAGATACTGGATTTCTTAGAATGCCCGCAGAATAGGATTCAAATACAAAGCCAGATATTATTCCTGGTATTGTCCCGATCACTATGAATAAACCCAGCATGCCGTCTTGGTTGCCTTTGAATGAACCGCTAAATAAAGATTTTAAGAACTGTGGGATTATTCTTTTCCAGTCGTTGTAAAAATAGACTAATATTGCAAAAAGGCTTCCAATATGAAGGGCCACATTAAAGGGCAGCCCCTTGTCATTCCATGAAAAAAGCCATGGTATCAGTACCAGATGAGCAGTACTGCTTATTGGCAGGAATTCTGTTATACCCTGAACGATGCCTAAAATTATTGATTGAATAAGATCCAATTTTAATCCTTATTTCTTCCGGAGGGCTTTCTTTAAAAACTTGCCCGTATAAGAACACTTTGATTTTGCGACGGATTCCGGAGTGCCTGCTGCAACAACATTACCTCCGTTTGCTCCGCCTTCAGGGCCAAGGTCAATTATATGGTCCGCACATTTAATAATATCAATATTGTGCTCAATAACAACAACTGTGTTTCCCAGGTCTACAAGTTTCTGTATTACTTTTAACAGATTCTTTACATCATCAAAATGAAGGCCTACAGATGGTTCGTCCAGGATATAAAGGGTGTTTCCTGTTGATTTCTTGGATAGTTCCTTGGAAAGTTTTATTCTCTGTGCTTCCCCTCCCGAGATTGTTGTAGATGCCTGCCCAAGCCTTATATAATCAAGCCCAACTTCATTTAATACCTCGAGTTTATTTTTAATTTTAGGAAAATTTTCAAATAGCAATAGTGCATTTTCTACATTCATATCAAGTACATCAGAAATGCTGTGGCCCTTGAATTTAATTTCAAGAGTCTCTTCGTTGTACCGCTTGCCACCACATTTTTCGCATGTTACGTATACATCAGAAAGGAAATGCATCTCAATTTTTTCATTACCATCACCGCTGCAGTGATTACACCTGCCGTCTTTTACATTAAAACTAAATCTTCCCGGGCCATAACCTTTTGCCTTTGCATCGGGCAGCATTGAAAAGATATCCCTTATATCTGAAAAAAGCCCCGTATAAGTAGCAGGATTAGACCTCGGGGTCCGCCCGATCGGGTTCTGATCTACATCAATAATCTTATTGATTTTTTCAAAGCCTTTTACGTCTTTATTCTTTCCGATAATAGCTTTACTTTTATACAACTTTTTAGACAGAAAGTTGTAAAGGATATCAATGACCAGGGTGCTTTTCCCAGATCCTGAAACCCCTGTCACACATGTAAATACTCCAAGAGGAAAATTCACATCTACATCTTTCAGATTATTTTCAGAGGCCTTAAGAATATTAATAAAATCTTTGGGTTTTCTTCTTTTTTTGGGGATATCAATTGCCAGTTTCCCTGATAGATATTTGCCCGTTAGAGAACATTGCTGGCTGATTATCTGGTTTATATTTCCAGCTGCTACAATTTTTCCTCCGTGCTCTCCTGCGCCGGGGCCAATGTCCACAACAAAATCACTATTTCTTATTGTGTCCTCATCGTGTTCTACAACAACTACGGTATTGCCGGAATCCCTGATTGATTTTAGCGTATCCAGCAGTTTTTCATTATCTTTCGGATGGAGGCCAATTGATGGTTCGTCAAGAACATAGGTGATACCTGTCAGCTGGGAACCAACTTGGGTTGCAAGCCTTATTCTTTGGGCTTCACCCCCTGAAAGTGTTGGTGCAGTCCTGTTTAGTGAAAGATATGAAAGCCCTACATTCACAAGGAATTTTAAACGTGAAATAATTTCAATTATTATTCGCTCGGAAATTAAATTTTCTCTTTCGCTAAGTTTTATATTCGCAAAAAACTGAAGCAGGTCTTCTACATGCAGGACAGACAAGTCATAAATTGATTTTTTATTTATTAATATTGATAGTGATTCTTTTTTTAATCTTGAACCGCTGCATTCTTCACATACATTAGAAACAATGTACTTAGACAGTGACTCTCTTATTTCATCAGAGTCAGTTTCTTTGTACCAGGTGGAGATAATATTTAATACTCCAGAGAATGTTTCGTAATACTCTTCAACCCATTTCTTCTTTTTACGTGTAAATTTTATTTCTTCTTCCCCTGTACCATATAAAATCTTGTCTCTTACTTTTTTATTAAGCTTGTTAAAAGGAACACTCATACTAAAGCCGTAGTGTTCGGCAAGGGAATTTAAAACATTTTTGTAATATGTTGAATTCTTCCAGGGTGTAATTGCCCCTTTTTCCAGAGATTTGCCTGGGTTTTCAATTATAAGCTCCGGATCAAAAAAAGTGTTAGTGCCCAGGCCATTGCACTGGCCACATGCCCCGAATGGGCTGTTGAAAGAAAAAAGACGCGGAGAAATTTCTGAGTATATAAATCCGCATCCCGGGCATGAATAGCTCTCGCTGAAATTTAAAATTTCGTTATTTGTTTCACACCTGGCAACTCCACCCGACCTTTTTAATGCCAGCCTCAGGGCCTCTTCGATTCTATCAACTGAAGTGCTGCCTACAACATCAATCAGAAGTTCTATAGTGTGATTTTTGTACCTGCTAAGTTTAATTTCATCGTCAAGGTCATATTCTTTGCCATCTATCCTGACACGAAGGAAACCTTCTTCTTTCAAATCTTCCAGTTCTTTCCTGTATTCACCTTTTCTTCCCTGGACTATAGGGGAATAAATATAAACCTCTTTTCCTGCTGATGTTTCCACAATTTTTTCAATCATTGAATCAACAGTCTGTGTCATAATCTCAATATTGCAGTTTGGGCAAACAGGAATACCTATACGGGCAAAAAGCAGTCTCATGAAGTCATAGATTTCGGTAATTGTGCCGACAGTAGATCTCGGATTGCGGTGAAAAGTCTTTTGATCAACTGAAATAGAAGGGGAAAGCCCTTCTATATAATCAACATCGGGCTTTTCAAGTTTGTCTATAAACTGTCGTGCATAAGCAGAGAGGGATTCCATAAACCTTCGCTGGCCCTCTGCAAAAAGAGTGTCAAAAGCAAGGGAAGATTTGCCTGAACCGCTGACACCTGTGACTACGGTTAGTGATCGGCGGGGTATCTTAAGGCTTATGTCTTTTAGGTTGTGCTGGCGGGCACCCTTGATGTTTATGTATTCCAAAGTGGGTATGAAGTTTACCTAATAACAATGGCACAAAGTAACTATAATAATTTTATGAATTTCTATTAATTTCCTTCCCCATTGAGAGTGTTATAAAACGGCATTACAAAATTTTCGTTAATAAAATTATTTATTTCAGACCGATTCTAAAACAACTGTCATCCTGAACTCGTTTCAGGATCTGATTGTATATATGAAGTGATACTGAAATAAATTCAGCATGAAATTTTATTATTTCGGTGAACATTTACTTATAAAACTTTCAAAAATTTTTTTAGAAATTTCAGAATCTTCCAGTTCGGGGTGCCACTGAACTGCCTGTAAAAAATGTTCTTCTGATTCCAGACCTTCTACAATTCCGTCGGAAGTATGTGCAGTCGTCTTAAGTCCTTTACCTATTTTGTTGATAGCCTGGTGGTGGTAGCTGTTAACAATAAAATCATTTTTCCTTATAATTCCATAAAGCTCCGATTTTTCATTTAGTTTTAGTGGGTGGACAGCGCCTTTTACATGAATGAGAGGATTCTCAAGAATGTCCTGAATGTCCTGATGGAGAGAGCCTCCAAAAAATACATTAATAAACTGCATACCGCCGCAAATACCCAGTATTGGTAGTTTTTTATCCAGTGCAGATTCCAGAACTATATATTCTGCCGCTGTCCTTTCCTCATTCATTGGATTTAACTTTGGGTGAGGCTCTTCATTATAATGCTTAGGATCCATGTCCCTTGAGCCTGGTATTAAAAGTCCGTCAATCCTGGAAACGATACTTGTTAGGTATTCAGTCTGGTTTTCAACAGTCGGAATTAAAACGGGCAGTCCGTCGTGTTTGGTAACTGCCTGTGAGTAAACTTCTTCAATAGAATTATGTTTGTCTTTAAAATCCGTAGTTATGCCTATGAGCGGCTTTACTTTATCCATGTGGCCTTGATGATAATACTAACATTAAGACCTTCCCATAGCCATGTTTTCCAGCTTTGCTATTCTTTCTTCCATTGGGGGGTGTGTGCTGAATAGTTTTGCCATACTACCGCCGAGCATAGGGCTAATTATCATCATATGTGCGGTACTGTCTGCTGCCTGTTCACTAACATTAAACCGGCCCCTGCCTGAATAACCAGCAAGGCTTCTAAGTGCATTGGCAAGATATAGCGGATTTCCACAGATCTCAGCACCGCTTTTATCTGCTGCGTATTCCCTGGTTCTTGAAATTGCCATCCTTATAAGACTTGCTGCAAGAGGAGCAAGAATTAGCATCCCTATCATTGCAATAGGGTTGGAACCTCTTCCGTCCCTTCCGCCCCCGAAGAACATACCGATATAAATTAAATATGTTATTCCGGTAGCAATTGCTGCTGCAATGGACCCAGTTAATATGTCCCTGTTTTTTATGTGTGCAAGTTCGTGTGCCAATACACCTCTTAATTCATCACGGCTAAGGAGCTTCATAATTCCCTGAGTTACAGCAACAGCCGAATGGCTTGGGTTTCTTCCTGTAGCAAATGCGTTTGGTACCTGCTCGGGCACAATATAAACCTTGGGCATAGGAAGTCCTGCATTTGTTGCAAGTTCCTGTATATCACCGTAAAGTTCAGGTGCTTCTTCATATGTAACTTCTTTTGCTTTGTACATAGAGAGGACAAGCTTGTCACTCCACCAGTAACTGGCGAAGTTCATCACGAAGGCCAGTCCTAATGCTATAAGTGCGCCGTTTTGACCCGCGATCATTCCGCCGATAACTATAAAAAGTCCTGACAATAGTGCGAGTAGGGCAACACTTTTAATGGTATTCATTTTTATCTCCTTAGATTTATTATCTTTAATTAATTATAGCTAATATCCAATATAATTATTATTTAACTGAGTTCAATAGATATTGTTTCTCGGTTGCCTATTGTTGTATCTGATAAATGAATAGAAATATATATAATATATAAAAAAAAGGAGCAGCGACCTGAGTCACTGCTCCTTTTTTTTAAGTATGAATATTAACTTAATTTATTGGTACATAAAAAACTAAAAATATTGTTTTTCTCCCATTTTTTTTGCTCTCTTTTATTAATTAATTGGTAAGGCATCTGGATCATTATCCTGCCACATTGCATCCATACTGCCCCTGCCATTGCCGTTATTAAGTCCTACAAATAGTACAAATGCATGTGTACTATTTGACTGATATCCAAGAGCTGTTAATTGAACAATGCCGTCAGTTATTACATTATTTGGGCAAAGTAGCGGTGCTCCCTTTGAACTTGGAATTGCTTCATTTATACCGTATTCAATACTGGCTACATTTGCATTACAGCCCCCACGTTCTTCATACACATTACAATTTGAAAGTTCTTCAAACAAAGCAGGAAGAAGAGGGTTATTTTGGTCAGTACATGCAAAAACTACGTTTCTACATGAAAATGGTACTTCGTTTGTATCGTATATATCTATATCAAAATTTGCCAGAATATTAACTATGTCTGCGGCAAGAACTTCATCTGGATTATCAACATTATCCAGCATAATTCCAACAACATCTGAAAGAACTACACCGCTTTCAGTATTATAATTAAATGAATATATATCATTACTTGAATCAATTGCGCGACTGTCAAAATCATTAAGGTTGGTTCTATATTCATAACCATTATTATCTTCAATTCTGAGATTTCCAATCAGTGTTGGCTCAACTAAATCGCTAGCTATAAATATTCCATATGCTCCATCAGGCAATACAAATCCAGAAGGATTACCGTCATTTGTGATAATATTTCTCAAATTATAAACATGTGTGTCATTTCCTGTATATACATCAAAGAAGTTGTTTTCATTACAGAGGTTAGCGACATTAAATACCTGGATATGTATTGTACGAGGCACAGGACCTGAATCTGTATTAGTAATTTGTATAAATGATTCCCTGTCTCTTAAATCATAAAAACCCGCAAGTTGATAACCACCTGTATCAGTTTCATTTACCGGAAGTCCTGCATACACATTTACAGCTGTTAATGCAGTAATAGCAAATATTAAAGTTAGTATTCTAATCAATTCTATAATCCTCCAAAAAAAGTTTTAATAATTATAATCGTATTTTATCTAAATGTGAATAAACTCGTAATAAAATATAAAGGATCAAATAATAAATTTTTTGATCCAATAGAGTTTCAACTAACCAAATACAAGTTCTCTGACTTCAGGGGATTCTATTGAAAGATCTATTTTAAGTTCAGGAGCAAGTTCATTTATCCAGCCTGTCATTTTTCTATAAATATTTACCCTGTCGAACTTTATAGGTTTAAACTTACCGTCACTTGAAGGGACAATTTCCTGATTGTGAATAAGGCTGCCCGGAAATCTGTTGTTTAGTACATCAAGAAGGTTTTTCTGGACCTTTACTGTGCCCAGAGTTACATAATCGATCTTATCCGGATCAAGGGCTGAAAATATATCCTTTACCATTTTACTATAATGTTTTTCCCAGCCTTCAAAATTAAAAATCGGATCCAGCCTTATACCTACTGTAAAGCCATGTTCCTGACAACTTTTTGCAGCTTCAAGCCTTTGGCTAAAACTGGGGGTTTTATGTTCAATTTTTTCTGCAACATACTCTGGGCTTATAGTCCATGAAGGTATAAGGTTTTTCGGGGCCTTATCAAGACTTAACAGATTTTCTATATTGGTACTCTTTGTACGGAACTCTACTTTGCCGTTTTCGTATTGGAGAAAAAGCCGGGCAATGTCAGATGAAAAATCTGTAAGGTAGTCAAATGCCAGGGAGTCGCATACTTCACCCACATGAAAATAAGGATTTGGTTCCTTTTGTAATATTTCTTCTATTTTTTTTAAGACTTCGTCTCTGTTTACAAATATTACAGGAACTTTTGTCTGAAAATAATACTGAAGATAACAATATTCGCAGTCGTATTTACAGTCTATTTCATGAAAGAGGTAATACTGGCCGTCGTCCATCCTTCCAATACTTTTTACCAGTTCGCCCTTTTTTTCAGCAATTGCAAGTGAGTTTTTATCTTCATCGGCTCTTTGTTTAAAATCTTTATCAAGGTTTATTGTTTTATAGTCATCTATAAGAATGACAGGAACACCGGGTAGTTTTGAAATGATTTTTTTTGTAAGGGTGTGAGTTTCTAAATGTCTTTCTAAATATATTATGTCAGGATGAGAATTCATAACTATCGTTATTTTTTAAAAAGTTTTGATAACTGCATTGCAAGCATGAAATCGCCGGAAATTTTAACTTTACCAGTTAAAATTGCGGTTTCGGGTTTCATTTCACGTTTGATTAATTTTATAAAATTTTCATCACTGGCTGTAAAAGTACAGTTAGCCTCATCATCACCAACCCTTACCCCAAGAGTGTCATCATTAAGGTCGACAATCCATTTACCACCTTCTTTACCGCTTATATCAAATTTAACTAGTGCCCCGACATCTGAAATCTGCTGCTTTCTTTCCAGTAGCTTTAGTTCCATCTTTTGGAAGATTTCTTCAACTCTGTTCATAGTTATTCCCTTTAAAATCCATTTTTATACTACCACCAGCTAAAAATTAATCCATTGACCTGCAACTAAAACTCATTAGTATTTAGGCTGGTGTAAAAATGAGTATAGTCTATCCAAAAATTCACGAAGTGATTGTAATAGGTGCCGGGCACGCAGGCTGCGAGGCTGCGCTCTCTGCAGCAAGGATTGGTTGCAAAACACTGGTGCTAACTGCAAATATTGATACAATCGGCTTAATGTCATGCAACCCTTCCATTGGTGGAGTAGGCAAGGGACATCTTGTGAAAGAAATAGATGCCCTCGGTGGTGAGATGGCAAAAGCAGCTGATTTCAGTGCTATACAGTACAGAAGGCTAAATACCAGGAAAGGTGCAGCTGTGCAGGCAACCAGGATACAGGCCGACAGGCAGCTCTACAGATCTTATATGCGAAGTGCACTAGAATCCGAAAAAAATATTGATTTAAAACAAAGAATGGTCGAAGGATTTATAGCAGAAGGGGACAGCGTTGTTGGGATTAAAACAAATCTTGGCGAAGAGTTTTATGCAGATGCCATTGTGGTAACTCCGGGAACATTTCCCAATGGTTTGATACATATAGGTATGACACAGATTTCCTCGGGGAGGGCAGGTGAGGCCGCAGCTACCGGCATATCTAGATCTTTTGATGATCTTGGTTTTAAACTCGGAAGGCTAAAAACAGGTACACCTCCAAGGTTAGACGGAAGAACAATTAACTGGGATGCTACAACAGAACAGCCTGGCGATGTAAATCCAGTGATGTTTTCATTTTCAAATAATGAACCCCTAAATAAACAGCTTCCATGCCATATCACTTATACAACCGAAAAGACACATGATGTTATAAGAAATAATCTGGATAAATCACCATTGTATTCAGGACTTATAAAAGGAATAGGGCCTAGGTATTGCCCTTCTATTGAAGACAAAATTGTTAAATTTCCGGATCGGGACCGTCACCAGATATTTCTTGAGCCTGATGGCCTAAATACATATGAAATTTATCCAAACGGAATATCCACAAGCCTGCCTCTTGAAGTGCAGTACGAGCTTTGCAGGACAATAACGGGACTTGAAAATGTGGAAATAATGAGGCCGGGTTATGCTGTGGAGTATGATTATCTTGACCCCACACAGCTAAAAATAACCCTTGAGTCAAAGTTTGTTAACAACCTGTTTTTTGCCGGCCAGATAAACGGGACAACCGGCTACGAGGAAGCAGGGAGCCAGGGACTTGTGGCTGGTGCTAATGCCGCACTAAAAGTAAAAGGAGAAGTCCCTTTTATTATTGACCGGTCAGAAGGCTATATGGGAATTCTGATAGATGACCTTGTAACAAAGGGTGTGGATGAACCTTACAGGATGTTTACTTCGAGGGCTGAATACAGACTGATACTCAGAGAAGATAATGCTGATCTTAGATTAAGAGAGATTGGGTACAAGCTTGGCCTTATAAACCAGCAGGACTATGATAAGTATATGGAAAAAAGGGATAGTCTGGCAAAAGAGTTTGCAAGGCTTGAAAACAAAAAAGTTCTACCAACTCCTGAAATTAATGAAATTCTTACAAATCTCTCAACTGCAAAAATGAAAAAACCGCAGTCTCTTAAAGAAATCCTGAGAAGGACTGAAATTTCCTACAAAGAGCTTTGCTTTATAGACGAGGAATCAGCTGAAATATGCGGAAGTGAAATTGCAGGCCAGGTAGAGATGGAAGTTAAGTATGAAGGTTATATAAAAAGGCAGTTAGAACAGATTGAAAAATTTAAAAAACTCGAAAGCATTAAAATCCCTGTAGAATTTTATTATGATGATATACCCGGTCTCTCAAATGAGATAATTCAAAAGCTTACATCGGTAAAACCAGATTCTCTTGGACAGGCAACGAGAATATCAGGCATCACACCAGCAGCTATTTCGGTATTAATGGTCTATATAAAGAAAATCGAAGAATCCCACGGTATCAATAAATAAGTTCAGTGTTCTTCATCTGAATCATCTTCGTCCATTTCTTCTTCTTCGAGTTTTTCCAGTTCTTCCAGTTCCTGGTCATAAAGATCCATCTCGTCGAGTTCTTCGCCGACGTAGCCCGAGCCGTCAGGGTCTTCCAGCATTTCGAAGACGTCTTTAATTTTTTTCCTACTCTTCCTAGTTTCCATATAATCTCCAACTATTTTATATATGAAGTTTTAACATCTATTATTTTCAAAAAAAAAATAATATCAACATTAATTAAAAATATTTTTTAAAGTGGCTTTAGTTATTTAGCAATTTCAGCATTTTCTGAGGGTCAGTAGTAGGAAGTTTACATACAAAATTCAGACAAACATAAGAGGTAGCAGCTCCATCAATTAACTTCTGTGATTTAGTATAAGGAGCAATATCTGATATATCAATATTATTTTCATCTTTAAATATAACGACTTTATTCGGAACGTACTTTTCTCTTAATACACTTATCATTTTTTCTGTATCAGTAGCACCTTCCTTTCCTGTGATAACTATTTCATATGAAGGGCCAACGGCAAAATCAAGGCTGGCCATAAACATTGTATGGGAAATTGGTGAATTGTTCAGAGTGGTTGAAAAGGCAGTAGAAAGTTCATTTGCATAAGATTCATATTTTGTGTTGGCAGTTATTCTTGAAAGTTTAAGTAAATTCAACATAGCTACTGCATTACCGGATGGAACTGCACCATCGTAAATCTCTTTTTGCTTTACAAGAAGTTCTTCGCCGTCGGAAGGGCTAAAGAAAAAACCATAATTCTTATCATCCCAGAAATATTTAATCATCTGGTCGTTAAGGTTTATTGCTTCTTTCAGATATTCAATATTAAATGTCGATTCATAAAGTTCTAGCAGGCCCCAGACAAAAAATGCATAGTCATCAATATTTGCAAGAATTGCAGCGTCTCCATTTCTGTAACGATGAAGAAGCCTTCCGTTTTTTGTGAGTTCGGCATTAATAAAATTTGCTGCCTTTTCTGCCGCATCAGTATAATCCTTATTATTAAAAGCCCTTCCTGCTTTAGCAAGAGCTGCAATCATAAGGCCATTCCAGTCTGTGATGATTTTGTCATCCTTTGACGGATGAATCCTCTTTTCCCGAATATCAAAAAGTTTTTGCCTTGATTGGCTAATACGACTATCAAGTTCATCACGTGAAATACCAAGGGCCATTGCAGCCTGGTCAGGATTTTTATTTAAATGAAGTATATTTGTGCCGGGTTTTTCTCCACTTACCTCATCAGTAAAGTTGCCGTTGGCACTGGTATTATAAATATTAATAATGAGATTGCCTTCTTCTTTGCCGAGAATCTCAATTATTTCCTGCTGTGTCCAAAGATAAAACTTGCCTTCTTCTCCTTCACTGTCTGCATCTTCAGCTGAATAAAAACCGCCTTTTGGTGAAGTCATGTCCCTTAGTACATATGTAAATATTTGCTCTGCTGTTTGTTTGAAACCCTGATTTCGAGTCAACTGGTACGCTTCTGTATAAGCGAGTGCCAATAGGGCTTGATCGTAAAGCATCTTTTCAAAATGGGGCACAAGCCACTCTGTATCTGTTGAATACCTGTGAAAACCAAATCCTATGTGATCAAAAATTCCACCGTTACTCATAGATTCAAGTGTTTTACTAACCATGTCTATGGCTTTCTGATTACCTGTACGCTGGCCATACCTTAAAAGAAAAAGAAGATTATGTGGTGTGGGGAACTTCGGGCGGGTGCCAAATCCTCCATGGCTTGGGTCATACCTCGATTCGAGCTGTTGGAATGTTTTTTGTAATGTTGTGTTATTGAGCTCTTCACTTGCCTGTATTCTTGTAGCGTCAGTAGCAACCGTGAGGGACTGAGTAGCACTGTCAGCTGATTTAAGGATCTCTTCACGGTTGTTTTTCCAGGCCTCGCCAATTCTCGGAACAAGTTCCATCATACCGAGCCTTCCGTAGCGGCTCTGCTTGGGAACGTAAGTTGCTGCGTAAAAAGGTTTTTTGTCCGGGGTCATGACTATATTAAGAGGCCAGCCGCAGCCTCCCTGGGCCAGTAGTTGGCATACAGTCATGTATATATTGTCTATGTCGGGCCTTTCTTCCCTATCTACTTTAATGGAAATAAAAGTTTCATTCATTAATGCCGCCACTTCGCTATCTTCAAATGATTCATGTTCCATAACATGGCACCAGTGACACGTGGAATAACCGATTGAAAGCAAGATGGGTTTATCCTCTTTCTTAGCTTTTTCAAATGCTTCTTCACCCCATGGGTACCAGTCTACAGGGTTGTCCGCATGCTGAAGGAGGTATGGACTCTTTTCATCTTGTAATCTGTTCATTTTTATATTTTTTTGATTTATCCCGGATTCTCCGTATGAATTTAAGTTAAAAAAAATAACCGAGAAAAGTAAAGCTGCTGAAAATAAAGTAGTAATTATTCTAATATTTAACATTACAGTGAATTAATATTTATATCTGCTATTTTAACCAAGATGTATTAAATTGTAATAAAGTAGTTGTTATAATATGATTAATTTTAAGCTAAATGGGTTATAATTGCTTGGGATTAATAGAGTTTTATAATGAATATCATAAGTGAAAAGTATATAAAGATAATTGAAGAAACCAGGGAAATTCTTTCTCATCTGCATGGTAATGTAAAGGAACATTCAAACCCGGTGCTTGAAGAAAAGCTTCTTTCGGCTATCGAGAACCTTGAAAGCCTGTTTCTCGTTGTATTTGTAGGTGAATTCAGCACAGGCAAATCATCAATAATTAATGCGATTATAGGTGAGAAAACCCTTGATGAAGGCATTACTCCAACTACAGATAAAATCTCGATTATTAAATACGGCGAAGAAAAAGGTACAGAATTAAAAGATGGTATAGCCACTTTTACCGTTAACCAAAAAAACCTCGAAAATCTTTATATTGTAGATACCCCGGGCACTAATGTAACAATTGAGCAGCATGAACAGATCACGCAGAATTTTATTCCCCGTGCCGATATTATATTTTTTACCATAGGGGCAGAAAGGGCTGTAACAGGAAGTGAGTCCGACTTTATTAAATTCTTAAAAGATGACTGGAAAAAGAAAATTGTATTTTTACTTAACAAGATAGATATTGCTTCGGATGAAGAAGAGTATAATAAATTAATTCAGCATTCCACTTCCGAACTGGAAAGAATCTTCAGCATAGAACCGCATATTATTCCAATTTCCGCAAAACGTGAACTTGATAGTTCAGAAAGTCTAGACAGCGGGTTCGATGTACTCAGGAAATACCTGTTTGAAACACTGAGCGAGGATGAAAAAATCAGGATTAAGCTCAACTATTCGCTCGACCTTTCACTCAAACTTGCTGAGGAAACAGAAATATCGATTGAAGAAAATCTTTCGAATATAGAGAAAGACATTCAAAAGTTAAATGATTTTGAATCAAGACTGGAAGGAATGAAAAAAGACCTTGTTAAGAATTCTGCTCAATTTACCGAAAGGATAAGATCAAGGCTCCTGGAATTTAAAAACAGGGGGATCGAATTTATAGATAACCTGATCCGTTTTGAAAATATTCTTAAACTTATTCGAAAAGAAAAAATAGCCAGAGAATTTGAACAAAAAGTATCGCTTCAGACGGTAAAAGAGATTGAAAAAGATCTTGATGACATGGTCGCGTGGACAGAAAGTTCTTCAAAAAACATTCTCGACAGCTCAATTAGGTTTTACAGGGATTCGGTGGAAACTGAGACTGCAAATATCTCAACTCCATTTCTACAGCACAGGATGAAACTGATTGATACTGTTAAGTCTGAGCTTGAGGCAAAAAAAGCCCAAATAGACCCTAAAGTTTTAGGAAGCAACCTTGTAGACACTGCAAGAAATGCAGTTGCATCGGTGCTGGGTGTGCAGGTAGGTTCTTTGGCACTTGGGGCAACTGTGGTATCTGCATTTTCCTCTTTTATTGTGGATATAACGGGAATACTGACAACACTTGCTGTTATGGCTACGGCGTTTGCCATTCTTCCAAAGAAACGAAGCAATGCCATGAAAGAGTTCAGTGCAAAAGTAGACAGCCTATCAACAGAACTTATAACGAGTATAAATTCGCAGTTTACAAGGGATATGGACAATGTGAAGCTCCAGATAGTCGATTCAATGAGCCCTTTAAGGAATTTTTATAAGGCAGAAGAGCAGAAACTCATCGATTCCAGGGAACAGATCATATTTATTAAAAAGAAGATAAAAGATATTAAAGAGAGCATATAGGATAAGGAAATGGTTGCAGAAAATATCAATAAAGTGAAACATAAAGCCGGGGTAGTAGTTTACAGGGATAGCGGCAACGGGGGTATAGAGGTTCTGCTTGTAAGCTCAAGAAAGCATAAAGATTCATGGGTATTTCCCGTTGGAACAGTAGAAGACCATGAGACATTACAAGTTACGGCGGAAAGGGAATGCGAGGAAGAAAGCGGGTATGTAGTTGAGACTGAAGATGAAATTGGTACAGTTCAGGATAAGGGCGGTAAGACATCAATTTTTTTCACTTTTTATAAAGCCCATGTAACCGGTGAAAAAGATGATTATGAAAAAGACAGGGAAAGAAAATGGATTGGGACAGAACAACTGGAACAAACAATTGCAGAAATTTTTATCCCTATTGCCAAAAGTTTTATCCAGAGTATTACTTAATTAAATCTTAATAAATCTGAAGTATAAATATATAAAATAAGCATATGAAAAATCTATATTCATCAATAGCACATATTTTCAGAAGTCTCAGGGTTACCGATTCGGCCCCAGTACTTTATATAAAGGACGACCTGGGAAACTACGAGAAAATTAACGCTGCAGATGTTGGTGCGGGAGCAGGCAGGTATGCAAAACTGTTATTTGACCATCTTGGGCATGAAAAGCTTTCCTTAAACTGTTTTGATACTAATGAGTTTATGCTTAAGAGTCTTTCTGACTATATGGAAGACAATAATTACACTAATTTTATTACAAAGATCGCAACTGCAGAGGAAATGCCCATTGATGACGGCGTGCTTGATTGTATTTTTTCATTTAATTCCATTCATCATTTTAATTTTTATAAATTTTTCAATGAAGCAATCAGGACACTTAAAACAGGTGGTAAAATATATATTTACTCACGTACAAGAAAGCAAAATGAAGAAAGTATCTGGGGTAAGTATTTTCCTTTATTCAGAAAAAAAGAGTCCAGGTTGTTTGAACCAGAAGAATTTGAATTTAAGCTAGGGACTGTTTCCGGTCTGGAACTTATGGAAACTAAAATATTTAGTTTTGACAGGGATAACACTATTAAAGAACTGGTAGAGCGGGCCTCAAGCCGGCATTATTCGGCATTTTTTCTTTATGAACAGGATGAATTTGATTATGCATTAAATAAGTTTGAAACAAATTTGTCGGAAAATTATTCTGACCCTGAAAGTATTAAATGGCTTGATGAGAAGATTCTTTACATAGTTCAGAAAAATTAATTTGTATAAAGCCCTATCGAAGGTTTATCCAGCCTGTACATTTTTTCCCTTGTGGCTGATTCGCATACCTTACGGTATTCTCCTTCGGTAAAGTAACAGATGTTCATTGCTTCATCTTCGTTAAAATCAGCCAGCTTTTCGATTACACCTTCAATGCATGTAATTCTTTCATTATGATTACCGGACATGCAAACAGAGTTTATTAGTTTTGGATTTTTTCTAATATCCGGCGTATATATAACTCCAAGCGCATGGTAGCATCCAAGACGTTGTCGGTCAGAGAGTTTACTGCATTCGTTTTTTAATTTCCCTTTATTCCCGGAGAGATCTTTTGCAATGTGACGAAGTGTGTACCTGTAGCAGGCGGAGGGATAATCGGTATATGTATCGCATGGATAATGAAGTCCTGTCCTGCTTACTGTACCGCAAAGTCCAAGCTCTTCCTGCATATCAAGTTTGTCACTAAATTCCATAAAAACACCAGTCGAACAGTAATAGGACATGGCGGGAGTTTCAAAATTATTGCATCCTTCTATGGATTTCCCAAGCTCATAGCTGTTAAGCAGCATGAGTGCATGGCCCATTGCATGGGCGCAGTTGCCAGGTTTGTGTAATTCGACCATTTCCCTGCTTGAGCAAAACTCTTTCATTTCTGTTACAACCTGGTTGAAATCCATGCCGCCATAAGCTTCTGCTACAACTCCGTGCATGCAGCCGTTGGTACACCTGTTGGCACAGATGCGCAGAGATTTAATTATGTCCTGTTCCTTTTTATATATTGTTTTGCCAACAGGGTGGGACTCGTTGTGGCACTTGGCATACTTATCTTCAAGAAAATCTAGAAAACCCTTCGGACCAATTGATTCGTAGTAATTTTCAAAAGTTTCCCTTCTTTCTGCTTTCTTAACTTTATAATCGTTCAGGAATTTTGATTTTATTGCGGGATCAACTTCTTCCCAGCTTTTTTGGTTAATCACTTCTTCATCTATACCCATCTCTGCCTGGAAACCGTTTTCAGGCTGGACAGTAATATCTTCGTTGCCGCATGAGAATAAAACCAGGACAAAAAAGAAAGAAATAACCGTTGATAGTATACTAATAGGCTTCATTTAAACTAAATTTAAACGATATATTTAAACTGTCTATAATTAATGGATTTCAATTTATAAAAAAGAAAGGAGTAGTAAAAATCCACTACTCCCTATTTTAGATTAATAACCAAAAAAATTAACTATAAAATCTTAAGATGGTACAAAATTAATAATGTATTAATTTATCTTTTTTACTTTTCTTAATTCTGCCCAGCTATATCTAAGCTTAGTATTTTCAGGATTGGCTAAAACAGTATTAACCATACCCCCGCCAGCAGTCCTTGTAATCATTACTGTTTTTACGCCTTCAATTACCGCAACACATGTTGCAGAGGCTTTTAGCGTGTCACCATTCCTGGCTTTTGTCTTAATAGATTTATCCGATGCACATAATCCCTGTCCTTCAACACTGATTGTTACATCGAGGGATGAATCAAATCCATTCCAATCATTAACCAATTCAACTGTACCTTCTGTCGAAGCTGTAATAATAATAACTTTTTTACCAAAGGCGCCAGCATCAATTGTTTCGACAGCCAACTGTTCTACAAGTGGAGCAGCTATAACCTGTCTACAGTAATCAAGCTCAGGTGAACAAGGTGCAGTATCGTCTCCGGAAATTGCTAACGGTGTAAAACCAAGTAATAAAATGATGTTAAAAAGTAATATTCGCATGTGTCACCCCTTTTTATTTTTAGTTAATTCGATAATATCAAAAAACTTAATTAAGTTCAAGAACTTTAATGGGTTTTAATTATATGTGTAGAAGCAAGAATAGTAATTTATGTTTAATAATAAATATGTTAGTTTAAAAAGAGAGGAACTAAATTCTAATCTGTAATTAAGGGAGTAAATTCTATGAATCTAAAAGTAATTCTTTCGGCTTTTGTCCTGATTTTAACTTTATCTTTAAACGTATATTCAGAAAATACACAGGATAAATCGTATTCACCATATGCTGGCAAAACAACTTACCCGCAGAATGTATACTGGGGTGATACCCACTTGCATACAGGATTGTCTATGGACGCAGGGGCTTTTGGTGCACGCCTCGGTCCTGAAGATGCATACAGGTTTGCTAGCGGCGGGGAAGTTGTTTCCTCTGCTTCAAAAATGAAAGTAAAGCTTGCAAGGCCATTAGATTTTCTTGTTGTTGCTGACCATTCGGACAACATGGGATTCTTTCCAAAACTTTATTCCGGGGATCCCGATTATCTCAAAGATGAAACCGGTAAAATTTGGTATGATAAAATTCAGAAGGGTGGAAAATATGGAGTAGAAGTAGCTCTGGAAGTTATAGATAGATTTTCAAAAGGGACTTTTCCACCGGCTTTAGAATCAAGACCAGGAACAAAAACATACAGGGATGCATGGGAACAAACTGTAAATGCAGCGGAAAAATACAACAAACCCGGAATTTTTACAGCATTTATAGGCTACGAGTGGACCTCAAATACTGCCGGAAATAATCTTCATAGAGTAGTAATTTATAAAGATAATGCTGATAAAGCACTACAGATGGAACCTTATACAACTATTCGTCCTGAGGGTAGTGATGACCCTAAAGACCTTTGGAAATGGATGAATACTTATGAAACAAAAACCGGTGGAACTCTACTTGCTATTGCACATAACGGCAATCTGAGCAATGGAATAATGTTTCCGGTTGTTGATTCTTTCACCGGTAAAAAAATAGACAAAAAATATGCGGAGACCCGTGCAAGATGGGAACCTCTCTATGAAGTAACACAAATTAAGGGAGACGGCGAGGCACATCCATATCTTTCACCTAACGATGAATTTGCCGACTACGAAACCTGGGATGCTGGAAACCTTAATTTAAGTGTTCCTAAATCGGACGATATGCTCCAGTATGAATATGGACGTTCAGGGTTAAAAGTAGGACTTATGCTCGAAAAAACTATTGGTATTAATCCCTATAAATTTGGAATGATAGGATCAACGGATAGCCATACAGGTCTCTCTACCACCGATGAGGACAACTTTTTTGGCAAACACTCTGGAGTAGAGCCTGACCCCCACCGCATGGACCACATTGTTGCTCAATTCGGTGATGAAATTATTGTAGGATGGCAGCAGGCAGCCTCAGGCCATGCAGCTGTATGGGCTTCTGATAATAGCAGGGAAGCATTATTCGAAGCAATGCAAAGAAAAGAAACATATGCTACTACCGGCCCAAGGATACCCGTAAGGTTCTTTGGTGGATGGGACTACACAATGGAAGACATTCAAAACCCAAACTATGTTGCGGTAGGCTATGATAAAGGAGTGCCAATGGGTGGTGATCTTTCTAAAGCTCCAAGAGGAAAAGCACCAACGTTTATGGTCCATGCCGCAAAAGACCCCATGGGTGCCAATCTAGACAGGGTACAGATCATTAAGGGCTGGCTGGATAATAAAGGGAATTTACAGGAAAAAATTTACAACTTAGCACTATCAGATAACAGGAAAGTAGGCAAAGATGGCAAAGCCCCCGCCGTGGGAAATACCGTTGATGTAAAAACCGCAACGTATAAGAATAGCATAGGCGATGCAGAACTTGCTGCAGTATGGACAGACCCTGATTTTAATAAGGCTGAAAAAGCCTTTTATTATGTAAGGGTGCTTGAAATTCCAACACCCAGGTGGACAACATACGATGCAGCATTTTTTGGTGCCAAAATACCAGAGGGAGTACCAACTTCACAGCAGGAACGCGCTTACACTTCACCAATCTGGTATACGCCCTAAGACAAGAACAAAATTATGATAATTAAATTACTAAAGCAGCCCCTTTTGCATTTCCTGCTAATCGGGGCTGCTTTTTTTCTTCTTTACAATCTTACAGTCAAAAACAATTACTCGGATACGGATCTAAAGACCGTAATTGTAGACAAAAATTCCCTTGTAACTTTTATGCAGTACAGGTCAAAAATATTCAACCAGGATGAGTTTGAATATAAACTCAGTAGTATGTCTAAAGAAGAGATCAACAATCTTATAAAAGACTATATAAGAGAAGAAGTCCTTTACAGGGAGGCTCTTGGGCTTGGAATGGATAAAGATGATTACGTAATAAAAAGGAGAATGGTCCAGAAAATCGAATTTATAAACGAAGATTTAGCTGACCGTTCCCTGGAAATAACCGAGGATGATGTTAAGGAATATTTTTATGACAACCTGGATGAATATAAAATTGAGCCAAACGCAACTTTTACACATGTGTTCTTTAGCAAAGACAAAAACGGAATTGATGAAGCAAAACTTCTTGCCGAAGACGAAATAAAATTATTAAATAACAACCGCGTACCATTCTACGATTCTGCAAAATACGGCGACCGTTTTTTATACCATCTTAACTATGTTGAAAGAACACCTGAATTTGTTGAAAGCCATTTTGGCAGGGAGATGGAAGAAGAAATTTTTAAATTAAACCCTTCAGATACAAAATGGTATGGGCCTTATGAATCACCCTACGGCTTTCACCTTGTTTTGTTGACTGAAAAAAATGATGAAACAATTCCGGAAATTGAAGAAGTGTACGAATCTATTCTGAATGATTTGAGCTACGAACTTTCAAATAAAGCCAGGGAAAAATCCATTAAAGAGATAATAGATAGTTACGATGTAAAGATACTCTATGAACAGGAATCCCCTAACACTTCCAGATGAACTCAGAGATAAATGTTTATATTTAAAAAATTAGTATTAATACTTGTTCTTTGCATATTATTCTTTCCAATTGAATTGCTCGGCCATGAAAGCAGGCCGCTTTATATAGAAATTAATGAGACAAAGTCTGATATCTATTCGGTTGACATCAAGGCCCCACGGTCACTTCCCGATTTCAATGTGCCAAGTCTGAATACGCCAAGCGGTTGTAGCGCTCAAGGGGAGGAGGTTACAGCACTTACTTCGGATTCATATTTGAGGAAAAGTATATATAACTGTAAAGGTTCGATTTCCGGCAAAACAGTAGAGCTCAATTACCCGGCCCTAAACCCATCGATAACAACAATACTAAATGTAGGTCTTCTGAATGGAGAAAAGTACAGGAAACTACTGAAAGCAGGGGAGCTTTCCTGGACTATACCGGATAAAGAAAACCGCTACCAGATTTCAAAAGAGTACACATTTCTCGGAATGACTCACATTTGGGACGGGCTTGACCACCTGCTATTTCTACTTTGCCTAGTATTTATAGCTTCTACGCCGAGTCGCATACTTATTACAATAACGGGGTTTACAATTGCACATTCCATAACACTGGTGCTTTCTACACTCAGCATTGTAAAATTACCGGTTCCCCCGGTCGAAGCTGCAATTGCTCTTAGTATAGTCTTCGTGGCTTCAGAAATTGCCAGGGGTAAAAAAGACAGCCTTACATATAAATACCCCGTATCTGTGTCATCATCCTTCGGCCTGCTTCATGGATTTGGTTTTGCCTCTGTTCTAAGGGATACGGGGCTTCCGCAAACAGAGCTTCCTGCAAGTCTCCTGTTTTTTAATATCGGTGTGGAAATAGGACAGGTTATTTTTATACTAGCAGTACTCATGGTTTTATTCTTATTGAATTCTATTACACCAAGCAGTATCAAAGCACTATTCAGGTACGATAAAATTGCAGCTTATTTAATAGGTTCTGCCGCATCTTTCTGGATGATACAAAGGGTATATTCCTTCTGGTCTTGATATAAAGGAAAAATCACTTTTATCCATTAAAATCAAAACCTATTTTTCTTTTATATTAATGGTATTCTCATTTTTAACCTTAAATTATTAGGAGGCCTCAATGAGGGTATTTTATGTTTTTTTCTTAATTTTAAGTTTTTCAACTATATCAACAGCGCAGGAATTTTTTGTATTTCCAAGTGAGGGACAAAGCCAGGAGCAGATGGATAGAGACAAGGCAGACTGCATGATTTGGGCAAGGAACCAGACCGGATTTGATCCTATGCAACAACCAACTGCAACCACACCACCTCCGACTCAGGGTGCAAGGCAGGGAGGAGTAATAAGGGGAGGTGCAAGGGGTGCAGTAGTTGGTACTGCTACTGGTGCTATTGCAGGTAATACGGGCAGAGGCGCTGCTATTGGTGCAAGTACTGGTGCCCTTATGGGTGGATTCAGGGCCCAGGACCAGAGAAGAAACCAACAGGCATCCAATCAGCAATGGGCAAATCAGCAGGCAGCTATACATGCACAGGAAAGAGACCGTTTTAACCGGGCCTATATTGCTTGTCTTCAGGGCAAAGGTTATGGAGTAAATTAAACAAGAAATACATTGAAAATGGAGATAAAAATGATGAAACCTTTATTTATACTAACCACATTATTGTTCTCATTATTGGCATTTAATTTATATGCTGCAACCGAGAATTATAGTAAATCAGAACCAATTTTGTGTTCGGTAACCCAGGTAAATGAATGCGTTGCCTGGCAGGGCTGCGAGTCAGTAGATCCTTTTGCTGCTAACATTCCATATTTCATGGAAATAAATTTAGCAAAGAAAACAATTAGCGGAAGTTCTACAGTTAATATGCCAAGGACCAGCAAGATTGAAAGAATAGAAACAATTGATGATCTAATAACTCTCAGCGGGGCCGAACCAAAAAGCAAGGAAGATAGAACAAAATTTGGATGGATGATGACTATATCAACTTCCACTGGAGAAATGAATTTATCCGCAAATACTAATGATTCTGTAATTGTTGTTTTTGGTAGCTGTCTGAACAAGGATTAAAATTTTAATAAGTAAGTATTTAATATAAATTTATTGGAGGTAACAAATTATGAATTTTTCAAGATATAGAAGGAATATTAATTTAAATAAATATTTTAATGCCCTAATATTGCTATTCTTTACCTTCAGTTTATTAATTGCTTTTAATTTATCATTTGCTTCTCTGCAGGAAGGTGGAGAAACCAGTGCAGAAGACTTTAAGAAAATAAAGAAATATAAAGGAACTAAAGTTTATTCACCTTATGTAGGACGTGATTACCCGGATCAGGTCTTTTTCGGTGATTCACACTTTCATACAAATCTTTCTCCTGATGCAGGACTAAAAGGAACAACGATCGATGTAACCGAAGCTTACCGTTTTGCAAAGGGTGAGAAAATTATTTCGAATACCGGGCAGCCAGTTCAGCTTATCCGTCCACTTGATTTTCTTGTAATTACGGATCATGCTGAATTTATAGGACTGGCTCCAATGCTGAGGGAAGGAAACCCAGCTTTAATAAACAATGAATACGGCAAGTGGCTATATGAAAATTTCAATGAAGGTCCGGAAGGAGCTAATAGAGCATTTCAATCTCTAATGAAAGACGTTTTTACAGGTAATGACAGGTTAGCTGATTCAAACATGGCCCCGGTTATCTGGAAGGAGTTTGTGGAGACCGCGGAGAAATACAATGAACCGGGCAGTTTCTCAGCAATGACAGGATTTGAGTGGACATCAACGCCAAATGGAGACAACCTGCACAGGTGCGTAATATTCCGGGACGGGTCTGACAAGACCGGCCAGACTTTACCTTTTCCATCAGTAGAAAACCCCGACCCTGAAGATTTGTGGGACTACCTTGCTGGTTATGAATCAAAAACAGGCGGCCAGGTTATAGCAATACCCCACAATGGGAACCTTTCAAACGGCCTTATGTTTTCGGAAAAGAAATTCAACGGTGAAAGAATGGACCGCGCATATGCTGAAAAACGCATTCGCTGGGAACCGCTTCATGAAATGTCGCAGATTAAAGGGGACGAGGAAACACACCCTCTGCTTTCTCCTGATGATGAATTTGCAGATTTCGAGTTATGGGATGTTGGAAACCTTGGAGGCTCACAATCCAAGAAAGACTGGATGCTGCAGTACGAGTATGCCCGGTCTGCACTAAAACTCGGCCTCAAACTCGGCAATGAACTTGGAGTAAACCCATACAAATTTGGTTTAATTGCTACAACTGATTCACATACTGGACTTTCAACTTCACGTGAAGAGAACTATTTTGGAAAGTATGCTGATACCGAACCCAGCCCTGACCGTCACAACAATATTGTGATACCCGCATTTGACCCTACTCTTAACATTCTATCCGGACAGGAAGCCGGTACAGGACTTGTAGCAGTATGGGCCCGCGAGAATACCCGTGAAGCAATATTTGATTCTATGAAGCGCAAGGAAGTTTACGGCACTACCGGTACCAGGATGAGAGTAAGAGTTTTTGCCGGCTGGGAATTCCAGCCTGATGACCTTAAGCGCCGCGATTTAACCGCTGTTGGTTATGGTGGCGGTGTCCCAATGGGAGGTGAACTCACAAAAGGGCCTAAGGGAAAAGCACCTTCATTTTTAATAGAAGCCGTACGCGACCCGGATTGGGCAAATCTTGACAGGGTCCAGGTAATTAAGGGATGGCTGGACAAGAACGGAGAAACCCAAGAGCGCATATATGACGTTGCTGTTTCTGACGGCCGTAATGTTGATAGTAAGGGACGCTGTAAGACTCCGGTTGGGAATACCGTTAACCTCGAAAAAGCTACTTTTACAAATGCCATTGGTGATCCAAAGCTTGCTACACACTGGACTGACCCGGATTTTGATCCCAAGGAACCTGCATTTTACTATGTCCGGGTACTCGAGATACCTACGCCGCGCTGGACTACATATGATGCAGCATTTTTCGGAATTGACCGTCCTGACAAAGTCCCTGCTGTTCTTCAGGAAAGAGCTTATACATCACCTATATGGTATACACCTTAGAAAAACAATGTTAAAATTATTTATTGTATAAAATAGGTGAGGGAAAATGAGAAAAGTATACTTTTTAACATTCCTTGTATTAGCTGTAGCTTTTAGCACTGTTTATGCTCAAGAGGAAAGTGGTGCAGGCTCCGAGCAGGCTCCCTGGTTCTTTTACTGGCCACAGGAAGACGCTGATAACTTTAATTACTCAACGATGGGAACCACTAATGTTGAATCAACTCAGGCAGGCTCTAGTTTAGGCCAGGGGCAGACCAATCGAAGAAGCAATCTCGATGTGAACCAGCCCACTGAAAGGACGCAAAACACACAACCTGATACTAATGCTGTGGATGAATATATTGATGAAGTTGAATCAATAAAAAAACAGGGCAGCCCACCCCCTCAAAGCGGTGGTTCTAATATGTACAAATGGGTTGATGGAAACGGTAAAATTAATGTTACAAATAATCCGAACAACATCCCCGAAGAGTACAGAGACCAGGTTACAGTTCGATAAAAAATGACATTTAAAAAAATCAGCGGAATAATATTAATTGTAATTGTACTTATTTTTGGTTTTCAGAATTTTGGTACAAGTACTTTAAAATTTTTATTCTGGAATCTGGAACTACCTGGGATTGCAATGATATTCCTAATCTTTATTGTTGGATTTATTGCCGGATTCCTGTTTAAAGCCTTTAAATAAATAATTTAATATGATATTATTCCGCTGTAATAGAAATAAGTAAAAGGAAGGAGGGTAGTAAAATGAATAGATTAAAATTAATATTATTTGTATTTTCTTTTGTATTCTTATCAACAGTTCCGGGGTATTCTGGTTCATCATTTAACGTTGTTGAATCGGATACCGGAAGTGATGTAATTGTTGGGTTTTTTGATCTGAGGGAACGTGAAACATATATCCAGATTACAAACAGCAATAGTGATCTTACAGGCAATAATATCCATATACAAATATTTGATGTATCAAATCTTTGTAATGAAAATGATTTTTTTGATTTTTATACACCGAACGATACCCATGTATACAACCTAAGAGATATCATCACAAATGATGGAAATAATTCTGGAGTTGTACTTCCGGATGGGGCATACGGTGTATTTATTGCTCACGGCGATAGTGGTAATTCAGATGATTATAATAAGCCTATAGTTGGAAACCTAAGAGTGCTTGATAATAATGGTTATGAATACAGAACCAATCTACAGGGTGAAGATGAAGATGAAGACTTTCCATGTGAGTCAGGTGATGCCGAATTATATGCAACTTTCAATTTTAATACCCAAGGAGGAGTTACACTTTCGGATATAATTGTAATTCCATTTGATGATGAAGGAGAAAATCAGAGTTTAAATATTGCTGATGTACTAGATGTTTGGGTAAATCTTGATGTAGATATTTATAATCTCAATGAAACACCTTTTTCATGCAGAAGGGTGGTTTATTCCTGTGTTAATGAAGATAATCCACTAATAGAAGAGCTGCTTGAAGAAGTAGCAAATTCTTCATCTGATGGTCAACAAGGATCATCTTCTGTTGCAAGTTTTGAATATGGCATAAATAATGCAATTCCTCATAGTAAAGGTGGAGAGCTTTTATGCCCTGGGAATAATATTTCTGAGGGTTTTGTCCGCTTTACTCACATCGTTGATGGTAGTGAAGCTGAAGATGATGGAATCTCATTTATTGGATTAAATAATGGAAACGGCAGGGGCAGTATGGATGCATTCTGGTTACAAAATACTGAAACATTAATTGGCCCACCACCGGTTTGCCCATAACTACCCTGATTTAGTTATAGGTGATATTGTAGTTAAAACGAAGAAGATATTTAATAGATCTTAATTTCTATAAAAAAATTAAAAGGAGCAGATAACTAGGGGTACTGCTCCTTTTTTTATATTTTTCTCACCAATCTAACCTAATATTCTAGTTAAATCTTAATAGTTGTTCTTTCCGGGATCTCTACATCTTTAGATTTCTTGTGGTTAAAAGTAAGCAGTCTCTGTACCCATGTAAGTTCCTGAGCGGGTTTTTTATCGATCTTGTGATATTCAATTACCAGTTCATCACTTTCCTTAAAAATTTTGAAATAGTTGATCCTGTATGAAGGAACATAAATTTTGGGTAGGTATCCAAAAAAGGGTTTTTCAGTTTTATACTGCTTCATCCATGTACCGGTATTTATAACAGCTTTATTCTCTATTATTGTTACTGATGGAGAATGGGTATGCCCGTAAATAAAAGCAGCAACATTGGGATTGTTTTGAAAAATTTCTTTTGCAGTATCCAGGTATTTACTCTCTTTTTCGCCAACGAGTTCTTTTGGGTCACCCAAAATACCAAAACGTTTAATTGTTTTCTTGAGGTCCCGAAATATTAATGCTAAAGGTACTGAAAGAATTAGAACCAATACAAATATAAAAACATTTACAGTCAGTAGTATTTGAAAGATACTCCCAAAAATACCCAATGATTCAAATAACCTGTTATTTAAAAAATAGTTAGTGCTTGTGACATTAAAGAAATCAAGTGCTGCACCGGCAAGGACAATAAAATTCACCGAAAATAGAAACAAAAACTGCACTAGGATTATACGGAGATACGGGCTCATCTCCTTGTAAAAGTAGTTTGATAGGAGCCAGTTGGGTATATCTTCGGTAGGATATACAGACTGTATATCTTTAACCCAGTTGTACTTCCCCTTTTCAGACACCTGCCCGGCAGCACCCACGGCTTTACTCGTTACATGGTATCCAAAAGGCTGAGCATAAGGGTTTCCAAAATCAGGCATATAGTTGATTTTGTCCTGCTGATTACCATGCTCAATCCATAGCTGGCTATTATCCAGATCCCTTAGAATAGATTCTTTTTGAACCAGATCTATATTATAATTTTTTAATGTATCGACAAATTCGGGATAACATGCAATCTCATAGTCGTGATTTCCGGGAAGCAGAGTTATCTTGATCTTTTCCCCGGTTTTTTTTAATGAACTAAATATTTTCGGAAACTGGTTAATAAGGGTATGAATCTTTTCAGTCCCCTCAACCAGAGTAAATTCCCAGAGTCCAAATGCATCACCAACTATTACGAGTTCTACATCTTCATCCTGTTTGTTTCCAAGCAGGTCGAGGAATTCAATCAGCTCATTTTCAAAATCGCATACCCCGAGGGATTCATCTCCCCCGATATGCAGGTCACTTATAAAGTAGTAAGTCCTTTTCATATTAAATTACGTCTTTCTCCAGAGATATTTCCGAGATTGCCTTCTTGATTGCAAGAGTTAAAGGTATTGCTAATATAGCCCCTGAAAAACCAAGAATCCAGTTCCAGAAATACAAAGAGAGAAAAATTGAAAGTAATGATATTTTTAATCCATCCTGCATAAGCTTGGGTTTAATTACATTATCTGCAACGTTATTAAATATTGTAAAGCCTACTGCTACTATTAATGCTTCTGTAATGCCAAACTGCAGCAATGCCATTAAACTTGGCAGAAGCGTATATATTAATACCCCAAGTACCGGAATAAAATTGAGGAAAAAAGAAAGTACTCCCCATATCAAAGCAAACTCCACACCCAGGGCAAGTAGTAATATCAGGTTTGCTACTGCCGCTATAAATCCAGTAAATGCAGTAATTGACAAGTATTTTATTACTTCTTCCCTTATATCATATATCTTTGAGTATATATTTTTATTTCCTAAATTTTCTTTGTTAAAAAATGATTCGTAACTTGAAAACTCTATCACCATCAGACACACAATAAGTAAAAGGAATAGCCCGTTTCCTATATAATTTCCCATTGTGGTTAATATGGAAGCTGTTAGCTGGAAAATTTGCCTTGTATCAATATTGAATTCTTTTACTACTTTATCTATGTCGAGGTCAAAACGTTCAAGAAATTTATCAGCTGAAACCATCAACTCCTGCATTCGCTGTTCATAACTCGGTAAGGTGTTTGAAAGTTCAAGTATTGAAGTTCCTAGCTGTTTTATAAGAAAAATTCCTATAAAAAGCATACTTATTATCACAATAGAGAGTGCTATTTTTCTCTTTATTTTTTTTCTTGTAAGGAATGTGACTGCAGGAGTTATTGAAACGGCTAGCAGAACGGCGATCAATACAAAACCAATTATATCCGAAGCTGCTTTTACCCCGGCTAATATGATTATTATGGCCGCCAATCCTATAAGTATTCTTAATAGTGGTTTCATATATTACTCCTTCAATCGGTATCTACATTTTTGTGATTTATATTTAGAATTTTAATGCACTTATTAAGAAGTGACTCAAATTTCTTAAAATTCCTCTGTTGTAAAAAACTTCTATTTCGATTTATTCACTTTAAATACTAATCCATATATGTTCAAAATTACTCTTGCTACACTGAAATATGTATCTTGAAATAAAAAAAGGAAATTTATATAATGTAGTTATTAATTGGAGAGTCAATATGAAAGTTAAATCTTTATTAAACTTATTAATCTTTTTTACGGTTTTATTAATTTCAACTAATGTTGTAGGCCAGCCTTATACTCCATTTACAGAGGAAGCAACGGAAAGGGGCCTTATCTTTAAAATGCAGGACTATCCCCAAAGTGATGGGCACCTGGGGTTTGGCTGCGGCTTTGCTGACCTTGATAATGATGGTGATAGTGATGTAATTATATTAGGTGGTGAAGGCAGTACTGTAGGTATATTTGAGAATGACGGAAGTGGTAATTTTACCGACAGGTCAGAGAATAATGGTATTCCACCTCTTGTCGAATTAACCGGATTTGTTTCTTTCGATTATGATAGTGACGGATTGATGGATATTTACATCACCAGACTTGGCAGGACGAACCACCTGTTTAGAAATACCGGTAACTTCATATTCGAAGATATCACAATTACTGCACGTGTGGGTGATAGGGGTGCAGGAGAATCTGCTTCTGCAGCTGATTTTAACGGTGACGGTTTACTCGATCTTTATGTATGCAACTACAATGGTGTAGCACCCGGTACATCTGAAATAAACAATAAACTTTTTGAAAATCTCGGTGACGGTAGATTTCTGGATGTAAGTAAAGAGCAAACAGTCGACGACAAGGGCTTTAGTTTTCAAAGTGTTTGGATTGATTACGACAGGGACGGTGATGTAGATCTATACCTATCTAATGACCGAGCACCCTTGAGTTTGCCTAATTCCAGAAGAAATCAACTCTGGGAAAATGACAATGGACAGCTCGTGAATGTATCGGAGGAATCCGGGGCAGATATAGGATTATTTTCAATGGGCATAGCTGCCGGAGATTTTGACGGCAATGGCTATCCCGACCTTTACTGCACTAATATAGATAACTACGAAGAGGGCTGGAACCCGCTTCTTCTAAACAACGGCGACAGAACTTTTACAGAGTCATCTGATGAAGCAGGTGTTAGGGATTATATCACTTCATGGGGTTCAATTTTTTTTGATTTTGATAATGACTCTTACATGGATCTTTACGTAAATAACATGTTTAAACCAAATGTACTTTTTGATTGTAATGAACAATTCCCCTGTGATGAGATTGCAGCATCTACTGGCGTGACAGGAAATAAAAATTTGGATTTTTATTCAGCAGTAGAGGATGATGAGACTGAAGTGGAACTCAGGCCTTCGTTTAGTTCCGCTATAGCTGACGTTGATGGTGATGGTGATCTTGACCTTTTAGTTAACAACCTAAGTGGCAATGTTGAGCTGTTTATAAATAATGAAGGGGAAAAAAGAAACTGGACAAGGTTCAAATTGATCGGACATGATAAAAATACATATGCTGTTGGGGGTAACATAGAAATAAAAACCGGTAACAGAATGCAATACCAGGAGATTTATGCTAGTGGAAATGGCTATCTTGGTCAAAACGAATTTATAGTCCACTTTGGAATTAATAATATAAGTGTCGTTGATGAAGCAGTTGTAAACTGGCCTAGTGGGAATATATCAAGAACCTTGACTAATCTCCCATCAAATTTTCTTTGGTATATCTATCCGCCTGACAGACTTGGAGACAATAACAATAATGGAATTGTTAATATAAATGACTTTGTAATATTTTCGGACTGTTTTAATAAATCATTTGAACCAGGCTGTGAAATAATGGACATGAACGGGGACAGCAATGTTGATTTGATAGATTTTTCCGAATTTTTATCTAAATTTAACGGCGAACAAACTGATTGTGACAATAACGGCATTATAGATATGAGAGATATTCTAAATAATCCTGCATTAGATCAAAATGCAAACGGTATTCTTGATTCCTGCCCTGAGGATGGCCAATCAGTATTAAGTGGTGGTTCCGGCGGAGAGGATATGTCTACATCCAGCTGCTCAATCTCATCATCAAGTTCTATAAATATTAATTCGGTAATTAATATATTAATATTTCTTGTACCTATTTTAGTTTTATTTTTTAGAAAAGGTTTTAAAAATTAGTTGGTAATTGAATCAAACTATAAGTACAAACACAAAAGATGTCATCCCCGATTTTTACATCGGGAATGACATCTTAATTTAATATCAAAAATCCATCTTATCCACCATCATCTCCAGCACATACCTCGCATATTATTAAAGCTGGAGTAGCACATAACAAATCCCATGCAGTATTGCAGCAAAATGGATCACTACCGCAAACTATTTCTTCACATAGCTCATCCTCACAACCCGGCGTTCCATTTGCTACACAGCAATCACCATCAAAGGATGGGGGCGGTGGACAGTTGTTGTTAGTATCACACACTGTGTCATCACCCAGATAAACAGCAGTAGTGGATATAATTGTACAATCGGCTTCAGTCATTAAACCATCTATGCACATTGGTGTATTTTCATCGAGACAGCACCCACCAACTGGTGAGCAAAGTTCTCCACAAAGTGTTTCCGCTTGGGCTGCACATATACCGTCCCATTCAACATCGCAGCAAAATAGATCTGCAGAACAAACCGTATCTTCACACGACAGATCATCACAACCGATTCCGCCGTTTGCTTCACAGCAATCACTACTTCCTGGAGGCGGTACTCCTTCACGACAGTTTGTTGTAGTATCACACATTGTGCCGTCACCAAGATAAAATGCAGTAGTGGATACCATGGTACAGTCTAATCTAGTTAATAAATCTTCCTCGCACATTGGAAATGGTTCACCACCATCACAGCACCCACCTATAAGCAAACATTCATTGTTGCATGAATCATCTTCCATATCGTTTCCATCATCACATTCCTCACCATTATCCATATCCACTATTCCATCTCCACAGAATGTGCAGTCATCACGGCATTCATTATCATTTGGAGGCTCTGGATTCCCTGGTGGATCGCAGGTTTCACCTTGTCCCTCATCCAATACGCCGTCACCACAGAATGTGCAGTCAAATCGGCATTCATTACCATTAGGCTCAGTATCTCCTGGTGATTCGCAGGTCTCTCCTTCACCCGAATCAATTATTCCATCACCACATATAATTGTCCTTACAGCAACAAGCGAATCCATACTTCCCCTGCTGTTGCTTCCAGTGTTTATTCCCGCAAATCCTGCAAATGCTTCTGTAGCTGTATCATTAATTGTTTCCAGTCGAACCATTCCTTCCGGTACATTGTTTGATCCGCATACTACTGCTTTATCCCTGCTGTGAGGAATCGCGTTATTAATACCGTATTCAAAGGTGGCTTCCGTACAGGAAAATGTTGTATCACTGCATGAAAAAATTACTTCGTTATTATTAAATATTGATGTATCGAATGTTACCGATGACCCTGCCGCAGTAACTTCACCGCTTAATAGGTTGTTTACCGTTATTCCTACAATATCAGACCTGTTTATATCGCCTGCTGTAGTATAGTTGATGAAATACTTCCCTCCTATCGGGGTACCATCCTTAAAACCCTGGGAGTTAGCCCTGTATTCATACCCAGCGTTGTCCAGCACCCTGAAGTTTCCAATTATTACACCATTTGTATCAGTTGGCTGCCCAATTCCCTGGACTACTGTTATTACTACAAATCCATAGGCCCCGCCAGGAAGAACAACTCCGGAATCATTGCCGTTATTGGTTTGAATATCTCTCAAATTGTACATATGGGTGTCATTTGGTGTGTAAGTGTCGTTAAAGTTGTTTTCATTACACAGGTTGCTTACATCAAATACCTGCACGTGAAGGGTTGCTGCACCACCTGTGTTTGTAACCTGTACAAATGATTCCCGGTCTCTTAAATCATAAAATGAGAAAAGCTGGTAATTAGTAGTATCGGTTTCGGCAATTGAGAATTCTCCGTCACCTATAAGAAAAAAGTCACCAGCAGATGAAAAGGTTGGGATTAATAATAATAGAGGTATAAATAGATATAGTAGAATTCTATAATTCATGTGTTCCTCCCTTATAACTAATTAAAAATAATTACTCCAATATCATGATGTTATTACAATTGAATAAAAATTTCAAGTAGTGGAAATAGAATTATTAAATAACAACTTCAGCTTTAAATTTAAAACAGTATAATAACCAAACTAATGATGGAGGAAAATTATGAGAATTAAACATTTTTTATCTAGTTTTTTTTGCTTGTTTTTAATTTTTTCAATTATTTCATGTGAAGGAATAATTGGAGAATCTGATAGTCAATCATTTCAATTAGTTTCCTTTTTTGATCTCAGGGATAGAGAAACTTTTATTCAGTTAACTAATGTTGAATCATCTGGTGTAAATGTTCATGTCCAGATATTTGATGTTGCTAATAACTGTAATGAGAATGATTTTTTTGATGGATATACCGGCAATGATACTCACGTTTATAACCTTAGAAACATTGAAACTAATGATGAAAATCCAAGTGGAGTAGTACTTCCTCAAAATTCCTATGGATTTGTTGTTATTACTTTAACCCAAGGCTTGCAAGAAGAATTTTTTCAAGCTTTGATAGGTAATTTCAGGGTGATAGATAATAATGGATATGAATACCGTACAAACATGCTTGCTCGAACAGGTTACACAAGTCTATTTGAAGAGATAAATCCTGATTTTACATTTAATTACAACGTCCAGGGAGAAGTAAGCTTATCTGATATTGTTGGATTCACTGCAACTGGATCATTTTTTGAGAATGGTACATTTGAAGCTAGGGCAGCTGACCTTACTGAAGCCTGGGCATTAGTGGACATTGATATTCTGGATCTCAATGAAAATGTTTTCTCATGTAGAAACGTAATATTTGCGTGTACTGACCAGGACAATCCATTGCTAGAAGAATTACTTGAGTATGTTTCAAATACTTCAAAGGGTAGTAGTGCAAATGTGGCAAGCTTTGAATACGGTATAAATGATGCGGTTCCTCACAGTAAAGGAGGGGAGCTTCTTTGCCCAGGAAATAATATTGAGGAAGGTTTTGTTAGTATCAATGTACTTAATTGGGCAGGCACAGGCGGGATGTATATAGGGTTAAACAATGGTAACGGCCGGGGAAGTATGGATTCATTCTGGGTTTTTAATAGATGTTTAGTTCCTGGTTCATGTGAAGAAAATGGTATGATGATGTAATAAATTTAATTATAAAATAGAAATAAATTCGAAGGAGCAATGGTCTAGGTCATTGCTCCTTTTTTTATGCTTAAATTTGGTGATGGGTGAATTGAGCCAAAAAAACTCTGTAATTTCGTCTAACATATTTGGACACCTCTGTAACTTTTTCTTCAATTTTAATGTTAAATATAATAAGATTTAGTTATAGACAACTAAGGGTATTTTTAGGAGAAAAGGATGAACTTCCAAAAAGATTTTATTAAACTCTTATCATTTATATTTGTTATAGCAGTATTTGTTGGTGCATGTGACGACAGCGATTCCAGCAGTACGCTTGTCGAACGGGATTTTGTGGCCGATCCAACATTAACCGCTGACCCTGAAGATGACACAATAATAAAGTTTCTCGAATCTCCTAATACAAATCAAACAAATACCCTGGATTTTATAGATCCCGGTGATACCGGGGGCAAGGGTTTTGATACCATTCCTTTCAGCTACAAGCGTACACTTGAACATACATTTTGCTGGGAAGATGATGACGGGGAAGCAGGACATTTTATAGAGCTTGATGATACAGATGGGAATAATATATTCAGGCTGGATGTAAATGGAGAGTGTATTACGGAAATAATAGAAGCGGGTGATTATATACTTAAAATTTTCCACGATGGTTTATCTGGAACTACCCACCCAATTTTTTTCATCCCGGACCCTGATGAACTGGAGCAGCCAGAAAACAAAGATGATGTAGCAGGACTTCTTTTTGAAAAGGTAATTAATGCTTTAAATAACTTTCCAGGAATAAGTATAGAAAATGCATTTGCCCAGACTGCCACACCAAAAGAAACACTGGTTACTACCAGGAAGTGTATTGCTTGTGATCTAAGAAGAGTCGATCTTAGTTTCCTGGATCTACAGAATGTAGACCTTAGTGGCTCAAGGCTAAACAGTTCTAACCTTAGTAACGCGAATTTTACAGGTTCAGAGTTTACCTCTGCTAAATTACAAAATTCAGATATGAACGACTCAGATTTCGTTGGTGCAGATTTCACTTCTGCTAACCTGACTTCAGCGGATCTGACTGATTCAAATTTTGATCATGGGGATTTTAAGATATCTACCCTGGATAGCGTGGTTTTTACCGGCGCAAACTTTTCAAATGCTATCTGGACTGATGGGGTTTGTACCTGTAGTGCAAATAATATTTATATTGGTGATCAGACTACAGATAGTTTAACCATAGTTGATAGTATTAGTCTTGCTACAGTTGTTACTATTATTCTCAATGACCAGCCGGGGCCGATGGAGTTTTCACCTGATGGTTCTTTTCTTTATATAGCTGAAAGAGCGGGCACCTTAACAATTGTTAATACTAAGGACAATACACTGGAATATATGTTGTCAAATATTCTTGGAGATTCACCCCTGGATATTGCCGTTACCCCAGATGGATCTAAATTATATGCTACGAACAGTAGTGGAATTAATGTTATTGATCTGGATAACAAAATATTGTTAAACAGTATAAATATTGATGGAGTCTATGGAATTACAATAACACCTGATGGGTCTAGGGTTTATGTAACCATTAGGAGTCAGGGAACAACTGATATGGATAGTGTATTATTATTGGATCCATCCACACTAGAACAAATTAGTTCAACTAAATATGATGGAACTCCTTCCGGTATAGTTCCATCGCCGGATGGTTCTAAAGTCTATGTGTCAAACTCTACTAGTATTGCTGTAATCGATATATCAATTAACGGTCTATTTGAAATGATACCCCTTTCAAGTTCACTTACGGGGCATCCAAACAATATTCTTATAAGTTCAGAAGGAAGTAAAATATATGTCAGGGGGAATAACTTTGTATCTGTAGTAGATACAACTTCAAGTACCGAAATTGATAAAATAAATTTTTCAACTTCAAGTGGATCAACTGCATTCGGCTTATCTCCTGATAACTCAACAATGTATGTTTCTGATTTGAGGGATTTAATTTTAATTGACCTTTCCACGAATACTTTCAGTCAAAGTATAATGGCAGGGGTTGATTTAGAATCTTTAGCGGTTTCTCCAATTTTTCCATCTGTAGGTGAATGCGTTGGATGTCAGTAGAAATTTTTTTGAGGAGTAAAAAATGAGAATTAATTTTTTATGTTTAAGTTTGTTTATATTTACATCATTTCTTCTGATCAGTTGTGATGACAGCAATAATAATTTCGGCAATGATGCTGGAGCATTAACAGAACATGATTTTTTAAATGACGAAGGTGCTTTTGCTGTTCCAGAAGACGGGGTAGTGCTTACACATTTAGAACATCCGGACGCCGACCACGAAGCAGACACTGGTGAGCAGGGAATGGATATTATACCAATCAAATACATTGAGGATTCAAACCACACTTATTGCTGGGAAGATGATAATGAAGATGCATCACACTTTATGACCCTAAATGACCTGGATGGCAATGAACTACTGAGGGTTGATGCAAACGGTGACTGTGTTACTGAGTTTGTTGAAGCGGGTGAATATGAGATACACATCCATCACGATGGCAATTCTGAGGAAGTGTTTCCAGTTTTTTTAAGACCTGATAACTCAGAAGATGAAGAAGCCGAACAGGTTTCTCAGACTAGCGAGCAAAATTTACAGACTCTTATTTCTACAAATTCATGCCCCGGTTGTGACCTGCGGGGAGCAGTTATTGGTTATACCCAAGTGGGGGGCCAAATAGTGACAAATGTTTTCCAATTTTCTAATCTTAGCGGCGCAGATCTCAGGGAAGCGGACTTAAGGGCTGGATTTTATGATAGCGTAGATTTTACAAATGCTTCACTGGTAGATGCTCTTGTAGTGGCAGATAGTGATGTGCCACCTGCATTCTTTTTTGGTGGAGACTTTAGTGCGGCTGCCTGGGTAAATGGCAATGCTTGTCAGGAAGGATCTATTGGTATATGTCATGAGGCAAAATTCGCTTTTATTACCAGTTTTACCATGGACGGAAATGTTAAAAGAGCGGCAAATAATAATTTTAGGGATGAGTGCGGCAATCTTGATAGTGGGCTCGATGCGGGCGACTGCCTCTGCAGTGGGCTTGCTGAAGAAGCGGGGCTTGGATCAAACTACAGGGCATGGCTGGGTACAGATGAAGGCTCGCCATCAACCAGATTCACACAATCAACCATCCCTTATATTCGTACAGACGGTAAGAAAGTTGCAAACAACTTTAATGATCTTACAGATGGTTCGATAAGTAACCCTATTAAGTATTCTGAAGACAGGGAGGAAGTTTTCGTGCTATCTTCATCCCACCAAAATGATGTCAGGGTTTGGACTGCTGTCAGGCAGATGGGGCAAACCAAAACCGGTGACAATTGTGATGGCTGGACTACTAGAAATCCAGATTTTGAAGGGCAGGTTGGAACCATGTCTACTACAGGTAATTCCTGGACAGACTTTTCCAGCACTGACAACTGCAGTTTTACTGACTTTGCCCGTATTTATTGTTTTCAGCAGTAGTTATTCAACGAATACATTACAAAGCGGGCGATGGGGGGATTCGAACCCCTCAGTAATCCATAGAATTATGGGGAACTTTTCCTAAATATAAATTTAAATTAACTATTGTAGCATTATTAATTTAGTCCCATAGTTATACCCCTGGCTCCGGATGCCAGTGTCAATAACTCCCTACAAACTTATACTAAGCAGTACTAACCTTTAATTTAAAGGGTTATCTCTTACTCTGTCATTCTATACAAACAGGTATAAAATCAGACTAAAAAAGCTATTACTCCAGACTTAATAGACACCTACTTGGACACCTCTTGAGAATTAATTTTTATTTTGATAAAATAAAACTTTATGATGTAAATATATTTTTTGGGAGGTAGATATGGAAATTACTAAATATTATATTTTAGCATCACTAATATTGGTATTAACAATTGGTTTAGCTCTAGGTGTATATCACGACAAAATAATAAAACAGATAAATATCACTTATGCAGAAGCAGCTAAAGATAAAAAGCAAAAAATATCACCTGTAGAACCTCGCGATCGTGATTTTTACGCTCCCAACAGTGAAGCCCTTGGGCCAAATGAAATGCGTTTGATTGCATGTGGCACAGGAATGCCAACAGCACGTCCAAAACAAGCAGCATCATGTTGGTTGCTTGAACTGGGTAACGGAGACAAGTTTATCTTTGATGTAGGAACCGGATCAAACGAACGAATCGCAGCACTTCAGATTCCATACAATTATCTTGATAAAGTCTTTTTAAGTCATCTACATACCGACCACTTTGGAGATCTGGACGCGTTGTTTGTCGGTGGTGCACTATCTGGACGCCAGAAACCATTGCGCGTTTGGGGACCAAGTGGCGATACACCTGAAAGGGGTACTAAATATGCAGTTGATCACTACAGGAAGGCACTTACCTGGGACTTGGATGGCCGGGCAGGTATCACTGATCCACGTGGATACCATATCGAGGTTACAGAATTCGACTACAAAGGATTGAATCAGATCATATATCAGGAAAACGGTGTCACAATTAGATCCTATCCAGCCATTCATTCTTTGGATGGTCCCGTTAGTTTCACTCTTGAGTGGAATGGTTTTAAATTTGTATTTGGTGGAGACACATTTCCAAATGAGTGGTATGTAAAATATGCCAAAAATGCTGACCTTGCTATTCATGAGTGTTTCATAGCAGTGCCTGATATGATTACTAAGTTTCAATTCACTCCACAAAGTGCCCTTGCAGTAGGTACACAAATACATACTGCACCTGAAGCATTTGGTAAAGTTATGAGTCTTATACAGCCCCGGATGGCAGTAGCCTATCACTTCTTCAATGACTTTGATACAGTGACAAATATAAACGAACGCATACGGTCAACCTACGATGGACCGTTGAGTCTTGCTACTGATTACATGGTGTGGAATATCACAAAGGACGATATTCGAGTAAGAATGGCATCTGTCGACGATGCGGTATGGCCACCCCCTGCTACGGAAAAACCTCAACTTCCTGATCCGAATGATAGGATACCATATTCAGACATGATCTCGGGCGGAAAACTCGATGTTAAAGACGTAATTCAGCCCACATATGATGAAATCAACAAGGAATATGGACTTAACGAGAAACAGGAATAAGGATTGGCATCCTCAGTTGTTTGAGGATTTAATGAAATAAAAATAGTTAATTTAAGGAGCAATGACCTGTGATCACTGCTCCTTTTTTTATGTTTAAAGCGGGCGATGGGGGATTCGAACCCCCGACCCCTGGCTCCGGAGGCCAGTTTCAATTACTCAAGACTAAGTAGTACAAAGTCAGACTAAGCCTTTTTCTAAATACATATCTTTTGCTTTATCATCCTAGACAAAATGGTACCAAAACAGACTAAAAAAGCTGTTACTCCAGATAAAATAGACACCTATATGGACACCTCTACTGAAGTGTTAAAAGTATTCTTTTAATAAATTGAAATGCTTCACTTTTGTATTGTTTTTATTTTTGCGGGTGAACCAGTCATTAGGATGTTAGGCTCCCCAATGAAAAAGTGTATAATAAAGAAAAAACTTTCAGGAGGAATATTATGAAAGTAAAAACATGGATAACTAATCTCGCAATTGCAGGGATATTTTTAATATCATTAAGTGCTTTTGCTGAAGAAAAACCGAAAATTGATCCAAAAAAATTGGCTGAATTGGAAGCGGCTGGCTTTGAAACTAGGCCCGAAGTGTTTAAACAATTGACAACTGGTGGCCAGCCAATGGGGCGTTGGAAGGAAGGTCTTACATTTGACGGTATTGAGCCGATGCCATGGCTAAAGAGTGCTGCTAACTGGACACCTGGATCAGAGGAAATTCAGCCTAATGAAATTCGCATAACGTTTATGGGGTCTTCACCAATTCCTCGTCCTGGTCAAATGGGCACTTCTGTGTATGTAGAGTTAGGGAACGACGACAAATTTATTTTTGATATGGGTCCTGGTTCTGTTGCAAATTATCTTGCAGCTGGTGTTCCTCTAAATCAACTCAATGACATTTTTATTACTCACTTACATTGGGATCATTTTGCTTCAGTACCATACGCGTATATGTTTGGCGGATGGGCTGGTCGCTGGAATGAAAACTTTCGTGTTAATGGTCCATCAGGGCGTACTGAAAAACATGGCACTGCTTACATGATGGATCGGATGTCGGAGATGCTGACCTGGCATAAAGACAGTTTTGATATCTTTCCAATTGGTGAAGGGTGGGATATGAAGGTCAATGAATTCCCATTTGATGATGATGGCGGTGTTGTCTATGAAAAAGATGGGGTGAAAATCATCCATTGGAGACAGTCTCATACAGAAGATGGCGCATCTGCTTATCGTTTGGACTGGAACGGTATGTGTGTTGCCTTTACCGGTGACGGTAGGCCGAATTCTCTCACTCTAAAATATGCTAAAGGCTGTGATATCGTGATTACTGAAGTTCAAGTTGAGTTAATGGCCATTTCAGCAGGGATTAATGGCGTCTCGCCTCTGATCGGGAGGATGACGGTTGATACCTCGCATAACCCCGGCTACGCAGCTGGCTACTTATTCGATCAGATCAAACCCCGCCTGGGCATGACAACTCACATGTCTTATGACTCTTATTCTAATCCAGAACTACTTGCACAAATTAGAGAATATTGGAAAGGCCCGTTTCATTTTGGTGCACCAGATATGATTGTGGTAAATATGACACCAGACAAAATCTGGGTACGGGACGGTGTGCTACCTGAATATTCGAATGTTGCTGCCCCAAAATTTGATATTAAATCTCAAGGTGGACTTACAATACCTCCAGCAAAATACAAACGCTCTGATATTCAGCAAAAAAGTATCCGTGATGCAGAGATTCCACCAGAAAAATATTATCCTGAAGGCTATGCACCAGAACGTGTCACCGAGTGGCCAACAGACAAACCGTTATTTATTCCTGCGGAGGTAATGAAAAAGTGATTGTTCCTTTTACTAATTTGTAACTAATTACTATTATTACAAAAAATAATGTGGGCGATGGGGGATTCGAACCCCCGACCCCTGGCTCCGGAGGCCAGTGCTCTAATCCACTGAGCTAATCACCCGGAATCGGTAAGTTTAATTCCTTTAATACAAGTTTCATATCTTCCCATACAGGTTTTTTAAAATTAGGATTTCTTAATAATGCGGCAGGGTGGTAAGTAATCATCAACTTGGAGTTATGAAATTCATGAAACTGCCCTCTAAGGTCTCCCATTCGTGGCTGTTTCATTTTAAGCAGTAGGCTTGTTGCAACGCTTCCGAGGCATACAATTACTTCAGGGTTAATGGAACTAAGCTGTTTTAGTAAAAATGGTTCGCAGGCATCTACCTCGTCCCTTTCGGGGTTCCTGTTGCTAGGCGGCCTGCATTTTACAACATTACAAATAAACACATCAGCCCTTGTAAAGCCCATTGCTTCTATAATCTTGGTAAGTAGTTTTCCGGCCCTTCCTACAAATGGTAGTCCCTGTTCATCCTCGTCCCTTCCCGGGCCTTCGCCTACAAAAACAAGCCTTGCATCAGGGTTTCCGTCGCCAAAGACAATTTTGTTTCTTGTCTCATGGAGCTTGCACCTTGTGCATTCACCGAGATCTTCCCTGATTTGATCCAGAGTTAGTTTTTCGCCAGGATCAAAGTTTTCTGCCTGTTCATTAATTTTTATAATTTTTTTATTATCTTTTGCCATATTATATTCACTTGTACTTTTAGTTTTATTTCCCTTTTTTTCTTTGATTTCCGGGTCAGTTAAAAGCCTTTCAAGACCCATGGTTTTTTGGTAAAGCAGATGGGAATTTAAATTCCTTAGAATTTCCAGAAGCTCTTTTTTATTATTCATATAACTTCTTTTATTTGCAACTGAAACGGCTTTATTTAAAATAGTATTCCAAATATAAAATATTAATTGATGGTCTTACAGGAATATCTTACATGACAATAGAATATAACCCACAGGAAATTGAGGCAAGGCTCCAGAAGGAATGGGAAGACAGCAATGTATACAGCGTTGATGAGGTCAAGGACAAGGAAAAATATTATGTATTGGAAATGTTTCCTTATCCTTCCGGAAGGATACATATGGGCCATGTAAGAAACTATACGATAGGCGACGTAGTTGCCCGCTACAAAAGAAGCAGGGGGCTTAATGTACTTCACCCGATTGGCTGGGACGCATTCGGACTGCCGGCTGAAAATGCAGCGATCCAAAACCAGGTACACCCATCAAAATGGACCCACGAAAATATTTCCCAAATGGGCGGCCAGCTCAAAAGGCTTGGATTTAGTTACGACTGGTCAAGGGAGATTGCTACGTGTGATCCTGATTATTACCGCTGGGAACAGTGGCTTTTTACAAGGCTATATAAAAAAGGGCTTATCTATAAAAAAACTTCATATGTAAACTGGGACCCGGTAGATCAGACAGTACTTGCAAATGAACAGGTAATTGACGGCAAGGGCTGGAGATCGGGAGCAGTAGTTGAACGTAAAGAAATACCGCAGTGGTTTCTAAAAATAACGGACTACTCCGACGAACTGCTTGAAGGCCTTGAGAAACTCCCCGGCTGGCCTGATGCAGTAAAAACAATGCAAAAAAACTGGATCGGCAAATCAATCGGCGTTGAAGCAGTGTTTAAAGTAAGTGAGTTTGATTTTGAACTTCCAATCTATACCACAAGGCCTGACACTATTATGGGCGTTACGTACCTGGCAATAGCCCCGGAACACGAACTGGCAATTAAAGCCGCTGAAACCAATTCTGAAGTAAAAGAATTTATAGAAGAGTGCACCAAAACCACTGTATCAGAAGCTGATATTGAGACCATGGAAAAAAAGGGACTTGATCTCGGTATTAAAGCTATCCACCCAATAAGCGGAGACGAAGTACCGGTATTTGTAGCCAATTTTGTCCTTATGAATTACGGAACCGGTGCGGTTATGTCAGTGCCCGCGCATGACCAGAGGGACTGGGAATTTGCAAAGAAATACGGACTTCCGATTAACCAGGTTATTTTTCCAAAAGGAGGCAAAGAAGCGGATATTGAAAAAGAAGCTTATGTAACTAAAGGAATATTAAAAAATTCCGGGCAGTTCGATGGCCTTACATCAGAAGATGCTTTTGAAGCAATTGCAGAATATTTTGAGAAAGAAGGCACCGGCAAGAAAAAACTTAATTACAGACTTAGAGACTGGGGTATTTCGAGGCAAAGATACTGGGGTGCGCCAATACCAATAATATACTGTGACAAATGCGGAGAAATTCCCGTACCGGATAACCAGCTTCCGGTTGAACTTCCGATGGACATCGAAATATCAAAGGGAGAGATACCATCACTTGCCAAAATAGATGAATTTATTAATACAAAGTGCCCCGAGTGCGGCGGAAGTGCCAAAAGGGAAACGGATACTATGGATACTTTTGTTGAGTCATCCTGGTATTTTCTTAGATATGCTTCCCCTCATTTTGAAGAGGGTATGTTTGAAAAAGAAAGCATTGATTACTGGCTAACAGTAGACCAGTACATCGGCGGCATAGAACATGCAATACTTCATCTCCTATATTCAAGATTTTTTACCAAGGCAATCAGAGACATAGGCCTTGCCGGGCTTGATGAACCTTTTAACAATCTTCTTACGCAGGGAATGGTCATCAAAGACGGTACCAAAATGTCTAAGTCAGTAGGCAATGTTGTCGACCCTGACGATATGATAAAACAATATGGGGCAGACACCGTAAGGGTGTTTATGCTTTTCGCAGCGCCTGTAATAAGGGATCTCGACTGGAGTGATGAAGGAGTAGAAGGCGGCTATAGGTTTTTAAACAGGGTTTGGCGTCTTGTAACTGATATGATTGAGAATACGGAAAGTACTGATGTTGAAGGGATTGATTACGACAGCCTGTCAGATAAAACAAAGGCAATCCTGCTTAAAACCAACCAGACAATTAAAAAAGTTACCGATGATCTTGAAAGATTTCAGTTTAATACGGCCATAGCTGCAATGATGGAACTACTCAATGAATGCTCTCGTTTTAAAGCTGAAAATGACAATGATAAAAAAGTATATATTGATTCTGTTCTGACAATTGTGAGGCTTCTTTACCCGATAGCGCCACATATTAGTGAAGAACTCTGGAAATTAAGCGGCAAGGAAGAAAGCCTTATAGACCTGCCGTGGATTAAATGGAATGAAGAACATATAAAGTCAGACCAGGTAAATATAGTAGTACAGGTCAACGGAAAACTCAGGAGCCAGATCGCAATGAATCCAGGTACGAGCAAAGAAGTTGTTGAGCAAACTGCACGTGATGATAAGAAAGTGCAGCCACATTTAGAAGGCAAGGAAATTAGAAAGGTAATAGTAGTGCCCGATAAACTTGTAAATTTTGTTGTTGGCTAAATTTTAGTCTTTATTAAAAAAAACACTGAGTTTTTTTGCATTTTCTTCCGGAGAACCATTTCCAAATATACTTGTTATTGCAGCTATTCCATCGACTCCGGTTTCAAGTATTTCCTTGGCATTATTTTCTGAAATTCCACCTATAGCAAAAACGGTAGTATCTGCAAATTTCTTTTTTGCCTCGATAAGAGTTTCGAGCGAGGTAGGTTCCCTTTCCGGTTTAGTAGGTGTGTAATAGGGAGTGCCAAATACAATATAATCAGCACCATTCTCTACTGCATATTGGCCCCTCTCTAGGTCGTTATAACAGGAGACCCCTATTATTTTATTTTCACCCAGTTTTCTACGGGCAAATTTTATATCGGGATCATTTTCACCGAGGTGAACGCCATCGGCACCAATTTCACAGGCTATATCAACATAATCATTTATAATTAACGGAACATCATATTTCTTTGTTATTTTAAGAAGATTGGTTCCAAGTTCATGGATTTCTTTGATATTTATCTGTTTTTCCCGAAGCTGGACAATCCCTGCACCACCTCTTATTGCCTGTTCCACTATTTCGGTAAAATTCTCCCTGGGTATTAACTTTTTATCTGTAATAATATATAATCCATTTATAGTTTGTTTCATAATAGTTAATTTAACAAAAAAATTCAGTATTAACAATTTTAATGCTTTACTTGAATTTTTGGTTGAAATTAATTAGAATCATTGTAAAATATGTTTATATTATCTCTTAAAGGAGGACGGAGAAATGATGAGTTTGACTAAGAGTTTTTTAAAGTCCAAGACATTATTACCTATATTTCTTTTTATAGGCTTACTTGTGATTCCCGCAGGAAATGCAAATTCACAAGGCGTACTTATACCTCAATCCTTTTTCTTGGAAAGTCCGTACACAATGACTGATATTCAGGTTAATGGTGAATGGATTAAACTTGATGATGGAAACCTTTGGATGACTAGAGCCAGGGCTGATATCAATCTTTATGAAAATCTGCTTGGTGTATATGTGAAAGTTCCATTTGCAGGTAATTCAAGTATTGACGGTTTAAGTGATGATTTTGATATTGGTAATATCGGAATTGGTGGTAAGGCTGCTGTAATAAGTACAGATCAGACTGTTTTGACTGGTGGATTTGAGATTATTGTACCAACAGCATCAAATGGTAACGGTGCTTTAGCTGCCAGAAACTACTTCAGGGATTTTGTTTATTTTGTAGACGAGGCATGGACATTGGTACCTTATGCTGTATTTGGCGCAGGAAATGGGATGTTTGCAATTCAGGCTAATATCGAAGGTGATATTATGCTTAATGCAGATGATATAGAAGGAGACAGCACTGAGTATTTAATAAAATACGGTGGTACAGTTAGTGTAACTCCTGAGTTTAATCTACCTTTTGCCACTACATTTCTTGTTGATATATTAGCTGTTTCTTCATTATCATTCGATGATGATATTACAGGTGCTTACGTTGTTCCGGGTATAAGAGTGGGAGGCCAGACTCTGAGTATGGGTGCTGGTTTTGAAATTCCTTTTGGAAGTGACGAAGTTTCTGATTTTGCAGATTATGGTGTAGTGCTAGATATAGTCTTCAGATGGGGAAGCTAGTATAATTTAAGAAAATTTATATAGTTTGAAAATATGAAAGGGAGCTAAATTTTAGCTCCCTTTTTTTTTATTTTAAAATATTTTTGTCTATAGTATCGACTACAGCATTATATTCGTTTGGAAGTTCAATGGGCTTATTTGCATATTCTGGTAGTACATCGTCAAGCTCACTCTTGTGATAACCAATTTTAAATTCAACGAATTTGAGTCCGTGGGCAGTTGAAATTATTACAATTTTATCTTTTGGGTCAAACATCTTTCTCTGCTGCAATTTTAAAAATACGGCAAGTGCTACTCCCGTGTGAGGGCAGTTGAATGTACCTGTTTTGTCAACTATTGCTGAGGCATCAGCAAGTTCTTTCTCAGAGGCCTGTTCTACTATACCATCGAACTGTTTTAAGGTACGAATAGCTTTATTTATGCTTACGGGGTTTCCAATCTGGATTGCATTCGCAAGAGTTTTCTTTGCTTTAACCGGATGAAATTCTTCAAATCCTTTTTTATAGCTAAGATAGAGCGGATTTGCATTTTCTGCCTGAGCACACACAATGCGGGGCAGTTTTTTGATAAGGCCAAGATTGTACATAATAAGAAAGCCTTTGCCCAAAGCTGAAACATTCCCAAGATTACCACCTGGAATTATGACCCAGTCGGGAACTTCCCAGTCAAACTGCTGGCAAAGCTCAATGCTGATGGTTTTTTGCCCTTCTATACGCAGGGAGTTAATAGAGTTTGCAAGGTATATGTTTTTTTCTGAGCTAACTTTTTGAACCATCTCCATACAGCCGTCAAAATCGGTATCAAGTGAAAGCACGAGTGCACCGTTGGATATTGGTTGTACGAGTTGGGCAATCGATACTTTGTTTCTAGGGAGAAAAACAATTGCAGGTATTCCAGCTGAAGCGCAGTATGCAGCAAGTGCAGCCGAAGTATCACCAGTAGAAGCACAGGCAACAGCAGGTATCTCTTTATTTTCGCTTTGCATCTGCTTAACCATTGATACAAGTACAGTCATTCCAAGGTCTTTGAATGAACCTGTATGGCTATTTCCACACATTTTTATCCAGACATCATTCATGCCGATGCTTTTACCAAACCTTTCCGCCCAAAATAGATTTGTTGCACCTTCATACATGGAGACAATGTTTTCATCCTCAACCATCGGACAAACCCATTCTTTTTTCCCCCATACTGAGCTACCATGAGGCCAGACCTGTTTTCGGTATCTTCCGTCAAATATTTCCTTCCATTCGGTACCAGATTTTGCACTAAGCTGCTCCATGTCATGGACAACTTCCAGCAGGTTGTTACATTTTTTGCACCTGTAGATTATTTCATCTAGTTGGTACGTTTCTCCACATTCTTCATTTATGCAGCTGAACCAAGCTCTATATTTACTCATGGCTTAACAAAATACATTTTGCCTATTATAGTGTCAATTAATTGAAAAAATGTTTATAATAATCCTTAATTAAACCGCAGGAATTATGAACGCTGATTTATTATGTATTAAGCTTATAATAATCTGATTAATTATATGTAACTATTATAAAATATTAACTTTCTTGACATCCGGCTTAATATAAAAGAAAATAGTTGCTTATTTTTTCCGGGAGCGCGTAGCTCAGTGGAAGAGCGCTTGCTTGACATGCAAGAGGTCGCTGGTTCAAATCCTGCCGTGCTCACCATGTTTAGGAATATAATTTAATGAAAATTAATTTAGAAGGTAGTGAAGAAAAAGATTTTCAGCCCGGTGCAACTGTTGGCGATATACTTGATACATTTGGAATTAAGGAAAAATGTATCGGTGCGAAAGTAAACGGAACTGTAGTCGATTTCTTTCATAATGTAGAAGAAGACTCCAATATTGAACCTGTTAAGAACGGTTCAGTTGAGGGACTCCAACTAATTAGGCATACAGCAGCTCATGTTATGGCTGAGGCTGTTCAGTCACTATTTCCAGAAGTAAAGGTAACAATAGGGCCGGTTATCGAAAACGGATTTTATTATGATTATGATTTTCCAAGGGGTTTCAATCCCGAAGACCTCGAAAATATTGAACAAAGAATGGGAGAGATAATTAAGGAAAACAAATCTCTCACTAGAAAATCTATACCAAGGGATGAAGCAATTGAACTATTTTCTAAAAAGGGTGAGAACTATAAGGTTGAGATAATAGAAGACCTTCCGGAAAATGAAGATATTACACTCTACGACCAGGAAACATGGTATGACCTTTGCCGGGGGCCACATGCACCATCAACAGGCCTAGTTAAGGCATTTAAACTTACAAGCTCTGCAGGCGCCTACTGGCGTGGAAATGAAAATAATCCCATGCTCCAAAGGATTTATGGCACTGCATTCTGGGACAGAAAAGAACTAAAGAAATATATTATGCAGCTTGAAGAAGCCAAGAAGAGGGATCACCGCAAACTTGGAAAGGAACTTGATCTATTTAGTATTCAGGACGAAATAGGCCCCGGGCTTGTACTTTGGCACCCAAGAGGGTCCAAGATAAGAAAAATTGTAGAAGATTTCTGGCGCGTAGAACATGAAAAAACAGGTTATGAGTTGGTCTATACTCCCCATATTGCAAAACTGGACCTTTGGAAAATAAGCGGGCACACAGATTTTTACAATGAAAACATGTTTTCTCCCATGGAGGTTGATAACCAGGAATACCAGATCAAACCCATGAACTGCCCGTTTCATATAATGATTTATAAAACAAAAATACGCAGTTACCGCGACCTTCCATTACGGTGGGGAGAGCTTGGAACCGTCTACAGGTATGAAAGGTCAGGTGTTCTTCACGGGCTACTCAGGGTTAGAGGTTTCTCACAGGATGATGCGCATATATTCTGCATGCCTGAACAGATTAAAAGTGAAGTACTCGGGGTAATGAACTTAACAACTACTTTCCTCAAAACTTTTGGATTTAATGAATATGAAATATACCTTTCCACCAGGCCGAAAAAATTTGTGGGCAGTGAAGAAGACTGGGAAAGGGCCACAAATGCAATTAAGGATGCTCTCGAATCCCTGGGGCTTGAATATGAGATAGACGAAGGGGGCGGTGCATTCTACGGACCCAAGATAGATCTTAAAATAAAAGATGTTATAGGTAGATCTTGGCAGTGCTCAACTGTTCAGGTAGATTTTAACCTTCCTAAAAGGTTTGATATGAATTTTGTAGGTGATGATAATGCTCGTCATACTCCTATTATGATTCACAGGGCGATATTCGGATCGATCGAAAGATTCTTCGGAATACTGATAGAGCATTACGGTGGAGCATTCCCATTTTGGCTGAGTCCGGAACAAATAAGGATTGCAACTGTTGCAGATGAGCATGATAATTATGCATCAGAAGTATACGAAAAACTTAAAGCCCTGAATTTTAGGGTTGAAAAAGATTTTAGAAATGAGAAACTTGGTTATAAGGTGAGGGAAGCACAGTTATTAAAAATTCCGTATCTACTTGTTATTGGTACCAACGAGATGGAGAACGGTTCAGTAGCCCCGCGAAAATACGGGGGCGACAGTTTAGATGCTATGAGTATAGAAAACTTTATTGATATGATTAAAAAAGAATATAATCCATCAAATCCTCCGGAGGTAAACTAATATAGCTAGATTCAGAGGAAGGTCGCAGCCTAGAACACCCGAGGTCAGGATTAATGGACGTATAAGGGCATCGGAAGTCAGGCTTGTAGATGTTGATGGTGCTCCATTAGGTGTTTTAAATATTCGGGATGCCTTAACAAAAGCGGAGGAGCAGGGCGTAGACCTTGTTGAAGTTGCTCCCACAGCAAGTCCACCGGTATGTAAGCTGATGGACTATGGAAAATACAAATATGAATTAAAAAAGAACCAGGCAGCAAAGAAACAAAAAACATATAGCCTCAAGGAAATAAAATTAAGACCCAATATTGGAATCCATGATTTAAATGTAAAAATAAATCATATCAGAGAATTTCTTGAAAGTGGGCACAAGACAAGGGTAAGGATATTTTTCAGGGGAAGGGAGATTGTTCATCCCGAGCTTGGAAGAAAACTTGCTAATAATATATTTGAAGAGTTAAAAGAAATTTGTTCAGTAGATATGGAACCAAAGATGGAAGGTAAAAATTTATTAATGGTGTTATCACCTGCAAAAAAATAGTTGAGGAAGTAAAATGGCAAAAATAAAAATGAAATCAAACCGTAGTGCTGCAAAAAGATTCAAAATTACAGCTAATGGTAAAATTAAAAGATTCAAAGGTGGTGGCAGCCATCTTAACGTTAAAAAGAATTCTCAAAGAAAAAGGAATTTGAATGAAACCGTTTTTCTTGATGGAAACGAGGCGAAAAAAATTAAAAAATATGTACCGTACACTTAAGTATTTAATTTATAGGAGTTAGTTATGAGAGTTAAGAAAAGTGTTGCTTCAAGAAAAAGAAGAAAAAGATTATTAAAACAGGCCAAGGGTTACTGGGGCAGGCGGAAGAATAACATCAGAAGGGCCAAGGAAACACTACTTAGGGCTCTTTCTTATGCTTACAGAGACAGAAGACAGAAGAAGAGAGACTTCAGAAGACTGTGGATAGTAAGAATAAATGCAGCTGTCCGTCCTTATGATCTTTCCTACAGTAAATTTATTGCGGCACTTAAGAAAGCCGAGATAGATCTCGACAGGAAATCACTTTCCGAACTTGCTATCAGAGACCCCGAAAGTTTTAAGGTGGTTGTTGAGACCGCAAAATCTGCTGCAGCCTAGATAATTTCACAACTAAAACTATGTGTATCAAAATTAATGGGGCAATCATCACAGATTGCCCTTTTTTTGCAGTGGTTTTTCCCGACTTCTACTATTAATGCATGAAACTCACCAAACAGGTCTAATCTGTTTTCCAGGTTTTCCATAAAGATATTTTGCATTTCTAAATAATTTGTCTCCCTTTCAACCAAGCCATGCCTGTATAGAAGACGGTACGTATACTTGTCTATTACAAATATAGCCTTGTCTGCTACATAAAGGAGTATACAGTCAGCAGTTTCCGGGCCTATGCCATTTACTGACAAAAGTCCCGAGCGGAGGGTTTTCATATCTTCTTGCTCCATGTTTTCTATTTTCCCTTCATATTCTTTATTTATGAATTCGATAAGACCTTTAATTCTTTTTGCTTTCTGCTTATAGAATCCGGAGGGTCTTATTAATAGTGAAAGTTTATCAGTTGAAATAGCCGAAAGGTTTTCGATGTTGATATCCATAAAAGATTTAAGATTGTTTATTGCTTTTTCGACGTTTGTCCATGATGTGTTTTGAGTAAGTATTGTTCCAATTGCACATTCAAGTTTTGAATCTCCAGGCCACCAATTCTGCTCGCCGTAATTTTTTAATAGCTTTTTATATATCTTTATTAATCTAAGATGTATATTCATATATATCTTTTTAAATCAAATGAATTTTTTTGAAATCAGTTTAATTGACAATTTTATTTTCTGTTGTTAAATCATATCATTCCAGATGAGAAAAACCGCACTTTACGACATACATAAAAATAATAATTCAAAAATTGTTGATTTTGCCGGATGGCAGATGCCTGTTGTTTATTCAGGTATTAGGGATGAACATATGTCTGTTAGGAACGGTGTAGGCATCTTTGATGTTAGCCATATGGGCGAAATCAGGATCAAGGGTAAACAAGCTCATGAATTTTGCCAGTATCTGACAACCAACGATCTAAACGTTGTGAAAGAAAATCAGGCACAGTATACGCTCCTTTGCGAAGAAAGCGGCGGTGCTGTGGATGATATTATTGTCTACAAATTTTCTGACAATGAATATTTTCTATGTGTTAATGCTTCAAATGCCAAAAAAGATTATGAATGGATTGTTTCAAACTCAAAGGATTTTGATGTAATTGTTACAGACGAGAGCCTCAACTATTCCCAGCTTGCCGTTCAGGGCCCAAAATCACGAGATCTACTGTTGAAGGTACTTGGTACAGAAATTGATCTTATAAAAAAGTTTTATTTTAATTTTATTAAATGGAACGGTTCAGTCTTAATAGCTGCAAGGACTGGTTATACCGGGGAAGAAGGGTTCGAGATATTCCTGCCATGGGAAAAAGGGCCTTTACTCTGGAATAAACTTTTTGAAGATGGTATACAGTATGGAACTACTCCATGTGGACTCGGTGCCAGGGACACACTAAGACTCGAGATGGGTTACAGTCTTTACGGATTTGAAATTGATAAGGATATTAATCCTCTTGAATCGGGCCTGGACAGATATGTTAAGCTTGAGAGCGATGATTTTATAGGAAAGAATGCTTTACTTGAATACGGAAGAAACGGAAAAAAAAGAAAATTAATTAGTTTTGAAATGGTTGATAAAGGTATACCAAGAAATGGGTACCCAATCTATGTTAATGATGACCTTGCGGGTTATGTAACCAGTGGTACATTATCTCCAAGTCTAGGCAAATCTATTGGACTTGGGTTAGTAAAAAGTGAATCTTTTAATAATGGTGAAATTCAGGTAGAAATTAGAAATAATATGAGAAAGGCGAGAATAGTTTCTTTGCCTTTTATCAAATAAAAAGAACAAAGGAGAATTTTAGATGGTTGATATTCCAAACGATCTAAAATATACAGAAGAACATGAATGGGCCAGGGTCAAAGACGACTGGATTGAAATAGGCGTAACTGACTATGCACAGGATGCCCTCGGGGAAATTGTTTTTGTAGAACTGCCGGGAGAAGGCGATGATATTACAATAGGTGATACATTCGGTGGTATTGAGTCTACAAAATCAGTGTCTGATTTATATGCACCAATTTCCGGTGAGATTATAGAAATTAATGAAGCTCTACTTGAATCCCCTGAAATTATAAACGAAGATCCTTATGGCAGTGGGTGGATTGTCAGGGTTAAACCTTATGATTCTAACGAACTGGAAACACTCTTAGATTCTGAAGATTATTCAGAATTTATTGAGAACCAGGCTGAAGAATAATTTAGTTTTTCTCCTTAGCGCAATTAATTTTATACCGTTCATTTTTTTGAAACATTTACTATAATTGGTAAAACAACATGGAAAAACCATCTCATGATGATTTTGTATTCAGGCACATAGGACCCTCTGAAGCTGATACGCTGCAAATGTTAACCACACTTGGGGTTAATACACTTGATGAGCTTATTGAGGAGACAATTCCCTCAGATATCGCCTATAATAAAAAACTAAACATACCAAAAGCAAAAACCGAGCATGATTTTTTAAAATATATCTGGGAGATAGCTAAACATAACAGGCTTTATGATTCATACATAGGACTTGGGTATAACAACTGTGTTGTTCCTACTGTAATCTCAAGGAATATTCTTGAAAATCCCGGATGGTATACGCAATATACTCCTTATCAGGCTGAAATATCACAGGGAAGGCTCGAAGCACTCTTAAACTTCCAGACAGTTGTATGTGATCTTACGGGTATGGAAGTTGCCAACGCTTCACTTCTTGATGAATCAACTTCTGCTGCAGAGGCTATGACCATGTCGCACCGCATCCGGCCAAGAGAACTTGTTAAGAACAATGCCGAAAAGTTTTTTGTTTCGGATAAATGTTATCCCCAGACAATAGATGTATTAAAATCAAGATCCGAGCCACTTGGTATAGAACTGGTAATAGGTGATGTTGCAGAAGCACGTATAGATGATACTTATTTCGGAGTGTTATTGCAGTATCCGGATGCTAATGGAGCTGTGGAAGATTACTCAGAGCAAATCAACAAATTTCACAGCATAAAGGCAGCTGTTGTATTTTGCGCAGACCTGCTAAGTCTTGCAATATTAACGCCGCCAGGGGAACTTGGAGCAGACATTGTCGTAGGGTCTACACAAAGACTCGGAGTACCAATGGGTTACGGCGGTCCAAACGCTGGTTATTTTGCTACAAAAGAGGATTTTAAAAGGCAAATGCCCGGAAGGATAATCGGAGTTTCCAAGGATAAACATGGCAGTAAAGCCTACCGTATGGCTCTACAGACCAGGGAACAGCATATAAGGCGTGAGAAAGCGACATCCAATATATGCACTGCCCAGGCACTACTTGCAATAATGACTAGTATGTACTGCGTTTATCACGGTCCGGATGGATTAAGGGAAATTGCTTCAATTATATACAGTAAAGCAAAATTGCTTGAAAAGAACCTAATCCGAATAGGATATATTCAGACAAATAAGTTATTTTTTGATACGTTACAAATTGATATTTCTGGTGAAGATGAAGATCTAACCAGCAGGTTAAAAGCCGAATCACATGATTTCAGAATTAATTTGAGATATGGGACTGGGAAGGTTTTTATTTCGATTGATGAAACTACTTCTACAGAAGATATTCTCGACATATTAAATGTTTTTGCGCTTGCTTCGGACAAGGGTTATGAAACACAGAATTTGAAGGCAATACCTCATATTGCAGTGCCCGAAAAGTTTAAAAGAAAATCAGAATATCTTCAGCATCCGGTATTTAATACATATCATTCAGAAACTAAAATTTTAAGATATATAAAAAGTCTTGAAAATAAGGACCTTTCACTTACCCATTCCATGATCCCACTCGGTTCATGTACAATGAAACTCAATGCTACTTCGGAAATGGTCCCTATCAGCTGGACTGAATTTGCAAGTCAGCACCCTTTTGCGCCATTAAATCAGACACTTGGTTATCAGCATGTATTTAAGGAACTTGAGAATTTTTTATCTGAGATCTCTGGCCTTGCAGCTACCTCATTGCAGCCAAATTCAGGGGCACAGGGCGAGTATGCAGGACTTATGGTTATAAGGGCTTATCATCTTGATAATGGAGAAGATAAAAGAAATATTGTACTTGTTCCATCTTCAGCACACGGTACTAATCCCGCAAGCGCAAGCATCGCCGGAATGGATGTAGTGGTTGTTAAGTGTGATAACCAGGGGAATATTGACCTTAACGATCTTAAAATAAAGTGTGAAAAATATAGCCAAAATCTTTCTTCTATAATGATTACTTATCCCTCAACTCATGGGGTATTTGAAAATCAGATTAAAGAAGTTACCAAAATTGTACATGAATACGGCGGGCAGGTTTATGTGGATGGCGCTAATTTAAATGCCCAGGTAGGACTTACAAGCCCTGGATATATTGGAGCTGATGTCTGTCATATAAACCTTCATAAAACCTTTAGTATTCCTCATGGAGGTGGGGGCCCGGGTATGGGACCCATTTGTGTAGCTAAACACCTTGCTCCGTATCTGCCCGGACACTCAGTAGTGGATTTAGGGCTAGGGGAAAAAGCAATCCCGGCAGTTAGTGCTGCACCGTGGGGTAGTGCTAGTATTCTCTTAATCTCATATGCCTACTTAATAATGCTTGGCGCCGAAGGGTCTACCAATGCAACTAAATATGCTATTCTTAATGCCAATTATCTTAAATCACGTCTTGAAAAATACTATCCTGTTCTTTACGAAGGGGATAACGGCAGGGTTGCACACGAGTTTATTCTTGATTTCAGGGCATTTAAAAAAAGTGCAAATATAGATGTGGAAGATATAGCAAAAAGACTGATGGATTATGGTTTTCATGCTCCTACAATGTCGTGGCCCGTGCCCGGGACACTAATGATTGAACCAACAGAAAGTGAATCCCTTGATGAACTGGACAGATTTTGTGATGCGATGATTGAAATAAAGAATGAAATCTCCGAAATTGAAAAAGGAGATTACAGCACAGATAACAATGTATTAAAGAATTCACCTCATACTATTGATGTAGCAATTTCCGACAATTGGATCTACCCTTATTCTGCAGAAAAAGCATATTATCCTCTTAAGTATGTAAGAGAGAATAAATTTTGGCCTGTAGTGGGAAGGATTGATAATGCTTTTGGTGATAAGAACCTAGTTTGTACCTGCCCTTCGATTGAAAGTTACGAGACGGATTAATCAGAGTTTTCTTTCGATATATGCGGTTTCTTTAATATCTTTGAGGTAATTTTTAAGCATGTCTTCGGCTTTTTGGTTATATAGGGTATTTCTGATTTCGTTTGAATAACTTTGAGGGATACCGATTTTTGAATCTTTCTTATCCAGAACCTTGATAATGTGGTAGCCACCAGGTGATTCTACAGGGCCAACTACTTCATTAATCTGAACGCCCTGAACAGCAAACTCCAATGATTCTACCAAATCACCTTTCTTAAAATATCCGAGGTCCCCACCGTTCTGTGATGAAATGGTGTCCTGGGAGTATTCTTTTGCGAGTTTGGGAAAGTCTCCGCCGGCTTTTGCTTCATTAGCTATTTTTGTTGCTTTCTGAAGAGCATCTGGACTGTCGTTAAGTATAAGAATATGTGCAATACGTATTTCACTGACATCTTCATCATAATCACCGTAAGTTTCTTGATAGTACTCTTTTACTTCCTGGTCAGTTACTGCAATGTTACCTTTAACTTTAGCTTCCATAAGTTTTTGTGTTAAGAGTTGAAACCTCCACTGTTCCCTGAAGCTTTCTTCTGTCATATTTTGCTTTCCCAGAGCTTTTTCCATATCCTCCTCTTTTAGATTATAACGTGATTTTATTTCTTTTAGAGTAAAATCCAGTTCTTCGTCGGATACGGTGATTCCTGCCTGATTGGCTTCCTGTTCTACAATTGTTTTATCTATAATCTGTTCAAGAAACTTGTATTCCATTCCAGCTTCTTCCATATTTATTCCATTAATCTTGGCTTGATTCATAAATTCGGTAAGTGTAATTATCTGTTCATTAATAACCAGGACAACCCTGTCCACCTGTTCCCTGGCGTTAGTAAATGAGGATGCGATTAATAATGCTACTGCAGCTGTAAATAGAATTCGTTTCATTTTATACTCCTGATAAAAGTATTAATAAACTATCTTATGTTGATCAATTCATCAATGTTAAATATCTGTACCAATATCGCTTATTTTTTGCTCAAGTACTTTAAATTTTTCTTTGGGGTCATAATAAACAGTTAATTTGCCACTTGGTTTAAATTTTTGGAAATGTACGGAATCTTTACGGAAATGCATAATAGAATAACGTTCTTTTATTTCGAGTTTTAAAACTTTTATTTTTTTTATTCTTATCTTTATTTCTGTAAGGGAAAAAAGTGTTTTCAGTTCTTTAGGTATTTTGCCGTATCTGTCCCTGATATCATTTTTGAATTCCTTTATTTCTGCAAGGGTTTTAATGGAAGATATCCTTTTATAGTAAAAAAGCCTTTCCGAACTGTCGTATACATAGCTTTCAGGAATATAGGCTTTTAGTGAGTTTCTAATTTCAGGTTCAAAATCATCTTCAATATTACCGTCTTTAAGAGTGTTTACCGCATTTTGAAGTAATTCAAGGTAAAGTTCGAGTCCCACATTTGATATTGTTCCAGACTGCTGTTCTCCAAATAAATTCCCGGCTCCCCTTATTTCCAGATCCGAAAGTGCAAGTTTAAATCCCGACCCAAGATCCTGGAGTTCAGAAATTTTGGTCAGTCTTTTTAATGCATCAGGTGTTAAAGTCTTAAGAGAGGGAATAAGAAAATATGCAAATGCTTTTATTTTCCCTCTGCCAACTCTTCCTTTTAGCTGGTAAAGGTCTGCTAGCCCGAACATATGCGCATCATTTACAATAATTGTATTAGCTCTCTGAATATCAAGGCCCGATTCAACTATTGCAGTTGTAATTAGCAGATTTATATCCCCATTTATAAATTGTCTGATACTTTGTTCAAGTACCTGTTCTTTCATCCTGCCGTGGGTTACTGCAACTGATGCTTCCGGGATTAGGGCTTTTAGTTCTTCTGCAACTTTAAAAATAGTTTCAATCCTGTTGTTAATAAAAAATACCGAACCGCCCCTGTCAATCTCTTTTAAGATTGCTTCCCTGATAATTTCTTTATCGAAGTTTTTTACAAACACATCTACCGGAAGCCTGCCCTCGGGGGGAGATTGTATAACACTTATATCCCTAATATCTGCAAGTGAGAGTTGCAGTGATCGCGGAATTGGTGTGGCAGATAGTGACAAAACATCAACACCTTCTTTTAGAGCCCGTAGTTTTTCTTTATGTTTTACACCGAATTTATGTTCCTCATCAATTATTACGAGACCAAGGTCCCTGAAACTTATTTTATTTCCGAGTAATTTGTGGGTACCTATAATAATGTCAAGGCTACCGTCCTTTAGTTTTTCAATAATTTCTTTAGTTTCTTTTGATGTCTTAAACCGTGAAATCATATCTATGTTTACGGGATAGCTGCTTAATCTCTCAAGCGTTGTAAGGTAATGCTGGCTGGCAAGCAAAGTTGTGGGTACGAGGAAGGCAACCTGTTTACCATCCATGGATGCCTTGAATGCTGCCCTAAGTGCCACTTCTGTTTTACCGAATCCCACGTCACCGCAAATAAGCCTGTCCATGGGCTTGTCGGATTCCATATCGGCTATAACCTCTTCTATAGACCTTGCCTGGTCGATAGTTTCTTCATAATTAAATTCAAGTTCAAATTCACGAAAGGACTGGTCTCTCTTTGAAAAACTGAAACCCTTGATTGTTTTTCTTTTGGCATACAGTTCAAGAAGTTCCCTGGCAATGGTTTCAATTATCTTCTTTACTCTTTTAACAGTTTTATTCCATGTGTCGCTTCCAAGTTTATCTATTGATGGTTTTTTGCCGTCTCCAATAAATTTTTGGACCAGTTTTAAATTTTCAACTGGTACATATATCTTATCTCCGCCCCTGTATTCACATTCAATGAAGTCTCCTTCAGATCTGTTAAGGTCAATTGTTTTTAATCCCCTGTATATTCCTATGCCAAACTGCTTATGGACTATATATTCACCCGGTTTTAAATCACTAAATGAGGAAATAAAGGCTGACGATACATCTTCCGGCAGCTGATAGTTTGTTTTCTTTTCTTTTTCTGAAATATCGTTTTCGGTAAAGACGGCTACTTTCAGATCTTTTAAAATAAAGCCATTTTCAAGAGGTCCTATATAAAACCTAATGTCCTCAAGTTTATATTCTGCAAGGAGTTCTTTTAATTTGTCCTGTTCATTCTCATTGTACGTTACAACATAAATTAAATAGTTGTCCTCTTTAAGCTTTTCTATTTTTTTTGCAAAGTTTTTTACAGGGGACTGGTTCTTTAAATGTTTTACGCGACCTGTTTCAGAACTGAATTTGATATGTTTTTTTGATTTCGAAAGAAGATCATTAAAATAGATTGATTGAAACTTTTCAATCTGTTTTTCTACATCCTCGAGAGAAATAAAATTCAGATCAGATTCAAGTATAAGTTTATTGTAATTATTATTGATGTCTATTACTTTCTGATGGTTTTCAAGGAGCTTTGAATATATAGTTTCAAGATTTGAATTTAAATCAAAAAATAGCAGGTACTTTGCTTTTGTATGGTTTAAGACTGTATCAGGGGATGAGTAGATAATTGGAGATAACCATTCCAGTTGTTCGATATGTTTTTTATCTTCTATTATATTTAATACTCTATTTCTTAAGTTCGGTGAGATATCGCAGTCAACCAAATGGTTGTATAATATTTTTTGTATTTCAGAAAAATTTTCACTGTAGATAAATTCACTTGCTGGAAAGATTGTTACACTATCTGTTTTGTTAATGGATTTCTGTGATTTAGGATCAAAAAATCTGATTGATCTGACTAAGTCTCCGAGAAATTCAGCTCTTATGGGATATTTGTAGGCTGGAGAATATATATCAACAATTGCCCCTCTTGTACTAAACTGTCCAAGGTATTCCACCTGTTCACTCTTTCTAAAACCTATTTTGAATAACGAATCAATAAATTCATCCCTAATAATCGTATTGTTAATCGAAAGGTGGATAGATGCAGAAGATAATGTTTTTTTTGGTACTATTTTATCAAAAAAGGCAGAAGGCTGTATTAAAAGATTTTTTCCGTTTTCTAAGGATACCAGTGCTGATATTCTATCTGCTGTCTTTTTTAAATTACCACTGCCAACAACCGATTCTATTGAATAAGGTTTTTTTTCGAATATTTCTGCATTATATTCGGAAAACACATTAAAGTTATCCTGCAATAGGGGGTCATTGTAGAAAGAGTCGGATATAAAAATAAATGGCCTATTAAGGTGAGTGCTTATAAGGTGTGCAATAAAATACTTTGAAGTACCTGAAAGGCCCGAAATTGTGAACCTGCTTATTCCTGACCCAATTAGTTCAGTTATCTCTTCTAATTCATTATTAATATATTTTTTATGCTCTTCTAAAAAATCCCGGGTTATTGTCACAATTTTTATAGATTTTCAAATTCACTGCATATTGCATTTCCTATTTCCCTGCAGCCGACCTTTTTTGCACCTTCCTGGAAAATGTCTGCAGTCCTAAAACCCTTATCGAGGGTGTTTTTAACGGCCAGCTCAACCATGGAGGACTCTTTGTCCATATTGAATGAATATTTCAGCATCATTGAAAGAGAAAGAATTGAGGCAATTGGATTTGCAATGTCCTGGCCAGAGATATCAGGAGCACTGCCGTGGACAGGTTCGTATATGGCACCCTTGTTGCCAACACTGGCAGAAGGCAGCATCCCAAGCGAACCAGTAAGCTGGGCGGCTTCGTCACTGATTATGTCGCCAAACATATTGCCGGCAAGCATTACATCAAAGCTTTTGGGTCTTCTTATAAGCTGCATGGCAGCATTGTCGACATATAAGTGTTCCAATTCGATGTGTGAAAACTCTTTTTCCTGGAGGCTTGTGACTGTATCCCTCCAAAGGACCATTGACTCCAGTACATTGGACTTATCGATTGAAGTGACATGTTTATTCCTTTTTTCAGCGATCTGAAAAGCAACTCTTGCTACTCTCTCAATTTCGGAGGATGTGTAATGCAAAGTATTCACTCCTTTTTTCTCACCACCGTCTATAGTTTCAATCCCTCTTGGCTTTCCAAAATATATTCCACCAGTAAGTTCCCTCACGACCATTATATCAACGCCTTCTACAATCTCTTTTTTTAATGTGGATGCGTCAACAAGGGCGGGATAAACAATTGCAGGCCTTAAATTTGCAAATGCATCAAGTTCTTTTCTAAGCGTTAATAGACCGCTTTCCGGCTTTAGGTTATGTTCAAGGTTTTCCCATTTGGGTCCGCCAACAGCACCCAGAAGAACTGCATCTGAATTCAGGGCCGTATTTTTAACTTCATCGGTAAGGGGTACCCCGTGGGCATCAATTGAACTGCCACCAAACAAACCTTCATCAATTTTAAATTTAACGCCGCATTTTTTTTCGATAATTTCTAATAATTCAATACTTACTGCAGTAACTTCAACTCCGATGCCATCACCGGGTATCACTAATATTTTAGGCAATTTATTGCTCCTTAATTTTAAAATTAAAGCTCTCTAATCTACCTGAATAATTAATATAGTTAAGAATAGTAATATGTTTTTTTTTATTTTTGCTGTTAATATCTATTGGATGGATAAAGCTTTTATTAATAATAATTTATTGGTAGCTGTCATAATTTTTATCTTTTCGACCCTGCTGTATATTCCCTCTATAAGTCATAATTTTGTCTGGGACGATGTAATACAGATAGAAAAAGAATACCACAAATTAAAAAATAAAAGCTTTGTTAAATCACTTGTTCCAAATGCGTCAAAAAAGAAAACTAAATCCTATTACAGGCCGCTTACTATGTTGAGCCTTTACTATGATTTTACTTTTTGGGGAAATAATTCGCATGGGTTTCACCTAACCAATATTGTTATTAATGCAGTATGCTCAGTACTGGTATTCTTCCTCTTTTTGTTAATTCTTAAAAAGTTTCGAATTCGTGCAAGGGAGAATATTGCATTATTCTCTGCACTGCTCTTTGCAGCCCACCCTATGCATGTTGAATCTGTTTCTTGGATAGCTGGCAGGTCCGATATGATCAGTACAATGTTTTTTTTGGCGGCATTTTTAATACATATTAATTCTTATAAAAGGTCATTTTTTATTGTAATTGCATGCATACTTTTTTATTTTTCGATGTTGTCTAAAGAAGTTGCAGTAGCATTCCCTTTTTCTATATTGGTATATGAATACATATCAAGTAAAAAATTAAATAAAGACTCCATTATCAGGATTACAGCTTATTTTGCTGTTCTTATTCTTTATATATTCTTGAGATACAGGTTTGGGGGGGTTATTGTTCCCGATGTAAGTAATAGTCTTATTTCAGGATCGGGGTCAGGTTCATCAACAGATGAAGGGTTAGGGTTTCTTAAGAATATTTATGTAATAAAGACTATTTTTGTTACATACTTGTTTTATTTTTACAAACTTATTACACCTTTTTGGTTTAGTTCTTATATTAGCGAATACCCTAAAGGCGGATTAATGCTTATTCTTTCTTTATTGTCATTCATACTGCTGTTTTATGTATCTATTATTTCCTATTTTAAGAAATCAGGGTTTAAGGCATTTTGTATTTTATGGTTATTACTTGTATTAGGGCCATCTATAATTATTTCTTATTCGACTTTAGCAACAACCCCTGTTGCAGAACGTTACCTTTACCTCCCGTTAGCCCCTTTTTCACTCCTTGTAATATTTCTTTTTTATAAATTAAAAGAATATGTAAAGATGGAACAGCCTGTATTAATTGTAATGGTACTTTTATTGATTGTTTTTAGTTTTCTATCTATATATAGGCAGAACGTGTGGCAGGACAGAATTACATTTTGGACTGATGCTTCCAAAAATACAAAAAATGCAGTTCCACATATAAATCTTGGTATGGCATATATAGATAATAAAAACCCGGATGAAGGAATTGCTGTACTGGAGGCAACCCTAAATTCTGATTTAAAAACTTCAAGGCTTATGAAATCAGTATCTTATAACAATCTCGGAATTGCCTATCTGAATTCTCGTAAAACAAATAAAGCTAAGCAGGCATTTCTTAATGCTACGAAGGCGTACCCAAGATTTCATAAATCATACTACCATCTTGGAATAATTAATTTGTCTTATGGACTTAAAAATCATACTGAAAATGAGCTTGAAATAGCCAAGGACTATTTTCTTGAAGCCATTAAAAGAAAAAGTAACTATGCTAGGGCATATCTTGGACTTGCAAAAGTATATCTTGCATATGGCCAAGATGATAAGTCTAAGGAGCTGGCCGCTAAAGCTCTTAAGTATGGTTTAGTTGCACCAATGGATAAGCAGGCAAAGGATATTCTGAACCTTAACTAGTTTTTTGAGACAGAATTAAATAGTGACCCGATCCCTTCAATTCGCACTTCCAGTGTATCTCCGTGTTCAACAGGGCCAATACCTGCAGGAGTACCCGTTGCTATAACATCACCGGGGAGTAGCGTCATTACCTTGGAAATAAAGCTTACAAGAGTATTTACTTTGAATATTAAATTGTCTGTGGTGGAATCTTGTTTGACTTCATTATTAAGCAAAGTTTTTATGCCGAGATTATCTGGTGATATTTCTGTTTCAATGAAAGGGCCAAATGGCGCAAAAGTATCAAATCCTTTTCCCCTTGTAAACTGGATATCTATTTTTTGTAAATCCCTTGCCGTTATGTCATTAATGCATGTGTAGCCAAAGATATAGTCTTCTGCATCCTGCTCTTCTACCATGTGGGCCTGCCTGCCGATAATAACTGCAAGCTCTCCTTCATAATCAACTCTTTTTGACATATGAGAGGGATAAATAATTTTTTCGTTGTGTGCAAGTACTGCCGTATTGGGTTTCATAAAGAGCATAGGTGCTAGTGGAAGCTCTCTTTTCATTTCTTCAGCATGGTCCCTGTAATTAAGCCCCACACATATAATTTTGCTTGGATTTGAAGGAGGCAGAATTTTAATCTCATCAAGCTTGTATGTATTGTTTGTCTCTTCATACTCCCCATACATATTTCCCGTGATTTCAATGATATCCGATTCATTTTTTAGAATTCCCGATTTAAAATTGTTTTCGTTAGCAAATCTGATAAATTTCATTATTGAATCTCCTGGTCAGTATTTTACTTTTTTTAGTGTTAATCCTTTTGCAGGTGCGGAAATAACATACTTTGTTTTATTACCGTTATATAAAATTTGTTTAAAATCAGAAGGTGAGATATTCCTTTTTCCTACATGGACAAGTGTACCCATAATTAATCTTACCATTCTCTTTAGAAATCCATTTCCTTCAAATTCAAATTCCAAAAGGCTGCCTTTTTTTCTAAGCTTAATATTCAGAATAGTCCTTACAGTGGTTTTTACAGACAATCCTGAATGTGCAAAAACTTTAAAGTCATGTGTACCCAAAAGGTGAGCTGTCGCTTTTCTCATTCTATCCAGGTCTAGCTCATCCTTAACCAACCATGTTCTGTACTTTAAATGAGCAGAAGGGTAGTCCCGATTCAGTATGGTATATACATATACCTTGCTTTTAGAATCATACTGTGAGTGAAATTTAATTGGTACCTTTTTTACATTAGAAACTGTAATATCATCGGGGAGCACGGAGTTTAATGCGCGCTGCATCTGCTGGATTGTCAGGTGACTGTCTGTTTTGAAGTTTGCAACCTGGGCAATTGCATGAACACCAGAATCAGTTCTTCCTGAGCCATAAATTAACGACCTTTGATTTGTAATTGTAAATACAGCATCTTCAATTGTTTGCTGGACGGTAGGCATTCCGGGCTGTTTTTGCCAACCACTATAATTTGTACCTATATATTCAATTTCAAGCCTTAGATTTTTCATGCACTATTTTTATAAGTTATTCTCGGGTCAATACGGGTATATATAATATCAACAATTAAATTCGCTAAAACCAGAATAATTGTATAAATGATGGTTATTGCCAGTACCACGGAATAGTCCCTGTTGGATACTGCAAATACAAAGAACCTGCCCATGCCGGGTATCGCAAATATATGCTCAACTACGAATGACCCTGTTATAAGGTAGGCAGATATTGGGCCCAGCACAGTCACAACAGGTATCAATGCATTCCTTAGTATATGTTTGTATATAATTTTTATTCTACTCAGACCTTTTGCCATCGCAGTCCTTACATATAGTTCTCTTGAGGCTTCAATCATACTAGACCTTACAAGTCTTGCTATGTAGGCGGTAGAACCGGCCGCAAGTGTCACTGAAGGCAATATATAGTGTTCGGGCCTTCCCCAGAGGGCAGCCGGAAACCAGCCAAGCCGGATTGAGAAAAAATAGATTAGTATCGCCCCAACTACGAAGTTAGGGACAGAAACTAGCGATATGGAAATTACTGCGGTTAAGAAATCTGCAAAACTTCTGGGAGAAAGAGATGACAATACGCCTAGGCTTATACCAAAGATTAAAGATATAAGTAAAGCTGTAATGCCCAGCTGAAGTGATACCGGAAATGTATCAGCAATGATTTCATTTGCTGAGCGGTCAACATATTTATAAGATGGGCCAAAATCACCATGAGCAAGATTGTTTATATATATAAGGTACTGTTTCCATAGTGGTTCATTGAATTGGTACTTTTTTTCAAGGTTTTGCATTATCTTGGGAGGTAGGTCCTTTTCAGCATCAAATGGCCCACCTGGAAGAAACCTTATAAGAAAAAAAGTAAGGCTGACTACAAAAAAAAGTACAAGCCCCCCTGTAATCAGTCGTAAAATTATAGTTTTAAACATTAAGTGTTAAGATAAATCGGATTTTCTTATTGTAACAGTCTGCTTTGAAAATAAACCCTGCGAGTCTTTGGCTATTACATTAAAAACGTTGATTCCATCATCAAGTTTCAACTTTATTGTAAAACTCTGATTATTTTTATTCGGAGTAATGAGTTTGATTTTATCTTCACCTTTGAATACAGAAATATTTTCAATCTTATCATTATCCATCACAATACCGCTTAAAATGATTTCTTCTTCGTTTGTAGTTAGCGGGGTATCAAGAATATTAATCCTTGGCTGGCTATAAAAAATATCATTTACTACAATTTCAGTTCCCGTATCAATTTTGTTTTTAGTAAGAGTAATGTTTTGTTTGTTAATCCAGGCATTCCTGTCTTTACTTAATCTTACTTTGGCATATTCCTTGTTATATCCCAGGAGCTTAAATTCGGATTTTTTGTTGCTTAAACCGAAAATAGCTGCAGATTTATACCCTCCGGCCAAGAGCGGCGCATTTTCTTTAATAACAATTGCTGACCCTTCATCTTTGCTAAAAGTGCCTATTGTTTGTAATCCGGAAATATCTATCTTGCTTGTAAGTACTTCCCTGAAGACTTCATCAGCAATAGTTAATTCAAATTTTATATCTTTCACATTTTTGTCGAGTATTTTAAAAAGAAACGGGGCTGTATTTGAAGTTTGGGGTTTGAAATCAATAAATTCAAATCTACCGCGTTCCAGGAATACAGAGTCACCGGAAAGGTTTTTGAGCGTGACAACAGTTTTATCGGAAATCCCCTGACCTATGTTCTTTATATCAAATAAAAGGGCAAATTCTTCATCTCTTTCAGGTTTGCCGTTGCCATTACCTGTGGAGCCGAACCTGCCATCATCGACAATCTCAAACTTATATGCGAATAGGGGTTTGTCGTTTCCTATTGTTGTGATGTCAAAACTGGATCCGGGAATTTCAATATTATCGGATTGAAAAAACTTCAGATCAATTTTATCGTTTCTGGTGTTTACCCATTTTGGAATTTCAAAATTCATTTTCCAGCTTCTTGTCTGCCCTGGAAGCAACTGTCCGTAAATCAGTTCTTTTCCGTTGAAGATTGGGTTATCAGAGAAGGTTGCAGCAATAAGCCTGTTAATTGGTTCCTTTCCTTTATTGGTAACATTAACTGCTACTGCGCCTTTATCTCCAGCTTTAAATTCCGGTTTTTCCGGTAAAATACGTACAGAAATACTGGGGTTAGTATTGGGGTTTTCTCCACGTGACCAATTAACTCCAATTTCGTTCCACCTGGTTTCAATTTTATTTTCTTCTATCAGGTTTATCTCCGTGATTACTTTGCCGCTTGTATTTAAGACTTCTTTACTGTTAATAGTGTCTGTATTTAAAAGAATCTCTTTAGCAAGGCGTATAGAGAAATCTTCTGAAATCTTGCTTTTTCTCTCTTCCTTTGATAATGCCTCTTCGGGGGTTTCTTCATTTTCCGGGTCAGGGAGCTGGTCAAGATATTTCAGCTTGTAAATTGAATCATCAGTGTGATTGGATTTTTCATCGGCATTTAAGTATCCGTATAAAATATTCTCTTCCGATATTATGGCCGGCTGTATTCTTATGTCTGGAGTAATGCCAATATCCTGGATTGATATGTCTCCGGGAGTAAGGTAGTTGGCAATAGTAAGTTTGAGTGCGGCTCCGTCCCTGAGGTCAAATATCTGCTGTACGGAACCTTTACCGAAGGTTCTTTCCCCTATTATTATCGCCCTTTGGTTGTTTTTTAATGCCCCTGCAACGATTTCTGAAGCACTTGCACTGCCTGAATCCACAAGAACAATAACTTCGCCTTCGTATTCAGGTGGATTAAATTTTGCATTGTAGCTTTTCTTGGTATCCCCAATTTTAGTTGTAACGACTGTTCCGGTAGAGAGAAATAGATCGGAAACTTTTTCAGCCTGATCAAGCAGTCCACCAGGGTTTCCCCTTAGATCAAGTATGACTCCGTTTATTTCACTATGTTTCTCAATTGCATCTGCGAGGCTCTGGAGTGTGTTTTTCTGAAAATCTCTTATCCTTAGATAAAGGATGTCATCGTCAAGGACAAAATCCTCAACACTTTCAATCCTTATTGTGTCTCTTGTGATCTGAAACTCTTTTGGGTTTGTAAATGTTTCCCTTTGTACGAAAATATTTACAGGGGTGCCTTTTTCCCCCCTGAGTTTACTTACAGCTTCAATAAGCGACATATTAATTGTTGATTCGTTTTCTATCTGTACTATTTTGTCATTTGGTTTTATCCCTGCCTTATAAGCAGGAGTGCCTTCTATAGGGGATATAACTGTAAGTTGTCCGTCTCTTATTCCTATAACTATTCCTAGACCCCCGAAACTGCCCTCTGTCTCTATCATAAACTCCTTGTATACTTCGGGTGTAATAATGCCTGAATGCTGATCAAGTGTTTTTAGCATCTTGTCTGTCAGCACATACTCAATATCTATTGTTTCAATATCTTCATTTTTGAGATGGGGAATTACAAAAGCAAAAACATCCTGCACTACATCGCCTACATTCTCGAGGTCATAAATTTCTAGATTATTGTATTCCTTAATATTGTTATTTACCTGGATAGTAAAACTAGAACTGTCTTCCGGATCATTAAAATCAACAAGTACTTCATCAAGGGAACTTTCAAGCTTGTTTAGGCCCTCAATAAGCATGATATTCGGATCGATCTTGTTCGCGTCAACATAGTAGCGTCCAAGATATTGAAGTACAATTGGTAATACCTGCAAGTCGTAATCCTTCGGGTATTGCTGCTGGTAGGCAGGTTTATTAAAGATGAGGAAAAGTGACAGTAGTAATGGGATTAATATAATTACAAGAAAATTACTGTTTAGTATATTAAAGATCCTTTTCAAAGAGTTCTCCAAGTATATTTAAAATGTAATACGACTGATGCAGGTTCAAAGATTTAAATTTAATACTATATAATACTTTTTATAAAAATTCTGTACATATTTGAAACATAATATATTTTGACGCATTTAAATATATAACAATTTATAATTTCTTGTAGAATGAAATGATAAATTCGGGTTTAGTTGTTAGTATAAAAAGTAGTGGCAGACCAGTAATAGCATTTAATGTTTAAATTATTATATATCTTGACAAAAAAACCCGATTATGATGTAATAACTTCATAAGTTTATTATTGTTGTAATAGAAGTAAATACGGTTTAGTTTCAGATGGATGAAAAAATAAGTAGGGTTTGTTATAAAAGGGAGTTAGGATGATTCCAATAAACTATCGGTTCCATGATAGCCACTAATTAATAAGGAAAATTTATCCAAATCTTAAAAATAAAATAAAAAAAGTACAAAAAGCCAATTGTAAGGAGAGTATGATGCGAGGATATAGGATATTAACAACAGCAATATTAGTATTAATGCTGACAGTGGTAATGGGCCTTAGAGATGTAGAGGCGCAGACACCATTAGCATGTGAAGATGTACCGTTTACTACCGGGTGGATAACAATGGGTGTTTCGAATACCTCACCGACTGATGATCCAGAACCACCATTTTCAAATGTAACGCAGCAGGCATTAGTGTACAATGCAGGTTTACTTGGAACAGTAGAGAATTTTAACGGTGATGTGATAGCAGGGCTTGACTGGCTGTATGACGACAGGGAGCCAAACCTTGAAACAAATATGGTAGGAACCCAGCTCGTGTCATGGTGGACAAGAAAAGATGGAAGAAACACCATACTACAGGCAACAAACAATAACCCAAACACAAATATTATCGGAGCAGATGTAGGTGCTCCGGGATTTGAAGAAGGAACAGTAAAAGTACACGTACAGATACTAGGGGAAGACTGCATAGAGATAATAAACTTCTGTGATGATTACACCCCGCTTGATACGGTAGTGTATGACTTTTCCAACATAGTATCCAACACAGGACAAAACGTATCATCAGCCGGCCTTGTAGAAAGGGAAGGGATTGTAGTAATAACCCCGGTTGAGACATGTGATATAGGCGGGCCTAGTTTTACAGCAGTATCATGGAACTTTATGCAGGGAAATGTAAAAATAATAAATGAAACAGAAGACTGGGAATATGGAATAAACGTAAGGGCAAGGACAGCATCACCAGCTGAACCTTTTGATGAGACTTCTCCCAATGTAGTACGTAACTTTGTTTTTGATTACTATTCAATAATTAATGATGAATTATGTGCCCAAGAAAATGATGAGAATTGTCCAGCAGGAAGGCTGTTTAAAGACTTTAATACAATTGGAACAAATCCGGGATCAGACTTAGTCTTGATATCATTTGGTGATTTTGGTCTATGTGGAGTAGACGCAGATTCTAATGGTGAAGAGTGTCAGGATGGTAAAATTCAAGGAAATATAGGAACCCCCGGTATATACACACCGGGCCCACTACCCATACCAACACAGTTCGGGCCTATGGGTATCTATGATGATGCCGAGAATCCGTTAAGCTGTCCTCCAACAAATGGATGTTTCCTAAGAATCGGAATAGACCAGGGAATCCCGAGCACAGATGACGTGATTCCAGTACCACCGCCAGCAGAATGTCTGTTAGACCCAGAAACAGGTCTGCCAATAGACTGCAACGACCCACTATGTAAACCACTTGATGGATGTGAGAATCCAAACTTCCCACCAGATGGTTCACTATGTACAGACGGTGAGGATAATGACGGAGTAGATGGAACAGACTGTGCAGACTTTGGATGTGACGGATTTGTAGTAGACTCCGGAACAGGTGTACAGTGTCAGTCAAGCGGAGAGACAAGCTGCGCTGATGAATTTGATAACGATAACAACGGATTCACCGACTGCGGACTGTTAGGTGGAGTAGCAGATCCTAACTGCGTAGCAATCGGAGCATGCGGAACACCAGATGATGGTGGATCAAGCGGTGGAGACGGTGGATGTACAGTTGCAGCAGGACCAGTAACAAGTGGATCCTCAGCAGCTAACTTCTTACTGCCACTACTACCACTAGCAGGAGTGTTTGCAGCAAGAAGAATCATTAGAAGAAGAAGGAAATAAACAACAACTCAATCTGTCATTCTGAACTCGTTTCAGGATCTAATTGAGATTAAAGAAGTTCAAAGGGGCCGGTAGATAAACTACTGGCCCCTTTTTTTATGTGTTTGCATGCAACCAGCAACGTCATCCTGAACTTGGTTCAGGATCTGTTCATATATAGCAGAGGGATTCTCAGTTGTTTATTCACTAAACTGCTAAATAACAAGGGATGCTGAAACGAGTTCAGCATGACAGGCAATAAGGATTAGCATTATGTCCTTCCGGACTTGATCCGGAATCCGTTGTTAACATGGCAGGGAATTCCGAAATAAACTTGTGCTCAGCTTGACTGCGTATTCAGAATGATATCATAAACAGATTTTACTAGTAACTACAATTTAGTTAGAATGGAAAGAAGTTAAACATGAATTTAAGAAGTATAAAGGAGAGTAAGATGCGAGGATCAAGGATAATAACAACAGCTATATTAGTTTTAATGCTGACGGCGGTAATGGGCCTAAGGAACGCAGAGGCGCAGACACCATTAGCATGTGAAGATGTACCGTTTACCACCGGGTGGTTAACCATGGGGGTTTCGAATTCGTCACTGGCAACTGTAGGTACGTTTCCAGAAGATCCACCAACTGTAGTACAGCAGGCTTTAATTTACAATGCAGGACTACTTGGAACAATAGAGAATTTTAACGGTGACGTAATAGCCGGGCTTGACTGGCTGTATGACGACAGGCAGCCAAATTTAGAAACAAATATGGTAGGAACCCAGCTCGTGTCATGGTGGACAAGAAAAGATGGAAGAAACACCATACTACAGGCAACAAACAATAACCCAAACACAAATATTATCGGAGCAGATGTAGGTGCCCCGGGATTTGAAGAAGGAACAGTAAAAGTACACGTACAGATACTAGGGGAAGACTGCATAGAGATAATAAACTTCTGTGATGATTACACCCCGCTTGATACGGTAGTGTATGACTTTTCCAACATAGTATCCAACACAGGACAAAACGTATCATCAGCCGGCCTTGTAGACAGGGAAGGATTAGTAGTAATAACCCCTGTTGAGACATGTGATATAGGCGGGCCAAGCTTTACTGCAGTATCATGGAACTTTATGCAGGGTAACCTAAAAATAATAAATGAAACTCAGGACTGGGAATATGGAATAAATGTAAGGGCAAGAACAGCATCACCTCCCGAGCCTTATTTTGATACTTCCCCAGTGATACGTAACTTTGTATGGGATTACTATTCTGCGGTTCAAAATACTAGGTGTGAACGAGACGGTAATCAGAATTGTCCTGCATCAAGGCTTTTTAAGGACTTTAATACAATTGGAGAAAACCCGGGATCAGACTTAGTGCTGATATCCTTTGGAGATTTTGGTCTATGTGGGGAATCAAATACTTCTAATTCTGAAGAATGTGGAGATGGTAAGGGTGATACGGAGCCAGGTGTTTTTAATGGAACTATCGGAACCCCTGGAATTTATACCCCTGGGCCACTACCTTTACCAACACAATTCGGGCCTATGGGTATCTATGATGATGCCGAGAATCCGTTAAGCTGTCCTCCAACAAATGGATGTTTCCTAAGAATCGGAATAGACCAGGGAATCCCGAGCACAGATGACGTGATTCCAGTACCACCGCCAGCAGAATGTCTGTTAGACCCAGAAACAGGTCTGCCAATAGACTGCAACGACCCACTATGTAAACCACTTGATGGATGTGAGAATCCAAACTTCCCACCAGATGGTTCACTATGTACAGACGGTGAGGATAATGACGGAGTAGATGGAACAGACTGTGCAGACTTTGGATGTGACGGATTTGTAGTAGACTCCGGAACAGGTGTACAGTGTCAGTCAAGCGGAGAGACAAGCTGCGCTGATGAATTTGATAACGATAACAACGGATTCACCGACTGCGGACTGTTAGGTGGAGTAGCAGATCCTAACTGCGTAGCAATCGGAGCATGCGGAACACCAGATGATGGTGGATCAAGCGGTGGAGACGGTGGATGTACGGTAGCAGCAGGACCAGTAACAAATGGATCCTCAGCAGCTAACTTCCTACTACCACTACTACCACTAGCAGGAGTATTCGCAGCAAGAAGGATCATTAGAAGAAGGAAATAAACAACAACTCATTTTGTCATCCTGAACTCGTTTCAGGATCTAATTGAGATTAAAGAAGTTCAAAGGGGCCAGGTAGACCAAACTACCAGGCCCCTTTTTTTTATATAAAATTGTTTGTAATAATAAATTTTATTAGTAATTATATTTTAATTAGAATGGTTGGAGTTAAACGCGAAATTAAGAAGTATATAAGGAGAATAGAATGCGAGGATCAAGAATAGTAACAACAGCAATATTAGTATTAATGCTGACGGTGGTAATGGGCCTTAGGGATGTAGAGGCGCAGACACAATTAGCATGTACAGACACACCGTTTACTACTGGGTGGTTGACACTGCCGGTAGGAAGTAGTGCAGTAGTTGTTGGCTCAGGACCACCTGCAGCATCTGCACAGGCATCAGGTTTTATATATAATGCCGGTTTACTTGGAACGGTAGAGAATTTTAACGGTAATGTAGTAGCAGGCATTGACTGGATGTATGACGACAGGCAGCCAAATTTAGAAACAAATATGGTAGGAACCCAGCTTGTATCATGGTGGACAAGAAAGGATGACAGAAACACCATACTACAGGTAACAAATACAAACCCAGACCCAACTATAATTGGATCAGATGTAGGTGTACCCGGATTTGCAGCAGGTAATGTGACAGTACACGTACAGATACTTGGAGAAGACTGTGTAGAGATAATAAACTTCTGCGATAAATACACACCACTTGATACAGTAGTGTATGACTTTTCCAACATAGTATCCAACATCGGACAAAACGTATCTTCCGGAGGACTTGCAAACAGGGAAGGTATTGTGACAGTAACTCCTGTAGAAACATGTGACATAGGAAATGTAGTTTTTGATGCAGTATCATGGAACTTTTTACAGGGTAATGTAAGAATCATAAATGAAACCCAGGACTGGGAATATGGAACAAACGTAAGGGCAAGAACAGCTGCCCCTGCTGAGCCGTATTTCGAAGATCCCGCAATAGCTCCATTTTTCCGTAACTTTGTATGGGACTATTACTCTGCGGTAAATCCAAACGACTGTACATCAGCTGATCTTTCACAGCAGAATTGTCCAGCTCAAAGACTTTTTAAAGACTTTGATCAGGTAGGAACAAACACAGGATCAGACCTAGTGCTAATATCATTTGGTGATTATGGACTATGCGGTACTTCCTCAATCTCTAATACCGGTGGATGTCCTGCCGACGGTGTAAACACAAAAGCAGCTCTAATAGGCGGTAGTTTTGGAACACCTGGTTCATACAACCCAGCAGCAGCCCCAGTAAGCACATTTGGACCGTTTGGAATATATGATGCAAACGAAGTACCAGAAAGTTGTCCACAGACACAGGGATGTTTCCTAAGAATTGGTATTGATGCAGGAATCCCAAGTACAGATGATGTTATTCCAGTACCACCGCCAGCAGAATGTCTGATAGATCCTGAAACAGGATTCCCGGTAGACTGCAGCGACCCACTATGTAAACCACTTGATGGATGTGAGAACCCTAACTTCCCACCAGATGGTTCACTATGTACAGACGGTGAAGATAACGACGGAGTAGACGGAACAGACTGTGCAGACTTTGGTTGTGACGGATTTGTAGTAAACTCCGAAACAAACGTACAGTGTGAGTCAAGCGGCGAAACAAGCTGTGCAGATGAATTTGATAACGATAACAACGGATTCACCGACTGCGGACTGTTAGGTGGAGTAGCAGATCCTAACTGCGTAGCAATCGGAGCATGCGGAACACCAGATGATGGTGGATCAAGCGGTGGAGACGGTGGATGTACAGTAGCAGCAGGACCAGTAACAAGTGGATCCTCAGCAGCTAACTTCCTACTACCACTATTACCACTAGCAGGAGTGTTCGCAGCAAGAAGAATCATTAGAAGAAGAAGGAAATAAACAACAACTCAGTTTGTCATCCTGAACTTGGTTCAGGATCTGATTGAGAATAAAGATTAAAGTGGATTCCGAAACAAGTTCGGAATGACAAGAAGTCCAAAGGGGCCAGGTAGACCAAACTACCAGGCCCCTTTTTTTATATGTTTGCAAAGAGAATTTGAAATAAATTAAGAATGTAGAGTGTTTTTCTACCCTATTGTATAGTATAAAAACATCTTTTTTTATATATGAATAATGTCGGTATTATCATTGTGTTGTTTGGCTATTTCAAAATAACATTTTGGTAATTTTACAAATAGTTTGATTAATTCTTCAATAGTTTGGTACATGTCAGTAACAAGATCTAAAAACAATTGTCGGGCTATTTGTTTTTTTTGGAAATTTGTACTTGTAATTTTATTGATTTTTTATATAATGTTCTTAAACCATTTCTTCTCGATAATTCTTAAGTGTAGCAAGGAGTAATAATTATAGTTTAGAAATGTATTTTCAGAATTAAAATAAATATATTCCTTTATACTAATATTTATGTTAGTATAATTTTGAAATGGAGGAAGATATGTTTAAAACAAATATGCAAAAAACTAAAAAAGACGCAATTAGCCAAATAAAGGAGGGTAAAATGCGAGGATCAAGAATAGTAACAACAGCAATATTAGTATTAATGCTGACAATGGTGGTGGGCCTTAGAAATGTAGAGGCACAGACCCAATTAGCATGTACAGATGTCGAGTTTACTACTGGGTGGTTGACAATGCCGGTAGGAAGTAGCGCAGTAATTGTTGGTTCAGGACCACCTGCAGTTTCTGCACAGGGAGAAAGCCTTATATATAATGCAGGCTTACTTGGAACGGTAGAGAATTTTAACGGTAATGTAGTAGCAGGCCTTGATTGGATGTATGATGACAGGCAACCAAACTTAGAAACAAATATGGTAGGAACCCAGCTTGTATCATGGTGGACAAGAAAAGATGATAGAAACACCATACTACAGGCAACAAATACTAACCCAGACGGTACTTTAATTGGATCAACAATAGGTGTACCCGGAGTTGCAGCAGGTAATGTAAGAGTACACGTACAGATACTTGGAGAAGATTGTGTAGAAATCATAAACTTTTGTGATGATTACACACCTCTTGATACAGTAGTGTATGACTTTTCCAACATAGTATCCAACGTTGGACAGAATGTATCCTCCGGAGGGCTAGCAAATAGGGAAGGTATTGTAGTAATAACTCCTGTAGAAACATGTGACATAGGAGAAGTAGTTTTTGACGCAGTATCCTGGAACTTTTTACAGGGTAATGTAAGAATTATAAATGAGACCCAGGACTGGGAATATGGAACAAACGTAAGGGCAAGAACAGCAGCCCCTGCTGAGCCGTATCAGACACCACAAGCAGATCCTGCTGGTAATATTTTCCGTAACTTTGTATGGGACTATTACACTGCAGTTAATCCAAACGACTGTACACCAGCCGGTCCAGGAGCAGAAAATTGTCCAGCTGGAAAACTCTTTAAAGACTTTGACCAGGTAGGAACAAACACAGGATCAGACCTAGTGCTAATATCTTTTGGTGATTATGGTTTATGTGGAGATAGCCCAACAGCTAATTCTAATTGTGCTGATGGTAAAGCAACTCAAGCAGGTGGTGCTTTTGGATCTGACGGTTCATACTCACCAGGAGCAGCCCCAGTAAGTACATTTGGACCTATGGGTATTTATGATGCAGACGAAAATCCGTTAAGCTGTCCAGCGATACAGGGATGTTTCCTAAGAATCGGAATAGATGCAGGAATCCCAAGCACAGATGACGTAATTCCAGTACCACCGCCAGCAGAATGTCTGATAGATCCTGAAACAGGATTCCCAGTAGACTGCAGCGACCCACTATGTAAACCACTTGATGGATGTGAGAATCCAAACTTCCCACCAGATGGTTCACTATGTACAGACGGTGAAGATAACGATGGAGTAGACGGAACAGACTGTGCAGACTTTGGCTGCGACGGATTTGTAGTAGACTCCGGAACAAACATACAGTGTGAGTCAAGCGGCGAAACAAGCTGTGCAGACGAATTTGATAATGACAACAATGGATTCACCGACTGCGGACTGTTAGGTGGAGTAGCAGATCCTAACTGCGTACTAATCGGAGCATGCGGAACACCAGATGATGGTGGATCAAGCGGTGGAGACGGTGGATGTACAGTAGCAGCAGGACCAGTAACAAGTGGATCCTCAGCAGCTAACTTCCTACTACCACTATTACCACTAGCAGGAGTGTTCGCAGCAAGAAGGATCATTAGAAGAAGAAGGAAATAAAACTTAACGAAGCATCCTGAATTATATTCGGGAGTGAGTTAAGCTAAGAGAAGTTCAAAGGGGCCAGGTAGACCAAACTACCAGGCCCCTTTTTTTATGTATTCAAGATAACAAGGGATACTGAAATGAATTAAGTATGACAGGCATTATGTCATTCCGGACTTGATCCGGAATCTGTTATTCTAGCAATATATCTGGAGATGCTGAAACGAGTTCAGCATGACATGGAAATGAAAAAATCCCAGACAGGAACATTGATACATTTTGGAGAATTAAGCCTGAAAGGTAAAAACAGGAATGTATTTATTGATCAACTTATAAGCAACATTGAAAGAAAAACAGATGGAAAAATAACAAAATACCGTGACAGGCTTTTTCTTGATGGCGGTAATCCAGAATTACTTTGTTACGTATATGGAATTTCCTGGTATTCAAAAGCAATAAAAATTAAAAAAGATTTAAACGAAATTATTAATTATGTTCTCCTACTAGTTGAAAAAAACCTTGTTGGTACCAAGACCTTTGGAGTTCATGTAAAAAGGGCAGATAAATCATTTAAGCCTGATAGCCAGGAACTATCTTCTGAACTCGGAAAGCTAATAAAAGATAGATTTAATCTCTCTGTAAATCTTAAAAAACCCGATCTAAATATATCTGTTGAAGTTGCCGAAGATGTTTTTATACACCTTAATAAGATTAAGGGTCTTGGAGGTATGCCTGTTGGCAATGGCGGCAGAATCTTGTCACTTTTATCGGGGGGGATTGATTCCCCTGTTGCTTCATGCCAGATGATTAAAAGGGGGGCAGATGTAGATTTTCTACATTTTCATGCGCTAAGTTCCAACGAAAAAGTACTTGATTCCAAAATTATTGACTTGGCTAAAATCATAGCAAATTTCCAGGGAAATTCTGTCTTGTATATTGTATCATATAATGAATTTCAAAAGGAAATATTTAAACATAAAATAAAAAAAGGTTATGAACTTGTACTGTTCAGAAGGTTTATTATAAAATTTGCCGAGTTTCTTGCAGAAAAAGAATCCTACCAGGCTATTTGTACAGGTGATTCACTATCCCAGGTAGCATCACAGACAATAGAAAATATTGCCTCTGTTATGTGTAACCTCTCAATTCCTGTTTTTCAGCCATTAATATCAATGGATAAACTGGAGATTATAGAATTATCAAAAAAAATTGGTTCCTATAAAACTTCAATAAAAAAATACAAGGAATGCTGCTCACTTATGTCAAAAAATCCAAAAACCAGAACTAAAAAAAGCATCATCTCAATTTATGAAGAAAAAATAAATTTTGACAAAATTGTTAAAAACACCTATGATCTGCTATATAAAATTGAATTGACCTAATAATATTTAATTACTTATAATACCACAAATATTATATATATGATTGAAATATTAAGGGTTATAATCCTATTTAGTATAAAAATCATCTTAGGAGGGTGAAATAAATTGTTTAGAATATTAATGATAATATTTGCATTTACTGCATTATCTGCTGTAAACCTTTATGCAGGTTATCCACTTAATGAAACTGATTCAGAATGGAGACAGTTAGTTGGTGTGTTTGATTTAAGAGACAGGGAAACCTTTATACAGGTTACGCATACAGATGAGGGTGAATCAACACCTGGTGATCTTGTACATATTCAAGTTTTTAACCTGGCTCAAAGTTGTGGTGAAAACAACTTTTTTGATGCATATACCACTAATGATACCCATGTTTACAATATAAGGAATTTAACCACAAATGATGGTAGTGACCCAGGTTTTACCTTGCCTGATAATTCTTATGGATTTGTTGTAGTTACTTTTGAAGATGATCAGGGTATTGGTAACATGAGGATTAAAGATGCTAATGGTTATGAATACAGAACAAATCTTCAGGCCACTGATAATGATGACGACGAAGGTCCAGATGACGATGAACACTGGTTTAACTTCAACCAGGAAGCAGGTGTAGTATTCTCAGATATTTTTGGTGTTATGGTTAGTGAAGTTGACAGTTTTAATGATGGAGTTATTTTGGGACCAATAACAGAGAGTTATGTAGCATTCAATGTTGAGCTGTTAGATCTTAATGAAGTATTATTTTCATGTACAGATCTTGTATTTGCCTGTACTGATGGCACTGATCCTCTTATTCCTGAACTTCTTGATGATATTGCAGAAGAAAATAATGAAGACTTGGGAACAATTTCATCAGTAAATGTAGAGTTTGGCATTAACGAAACGATACCAAGTTCAAAAGGTGCTCCTCTTCTTTGTCCAAACAATACAATAAATGCTGGTACTGTTTTCTTTAACGAGGAGGAACATGAAGGACAGGATGATTATGCATTTATTATGTTTGTAGGACTTAATGATGGAAATGGAAGAGGCAGCTTTGATTCTGTCTGGAGCGGTGAAAATGTTTTTGCTGAAAACTGGGAAAATCCATAAAATTGCAAATTCATTATCACTATAAAATTAAAATAAGAAGAATTACCTTATGAAGGAGGGTAAAATGCAAAAATCAAAAATAATAACAACACTAATATTATTAATAATACTAACAGTTGTAATGGGAATAAAGGACTTAGAGGCACAGACACCTCAAGCCTGTCCTCTAACACCACACACTACAGGATGGTTAACCATGCCGTCGAGTAGTAATGCTTTAATTACCGGATCTAATCCAGCTGCGCTTGCGCAGGAAAATGACCTGATTTACAATGCAGGACTTCTTGGAACTGTAGAGAATTTCCAGGGAGATGTTGTAGCAGGGCTTGATTGGTTATATGATGACAGAGAGCCAAACCTTGAAACAAATATGGTAGGTACTCAGCTTGTTTCCTGGTGGACACAAAAAGATGGTAGAAACACAATACTACAGACAACAAACACAGAAACAGCAGATTTCATAATTGGTGAAACGCAGGGTACCGTGGGTTTTCCTTTTGGTACTGTTAAGGTACACGTTCAGATCCTTGGTGAAGACTGCATAGAGATAATAAACTTCTGTGATGATTATACACCAGGTGATGTAGTAATTTATGACTTTAACAATATAGTATCAAATACTGGTCAAAACGTATCTTCAGGCGGGCTTCAGGGAAGGGAAGGTATTGTAACAGTGACCCCTGTAGAAACTTGTGACATAGGAGAGCCTTTATTTACAGCAGTATCCTGGAACTATTTGGCAGGTACTGTAAGAATAGTAAACACGGCAGAAAACTGGGAATATGGAACAAATGTAAGAGCCAGAACTGCAACACCTCCAGGTCCATATACCAACAACGACTTAGATTCAGATGACCCAGTCGTGCGTAATTTTGTTTACAACTTTTATGATGAAATTGGCGTAGGTCCCGCAGGCAAACTGTTCAAGGACTTTAATACTATAGGTGAAAATGCTGGATCAGACTTAGTTCTTATGTCTTTTGGTGATTATGGCCTTTGTGGCAATAGTAGCAATAATGTTTCAATATGTGCTTTAGATGGTGTGGCTACACAAGCAGCTGACGCAGGTGGAACTTTCGGAACACCAGGTGTATACCAGCCAGGCCCGGCACCAACAAGTACATTTGGCCCGTTTGGTATATATGATGCAAACGAAGTACCAGAGAGCTGTCCGGCAATAACCGGATGTTTCCTAAGAATCGGTATAGATGAAGGAATCCCAAGTACAGATGATATAGAACCAACACCACCGGTTCCAACATGTCCATTCATAGACGGGGCACCTGATTGTTCAGACCCACTATGTAAGACATCAGAAGCTGGATGTGAAAACACAGATATCGAAGGACAGGAAGGATTCTGTTCAGACGGAATAGATAACGACGGAGTAGACGGAACGGACTGTGCGGACTTTGGTTGTGACGGATCAATCGGAATGTCAGAGACCGGAGCAATTTGTCAGACAGGAGCAGAGACAACATGTGATGATGGTTTTGACAACGATGCAAACGGTTTTGTAGACTGCGGAGTAATTGATTCAGAACCAGATCCTAACTGCGTAGCAATCGGAGCATGCGATGAACCAGATGATGGTGGATCAGGCGGAGACGGAGGATGTACAGTAGCAGCAGGGCCAGTAACAAGTGGATCCTCAGCAGCTAACTTCCTACTGCCACTATTACCACTAGCAGGAGTGTTCGCAGCAAGAAGGATCATTAGAAGAAGAAGGAAATAAAACTCAATCTGTCATCCTGAACTAGTTTCAGGATCTAATTGAGATTAAAGAAGTCCAAAGGGGCTTGGTAGATATACTACCGGCCCCTTTTTTTATATATTTTGCAACAAAATGACAGGGGATGCTGAAATAAATTCAACATGACAGCATGACAGCCAATCTGTCATTCCGGGCTTGATCCGGAATCTATTCTCAGACCCTTCTTCTTGTAATTTATTAACAAATATTGTGTATTTAATATTGTAAATAATATAGAAATAAGGTTATAATTATCCTGTTTACAAAAATTCATCTACTAGGAGGGTGAAATAAATTGTTAAGATTATTAACTTTAATAATGTTTTTTACTGCATTTGTTACTGTAAATGTATATGCAGGTGACGGTACCATTGAATTAAATGAAACAGATTCCGAGTTGGGTGTTCTTGTTGGAGTCTTTGATTTACGCGACAGAGAAACCTTTATACAGGTTACTCTCTCGGATGATGATGATTCAACACCTGGTGATCTTGTACATATTCAAGTTTTTAACCTTGCACAGGATTGTGGAGAAAACAATTTTTTTGATTTTTACACAACTGATGATACACATGTTTACGATATAAGGAATTTAACCACAAATGATGGTAATAACCCAGGTTTTACCTTGCCTGATAATTCTTATGGATTTGTTGTAGTTACTTTTGAAAATGAATTTGGCATTGGTAACATGAGGATTAAAGATGCTAATGGTTATGAATACAGAACCAACCTTCAAGGCGCAGGGAATGATGGAAACGATGATCCAGATGACGAAGACAATGAATGGTGGTTTAATTTTAATTCTGAGGAAGGCGTAATTCTTTCAGATATTTTTGGAACACCCATAGGTGAGGCAGGTGCCTTTGAAGATGGAGTTAAATTAGGGCCAATTACTGAGAATTTTGTTGCAATGAATGTTGAACTTTATAATCTTGACGAGGTTTTGTTTTCATGCACTGATCTTGTATTTGCCTGTACTGATGGCACTGATCCTCTTATTCCTGAACTTCTTGATGAAATTGCAGAAGATAATGATGAAGACTTGGGAACAATTTCAGCAGTAAATGTGGAGTTTGGCATTAACGAAACGATACCAAGTTCCAAAGGTGCTCCTCTTGTTTGTCCAAACAATACAATAAATGCTGGTACTGTTTTCTTTAATGAAGAGTTTAATAATATAGATGATGAAGATGATGGTGAAGCATTTGTTATGTTTGTAGGTCTTAACGATGGAAATGGAAGAGGTAGTTTTGATTCTGCCTGGTCCGGTGAAAGTATTTTTGATGAAGGACTTGATTAAATAACTCCAAAAAAACAAAAAGTAATCTAAGCCTATTGAAGGAGGGTATGATGCAAAATTCAAAAATAATAACAACAGTAATATTATTAATAATGTTAACAGTTGTAATGGGGATAAGGGACGTAGTAGCACAGACGCCTAATGCTTGTCCACTTACTCCACACACTACAGGATGGTTAACTATGCCATCAAGTAGTAGTGCATTGCTTGGCGGAGATAATCCAACTGGAGTGACTGCCGAAGATGCAGATCTCATTTATAATGCAGGTCTTCTTGGAACTGTAGAGAATTTTCAGGGTGATGTTGTAGCAGGGCTTGACTGGTTATATGATGATAGACGACCAAACCTTGAAACAACAATGGTAGGTACACAGCTTGTTTCCTGGTGGACACAAAAAGATGGTAGACATTCAATACTGCAGGCGACAAACACAAACACCAGAGACCAAATAATTGGTAATATGCTGGGTGTCCCTGGTTTTCCAATTGGTACAGTAAAGGTACACGTTCAGATCCTTGGTGAAGACTGCGTAGAGATTGTAAACTTCTGTGATGATTATACACCAGGTGATGTAGTAATTTATGACTTTAACAATATAGTATCAAATACTGGCCAAAACGTATCTTCAGGCGGGCTTCAGGGAAGGGAAGGTATTGTAACAGTGACCCCTGTTGAAACTTGTGACATAGGAGAGCCTTTATTTACAGCAGTATCATGGAACTTCTTAATAGGTACACTAAGAATAGTAAACACGGCAGAAAACTGGGAATATGGAACAAATGTAAGAGCTAGAACATCATCACCATCTGAAGCATATAATGCCATTCCAGTGGAAGGAACGGTTGTCCGTAACTTTGTATATGACTATTATTCAGAAGAAGGAGAAGGTGTTGCAGGAAAACTTTTTAAAGATTTCAATACGATTGGTGAAAATGCAGGATCAGACTTAGTTCTTATGTCTTTTGGTGATTATGGACTTTGCGGAACTTCAAATAACTCTAATGGCGTAGGATGTGCACTTGATGGTGATAGCACTGCGGCAGATGATGCATGTGGTTCCGAATGTAGATTTGGAACAGCAGGTGTATACCAGCCAGGCCCGGCACCAACAAGTACATTTGGCCCGTTTGGTATATATGATGCAAACGAAGTACCAGAGAGCTGTCCGGCAATAACCGGATGTTTCCTAAGAATCGGTATAGATGAAGGAATCCCAAGTACAGATGATATAGAACCAACACCACCGGTTCCAACATGTCCATTCATAGACGGGGCACCTGATTGTTCAGACCCACTATGTAAGACATCAGAAGCTGGATGTGAAAACACAGATATCGAAGGACAGGAAGGATTCTGTTCAGACGGAATAGATAACGACGGAGTAGACGGAACGGACTGTGCGGACTTTGGTTGTGACGGATCAATCGGAATGTCAGAGACCGGAGCAATTTGTCAGACAGGAGCAGAGACAACATGTGATGATGGTTTTGACAACGATGCAAACGGTTTTGTAGACTGCGGAGTAATTGATTCAGAACCAGATCCTAACTGCGTAGCAATCGGAGCATGCGATGAACCAGATGATGGTGGATCAGGCGGAGACGGAGGATGTACAGTAGCAGCAGGGCCAGTAACAAGTGGATCCTCAGCAGCTAACTTCCTACTGCCACTATTACCACTAGCAGGAGTGTTCGCAGCAAGAAGGATCATTAGAAGAAGAAGGAAATAAAACTCAATCTGTCATCCTGAACTAGTTTCAGGATCTAATTGAGATTAAAGAAGTCCAAAGGGGCCAGGTAGATATACTACCGGCCCCTTTTTTTGTATTAATACTTTAATCTTTGATAAAAAATAATTTTGGAAACTATTGACATTTAATATTGTAAATATTGTAATATAAGTGTTATAATGTTATTAAATTATGAAAAAATCATCTTAGGAGGGTGAAACAAATTGATTAGAATATTAACTTTAATTTTTGCAGTGGCTGTTTTTACTGCATTCATTTCTGTAAATGTTTATGCCGGTTCAAACAGTAGATTGCATTATAATGAAACAGATGCAGAAATGGATATACTTGTAGGTGTCTTTGACCTGCGCGATAGGGAGTCATATATACAGCTTACTCTCACAGACCTTGACGAAAATACTGAAAACGACGATCCAGCTCCTCCAGCAGAGGCAGCTCGTGCACATGTTCAAGTGTTTAACCTTGCACAGGATTGTGGAGAAAATAACTTTTTTGATCTTTACACACTTAAAGACACACACCTATACAATATGCGTAATATAGTTACCAACGATGGTAGTGATCCAGGTTTTACCTTGCCTGATAATTCCTATGGGTTTGTTGTTATTTCTTTTGAACCATGGGGTAGTTCGGACGGTGAAATTAGACAGGGTCTTGGTAATCTAAGGATAGTCGATGCTAGTGGTTTCGAATACAGAACAAACCTGGCGGGTGCAGGAAATAATAATGAAGATAGGCCGCACCAGGATGATGGCAAATGGTGGTTTAATTTTGATACCGAAGAAGGTGTAATTCTTTCAGATATTTTTGCAACACCCCTAGGTGAATTACGTGATGACAACTTTGAAGATGGAGCTATACTAGGACCAATTACTAACAATTATTTGGCTGCAAATATTGAGCTCTTAGATCTAGATGAAGTTGTGTTTTCATGTGGTGATACTGTCTTTGCCTGTACAGATGGTACTGATCCTCTTATACCTGAACTTCTTGATATAATTGCAGAAGAAAACAATGAAGACCTAGGTACTATTAGTAATGTAAGTGCTGAATATGGTATTAATGAAACAATACCAAGTTCAAAAGGTGCCCCCCTTCTTTGTGCAAATAATACAATAAATGCCGGCACCGTTTTCATAGGTAATCAAGAACATAATATGCAAGGCAGCGGCCGCGACCATATTGCATTTGTTATTTTTGTTGGATTAAACAATGGGAATGATAGAGGCACTTTTGATTCTTTATGGCATGGTGAATTTGAAAATAATCCTCGTGGTTATGATTAGAAATTAAAATTTATGAATTACAATAACAATAATAAAAGAATAAAAAGCCTATTGAAGGAGGGTATGATGACTAAATCGAGATTGATATTAACAACAATATTATTATTAATGATAACAGCTGTAATGGGGCTAAGGGACGTTGAAGCACAGACTCCAAATGCTTGTCCGCTGACACCACACACACTTGGATATTTAGAAATGCAGCTAAGTAATGATGCTGTAATTACTGGAACTAATCCACCCACGACTGCATCAAGTAGAGAACTGACTTATCATGCAGGCCTTCTTGGAACAGTAGAAAATTTCCAGGGAGATGTAATAGCTGGGCTTGACTGGTTGTATGACGACAGGAGACCAAGCCTTGAAACAAATATGGTAGGTACGCAGCTTGTTTCGTGGTGGACACAAAAAGACGGCAGACGCACATTGCTACAGGCCTTCAACACAAATGAAGATACTTTCCTTGTTGGTAATGCGGACGGTGTAGCTGGTTTTCCTGTAGGAGGTGTAAAGGTACACGTACAGATACTCGGTGAAGACTGCATAGAGATAGTTAACTTCTGTGATGATTATACACCGTTTGATGCAGTAATTTATGATTTTAACAATATTGTATCCAATAACGGCCAGAACGTGTCTTCCGGAGGTTTGCAGGGAAGAGAAGGTATTGTAGTAATTACACCTGTAGAAACATGTGATATAGGAGAGCCTCTGTTTACTGCAGTATCATGGAACTTTATGATAGGTAATGTAAGAATAATAGATACAGCCGAGGGCTGGGAATATGGAGCAAACGTAAGGGCAAGGGCAGGACATCCTCATGAGGCGTTTAATGCAGCTCCCGAAAATATACCAGCAGATGGTGCAGCTATTATACGTAATTTTATATATGACTACGATTTTCAAAATGAACTTGATGATTTAACTAAACTTAGCAAAGATTTTAATGTAATTGGAGAGAATGCAGGTTCAGACCTGGTGCTGTTTAGTTTTGGTGATTATGGCCTTTGCGGTACGTCAGATAATAATAACAATGTTGGATGTGCGTTAGATAATGCTAGTACTAATGCAGATGATTCTGCTAATTGCACAGGGGGAAATGGCAATGGTAACTGTACGTTTGGACAAGCTGGTGTATATACACCAGGCCCGCTGCCAGGAAACACATACGGCCCGTTTGCTATATATGATGAAAACGAAGTACCAGAGAGTTGTCCGGCTATTCAGGGATGTTTCCTAAGAATCGGTATAGATGAAGGAATCCCAAGTACAGATGATATAGAACCAACACCACCGGTTCCAACATGTCCATTCATAGACGGAGCACCTGATTGTTCAGACCCACTATGTAAGACATCAGAAGCTGGATGTGAAAACACAGATATCGAAGGACAGGAAGGATTCTGTTCAGATGGAATAGATAACGACGGAGTAGACGGAACGGACTGTGCGGACTTTGGTTGTGACGGATCAATCGGGATGTCAGAGACCGGAGCAATTTGTCAGACAGGAGCAGAGACAACATGTGATGATGGTTTTGACAACGATGCAAACGGTTTTGTAGACTGCGGAGTTGTTGATTCAGAGCCAGATCCTAACTGCGTAGCAATCGGAGCATGCGATGAACCAGATGATGGTGGATCAGGTGGAGACGGAGGATGTACAGTAGCAGCAGGGCCAGTAACAAGCGGATCCTCAGCAGCTAACTTCCTACTGCCACTATTACCACTAGCAGGAGTGTTCGCAGCAAGAAGGATCATTAGAAGAAGAAGGAAATAAAACTCAATCTGTCATCCTGAGCTAGTATCAGGATCTAATTGAGATTAAAGAAGTCCAAAGGGGCTTGGTAGATAATCTACCAGGCCCCTTTTTTTATGTATCAGCATGTAACCAGCAATGTCATGATGAATACCCAATCAAGTTGCGCACAAGCTTGGTTCAGGATCTGTTCATAAATGGCAGAGGGATTCTGAAATGTTTATCAACTAAACTGCATGATAACAAGAGATACTGAAACGAGTTCAGCATGACAGACGATACGTCATTCCTGACTTGATCCGGAATCTGTTCATATATGGCAATGGGATACTGAAACGAGTTCAGCATGACAGACGATATGTCATTCCGGATTTGATACGGAATCTATTTATATATGGCAAAGGGATTCTGAAATGTTTATCCACTAAACTGCTAAATAACAATGGATACTGAAATAAATTCAGCATGACAGCATGACAGACGATATGTCATTCCGGGCTTGATTCGGAATCTATTTCTTAAAATTGCCAGAAATTACTGTTTCATGTATTATTTAAATGATAAATTACTATAAGAATGAATATTTACTATGTGTATATAATTTCCAATAAAAACAGGTCAACACTTTATATTGGTGTTACCAATGATTTACTTAGAAGGGTATACGAACACAAGACAGGTAGGGGTTCAAAATTTACAATAAAATACAATCTTAAGGAGTTAGTTTATTACGAAGAAACATCTGATATAAATTCAGCAATTAAAAGAGAAAAACAAATAAAAAACTGGCATAAAGATTGGAAATGGAACTTAATTAAGAAACATAATATAGATTTAATTGATTTATCTATTGATTGGTATGACAGAGAGATTCTGAAATAAATTCAGAATGACAGTGTCCCAACTCCGTAACATGTCATCCTGAACTTGGTTCAGGATCTAGTAGTATTTATTTTTATAAGAATGAAGAGATTTATTTGTACTAAAACAGTTTTAAATAATATATTGAATAGGTGGAGAAGCAAATAAAAAGACGGTTAACTAATAACCGACTTTTTATGTATTTTAGAATTTTTAAGCTTTTGCTTTTGGAGGTTTAGTGTAATCCATAAACCCTCTGGGCTGCGGAGGCCCATCGTAAGCCAGTTTTTTCCAGACCGTTGGATGTGAGTAGTAAAATTTTACAATCAGTGTCCTGAACTTGTTATAAAAAAGACTGTTCCTGGCCCTAATATGGCCAATGACCTGTTTCTTTTCTTCATCTGTTGTTAGTTCGTAGAATGGTTTAAAAAACTTATTTGTAGCTATTGCGTCCATATTCCAGATACCAGCATCATAGAATGCAGCTTCGCCTTCATTCTTGGCCATATAATTGAGGAATATAGTTGTAATATCAATTTTACCTGACCCCGGTACGATTGTTTCAGCAAGCGCTGTAACGTTTTTCTGGGTATGTTCGTCAAAGAGTTTAAATCCTTTTTGAAATTCAATGCCATCTTTATATTTATTTGTTGTATCGGCAAGCAATGATAATGGCAATGAACCTGCTATAGTAGTTCCTGCTACGCCGAGGGTAAGTGTCTTTAAAAATTGTCTTCTGGAGTGATTACTCATACTTTCTGATCTCCTTCTAATACCGTTACATTATAATCATTGGATTTGATTAAATTATCAACATAATTATATATTGCGTCCCGTTTTCTAAGTGCTTTAATGTTATGTTTAATAGGTGCTTTAATCTTATTAAGATCTACTTTCTTAACTGTGGTGACCTTGTAAATATCATACTTGCCTGCAAACCTTATGGGTTTGCTTACAGCACCAACTTCAACCACATCTAAATTATCAATTATAATCGGGGCGTTTGACATTTTCTGTTCTTCTACAGATATCTTTACGCCTTCTTCGCTATATTCATCCCTTATGTCATCTACTGTAGAACCACCAACAATCATATCTCTTATCTTCTTGGACGTTTGCTCATCTGCATCTACAGTATATTTAAGTGTCCCAGCATAAGTATATTTATCAATATGTTCATTATAGTAATCATTCACTTGTTTGTCGGTTATTTTTTTATTTACGTTAACATTACTAAGAATTTCTCTTTTTAATGTATCAACAGCTTGATTGTTGTCTCTTGTAAAGTTCATTTTGGTTTTGCGATCACTCAAATCAACATTGCTGTAATCATTTCTCCTATAACCTTTCTTAATTGCTTCCTGGAGGAGAATTTCATGGACAATTGCTTCTTTTAAAGGGTTATCAAGACTATCTACCAGTTGGTATTTATAAATTGGGGAACCGTTTACTTTTGCAACAACAATTTTATCACGTTCTTCACCTGCTGGATAATTTTGTTTTGTTTCTGTTGTTTGTTCAGTATTCTTATCTTTATTATCAGATTGAGTACAAGAAATTGTGACAGTAAATACTATTAATATCAATAATAATCTATACATAAAAACCTCCAAAAATTTTAATATTTTGTATCAGGAATTAAAACTTTACTTATAAATTGACATATTTCAACAGTTTCATTATATTAGCTTAACTTACAGATGGCAAAACAAAATACATATGATTTCGTGGTTATTGGTTCAGGTCCCGGAGGTTCCCCTTTTGCATTGAAACTTGCAAAGAAGGGGCTCAAAGTACTGGTACTTGAAGCCGGTACAAAATACGATCCTTCCAAAGATTATAGCCTTGATAAAGATGACTGGGAGCTTGAACGGTTTCCCGTAAGGACAAAACTGGGTTATGATTTTGGAGAATCACAAACACTGGATCAAAAATATATTCATTTAAGATCCTGGAACAAAGCCAATGGTAATTTTAACAATTCTGATAAGAGAAGATACGTAGATTATCAGCACGTTATTGGTGTAGGTGGTACGACACTACATTTTCAGGGCGAAGCACACAGAATACACCCAAATTCATTTAAAACTAAATCAACATTTGGCAAAGGGTATGACTGGCCTATTGAGTACAAGGATCTTGAGCCATATTATACTGAGGCCGAAAAAATATTAGGGGTAGCAGGACCCAAAAGCATACCCGGAAGACCAGGGACAGTAACTTACCCATTACCTCCACACAAACTTGGTTATTCAAGCCAGGTTGTTGATAAAGCATGTAAAAAACTTGGATACAACCTAGTACCCAATTCAGTAGCAATTTTATCTCAACCATACAGGAATACTGCACCATGTAATTACTGCAGTGGCTGCGTATGGGGATGTCCCAGGAAAGATAAAGGTTCGGTAGATGTAACCTTTGTTCCGCTTGCTGAAAAAACAGGTAATTGCGAAATAAGGCAAAATGCTTTTGCGAGCCGAATCGAGGTAAAGAATGTTCTTGGAAAGAAAGTTGCCTCGGGTGTTCATTATTATGACAAGGAAGGCAAAGAAAATTTTGTTGCTGCAAAAAATATTGCAGTTGCATGTGGTGCGGTTCAAACTCCAAGGCTTCTGCTAAATTCAGAAATAAACGCAAGCGGTCAGGTGGGCAAAAACTTTATGGAAACACTTTTTTATGAAGTTGTTGCAATGCATCCGGAAAGACTGGATTCATACCGAGGTATTCCAATGGACAGTATTATCTGGGACTGGAATGAATCAAGTGTTAACAATGGTATTTATTCAGGAGGATTCAGGCTGTTTCCTACTGCTGGAAGTGCAATGGGCCCTGTTACTTATGCAACTCACTATTTTGATGATTGGGGTAAAAGTTTCGTTGATAATATTGATAAGTGGTTCGGGCATGCTGTTGCCATAGGCGGAATTGGAGAATTTTTACCAAATAAAGATAGTTTTGTAGCAATTAGTGATAAAAAGAAAGATAAACATGGAATACCAATTCCAATAATTCAATCGTTCTTGTCAGAGTCAGAACTAAACACTCTGGATAGAATGGCAAAAAAATGTAAGGAAATATTAAGAGAATCAGGTACCGAACAATTTGTAGAAGTTTTTTCAACATATGACCTTTTTGCGGCCACACATGTTTTCGGTACATGTGTAATGGGTAGCGATCCCGATTCTTCAGTGGTAAACCCTGAATTAAGGTCACACGAAGTAAATAACCTCTTCGTTACAGACGCAAGCGTATTTCCTTCTTCAGGTGGTGGTGAAGCACCATCACTTACAATTGAAGCTCTGAGTTTAAGAGCTGCGGATCTCTTTTTAAAAAACAGTTAACAGGAGGCTTAATTTGAAATTCAAATCATATAGAACTGCAATTAAATTAATAGTAATAACCTTAATACTACTTAGTTATAGTTGTTCGGGTGGTGGAGATAAGACAGATATGTCTAACCTGCCAAAACTGAAAAATGTAAGTAAGAGTGCAAATATAGACTTCTCTCAAATAGCTTCACTTGGCCAGATTGCTACATTTGGTGATATAAATAATGACAATTACCTTGATTTTGTAGCTGGTAATGCTCGATCAAGGCCTGATAACACATTTGTGTACCTTAATAACAAGGATAATACATTTCTAAACATAACAACAAATTCAGGTGTTAAAAATACCAGAAACAGGTCTGCAACTTTTGCAGATTATAATAATGACGGCCTTCTCGACTTACTTATAGGCACCATCAGGGTCTCAACACCCCCTGTGCTTTACAAAAATCTGGGAGATTTGCAATTTGCAGATGTATCCGAGGAAGCAGGGCTTAATGCCACAGGTGGTTCAACCTTCCAGGCAATGTGGCTTGATTATAATAATGATGGTTTTGCAGATATTTTACAGGTAAATGTTGGCGGTAAAGTTGTTCCCCAGCATCTTTACCATAACAACGGCGATGGTACTTTTACAGTGGTATCTGATTCAGTGGGCTTAACTGAAAGTTTTGCTGCCCATACGGCTGTAGCCTTTGATTATGATAACGACGGTGATTCGGATATTTTTTACGGTATTAGCGGCGGAACAAATGTGTTATACAAAAACAATAATGGCACTTTTGAAAATATAACCCAAAGTGCAGGCCTCCAGGGGGATCCGGAATGGGATAGTGTTGGTGCATGTACAGGTGACATCAACGGTGATGGATTTATGGATTTGTATATAGCCAATATTTCTTCTGAAAGGAACGCACTGTATAAAAATAATGGCGACGGTACGTTTTCCGATATTACTGAAACCTCTTCAACACCAGATGTTGGAGACGGGCGAACATGTGCGTTTTTAGATATTAACAGTGATGGTAGGGCAGATATTTATACTTCTAATCATATAAACCCTTCTAAACTTTATTTGAATATGGGACAGGATAAATTTGAGGAAGTTGCTGAAGAAGTAGGAATTGTAAATCCAAGGGATATATTTTCAGCTTCCTGGGGTGACTACAACATGGATGGTTATATAGACATGCTGGGTAACGGACATCTTGGTGGCGGCCTTTTTGAGAACAGTGGAAATGGCAACAACAACATAGTAGTGAACCTAGTAGGCAACGGAACTACTACAAACACTTCGGCAATTGGTTCGAAAGTTACCCTAACTACTAAACTCGGAAGCCAGTACAAAGCCGTATCAGGGGGTAGTGGCTGCTGTGAACAGAATATGCTCCCGCTGCATTTTGGGTTAAAAAAGGAAATTGAAGCTGACATAGTAGTAAACTGGACTGACGGGACAGAATGTCAGGCAAGCAAGATGGCTGTTGAAGGAAGTTCATACATTACGGTAAACCAGCAGGGTTGTGATATAACAACTTCGAAGATTGGCAAATAAGGCTATTCTCAACCCAGAGAATTAATTTTCCCCGGGTTTTCTGATATAATTATTTATGGCTCAATTTTTTTATGCGAGTGAGTATAGGAAACCTGTTCTTTCATATCTGTTATTAATACTTATTGTATTTACATTACAGCATTTCCTTAATTCAGGCACTGTCTTTTCCGTAAGTGCTGCTCTCATGTTGTTAATACCTCTCCTGGTAAAAACTGATTTTAACTATTTTGATTTTAATTCAGAGGGCTTTCTTAAGGGCGTTTTAATTTCACTTGGGGTTCTTGCGGTTTATCTATTGGTTTTGTTTTCTTATGGATTTATCTCTGGCAAACACCCGGGTATCAGAGAAGCAGGTTACTCTTTTTTTCTTATACAGTTTTTATTAGTAGCAATTCCCGAAGAGGTCTTTTTCAGGGGATATTTACAGAAAGAATTGGGAAACGATTACAGAGCCGTAATCGTGGTCAGTTTCTTATTCGCAATTGCGCACCTTGTAATTGTATGTGCAACAACGGGCAGTATGGGGGTTTGCATACAAAACGGGTTAACATTTTTTCCTTCACTTGTAATGGGTTATCTCTATTTGAAGACCAAAACACTTTGGTCAAGCATCTTTTTCCACTTCTTAGCGAATGTAGTGCATATATTAATAATATTCAGTTGATAAAAAAAGAGCCTTAAAAGTGTATAATTATCGTCAATTATGAATATAAGACTTGCCCTTGCACAAATAAACAGCTGCGTCGGTGATATTACCGGGAATACAAATAACATAGTTAGCCATATAGAGCATGCCAGATTGATTGGAGCAGATATTATCTGTTTTCCTGAAATGGCAATTACGGGATATCCTCCTGAAGACCTGCTACTCAAAAAAAGTTTTATTAAAGACAATATTAATTCACTAAAAGAAATAAAAAAAGCATCTGATTCAATAATAGTAGTAGTAGGTTTTGTTGATTATAAAAGTTTTGCATACAATGCAGCCGCGATAATTCAAAACAAGGAAATAAAGGGAATATACAGGAAGACCCGTCTGCCAAATTACGGAGTTTTTGATGAAGAGAGGTATTTCAAGCCGGGCAAAGAAATAACTGTATTTAAAGCCGGCGATATAAATCTGGGGATAAATATTTGCGAAGATATTTGGTATCCGGGTAACCCAACTAAGAAACAGGTGACAAAGGGAAATGCAGGGCTTATTTTAAATCTTTCCTCCTCTCCCTACCATGCCGAAAAACCTGTTGTTAGGGAAAACATGTTAAAGGAAAGGGCTAAACAGTATTCCTGCGTAATTGGTTTTTGTAATATGGTTGGAGGGCAGGATGAGCTTGTATTTGATGGCAGCAGTTGTGTAATAAACAAATCAGGCGAAGTAATTTCCCGTGCAAAAAGTTTTGAAGAAAAGCTTCTTATTACGGATCTGGACAGCAAGGAACTTGCAGTGCCTTATAATAAGAAAAAAGATAGGACAGATATTAAAACCATAAAACTGGAACAGATAAAGAAAAAGGATAAAAAAAGAATTAAAAACAGTAAATCAAGATTTTATAATGAGCAAAACGAAATACTGAGAGCACTTATTACTGGAACCAGGGACTACGTAAGAAAAAATGGATTTAAAAAAGTAGTAATAGGTCTAAGCGGCGGAATTGATTCGGCTTTAGTAGCTGTAATTGCCCGGGAAGCCCTTGGGAGTCAAAATGTTGTTGGGATATTAATGCCATCCGAAATCAGCTCTAAAGGAAGTGTTAAAGATTCGAAGCTGCTTTCCAGGAATCTTAAAATAAAAAATATTACCGTTCCAATACAGGTAATATTTAATTCTTATCTTGATGGTTTAAGTGAACTTTTTAAAAACACAGTTCCAAACGAAGCGGAAGAGAATCTTCAGGCAAGAATAAGGGGCAACATACTTATGGCACTTTCCAACAAATTCGGGCATCTTGTGTTAACGACTGGAAATAAGAGTGAGTTGAGTGTTGGCTACGCTACTTTGTATGGAGATATGGCAGGTGGTTTCGCGGTTATTAAAGATATACCTAAAACATTGGTATACAAACTTGCACTGTCTTACAATAAATCTTCAAAAAATGAAATTATTCCAAAAGCAATATTAACTAAAGAACCCTCTGCAGAACTACGTCCTGATCAGAAGGACACGGACTCACTCCCACCTTATGAGGAACTTGACCGTATTCTGAAGCTATATATAGAAGATGACCTTGGTATAAAAGAAATCATTAAATCTGGTGAAAATAAGGATTTAACAGAAAAAATAGTAAAAATGGTTGATAAGAACGAATATAAAAGAAGACAAAGCCCTCCCGGCATTAAAATTACTACAAAAGCCTTCGGCAAAGACAGGCGAATGCCCATTACAAGCAGATACAAATAATTTGTCTAAAAATGTAAAAATTCACTATTATATGGTATAATAGGCCTATTGGTGGTTTATTTTGGGGTCAATTGCTTTATCTTAAATTATTATCCATTTGACCACGTTAACTTCAAAATTTTATTAAAAAATAAGGTGTTTTTTTATGAATAAATTAGGAGTACCCCCTAAACAAGGACTTTATGATCCAAATTTTGAACATGATGCATGTGGAATAGGGGTAATTGTAAATATAAAAGGGGAAAAATCCCATAAAATAGTTGAGCAGTCGATTGAGATATTAAAAAACCTTGAACACAGGGGTGCGTGTGGCTGTGAATCAAATACAGGCGATGGAGCCGGTATATTACTGCAAAAACCTCATAGATTTTTTAAAAAGGTATGCCCAGATAACGGTATAGAACTTCCTGATTACGAAGATTATGGTGTGGGCATGATTTATATGTCACCTGATTCATCCGAATCAGCACTTGCAAAGGATATATTTTATAAAATTGTCGAGGAAGAAGGCCAGGAAGTGCTTGGCTGGAGAGATGTACCAACTGATAATGCAAGTCTTGGCGAAACTGCAAAATCTTTCGAGCCTGTAATTGTGCAGGTATTTATTAAAAGATCTGCCGACACGCAGCCGGGAATGGAGTTTGAGAGAAAACTATATATTATCCGCAAACGTGCTGAGAACCAGATAAGATTTTCCGATACTAAAGGTGGCGAATACTTTTATATATCAAGTTTTTCCAGTAAAACAATTGTATATAAAGGCATGCTAACAACCTGGCAGGTAGAACTTTACTATCCTGATTTGGGTGACGAAGATTTTGATTCGGCTCTTGCACTTACGCATTCAAGATTTAGCACTAATACTTTTCCAAGCTGGGACAGGGCACATCCTTATCATTACATAATACATAACGGGGAAATAAACACACTCAGGGGAAATATCAACTGGATGCATTCCAGGCAGGCTGTACTTGATTCCGAAATTTACGGTGATGACCTTGAAAAAATATTCCCAATAATTACTCCAGATGGCAGTGATTCTGCCGGCTTTGATAATGCACTGGAGTTTTTAACTTTATCCGGATACTCGATAGAGCATGCAGTGATGATGATGATTCCTGAGCCATGGTCGAAGCACGAAAGCATGCCAGAAAATAAGAAATCATTTTATAATTATCACAGCTGTTTAATGGAGCCCTGGGATGGCCCAGCATCCATAGCTTTTACCGATGGGGATAAAGTAGGTGCAGTGCTCGACAGGAACGGCCTCAGGCCTTCCAGGTACTACATTACCAAGGATGATCTCCTGATACTTGCTTCAGAAGTTGGTGTTTTAGAAATTCCACCCGAAAATGTTGAGTACAAGGGACGACTTCAGCCTGGAAGAATGCTGTTAATTGATACAGTTGAAGGAAGAATTGTAGAAGATGAAGAGTTAAAAAACAGATTGTCTGATGAAAAACCTTATGGAGACTGGCTGAAAAATAATCTTATAAATATTAGTAATATTGAAAATAAAAATACAGATAAAACGGATTCACCCGACCAAAAAACTATACTGACAAATCAAAGGCTTTTTGGCTATACATTTGAAGACCTAAGGGTTCTAATTGGGCCCATGGCCAAGAACGCCGTAGAGCCTGTAGGTGCAATGGGAGTTGATACTCCTATAGCAGTGCTGTCTGACAAGCCAAAGCTTCTTTATAACTACTTTAAACAGCTATTTGCACAGGTTACTAACCCTGCAATTGATGCAATCAGGGAAGAACTGATTACTGGCACAAAAGTTACACTTGGGCCTGTAAGAAACATCCTGGACCCGAGGCCTGAAAGCTGCAGGAAGATTGAGCTTGATTCACCAGTGCTTACAAATAATGAAACTGAAAAGTTAAAGAACCTGGATAGTCCTGATTTTAAATCACAGGTCTTTCCAATCCACTTTAATCCTGATGAGGGAGGTAAAGGGCTCACAGATGCCCTTGAGAACCTTTTTAATGAAGTCGATAATGCTATTTCCGATGGGGTGAATATTGTAATTCTCTCAGACCGGGAATTTAGTGAAGAGACAGCACCAATACCAGCTTTGCTTGCGGTATCAGGACTTCATCACTATCTAATAAAAAATGGCAACAGGATGAAAATTGGCCTTGTGCTTGAATCTGGTGAACCTAGAGAAGTGCATCATTTGGCACTTCTTATTGGATACGGCGTAAGTGCTGTAAACCCTTACCTGGCATACGAAACAATTATCAATATGATAAAAGAGGAAATGCTTATTGATATTGATAAAGAAAAAGCAGTTTCAAATTATATAAAAAGCCTTACTAAGGGTGTTGTAAAAACAATGTCCAAAATGGGGATCTCAACGGTTCAGAGCTATCATGGTGCTCAGATATTTGAAGCCCTGGGTTTAAGCCAGGAATTTATTGATGACTACTTTACAAGGACCCCTTCAAGAATTAGCGGGGCAGGGATAGATGTTATTGCCGAAGAGGCAGCCCGAAGGCATAGGAATGCATATCCATCAAGGGATGTTGAAGTAGACACGCTTGATGAAGGTGGGGTTTACCAGTGGCGACCCAGCGGGGAAAGGCATATGTGGAACCCGCAGACTGTTCATAAACTCCAGTATGCTGCAAGAACCAATAGTTTCAAACTATTTAAAGAGTTTTCAGAACTTTCTAACGATGAAGATAAAGAGCATTTTACACTAAGAGGATTACTTGATTTTGATTTTAGCACTGATGAGATACCTATAGATGAGGTTGAATCAGTTGAATCTATATGCAAAAGGTTCAAGACAGGGGCTATGTCCTATGGGGCTATTAGTAAGGAAGCCCATGAAGGGCTTGCAATTGCAATGAACAGAATTGGCGGTAAGAGCAATACCGGTGAAGGTGGAGAAGACACAGATAGGTTTGTACGCGATGATAACGGTGACCTTAGAAGAAGCGCAATAAAGCAGGTTGCATCGGGGAGATTCGGCGTAACCAGTGAATACCTGGTAAATTCGGATGAGATACAGATAAAAATAGCACAGGGAGCCAAGCCGGGCGAAGGTGGACAGCTTCCGGGAAGGAAAGTATATCCCTGGATTGCAAAAGTCAGGCTCTCCACCCCCGGAGTGGGATTAATATCTCCACCTCCGCATCATGATATATATTCAATTGAAGACCTTGCCGAACTAATTTATGATCTAAAAAATGCTAATAAACACGCTCGTATAAATGTAAAACTGGTTTCAGAAGTAGGTGTTGGTACTATTGCTGCGGGAGTGGCAAAAGGGCATGCTGATGTGATTCTTGTAAGCGGGACATCAGGTGGTACAGGAGCATCCCCTCAGAGCAGTGTTCAGCATGCGGGACTTCCATGGGAGCTTGGTATTGCCGAAACCCATCAGACCCTTCTTTTAAATAATCTAAGGAGCAGGGTTGTCCTTGAAACAGATGGCCAGTTGAAAACCGGTAAAGATGTAGCGATCGCCGCTTTACTTGGGGCAGAAGAATTTGGCTTTTCTACCGGGCCGCTGATTGTTTTTGGATGTATTATGATGAGAGTATGCCATCTTGATACCTGCCCGGTTGGCGTAGCTACACAAAACCCGGAACTTAGAAAGAAATTTAATGGTGACCCTTCTCATGTAGTTAACTACATGAAGTTTATTGCCGAAGATTTAAGGGGAATTATGGCTAAACTTGGTTTCAGGACACTAGATGAAATGATCGGAAGATCTGACAGGTTAAAAACCAAGTCAGCAATTAATCACTGGAAAGCAAAAGGACTTGACCTGACAAATGTGTTTAAAAAACCGGATGTACCTGAAAGTTACGGGACATACAGGCAGATTGACCAGGACCATGGTATACAGGAATCCCTTGATGAAACAGTTTTGCTTGATATATGTAAACCCACAATTGAAAATGGTGAAAAAGTAGTTGCTAATGTATCTATAAAGAATACCAACAGGACAGTAGGAACAATTGTAGGCAGTGAACTTACACGCCGGTACGGTTTAGACGGCCTTGAAGAAGATACCGTTAAAATTCATTTTAATGGTTCAGCCGGCCAGAGTTTTGGTGCATTTATCCCAAAAAGCATGACCTTAACACTTGAAGGTGATTCCAACGATTATATTGGGAAAGGCTTGTCTGGTGGTAAATTAATTGTCTACCCGCCAAAAAATTCCTCATTTATTCCTGAAGAAAATATTATTACCGGAAATGTGGCACTATACGGGGCAACTTCCGGACAGGCTTATATAAGGGGTATGGCAGGGGAGAGGTTCTGCGTAAGAAATAGTGGTGTACAAACTGTTGTAGAAGCAGTAGGGGACCATGGCTGTGAGTACATGACCGGAGGTACAGTAGTGATACTTGGGCCAACGGGTAGAAATTTTGGTGCGGGCATGTCAGGCGGCGTTGCATATATATATGATGAACATGGAAATTTTAGCGAAAGATGTAACACCGAGATGGTTTCGATAGAAAGTATTAACGATGAAGACCAGAATAAATTAAATGAATTGATTCAGAACCATTTTAATTATACAGATAGTACAGTTGCTCAGAATTTACTGGACAACTGGTCTGAGAGCATTGCTAAATTTGTTAAGGTAATGCCAAACGATTATAAAAGAATGGTTGAAAATATTAAGCGTGTTACCGAAAGTGGACTAAGCGGTGATGAGGCGATGATGGCGGCATTTGAAGCCAATAAAAGTGATATTACACGTGTTAGTGGAAATTGAATTAAATATTTGGAGGTACTTTGATGGGTAACCCCACGGGTTTTATGACTCATACTCGCGAACTGGAACCGGACAGAGACCCAAAAGAAAGAACAAAAGACTGGGACGAGTTTCATGGACACCTTTCTGAGAATAAGCTAAAGAAACAGGGTTCAAGATGTATGGACTGCGGTGTGCCATTCTGCCAGACAGGGCAGTTAATAGGCGGCATGACTGCCGGATGCCCTATAAATAATCTTATTCCGGAGTGGAATGATTTAATTTATAAGGGATTGTGGAAAGAGGCTTTGGAAAGGCTCCACAAGACTAATAATTTTCCGGAATTTACAGGCAGAGTTTGTCCCGCTCCATGTGAAGGTTCCTGCGTATTGGGAATAAACGAACCTGCAGTAACAATAAAAACAATTGAATGTGCTATTGTGGATAAGGGCTTTGAAAAAGGGTGGATCATACCTGAACCCCCGGAATCACGTACAGGAAAAAAAGTAGCAGTAATAGGGTCAGGCCCGGCAGGTATGTCATGTGCAGCTCAGCTAAATAAGGCCGGCCATACTGTAACAGTTTATGAAAGAGATGACAGGATTGGGGGGTTATTAATGTACGGAATACCAAATCCCCATCTTGATAAAGATATAGTTCAAAGAAGAGTAGATTTACTTAAAGAAGAGGGCATTGAGTTTAAAACAAGTATTGAAGTAGGTGTAGACCTGGATAGCAAGGAACTTGTTCAACAAAATGACTCAGTTGTGATATGTACCGGTGCAACAACACCAAGAGACCTTCCAATTGAGGGCAGGGTGCATGAAGGAATCTATTTTGCCATGCAGTTTCTCAGGGCGAATACAAAGAGCCTCCTCGATAGTAATCTTGAAGATGGGAACTATATAAATGCAAAAGATAAAGATGTCATAGTACTTGGTGGAGGCGATACTGGTACTGACTGTGTTGCTACTTCATTAAGGCATGGCTGTAAAAGCCTGCTTCAATTTGAAATTCTTCCGAAACCACCTATGGAAAGGGCTGACGATAATCCATGGCCCCAGTGGCCTAGAGTTTATACTCTGAGTTATGGCCAGGAGGAAGCTATGTCTATTTTCGGGGATGATCCCCGGGAATACCAGGTAATGACGAAAAAATTTAAAGGTGATGAAAAAGGTAATGTAAAAGAATTGCATACTGTTCAAATAGAATGGAAAAAAGATAAAGACGGAAGAATGGTTTTCGATGAAGTACCAGGGACGGAGAAAATATGGCCTGCAGACCTTGTACTTCTTGCACTTGGCTTCCTAGGGCCTGAACAAAAGCTCCTTAGCCAACTTACGGTTGAAACTGATGACAGAAGCAATGCAAAAGCTGAATATGGAAAATATACTACGAATGTTGAGAAGGTATTTGCAGCTGGTGATGCGAGGAGAGGCCAAAGCCTAGTTGTATGGGCAATCAATGAAGGCAGAGAAGCAGCACGTGAATGTGATAGGTTTTTGATGGGTTATTCCAATTTGCCCTGAAATAAAATAATAAAATGAACTTCTTAGATCCTGAAAAGCAGCTTAGTATTTTAGAGCGTGGTGTTGATGGATTGATATCCCGTGAAGAGCTGTTATCAAAATTAATTAAATCCAGGAAAACCGGCAAACCGTTAAAAATTAAGGCCGGTTTTGATCCTACAGCACCAGACCTTCATCTGGGTCACTGTGTGTTGTTAAATAAATTAAAAGATTTCCAGGAACTTGGACATGAAATAATTTTTTTAATAGGTGATTTTACTGCACAAATTGGGGATCCCACTGGTAAAACTGAGACCAGGCCTGCACTGACCCGGAATGAGATAATTGAGAACTCCAAAACATATGAAAGGCAGGTTTTTAAGATTCTGGATAAATCCAAAACAAAGGTGTTATTTAATTCGGAATGGCTCAACAAATTATCGGTCCATGACCTTTTAGCACTTACTTCCCAGGTGAATATTGCCAGGCTTTTAGAAAGGGACGATTTTAATAAACGTTATAAAAGCGGTGTGGCAATTACACTAAAAGAGTTTATTTATCCGCTTATACAGGCATATGATTCTGTCCAGATAGAGTCGGATGTTGAACTTGGAGGTACTGACCAGACCTTTAACATACTTTTAGGCAGGGACTTTCAAAGGTATTTTAACCAGGAACCCCAGGTAGCCATATTTCTACCAATTCTTGAGGGCCTTGACGGTGTAAAAAAGATGTCCAAGTCACTTGGAAATTATATTGGCGTAGAGGAAGACCCAGTAGATATCTTTGGCAAAGTTATGTCTGTCTCAGATGAGCTTATGTGGAAATACTTTGATTTGTTGAGTTCCAAAATCGAGCCAGAAATATTAGAATTAAAAAATTTGCATCCCATGGATGCAAAAAAAATACTTGCAAAAGAACTGGCCGAACTTCTTTATGATAAAAGTGCTGCAGATTCTGCATTTAATGACTTTGAAACCAAGTTCTCAAAACGATCTTTTCCGGAAGATGCTAAAGTAGTAAAAGTGGATTTAAAAAATATTAGTTCACTAGTAGATTTTGTACTTCTTGTTTCAGGTAATTTAAAATCCAAGGGCGATGCAAAACGCCTTATTGTTCAAGGTGGATTAACAATTAACGGGGAAAAATACTCTGATCTTGACGGGAATCTACCTGATTCAGCAGAACTTGAAGTTAAGATAGGAAAAAAAGAATTCTGTAAAGTATTAACAAAATAGCGAGTTAACCTGTAAGCCGAATTCTGTCTTGAACAGTCATTCATCTAGTATATCCATTACTGGATATCTTTAACGGCATACCCGGAAACAAAAGACGGGCCATCTTTTCTAAAACCAGAAGGTTTCAGGCGCTTCCCTATTTTGCCTTTCTTCGAGCGGGGTTTACAATGCCGAAGACTGTCACCAGTCAACGCGGTAGTCTCTTACACCACCATTTCACCCTTACCCAGGGAAAACCCGGGGCGGTATTTTTTCTGTTGCACTTTCCATTGCCTCACAGCACCTGGCCGTTAACCAGCGCTCTGCCCTAGGAAGTTCGGACTTTCCTCTTGTGTTAACAAGCGACTGTCCGGCTAACTCGCTTAATTATTAAAGTATTCATTAATGGCTTCGTTTGCAAGCAGGTCAGCCTCAGAATTTAATTCTCTACGGATATGGGTAATGGAAAAATTTTGAAGTTTTTCTATTAATACTTTGGCTTTACTAAAAAGTATCTTGATCTCTGGGTCTTTAACCTTCCAGTTGCCGTTAATCTGGTTGGCAACAAGCATTGAGTCCGTATAGACCATTAATTGTAGTAGATTAGAATTTACTGCAATTTCAAGTGCTGTAATAAGTGCAGTATATTCGGCATTATTATTGGTACCTATGCCAATATATTTCTTATAATTATATTGCTCATTATTTTTAAAAAAAATGCCAATTCCCGAATCACCGGGATTACCTCTTGAGGCTCCGTCAATATATACCTCGATTGTAGTATCTATGGGTGTTGTTTTATTCACTTTGAGAAGTGTAAAGAATTCTTTTGCAATTTGGGCATTGATAAATTTCTATCTCGGTAAGTATATGGTTGTATAGTTGGGGAGGAATATTCATATTACAGCCAGTACAGATTTCGTTTGCAACAAGGGCAAGAGCTTGTCCGTTTTTATTGCTTACATTTATATATATGGGTAATACTTCAGAGTTTATTCTTTCTAATATCTTATTTTTTTCCAATCTTTTTGGTTCATGGACTATTTTTAATTCTTCAATCTGAAGCTGGTATTCTTCTATTTTTTTATTGTAATCGTCTTCTTTAGATTTTAAACTTTCTTCGTCTTCAGCTAATTTTTTTTCATTAATTTCGATTTCTTCTAACTTCAAAAGTATTTTTTCTTCAAGGTCAAAATTGCTTCTTTTCATTTCAGCAATTTCTTTTTGGAGTGCTTCATATTCCTTATGTGTTTTTATTTCAAAAAGTTTTTCTTCTGATTTTTTAATGGAAAGTTCATTTTGTTCCAACTCTGATTCCAAAAGCGATTTTTCTTTATCAATTTCTGATAATGCGGTTTTTTGATTTGTTATGGATTCTTTGTTTTGGTCTATTTCTGAATTAAAATCGGAAATTATATTGGGGAATTTTTCAAGATTTATTTCAATTTCTTTAAGGTCAATATCTATTATCTGTAGTTCTTTGAGAGCAGTAATTTGATCTCTCATTTAAGTCTCCTTGCAAACAAACATCGGTGTGAGTTTGAAGAATCTATATTTATTTCTCTGTACAAATATTTCGTTAATATATTATTCATTTTATTATCTGGGCCCACCAGGACTCGAACCTGGGACCAACGGATTATGAGTCCGGTGCTCTAACCAACTGAGCTATGGGCCCGGTTAATTTTCGAGTCGAATATGATATTTAATAATGATTCTTTTGTCAATTACCTAAATGCTATGTAAAATAGATTTATCTTTTATTAAGTTCTGGCAAAGTGGCATTATAACAAGACCTGACCCTTGTTAAGGTTGATACCCTTATGAAATCATATGAATATAAATAAAATTAAAGAAAATCTAAGCACAAAAATAGTAGGAAAAGAGTTGATTTACAATGAATCGGTTGAATCAACAAACAAATTGTTATTTGAACAAGCCGAGAAAGTTTTAAAAGACGGTACAGTTTTTATAGCAGATGAACAGACAGGAGGAAAAGGCAGATTGGGTAGAAGCTGGTACTCACCTGGCGGTGTCAATCTTTATCTTTCAGTTCTCCTTTGTCCTGAAATAAACCCTCAAAACTCTGCAGTTTTTACATTTATTGCTTCTCTTGCACTACAAAAAACTCTACAAGATCTTAATATAAGTTCACAAATTAAGTGGCCAAATGATTTATTAATAAAAACAAAGAAAGTAGCAGGTGTATTAACAGAAATGAAAAATGAAGGGAATAGCCTAAATTTTATTATTGTTGGAATTGGATTGAATATAAATTTGTCTATTGAATCAATAAATGAGAATTTAGCTACTATTTCAAGTTCAGTAACTTCGCTGAGCATTGAAAAGAACACACTTCTTGAAAGGGAAGAAGTCGCAGTAAAATTAATAGGTTTTCTTGATGATTATTATTTAAGATTTAAATACGAAGGTATTAATTCAATTGTTGCTGAATGGTCTAACAGTTGGGGTAAACTAAATGAAAAAATTTCTGTTAAGGTTGAAAATAAAATTTATAGCGGTATAGCCAGAAAGGTTGATAACTACGGATTTCTATACATAGAGGACGACAAGGGAAATCTGGAAAAAATAATTGCCGGAGACATTCAAAACTAATAATTCATATTTATCATTTCACTTTTTAATTTTTCCATAAGATGTATCCATTCGTTTACTTCATTTTCATCTTTTTCGTTTACATTGTGTTTGATAACTATTCCATATTTCCTGGGTTCAATTATAAAGTCAGTATGTTTTTTCCTGAGTAATGAACCAAAGTGGTAAAGAAAGTTAATGGATTTTTGTGAATTTCCTTCAAATCTCGACGTAAGAACCGTGTCCTGGTCAAATCCCTCAAATATTCTGTTCCAAAGTCCTGAACTGGAATCAATTGAAAAGTTAAGCTTAATTTCATCCATAGCGTTTCTACCTTAACTGGGTTAAGTTTTGTTTAGCTTTCTTTACTAGTATGGAATACCTGATTCTGTCTGAAGCTTCAGTGATAAATTTGTTGTAAGTTAACCTGGCAAGTTCGTTATTTTTTTGGCGCTGGTAATTTAAGGCGAGATAATAATAAGCGTCCGGGAATGTCGGATTTAAAGCGATGGATCTTTTAAGTAATGATATACTCTCATTTGTATCGCCCTTATAATAAGTAGCTATGCCCATGTTCTTTATAGCTGGTACAAAATTCCTGTCTTTTTTTAAAGCTTTATCATATTGTTCGGTAGCTTTTTTTAGTGATCTCTGGGTTCTGAAAATTGTCCCAAGAAAATCTCTTAAATAAGCTGAATCATTTATTTTAATGGCATCTTGCACAGCTATAGATGCGTTACCATATTTTCTCTTTTTGTAAAAATAAGATCTTGCAAGTTCGACATAGCCAATAACAAGTTTGGGATTGGTCCTTAAAGATTTAAATATATTGGGATTATCAATTCTCTGGCCCATTGCATACCAAAGTATATACATTGATTCTGAATCATTAGGATTTCTTGATAATAGTTCTTTTGCAACAGCCTTTGCTTCTTTTTCACGGCTTAAATACAGATAATTATATGCAAGTGCCCTCTTTACATTGTCATTGTTTTTATCAATATTGAGTGCCTTAAGAATGTTGCTATAAGCAAGGTTGTATTCATTTTCATAGTTAGCATGAATCTCTCTATTATAGTAACCCAGCTGAGAATAAGATTCGGAAAGGCCTGCATATGCATTGGCATCATTAGGATTTGCAACAATTGCATCCTGATAAAATTCTATAGCATCATACATCCTGTTCGGATCATAACTCCAGAAAGCTTTTTTGGCATCTTTAAAGTTATTAACTTTTGATTTTGCATGAACTTCCTGATTTGTATTGATAAATAAAAATAAGAATAAAAATAATACTCCCAGTTTTAAGAAAGTATTCATTGTATGTTCACCCCAAATAAATTAATAATTTTTCAATATATATTTAACTACTTCGTCTGCAATTTGATTATACATCTTATCTGCTCCACCCAGGAAAGAGGCAGTGTTGAGACTGCTAACTTCTCCTGAAGCTATGTCCCGCCCATTAGATTTTTGCAGTATTACAATATCAATATTAATATCTACTTCTCCGAATTTAACATTGCCTGATGAGTAATTTACATCACCGCCGCCAATATATTTAGTTATTTCTCCAAGTAATACAAGTGTTTTCTCTTGGTCAATACCCTCAATTTCTCCAAATGAAACCTTATCAAACTTCAATTTCTTTTCACGCAGTTTCTCTGCAATGAGATTAGGTATTATAGTAAGTGCTTCTTCTGGGAAATTTTCTGCAGCAGATTCAAATTCATGAATTTCAAGTGCAGTATAATCACTCAATTTAACTTTGGAAGATGAAAAATAGGAAGTTGTCTGAATATTTGCACATGAATTGAATGCAAATATTAAAAATATTAAAGTAATTGTTAATTTTTTCATTTTGATTATTTTACTAGGGATTTATAAAATTTTCATTAATTATAACTTAATTATCTGAATAAAATAGAATTTTTATTATAATTAGATACTTGATGCAGTCATTTTAGTTTCACTCTAAATATTTTACAAAGATATGATCAAAGAGAAATGTTATATTTGTAGTGGAAAGACAAAAGTTCTCTACGAATTTCATACAAGAAAAGACGATTTATACTATTTAATGTTATGTCAGGATTGCAGTTTTTCAAGGATTCATCCCATCCCTGATCAAAATGTTATCGACAGGCTTTATAAGAAGAAGCCTAAATCCAAAACAAAATATGAAAATGAGGTTTTTTCCTCTTCTTTTCTGACTTCACTAAAGAAAACTATATTAATTAAGCCTATACTAAATAAACTATTTCAACTTGTTAATAGTGCGGGTAAACCAAAACTTCTGGATATTGGCTGTTCTTCAGGTTGGATTACACATGTTTCAAAGGAATTGGGTTTTGAGGCAACGGGACTAGAAGCCAATACTCATGCTGCAGAATTTGGAAGAAACAAATACGGGCTTAATATTATTGAAGGTTATATAGAAGATTTAAAAACAGATGTAAACTATGATGCAGTTACCATGTTTCATGTGCTTGAACATATAGCGGATCCCCGAAATATGTTAATACAGGTAAAAGACTTATTAAATAAAAATGGAAAACTCCTTATTGTAGTTCCAAATTCACAGTCATTTGGGGCCTGCATATTTAAGAATAATTACAACTGGAATATTCCACACCATATTTCATTCTTTAACCCTGATACATTAAGAGAACTCCTGATACAATCAGGATTTCGGGTAGTAGGGGTTGAACACCTTATATCCCCTCCGATATTAACTTATAGCTTTAATAAACTAATGCGGGAAAGGAAAAGAGAAGGTAAATATTCCTTTAAGATGAAAAACTGGATTATATCAAATGCCATATTTTTCCCATTAAGTCTTATTGGAAAATTATTGGGTAGGGGAGAGGTAGTAGCCGTATATGGGGAGAAAGTCTAAATTCATAGTGCAAACTATTGCACAATGATACAAGTTTTGTTTTTTATTATTTGTACCGATTCAACCAAATGATTACTCTATTTTTAACGTAATAATCAAATTATATTCAAATAATTGGTGTCTTTTCCTTATTTGGCATGGTGTTTGCATAATTAATACTCAAAATCTAAAAATTATTTTTTAAGGAGGTTTTAACAATGTTTAACAGGTCAAAGGGTCAAAAAGGTTTTACCCTGATTGAGTTACTGGTAGTAGCAGCAATCATAGGTATTTTACTTGCGCTTGCAATTCCTAACTTATTAAAAGCAAGGATTTCAGCTAATGAAGCAAATGCAAGGAAAATGATGCAGACACTTCGTGATGCAGAAGGTGAATTCTTTGAGCAGGATCTTGATGGAAATGGTTCCAGGGATTTTACACAATTAATTGGTGCTGACGGAACTCCGGCTTCACTTCGTATGCCTGGATCAGTGTTTGATGAACAGGATGCATTAATTGATAATACATTTGAATCTGCACTAGTTGCGGGTGAAGAAGGTATAGGATCTACAGGTTCAGCCAGTGCTGATTGTATTGCTGACAAAGCTGGTTACTGTCTAATTGTAGGAGATAATTCAGACTTCAACTGTGATGCTACTACACCAACTTGTGATGATATGGCATTTGAAGTATCAATGACAAGTGTAAATAAGACCGGCAGAAGAGACTTTTTTGTTGGTGGTGATGGTGTAATAAGATGCGTCGTAGCTGCAGCAGTTCCATTTGATGATCCTGCAAATCCAGGGACGCCGACTACTTTATCTACTGGCGATACAGGTGAGTTCTTTGCAGAGAGGGATTCTGGTGGTTGTAACTAGTAAATTATTTATAAAAACAATAACATAAATTTAATATTTAAAGTACGGGGTTAAAATTTATTTTTGCCCCGTACTTTTTTTTATAAGTTGGTAATGTAATTGTTCATTTAGTATGATAATTGATAAAAACTATCAAGGAATCATAAGTAACATTAAAATGAAATAATTTTTTGTAACAAGAGCTATTATTATCTAAAGATTTATTAAATCTAAATAATTAATTATTATTTTCTGAAGCAAAATAAATGCTATCCGTAAAAGATCTTTATAAAGATTATTCAACAGGTTTCTGGGGAAAAAAAACTAACGTTCTTAAAGGTGTAAGTTTTTCTGTTGACAGGGGAGAAATATTTGGTTTTATCGGTCCAAATGGGGCCGGTAAGACAACCACTTTTAAATCAATTCTTAATTTTATTTCTATAACAAACGGAGAAATATTGATTGATGGTAAATCTAATATTGATAATTCATTAAAAAATATAATAGGTTATCTTCCGGAAAGTCCTTACTTCTATGATTATCTAACTGGTGAAGAGCTTTTGTTTTATATGGGAAATTTACATTCCGTAGATAAAGATCTACTTAATGATAGGGTAGACGAACTTCTAGAAAAGGTAAATATGACCCATGCAAGAAAAATCCAGTTAAGAAAGTACTCTAAGGGTATGATGCAGAGAATTGGTGTTGCACAATCCTTAATTAATGATCCTGATTTTTTAATTTTAGATGAACCTATGAGTGGCCTCGACCCAATTGGCAGAAGAGAAATAAGAGACCTTATACTTGAGCAAAAACAAAAAGGAAAAACTATTCTTTTGAGTTCCCATATACTTTCTGATGTCGAGTCGCTATGTGACAGAGTTGGAGTTATTCTAAACGGTGTTGTAGTTAAAGTTGGTATACTCGCTGATTTATATAAGGAAATAAAATCCGACTATGAAATGCTTGTAAATTGTCAGCTGGAAGATGTTCAGAAGTTACGGTTTCAGCATAATGATATGCTTGTTGAGAAAAGAGCAGGTTTTATCGTGATCAGATTTAATGAAAATGATAAAAAAATTATTGTTAATAAAATACTTGAATCTAATATTGAGATGATTTCTTTATACCCGCTTAGAAAATCTCTCGAAGGTATATTTGAAGAAGCAAAAAAGCTCGAGGTATAAGTATTGAAAAAAATTCTTTTAGTAGCATCTAATGCATTTCTTGAAGCCAGAAGGGATAGAGTGCTTTACAGTCTCGCATTGTTTGCATTAATAATGATTTTAAGTTCGCTTGTCTTTAGTACTATCTCTGCCGAACAATACAATAAAATCGTTAAAGATTTTGGCTTAACAGCTATTTCACTTTTTGGCATATTAATTTCAATTTTTCTTGGAACAAGCCTTGTATATAAAGAAATAGAGAAAAAGACTGTATACAATATTTTTTCCAAGCCAATAGAACGGTATGAATTTATAATTGGTAAATATCTTGGCCTTGCTCTGACAATATTAGTTATTACAGTTTCAATGTGTTTAATACTTTTTTTTGTCGTACTATATGCAGAGCTGCCAAGGACAAAGTTTATTGAATATTATTATGGCGGACATTACTTTCTAGAATTTTTTCTTGCAATTTACTTTGAATATCTTGAATTCCTGATAGTTATAGGAGTCGCAATTGTATTGTCGAGTTTTACTACACCTATTCTGGCAATACTTTTAACTTTCCTTTTTATTTCTATTGGTAGATTTTCCGCGGATATTATGCTCCTTGCCGAAGAAATACAGAGTCCATTGGTATTATTGTTTTCTAAAATTATTTACATTGCAATTCCAAATTTAGACAAATTTAATATACGTAGTGAAGCTGTATACGGTGGGAATATCAGTTTGCAATTAGTATTTAATACTACTGTTTATGCATTAATTTATGTCTGTATATTCCTACTTCTTTCAATTTTGATTTTTCAGAAGAAAGAATTTAAATAAAAATGATTACAAAATTTTTTGGTAAACCTTTATTTGTTATTTTTTTGATAATTATTTTAATTCTAATCTCCATACCTTTTCAAAAAAGTATTGACCAAAGCTGGAACAAATTCAGGGCAGTCGAAAATACATTGTATTTTACATCTTCTATGCTTAAGAAAGCTTCCCTGGGTTATAATGAGTTAATTGCTGATATATACTGGTTAAGGGCTCTTCAGTATTTTGGTGATAGCGAGAGCAGCCTTTCGATGAAAGACCCTGAATTATTATACGATTATTTTAATATTATTACTGACCTCGACCCACATTTTATAAATGCTTACAGGTTTGGAGCTTCTTTTCTTGCTGAACCTATTCCTATGGGTCTTGGAGATATTGAAAAGGGGAATATGCTTTATGACAAGGGAAGAAAAAATAATCCTGAAAATTTCCGCTTACCATATGAACAGGCATTTTTGTATTATTTATATCTAAATGATTATAAAAAGTCAGCACAGCTTTTCGAGGAAGCTTCAAAAAAACCGGGAATTTCAGATTTCAGAAGATCATCAATAAAAGGTATGGCTGCTTCTGCGAGTGTAAAGGGTGGGGACAGGGAATTGTCGAAAATGATGTGGGAAGACATATATTTAAATACTGCAAATGAGAACAGAAAGGAATTTGCATTGCAGAACCTAAAGGAACTGCAAACAAACGATTTTGAAGATAAGCTGACTGAATTAATTACTACCTTCTCTAAAGATAAAAATCGTTTGCCGAACAACATCGAAGAATTAGTTTCTTTTGGGTATTTAAAAAAAGTTCCAAAGGACCATAATGATAAACATTTTTTTATTGCTCCTAATATTAAAGCCGTAAAAAGCAGCTCGCTTGTAGAAAAATATTTTAAGGAGAATCTGGGTTACCTAAATTCCCGCTCACAAAAATATTATAAACAAAAAGGCCATTATGCTGAAAATGTAGATGAATTGAAATCATATCTTGAACCAACTTTGAGGGGATTTCCCGAGCACCCACTTGGTGAGGAGTATATTTATAATCCTGAAACCGGAGTTGTGGAATTTAACGATTACTTTTTGCAGTAAATACTGTTAATCTTCCAAACATGTTATCTAAGATAAAACTGCTTAAAACCGCTGATATATTATTTGGCAGCATCTTAATTTCTTTTGCAAAACTTTTTATTCGTCCTGAAAAAGAAATTCCTCAAAATATAAAGAGTATTTTACTTGTCAGGCCGGGAGGTATTGGTGACGCAGTACTTCTAATTCCATCACTAAAAATTTTAAAAAAACATTTTCCTGGGTCTCGTATTGATATTCTTGCTGAAAAACGCAATTCTGAAATTTTCAAAAACAACACTCTTATTACAAATCTTTATTTATATGATGATTTTAATACAAAGAATCCCTTAAAAGTATTAAAGAATAGCTACCAGGTTGTTATAGATACTGAGCAGTGGCATAAACTTACATCTGTTGTTACTTATCTGACAAAAGCGCCCATCAGAATAGGCTTTTCAACCAATGGCCGAACTGAAATGTATTCTCACTCCGTTGAATATAAACAATCTGACTATGAATCATTAAGTTTTTTAAATCTCGTTTCGGTTCTTACCGGTAAAAAACACAGGCTCAACATAAACGGTGGTTTTTTGAATAATAAAAATAAAATTGAAAATGAAGAATTCTTAAATTACAGGAAAAAATTTAAATTAATTATTGGGTTATTCACTGGTGCCACTGTTAAGGAAAGAAGATGGGGTGTGGAGAAGTTCGCAGAATTGGCTGAAAATTTAATATCTAAAAATTATGGCATTGTAATGTTGGGCGGAAGAGACGATCTTCGCGAAACTGCAGAAATAGATAAAATCTTAAAAAGTAAAGATTTTATAAACATGACGGGAAAAACTTCATTATATGAAACATCACAAATAATTGCTAATCTAGACCTACTTATAAGTTCAGATAGTGGGTTAATGCATATAGCATATGGAACGGGCACGTGCACCTTGTCACTATTTGGTGCGGGTATACAGAATAAATGGGCTCCTAAGGGGAAAAACAATTATGTTATAAATAAAAACCTTGCCTGCAGTCCGTGTACAAAATTTGGCTATACTCCTGATTGTCCAATCAGGGTTAAATGCCTAACTGAAATAAGTGCAGATGAGGTAAGCAGTAAAGCTCTTGAAATATTAGCAGGTTAAATACTTATTTGCAGAAAATCTTCTGCAAGAATTACCTGCGTGCCAGTCTCTTTATCAATCTGTTCAAAAATATTTTCAGAATCACAAACAGGGTACATATGAGTCAGAATTAAAATTCCTGGATTTACCTTGTTTGAAATTTTTATAACTTCTGATGGGGTCAGATGGCCCGTTCTTTTTAACCTGTCAGGAAGTGAACATTCAATCAGCAAAACATCACAGTTCATTGCAAAATCAATAAAACCCTCAAAATAATCAGTATCGCCCGAATACACAATGGATCTCTCTTCTGATTCGAGTCTAAATGCAAGACTGTTTTCTGTATGTCCGGTCTTTATTGTAAACAGGTTAAATTCATCAAAATTATATTCATGGTTATCTAATTCAGTTATTTCTGTATTGTCGGGATTTAACCAGTTTTGATAGTTATCCTGAATAGATTGTAGGAAGCTGCAAAATCCATTAGGACCCCACATATAAAGTTTTTTTGTTCTTTGTTTTTCTGCGGGGTATTTTGTTGCAAATAAGAACGGTATCAGATCGGCATTATGGTCGGGGTGCATATGCGTAATAAAGATATGATCTATATCAAGATAGTTTACTCCCGACTTTTCAAGTTTCCAGGTGACTCCATTTCCACAATCAAATAAAATTTTAGTTGATTCAAGAATAATCAAGTACCCGGATGATCCTCTTCTGCCTGATGGTATACATGTGCCGCTGCCTAAAATTTGTATTTCCATAAATTTAGATAAAAGTTAAAATTTGAATTAAGTTTATGCAACAAATTATAACCTTAATAACAGATTTTGGCTTAAAGGACAGCTTCGTTGGTGTAATGAAGGGAGTTCTTTATTCTATAAATCCAGATATTACAGTCGTAGATGTTAATCACAATATTACAAGACATAATATTCAGCAGTGTGCAATAAATCTTAAAAATTCCTATTCCTATTTCCCAAAAGGGACTATACATCTGGCAATTGTTGATCCAGGTGTTGGTACAGCCAGACATCCTCTGATTATAGAGTCAAATCAGCACTATTTTATAGGCCCTGATAACGGAGTATTCAGTTATATATTTGAAAATAATGATTGTACTGTTTACAGGATCACAGCAAATGAATATTTTCCTATAAATGTGAGCAGTTCATTCCATGGCAGAGATGTTTTTTCACCAATTGCTGCTCATTTATCAATATCTCGTAATCCTGAAAGATTTGGAGCAGTAATAGATGAATATGTTAGTATAGAAATAAAAAGACCTAAAATAGATAATAACAATATTTATGGTGAAATAGTTTATGTAGATAATTTTGGCAACATGATGACAAATATTGAAAATAAAGATGTTGAAAATGGCGATGAAATTTTTGTAGATGATATTTCAATTGGGAAACTATCGTTGTCTTACTCTGAGGGTAAAGCAGACACACTTATTGCTATTTATGGAAGTAACGGGACTATTGAGATTGCAATGAATCAGGAAAGTGCTGTGGGTAAATATAAAATACTGCCATATGTTAGAATAATAAAAAAGGAATGAATACTTAGGTTTCAAATGAATGAACAAAAATTAGATTTCAATAAACTAATTTCAGCTCTTCCCGAAAATCTTTTTGAATTTGTTAACCCCGATAACCCGGTTGAAAAAAGATTAATGGCTGCCCAGGGTGCAATACCACTTATTCCGGGCGATCTCGTACAGGTTCTTTTGTGTCTTATACACGATAGTGACGATAGAATCAGGGATGCAGCAAAAATATCTCTTGCTGATATTCCTGAGCAAACAATGTCAAACATACTGTCTGATGCAGGTACGTCAGCAGAATTTTTGGATTATATATCTAAGGAACATAACAATGAGGACTATATGCAGGCAATACTCCTTAATAACACAACAACAGATTCCACATACGCCTACCTTGCACAAAATGAACGTTCTCAGGTAAATCTTGAGATTATTGCACAAAATAAACAAAGAATAATGAGATCTCTTAATATTGTTGAAAGTTTAAGCCAGAATCCGTCCATAAGCCGGTCAACTATGGACAGTGTTTTATCTTTTATCAGTCTCTATCTTGAAAAGGATGAAAAGATAAAAAAGTTTTTTGAAAAAGATGATAAAGAATCTGAAATTGATGATGATTCAGTGGACCATAAAGAACCAGATGATGATTTTGATGAGATAGAGGAATCATTTCTTGATGATCTGGAAATACCCGATGATCTTTTAATTGATTACGAAGAAGATCAGGTAACAGAAGTTTTTCGTGATAATTTGGTAAATAAAGTAAGGACCCTTACAATTGCTGAAAAAATAAAATTATCAATTCAGGGTAATATGGAGATAAGGAGGATTCTTGTTAGAGACAGTAACAAGCTGATATCCAGTGCTGTCTTAAAAAATCCCAGAATAACCGATATGGAAATTATACTTATTTCTCAATCTAAAATTATAGATGAAGAAATATTAAGGAAAATTTCTGAAACACGTAGATGGACAAGGCATTACCAGGTCAAATCTTCTTTAGTACATAATCCAAAAACCCCTTTACATATTTCTCTCAATTTCTTAAGGCATTTGAGACATGTTGAATTAAAAAATATAATGTCTGACAGAAACCTTCCCGGTGTAATAAATCAGGCTGCTAGAAAAATCTTAAAGGAAAAGAGATAAAAGAATCAATAATGCCCAAAAAAATTGTAATTTCTCAAGATTATGCTGGGAAAAGAGCAGATATTATTATTTCCGACCTTTTTATAAACTTTAGCCGTTCGCAGATAAGAAAATATATAAAAATGGGAGATATTCTGATTAATAAAGAACAGTTTAAACCTTCAAGACTACTAAATGGAGGTGAAATTGTTACTTTTCATATCCCTGCTCCTGAACCTATAGAAGCGAAAGCTGAAAATATTCCACTAGATATTATTTTCCAAAATCCTGATTTTATAGTAATTAATAAACCTGCGGGCATAGTTGTTCATGCTGGTGCTGGAGTTAGCAGCGGAACACTTGTTAATGCTCTTCTTTTTCATTGCCGTGATCTGTCAGGAATCGGGGGAAAGATCAGGCCAGGAATAGTCCACCGCCTGGATAAGGATACTTCTGGGATAATTGTCGCAGCCAAAAACGATTACAGCCATTCACATCTGGCTTCCCAGTTCAAAGACAGGACTGTAAATAAGGAGTACCAGGCAATAGTACGGGGTGTTATAAAAGTAGATTCAGGTTCTTTTAGCTCAATAATCGGCCGCCATAAAAAAAGCAGAATTAAAATGTCGAGTATTACATCATCCGGGAGGGAATCCCTTACCGAGTGGACGGTTTTAAAGAGGTTTAGAAAAGCTACACTGGTGCAGGTTAATCCAAAAACCGGTCGTACACACCAGATAAGGGTTCATTTTTCGGAAAATGGGTATCCTCTTTTGTGTGATAATTTATATGGTAATAAAAAAAGTGATAAAGAAGTTGTCAATAATATAAGCAGCACTTTAAACAGGCATGCCCTTCATGCATATAAACTTGGGTTTACTGATCCAAGAGATGGTAAATACCTGGAATTTAAAGCAGAGATTCCGGATGATTTTAAAAATACTCTAACTTTAATGGAGTAATAGTAAAAGAATAAAATGAACTATATTAAATCAAGTATTTTATCGAATATTCCCTCGGTTAAACACGGCTTTATTTACCAGGAAAACCCATTGAATATTAGTGACATTTCAAAAAACATGGGATTTGATAATATAAAGACCGTAAAACAGGTTCATGGCAGTGATATTGTTTATTTAAATGATGTTAATAAATATGAAAAAAGCTATGAAGGTGATGCTATCGTTTCACACCTTAAAGGGTACGCGGTAGGGGTTTATACAGCCGACTGTGTCCCTATTTTAATTGTTGATACATATAATGGATACTTTGGTGTTATTCATGCAGGGTGGAAAGGAACACTCGCGGGTGTAACTGAAAAAGTATCTGATTATATAATCAGTGAGCTTGATTGTAAGTGTGAAAACATAAAAGCTGCTATCGGGCCATGTATAGAAAGTAAATGTTATGAGATTGGTACAGATATAGCAGATCAGTTTAAATCACGGTTTATAGACTCAAATTATTATTTAACAAAGAAAGAAGGAACTAAATACAATCTTGATCTAAGAAACGCCAATATCAAGCAGTTAAATAGTAAGGGTATTACAAGTGTAGAAATTGTGGATATCTGCACAAAATGTGATTTAAATTATCCATCATACCGCAGGGATGGAAAAAATGCAGGTAGAATGTTAAGTTTTATTGGTTTTATTTAGATTTGATAAATTAATGTTATTATAATCCCTTTGTATTTTTCAATTAGGAGGCAGTCATGGTACAGATTTTGTGTTGGTTAGATGTCGAAGATTACTGGAATATACACAATATGCATAAAAATAATGAGACACTTGATTACTATGCATACAGGTTTAGTGTAGATGATAGTTCCGAAGCTCCCGACCCTGTACCCGTTAATATACTAGTTGTAGAATTGATAAATTCAAAAATGGTGGTTGGATTTATACTTCCTTCCAATTATAAAATGGACAAGGAATTCAAACTTGGTTTTATATGCCAGGAAAAGCCGGATCAGGATATACCACTCGAATGTAAACTTTCGGATGAAGTAAAAACAGCACAGTATCCTGGTTCTGATTTAGACAGGATAGAATACATAGGATTTACCCTGGAAAAATTTTACGAACAAAAGGAAGTCAAATTTTATTTACATGACCTAAGGCCACCAAAACAGTAGATCGGAATAATTACCAGGAATTTAATATGAGTAAAAAGAATAAGATTGTATTAGCCTATTCTGGAGGCCTTGATACTTCAATAATCCTGAAATGGCTTGCAAAAGAGTATGATGCTGAAGTAATTGCATATGTAGCTGATTTAGGCCAGGGTGAAGATCTTGAAGAAGTTTATAACAAGGCTTTAAAGACAGGTGCAAGTAAAGTATACGTGGAAGATTTAAGGGAAGAATTTGTAAAAGATTTTGTTTTTCCTGCAATTAAATCCAATGCTATATACGAAGGTGTATACTTGCTTGGTACTTCACTTGCCAGGCCCCTAATAGCCAAAAGGCATATTGAAATTGCAGAGCAGGAAGGTGCTTTTGCTGTATCCCATGGGGCAACGGGAAAAGGTAACGACCAGGTAAGGTTTGAACTTACATTTTACGCTTTAAATCCTGATATACAGATTATTGCTCCCTGGAGGGAATGGGATTTTAAATCAAGGACTGATTTACTGAAATTTGCTGAAGAAAATGGTATTGATTCGGGTATTACAGCAGATAAACCATACAGCTGTGACAGGAACCTGCTTCATATAAGCTATGAAGGCGGTATTCTTGAAGATCCATGGAATGAACCTCCTGAAAGTATGTTTGAAATGACAGTATCTCCAGAAAAAGCACCGGATAAACCAACTTATATTGAGATAGAATTTTCTAAAGGAGAACCCGTTGCAATAGACGGAAAAAAATTATCCCCGAGGGAAATTCTTGCTGATCTGAACAGCATTGCCGGTAAAAATGCGGTCGGCAGGGTAGACCTTGTTGAAAACAGGTTTGTAGGAATGAAATCCAGGGGGGTATATGAGACTCCTGGCGGAACCGTTCTTCATGTTGCTCACCGTGCTCTTGAATCACTTACAATTGACCGTGAAGTTATGCACCTGAAAGATTCACTTGTACCTAAAATTGCCGAGCTTATATACTACGGGCTCTGGTACTCTCCGGAGATGGAGATGCTAATGGCTGCCGTTGAAGATTCCCAGAAAAATGTGGATGGAGTAGTCAGGCTGAAAATTTATAAAGGCAATACAATTGTTGTTGGACGTAAATCCGATAAGTCTCTTTATTCTGAAGACCTTGCCACATTTGAAGAAGACGAAGTTTATAACCAGGCAGATGCTACAGGTTTTATCAAACTGAATGCACTCAGGCTTAAGATGAGAAAAATTTTACAAAAATAATTCATGAAATCTGAGGACTTTGATTACAACCTTCCCAAAAATTTAATTGCTTCTTATCCTAAAGATAATCGGGATCAATCCAGGCTCCTGGTTTTAAATAAAGAAAAAAAATCCATTGACCATAAGAACTTTTACAATCTTACCGATTACCTTGTTCCGGGTGACCTGCTAATATTAAACAATACAAAAGTTATCCCTGCAAAACTGACAGGAGTGAGGGATGGTAAAGAGGTAGAACTTCTTTTAACCAACCGTATTAACAGTAGTGAATGGAATATGTTGATTTCGAAACCAAAATATGATTCTGTAATCAGTTTTCAAGACGGATTAACTGGAAAATTAGCAAAGGACAATCAAAATGAATGGGTGGTAGCTTTTAATAAGGATGCTGATGAATATATTGAGCACTATGGGAAAATGCCATTGCCCCCTTATATTGAACGTGAATCAGAGGAAAGAGATAAAGAAACCTACCAGACTATATATGCAAAAAAAGATGGAGCAATTGCAGCACCTACTGCCGGCTTACACTTTACAAGAGAACTTATGGATGATATTAGAAACCAATGCGTAGATATTAAATTTATAACTCTTCATGTTGGTGTTGGGACATTCAGGCCTGTTAAAACTGAAAAAATAGAAGACCATATAATGCACCAGGAATATGTTGAGATTTCCGAAGACACGTCCAGAGCTGTTAATTTTGCAAAAAAGAGTTCAAGAAGAGTAATAGCAGTAGGGACAACAGCTGTAAGGGCACTTGAATCTGCAGCGGATGAGGAAGGCATTATAAACCCGTATTCAGATTTTACTGATCTGTTTATATACCCTCCTTATAAGTACAAAATTGTGGATGCAATTATTACTAATTTTCACCTTCCAAAGTCAACACTGCTTATGCTGGTATCTGCTTTTTGCGGCAGGAAATTTCTTTTTAAATCCTATAATGCTGCTATTGAGGAAAATTACCGCTTTTTAAGTTATGGTGATTCAATGTTTATATACTAAATCGGAGAAATTTATTGGAAATAACAATTGATAATTTAAGTTACGGCGGGGCTGGAATTGGAAGGGTAGATGGCAAAGTGGTTTTTGTTGAAGGGGGAGTTCCGGGTGACAAATTAAAAATCAGATTAATTGAAGAAAAAGAAAGATACAGCAGGGCAGAGATTGAAGATTTTATTATTCGATCTGAAAATAGGGCAGAACCTGAATGTAAATATTTTTCAGACTGCGGTGGGTGTAACTGGCAGAATGTAAATTATAAAACGCAGCTTATAGAAAAGCAGCAAATTGTTTCTGACTCACTTCAGCGGATTGGAAAACTTGCTGAATATGAATTGGACAACATTACATCATCTCCGAAAGAATATGGTTACAGGAATAGAGTCTTATTAACAGTTTATAAAGAAAATGATGAATACAGGATTGGTTATTTTGAAGAAGGGTCTAACCGAAATGTATCAATAGACAGATGTGTTATTGCCTCTGATGAAATAAACGCCGTGATCAGTTTACTGATCAATTATTTTGAGAACCACAAAACTTTAATTATTCCTATTGATAAAATTTATCTGCTAAGCAGTGATAAAAAAATATCAATCTCCTTTCTACAATCGGAAAAGAGCCACAAATCCGAATCACAGGAAATAGTACAGAATCTTATCGAATATATAGAAAATAATTTAGCCGGCATCTCCGTTGATCATAAAATTGAGTATGAGTTTATGGGTTACCAGTTCACATCAAGCCCCTACCTTTTTAACCAGGCAAATTATGAAATTAACAAGGATATCATACATACTGTGGCAGGCTGGATAGAACCCGTTAGAAAGAACAGTTTGCTTGATCTTTACTGCGGAATAGGAAATTTTTCAATTGCATTTTCAGAAAACTTCAAAAGCATAACAGGCGTTGATTCAAGTAGTGATTCAATAAAGCTTGCCAAAAGAAACGCTGATGTAAATGACCTGGTTAATATTAATTTTATTCACGGTAAATGCCGGATATATATTGAAAAACTTAAGGAGGCTCCGGATATTCTTCTGGTGGATCCCCCGAGGAACGGGATTAAAGAGCTTTTAGTACATATAAACAGGATAAAGCCCAAAAACATAATTTATATTTCCTGCAATCCCACAACGTTATCCAGAGATTTGAAGGTATTAACAGAATCAAACTATAAGATAAACAGGATCAAACCTTTTGATATGTTTCCCCAGACTTATCATGTTGAAATTGCTGCATGGCTTGAGTTAATTTAATTTCATATTGCATTTTCATCTTCCAGCCATTTAATAGTTTTAGAGAAAATTATTTCAGGTGGCAGAGGATTAAAATTAATTTCCCTCTTTGCTTTAGATGAATCTACAAACCAATACTTAGTTGCATATTTTATAACACTACTATCAAAAATTGGCTCAAGATTAAATTTCTCCATTAAAATTGAAATATATTTTACTGGGTGATTAATAATAAAATTTGGTAATTTTGTTATTTTTTTATTCTTATTAGCAATGGATAAAATCGTTTTTGTTATCTCTTCTATTGTTAAATTTTCTCCACCTAAAATATATTTTTCACCATTTCTACCCATGGTAAGTGAATTTAATATTCCCGTAACAACATCATCAACATATACAACAGAAGTCCCCCCCTTCCAAACCATAGGAGTTTTTATTAAATCCACCAGGTTCTTAGCAGTTTCCCAGCCATCTTCCCCGTATACTTCTGCAGGAAGACAAATAACAACAGGTAGATTCTTGTTTTGAAAATAGTCCAGTGCAATTACATCAGCATCATATTTTGATTCTGCATAATAGTAGCCTTTATTCTTTAGATCAAAGGCTGCAGTTTCATCGAGGGGGAAATTAACATCTGTTGTAAAACCTAATGATGCAATGGAACTTACCTGAACAAATTTTTTAATATTACAATCAATTGCTGCTTCGCACAGATTCTTTAATCCATTTACATTTATATTATGAAGGTCGGGGTCATTTCTATAGGTTACTTTTGCAGCAAGGTTAATTACAGCGTCACAATCTTTTATTGCCTGATTTATATCTTCGGGGTTTGATAAATCACCGAAATAAATTTCGAGGTTTTCTATTATATCTTTAAAGTTTGATAATAGTTTTTCATCGGATGTTTTTCTTGCAAGAATTCTTATATTTTTAATATCCTTATTATTGCTAAGTGTCTTAATTAAATGTCTACCAATAAATCCTGTAGCACCTGTAATCAATATTTTGTTAAACATAATAATTTTTTCCACAACTAAAAATACATTAAGATGATTTTGCTTATAAAGCATAAATAATTTATTCTACCTATATTGTTATAAGGAGATATAAATGTCAATTGTCGTAACAGGTGCAACAGGGTTTATAGGTTCTCACATCGTACGAAAACTTGTTGAAAAAGGCGAGAGCGTAAAGGTACTGGTCAGAAAAACCAGTAATACTAAAAATATTGACGATTTAAATATTGAGAAAGTATACGGTGATGTACTTAACAAAGAATCTTTAGTAACTGCTTTTACCGGATGCAAAACCCTATATCATTCGGCTGGCCTTGTTTCTTTTAAAAGGTCAGATTATAAAAAGATGATCGATGTAAATGTAACGGGTGCAGAAAATGTTTTATCTGCTGCGATGGAAGCAGGTGTAGATAAAGTACTATTTACAAGCAGCGTTGCAGCAATAGGGCCTGAAACTGAAGACAGTTTAATAAGTGAAAATACCAAATTTAGTATTTACGATAAAGAAATCGGATACATAAATGACAAGTATGATGCCGAGCAGGTTGCAAGGGATTTTATAGAAAAAGGACTGCCCGTGACTATCTTAAATCCTTCTGTTGTATTGGGTCCAGGCGATGTAAATTTGTCGAGTTCTGCTTCTGTGCTTTGGTACTGTAAGAAAAAATTCCCCGGATATATGGATGGTACACTTAATATTGTGGATGTAGAGGATGTTGCTGAGGGCCATATTCTTGCAGCTGAAAAAGGTAAAACGGGCGAACGATATATTCTGGCTAATTCAAACCTTACTGTGTTCGAATATTTTAAACTTCTTGAAAAAGTGTCGGGGATTAAAGCACCGGGGATAAAAATACCCTACCAAATGGCTTATGCCACGGCATTTCTTATGGAAAGGGTTATTGGTAAATCTTTTCCCAACTATACAACCATGGACCTTGACTCTGTTAAACTTTCCAAGTTCAACTGGTATGTAGACAACAGTAAAGCAATCAGAGAACTTGGTTTTACCACGACACCCGTGGAGGAAACACTAGAAAAAACTATAAGCTGGTTTAAAGAGAACGGTTTATTAAGTTAACATTCTGGTAAAATTTATTTTTTCATTTAATATTTCTCATGCCTGGAAATAGTTTTGGAAGATTATTTAGAATTTCTACCTGGGGAGAATCACATGGTAAAGCTGTGGGGGTTGTATTAGATGGTTGTCCTCCCGGTATAAAAATATCTGAAGAAGATATTCAATATGAACTTGACCGCCGAAGGCCCGGACAGAGCAGGATAACAACCCAGAGAAATGAGCCTGACAAAGTGGAAATACTTTCCGGTATTTTCAAAGGTAAAACCACAGGTACTCCTATATCCATGATTGTATGGAACACCGATGCCATATCAAAATCTTATGAAGACATTAAAGATACCTACAGGCCTGGGCATGCTGATTTTACCTATGACCAGAAATATGGATTTCGTGATTACAGGGGAGGAGGCAGGTCTTCAAACAGGGAAACAGTCGGGAGAGTCGCAGCCGCAGCAATTGCAAAAAAAATACTTAATAAAAAAGGGATTGTTACAACAGGTTATGTTAAGCAAATTGGTAATATAGTCGCAGAAAAAATTGATTTTAAACAGATTGAAAAAAATGCTGTCCGATGCCCGGACAAATTAAAGGCAAAAAAGATGTATGACCTGATTGATAAAGTCAGAAAAGATGGAGACTCGATCGGGGGTATTGTCGAAATAGTAACAACTGGCATGCCCAAAGGATTAGGGGACCCTGTCTTTAATAAACTTGACGCAGAACTGGCATCAGCACTTATGGGGCTTGGAGGAATAAGGGGTTTTGAAGCAGGCCTCGGGTTTGAGGTTGCTGAAAAAAGAGGTTCTGAAGCAAATGATCTAATGTATAAAAAGAGAAATGGCACTCTTGGGTTTAAATCGAACAATGCTGGGGGAATGCTTGGAGGTATTTCAAACGGGGAAGATCTAATTGTTAGAATTGCTATAAAACCGACATCTTCTATTTCAAAAAAACAGGTAACTGTTGATAAAAAGGGAAACAGAAAGGAACTTGTCGTAAAAGGCAGACATGATCCTTGTCTTTGTCCACGTGCTGTTCCTATTGCAGAAGCTATGGTAAATCTCGTACTTGTAGACAATATTTTGATATCAAAATCTACCAAAATATAGCTCTATTCTTATTTTGTACTTCCATCTAAATTAATTATAAAAAATACAACAAATTCAGGAAACTAGGTTTATAATTATAAAGTTAATTCTAATCTTTTGGAGGATGAGAATGCTTAATAGTTATATTAAAGGATTATTTATATTCCTTATTCTGGTTTTTCCTCTTGGTGCAGTTGCGCAGGATACACAATCTGACGTAGAAGCGTTAAAAAAACAGATTGAAGAGATGCAGAAACAGAATCAGGAGATGATGAAAAAGATCCAGGAGCAAAACGCTAAACAGATATATGATTTGCAGCTACAGATAAGCGAACTCGAACAAAAAAAATCTGTAACTGAAAGTACTTCCGGTAAAACGGTTGTAATAGATGAAGAAAGCCTGAATAAAAAAATCGAAAAAAGCGTGAATGATAATTTAGTTTCAAGAACAAAGGACTGGTTTAATTTTTCATTCAGCAATGATTTCCCAAATTATTATAGAACCAGAGCAAGATTTATCAATAATGGTACATTCCTTAGTGCAGCTAATGCTAAAGATGAAGTGTTTTTTGTTGATTCACGACTGTTGGTTTCTCCGCAAATAACAATGGGGGAAAATTTACACTTAAGGGCCCAGTTTGATATTGCAAAGAATATTATTTGGGGTGGATTAGGTGACCAATTGATTTCTGATAAAGTTTATAACGCACCATCACCCGGTGACTCATTTAAAGGAGCAGTATTAAGAGATGTTACCGATACACAAACCGGAAATATAATATCTCCAACGGAGAATGTTGATTTAGTTGATATAAGATCACTTTATATGGTTGCAAGAATAGAATATGGTGAATTTTGGGTTGGGAGATTCCCATTTGACTGGGGTTTAGGAATATTTAACAATGCTGGTTCAATGCCGGATCAGGACCTTGGAAGTATTGTAGATAGATTAGAATTTGATACTGCGCCATTAAGTTTATTAGATGAGAGATTTGAAAATCTTCTTTTTGCGTTTATTGTGGACAGATTAAGTGAAGGTCTTAGTATTGGAAATTTTGATGAAGGTGACGGATGGGATGTAGGACTTGCATTATTGTATGAAGATCCAAAGTTAACACTTGGTGCATACATGTTTGGTATTTTTCAAAACAATTTTAGTATTTCTGAAGGTATAACAGCGAATCTTGATCCTGGTATAAACTCGTCACTATTTGGAAGTTATGTATATGATGAAATGAGATTTTCTTTTGAATTTCAAAATATTTTTGGCGAAATTAATAATATAAGTGAGCCGTTAAATGAAATATTGGGAAGTGAGAGTATTAATATTAGTGCTGAAAATATTTCATTTGTAGCTCGTGCAGAGTATCATCCTCCATTTAGTTCCATATATGATGCTGCAATTGAATTTGGATTTGCCAAAGGAGATGATGCTAGGACTCCAGATGATCTTGAAGGAAATTTATTATATTTTAATAATGCATATGTAATAGACAGCTTAATGTACAAACATATTGTTCCATCTGTTTATGCATTGGAAGGTAGTGTTATAAATTCATACTACTTGAGAGGTTGGAGTACTTTTAAACTTAATGATTCACTCTATTTAACACCTCAGGCTATTATTGGCTTTGTTGAAGAAGAAAATGCACTTGCACTTAATCTATTTGAACCACTTCCTGCAGTTGATAGTTATCTTGGGACTGAAATTGAAGCTACTTTAACTTGGAAATTGCGAGATAATCTTTGGTTTGATCTTATTGGGAGCCTTGTATTTGCTGGAGGAGGATTAAAAGATTTAATGTCACAAAGGGCTTTCATTGAAGGTGCGGTAGATTCACTTGATGATGCAAATCCACCTGATTATCCATATGCAATTACAGGTAGGTTTATTTTTACATTTGATGATATTGTGGATAGGTGGAGAGGTTCAAGTACAACGAAAAAAAGAGCATGGTTTAATGAAATTAATTTATAATCAAGTAAGTTAAGACATTTTCTAAAAATATTATTGATTTTATTCAGGGGTAAATTTGTCGGATTCGGGAATAGAAAGACGAAAAAATGGTAGGGTAAAGTACGAACTGAATGTTTCATTTCAGGGTACTTCCAGGGGTTATTTGGAATCATACGATATAAGTGCGTTTGGAATGTTTCTTAAAACCGAGAAACCACTTCCTCTTGAATCAAAACTGTTTATTACTTTTACACTTCCTGAAAGTCCAGCACCAATTAAAACTTACGGAAAGGTAGCCTGGATAAACCAAGGACAATCTGATGACGGGCAACCTGAGGGAATGGGTATCCATTTTCTCAATATTTCTGAATTTAACCGGAAGAGACTGGAAAAATTTCTTACCACATCTATGCCTTTCGAAATAAAAATAAATTCGGAAGACCACACTCTTTTTGATTTTTCTCATGCCTCAAAAGAAAATTTTCAGATGCGTTCCGAAAAACTATATTCTTATATTAGCGATATGGAAGAGAAGGGATACTATACGTACAGAAGACCCTTAACATCATCGGCAAGTAATAAAGTGATGGTTTACGATGAAAAACTGAATAAAGAAAAAGAAATGATAATGCTTGCCAGCAACAACTATCTTGGCCTTGCGGATCATCCCGAAGTAGTAGAAGCCGGAAAGAAAGCTATTGAAAAATATGGGCTTGGAACTGCCTCAGCGCCAATGCTCTCGGGTACTTTTGAACTCCATAAAGAACTGGAAGAAAAAATTGCAAAATTTATTGGTGCTGAAAAAGCGATAATTTTTCCATCTGGATATTCTGCCAGTGTTGGAACAATTTCAGGAATTATAAGGAATAATGATGTTGTATTTATTGACCGTATGGCACATGCTTCACTGATTGACGGGTGTCTTATGAGTGGGGTAAGGTTCAGGACATTCAGACATAATGATGTTAAAAACCTGGAAGTCCTCTTGTCTAAAGCAGACCCGAAGGACGATAAACTAGTTGTAGTTGAAGGTGTTTACAGTATGGATGGCGATCTGCCTCCACTTCCAGAAGTAGTTGAACTAGCAAAAAAATACAACGCAAAGATTCTACTAGATGAGGCTCATGCAATTGGAGTATTAGGAGATAATGGGAAAGGTTCAGCAAGTCACTTCGGTGTAGAAGGTGAAATAGATATTACTCTCGGGACTTTTAGTAAATCCCTTGGGCAAATGGGAGGATTTGTTGCCTCTTCAAAATATATTGTAAATTACCTAAGACATTACGGAAGGTCTTATTTCTTTTCTGCAAGCCCTCCCCCTGTAATAATTGCAGCTGTACTCAAAGCCCTAGAACTAGTTCAAAGATATCCTGAATTACAAAAACAACTTTGGGAAAATATAAATTATTTTAAATATGAATTGAATAGTATGGGTTTTAATACAGGAGAGTCTAATTCTGCCGTTATACCGGTTATTGTAGGAGATGAAAAGACACTTAAAAAAATGAGTGTACGAATGGATCAAGAAGGTATATACGTTAACCCCATACCTTACCCTGCTACTCCTAGGGACAATACCCTTTTCAGAATAAGCCTGATGGCTACTCACAGCAGGGAGGATCTGGATTATGCACTTAGTGTATTTAAGAAAGTGGGTACGGAGTTTGGTATAATAAATAACAAAAAATCTTCCGAAATAACTGCTTAATTATCAACTATTGTAATTCTTGTTTATTTACCAATTTGTGCAACAAGCATGAAAAAAAATTGATATAATTATCTTGGGTTATATTTTAGGGAATTCAATCACATTATAAATAATATTCAAATATGAAGAATAAACTTTGGAAAGGATTATTGGTGTTTTTAATAGTTGTCTCTTTTTTTATGGCGATTGGCACCCTTGTAATATCTTTTAAATGGATAAACAAGAGTTTTCCTGGATTTCTCCTATACAACAACCAGATGATTTCTCAGACTACACTACCAAACTGGTATGATAAGGATAATCCACAGTTTAACTTTCTAGACAAAGTAATTGCAGTTGACGGTTATAAAGTAGACAGCTCTCTAGAAGTGTCAGAAATAATTTCAAATAAACAACCCGGTCAATCAGTTCAAATTTTACTCCTCAGAAACAATGAATTTATCCATTCAGAAGTAACAGTTAAGAAATTTACATTAAGTGACTACATGCAGACATTTGGGATACAGTTGTTTGTAGGACTGGTAATTTTACTTACAGGGCTATTTGTATTCCGGCTTAAACCAGATCTTTTATCAAGTCATATTATTTTGTTACTATGCATTTCCCTTGGTAACTGGTTCATTATAGATGTAAATTATCTAACTAGTTACTCATTTATATATGATCTTAATTATTCTTATATGTTCCAGGTTTTTGTACCGGCGTTTTTTGTATTACTTGCTTTTGTATTTCCTGAACCAAAGAAATATTTTGTTAAAAGGTACTGGATAGCATTTATACCCATATTGTTTTCATTAGCCCTTTTCTTGGTCCAGCTTTTTTACAGAAATGATCAGATAATTTGGCCGATGCTCGATACAATTGTATGGATAAGTACCGCCGTTGGAGCACTTTTCTTAACTTTTTCACTTTCATGGGATTATTTTAAGGCCAAGAATTTGCTTTTTAAGAAAAGAGCACAAGTGGGCTTGCTCGGGACATTAATTGGATTTTTTGCACCTGCGGCTCTTGGTGTGTTAATAATAACCTATGGTTATGAGAATATTAGTCTGCTTACAATTCCTGTTCTCTTTTTCCCTATATCTCTTGCATATGCGATTGTAAAACATAAACTTTTCGATATTCATGTCATAATTCAGAAAGCTCTTGTTTATGGGCTATCAAGTGGTGCTGTTGCAGCAATATTTATTCTTCCTATCTTCCTTTTTAATCTTATGTTCTCAACAGAAAATTTGTGGAAAAATCCTGTATATCTGCTATTTCTCAGTATTGCTTTAGTATTTGTTGTTAACCCCCTTCAAAACATAGTTCAGCGTTTTATAGATACTATATTTTTCAGAAAAAAAATAGATTATGCCAAAACATTCACACAATTTGGCGACAAGCTGTCTTCATTGTTAAGTATGGAGGAAATATCTAGTGAACTTATGTACACAATCAACAAGAGTCTATTTGTTGAAAAGGCATTTTTATTTATTAAAAACAAAGAAACGGGGAATTATCTTTTAAATTCAACTATTCCACAGGGTGAGGATATGGCCCAGGAGTCTTCCCAAAAAATCGAAGGGAAAAACATTCTTGTTGAGTTTTTATATGGGGATCAAAAAGAGATATTTGTAGAGGATGTTATAACAGAAAAAAAATATGCTGAAAGAAGGATTGGACTGCTTAAAACTTTTGCAGATTATTCCTCATCGTTAATTGTTCCTTTGTTTTTTAAATCCGATCTGCTTGGAATACTTTTCCTTGGAAACAAGAAATCAGGGCAAATGTTTACAACTGAGGAAATAATATTTGCAAAAACTATTGCAAACCAGGGCGCTATTTCTCTTGAAAACTCTTTTTCCTTCGAATTGGTGCAGGACTATGCCGACGAGGTAGAGGAAAAGAACAAACAGCTCAAAAATGTGCAGGCACAGTTAATACAGGCAGAAAAAATGTCGGCTATAGGTCACCTTGCTTCAGGTATTGCCCATGAAATTAGAAACCCCTTAAATATAATAGAAGGGGCCAGATATTACCTTTCTTCCCTATTTTCAAATGGGAGTGAGGACGGTGTTGCGCAGGAATATCTTGAATATATTCAAAATGAAGTTATCCGAACAAACAGGCTTATTGATTCACTTCTCGATTTTTCAAAATTTAAAGAATCTAATATTGAAAATATAAATATTAACAACGTTATAGAAAATGTATTAATATTATCTAGGAAGCAGTTAAGTGACAGTAATATAAAAATTAAGAAAAACTTAGATGAAAAATTACCAATACTTAAAGGAGATTCTAATCAATTATGGCAGGTGGTAATAAATCTTTTAATGAATTCCGTACAGGCTATAAACTCTATCCCAAATATGGATGTGGATGGAGAAATTGTCGTGGAATCAGGGATTTATTCAAAATCTGACAATGATCAGCAGGATCATCTTTATTTGAAGGTAATGGATAATGGGTGTGGAATAAGGGAAAAGGATCTATCAAGTATTTTTGATCCATTTTATACAAATAAACCTGAGGGTACTGGACTTGGACTTTCAGTAAGTTATAAAATTGTTGAGTCTCATAGCGGCAGCATGCTTGTAACGAGTGAAGTTGGGATTGGTACAAGTTTTATGGTTGAACTGCCAGTTATCAACCGATTTAGTGGAGAAGAAGTGAATGGACAAAAAGAAAATCTTAATAGTTGATGATGAACTATTAATTCTCAGAATTATAAGCGATATTCTTAGCAAAGAAGGATATGAAGTTAAGACTGCAATTAACTATTTTAATGCATCGCAGCTGCTGGATGCAGAAAAGTTTGATGTTGTGATAACTGACATCCGTATGCCGGAAAAAAGCGGTATTGACCTTCTTACTCATGTAAGAGAAATTAATTCCGATATTCCCGTTATATTAATGACTGGATTTGCAACTCTTGAGTCTGCTGTTGAGGCGGTGAAGCAGGGAGCATTTGATTATCTTACAAAACCTCTTGATTTTAATAAATTAAAAAGAATTGTATCTCACTCAATAGAAAGATTCGGCTTGCTTTCTTCAAACAAAAAACTTGTAAAGGAACTTCAGGAAGTAAATTCCAATCTTGAAATCAAAGTTAGTGAAAGAACAAGAGATCTGCATAATATTTTAAATAGTGCAAATGAAAGTATTGTTACTACTGATAATGATTTAATAATAAAAACAGTAAATCCCAAAACCATAGAAATATACGAAAAGGATTGTGTTGGTAAGAAACTAGACGAACTAATTGGTGGTATAAACTTTGAAACTATAATTCCTAAAATTTTAAGAAACTCTACATATGTAACAAAACATGAAGTTAAGTATGGGGAAAAACACCTGGAAATAAGCTTGTCACAGCTTATCGATTTTGATACAAAGGAATCATTTGGTGTAATAGTAATTACAGATGATATAACAGAAAAGAAGAAGCTCGAAATTCAGCTTCTTCAATCAGCAAAGATGTCAGCAGTTGGCCAGCTGGCAGCTGGTGTGGCACATGAATTTAACAATGTATTGTCGGGAATTGTAGGGTACACCAGTCTCGCTATGTCGAGAAATGAAGTTGACAAAATCCGAGAAGACCTTGCCGTCGTGGACAAAGCATCAAACAGGGCGATAGAGGTTGTTAGGAAACTACTTGCATTCTCTAGACAAAAAGATGAAAAATACACACTTAGCAATATTGATGAAGTAATAGATGACTCACTATCACTTGTTAATAATACTCTAAGTAAAGAAGGCGTTAAAATAATCACACATTTTGGCAAGACACCTCCTGTAAAAGTAAATCAAAATGAGATTCAGCAGGTAGTACTCAATATGGTGATCAATGCTAAACATGCAATAGACGAAAATTCAAATCTTTCACATGATGATAAAGTAATAGGTGTTACAACAGAAGCGGTAGATGGATTTGTAAAAATGGATATTTCAGATACCGGCGTCGGTATTCCGCATGAGAATTTACCTAAAATATATGAGCCGTTTTTTACTACAAAAGACAAATATGCTAAAGAGCCGGGTACAGGACTTGGCCTGCCGATTACTTACGCAATTATAGAAAGGCACGGCGGAAGTATCGATGTAGACAGTGAGGTAGGAAAGGGGACAACATTTACAATCTGGATTCCTTTTGACCAGCCTTTTCCAAATGGTAATGTTCCACAGATCATCGATATGAATGGAAAAGAAGAGATCGAATCAGCACGAAAAGCAAATATCCTTGTAGTTGACGATGAACTTTATATAGGAGATCTAATAAAGGATTCACTTAAAGAACAAGGCCATAATGTTACCGTCTTAAATAATGGCGAAGAGGCAATAGAAAAATTTAAGGAACACCATTACGATATTGCATTTGTTGACTATATGCTTCCCGGATGCACAGGGATTGAAGTAATAAAACATATAAGAGGACATAATCCGCACACTTCTCTCATCCTTATTACAGGTAGTGTAAATTCCTCTGTTGCTGAAACAGCAGTGGCAGAAGGGGCTAATTCCTTTTTACAAAAACCCTTTACATTTGACCAGATCAGAAATGTAGTTTCAACTGCTATAGGCCAATACAACTGATTTTTTAATGAGTAAAACTTTTAATATCTATGCAGATAATGATAATGTCTATTCAGGCTGCTTCGACGAAATCCCATCCGAACATAAAGAAAAAATTACAGAAGCATTAGAAGAATGGGGAGATATTCTAAGTAAAAGCGGCTTAAATGAAACGATTTATTCCCTCTTGTTCTGGTATAATGAAAAGGTTTATATTTGTAGAAAATGCGATGTAAGATCAAAGGAAGAAGGCAATTGTAATTCCTGCGGTGAGTTGCTCACAGAATCATTTGTTCACAAACGTAATGAAAAAATTGACAACCTGCTAAACTATATAGGGATGTTAACTCGGCTGGAGATAATGTAATGAAATTAATTGTAAAAGGCCAGGTATTCCCCAAGGTATGGGAAATTGCCAACAGTGTAAAAAAGCTGAGGGATGAAAGAAAACAGGTAAACCTTGGTGCATCATCGGTTGGTATTTCGGTATATGAAGTTGAGCTTCCTGGGTCGTCGAAAATGTCGGGGAATTTTATTTACACACCCCAGGGAGTTAGGCTTTATTTTTTTGAAGGCAATCAATACGGGATAGATTATCTTATTTCTGAAATAGATAACGACCCTATTACCACGAAACATTTTAACTAAATCTTTATTTTCCGAGTAACTCAGTTGCTTTTGTAACTCCAGCCCCAAAGTTAAAATCATGTCCAAGAGATTTTAGTGTTGATTCAATTGCAGAAATAATAGCTATTGTATCAGCTGCTTCAATATCACCGATATGTGAAAATCTAAAGATCTTACCTTTGGCCTGGTCCTGCCCGCCGGCAATTGTCATCCCAAAGTTTTCTTTTAGTCCCTTTACTATTGGCCCTGCTCCAATGCTTTCAGGTGCAATTCCAACGGTAAGTGCAGTGCTGTGAGATTCTTTGGCAAAAAGTTCCATGTTCATTGCTTTTAGTGCTTCTCTTGAGGCATGTGAAAGATTAGCATGCCTGTTGTGCAAATTATCAAGACCTTCGGCCCTGAATCTTTTTAAAACTTCATTAAGTCCGATAATAAGTGTTACAGCAGGTGTCCAGGGGGTTGTATTTTTTTCAGCGCTTTTTAATGCTGCCTTAAGATCAAAATAAAAATTAGGAAGGTCTGAAGTCTTATTGAATTTCCATGCTTTTTGGCTGAGTGCAATAAATGCAAGTCCTGGTGGAAGCATAAAGGCTTTTTGAGAACCACCGACTAATACATCTATACCAAGTTTATCAAAATTAAGAGGAAAAACACCTACTCCTGTAATACCGTCAACTATAAGAATTACTTCGTTTCTTTCATTAGTGATTTTAGCAATTTCGTCTGTCGGGTGTTTTATACCTGTGGATGTTTCACTTGCCTGCACAAGTACTGCCCTTATTGAGGGGTCATTATCAAGTGCTTCTTTTACTTTTGCCGAATCAACCGCAGTTCCCCATTCGACAACTATTTCCTCGACTTCAAGTCCATAGGCATTAGCTATTTTTCCCCATCTTTCTCCAAATTTACCACCATTAATAACAAGGACTTTATCTCCACTTGAGAGTGTATTAACAATAGCAGCTTCCATAGCGCCGGTTCCAGATGAAGCTAGTACAAATACTTCTTCTTTTGTCTGGTATATATATTTTAATCCGTCTCTTACCTCTTCAAAAATGTTTTCAAATTCGGCGGTCCTGTGATGGATAATGGGTTTAGCCATTTCAATCAATACTTCACTTGGTACTGGGACCGGGCCCGGAGTAAATACATATTTTTTCACAATAAAATTCTCCCTAATAAGAGTTGTTAAAAATAAAGAAGCGACTAATCTACCTTACATCAGGTGGAAATCAAACTTTGATTGCCATTACAAGTGCGTATATTATATATTTTATTTTTCGAGGTAGAAATTAATGAGTGAAGACGCAAGATACGACATAAAAGAGCTTAAAATCAGAATAAAATCTATTGGAGACTCTCTTTGACCTTCCTGGCAAAAAATTCAGGATAAATGAAATAGAATCCATGGCAGGGGAGACCGATTTCTGGGACGACCGCAATAAAGCCCAGTCTATACTAAAAGAACAGGCATCACTAAAGGATTCTGTTGAAAGCTGGCAGGCTTTAAATAATGACTTTGATGATGTGGAAACCCTTCTTGAACTTTCCAAAGAGGAAAACGATGCCGAACTCAAGACTGAAGCTGATCTAAAGTATTATGAAATTCTCGAAGCTGTAGAAAAGTTTGAATTTAAAAAAGTACTCGGTGATGTTGATGACATTCGAAATGCCATTGTTTCAATAAATTCCGGTGCAGGTGGTACAGAAGCACAGGACTGGGCAGACATGCTTTTTAGAATGTACTTGAGATATGCCGAGGGTAATGGTTTCAAGACTCAGCTACTTGATTTACAGGATGGAGATGAAGCTGGAATTAAGAGTGCTACAATAATCGTTAATGGTGAATACGCATATGGTTATATGAAAGGAGAAAGCGGTGTTCACAGACTAGTTAGGATTTCCCCATTTGATTCCAACAAACGAAGACATACATCTTTTGCGTCTGTATATGTTACACCTGAAGTAGATGATACAATCGAAATAGATATTGATGATAAAGACCTTCGGGTGGATACTTTTCGTGCAAGCGGTAAGGGCGGGCAACATATAAATAAAACAGATTCTGCAATAAGGATTACGCATTTGCCAACCAATATTGTTGCCAGTTGTCAGAATGAAAGATCACAGCACCAAAACAGGGCAAATGCTATGAAGATATTAAAAGCAAAGCTTTATGAGATGGAACGTGAAAAGCAAAAAGACCTCTTGGACGAGAAAAATGCTACAAAAATGGAGATTGGCTGGGGCAGCCAGATAAGGTCATATGTACTTCACCCCTATAGAATGGTTAAGGACCACCGTACAAATTTTGAAGACAGCAATGCAGATGCCGTACTTGACGGGGAACTGGAAAAACTCATAAAAAGTTATCTGCTGTTTAATTCTTCAGAGAATCAAGTTTAATAATAATATTCGGAGTCAATATTGAAAGTTGGAATAATAGGAAAAAGAAATCAAAAGGAACTCAATGGGATTGTTAGAGATCTTGTAGAGTGGCTTGATGGGAATAAGGTCGATTACCTTGTAGACAGTGAACTGGGTAAAAATCTCAAACTCAAAAAATCTGTAAAACAGGCCGATATACCAAAAAAGGTGGATCTGGTAATAGTGTTTGGTGGTGATGGTACATTCCTAAGTGTTTCAAAGCAGGTCAATGAATATGATATTCCAATACTCGGTATTAATTCAGGCAGCCTGGGTTTTTTAACCGAGTTTACCTTAGATGAGTTATACCCCATCATGGAAAATATTATAGTAAATGATTATGAAATTGAAGAAAGGAGTATGCTTTCTGCTTCCGTTTATAAAAAAGGTAAGAAATTTGGCACCTACACGGTATTAAACGACCTTGTGATTAATAATGGGAAGGTCTCTAGAATTATAGACCTTGCGATTTATGCAGAAGGGAATCATATTACAACATTTAAAGCTGATGGCATTATTTTTTCCACACCGACCGGATCTACTGCATATTCACTATCTGCAGGCGGGCCGATTGCACATCCTACACTTCCAATAACACTGGTTACCCCAATCTGCCCCCATATCCTGACTAACAGGCCACTAGTTGTTTCAAATGAAATGGAAATAATGGTAAAGGTATTAACAGAAGGCAGTTCTTATCTTACCCTCGACGGAAAGGAAACTGTCAAAGTGGAGCTCAATGATGAAATCAGGTTAATAAAGTCGGATTCAACTGTTAAATTAATCAAATCACCATTCAGGGACTACTTTTCTATCCTGAAAACAAAACTTATGTGGGGAGAAAGGTATGGCAGACTTAACGGATAGCAACTTCCTGCATGACTGGGTCGTACGGACAATCGCAGCAAAATACTCCAGAATTTATACAGACATTAAAATTAATCCCGGCGAAGAGCAAAACTTTGAATTTAACGGTACATATCCAGATGTTGTTTTTATTAATTACGAACAGGTTACTCAAATCCTTGAAATAGAGACTTCTGACAATGTAAATGAAGAAAGGATTGAGCACTGGAAAAAAATGTCAGAACTTGGAGCCCAGCTTGTAATCCTTGTGCCAAAGGAATCTGAGAAGAAAATGAGGAATTTATCTTTTGACAGCGGCCTTGCTGCAAAAGTAAAGATTGGTACTTTTGATGTTGATATTAAAATCTGAATCAAATCCTGAGTACAAATAAAATATAGAACAATGAGGAGTTTTGGAAAATGATCAAACTTATTATGTGTTTAACCAGGCGTCAGGATATAACCCGTGAGGAATTCAAAGAATATTGGGAAAACAAGCATGGGCCATTTTTTATGAGTAATGCTGATGTAATGGGCGCTAAGAAGTATGTTCAATCTCAAACAATTAATTCACAATTAAATGAAGGTATGAGAGCTTCAAGAAATATGCTGCCTGAATATGATGGGGTTGCCGAGGTTTGGTTTGAATCGGAAGAAGCTCTTATGGAGGGGATGAGTTCACCAGAAGGCCAGAAGCTAGGTGCTTTATTGCTGGAAGATGAAAAGAATTTTATTGATCACACAAAGTCTTCAGCCTTTATTGTAGAAGAGCGAGAATTTTGATATGCAATGATTTAGTTCACTGGTCTTTATATTCATCTTAGCAATTATGATCCCGACTATTTTTCTAGACATTATTTCAGATATTAATATAAGTTAATTATTCTCCAAGAATATATTCAACATCCATTTTGTTGCCTCTAAGGAATAATTCAGTTGGGAGTCTTTTTCCACCCTCAATCTGAATTTCTTCAATATCAAGTGATTTCTGACCGGTACCAATTACAAGTTTTCCACCATCTGATACAAGTACTTTGCCTGGATCGCCGTTTAGGCTGTTAACAGAAGCCTTAAATATTTTAAGGTTTTTACCATTATAAGAAGTAAAAGCTCCGGGCCAGGGCTGTGTGCCCCTGATCAGATTTCTTATTTTATCGGCAGATTTATTCCAGTCTATCCTGCCTACATCTTTCTTTATTATTGGTGCAGATGTTGCTTCAGAGTTATTTTGCTTGATAGGCTCTATTTCATCATTTTGACCTTTTTCAATAGTTTCTATAAGAAGATTTGCTCCAACCCGCGAAAGTTTTTCACTAAGTTCTATGGAAGTATCATCTTCACCTATTTCAATTTCTTTTTTTAAAAGAATATCCCCGGTGTCCATGCCTTCGTCCATAAGCATTGTGGTAATACCTGTGGTTTTTTCTCCGTATATAATTGCCCAGTTTATTGGTGCGGCTCCGCGGTATTTGGGAAGAAGGGATGCATGAACATTTACGCAGCCGTACTTTGGCAGTTCAAGTATGTTTGGCGGGATAATTTTACCGTAAGCAGTGACGCAGATTAAATCTGGATTAAAGCTTTTTATCTCTTCAAAAAATTCATCTGTTTTGATCTTTTCAGGCTGAAGTACAGGTATAGAATTTGCTTCAGCAATAATTTTAACCGGAGGTGAAGTGAGTTTTCTTCCCCTGCCGCTAGGCCTGTCGGGCTGGCATACTACACCAATAACATTGTATTTTGAATCTATTAGTGCTTTAAGAGAAGGGACCGCGAAATCGGGTGTACCCATGAATATTATGTTCATAATTTTTCTAAATAATTGTTCCATGAAGGTCGTAGATATCACAACCTGTAATTTCTATATCTACAATTTTTCCAATAAGTGATTCATCTTTTATATCAAGATAAGTAATCCCATCTACTTCGGGTGCCTGTGTAGAAAGCCTAGCTACAAGTTTTTCATCTTCAATTTCGTCAACTATAGCTGTCTGCTTTGTTCCGATTAAATCAAGATTTTTTTGATATGATATGTCAGACTGCAGTTCCAATAGGTTCTCGAGCCTAATTTCCTTAATATCTTCCTCTACCTGTCCTTCAAGCAGTGCTGCTCCTGTTCCTTCTTCCTGGGAGTATTTAAAAGCCCCTGCACGATCAAATTTAAATTCTTCTATAAATTCGAGCAGTTCTTCAAACTCATTTTCAGTCTCTCCCGGAAATCCCACTATAAATGTTGACCGTAGAGTTAAATCCGGAATTGTTCTTAATCTTTCTATAATATCAATAGTTTTTTGCCTGTTTGTCTTCCTGTCCATAAGTTTTAGCATTCTGTCATTAATATGCTGGAGGGGCATGTCTATATAAGGAAGAATTTTATTATCACCGGACATTAGATCAATGAGTGAATCTGTAACACCCCATGGATATAAATAATGAAGCCTTAGCCAGTCAATATTCTCAATATTTGAAAGCTCAAAAAGCATATTTTCAAGAGAAGTGCCAATATCTCTGCCGTAACTTGTCATATCCTGGGCGATCAGATTGATTTCCCTTACTCCCTGATCACCAAGATGCAGTATCTCATTTTTTATTGAATCAATAGGCCTGCTTTTCATCAGCCCTCTCATTTTTGGTATTATACAAAATGTACAGGTCCTAGAGCACCCCTCGGATACTTTTACATAAGCACTGTGAGCAGAAGTAAGAAGTTCTCTCGGAGAATCCGGGTCATATAATGTTCCCTGTGGATTGTCTCTAAAATCCATTCCGGGAGATTCCAGTAGTTCATCGATCTTTTGAATACTTCCGGTACCCCAAAAGCCATCTATCTCGGGCATTTCCTGTTTTAACTGTTCTGAGTACCTTTCGACCAGACAGCCGGTTAGAAAGAACTGTTTACAGTTGCCACTTTTCTTATATTCCAGAAGTTCAAGAGCTGTACTTATGGATTCTTTTTTTGCATCACCAATAAAACCGCATGTATTAAGGATAATTACATCCGCTTCATCTTCATTTACAAGACTGTAGCCTTTTTTCTTTAATTTTCCGCTGATTAATTCACTATCAACAAGATTTTTGGAACATCCAAGAGTTACCAGTGAAATTTTATTATTTTTATTTTTCATAACCAGGTTTATAGGGCTTTTTACACTCCATAGTGCCTACCAACTATCCTTTATATGCTTAATATATGGGCAGATTTTAAAAAATTTCATATTCAAAAATTTTTTAAAATAAAAAAAATATTTTAATATCAAGAGCTTATGCAATTATTTCCAAAAATCAAAGCCATATGGCATTCAGGTTGCCTTTAATAGATATAAATAAAATAAAAATTCTGGTGGAGGATTAAAAGAGATGACCAAATTTCTGAATCAATTTATATGCAACCCTTATCTCAGGCTGCTATGCATACCGATATTAACATATGCTTTTCTTATTGGCGTTAAGGCATATGCACAGGAAAGCCCTACAGCTGCAGATGCAATATTTGTAGCTAATAATGTCTGGATGTTAGTAGCAACATTCCTCGTATTTATTATGCACCTTGGATTTGCAACACTTGAAGCAGGTCTTACAAGATCAAAAAATACAATAAATATTTTGTTTAAGAATACATATATAATTGCCATGGGGATTCTCACCTATGCAATTGTAGGATTTAACCTTATGTATCCTGGAGAATTCTCTATTGGTCAATTTTTTGGTTTTGCAGGCCCTTGGATTTCAGCCCCTGAAGGTGCAGCGGGCTTAATTGAATATGCAGACGGCGGATATACTTACTGGACCGATTTTATTTTCCAGGCAATGTTTGCTGCAACAGCTGCAACAATTGTTTCAGGAGCAGTGGCTGAGAGGGTAAAGCTTAGCAGTTTTTTAATATTTGCAACAATATTTGTAGCTTTTGTTTACCCTATCGCCGGTTCATGGAAATGGGGCGGCGGCTGGCTGGATCAAATGGGTTTTTATGATTTTGCAGGTTCCACACTTGTACACAGCGTAGGAGGGTGGGGTGCTTTAGTATGTGCTTACATACTTGGACCAAGATTAGGTAAATATACTTCTTCGGGAATCAGGCCAATATTAGGACATTCGATGCCCCTTCCGGCAATTGGTGTCTTTTTACTATGGCTCGGATGGTACGGATTTAATGGAGGTTCCGTACTCTCAGCTGACCCCGGGCTTGTATCATTTGTATTTGTGACTACAACACTTGCCGCTTGCGCAGGCGTTATAGTTTCAATGATTGTTTCCTGGATAGTAAATAAAAAACCAGACCTATCACTTACTCTAAACGGTGCTCTCGCAGGCCTCGTAGGCATAACTGCAGGTGCTGATGTCATGACCACTGGCAGTGCAGTTCTTATTGGGGCAATAGCAGGTTTGATAGTGGTATTCTCAGTTATTTTCTTCGATAAAATAAAGATTGATGACCCTGTTGGTGCAATATCAGTTCATCTTGTATGCGGTATATGGGGAACACTGGCTGTGGGTATATTCAGCACAAACCCGGACCACAGCTTTTTAACGCAGCTTATAGGTGTGGCTGCTTACGGAGTGTTCACAGTAATCTGCTGTTTCGTAATCTTCATGATACTCAAAATGGCAATAGGTGTAAGAGTAAGCGAAGAAGAAGAGTTCAGGGGGCTTGATATTAGCGAGCATGGTATGGAAGCATATCCGGACTTTCAGCAGATTTCTGAATTTTAAATAAAAAAATATAGGAGAAATGTTAATAAACATTTCAAAGGAGGAAAAAATGGTTAGAAACCTAATAGTATTTATGATGTTAACAGTATTAACGCTAGCTGCTTCACCAGTTCTTAGCAGTGCCGAGAGTATGGTAGATGAGGAGCAGGGTAAGGTTTATGAAGCAGAAGAAGCTGCGGCAAGTGTGAGCCAGTCGGACATAGAGGATCTGAGTGCAATTACTGCATTTTTCAAGTCAATTGATTTCGGGTTCTATGTAGATACCACGTATCAGTATGTGTTTGATAAGCCTAGCAATACCGATATCTCTGATGGATCCAGACCGCTTTATCCGGAAAATAATGCATTTTCATTAAATGCTTTTACAACAACTATTGCGAAGGTGCCAACATTAGAAGGCGGACTGGGGGACCTTTTTGGTTTCAGGGCTGACATTCTAATTGGTGAACAGGCAGGCCTTCTCTTTTCTGCCGGATTTGGGTCTGATGATTCAGAGATAGACCTTTACCAGGGCTATTTGAACCTTTTAATCCCTGTGTCGGATACAGCAATTGATTTTTATGCGGGTAAGTATGTTACACTCGCAGGTTTTGAAGTAATTGAAGCAAAAGGTAACCCAAACGTAACAAGGTCTTGGCTTTTCGGTAATGCAATACCTTTTACTCATACCGGTATCCGTGCAGGAGTACCTGTAGGTCCAGTAGAATTCGTCCTCGGTATTAACAATGGCTGGGACAATACAGATGATAATAATGATGGTAAAACAATAGAAACCCAGATTGCTTACAACTATTCAGGTGACACAATTACAGATTTCTGGTTTGGAACAACGGGATATTTCGGAAAAGAAGATGATAACAGCGACGGCTGGAGAAACTTACTAACTTTTGTTGGTGCAATGACTGTAAAGGACATGGTTTCCTTTATAGTGGATGTTGACTATGCATGGGAAAACAATGTTCCTTCTCTAGGTGGAGATAACGCAACATGGTGGGGTATCGCTGGTTATATAGTAGCAGATGTTCATCCCGCAATTAATCTTGCTTTAAGGGCTGAAATGTTTGATGATCAGGACGGTGTGAGAATAGGGACTCCCGGTACAGGGATCAAGGTTTACGAGGTAACACCTACAATCAGTGTTAAGCCATTTAAGGGACTAATTGCTGGTGTTAGATACCTAGACAACATGGAATGGAGATTTGAATTCAGATGGGACCACGCAGATGAGCCTTTCTTTGTTGAAGATGACGGCGGATTAAGCAAGGATCAGTATGGCTTAATGGCGCAGATTCTGTATTGGATTGAAATATAGAAATATTGTTTTTGTGGCGAAAACACTAGCTCCCACGCAATCTAAGTAGATGTTACTCATCTCTCCTTACCTCTATTGCGTGTGGGTACAACGGGCCTTACCCTTAGTGGGGTTTTAGGCCCGTTTTTTATTTCAGATTATTAATGTTTGCAAGAGAATCAGTTTTTGGTAATATAATGATCCTTAATTTATATTGCCCGGATAGCTCAGTCGGTAGAGCAGAGGACTGAAAATCCTCGTGTCGGCGGTTCAATTCCGTCTCCGGGCATTTATCTTCCAAAATTATTTAGATCCGCCTTCTATCATATATTCCCAAATAATTGAATATTGTTTAAATACTTAAATTATTTAAATATAATAAAGCTTGATATAACAAGTATTTATAGTATAAAATTCTATATACAGAGCTTTAACTAATCATAGTCGGAGGGGTTTCATGAGATTCGGTGCATACCTAAAGAGTAAAAGGAAACAAAAGAGCATAACCCAGGAAGACCTGGCACGAAGCCTCAATGTTTCAAGCGTGTTTATACATCAACTGGAGACAGGCAAAGTTGATGCACCTTCTTACGAAAGATGTGAGCAGCTTTCAACTATACTCAATGTTGGTATTGAAGAGTTATGGAATGTCGCGAGAAGGGAAAGACTTAAAAGATTTATGCAAAAGGAAGAGATTATAGATGAGAATCTTGAGGTACTTGGAAAAGAAGAAAAACTTTTAATCAAATTATATAGAAGCCTTGATGATGATATGAGAAAGGATTTCAGTGGAATGGTGTTTATGTTACTTCGTCATTCACAAAGTGAGGAACTCCAGAAAGTACTCGATGAGTTTATAAAATGTGGTTAAGAGAGAATTTTTCAACATTAATAAAAATAGTTGCTATCGAACTGAGCATATTAATGCTCATAGGTGTGGTATTTTATTTTCAGTATAGCAGTGCCAAAGAGGAATTTGTAGATAAAACAAGGGCTATTGCAGAGACAATAGGTGAGCAGGCGAGCACTTATTTTTCAGATATAGGAAAGCAGCCAACCAGCGATGAATTTTATTTATTCCTTGATGAAAGGCTTGGAAGAAAAAAGCTGTTTAATACTTTTGAAATTGCCCCAAAATTTTTCAGTGTTGTTTTTAAAGAAGATGTTGTAAAGGGCTCGATAAACGGATATTTTCTCAAGGATTTTTATCCGCAGGAAGGATTTTCCGTAAATAAAAATAAGGGCAACATTTCTGTTACTGTGCCGTTTGTAGCACGTGATGCTGCCGAACCATTTGGTATTGTGAAAATCGGTTCGGATAATATTACGCTTCTTAAGAAGGTGTTTGCTGATAATTTTCTTCTCTATCTTGCAATGTTGGTAGTGTTTAATAACCAGGCTTTTATTGTTTACCTTTTTACAAAGAAGAAAAAGGAAGAAGAATTTGTTGATAAAGGATATCTGAAAGAGCATTCAATAGGGGCATTAAAGATTATGCACAAGGTACTTGGTGATATTATAGATGATCATCATTCAACTGATGAAAAAACGGCTGATCAGGCAAAAACAAATGACCCAACGAAAAACGTGATATCAATTACAAAGTTAATGACAAAGAAAGAAAAATGAGAAGATATATACCAGTATTGATAATATCAGTTTTCTTATCTGCATTTCTTATCGGGTGTGATAGTGCAGGTGATGATGGCGGTGCAGTTGTTCTGGACGGTCCTATACTGGAGACTGTAGCAAGAGCAGGCGATTATGAATTTAACGGTGCTGTAATTAATATTTCTAACGAACCTGTCTCTTCTATCTTTGTTTTAATCATTTTAAGAGATGAAAACGGAGAAACAATCGAAGTAAAATCTGTTAGTGTACTTGGCGAATCAGAAGAGCTTCTTCTTATGCCCACTGAAAGTGCTTTCTTTACAATCACTTTTGAGACTGATCCAAGCACTATTTTTTCTAAAGAAGTAGAAATTTACTATGATGAATATCTTATTCCTGAATAGTAGTTTCTCCCAATAAAACCCTCTTTTTTACGAAATACCCTTAAATTCCATAAAAGTATTAATTATAAGTAGTTATATCGACTAGTTAATTTTCATTATTAATTGTTTGAAAAATATATAGTTGTTGCGAAATAATAAAATAAACCTATAATTACAATATAATAGGTTTAGGTACTTAAAGGAATTTTTTAAATTTCTTAAATTTAGCTTGATAAAAAAAAGTTATGATGTTTAAATTAGTTAATCCTTAGAGGAGGGTGACGTGTTTTTTGGGAATAAAGGTATTATCGGACTTGATATTGGATCCACAAGTTTAAAGCTCGCTGAGCTGAAAAGCAGCAGAAGTGGTTACCAGCTAAAAAATATCGGCGAAGCTATTCTACCGCCCGATTCAATAGTAAAAAAGGTCATAACTAACAGAGATGCAGTAGCTAATACACTTTCAACTCTTATAAGGGATTTGGGAGTTAAAAATAAAAATGTTGTTATCTCAATATCTGGCCATTCCGTAATTATCAAGAAAGTAACTCTTCCATCAATGTCTAAAAATGAATTGGCAGAGTCAATCCCCTGGGAACTTGAACAGTACCTTCCCCAGAGCGTAGAAGATGTAAATTTTGATTATCAGGTACTACCCGAAGTTTCACCCGAAGGAAATATGGACGTTCTAATTGTTGCTGCCAAAAAAGATATTACAAATGACTATGTTTCATTGGTAAGAAGCGTAGGGCTTAACCCAATGATTGTTGATGTTGATGTATTCGCCTTAGAGAATATGTACGAGGTTAACTATTTTGATGATGGTGGTGTAATAGCTCTTGTTAATATGGGTGCATCTGTAACAAATATTAATATTTTAAAAGATGGTGTATCAATATTTACCAGAGACATCACTACAGGCGGCAATCAGTTCACTGAATGGATTATGAAGGAACAAAACTTAGGTTTTGAAGAAGCAGAGCAAGCAAAACAGAATCTAAGCCAGGGAGATATCCCTTTTGAACTGGAACGTATAACAAATGATTATATTGATCTAATAACCGGGGAAGTTAAAAGAACTCTTGATTTCTTTTCTTCAAATTTTTCACAGGACAAGATATCCAAGATAATTCTTAGCGGTGGATCTTCAAAGGTCCCTAATATTATTGAAACACTTCAGGATATAACTGATGTTGATGTGGAACTTGCAAATCCATTTAATAATATAGCAGTTAGTGATAATGAATTTGACCCTGAATATATTTCTGATATTTCTCCAAAAATGGGTGTTGTAGTAGGGCTTGCACTCAGGAGAATGGGAGACAATTAATGATTAGAATTAATTTACTTCCGAAAGTTGATATTAAAAAGCCCAGGAAGGGCGTTGGAGAAATGTTTATAGGTACCCTTGCACTCCTAGTTGTGCTGGGGGTTATTCTTGCCACACATTTTACCCAGGCAGGAAAGATCAGGGATACAAAAGATGAAATAAATAGAACTGAAAAGAAAATAGTAGCATTAAAGGATGTTGAAAAGCAGGTAAATGAATTTAAAGAAAAAAACAAGGAACTGGAAAGAAGAATACAAATCATTGCCGACCTCGAAAAGAAGAGATCCGGGCCGCTTTATGTAATGGATTCACTGTCTACTTCTATTCCTGCAAGATCCTGGATAGAAACTATAAAATCCAGTAGAAACGCAACAACAATAACAGGAATTGCCTGGAATGAATTTACCGTTGCAGAATTTATGAAAAATCTCCAGAATTCTAATTATTTTAAAGATGTAAAGTTAAAAGTTATTAAGCAGGAAGATGTAAGCAGTCTTCAGCTTAGAAAATTTGAGATAATATCAAAAATGGATTTTATAGGTAAGAAAGATACTCCTGAAACTGAAAAGAAGGGAGAAGAAATTTCTACCGGTAAAAAGGGAAATCAGATTTAATCAGAGGCAAAAATGTTAGATAATTTAACAGATTGGCTAAATGAACAGACACAAATTACTAAACTTGCACTTTTTGTAGGGCTGGTAGTAATAATTTCTGGTGTTTACTGGTATTTTTTCTGGTCTCCAAATGATGCTGAGTTAACGAAACTAAATAGCACATTACAGACCAAACGGAAAAAACTTACTGAACTTGAAAATATTAAAAAAGACCTTCCAAAATTTATCGCTGAAAATAAAAGATTAGAAAAAGAATTTAAGGTTGCTTCATTAAAATTACCAAAAGAAGAAGAACTTCCGGCACTCATTAACAGCGTATATTCCGATATTTCAGCCTCGGGATTAGAGCCAGTTGTTTTTGCCCCAAAAGCACATGTACAACAAGAAATTTATGCAGAAATACCAATAGAAATGAAGGTAAAAGGCAATTATTTTGAACTTGCTAACTTCTTTGACCGTATATCCAGATTACCAAGAATTGTGAATGTAAGAAATTTAAATTTAAAAAGAAGTAAGGATTCAACAGCAAAAAACGTTCTTTTAGATGCAGAATTTAATACAGTAACATTCAGATTACTACCACCACAACCTGTTTCTGAAGAAAGTAAGTTAAATAAAAGGAAATCAAAAACTAAAAAGAAATAAATATTATAAATGGTATCAATTATGAAAGTATTTAGACTTTTTAAAATTTTATTCATCGCTAACACTTTGTTTTTATTAGGTGTAGGGTTTGTACACGCCCAGGATGGTGAGAAAGTAAAGAACAGCACCGATACAACATTAGTTGACGGGGTAAAGCAAATACAAAAAGCAAACCAGGAAGCTGAAGTTGGCAATGAAAGTAATGAACTTATGCAGGATTCCGAAGCAGAGATTGGTATCGATTTAGATGAAGATTCTGGACAAGGGGATGAATTTCTTGGTGAAATTGAAAAACCTAAACCCAGAATTACAATTGATGAATCTTTAACAAGGCCATTATACCAGGCATTTGGAAAGAGAGATCCCTTTAAACCATTTATTAAAGAACCTAAAGAAAGAGAAGCGACAATCTCGGAAACAACTCCTCCCATTAAACGGTTTCCTCTTGATGAGTACAGAATTGTGGGAATTGTGTGGGTTGATAATGAGCCCAGGGCCATGGTAGTTGACCCGGAAAAAAATACTTATTTCTTAGGGAGATCTGATGAGATAGGTAATAGAAATGGAGTTATCCTAGAAGTCTCAAATAATGGATTACTTGTAAATGAAAAAAGATATTTTGAAGATGTTTTTGGAGAACAAAAAGTTGAAGTAAAGAAATCAGTTTTAGCATTTGCTGATGAAGAAGATGAAAATTAAATATTTGTAATAATTATAAGGAGGTAGAGCAAGGGATGGTAATTCTAAAATATATAAAAATAAAAAATATCAATATATGTATTGCTGTTTTAACATTAATGCTTTTTATACCTAATTTTGGTATAGCACAGGGTATAAATGATAACCCTTACTCCAATATTAATTCTGATCAATTAAATGTAATTGAAGCAATTGGTTTTGAAGCTAAAGAAGGTAAGGCCATTGTTACAATTGAATCAGATAATCTTGTAGTATATCAAACTACACCGAATGAAAGTGGCAGATTAACTATTAAACTTAAAGATGTTATCCTTGCTCAGAAATTCCAGGTAGCACGTGATGTAACGGAATATGATAGCCCACTGAGTTTTATCTCTTCATTCAGGGACCCTGTAAAAGAAGATGATGTATTGATAGTTATAGAGTATAAGCAGGAAACAGATGTTGAATATGACTTAATCCAGGATCCTAATAAAATAACATTAAATTTCCAAAACGTAATATTGGAAGATTTGGAAAAAATAATTCAACAGTCAGAAGATGAAAGATGGGCTTTTGATGTCAGGGTTGTAACTACACCTGGAGCTGTAAAAACTTACAGAGGTGAATTAGTATCATTTGATTTTAAAGATGCTGATGTCCGTGATGTATTAAGAATCCTGTCTGATATAAGCGGCTTTAATATGGTTGTTGCGAATAATGTTGATGGTTCTGTTACTTTGAAACTAAACAATATTCCATGGGACCAGGCACTTGATATTGTTCTTGAAGATGCGGGACTTGGAGCTGTTGTAGAAGGCAACGTCTTGAAAATTGCTCCATTAAAAACACTACAGGCCAGGCAAAATGCTCTTAAACAGGCATCAGTGTCAAATGAACAGTTTGAACCATTAATTACAAAACAGGTTTTCGTTAATTATGCTAGAGCTGAAGAATTATCGCCTCTTGTTGATCCTATTTTAAGTAGCCGAGGTGATATGAGAATTGATACCAGGACAAACAGTGTATTAATTACTGATACACCAGTCAGGGTTGCCCAGATTTCTGAACTCTTGCAGGATCTTGATACAAGGACTCCTCAGGTGTTAATTGAATCAAGAATTGTTCAGGCAACTCTCAATTTTACAAGAGAGCTTGGTGTTCAGTGGGGATTTAATTACACGGCTTCAGCTGCAACAGGTAATCCTACGGGAGCCACATTTCCATCCAACGTGTCTGCTGGTGGAACGAGCACAGGTTCACCCTTTGGTACAAGCGGCGATTCTTTCATAGTTGATCTTCCGGCGGCAGCAGGAACAGGTGCTGGTGGTGTATTTGGACTTGTACTTGGTAGTGTTACCGGTGCATATGACCTTGATATCAGGCTTTCGGCCCTTGAGAACAGGGGTGACGGAAGAGTACTTTCTTCGCCTAAAGTCTTAACACTGGATAATACACCTGCTAGAATTGAACAGGGAGTTTCAATACCTTTTTTAAGTGTATCTGCTGCAGGTACACAGACCCAGTTTGTTGATGCTACCTTAAGGCTTGAAGTAACACCCCAGGTAACCAATGACGATAGAGTTTTAATGACAATTAAAGTTACAGATAATGCACCTGATGAAACACTACAGGGAGCAAACGGTCAGCCTAGTATACGAAGAAACGAAGCTGAAACGCAGGTGCTTTCTGCTGATGGAGAAACAATTGTAATAGGTGGAATTTTCACCAGAGCTGTTGCAGAAAGTGAAAGCAGTGTTCCATGGTTCTCAAGAATACCATTATTTGGGTTCTTATTTCAAAATACGAGCACTACAGACCAAAGAAGAGAATTAATCGTATTTATTACGCCTAGAATCGTAAGATAAAGATAGGAAAGGAGAATGAAAATGGAGATATTAGGTAATATCAAAAAATTGACAAAAAATAAATTAATTACAGTTTTTTCACTTATTGTAATTTCTATTGGAATTATTGGCGGCTGTGGAGGGTCCAATCCCCCCGAGGCCCCGTTTGGTTCAACACTCACATTTATACAAGCTGTTGAAGATATTCAAATATGTGGCGAGGGATTAGAACCGAGACTATTTCAGGTTGTTTTAACAGATCCAGTTGGCAATCCATTAAATGGCGTTTCCGTGAATTTTGATCTTGTTTTCGGAACTGAAAATTCCCTTTTAATAGATACTGATGGTAATGGTATTCCTGATGCAAGGTTATTCCAGATGGTTGATAATGAAGCCTGTTCTCCAAATAAATGCATGAATACACCAATTGATGAGTGGTTTATTTCAGGTGCATTTGTGGATTCACCATTTGAGACCATAACCGATGATACAGGAGTGGCGCAGGTCGTAATTATCTTTCCCGGATTTTTTAATATATTTAATGATACCGGGCAACTTTTAGCGGCTGACCCGACTACACTTACTGTATTTTCAGCATCAAGCACAGAATCGATTGAGATTTCCGTAAATTCCGATTGTGAAATTCCTGAGTTGTAATGTTAATTTCAACGCTATTTACACATTGTATAGAGGAGGATGAAAATGAATTTAGTTAATCAAATAAAGCAAATAACAACAAAAAAATTACTTACCTTTTTTTCTGTCGTATTTATATGTATTGGATTAGTAGGTGGGTGTGGTACGAATAGTGCCGATACCGACAGAAGCGACACGGATACAATAGTAAGTAATTTTATTCTAAGCATTATTAATTCGTCTCAATTTGCCAACGCATGTCAGGTTGGAACTATTCAAATTGATTCTGAAGCACTACCTCCTTTTACATTTGTTGATGTTGATTTTGTCCCAGGTTTTAATACTGTTGGTGCATGTATTCTAGATCAAGATGTAGTACTTGATGAAAATGGCAGGGCTTTCCTGGAGTTTATTACCGATTATGTAGTAGGGGTAGAATCTACAGGATCTTTTAGAATACTTTTAAATGCTGAAACCCCTGATGAGCAAATGATCAACCAGTTTGCCGACATTGTGGTATTTGGAATAGGAATTGTACCACCTGAGGGGGACTCTAATGGTGTTTTTGAACTTGAAATACCAGATGATGGATCAATAGTCGGCATTTCTTTAATATTTGATACAATAGGTATTAAGACAGGAGAAACGGTAGAAATTGACTTTGACCCTCTTCTTGGTTTCATAAATTCCGATAATCCCACAGAAGTAAGCCCCGGCGGGACTTTTGTTGTTGATTATGTTGCAAATAATGCTGTCGGTACCCAGGTAATTACTGCTACAATTACATTAATAACACCCCAGTCAATTCTGGATCAATGCGATGTAGTTTCTTCATCCGTAACAATTTCAGCAAGCGTTACAATTGTACAAACCGGAGGAGCTCTGGTAGGACTTGATTCTGAAACTGGTTTTTGTGCTGACGGAGTAGATAATGATGAGGATGATATTATTGACTGCCTGGATAATGATTGTGATGGCGGAGCATGTAAGGATGCCGAAGATATGGATGGTACATGTATAGGCAATATATGTGTTGTTCCAAATTCTGATGATGAATCTGGATTATGTGATGACGGAGTAGATAACGACGAAGATACTTTTACAGACTGCGAAGATAATGATTGTGAAGGCGATGCATGTATAGACGGTGGAATGGACGGAACATGTATGGCCGGTATATGTGAAGTACCTTAATAATAAAAATATATAAACTTAAATGGGAGTTATTTTAATAATAACTCCCATTTTTTTTGAAAAAATAAAGATGAAATGTGTACACTGCCGAAAGGCCAAAGCCAAAAGATACTGTCCTGCAAAGCGTGATGAAATATGTCCTAAATGCTGCGGTGAGTTTAGAGGGATAGAGATAAACTGTCCCCTAGATTGTGAATACTACATTGAGGGGCAAAAAAACCACCAGGAAAGGATAGACAAGTTAAGGGTTCAGAAAGAAGGAATAAAAACCTATGTCAAAAGGGCAGAGCTGTTTAATAAAAATACAGAAGTTTTTGCCCTGGTTGAAAGATATATTGCCTCAAGTTTTAGGTCAAACAGGAGAATTGATAACCGTGACCTTGAAAGGGGTTTAGAACAGGTTTGTAAGTCGATAGATACAGAAATTAAAGGTGTATTCTATGAATTTGAGTCTGAAAATAGTTTTTCCAACGAGATTTCTTCTAATCTTATGGCTATTATCAAGGAATGTTTAAAAAGATATGAATCAAACGGGTTTACAATGGAAACGGCCCTTGAAATTATAAACGAATATTTAAGTGAACTGAAGTTCTATATTGATTACGAACCAGGCAAGCAGAGCTACCTCATACAAATAGCACGGAGTTATCCTGAAGATGCTGAAAAACCAGATACAGGTGATGATGGGGAAAGCGGATTAATAATAACCTAGTGTTTTGATGGAATAAGGTGTGTTATGGCTGATACAACCAGGGCAATAACTGCCACAATACCGAGTATCTTAAAATAGGTGGCCCATTCGACCGAAATTCTGAGTGATATTGCAAAAGCTACTAATCCGAAAACTATTAAGATTATAAAAATTGCGCCTATAATATTTGTCCTTAACATGTTAGCTCCGACAAAAATAATTATTTATGGAATGACAATTCTATCTGAATGTTATATATTATTCAACATCATTAAATATAAATAATCTTCTATTTTTACCACTTTTATTTTTTCGGCCAAATTTTATTATAAATATATGAAATTGTCATACAAACAAAAAATAATTAACCTCCTCTCCGTCCCGGATTACTCACCTCTCAAGGCAAATGAAATACTTTTAAAACTCGGTATGGGAAAAGATGAAAGGAAAAAAATTAAAAATATATTAAAAAAAATGACTGTAGCCAAAGTTGTTATAAAGCTCAACAGTGGTGGATATATAATAAATAACAAAAAAAATACAGTTAAAGAAAAGAATAAGTCTACAGGTAAGTTGAATTCGAAGGATAATGCCTGGCTTATAGGCAAAATACTTAAAAAAAATAATGAATATTTTTTTGAACCAAGGGGCGACAATCTACCAACAGTTGAAGTAGGAGATACAAAAAACAATCGTTTACAAAACGGTAGCCTTGTACTGCTTAAGATTGATCCCAAAACCAAAAAATCCTCGGTTGAAAAAGTGCTAGGTATTTCCGGAGAGATAAATTCTGAAAGAAAAGCAATATTATATGAACACCGTATACCCGAAAAATTCCCCAAAAAAGTCACAATTGAGGCCGATAAGATAGATAAAAGTGTGCCTGAAACCCCTGAAGATGGCAGAAAGGACTTAAGGAATAAACTGATTTTTACAATCGACGGTGATGATGCAAAAGATTTTGATGATGCGGTATGTGTTGAGGTTACAAAATCAGGTTTCAAACTATATGTATCGATTGCAGACGTTTCCTATTATGTAAAGGATAAAGCCGGGCTGGATAAAGAAGCAAGAAAGAGGGCAAACAGTGTTTATTTGCCTGGAAAAGTTTATCCAATGCTTCCCGAGGTTTTATCAAATAATTTGTGCAGCCTCGTGCCCAACGAAGACAGGCTTACCAAAACGGCAGAAATTAATTTCTCAAATGAAGGGATATTGCAAAACTACACAATATATAACAGTGTGATTAACAGCAAGGCCAGACTTACATATACCTGGGTTTCGGAAATGCTTAGCAAAAGGGGCCCGGTAAAGAAAGAACATAAAGATGTGGTTAAGAGTCTTAGAAATTTGAAAAAGCTATATGAAAAGCTTAAGAAAAAAAGGCTCGATAATGGAGAACTTGAATTTGATTTCCCGGAGCCGGAATTAACAAGAGATAAGAAAGGGACAGTTATAGATATAAAGAAATCAAAGAGAAACATTGCGCATGGGATCATAGAAGAATTTATGATTGCGGCTAATAATGTTGTGGCGGATTATCTCTCGAAAAGTAATACGGGGTCTATTTACAGGATTCATGAAGAACCAGATAACGCATCTGTATATGAATTAAAAGACGCTCTGAATGAGATTGGATATAAGCTTGAATTAAACAGTAAAATTAGGCCGTCAGATATACAAAAAGTAATATTTCAAGCAAGGGGTCAAATGGACCAGAATGCTGTTAATATGTTGGTATTAAGGTCATTGAAAAAAGCAGAGTATTCAACCAGGGAAATAGGCCATTTTGGTCTTGCTCTTGAGAAATACACACATTTTACTTCTCCGATAAGGCGTTATCCCGACCTCGTTGTTCACAGAATAATTGACAGTGTTTTGGATGGGAATGTTAACAAAATTGAATTAATTGAGTTAAATAATATATGTGAGCATTGCAGCAAAGTGGAGAGGGTATCCGACAGAGTAGAAAGAGAATCAATTGATCTTGAGCGGGCAAATTTTATGACAAGTCATGTTGGTTCTGTGCACCAGGGTACCATAATAAGCATTTTACCGTTTGGTATGTTTGTTGAGATTGACACATATTTTGTAGAAGGGTTTATACCAAGATCTGAAATGAGAATAGGAAAAAAAAGAAGATGGTTTAAAATTGGAGAGAAATTAAAAGTAAAGGTAACAGAAGCAGATGTTGAAAGGCGGCGGATTACTTTAAGCCTGGCACATTGAAAATATTTCTGCAATCCGTTTATCATTAAAGTATTATTAAAAATAAGGGAGAAAAAATGAAACAACTATTTAAAACAGCAGTTTTATTAACTTTGTTTTTTTCTTCAATTGCGATGTTCAGCAGTGAAAATTCATATGCATTAAAAGAAATAAGATCATCAACCGCTGACCTTGCCAGATCAGCTTACGGTATGGTACTTGCAAATTGTGTTAAGAGTGAAGCCAGGATAGATGTTAATACAGGGCTTATTTTTACCTATACAACCTTTAGAGTTGATGAAAGATTAAAGGGTGAATATGGTGAACAATTAGTTCTAAGAATCGTAGGCGGCACAGTAGGGGATAAAACTGTAAGCTCACCGTATTTACCGAGATTTACAGCAAATGAAGATGTAATTCTAATCCTGGGACCTAATAATACAAAGGGTTATCCGGTATTGAAGAGTATGTCGAGGGGTATACTCAGGGTAGAGACGGACGATAAGGGTACAAGATATGTTGCAACCCCTATAGACGGCCTAGATATAATAGACCCGGCAACACATGAGAGATCAGTAAGTGATAACAAAGTAAAACTGGATGATTTTATTTACAGCATTAACGAAGTATTGTAGATAGGGGTGACTATTCATGAATACAAGGAATATTTTAATACTGTTTATTGTTCTGGGTTCTTTTTTTATAGTACAAAAAGCATATTCTTATCATCTTTTAAACAATGTATTTGAGTCAACTTTTGTATTCAGGTCGCTTCCCGGACTACCTGTAGCTTTCAGGGTCGACGGGGGTACACTTGGAGGCGGTAACGGGCTTGCCATTGTTGAAGATGCATGTGATGAGTGGGACAGTCTTCCTAATATTGGAAACTTTTGTGGCAACCTGGATCAGCTTGAATTTGATATTACCTCAAGCAATTTTGATTCAGTTGTAAAAAATGATGATGGAATAAACGATATTATTTTCGATGAAGATGGCTCTATACTCAGTGACTTAGGTGTTCCAGGTGTCCTTGGGCTGGGGTTTACAACTTTTAATACCGCTACCGGACAGATTACAGACATAAGGATTCTTATTAATGGCTCTATACCAAGTTCACCCTTTTCTGATTTGCTGGCAACAGTAATTCATGAGATGGGTCATACATGGGGACTTGCACATATACCTATTGGAGGCATAAATACTACAAACGCTGTTAATGGATTTGACAGGATTTCACCAGCTGGTATTCCAACAATGTACCCTTTTGCTATCCCACAGGATGACAGGTTTGGAAGGTCTCTTGAAAGTGATGACCATGGATCTGTACTATTACTTTATGGGCCATAGCTGGTGCAGGAGGATAAATAAATGATTAAAAACAAAAGACTAAATATATTAATGCTACTTATGATTTTGCTTTCATTTTCCATGCTTATAGCATGTGACAGCGGAAGCAACAAGGAAACTGACCCTGATCTTCCACCCCCAGTGGTTGGAGATGATGACGACGATGATAATTTTGTTGATGACAAGCCTCTTCTTACAGGCAACGGCGTAATAAGAGGAAGTGTTGTATCTTCATCGGGCACCCCACTTAATGGTGTACATGTAAGGGCTATAAATATTAATGATACAGATTTACAGATGTCCTCTTTTTCAGGGATCGATTCAGATCTTGACATTGAAGACGGTGCATTCAGCATTCAAAATTTACCACCTGGCACATACAGGGTAGTAATTGAAAAATTGGATGACAGGAGCTCTGCTTTTGATCCTGACAGATACAGCCTTTTTGTAATAGCGGGTACAAATTTGGATTTCCCTGATGAATACTGGAATGGTGCTGGTGAATCGGACGATGACACACCTTCAGATTTTGAGTCTATAGTTGTTACTAATGGTTCCACAGTAAATGGGATTGATATAATTACAAACGATTAGCTCGGTGTATACCGATTTTCAACCCATTTTGAATTTGTGGCAAATAAAAAATAGTTAATGTTTCAATAAGTGAATTATAATTATTATATTGGTTCTTAAAATTTCTAAGATGGGATTTTTAAATTATATAATCAGGAGAGCTTTATCATGAAACTAAATTCTATAATTTTAGTAATGATAATTTTTGTAACATTATCATTAGTTAATGTAAAGGATTCCTTTGGCCTTAAAGAACTAAATGTATCTACAACGGACCTAGTCAGGGAATCTGCTGATATTGTTGTTGCAAAATGTGTATCTACTGAAGCAAAAACAGATGAAAATACAGGTTTTATATTTACCTATGTTACTTTTGATATAGAAGAGAGTCTTAAAGGTAAATATGGTGATAACTTAGTTTTAAGAATAGTAGGCGGAACGGTTGGAGATAAAACGTTGAGTTCTCCTTTTTTACCAAGTTTTAAACCTAATGAAGAAGTTGTCCTTTTACTCGGCCCGGAGAGTGAAGCAGGCTATCCCGTTCTTCAAAGTATAAATAAAGGTGTATACAGGGTTCAAACTACAGATTCGGGAGCGAAGGTAATATCCACACCTGTTAGTGGGCTGGAATTAATTAATTCGGCTACTAATCAAAGATTAATAGGAAATAATACGCTGTCACTTGAAGATTTTATATACAGTATAAACGAGGCATTGTAATTATTTAGGAGCTTATATATGAAAATGAGAATGTTTTTATTACTAACGGTATTTCTGGTTCTTTTTATGACCAACAAGTCTTCACATTCATACCATAATCTAAACCAACCAAGTGGGGCAAATAATTACGTATTTTTTGATTTGTCATCTATGCCTGTTGATTTCAGGGTTGATGGTGGGACACTTGGCGGAGGAAATGGTTTGACAACAGTTCAGGCCGCATGTGACGAGTGGGATGGGCTTGATGGAATTGGAAATTTTTGTGGAACACTGACTCAAGGCGGTACTGACATTACTCAAGCTAATTTTAATGCTATAGTTCAAACCGGTGATGGAATAAATGATATTGTATTTGATGAGGATGGATCAATTCTGAGTGATATATTTTCATTCCCCCCTGGTGTTCTTGGCGTCGGGTTAACTGAGACTAATGCAGCAGGTACGATAAATGATATTCTCATAATTATTAATGGATCTATACCGAGTTCCCCTGCTGCTGATATACTTGCGACAGTAATTCATGAGATGGGGCATACATGGGGTTTGGCGCATACACCTATAGGTGCTATTAATACAGCGCAAAATCCCGGAGGATTAGATCCGATAGATCCTGTTGGGATTCCTACAATGTATCCATTCAGCCTTCCTGTAGATGATGCACTTGGCAGGACACTTGAAACAGACGACAGGGCATCTGCATTTTTGCTCTATGGCGGGCCATAAAATTTAGGAGGACAACTAATTGAGAAATAATAAATTAAATTTATTTTCAGCAGTGATATTCTTATTCTTTATTTCATTTCTAATAGCTTGTGAAGAAAGTAATACATCGAGGGAGATCAACAGGCCAAATGTTTCTGATCCTTCAGGTGCCGATGGTCCGATTTCAACACCAGCTGACAGTAATCCAATAGATGGTAATGATACACCCGATAGCGGGGGTACTCCCATAGGCGGCGGAGGTGGGGGCGGAGGAACTGGCGGCGGTACCGGAGGAGATGACGACGATGATGATGTTGTTATGGATGACCCATCACCACCAGCAGAAGGTACTGGTATCATAAGGGGTATGGTTGTTTCTTCAGGAAGTACACCTCTAAACGGTGTCCATGTAAGGGCAGTAAATGTTGATGATACCAATATTCAGATTTCTTCTTTTTCAGGGATAGATTGCGACCTTGATTATACATTCATGGTAACAGGCGGGAAATTTTGTATTCAGAATGTACCAGCGGGAACTTATAGAGTACTTATTGAAGGGCTTGTTGGACCAGGTAAGCCTGCAGCTTTTGATCCTGACAGATACAGCCCATATATAATTAACGAGGTTACAGATATAGAATTCCCGGATGAATACTGGAACGGGGTTAGTGAATCAAATAGTGATGATCCTATGGAAGTTGAAACAATTGTAGTTATAGATGGTATGACAGTAGCCGGTATCGATTTTGTTACTAATGATGGGCCTTAATTAATACTAACGTTTTAATTCGGTATATACTATTCTAAACACCTTACAGTATCATAGATAATTACAAAAAAAGGGGCAGTAATCTTAATTAAAGCTCCTTTAGGTTATTAATTGTAGTATATTCAATTTATTTTATTTAATTTTTCTTTGTATTGCATAAAATATCTTTCTGCCTGTAATTTGGAAGAGAATTTCTCTATGACACTATTTCTTGAATTGGCTGAAAGTTTTTTTGTAAACTCTTTATTTCCTGTATATTCCAAAATAATATTTTTTAAAGAATTAATATCACCTAGATTAACAAGAAATCCGTTGTAATTATTTTCCACCATCTCCGCAATGCCTCCTATCTTAAATCCCAATACAGGTGTTCCACATGACAATGACTCTAATACTGTATTTGGTAAGTTATCCTGGATTGAGGTAATAATAAAGAAATCTGACGCTGAATAGACACGTCTCAATGTTTCATCATTTTTAACATGATTTATGTGTTTGTAGTTTAATAATTTATCAATCGTTCCTTTATGTTTACCTACAGATACGAAGAATATATCGTTCTTACTCAAGAGGGAGTGCCTCAACTCATGGAAATATTTAATTCCTTTTCGCTTTATATTAGGACTATCAGCTACGAATAGTATAATTGTTTTATCTCTAGGCAGGCCCAAACTAGACCTGGCTTCTAATTTGTCCACAGGTTTGTACATGTTTATGTCTATACCACTGGGTATGACTGTCGAATCAAAAGACCTGAAAATTTTACTGTTACTCAATTCTTTCGATAACCACTTGCTAGGAGTAATAAAAGACAAATATCTGGGGTCGTAATTCTTAAACAGGTTTAATTTTTTTTTAAATATTATATGTGATAAATCATTTTGGTCATCTGAATTCAGGCATGGACAATTACCGCATAAAGATTTATAGCTATTACAAGAATCAGTATAATGACATCCACCCGTAAATGCATTCATATCGTGCAAAGTCCAAATGACCGGCATTTTTTGTTTATACATAAGTGGAAAAAATGAATAAATATCTATAAAATTTGATACCCAATGCAGGTTGATCATATCGTATTTTTTAAAATCAAATGGATTCACATGGTATTTAGAATAACCTGCTGAATACATTTCATAGTCTTTTTCATTTATTTTATATTTTTTAATTTTTCTTCTATTTATTAGTTGTTTTATAAGTATTCTTGATCGTGAAATATAATTTTTCTTAGTTTGATATTTTATAACTCTTTCATCTTTCGACTTTTTATGTAATACCAGCATTTCAGAAACAACACCATTCTTATTTAACGAACAGTTTAGTCTATAGCAGGCTCTTCCTGCCCCGCCATTAATATCGGTATTTGATATTTGCAGAATTCTCAATTTATTTCCTATATGCAAAAATATTTAGTTGTAAATCAAATATCGAAAAGGTTCTTTTTTTAATAAAAGGTTTTCTAGATATTAATTCAGGATGTACATGCACTCTAAAGCCGTTTTTATGTAATATTTCCAAGATTAAGTGAAGGGTTTGTGGCTTATCAACAAATGAATGATATTCAACAAATAAATTTTCTACATTTAGCAATAAATCCTGACAGTCTTCGAGCACATCTGTTTCCGCACCTTCAATATCGATCTTCAGGAAATCTACTTTTTTATTTAAATAATCTCTCAATCTTACTGTCTCAACTTCATTTATACTTTTATTTTCTTTAACATTCTCAAAACTACCACCATCAGCACCTTGACTGTAAAATTTCTTGTAACCATCTTTATTCCATAATGCTTTTTTTATTATCGAGATATTATCTAAGTTGAAGCTGTTAATATTGCTCTCGAGGAAATCAGAAATTGAGATATCCGGTTCGAAAGCAAAAATTTCTGATTTAGGATATAATTTTTTAAGATAAATGACACTGAGACCAATATTTGCCCCTGCATCGATAATATATGGAGTTGCGTTGTCAGTATGAAATTTATAAATTTCTTTCTTAATAATACTTTTATACATCGATATAAATGAAGCGGAATCCGGAAACTCGATTTTATTACCTAATAATTTTGTGCTTGATTCTTTAAATCTCGGCAATTTTTTAATTCTGTTAAGTTCATACTTTTTATACAATTTATTGAAATATTTATTGTTCGATACGAATTTAAGCATAATTTATTTTGATTATTCAGAAATCAATTCATTTGAATCAGGAATTTAAGTGTTTTCTTATGAATTCGTCTAAAATCATTGCACGGTTTTTAAAGTTATGGTTCTTTAATGTTCTTTTCTGGCCTGCTTCTGCAATTTTGATTCTTTCATTCTCATTATTATGTAAATATTTTATTTTACTTAATAATTCATCAACTGTTTTATAAGTCACTACTTCATAGTCAGGTTCAAAAAATTCACTAATGTTTTTTTTCCAATCGGTAATTAAGCATGTTCCTACACCAGTTGCTTCAAACAATCTCATATTAGAAGCATTTTCAGTTATATCAATATGATTATTTAATGTTATTTTAGAATCCCTTAACACCTGATACATTTCATTACCGTAAACAGCTTGATATGAATTTCTTGTTAAAGATTCATTCATTTGCATATTTTTAATTTTATTACTAATTTTAGATCCGAAAATTGAAGCTAATTTCCAAAAACTTAAATTATTACAATTATTATACAAAGCAATTAACTTTGTAGATATTGCATTATTTTTAGTATTGAAATTAGTCCATATTTCTAAATTGGTCTCATTTAACAGGTCGTATAACAACTTTTTTCGCTTATTGTGAAAACCTTTATTTTCCACAATAGAGCCCGTAAAAGTAAATGAATAATTTTTTTCCTTATCTAATTTAAGATTATCTAACACACTAGATTCAAAACCATGTGGCATATATTCAGAATTTAAACCCAGTCTTTTAAATTCATCAATATGTTCTGGTAAATTTGAGAGGATTAAATCATACGAATAAAAAACCTTGCTGTTCCTGTACGGTGCCCCACACCAACCCAATACAAGCTTTATATTAGGACATATATTCTTCAAATGATTTATAAAATCAAAACTAAAACGAGAGTAATCATTAACAAAAAGTATGTCAGGGTTAAAATGCTTTATTTGTGCTGTAATAATCTCGTTAAACCAGTTGGATTTATCGAAATTAACTGAATTTTCTGATGCCCATTTCTTTTGTAAATACTCAGCATTACCAACTACCTCCCAAACTTCATAACCTAATTCATCTAAATTTAGTGTCCAGAAATTAGCCCACCCATAACAGTCAGACATGAGGGTTGTATTTTGAGTAATGTAATCCTTTGATTTTAATTCATTATGTCTATTATAAAATTGCTTTAGATAACTTTTGTAATTAGTTGTAATCCTAATTATTCTCATTAATTTTTTTAAATATATTCAAATCAGATTGTAATTAACTTCTTAGTAGGGCTTTTATATCGCAGAATTTATTATAGCAAACTTTATTTCAACTTTACACTTAATACAAATAGAAATGTAAAAAAGAAACAGTGTTAAAACTCTAAAATACATTGATTTTACGAATAATGGTCACCATTTGGTCACAGAGGGAAAAACTGAGGAGAATTTAAACCCAGTGGTTGCTAGTTTGAGAGATCTGTAAATTGTTTAGATTGTAAATGAAAATTTCGGAGGAACTGGTGGTGGTACCGGTGGAGATGACGACGATGATGATGTTGTTATGGATGACCCCTCACCACCTGCAGAAGGTACAGGCATAATAAGGGGTATAGTAAAGTCATCTATAGAAATGGATCTAAATGGGGTGCATGTAAGGGCCGTTAATGTTGATGATACAAATATTCAGATTTTTTCTTTCTCAGGTATAGATTGTGACCTTGATTTTACAGATGGGCTATTTTGTATACAAAACGTACCAGCTGGCACTTACAGAGTACTAATCGAAGGGCTCGTTGGAACCGGTAAACCGGCAGCATTTGATCCTGCAAGATACAGCCCATATATTACTGGCGAGGTTACTAGTTTAGTTTTCCCAGATGAATACTGGAAGGGGGCAAATGAATCAAATTCTGATGATGTTATGGAAGTTGAAACGATTGTTGTCGCTGATGGTATGACAGTTGCCGGTATTGATTTTATTACTAATAATTGAACACAAAAAAAGGAGCAGTAATCTTAATTAAAGCTCCTTTTCTATTATAATTTTTGATTGTTTTACCCCAGATTAATTATAGGTAAAGTACAACTTGGACTAAACCAAGCATCGATACTACCCCTACCATTCCCGTTATTTAATCCTACAAAACCATATGTAGTATCCGCAGTATGACTAATCTCTTCTAACATCACGAATCCTTCTTCAATATTGTTCCCCGGGCATAAAAGTGGTGCGCCTTTACTACTTGGCAATACGTCATTAATCCCATATTCAAAACTTGCAACACTTGCATCCCCAACTACTTCCAGAAGTTCCGGTAATCTCAAGCTGTCCTGATCTATACAGGCATAAATCACATTCCTACATGAAAATGGAACTTCATTTAAATCATATATATCTACGTCAAATGATTCATAAGCATCTAAAGGATCTGCATTTACTTCAATATCATTACTTCCTTCGCTTTCGAAAGAAATAACAGTTATATCTGCGAACGTTATCCCGCTTTCTGTATTAAAATTAAATGTCCATATATCATCTATATTACCAATTGTTCCCACACAGTTGTCAATATCAGAATATCCAGCCATATTAGTTCTGTATTCATAGCCATTTACATCCAGTATTCTAAAATTTCCTATGACAACTTTATTCTCATCCTCATTAGCAACTGAATTCATACCTACTCCCAGTACATAAGTCACAACAACCATTCCGTAAGCATCATCAGGAAGTACAACACCTGAAGGAGCTCCATTATTTGTTTCAATATCCATCAAATTATATACGTGAGTATCGTTCGGAGTTAATGTGTCATAAAAATTGTTTTCGTTACAGTTGTCGTCAACATTAAATATTTGTACATGAACGGTGATACCAGAAGTATCGGTATTTGTAACTTGAACATAGCTTTCCCGGTCTCTAAGATCATAGACTGCAGATAGCTGTATAGCCGGGCCATCTGTCTCACTTATCTCATCATGACCTGAATAAACATCAACTGTAGATATAAAAGAAAAAATTAAAGCAAAGAATAAAATTAAGTTTAATTTGGATAACTTCATTATTTCCTCCATAAAATTCTTATTATTATTCAAGAACTAAGAATTAGTAATACTATATATATCATATTGAAAGTATTCAATTAATTAGTTTGGCGGAGGGAGTGGGATTCGAACCCACGAGACCCGTTAGAGCCCACTGGTTTTCGAGACCAGCGCCTTCATCCGCTCGGCCATCCCTCCTGGACTTCACTAAATTACCGAAACCGTATTACGAAAGCAATAATTCTTATATTTGGAATGAGTTTTTAGCGTGTTAAGTTTTAGTCTGTGGAAATTACCCAATTCAGTCCTCAAGTAATTCAAAAATTACAAACAGAGATACATATAGCCTCCGGCAACGAGGTCTTTTTTGTAGGGAATTTTGATGATAATTTCACCTTAAACAATGTTACAGTGCTGGCCCGCGGCAATGAGTACTCAGTCCCTGCGATAATTGATTCTGCTGCTGCTGGGCAGGTCGTACTTCATAACCATCCATCGGGTATTTTAACCCCCTCAGAACAAGACATTCATCTTGCTTCAATTTTTGGAAACAATGGGGTTGGGTTTCTTATAATTAATAACAGCGTTTCTGACATATACTCTGTGGTTGAACCTTTTAGGGCAAAGGAATACACCCCGATTGATATAAGTAAGCTTGAAAAGCTCTTAATGCCAAAAGGCCCTGTTGCAATTAAACTTGGAGATAGTTTTGAACACAGGAAAGAGCAGGTAAAAGTACTTAAAGAAGCAGCCAAAGCATTTAATGAAAATTCAATAGCCCTTGTTGAAGCCGGGACCGGGACAGGCAAGACTTTTTCATACCTTATACCTTCAATAATATGGGCACTACAGAATAATGAACGGGTTGTAATATCAACTAATACAATAAACCTGCAGGAACAGCTTATAGGCAAAGATATACCCTTGCTGGAAGAATCATTAAAGGAGCAATTTACTTACTCACTTGTAAAGGGAATGAGAAACTACCTTTGTATTCTCAGGGCCGAGGCCATGGATGATGGCCAGCAGGACCTTATTGAAGATGAAGAAAGTGACGAAATAAATAATATTATCGAATGGGCAAAGACTACTTCGGACGGATCCTTGTCGGATCTTAGTTTCAGTCCACGGCAAAACGTTTGGGACAAAGTCTCCGCAGAAAGCGAAAGCTGCATAAGAAGTAAATGCCCGCATTATTCTGAATGCTTCTTTTTTAAGAAAAGAAGAGAAATTTCTGCTGCCCAGCTACTGATTGTAAACCACCATCTGTTTTTTTCTGACCTGGCTATAAAATCTGCCACTAATGATGCGGATTCGGGAATACTGCCTGGTTATAACAGGGTTATTTTTGATGAAGCACACAATATTGTAGATGCGGCAACTTCTCATTTTAGCATGTCTGTTGCAAAATTCGGGCTGACAAGGACTCTTAGAAGGCTAAAAGCGAGAGGCAAAAAAGGAGAGGTCAGGGGGCTTGTAAATTTTGCTGCAAGTACGGCAAATAAAATCTCAAAAAATGATAAAAACAGCGAACTTATAAATACCCTTTTTAAAATTGAAGAAGTTGTATCACCCAGGATTGATATCATTGAAAGCAGTATCAACGAGTCTTTTGAACTCATTTATGATATTACCGTTGCAAATACAAAGGAAGATAAAAACGGTTCTGGCGATATTAGTCTAAGAGTACTTGAGCATATACAAAAAACTGAAGAATGGATGAAGGCAGAGGAAAGTTTTGACAGGCTTAGGGTAGAACTACTAAAAATACAGGGTGAGATAAAATTTTTGCTGGAAATACTTGGCCGGAATGAAGATATGCCCAGTATAACAAAATTGCTTATTGAATTCAGAAGTGTAAGCAGTAAGATGGATTATTACGTTGAAGCCATAAGCACCTTCTTCAAACAAAAAGACGATCAGAATGTAAAATGGGTAGAAGTCAGGAATAGAAGAGGAAATACCTTTATCTCACTTGGCATTTCACCAATAGATGTATCCGGCCAGTTAAAGCAAAAGTTATATGACAAAACAAAGACCATTGTGATGACCTCAGCAACACTTGCTGTGGAAGAAAGTTTTCAGTTCCAGAAAACGCAGCTGGGACTTGAAGAAAATAACAGGGTAAAAGAACAAAGGGTACTTTCACCCTTTAATTTCAAAGAGCAGGTATTACTTGGAATACCTGTTAATATCCCGGAATATAACTCCCCTGATTATATAAAAGCGGTATCGACCATATTACAGGATGTTGTGGAATTATCCGGGGGTAGGGCACTTATCCTCTTTACTTCCTACCAGGTGCTAAACAGTGTTACAAAAGTTATAAACGAAAAATTGCTGGATAAAGGAATAGAAGTATTAAAACAAGGGACACTGCCCAGGGATAAACTACTCGATAAGTTCAGAAGCACTAATAATGCTGTCCTCCTTGCAACTGACAGCTTCTGGGAGGGAGTTGATATAATAGGAGATGCACTGAAGCTTGTTGTTATAATGAGATTGCCTTTCAGGGTGCCGACAGACCCTATAATCGAAGCCAGGTCTGACTATCTAGAGAAGAGGGAGATTAACTCATTCCTGAACTACTCAGTACCCATGGCAGTTATTAGATTTAAACAAGGATTTGGTAGATTAATCCGTTCCAAAAACGATAGGGGTGCCGTACTTGTACTGGATAAGAGGATAACTACAAAGAGCTATGGTAAATATTTTGTAAATTCCCTTCCCGAGTGCCAAAAAGTTTACGGGAAGTACGAGGATATGATAAAAGAACTAAAAAAGTTTGTTTAGAAATTAAGAATAGATATCTCTTGAATACGGAGAATGCTAGGGTAAAGTTTCTGCTACTATGAGAACAATATTAACAATACTTTCGATTTTATTGCTTTTAAGTTTAGGTATAAATGCCTGGACAATTTCACAGCTCTCTACAGTAAAGAAGGGTATAAAGAATCAACAGTTGAAAGTTACAAAGCTTGCAGAGGACGTTAAGAAAATCCAGACTGCAGGGCCACGTAAACGTTCACAGCCTGATACCCCTAAAGAGGTGCTGGTATCTTTCGATGACGACTACATAAAGGGTGATCCAAATGCTCCTGTAACAATTCTTGAATTTAGTGATTATCAGTGCCCTTACTGCAGGAAATTTCATAATGAAGTACTGCCTCAGATTCAGGAAGAATATATTTCAAAGGGTAAAGTAAGGTATATTTTCAGGGATTACCCGCTCAGCTTTCACAAACAGGCTGTTCCAGCTGCAGTTGCTGCAAATTGTGCAGGAGAGCAGGGTAAGTACTGGGAGATGAATGACTTCTTATTTTCCAATCCTGGGAAACTGAGTACTGCAAAAATTTTACCTGAAGCAGAAGGCCTTGGTCTTGATAAGGCAAAATTTGAAGCCTGTGTGAATGATGACAGTAAAAAAGCTGAAGTTGATGCTGATTTTAAAGCAGGAAAGAATTATGGCGTAAGAGGAACCCCGAGCCTGTTTATTGGAAAAACTGGTGATGGTAAAGAGATGAATGCACTTTATCTCAGAGGTTTAAGGCAGTTCGACTCCTTGAAACCCATAATTGATAAACAGCTGAAGAACAATTAATTTTTAAGTTATGGACGATATTGATCTTACCATCGATCGATTATCACATTCAAAGTTCAGAAGCAGTTTCAGATTAAAATCAAAAGAATTAGAATACTTAAATCAAAGAGGCATGGATCAGATAATGGAACATGCCTCTGATTTTATTGATAGCCGTATTGCACCAGCTGAACCTGCCAACGACGGAAAACAGACTCCTTACCGCAACCATCCTGTATTTATTGCCCAACATGCCACAGCAACCTGCTGTAGGGGCTGTATTGAAAAATGGCATAATTTCAAGAAGGGGGCTGAACTGGATTCGGATCAGAAAAATTATATATTAAAAGTAATTAAAAAGTGGCTCGAACTTCAGGTGGCCAGGAATTAAATTTATTTAATTTCCTGTTCATTTGTAACTTCAAAAGTAGTTACATCTCCCTCGCCTTCGATCAATTCTGAAATATTATTTACAAATTCCCCAAAGTAGTGTTTCTGGAAATGTTCCTCGAGGTCTTCCTGGCTTTTCCATTTTTCGTAAAACGTAAATAATGCTGAATTATAAGGGTTTTGAAGAAGTTCATAATGAATACAACCATCTTCGCTACGGGATGGTTCAAGCATTCCCTCTGAAATGTTAATAAATTCTTCAATATATTCGGGTTTTAATTTGAATTTAGCTATTAATATGAGCATGGGATTCTCCTTATAATATTTTACACTTAATTTTATTTAAATTTTCTGATATTGTATACGGATTAAGTTTTAATTCCAAAGACATGCAAGAGCAAATATTACAGACATTAAACCTACTTAGCGGATATATCTGGGGTATACCGCTTATAGTACTTTTGCTTGGTACGGGCATATACCTGACATTTATTTTAAGGGGAATCCAATTTACAACACTCATCCCTGCTCTTTATCTTGCACTAATTAAAAGGAAAGATCCCAGTGAGACCGAAGGTGATATCTCACATTTCCAGGCACTTATGACTGCTCTCGCTGCCACAGTGGGTGTTGGTAATATCGCTGGGGTTGCAACCGCAATAGCTGTTGGAGGCCCGGGTGCAATATTCTGGATGTGGATTACAGGACTTGTTGGTATGGCAACAAAATATTCGGAAGCTGTGCTGGCAGTTAAATATCGCCGGAAAGATGCAAACGGGGAAATGATTGGCGGGCCTATGCACTATATTGCTGAAGGCCTTGGACTAAAATGGCTTGGTGTGTTATTCGCTGTATTTGCTGCAATCGCTGCATTTGGAATTGGCAATATGGTCCAGTCCAATTCAGTTGCCGCAGCTTTGACAAATGCCTTTGGAATTTCATCATGGGTTACTGGAATTGTAATATGTATTGCATCCGGACTTGTAATTATCGGAGGTATTAAAAGCATTGCCAAAGTTACATCATCAGTGGTCCCCTTTATGATCATTTTTTATATAGTGGGCACTTTATATATCCTAATCCAGAATTTTGCCATGGTACCGGAAGCATTCAAACTTATTTTTTATCACGCTTTTAGCCCTGTTGCCGCAACCGGGGGTTTCCTGGGAGCTACTATTTCACAGTCAATACGTATGGGAGTTGCCAGGGGCATATTTTCTAATGAATCAGGGCTTGGAAGTTCTCCGATAGCAGCAGCTGCTGCCAAAACTTCTAATCCGGTAAGGCAGGCACTTGTCTCAATGACACAGACTTTTATTGATACTATTGTGGTTTGTTCATTTACTGCTGTAGTTATAATCTCTACAGGTGTCTGGGACAGCGGCAGAACAGGTGTTGAACTTACCGCACTTGCTTTTGAAAAATATATACCGTTTGGGGCTGAAATCCTTGCAGTAAGCCTGGCTTTCTTTGCTTTTTCCACGATACTTGGCTGGTCTTATTATGGTGAAAAAGCGGTACAGTATCTATTTAAGGAAAAAGCCATAATGCCCTACAGGGCGATATTTACGGTTTTTGTATTTGTTGGGGCAGTTGCAAAACTCGAGCTTGTATGGACATTTGCTGACATTATGAACGGCCTTATGGCCTTTCCAAACCTGGTTGGGCTTATTGGTTTGTCCAATGTTGTACTGCTTGAGACAAAAAAATATTTAAAAAACGAAATTAATTAATAATAACCGCTTGATATTACACCCTTTTTTGCTGTAATATATTGTGTGGGGCTTAAGCGGGTTGGTATTATTGCATATAGTAACTAAATTTTTAAACTTAAGAATCTTTAATATTTAAAATTAATCGTAATAGCAATATGTAGAGGTATATGATTATGGCCGATGGTACTAATGGCGAAAAAACTATTGATATAATAGACAAAAATCTATCCAATTTGGTTCGGGATGAATTAGACCTGTTTGAAAAAGATGTAACAAAATTCAGGTCTGGAAAAATTGGAGATATAAAATTCCAGAAAATCAGGCTTCAGCTGGGGGTATATGCCCAGAGGCAGGAAGGCGTACAGATGCAGAGGATCAAGATTCCCTACGGTGGGATCAATTCCCGGCAGATGAGAAGGCTTTCTGATGTAGCGGATAAATATGGAAGCGGATTTTTTCATCTCACTACTCGCCAGGACGTGCAGCTTTATTACCTCAAACTCGAAGAAGTCCCCAACATGATGAGAGAACTTGCAGACGTTGGAATAACGACCAGGGAAGCATGCGGAAATACTGTAAGGAATGTAACAGCATCTCCTATTACCGGGGCTTCGCCAACTGAAACGTTTGATGTTACGCCTTATGCAGAAGCTTTAAAAAACTTTTTACTAAGAAATCCTATTTGCCAGAATATGGGCAGAAAATTTAAAATCTGCTTTGAGAGCAACCAGGACATAGACAATGCAGGAATTATGATTCATGACCTGGGATTCAGGGCCAGAATTGTTGAAAAAGATGGGAAAAAGCAAAAAGGATTCCAGCTATATGTAGGCGGTGGTCTTGGAGCTTCACCATCACTTGGACAACTTTGGAGCGAATTTGTACCTGTTGAAGATATGATTCCGCTTTCAGCTGCCATTGTCAGAATTTTTGACAGGCACGGTGAAAGAAAAGTAAGAATGAAAGCCCGTATGAAGTTTCTCATAAGGAAGCTTGGTATGGACAAATTTAGAGAGCTCGTGGAAGAAGAAAGGGCTAATCTTGAAGTTGACTCAAGCTGGAATGATTTTTTAAACAATATTTCCGATCATGAAACTGCTCCTGATAAAGAATTTAATATAAAACAGGTACCTGAAGGTACCGAAACAGATCCAGAATATTTAGACTGGAAAGATAGTAATGTTAGTCCGGCCAGCGTTGAGGGTTACAATATAGTTAACGTAAGAGTAAGACTAGGGGATGTTCCATCCGATACTGGAAGGGCGTTAGCTGATATTATAGATGATATGGCTGATAGCTCCCTTCGGGTTACTATTCAGCAAAATTTTGTTGTCAGGTGGGTTCCAGATAATGCTCTTGCTTCATTTTATACTGAACTTAAGAAAATAGACCTGGCAAGTCCCGGAGCAGATAGCTTCAGGGACATTACAGCCTGTCCCGGAGCAGATACATGTCGTTTGGGTATTACTTCTGCAAAAGGGCTTGCAACGCGCCTTACCGATCAAATGAAAAATGGGCTTGGAAAATACAGTGAGTCAACAAAGGAACTAAGAATAAAAATTTCCGGATGCCCGAATTCATGCGCCCAGCATGCATCATCCAATATTGGATTCCAGGGAGCATCCATTACCAAAGACGGTAGATCCGTACCTGCAGAAATGCTATTTGTTGGCGGGGGCCTTTACGGTGATGAATCAAGACTTGCAAAACCCATTGGTAAAGTTCCTACTAGGAACGCCCCAAAGGTAGTTGCTAGGCTTCTTGAAATATACGAAAAAGAAAAGCAGGGCGATGAACACTTTGACCTTGTTATGGAAAGATTAGGTGCCAAAGCCATTAAAGAAGAACTAAAGGAATTTAACGAGATACCCGCATTTGAAGATGACCCAAATTTTTATAAGGACTGGGGCCATGAATCAGAAGAGTTTGGACTTCAGCAGGGCGTAAAAGGTGAATGTGCAGGTGCCACAGTTGAGGAAAAAATTCCTACATTTGCTGATGCAGAAAAACGTCTTGAACAGGCACAGGCCCTTTTTATTCACGGTGAACACGAGGCAAGCTTAAACGAAACTTTCCTCGCATGTTCCGATAGTGCTCACGTACCTCTTTATACAAAGCTTGTTGATCCGTTTACACCGGAGCAGACACTCTGGGAATTTGAAAACCTTGTAGTGAGGACTGGTGAAACTGAGGACAAATGGCTAAATATCCACGATAACTTTATTAATTACAGGCAGGGTGAGCCAACTGCTGAGAGTGCAATAAAGTTTCTCGAAATTGCAAAAGAATTTCATAATGATTGCCAAAAAGTTCAAAGTAATTTAACAGAGAATTAAAAGGAATATAAAAGTTATTTATAATTTTGGTTGTTGCTAATCGTGGCTGGCAGGTGGAACACAGATCCTTCCCTTGTCAGCTCTTTTTTTTGAAAAAATAATCATATACATAGCCGATTAAACTTTCTGTGGCTGTTGGTTCTGCCTCTTGTTCGAGTGGTTCAAATTCATCTTCACTTACTAATTCTGAAAGAAGCTCTTTTGCATCATTGTATAAGTCTTCGGGTACGAATATGGGTTTACTATTAAAACTTCCAATAGCAACGCCTATATATAGAGAACCAAAGTATTCGTTTCTAACGTAATAAGGGATTTCAGCGGATTCAAGTATGCTTTTAATTACAGCAAGCTCTGACTCATCTTTGGGAATGTAAAGTTTTATCATTTTATTTGTTTTAATGCATTTTCTTCAATGCTGATACGCCTTCTTAGTGTAACCAGATTTAATAAGCTGAAAACTATTGCTGTAATATAGCAGGAAAATATTAGTGGTATGACTGCTATTTCGATGATTACCGCCAGATAGTTAGGATGCTTTATATATTTATAAGGCCCCCTGGTTACAAGTTTTATTCCCGGAACTACCAGTATTCTTGTATTCCAATACTTTCCAAGGCTTGCGATGGCCCAGTACCTGAGCAGTTGTGTAAAAATAAATACTCCAAAAAGAATGACTGAATATTTGTTAAGTTGCCTGTTTAACAACATGTTTTCTGCAAGTAATGAAATAAAAAACCCGGCATGAAGCATTACAATGTATTTATATCCTTCCCTGTCATATTCCACAGCTCCTTCTTTTCTTACTAACTGCTCGTTTCTTCTAGCAACAAAGAGTTCGATCTGCCTCTGAAAGACAAGAAAAATATAAAAGATTATAAAAAGAAAGTTCATTTTATCTGAAAAAGGATAAGCTCCGAGCTAAATCCCGGGCCAAGGGCAGATATCAGGCCATGCTCTCCCGTATTATAGTTTCCAGTTTTCATAAATTCACCAAGTACATATAGAACAGTGGGTGAGGACATGTTCCCATGGTCTTTAAGTACATTTCGTGAGTGAATTATTGAACCGTTTTCAAGCCCAAGGGCCTTTTCATATTCATCCAGGACTTTTGCTCCGCCAGGGTGAAGTACAAAATGTTTTAAATCAGATATCGATAATCCATACTGCTCAACAAACTCTAGTATATTGGCCTTAACATTGTTTTTTACAATTGTAGGTATGTCTTTACTGAAGATTGCCTTGAATCCTGTTTCGATAACTTCCCAGCCCATTACATCAAGGGAATCATAATATGTGGTAGTATAGGAATTTAAAAGGTTTATGTTTGATTGATCATATAGTTTATGTTCTTTTCCGGCCACAAGCGTAGCTGCTGCACCGTCAGAGAACAGTGCCACAGCAACTATATTACTCTTGGAATAATCATCCTTCTGAAATGCCAGGCTGCAAATTTCTAGTGCAATCAGCATTACCGCACTTTTCGGGTTTGCTTCTACATAGTCTATCGCCCTGCTAAGGCCTACTGCACCCGCAACGCATCCAAGCCCCCAAATAGGGGTTCTTTTGAGGTGTGTATTAAGTTTGAGTTTATTTAATAGAAGTGCATCCATTGTCGGGGCAGAAATTCCCGTACTTGAAACATAAATAATATGGTCAAAATCAGAATAATCCGCATCCGCATTATTAAGGCAGTTATCAAGTGCATCTATGGAGAGCTTTAAACCGTTTTCTACAAATGATTCCGACCTCTCAACAAAGGAGTGTTCGGCGGTAAACCATTCACGGGGGTAACAGAAATGTCGGTTTTCAATTAGCGTATGGTCAAAAATTGGGAGCAGGCGTTCAATATCGTTTCTTCTTTTTGTAAAGAGGTCACGGGCAAATTCCTTTGCCACAACCTGATCGTAAGAATAAGGCACATTTGCTGTGCCGACTGATATTACTCTAGGCATAATATTATTAAATCAATAAATATACGTTTAAGGAATAATTATAGATGTAATTATTAAGAATGGAATATTTTATTACAGCCGGTAGCCGCCCTTGATATACTTCTCAAGTTCACGGATCGTAAATTTCTGGTGTTTAATAATATGTTTTACAACATCACCGATTGATATTACAGCAACAAGTTTTTCCTCTTCAATCACCGGAAGGTGTCTGATATGGTTTTCAGACATCAGTGCCATACAATCATCTATAGAATCTGCACTTGTGACATATAATACGTCGGTGGTCATAAGTTCACTTATGGTTGTATCAATAGACGATTTACCCTTTAGAATGATCTTCCTGGCATAATCTCTTTCAGAAAATATTCCGACAACCTTATCGTTTTCAATTACAACGAGTGCACCAATATTATTTTCTGCCAGCTTTTTCAGAGCTTCAAATACAGTAATATTAGGGGATATGGTGAATACATCCCTTCCCTTTAATTTTAAAATCTCAGCAACATTGTTCATGTTTTAAAAACTCCCAACCAATAAATATTATTATAATTATACAATAAAACGCTGGCCTTAACCAATAAAAATTGTTTAATGAATATTGAGTTTTACAATAAATAAATTTGTATAGTTGTAATAAAATATGCATGTATTTTTATCTTACTTCCAAATGAATTACATTTTCTGATTGTTTACAAAAATAAAGTAGTTAGATTTATTCCATCCAATTTAATATAATTTATTCATATGTTTGATAATAAACAGACTAAAGAAGTTGAATTTAACTACGATACAAGCGTATTTAACCAAAAGTTACTTGCCTCGGTGACCCAGGTTTTGGATTACATTGAACAGCTTACCCAAAGGGGAGGGCAGGACCCGCTTATTATCAATGTTGAAGTTGAATATTATGAAAAGATTATAAAAAGCCTTAGAGAAGGTATTTCTGATTTAGATGATGAAGATAATAAGCGTTTAAAGAGCAAGGTCGATGAGATGAGTGGCGGTATTTATGACCTTGATTCCATAAACTTTAAATCACCTGATTCAGTACTTATACTCGGCAAGATATTTTCTGCCCAGAGAAGTTATCAAAAGAGATACGTCGGGACTTTTGGGCTTGTTAATTCAGAAGCGAATTTTCTCCTCAAAGAATACGACAAAATAGCTGAAGATGTTTATAAAGAATTTCCATATATCCCTGAAAATAAGAAGGAAATCTTCGAAGAAGAAAAATCTGAGATAAGCTGCATTGATGTCTTGAGGTTTGCAGGGGACTTCAACCTCGTATATAAACCGATCTCACTTTTTTATACAGGAACTAAATCGAGAGAGGAGCACATACCCACAAAGGCTGCATTATTTACAAATATTTACTTTAAAAGATATGAAGTCGTATCCGAAGAGCTTGGGAAAAGGTTTATTTATGATTTTTATGAGAATGGCGATCTTTCCCGGGAAGATATTAATAAAACACTGGTTTACTGGCTGAGGGGCCACGACCTGGGACATTTCTTTGGCCGTGACGTACTGGGTGCAAACTTAAAAGACAAATTAAGCAAGAGCAAGGAAGATAACAGGAGAGTTTACTACCTTCTTCATGAACTTAAATCTGATATTATCTCCCTTTATATTTTTAAGAACCGGCTAAAAGACCTGCTAGGGGATATTGATATAAGGAATGTTTACCTGGTATTTATTTCGGAACTTTTGAGATATATAAGAAGGGGCCACCTTCTTCATTATGCGGACGGTGGATCGGCTTACATTGCTTATAACTATTTTATTAAAAGCGGGGCATTAAAATTAAACTATAACAATATGCTCGAATTAAATCATGAACAGATGTCCATTGATATTGATAATTTATGTGAAGAATTAATAGATATATTTGAAGAAGGCAACTCTATAAGGGCTGTAGCATTTGTAAAAGACCTGATAAAGTTCGAAAATATTATTACCAAAGACCTATCTGAAGACATTGAATTTCTTAGCGAAAAAGAGATTCCTTATACCATTGATATAAAAAACAACCCACCTATCTGATAACGTACTGCGATGAGGGTCAAGTCTTGAATGTGACGTAAACCCGGTTAATATATATTCCATGGCAAGACCGCTAAGAATTGAATACCCGGGGGCAGTATATTTCATAACATGTACTGGAAATGCAAACCAGAATGTATTTCTTGATTCTGAAGATGGAAAATCCTGGATAGATATATTTGAACGGGTATGCGAACGTTTTGACTGGATATGTTATGCATATTGCCTTATGGGCAGCAGATACATAATTGCTGTCGAGACCCCTGAACCGAATCTTTCAAAAGGCATGAGGCAGTTAAACGGTATGTATACCCAGAGTTTTAACCGTAGACACAATAGCGTTGGCCATCTGTTCCAGGGGCGTTTTAAATCAGTAAATGTACAAAAGGAGAAATATCTTGCCGATCTTGTCAGATATATTCTGTTTTTGCCTGTTCATTCCGGTTTTGTAAAAATTCCGCAGCAGTTTAAATGGAGCAGCTGTAAATTCTTGTTTGATAAAGATGATTGCCCAGCCTGGGTAAATAATGAATATTTAAAAAGTCTTTACAGCAACCTGGAAGAAGAGTTTTCAGAAGATAATCCACCCGGTGATGGTATTCTAAAAAGTATTAACAAACAGATATTCCTTGGTGACGAGGATTTTATTTCGGAACTTCAAAAGTATATAAGCAAAGATAAAGATCTGAGAGAGATCCCTAAGATTCAAAGGGCAAAGCCCCTTTCCGAATTCATTAATTCATCTGATTCAAGGGAAGAAGCTATTGCAGTGGCATACCTTTCGGGTGACTATACACTCCAGCAAATTGCAGATTACTTTTCTCTTCACTATTCAAGCATAAGCAGGATTGTGAAAGAATTTGAGAGAAAAAAAGTTGCCTAAACTTCCTTTTGAAATAGTAGGGCAACCCATTCATTTTCTGAGTATGTTTTTTTTGATTTAAAACCAAAACTTTCGATAAACTGAATAGCCTCTTCCTGTTCATTTATTCTTATACCGGAAGCAATGAAATATCCATTTTTAATAATATTTTCACAGATTTCGGGAAGCAGGGTTTTAATTGTCTTAAGGAGTATATTTGCTGTTATAAGGTCAACCTTATTTTCAGGATTGCCAATGGTGTCTGTGGTAAATTGCGTCTTATCCAGGACATTATTGTTTCGGGAATTAATGCGGGCTTCTTCTACTATACTAAATTCAAGGTCATGTCCTTTTACCGAGGAGGCTCCCAATACTGCAGATGCTATTGAAAGCACTCCGCTTCCGCAGCCAATGTCTATTACATTTTGGATACTTTCAGTTTTGAAAAGCTGCTCAAGGGCTTTTATACAAAGGCGTGTTGTCTCATGTTCACCTGTTCCAAATGACCAGCCGGAATTAATCTTAATCTTTTGTGTAGAAGAATCAGGAAGTTGAATGTTAATGAGTGCTTCTTTGGCGTGGTATTCGAATACAGGTTCGTTCTTCATGATTTATTCTGTTGCGGAATCTCCTGATACTTCGGATGCTGCATCTGCTCCAGAGACTGCTGCTTCAGAACTCGAACTTGATACAGCTTCCGGCGCATTGCTATTTTTATGGGTTTCCTGGTGTTCGGCTCTTTTTTCAGGATGTTTCTCATAGTACTGATCTTCAATTGTTTTCATATCATATTTATCAATTACTTCCTGGTAGGTGTCGCATGCTTCCTGGTATTTGCCTTCTTTAAGATAAGTATTGGCAATCTGGGTTTGCTCACCATAATAATCTGTAACTTCCTTCATTTTTGCAGGATCGCTAAGATAGTTAAGCAGATTGGCAGTAATAGTCTGAACTCTACCGTAAGTGTCAGCTTCATTTTTGCATTCATCCTGGGAAAATGTAATTGATGTTACTGCTAAAAGTGAAAGAATTGCAATAAAAATTGTTCTAAATAACATCAGAAACCTCCTGAAATTTATAATTTAACTTTCTTTGATAATTCTACAGTTTCATCAACCATTTTCCTTAACAAAGTACATCCACCCTGCCAAAATTCAGGGTCTTTTATATTTACACCTGTTTTTCCGACGATATTCTCGGGTAAGTCATTTCCGCCTGAAGAAAGCATATCCAGGTATTTTGGAACAAAAGACTTTCCTTCATTGAGATATTTATTATAGAGTGCCAGAACAAGCAGTTCCCCAAAAGAATATGCATAGCAGTAAAAAGGTGAATGAATAAAGTGAGGGATATACATCCACCAGGTTTTGTAACTATCGGTAAGATTTACTGATTTACCGTACATTGCTTTATTTGTTTCCATCCAGATTTCATTTATTTTTTCCTTCGGAAGTTCACCAAGCTCGCGTCTTGCAGTGTGTAGTTTTTCTTCAAAGTTTGTAAGTACTACCTGCCTGAATACAGTTGCAAAAATATCTTCGAGTTTACCACACATAAGGGCAAGTTTTATCCTGTCATTGTCTTGAGTCTCAATTAGCTTGTGAAAGACCAACATCTCGGCAAACACGCTGGCAGTCTCTGCTGTTGTAAGAGGCGTATCAGCCTGGAAGTATCCCTGCTTTCTTGAAAGGTATTGGTGAATTCCGTGTCCGAGTTCATGTGCAACAGTCATCACATCTCTCATTTTACCGGCGTAGTTAACAAATACGTAAGGGTGAACCCCGGGAACAGTACTGTGACTGAATGCCCCGCCCCTTTTACCTTCTCTGAGCTCGGCATCTATCCAGTTTTTGTCGAAAAACATTTTTGCTATCTGTGCCATCTTTGGGGAGAAATCGCCAAATGCATCGAGGATAATTTTTTTGCAGTCTCCGTATTTAATTGCCTTATCATCAGAAAGCACGGGTGCATAACGGTCATATTCATACATTTTTTTAAGGCCAAGGAGTTTTTTCTTCAGTTTGTAATAGGTCTCGACCATTTCAAAGTTATCAACAGTGGTATCAATTAATGCCCTTACAGTTTTGTTGTCAATTTCGTTGCTCAGGTTTCTAGAGGCCATTATATGTGGGTAGGACCTTAACCTGTCGTTTACTGAATGGTCATTCACAAGGGTATTGAAAATATATGTGAGAACGTGCGAATTCTTATCCAGTCCATCTGTAAGGCTTTTGGTTGCAAGCAATCTGGTTTTTCTTTCAGGGTGATATTGAAGTGACAGAACTTCAGTCTCAGTCATCATTTGTTTCTTGCCATGTAGGGTTATATCAAATCTTATATTATTTATAACTTCATCAAAAAGCCTGCTAAAAGCCCTTGAACCTGTGTTTGCTTTTTCGGCAAGTATTTTTTCTTCTAACTCTGAAAGTGTGTGGTTTTTATATTTTCTTTCGTGCAGAAGAAAGTGCTTATAAGCCGATAGTTTTTTATCGTTAATTAATCTCTGTGCGGTTTTATTTGAAAGAGTTACCCATTCAAGGTCGAAAAACAGTAATTGTTTTCTTATCTCTGTTGTCTTTTCCTGCATGGATTGAAGGAAAGCACCGTGCTTGGGATTGTTCGTATCGCCGGCAAATAATAGATACGCAAAGGAAAGAATTTTTCCAAGGCCCTCAGAAATTTTTTCTATATCTTTTATTGCATTTAAAAGCGTGGAGGCAGTAAGCTTTTCTGATTTGATTTTATTTCTGTATTTCTTTTCAAACTTTACAGAATTTAAGTGAATCCTTTTTAGGTCTGAGTCTATCTTCTTATCATTTAATCCTTTATAAAGATCACCAAGATTCCATTTTACACCTTCTGCACCTGTCTTTTTTCGAGACTTCTTCATTACGTATCTCCATTTTCTTTTTTTAACCTTGTTCTAACTTCTCGAGTTGTTCCCTGACATATTTATTAATCAGTTTGCCATCGGCTTTGCCTTTTAGTGCCGGCATAACAACTTTCATGGCAATACCAAGGTCTTTTAATCCTGCTGCACCGCTGCCGGCAACCAGCTCCTGTACCTTTGAAGCTACTTCTTCCTCGGATAGCTGTGCGGGCATATATTTCATTAGAACATCAATTTCAAGTTTTTCTGCATCTGCAGCATCTTCCCTGCTGACTTTGGTAAATTCCTCAATAGCATCTCTTCTTTTTTTAATTTCACTTGATACTACCTGTACAATCTCTTCATCACTTAGCTCTCCCTTGTTGTCAATCTCCCGGTTTTTAATTGCAGCCTGGAGCATTCTTAATACTGACAAATCCAGGGATTTTTTCCCCCTGAGTGCAGTTTTTAAATCTTCCGGTATCTGGTCTCTTAAACTCATTTTACTCTCCTGTTTAATCTTCAATTATATATATATCTTTTAAATTTCTGCCCCATCCGCTGTAATCCATTCCGTATCCGATGAGGAATCCATCATCTATTTCAAAACCTTTATACTCGATAATGGGCTTAGGGTCCTTGTTAACTTTTCTACAAACTATTGCACAGGTTTTTATTGAATTTGCACCGTATTTCTCAAAATGTTTCTTTAAGAAGTCCAATGTTTTACCCGTATCTATGATATCATCAACAATAACAATGTCCCTGCCGGATATATCTATATTTATATCATGGATAAGCCTTATTTCACCACTGGTACTGCCATTCCTGTAACTCGAGATTTTGATAAAATCTATTTCATGAATTATCTCCATATTCCTGGTTAAATCTGATAGAAAAATGTAACAGCCGTTTAGTACGCCAATCATCACAGGGTTTAGGTTTTTGTAATCCGTAGAAATCATGTAGCTGAGTTCTTTTACCTTGTCTTTAATTGCCGCGGAATCAATAATTTTCTTTAATCTTTTTGACATATCAAAATACAAATCCAGGTATAAGTTCTAAAATAGAACTCTGTAAAAATTTTCTTTCATAGACGTCGTTATCTACAACAACGTTATTCCAAACTATTATATCAAGGTCTATTTCTCTTGGCCCCTGTTTGTTGGAAGTCTTTGTTCTTCCAATATCAACTTCAATCTTTTTTAACACGATGTTAACTTCATCAAGTTCCTTATCAGTTTGAAACAGGAATGCACCATTATAAAAGTCATCCTGATCTTCAAAACCAATAGGTTTTGTCTCTTTAAACGAAGAGGATCGAATAAGGTTGAATTCTATGGATACCTTCTTTTTTGCAGTTTCGATATTCTCTTTGGGGTTAATGTTCGAACCTACACTAACTACAGCAGTGTTCATATTTACATTTGCTCAATAGTATTTGTTACTGACACCGAATCCGTAAATCTCAGCGCCCCGGGTTTATCCACGGTTGTTGTTGATTTCAGTATTCTTTTATCTTTCATAACAATATTGCCAATATCCGCAACTAATTTTTCTATCAGGTTAAATTTACCGTTTTCAACATATTGGATAATTTCCTTTGTAATATTTTTATAATCAACTGTATCTTCGATATTATCTGATTCCCCGGCTCTTGAACCATCAAATTCAATAGTAATATTTATAATAACGTCCTGCTTGTTTTCTTTTTCCCAGTCGTAAATACCTATTATTGTTCTCAGTCTCAGGTTCTCGATATCTATTATCATAGTATTCTTTATAAATGCTGCCCGCCATCAATAAACAACATTTCTCCCGTGATAAATTTGTTTTCCACCAGGTACTTAACCCCGGAATTAATATAACTTGTATCCCCGATTTTTTTTAATGGTGTTTTTGCGGCTATTTTTTTAAGTTGGTTTATATTCTCGCCGGGTGAGGGGAGAATAGGGCCGGGACAAATCGCATTAACACGTATATCAGGGCCAAGTTCTTTTGCAAGCATAAATGTGAGATGCATTAAAGAATTTTTAGTAAGGTTATATACAAAATGTGCCGTATGGACTTTTGAAACTCTTGCATCAAGCAGGTTTATGATCATTCCCCTTTTTACATTTTTTGCAAATTGCTGACTAAGAAAAAACGGGCTTTTAAAATTAATATTAAATTCGTTGTCAAAATCCCTTTCTTTTACATCAAGAAATCGTTTTTCTTTAAAAATTGAAGCATTATTAATTAAAAGATTCAAATCTTTCATCTTTTTTTTCACATCTTTTATTAACCCTGAAGCCTGGGCAGGGTCTGAAAGATCAGACTTGAAGATTTCACATTTCACTCCCTTCTTTCTTATAATATCCTGAGCAGCGAGAGCGTCTTTTTTAGATTTGTTATAGTGCAAAGCTATATCGTAACCCATATCTGCAAGGGTTAGTGCAATTGATCTTCCTATCCGCTTTGATCCACCCGTAATTATGGCCGTATTAGACATTTTTATTATTTAGAAACCTTAATTTATGATAAAATAGTATAATTAAATTATATGTAATTTTATCAATCTTCTTATATAATCTATAATTAAATGATAAGAACATTATTTTATCTGATTTTAGTTTTATCTGTGAATTTTAGTAACCTGTCAGCAAATCCTGCTGATAAATTTTTAGCACGTGGGGATATTTACTACAACAAATTTAACAGCAAAGCTGCATTAAGTGAATATAAAAAGGCTTATTATCTGGACAAAAATAATTTTGAAATACTAAAACGACTTACAATAACTTCAAATGATGTAGGTGAAGACCTTCGTGATACTGATATGGATCTTGCTAAATACTATTTCAGGCAATCCGTCACCTATGCTGAGCAGGTAAAGGAGCAATTTCCAGATGTACCCGAAACCCACTTTCTTCTTGCTTTGTCATATGGAAATCTTGCCAGGTATTCAAAGGGCAAAGATAAAGTGAAGCTTGCAAGAAATGTAGAAAAGAACTTGCAGAAGATGATTGAATTAAGGCCTGATTTTGCTCCTTCTTATATTGCTCTTGGTATCTATTACCGGCATCTTTCAAATCTTAGCTGGTTTCAGAGAAAGTTTGCAAATGCTTTCTTTGGAGGGCTACCAGATGGTAATATTGAAGATTCGAGGGATACATTCCTTAAAGCAATTGAACTTGACCCTGATTTTATTATTACTCATTATGAAATAGGTAAAACTTATCTAGAAATGGATGAATATGATAATGCAAACCACCATTTCAATATAGTACTGGAACTAGAGGTAAGGGATCATAGTGATGCCAGTAAAAAAGAGAAAGTTAAATTGATACTGGACAGCGAGAGATTTAAGGCAAAGTTAAATTAACTTTTATTAATAATACCAATCAGATACCTTGTTATCTAAATTAATTTGTTTATCATTACATACTTCTAAAAATCAACCCGTTTTCCCGGTGGATTTTTCAAGATTAAAACTTAAAAAGTATTGAATTTTACTGTTATGAGCAGAGAAAAATTAGATAATTTAGTAATAAACTGTATCAGGACGCTTTCTATGGATGCTGTTCAGAAAGCCAATTCCGGTCATCCGGGTACGGCGATGGCTCTTGCCCCTGTTACATTTAAATTATGGGATAAATTTATAACTCATAATCCTTCTAATCCAGACTGGGCTAACAGGGACCGTTTTATACTTTCTGCGGGCCACGCCTCGATGCTTTTATACAGCGCACTTCTCGTAAATGGTTACGAAATTACTCTTGATGACATAAAGAAATTCCGGCAGCTTCACAGTAAATGTGCCGGTCACCCAGAGTATGGAATGTTAAAGGGTATAGAAACTACCACCGGACCGCTTGGACAGGGCGCTTCAACAACTGTTGGAATGGCAATTGCTGAAAAGTGGCTCGCAACCCGATTTAATAAGCCGGGATTTGAAATTGTTGATTACACAATTTATTCAATACTGAGCGATGGCGATATGATGGAGGGTATTACATCAGAAGCTGCCTCACTTGCCGGCCACCTGGGACTTGGCAATATTGTCTGGATTTACGATGATAACAAAATTACCATTGAAGGTACCACTGACCTGGCATACTCAGAGAACGTAGGTATGAGGTTTGAAAGCTATAACTGGAATGTACAGACAGTTGAAGATGCAAATGACCTTGTCAGTCTTGAGAAAGCAATTTTAAATGCTAAAAACGAAAAAAATAAGCCATCATTGATTATAGTTAAGAGTCATATAGCTTTTGGAAGCCCTAATATGCAGGATACTTCTGAATCACACGGGGCCCCGCTTGGTGAGGATGAAATAGAACTTACCAAAGATGTATACGGCTGGCCTCATAAAGATTTTTATGTGCCTGATGAAGTTTCTGAATATTCTAAAGAAAGAGTTAATATCGGACTTAAGTCAGAGCAGGACTGGGATATTATATTTGATGAATATTCCGAAAATCATCCTGAACTTGCAAAGGAATTCGAACTTATTCAAAAGGGTGAATTACCAGCGGGATGGGATAATGACCTCCCGGTATTTCCTGCAGATGAAAAAGGTGTTCCTACCAGGAAAGCAAATAACAAGATATTGAATGCAATCGGCAGTAAGGTAGGATGGCTTCTTGGTGGTGCAGCTGATGTTGGTTCTTCCACAAATACTTATCTTTCCGATACAAGCAGTTTTGCCATTGACAATAATGAGGGCAGAAATTTTCATTTCGGAATAAGGGAACACGCCATGGCTGCCACAGTAAATGGTATGGCTCTTAGCAATTTAAGGCCTTACTGTTCAACATACTTTGTATTTTCTGATTATCTTAAACCTTCACTAAGGCTATCTGCTTTGATGGAACTACCTGTAACCTATATTTTTACACATGACAGCATTGGGCTAGGGGAAGACGGCCCCACTCACCAGCCTGTAGAACAGCTTGCAACATTAAGGGCGACTCCAAATGTTGATGTATTAAGGCCAGCAGATGCCAATGAACTTTCAGAGCTTTGGAAGTATGTAATGACCTCTGACAAGAGTCCTTCTGTCCTAGTGCTCACAAGGCAAAATATTCCTGTAATAGACAGGGATAAATACCTGCCTGCTGAGGGATCATCAAAAGGCGGATATATTATTGCTGACTCTGACGAGGAACCAGAGATAATATTGATATCAACCGGCTCTGAAGTATCAATTTGTCTTGAAGTATTTGAAAAGTTAAAAGAAGAAGGAATAAATCCAAGAGTTGTCAGCCTTCCTTGTTTCAGCCTGTTTGAAAATCAGTCCGAGGAATACAAGGATAAAGTACTTCCACCATCTGTAAAGAAAAGGCTTTCAGTTGAAGCTGGATCAACCTTTGGCTGGGAACGTTACGTCGGTAATACCGGTAATGGAAAAGCCTACGGAATAGACAGGTTCGGAGAATCGGCACCTTATAAAGATGTTATGAACGAGTTTGGGTTCAATGCCGAAAATATATACAAAGAAGCAAAAAAATTGCTTCGTTAAAATAGTTTAGCTAAAAAACCCATATGCCAGAAAATCCAACATTCACCGGTATTCAATATAAAGAGTATTTAGGCGAATATAAGGATGAGTTTACAAAAGTTTTAACAACACTGCAGTCAGTTAACTTTCCTCAAAGAATACTAGACAAAGATTATACTCTGTGGAGCAATTCTCCAGAGGAAATTACAAACAGGCTTGGATGGCTCACTCTACCGGAACCCCAATATAAAGAAATAGAGAGAATAAATGAATTCTCAAAGCAAATCATAAACAATGGTTTTAAATCAGTAGTAGTACTAGGTATGGGGGGATCAAGCCTTGCCCCTGAAATGTTTGCCGATAGTTTCAAAGGTATTAATAACATTAATATTTTTGTCATTGACAGTACCGACCCCGAATATATTTTATCGATCTGCGGCAAACTGGATCTTGATTCAACACTTATAATAGTTTCCTCTAAATCCGGATCTACTGTCGAAACAATTTCACTTATGAACTATTTTCTTGATGAATTTAGTAAAATTATGAATAAAAATGATATTGGGAATCACTTTGTTTCCATAACCGACCCGGGTTCAGCCCTTGAAAGTATCTCAAGAGAATTGGATTTTAGGGAGATTCTTATAAATAACCCTGATATTGGAGGAAGATTTTCAGCACTTTCCTATTTCGGACTTATTCCAGCATCACTTACGGGTTTTAATCTTGGAAAATTTTTAAATATTGCACAACATACAGCACAGGTTTGTAATAAAAACGATTTTAACGTAAATACGGGCCTTAGGTTAGGTGCATTTATGGGGTTCCTTACTGGAAAAGGTGTCGATAAACTTAAAATATTTACATCGGAAAAGGTAAGCTGCCTGGGATTCTGGATAGAACAGCTAGTTGCAGAAAGTACAGGAAAAAGCGGGAAAGGTATCCTTCCCATACCGACTGAGTCTTTTGATGAAAATCTTAATTACGGCAATGACCTTGCCATAATTTATATAAAAATAAAAGGCGATGAGAATGCTGAAATAAAGTTAAATAGTATAACAAATTCGGGCATACCGTTGGTGGTTATGGAAATTGAAAACAGCTATGAGCTTGCCGCTCAGATCTATCTTTGGGAATATGCAACAGCTGTGGCAGGACATTTATTAAAGGTAAATCCTTTTGATCAGCCCGATGTGGAATCAGCCAAAATTTTTACAAGGGATTTTGTACGAAAATATAAAAAAACAGGGTCACTGGAAAAAGAGAGTCCAAAATTTACCATTGAAAATTTAAAATTTTATACGGATTCTAAAGTCTCTGATTTCGTTGAGTTTCTCTTATGGTTAAAAGAAAATGCTGTAGAGGGAAGCTATATATCCATTCAGGCTTTTCTTACCCCAGATATAAATAATAAAATACTAATTTCCGATTTGGTAAATAAACTGGCATCTGAATTCGGTGTACCTGTAACCTCAGGATTTGGCCCAAGGTATCTTCACTCGAGCGGCCAGCTTCATAAAGGAGATGCAGGCAAGGGTATTTTTATTCAGCTTACTTCTGATATAACGAGTGATATCCCAATACCGGATAAACCATACTCAAATGCTTCATTTGTTAGCTTCGGAATACTTAAGAATGCCCAGGCACTTGGTGATTATGGAGCACTTGTAAACAAGGGCAGAAATATTGTCAGTATTGATCTGGGACATGATACTAATTTGGAATTTAAAAATCTAATTGAGTTGATTTAAAGGTTCCAAAGTTTTAGCAACCATTGATGAGGCACTCAACCTCAAGTAAATTAACGCTTAATGAACCAGGAAAAATTATCAGAAATGAAAAAAGAAGCGGCGGTTTTCGCTGTCGAATTTATCCGGTCGGGGATGTATGTTGGACTTGGAAGCGGGAGTACTGCGATATTTGCAATTGAAGAAATTGCACAAAGATTAAGCAAAGGTGAAATTTCTGATCTTTTCTGTGTGCCAAGTTCCGAGGAAACCAAAAGAATTGCACTCTCCATGAACATTAAAATTTATGGATTCGATACGGTTAAGCACCTCGATATTAACATTGACGGGGCAGATGAAGTTGACAAAGATGGAAACCTTATAAAGGGTGGAGGCGGAGCCCTTCTCAGGGAAAAGATATTAGCCCAAAACAGTAGCAGAAACATTATTATAATTGATGAGACAAAGCTGTCTGATAAGCTTGGTGAAAAATGGCATTTGCCGGTTGAAGTCCTTCCTTTTTGCTGGCAGGTTGAAGCGGCACATATTGAAACTCTTGGCGCAAAAGTAAGACTAAGGGTTGGAGAAAACAAACAACCTTTAAAAACAGACCAGGAAAATTACATACTAGATTGCAACTTTGGAATAATTTCAAACCCTGAAGAACTTTCGCACCTGCTCAAACATAGGGCCGGAATTGTTGAGAACGGGCTTTTTCTAAATACTACAAATGATATTATTACTGGTAAACCAGGTGGTATTGATCATAAGCAGATAAAAAGATAAATGGAATTTCCACTCGTAATATCTTCTATACTTTTATTTTTTACAGGTGTACTTGCCTCTTTTATTAATGTTACAGCCGGTGGCGGGTCAAGCCTCTCACTTCCTGCACTTATTTTTCTTGGAGTTGATCCGAGCGTTGCCAATGGTACAAACCGTCTGGCCATCTTGCTGCAGAATGCGTCCGCATCTGCTTCCTTCAGAAATGAAAAAATCTACCAGACAAGGGAATCAGTAATTTATGCACTTTTTACTGTACCCGGTGCGGTTTTGGGTGCGTATTATGCAACAATAATCAGCGACGAACTTTTCAAGAAGGCACTTGCGATAGTAATGATAGGGGTAGTAATTTCACTTATAATTCCAAAATCCAAAGTTAAAGAAGGTATAAAAAAAAGATTTTCGTGGATTATTTACCCTGGTTTTATTTTTCTTGGTTTTTACGGTGGGTTTATTCAGGTAGGTATTGGTATTTTGATTATGGCACTTATTCAGCAGTTCAGCTTCTGCGACCTTGTTTTAACTAATGTGCATAAGGCGTTTATAATAATGTTAAACACTATTCCATCCCTATTCATCTTTGTTATGACAGGGAATATGATCTGGACTTTCGGAATCGCACTTGCGGCTGGTATGACAGCCGGTGCATGGTGGGCCGCAAGGCTTTCGGTAAGGAAAGGTGAAAAATTTATAAAGAAAATGCTTATTGTAGCACTTGTAATAATTGCATTAAAACTTGTTGGAATTATTTAAAAAAAGACTGCCCCGTTTGAAATTTCTCCAGAACTAATATCTATTTCATAATCTTTAAATATTTCTCTTAACTGTTCTATAATCTTTTCTACAAGGAAAATATTTGAAAATATAATGATCTCGGAGTTGGAACTAATCTGTGTACCGTATACACCGTCAATACTGTTAAGTCTTTCAATCAGGCTTTTTAAATTATTATCAGTTGCACGTAAGAGTGCAGATTCAAAAAGAGTTTTTCCAAATTCGGTAAGATTATTACTTTTCCACTTATGGGATGCATCTTCAGTCCTTTCGGCTTCAGAAAAATGATAATCACCGGCTTTAAGCAGTTCCTCGGGAAGCCTGGGCCTCAGTTCCCTGTAATTGTTGAGGTTAAATACCTGTACATTTTTATTCCCGGACATCATATCCAACAGGGTTTTAAGCTTGTTGAACTGTTCGGTATCGGAATAGAAAGACGGCAGAGTGGTGCCGGTTGATATAACAATAAATTTACATTTTCCTCCATTATTTGTATGAAGCCTCATCTTGCTTCGGTCGTAGTCTACAAACTGTAGTGTGTCTGATTTCGAATGCTTAATTGTTATTGAATCAAGATTCATAAAATCATTATTAAGATATTTAGCATCAACTTCCTCACAAAGCAGCTGAATGTCATTTGAACTGACTTTAATTTTGTTAGAGTAACAAAGCGCAAGGATAACCAGCTGTTGAATGACAGTCGGTTTATATTTAATAAAGTTGGGGAACGGAAAAGAGAGTACACCTTTAAAACCATGTGTAATGTTGTATTTTTCTTTTAGAATATAAGCACTGCCCTTAATATAGTTCAGCCAGTCACCCCTGACAGGAACACCTATATTGTTGAGACTGACTTTAAATATCCCCGGGAGTTCCTTTACATAGATCTTGATGTTGGCATCATCCGAAGGATTGAATAAAAGAGTTGAATAGATATCGAGGCAAAATGACAATGATTTACCTCCAAACATGTTGTTGTGGCTTCCCAGCAGGGTAAGGGGGTATGGGGAAGAAACTGTTTTTAATTCAGATTCATCAAAATCTTCCCTCTTCTCAAAATGATTGAGAAGCTGCTGTCTAATTTCTTTTAAATCATTAGCCATATATCTGGACTATTATATAATTTAATTGCTGTGGGTTGAAGAGACTTTTTGAATTTCTTTCTGAAAATTGTGAAGTGTATTATAAATGCCTTTTTTCTCAAGAAGCTCATAGTGGGTACCTGATTCGTTTATTTCTCCCTTGTGTATTACAAGTATTTTATCCGCACCCCTCACGTTAGAAAGCCTGTGAGCTATAATAAGCCTTGTTCTGTTCCTGGATTGTTTAATCGAGTCCTGGATGTTTTTCTCAATTTCAGCATCAATATGGGAGGTTGCTTCATCAAGAATAAGCAGGCTTGATTTCTTAGACAATGCTTTTGACAGGGAAACTATCTGGTTTTCTCCCGATGAAAGATGGTCAACCCTATCAATTGAATGAGCGAGGCCAAATTCTGATTTTACTTCCTGTGCATCGGGCCGGGCTTCTGAAACATCTTTACCAAAAAGAAAAAGATCCTGAAATACTGCTGTAATATTTTCCCTTAATGACCTGCTGTCTATATTGTTGATGTTTTCCCCGTTAAACAGAATTTCTCCCCTGTGTGCTTTATAAAATTTTAGTATCAGGTTAACAATTGTGGATTTGCCGGAGCCGGTAAGTCCAACGAGTGCAACAGATTCACCCGGGTTAATTTTAAAACAAACATCTTTTAATACCCAGTCCCTGTCATTATATGAAAACCAGACGTTCTTAAATTCAAGAGTAGCAGTATCAGTATTTATAATTTTTCCACCTTTTGGTTCAGCTTCCTCAATTATAACGTCATAAAGATTTTCTGAAGCAGCAGCAGCTGATTGAAAGATATTGTATCTTTCTGAAAGTTCCTGAATTGGCTTGAAAATCATCCTTACGTAGTAAAGAAAAGCAATAAGTGAACCAAGACTTAATGTGTACTGAATTACATTGAACCCGCCGTACCAGAGGATTAAACCTGAACCCAGAATACTTATATATTCTATAAATGGGCGAAACATTACATATGTCCAAAGCTGTGACATATTGGCATTGTAGTTTTCCCTGTTTATATCTTTAAACCTGTTAAAGTTTTGGTTCTCTTTGCCATAAAGTTTTATTAAAATAATTCCCTGAATACTTTCCTGCACAAATGCATTCAGTTTGCCTATAGTTATCCTGATATTCCTGAATACAGTCTTGAGTCTCATCCTGAACATATAAGCAACAAAGCCAAGAAAAGCTGTAAGCCCCAGGATTATAAATGTCAGCTCCTTATCAAGGCTGAACATTATTATGACAATTCCCGTTATAACCAGCAGGTCCTTGATGAACTGTACGGCAACGGATGTATACATTTCATTGATTGCATTTACATCGTTTGTCACCCGAGTGGAAAGCCTTCCAACTGGATTTTTGTCAAAATAACGCTGCGGAAGTTTTAGGATATGAGTAAAAGCATCCATCCTTATTCGGTGCATTATTTTGTGGCCGGAATAAAAAAGAAGATATGTATATATTGTTGTAAATATAAATATACCGAGCAGTGACAGAAAAATATAAACTACAATTATTTTCAGGCTACCCATGCTTTTTGAACGAAGCAGTTTGATATCGCTTTTTGGCAGTTTTCCAATTTCACTGAACTTTGCATAATAAACCGAACCCTGATTGGTAAATATCTGAGTATTTGTATTAAATATCTTTTCAAGCTTTATTCTTTTCTCACTGCCTAACTTATCTGTGTCAAAGACAATATACTTTGTCTCAGAAAGTACGCCGCTTTTTTGAAAATTTGTTTTATCAATACTTTTTAGTACTGACATATCAACAAGTACTTCATTGTCATTAAGTTTGATAATGCCGCCAGAATATGAAGAGTCTAGATTGCCAATATCCTTGTAGGGTTTTTCGGTTTTAGCCCAGGAAGGATAGATGTAGTTATCAACTGCTGTTTTGGTCAGGTAGGGGATTGATACCTCGAGGACTGCGGTAATAGCCATGCATATAAGAGCTAATATAAAAAATATCCTGTTTGGTTTGATATATCCAAACAGCCACCTTAGTATCTTCAAATCATAGGTAGTAGTTCTTTTCTTTTCTTCTAAATTAAATGTACTCAATTTTTTTCTGCCTAAATTGTCTGCATCCTGTACATATGGGAATAAATGCCTTCTATATCTTTTAGTTCATTATGATTTCCGAACTCCACAATCTTACCGTTTTCAAAAACTGCAATATTATCAAAACCGCTTATTGAGGGGACCCTGCTGGATACCGATATAAGGGTATTACCTCTCATTTCGTCTATAATATTTTTGAACACTACACTCTCAGTCTGAAGGTCGAGTGACGAAAGCACATCATCAAGGATAAGGACCCTGGGTTTTAAAAGCATTGCCCTTGCTATTGCTATCCTTTGCCTCTGGCCGCCTGAAAGACTTAACCCTCTTTCTCCCACAATAGTGTTGAATCCATTTGGAAACTGCACTATATCCTGATAGATTGCGGATATTTTTGCTGCTTCAACTATCTGGTGTTCTGTAAGATCAGGATTCATAAAGGTAATATTATCTTTCACAGTACCACTGAATATCGTTGTATCCTGTGGTACATAAACAACAGCTTCCTGGATTCTTGAGCGGGGGATTCTGTTTATATCTGTGCCATCAAGAAATATATGATTATCTTCCGTTTCATAGATTTTCATTAATAGGCTCATTAATGTTGTTTTCCCGGACCCTGTGGTACCGGTAATGCCTAGTGAAGAACCCCTTGGTATATCGAGACTGATATTCTGAAGTACAGGTGTACCGTTAAAAGAGAAGCTGAGGTCCCTAACAGAAATAGATCCACTAACTGGGCTGTCAACCTGGTTCTCAATTTTTTCATGCCTGGGCAAGACGCTAAAAATTTTATTTAGCCGGTTTATAGAAGCATTGCCTCTTTTCATAATATCAACCGACCAGCCCATTGCCATCATAGGCCAGGTCAGCATGGCAAGATAGACAAGCATTGAAGTAAATTTGCCGAGTGTAATGTCCATCTCTATTGTTTTAAGTCCACCGATCAGAATGAAAATGGCCGTAGAGCATGCAGCCATCAGAGTGATAAGAGGCTGGTATACTCCCCAGACTCTTATCAGGTGAATATTCCTGTTTAAATAATCAAAGCTGCTTTTTTCGAAATCGCGGGTTTCTGATTCTTCGCGGTTAAATGCTTTTACAACTTTTATTCCCGAGATGGACTGCCTGGCACTCTCGGTCAGGATTGAAAAAGAATCCTGAGTATTCTGGAACCTTTTTTCAATCTGGTTGCCGAATTTGTACATAAAGAATGCCAGTAGTGGAAAAGGTATAAATGCAATTAATGTCAGCATCGGAGATACAAAGAGCATTGTTATAAAGATAAAAATAAACAGGAATATTCCATCATAAGCTACCAGTACTCCCAGGCCGCATGAGAATTTGAGGGTTTCAATGTCATTTACGGTATGTGCCATTAAATCCCCGATTTTTTTGGATGAGAAAAAATCATAATGCAGGCTTTGAAGGTGATGGAAAAACTCGTTCCTTAGTGAATTTTCGATCTTCCTTGCCGACCCCATAATAAAATATCTCCAGCCGAGCCTGAAAAATGCCATAAATATCCCAAGACCAAATATATACAGTGCATATTTAGTTATTTCATCAGGATTTGGATCGGGTGAGGTCAGCGTATCAATAATCCAGCCAACTATCATAGGTATTGTAAGCTGTGCAAGGTCAACTACAGTCAGAGCAGCAATACCAAGCAAAAAAGAGTATTTGTACCTTAATAAAAGTGATAAAATGCTTGTTTTTTTAAACAAATTGAATTCCCGAAGTTTTAAAATAATTATAAAGAGTTTAATGCTTTCAATGAAGTGTTATGTTGAAATAATCTAGTAAAGTTAGTTCAACATGCAAATAGTATTTTTTAAATTATACAGCCTAACAGGGTTTCCATTCTTGCATTTATATTACGGATTTTGGATAATAGCTGAATAGTAGATTATGTATAAGTTTTAACGTTTAATCCAGGAGTTGGGTATGCGCTGCACAAATTGCGGATTTGAAAATCCAGAAGGAATGAGTTTTTGCGGCAAATGTGCCGGCCCACTTGTTAATACCTGTACTGACTGCGGTTTTGAAAATCCCCAGGGATTTGATTTCTGTGGTAAATGTTCTGCCCCGCTAACTGAAAAAACTCCATCCCAGGAAACAAACAAAATTGATTCACCTCAGGCAGAACGCCGTCAATTAACGGTGATGTTTTGTGACCTTGTAGGCTCAACTTCTCTTTCGGAAAAGCTTGACCCAGAAGAACTAAGGGAATTAATACAAAACTACCTGGAAGTCTGTGCAGAAGTTATAAACCGTTACGACGGACATATAGCAAAGTATCTGGGTGATGGGATACTGGTTTACTTTGGGTATCCAATGGCACATGAAGACGATGCCAGTAGGGCAGTGCATACAGGCCTTGAGATATTATCTGATATGGAGAAGCTAAATACCAGATTAAAAAAAGAGAAGGGAAGAAGCCTTTCAATAAGAATCGGAGTCCATACAGGCCTTGTTGTTGCAGGAGAGATGGGTGGAGGAGATGTACGTGAACAAATGGCAATAGTAGGAGAGACACCAAATATTGCTGCCCGGATTGAAGGTGTGGCCGAAACCGATACTATGGCAATTAGCCCTGCTACCTACCAGCTAATTGATGGATACTTCGAATGTAAAAGTATAGGGTTTCATACACTGAAAGGAATTTCCCAGCCTCTTGAGATATACAGGGTACTTAAGCCAATAGACACTGCCAGCCGTCTCGAAGCTGTTATTGCAAAAGGTATGACTTCGCTCATTGGAAGGGAAGATGAAATTAAGCTGCTTTTTGACAGCTGGGAGCATCTTAAAAAAGGAAACGGACAGTTGATCCTGCTTAGCGGTGAGGCCGGCATTGGTAAATCCCGCCTTGTAAATGTTTTTAAGGACCACGTAACATCAGACGAACACACATGGATTGGTATTCGTTGCTCACCATATTATCAGAACAATTTTCTTCATACAATTACAGACTATTTTCAGCGAAGACTGGATCTCGGGAATGATGAGCTGCACGAAGATAAAATCCATAAGATTGAAAATTTTCTGGAATTATATGAATTTCCATTAAATCAGTCTATGCATTTACTTTCATCACTACTTTCTGTTTCTTTACCTGAAAAATATAAGACCCTGGATATCACTCCTCAGAAACAAAAAGAATTGACACTCGATTTTCTGGTTAACTGGATAATAAAGGAAAAGGAAAAAGAAAACGTAATTTTAGTTATTGAAGACTTACACTGGATAGACCCGTCCACCCTAGAGTTTATTAACCTACTTGTTGAGAAGGGGCCTGATTTGGGAATCCTGTCTTTTTTTACTTTTCGTCCGGATTTTAACCCAACCTGGGAATATGTTTCGAATTTTTCCCGGATTACACTTAATAAACTACCTGAGCACCAGGTGAAATTAATTGCAAAAAGTGTGGCAAAAAACAAAGCATTGCCGGATGAAGTAATTGAGCAAATTGTTAAGAAGACTGACGGAGTTCCCCTTTTTGTTGAAGAGCTGACAAAGATGATATTGGAGTCAGGGCTTATAATTGAAAAAAGTGACCATTATGAATTAAAAGGACAACTGCCACCACTCGCGATACCTACCACGCTGCAGGACTCTCTTATTTCCAGGTTGGACCGCCTTGCCTCAGTACGGGAAGTAGCACAACTATCATCAATTATTGGCAGGGAATTTTCCTTTGATCTTCTAAGTGAAGTCTCACTTCTTGACGACAGCACCCTTACATCAGCACTAAACCAGTTAGTAGATTACGAAATACTTTATGAAGAGGGTACCCCTCCGTTATCAAATTATATTTTCAAGCATGCACTTATTCGTGATGCAGCATATGAATCATTACTCAAAAGTAAACGAAGGGAATATCATCAGCAAGTTGCAGAGGTTTATGAAAGTAAATATAAAACAGATTTAACTAAATATTACCCAATGCTTGTTCACCACTGGGACCTCGCTGCAGGAGAAAAAAAGGAATATGGAGAAGCAGTTGTTAAAACTGTAAATTATCTTGAAATGTCAGGTGAAATGGCATTGCGAAATGGTGCATTTAAAGAGGCTGGGGAATTGCTGCAAAGGGCGAATGATCTTTATGAATTATTTCCCGAATCAGACAGGACTCTCGAACACGAACTGAGCATCTTAAAAAATCTGGGAATTGCAGTCTTTGCTACTTCTGGATTTGGTGCAAAAAAAACAAGGCAGATATATGAAAGAGCATGGAAGCTTTGTGAACAAATAGGCAAAACTCCAGGCACGTTCCCGATTTTGTGGGGTTTATGGCTTTGTTACCATTTTTCTTCTGACCCTGACAAAGAATATGAATTAGGTTCAGAACTTTTAGATATAGCCAAAAACGCAAATGATAACGAATTGTTACTACAGGCTCACCATGCAATCTGGACATCACAGATGTTGATTCCAAATTATAGTAAGGCCCTTGTTCACCTGGAGGAAGGGAGAAAACTATACAGCCCTAAATATCACGAAAGCCACTGTTTTAATTACGGGGGGCATGATCCGGGTATGTGTTGCCACAGGGCATTGTGCCTGATCAACTGGTTTGTGGGATATCCAGATAAAGCTTTAAAAGAAGGTGATATATCAATCAAGCATGCAAAATTTCATCAATTTAGCCTTATTACTGCACTGATGGCTAAAACCTTTGTTTATAAACAGCGGGGTGAAGTTGAAAAAACTAAAGACAATACAGCATTGATTGTAGAAACTGCGCTTAGCAGCGGGTTGCCCGGATATTTATTATGGACTTCTATCTTTGAGGGTTGGGTCATGGGTCAAGGAGATGAAATCAGTGAAGGAATAGCCTTGATTGAAGAATCATGTGAGAAAATTGGGTATAAAGACCCCGCATATATGAGTATGCTGGCTGAACTATTTTTGAAAGCAGGAAGAACTGAGGAAGGACTTAAGTTAGTGAATGAACTGCTTGAAATTGTAGAATCAAAAAACAAACGTGATTATGAAGCTGAACTCTACAGGCTTAAAGGTGAATTATTGATGGATACGTCACAATCAGATACTGAAAAATGTTTTAAAAAAGCTATAGAAATATCACGAAAGCAAGGTGCCAGGTCACTTGAACTTCGCTCTGTAATAAGCTTCTGCCAACTGAAGCAAGAACTGGATAAGACCAGAGAAGCAAAAAAGATGTTGTCAGGTTGTTACGGCTGGTTTACTGAAGGATTTGAAACAGCTGATTTAAAAGAAGCAAAAAAACTTCTTAAGAAGTTTGATTAGTCAGCTCTATATAATTTTTAATTGACAAAATACCTTTATATTTGCTACAATTACAGTTGATTCTAATAACTTTGATAAGTTTAGGATTAAATAAAACTTTGTTTAAGGAGTAATGAGTTATGAGATATTTAAATTTGAGCTCTTTAGGTTACGTGTTCTTATTATCATTTGTAGTTTTATCTTTCTCTTTTGCAGCTAATGCTGAAGAAGAAGTACATGAAGATGATATTATTGTTGGTAATGTAATCTGTTTACTACCAAATGTTGCAGAAGGAACTGTTAAGCCTGTAATCGCTTCGGGTCCTTGTAATGGTCATAGTGCACATGCACATGTAGTTTTAGATACCAGAACCAAAGAAGGTAATGTTTATGCAGTACAAGGTTCTCCTGAAGCCATTGAAAGACTTGAAAAAACCCCGGCACGTAAAAATGTTGAAGTGAAAGGTAGAGTCGGCGGTAACCAGGACGCATGGATTTTATCAGTAGACTAATTAGTTAGTTTATAAAAATAAATTTAAAAATTTTAACCCGGCCATCAAACATTCTAGTTTTGTTTGCATGCCGGGTTTTTTTTAAAGTTTCTCACATTTTCATTAATTTTTAGGTCGTCTACGCTATATATGGTAAATTTAAATGATCGTTTATTACATTCACACATGCAATAACATTTGACGAAAATTACTATTTTTGCTTTACTTAAAAGAGTAAAAGATTTTTTATAAATAAAAGCAAATGCAAGACTTAGATGATAATGGAGTTTTTGTTAAACTCTTTCCACAATTTTCCGAGGATGATTGTGAATTCCTTATAGAAAATTCTAAAATCCTTACAATCCCATCCGGGACTGCAGTTTGCCGTGAAGGTGAATATGGCGACATGTCCTTTGCAATTATGAAAGGTGTAGTTGAAATAAGTATAAATGCCGACGGCCATGACAATTTAACCCTTGCACTATTAGAAGAGGGAAATATTTTTGGTGAAATGGCTGCACTTTCAGGCCAACCGAGAAATGCAACCGTAACAGCAAAAGACGAACTAACGGTCCTTGAAATTCCTTCAAATACATTAAAGGGATTGATGAAGAAATCCCAGGATTTTAATGATTCAATTGAAGGCTTGTATTCCGAGAGGGCCGTACATACCTACCTTCGTAAAGTACCTTTTTTTGCCAAGTTATCACAGGCTGTACTTGAGCAGCTGGAAAACAGTGTAAAACTGATAACTTATAAACAGGGTGATATTATTTTCAACGAGGGGGAAGCAGGAAATTCCCTTTTTATTATAAGGTCTGGTTTTGTTAAAGTTTCAAAAAAGCAGGAAGATAAAGAAAAAATTATTGCATATATTTCTCATGGCAACTACTTTGGCGAGATGGCACTGATTGATGATGAGAAGCGAAGTGCAACTATTTCGGCATTCACTAAAACTGAAGTTGTCCAGGTGTTAAAAGATGATTTCAATGATCTGATTAAAACTGATCCTGGAATCTTTGATATGATACAAGATAGCATTATAGAGCGAAAGCTTAATACATTTGAAGTACTTAAAGATTCAGAAAAGGCAGAAAGGCTCGAAGCAATAGTTGAAAGAGGTATCATTCAGGCAGACAGTCTACTTGTCATCGATCTCAAAAGATGCATAAACTGCAATAATTGTGTTACATCCTGCGAGTCCAGGCATGGTTATCCACGCCTAGACAGAAAAGGCACACGAATTGCCGAAATATCTGTACCCGTTGCGTGCAGGGTATGCCATGACCCATTATGCCTTACATGTAACTTTGATGCTATTAAGCGTGCGCCTACCGGGGAAGTACATATTATTGATGACAACTGTATAGGAGTATCAGGCTGTGCGATAAGATGCCCTTACAATGTGATTAAAATGGTGTCTACAAAATCCGAAAAAGGATCCAAATGGTTTGATATAATTGGATTATTAATGCGAAACAAAGAGGAAGAAAAAAAAGAAGAGGGCGATAGCGGAAAGAAAAAGATAAATCGAAAGAGACTCGCTATCAAATGTGATAATTGCATGGGATATTCTGATACTGCCTGTACTAACAACTGTCCTACTCATGCAATAAAATGGGTAAACCCTATCGAATATTTTGGTGATAGCGAAGATTTTATTTCTAAAAGGAAAAAATATAAGTCATGAATGTCGGAATGCACAAGAAATATACTTTGTTTACAATAGCTGCCGGTTTGATATTCTGGGGCATTTATAGGTTTTTGCCTACTCTCCCAATCAGTGGAATTGAAATAGGTACTGTTTACAGCCTTGGAATTGTAGCAGTTCTTCTAATAATTTTTATCCTTACCTATTCCCTTCGTAAGAGGCTGGCAAGGGGAATCCCGGGACGTTTGGACAAATGGCTCTGGGCACATATATACTTGGGCATTTTAGCCCTTTTTATAGTTGCGCTGCACGCAGAGTTCAGATTTGCATGGGATTATAATACTATTGCTGTGATTTTTCTTGTTCTTGTTATAGCTACAGGGGCAATTGGCAGATATTTCTATTCGAGTGTTCCCTCAAAGATGGTGTCGGAGCAGGACAAAGTCCTGGCCCGCCTTGATGAAGTAATGAACTCCCTTGATACCATCATGAATGGCAAATCCAAACCATTTAATAAAATAATTGGCACCGAAATAAACACTCCATCGCTGATTTCTGCAAAACCAGGCTACTGGGATGGGATAAGGTCGAGTATCGAGATAATCCCCGAAGAAGAGAAAGAAGAATTTGGGCAAGCTGTAAATCTTCTGGAAGAAAAAGTAAATTTAGATTCACAGTCTATCAGCCAGATGAAATACCGCCCTCTTTTCCAGGGCTGGCTGGCAGTACATCTCCTGGTCACAGTAGGACTTATTGTATTTATACCTATACATATCCTTGATGATACATTCGGTAAGTTCCAACCCTCAGCATCAGACTTTGGAAACCCCGAGGAATGCAGGCAGTGTCATCAGAGGCAATACGATGAGTGGATAGGCTCAATGCATGCCTATGCCCAGGTAAGCCCGGTCTTTATTGCATTTAATGAGGCAGTTAAGAACACGGGACTTGGGACATTTTGTGTTCAGTGCCACACACCAATTGGCATCGCAATAGGAGAAGGAGCGCTTACTCCAAACGAGGAAAGAGCGGAGATTTCTCTTTTAGGAGTTCAGTGTGATTCATGTCATGTAACTGACAGGAATCATGGACTTGTAAGCGGCGAATTTCCATTGGCTCCAGGACGGACAAAGTACGGCCCATTTGGTTCCGGGAAGGAAGGAGACCCGAAACCAGTCAGAAACTCAGAACACAGGAGCGTTCAGGCTGATTTCATGAAATCTTCAGAGTTTTGCGGTACATGTCACGATGTCGTTGATGCAAAAGACCTTAGAATTGAAGAAGCTTTTACCGAATGGCAGGAAAGCGTATATGCAGAGAAAAATATCACATGCCAGGACTGTCACATGCGGGCACTTCCCGGAGTAGCAGACCAGGAAAAGGTCATGGGGCCTGCTGCCATAATGTTTGGCAAAGAGATGCCCGAGCGGCCTCTTTCAGACCATTCTTTTATTGGCCCTGATAACCATTTAATTGATGATTTTCCGTATCCTAATAATATTGATGAAAATAAACGAATCCAAAGGGCATACCTTGAAAAGAAGAAATATCTTCTTGAAAACTGTGCCACACTTGAAATAATAGCACCTGAAGAAGTATCGAAATCTTCTGAATTCCCGATTGAAGTTAAAGTTACAAACACCGGCGCCGGACATGGAATACCTACAGGATTTACAGCTGAGAGGCAGGTGTGGATAGACATAGTTGTAAAAGATGCTGATGATAATGTGTTATTTGTATCTGGGGACCTTGATAGCAATATGGATCTTAGAAACAGTCATAGTCATGCCGTAGAGACAGGGAAAGTCCCTCTAGATAAATACCTGATAAACTTTCAGTCGAAATTTGTTAAAGGGATATACGAAGACGGTACTTATGAGGAAGTTCTACTACCATTTAAGGCATTTGATATTATAAAGAACAACCTGATGCCTTTTGAATCAAAATCTGGTATCTACCCTGTTAGTCTACCAAAGAATACTAAGGGGCCAATTAAAGTTGAGGCAAGGCTGCGTTATAGAAACTTACCGCCGTATTTACTGGATTTCCTTGGGGTAGGGGAATTAAAAGACAGGTTAGTTATCAATGATATGGCTACAGGAAATACGTCAATCACAATTCGTTAACTATTTTGGCAGGTTCTTAAATCCTGGTGTTGAATTTGTTACTCTTTTGAAAAGGGTTTTTCTCCAAAGGCGCATAGACTCAACAAATCCTGAAAATTTTCTTACACGTTTTGATTCGGGCATATTCAGCTCATCTGTTTCCGGATAAAGGGCAACTACTTTTACATTACCGATGCCCTCGCAGTGTTCTGTACGTATGTCAGGTGCTGAATATGTACCACTTCCGCTGAGCTGGTAAAAATCATCTGTGATTAATATATACTCATTTTTATCAATACTATTTTTCAATAAGCGGTGAATAATAATCACATCTTTACCCGCTAATTCTTCAAATTGCCTCAAGCGTTTAATCGCAACTTCTCCATGATGTAAAACAGCTTTTAGTTTAAGATTGTCAATTTTGCAGCATGCCTCGCACGGACAGCCTCCTTCACCGGAGCCGATTAATTTTTTTTGCCGGGCGTTAAACTGTTCAAATGATTTGTTTACTTTTTCAATGATTTCTTTTGGTATATCCGTATTTAATTCTTCGACTTCTGTATACAGAAATGCCGCATCCCCTTCAAGTTTGTTTAATGTCAGTAAACCGTCCAGCGATCCAATAGCTGATTCAAGCAGTTCGGATATGATCTGTTCGGCATGAAGCAGACTCATGTCATGCCATTTAATGAATGATGTATAACCACTGATATCCAGCAGCACCATTGATACATGTTTTAGTTCAATATTGCTCATGGTTAATAACGCATCTTTTTAACAATCTAATATTAATAATAACATTATTTTTACATTGTCCCTGTTCTAAATATTGACCGGTACTATAATTAGATAGCGGTTTGTGGATAAAGAGTCATATTTTTATAAATAATTTTGTTATAATTTTATAATGGCAAAAAAAAAGAAAAAAGATGAAATCAAAGTCAGAAAACCTGTTCCAAAGAAACCCAACCAGGTAATAAAGAGTAAAAAAGATAAGGAACAGAAGAAAAGGCCTGGCAGCAGGGAACTTCAAGAAGAGTACAAGGACTGATATGCCTCCCCTATTTTCAGTAGTAATACCTAGTTATAACAGGAAAAACTTTCTTAAAAAATCAATAGATTCAGTATTAAATCAGAGTATACGAGACTTTGAACTGGTTGTTGTGGATGACGGGTCAACTGATTCCTCTATTCTGCTGGTAGCGGAATATACAGGAAAAGGGCTAACATATATAAGAACATCAAACCTTGGAGTTTCACACGCACGAAATACAGGTATTCAAAGTTCGAGGGGAAGTTATATAGCATTTCTTGATTCAGATGACTGCTGGGAAAGTTCCAAGCTTGAACATGTTTTAGAGTCAATAAATAATTTCCCGGAAATTGATCTTTTTCATACTGAAGAGACCTGGGTGAGGAATGGGAAGGAATTAAAACAAAAAGATAAATACAAACGATATAGCGGAAGTATCTACCAACAATGCCTGCCAATATGCTGCATTGGTATGTCTACACTTGTAGTAAAAAAATCATTATTTACTAAAATTGGGATGTTTGATGAAAAAATGTCCGTATGTGAAGATTATGATTTTTTTCTCAGGGCAACACTGAAAAATAATGTAAAACTCATAGCTCTTTCATTAACAATAAAGGATGGAGGGCGGGAGGACCAGCTTTCAAACCGCCCGGGTCTTGATAAGTATAGAATCTATGCTCTTGAAAAGATGCTAAATTCAAGGTATTTATCAGGTGAAAATCTTGAACTTACAGTTTCTGAGCTGGAAAAAAAGTGCACAATATATGCTAAAGGTTTGGCAAAAAGAGGTAAAATAGTCGAAGCAAAAATATATCTGGATAAACTAAATTATTACAGGGAAAGGAATTAATTTATGGCTAAGGCAAAGAATGGTGACAGAGTAACGGTACATTACACAGGCAAATTTGAAGACGGAAAAATATTTGATACATCAATTGATGGACAACCTATGTCATTTGAAATTGGAAATGGCCAGGTAATTGAGGGTTTTAATGATGCCTTAATAGGTATGGAGAAGGGCGAAAGTAAGACTGTAACAATTCCTCCTGATAAAGCATACGGTGATTACAAAAAGGATCTTGTTATTAAGATTGAAAAGAACAAGCTTCCTCCCGGTGCTGATCCACAGATAGGACAAAAGCTAAGTGCTAATCATAGTAGTAACAATACAAAAATAAATTTTACTATTGTTGAAATCGAAGACGATGTGCTTACACTTGATGCCAATCATGTGCTTGCAGGTCGCAACCTGGTTTTTGATATTGAGCTGGTAGAAATTACCTCATAAGAAAGCAGAGAGTTCTTTACATATTTTAAGTTCACTGAATCTATATGGAGATATAGGTAAATGCCACTCTGGAACTATTAACTTGAAGTCTGAATCCCAGATAATATTTCTGAGTTAAATGAATTGACATAAGTAGGTAAAAAGTTATAAAATGGAGTTAGTCTGAATTGTGTGATAAGTCACTAATGTCAACATAGGTGTTGACATATAAGAGCTAGGTGTCATAATATATATTGACTATCATGAAAATTAGCAAAAAAAATATAAGAGATCAATTAGACGAAACTTTAGATAAACTTAAAGTATTAAGATACTTTAACCCCCCGCCTTTTGGATGGGTAAAGGCAATCAGATCCAGCCTCGGTATGAGCGGCAGGCAATTGGCAAACCGTTTAAGTGTTACAAAGCAGAGTATTTCAAGAATAGAACAGGATGAAATTTCGGGAGCTATTACGCTTAAGACCCTGCGAAAAGTGGCTGCCGGACTCGATTGTGTTTTTGTATACGGTTTTGTTCCCAAGACAAGTCTAGGTGAAGCAGTGAGGGTGAAATCTGAAAAAGTTGCCAGGGAAAGACTCCAGAGAATAAACCACACAATGACAATTGAGAATCAGGATATTAAGGAAGAAAACGTTGAAAAGTTAATAAATGAAGATGTTAAGAAAATGGTTGAAAATGTACCAAGAAATTTATGGGACTAATATATGATGCAGGAAAACGTTCCTCACGGATCAACTCCAATAGATCCTGATGAAGCGAGGGATCTTTTATTAATACATGTAAGTGACCGTGAAGATTTAAACAAGTGGGAATACGAGAATATTAAATATGCTATTATATGGCTTGAAAAAACTAGGCCAAAAAATATTTTAAACCAGATATTTCTTAGGGAACTTCATATAAAAATGTTTGGGCAGGTTTGGAAAAATGCCGGGTTTTTCAGAAGCAGGGATATGAATATAGGTGTAGAATGGTGGGATATTACAACAAACCTAAGGAACATGTTTGAGGATGTGAAACTTTGGATTGACAATAAGACCTTCAGCACGGATGAAATTGGTGTAAGGTTTCATCAGAGAATAGTCTATATTCATCCATTTACAAACGGAAACGGCAGGCTTTCAAGATTAATTACCGACCTGTTAATGGAAAATGTGCTAGAAACGAAAAGGTTTACCTGGGGTGGCGGTGTGGATCTGATTCACAAAAGCAAAATGAGAAAAGTTTATATAAGGGCTCTTAAAGACGCGGATAATTATAACTTTGAACCCCTTATAAATTTTGTCAGGTCTTAGTTTCTAAAACCTTACCTGCTTCATTGGCTTCTTTTACTTCTTCAAGCCTCCCTGTTTTTACATTAAATATTAACCCGTAAATTGGGATATAGTCAGGTACAAGTGGGTGGTTCCTGATTGTTTTTACATCATCAATAAGGCTTTCGGAAGGGTCTTTAAATGTTAGCCAGTCCAGTTCTTTTGCCGCTTTAAAATCTTCCCATTGATTCTGGTTCTTTTCATCTTCTTCTTCATGGGAAAACTTTTTTACCATAATCTCATTTGTAAAAGAGGCCATACCACAGTCAGTATGGTGAATTATATACCATTCCATTGTTCCAAGAAGTTTGTATGATATTACAAGTGACCTGATAGCATCACGGCTTGCGCGGCCTCCTGCATTTCTAATTACGTGAGCATCGCCCTCCTGTAGTCCTGCAAAACTGGAAGGATTAAGCCTTGCATCCATACAAGTAAGAATAGCAATTTTTCTTTTTGGAGGTGCATCAAATTCTGATTTATTTCCAAAATCTTTGGAGTAATTAAAATTTGCTTCTAGAATCTTATTAAAATTGTCGCTCATATTAAAAATCCTTTTAAAAGATATTATAGATCTGGAAAGTCTATAATTACTATATCAAATTAAGAATTTGATGTAAAGGGTGCAAGTTTGAAACTGTTTATTATAATGTTAATTTCAGAAAGAATTATTCATCACTGAAATCGGCAGTCCACATTTCTTCTTCAATTAATAGGTTACCATTTTCCCGGATCATTTTTACCTGCCCCTTCATCTTCTGCCCATCTGGATAGACTGAACTAAGGTTTATAATCCAGAATTCACCAGACTTTTCTGTACTTATAACTTTGATATTATTTTTATTAGCGGCAGATTTTTTTAGCCTTTCAAGGCGGGCTTTTTTTTGTTCATCTGATCCACGGTCAAAAGATTCGGACATCCATCCGGCCCAGTAGATAGTTATATCGTCAAAAGAATCAGCACTCTGAGCTGATTTCAGGTAGGCGAGATAAACATCCGATGGTTTTTGGTCAGCAGCACTGTTGTCGGAAAATGCCGGTACCAGACTAAAGCATGTAAGTATTAATGTAAAAATAATTAAAACTCTTGATATGGTATTAATATTCATTTGTTCCTCCTGTTATTCTTAATAATATAAAAACAAGTAATAATTTACTATAATTATTTTAATTTGTGTGAGTTTTAAATGCTACTCACTAACATTAGGTCAGCCCGTATCAATTCTTAAATACTGCATGAAGGTGATTTCTAAAATTCTGATTTTTTACAAGCATGGTCTTTTCGCTTCCGGGGGACACATCATTAGGAAGTTAGGCTCACCGGTATCTCTGTCATTCCGGACTTGATCCGGAATCTAATTTTTAGATTGTTTGATTGGAAAGTTTGAGCATAAAAAAAGGAGTTAAACAATAGGTATTACTGGGAGACTTTTCCTAAATATAAATTTATATAAACTTCTGAAGCAGTAATTACTAAGTGCCATAGTTATATGACCTGAATCACTGCTCCCATTGTATCTTTATTAACTCCTCAAATAATCAAAGATTAATTAGTCCTCAATAAGTTCAAAGTTAAATGTCCAGAATGAATCCATGCTTCCCCTACCATTTCCATTGTTAAGTCCAACGTAAGCAAAGAAAAATGGACCAAATAAATTATTGCTATTTATAATATCTACGGCTGCCTGTGAGTAAGGTTCTGGGGTTAAGCGTACTATCCCTTCCGATACAATATTGCCCGGACAGAGTAGTTCTCCACCCTTTGAATGTGGAATAGCATTGTTTATCCCGTACTCAAAACTCGCTACGTTTGCCGTTCCTGCGACAGTTAGAAGTTCTTCTAGTAAAGGATTATCTTCATTAACACATGCAAAGATTATATCCCTGCAGGAAAACGGTGTTTCATTAAGATCATATATATCTATATCATAAGGGCTATATATTGCCTGCACAGGTTCTGCTTGCCATTCAATAAATAGATCACCCTCGGATGTTTGGGTAGACATATTTATTCCTACAACATCCGATAATGTTACGCCACCTTGATTATTGAAATTGAATGTACTTGCTGTTATGGGCAAATCATCAGGAAAAAGATCAGTACCAAATGAAATGGTTAAGGCATTTGTTCTATATTCATAACCGTTATTATCCAATACTCTAAAATTGCCGATTGGATCAGCTATTCTTTCAAAAATTTCGCCCCCTGAATTTCTTAAAGCAGTTATAACAACAAACCCATAAGCATCAGATGGTAGTACTACTCCAGATGGATTGCCGTCATTAGTCTGAATGTCTCTAATGTTGTAGACATGGGTGTCAGCAGGTGTATATACGTCAAAAAAGTTATTTTCAGAACAGTTGTTACTAACATCAAATATCTGAACATGCGCTGTTGCATTCAAACCAGTACGAGCTAATTGAAGTTCAAAAATATCAGGATAAGTAAACTGTACAAATGTCTCTCTATCCCTTAGGTCAAAGAAATAGACAAGTCCTTGACTTGATAAAAATGGTGTATCAGATTCTGTAAGATTAATAGAGATTTGACCAGCTTGGGGCTGAATACCTGCGAGGCTACTTTTTACGGAAAACAAACAGATAGTTAATGCTAAAAATAGAGTAAATAATATTGTTTTATTTTTCATACCTAAACTCCTCCTTTAAAACATTTCGATATTTTACAACTTCTTGTATATAATTTCAACAAAATAAAGCCTAATACTACTAAACTTATTCCTTTATCTGTGATAGTATTAAATTAATATAGATTATAGATAAAGGGTTAGGTGGTCCGATTTGATTTTCATACGAATCCTCCAAAATCATCTGGCCCTTCTTTTTCATCAAATAAACCCAAAATTATCTTAAATTTGCCCCTTGATTAAACCATATATATCATTAGGAAGTTAGGCCTCTCTGTTTTTCACTACGATAAATCTTAAATAAAATTTACTCAGTTATAATTTATCCTAAATAATATAAGATTGAAGACAAGGAGATAATGATGAAACATTTGAATCTATCATTAAAATTTATTTTACTTTTTTTGCCCTTATTATTGGTGCTGGGGTTTGCCTCATGTGACTCTGATACCAACATGATTGTTCCTGATAGTGAAGCCCAGGAATCCGAAGCACCCACACCAGAATTAGGCATGGAAGCCTCTTGCCCGTGTTTTAATTTGGATGATATTGTGAATGCCGGAGATCAGGCTGATTCAATTGAATGTGGCAATATAGTATTTGGATTGGCTCTCATTCCCAACAATTCAGGACCTTTTGCTTCTCAATGCATGGAAAGTGGGATGCCGTGCGAATGCGAAAATGGAAATAATGTGATGGATATTGATACCGATGAATACGCAGCATGTATTAATATTCTGCTTAACGGACTAATACAAATTAATTCGGAAACTTTAAAAATTACAGGGTGTGATTCAAACTAATTTGCAATTAACACAAGCCAGACCCCATACAATAGCTCCATTCAGGGGGATTGACATTTTATCATTGTAAATATTAATATCTATTTAATAGGATGAAATTATATAAATATCCAGAGGGCAAATTAATGAAATATTTTAACAGGGGTTTGTTTTTTTCGTTTTTAACTTTTCTCTTACTTATTTCCGTACCATCGGGCGTATTAGCAGAGAACTCAGCAAAGGGGACTCTGACTGTCGACGGGACAACTGCGCAGATCAACAACGTTTATTTTGACCAGTACAAAAATGAATTCACTATAGTTTTAACTGATAATTCTGTTTCTCAGGATATGATACCATACGGGTTATATGAACTTTCCGAGCAGAAGAAAGTAAGGGCACTTAAATTTGCCGTTTCCAGGGAAACTAAACAAATGATTCCACGTGTAGGTGAAGCCATATTTTTCCACCCTATCTGGGACAGGAATCTCGGGATTGGAGAAGAACCTGAGCTTAAAATAACCCAGTTTGATGACAGCAAACTGGTAGCTTCAATAAAATCATCATCTGAAAATGAAATATCAGGCCATAAAGTATCATACGATATTTCTTTCTCATTGAGTTTAATAAAAGAAACTCCAAAATTAACATTCACAGGTAAAACCGGGCCTCCTGTTGAAGCATACTCTGCTTACTGTACTGCAATAATGGAAGGTGATATTGATGAATTTAAAAAATATGTACTTAATGCTAACCTTGAAATGATGCCTCCTGATAAAAAAGAAATCATACTAGGGCTGGATTTTGTGCGTGATACCATGATGACGAACATGGAAGTGCTTGAGGTAAATACATCCGGTAATAATTCTGAGCTAAAGATAAAAGGTAGCAGGGGTATAGATTCTGCAACTGGCAAGGTTGCGATGGTGCTGGAAGACGGTACATGGAAAGTAAGCGAGGAGTCCTGGGAATTTAAATAATGTTTTTAATTTAATTGATCTTTATAAATTATTTTAAAAAGTTCCTCGTAAACAACCACTTTACCGTAAGTTGCAAACCCCAATCAGGAGCAAACTGAGGTTTTTCTACAAGCCAGTAAGTTTGCGCTCTGAAATCAAGGTGACGGCGTTTAGTGCGAATAATCTTGCCTACCCCACCTCCGATTGGAACTGTCCAGCGGTTATCATTATCTTCCTTCCAGTTAGCCGTAATAAAGTTTGAAGAGGTTAAATACCAACCGTTTTTAAAATTGTAGTTTAAGAAATACTGCAATATCATTTCGTTGACGTCAGGTTCGTCTTCATCACCTGCAACTGACCATACATTCTGAATAAGAAAACCATATACCAGGGCCTTGGGCTCGCGTACGAAAGCAAGGATTGGACCTATAGAAACTTTATCTGTTCCCAGATCGTCATTAGTATTGGTTGGTAAATAAACACTTGTGCCTAAAGCCCACTTTAGTTCTCCCCAGAGAAACCACTTTGGTTCTGAAGGGGTAAGTAATGTCTGGATATTAAGGTCTGAAAGGCCTACCTTGTTAGTGTCATCGGGGAAAGATGCTTCCTGAAAAACAAAAGGCATAAACCATCGATTAATAAGGTCTACCCTGTCTCCAAGATTTACAGGGAAGATAAGACCTGTCCTAAGACTGTAGGCCAATTCTTCCTCTAAACCAACTCCAAAAAGCATATCATTCTGAAAAGAAAGGCTGGTGAGCTTGCCAATAGGGCTCTGGGATTCTTTTGCTATATCGCTTTGGGATATTGCCGATTCTGTTTTAAATTGAATTATCAATAAACAACAGAAGATCAGAAATGCTGTTCTATTCATCTATTTCCAATTGAAATAAATATATTTTTTCTCATTGTTTAAATAATCATATAGTTTTAGGATTGGTGATGTCAAATATATACTAAAAGTTACATTAATAAATTCTATTATCCGTGAGATGATGAAATATTTTGCGATCAAATGTGCCTCTGTTTCGTATCTTATATTAAAACCAAAGTCAGGAGGCTTTATTATGAAAACTCTCTTAACAATTTTTGTAATTTTTTTTGCTCTAACTGCAACTAACAGTTTGCTTGCGGCAGACGACCCTTCAATCCAGGGAAAAACAAGAATCAATACCCAAAAAGCTATGGCTGATCATATTCAGGACAACACTTACAACAGTTCATATATCATTTATGATGCGGTGACAGGTGAGTTGCTTAAACTCAAATTTGGCGAGCTTCATAAAGGAATAGTTAAAAAGGGTGAATTCTATGTGAGCTGTGCTGATTTTACTGACACAACCGGGAGTAAATATGACCTGGATTTTCTTGTAGTAGAAAACGGTGGTGATTTTGAAGTATTCGAAGCCATAGTACATAAAGTGGATGGGAATAAGAGAAAATATAGCCTCGAGAACTAATTAAGCTAAGCTATAAATATGGAAGACAGAGAATTACTACAATCCGGATACAGGTATGCACTGTCGCTCACACACAATGAGCAGGATGCGGAAGATATAGTACAAGACGTATGGCTCAGACTATTTATAAAAAATAGAAATGCCAAGAGTAAAGCTCTTTATTATGCATCTATCAGAAACCGTTTTATAGACATATACAGAAGAAAGAAACTCGTTGTCATGGAAGATATTGACGAGGTTTCTCAGGTGGAGCAGTTTGATAATGATTTAAGTATAAAAGATATTGAAAAATGTCTTGAAAAGCTCAGACCCGAGGAAAGAGAAGTTCTATTTCTTAACTGCGTTGAAGAGTACAGCGCTTCAGAAATAGGAGAGATTACTAACCAATCCAGGTCAACAGTACTTTCAATTATTGGCAGGGGTAAAAGGAAATTTATAAACACCTATAAATATTTATTTGAAACGAATATAACAAAAACATCCGGCTAAAAAGAATAATGAACAATTTTGAAGAAAATTTAAGAAAATATTATTCATCGAAGAATTTGAGAGATGACAAAGTTGATCTACTACTTGGTGGAGAAAATAGCAAAAGAATGAATTTACCCGGATACTTTAAGTATGCTGCAGCGGTGATAATTATAATTACTTTTACCTTCGGTTATCTTCAATTCACTAACAATAAAATTGAGTTGAGTGTTGCTAAGGAAATTGCAATGAACCATAGTAAGCAGCTTGAGGTGGAATACACTGCCGACAACCTCAATGAATTGGAGAATAAACTAAGTAAGCTTGAATTTAAGCTTTCAAATATTAAATCAGAATTAAATGGTAAGTATAATCTCTTGGGCGGAAGATACTGTTCAATACAGGGAAACCTTGCAGCTCAGCTTAAATTAAAAAACCTTTTAACAGATAAAATAGAAACACTTTACGTCTCAAAGCTTAATGATGATCTTAATAAATTAAGCTCTTCTAATATGAATATGGATGGTGTAAATATTAGAGTCTGGAAAAAAGACGGACTTCTTTACGGCAGGGCATCGGATATTTAATCAGTCCGCTTTTACCATTTCTCACCAAACGGCCTTAGGTCAAGTTCAAATGTCCAGGCAGATTTCTGCTGTTGAGATAGAAAATAAACTGATTCGGCGATGTCATCCGGGTCTATAAAAAAATCATTTGATTTATCAGGCATATGTTTTTTTGTTGTTTCTAAACCAATAACACCGTCCACAATAACATAAGAAACATGGATATTCTCAGGGCCAAGGGTCTTTGCTAGAGATTGAGCCAAGCTCCTCTGGGCGGCCTTTGCAGATGCAAATGGTACAGTTCCAACATTACCTCTTAGCGAAGCAGTTGCGCCGATGATTATTATTCTACCGCTTCCCTTTGCCCTCATACCGGGGATTACTGATTTAGCTGCAAGAAACAGTCCCCTCGCGTTTACTTCCCAGGCATTTTGAAAGGAATCGACTGTTGCATTATCTATATTTGCAAACTGTCCCGCACCCGCATTATAAACCAGGACGTCAACTGTGCCGATAGTCTCATTAATATCCGAAATTACTTTCTCAGCAGCGTTTATATTAGTTACGTCATACTCAAAAGCGTAGGAGCGGTTTATTTCATTAGATAACTTTTCAAGGAATTCCATATTCCTAGAGCAAAGTGCGACTTCATATTCCTCTTCTGAGAACTTATTTGCTATCGAGACACCATTTCCGGGGCCGACACCTATAACTGCACAGACTTTTTTACTCATATTAATTTATCTCCCTAAATTTTAATAATGATTTTTGTCAATAATTTACTACAATAACTTATATGGTAACTCCAATTTTATTACTTGCTATATTAGTTGTTCCTTTTTGGATAGCGACTCTTATTTTTAGAGATTCTGTTAAAAGCAGGTTTTATGGGGTACTTGGTTTATCACTTCTCTTTGTAGTTGCGGGGACAGTCCATTTTGTTAAGACTGGGATAATGATACAGCTCCTTCCGCCATGGGTCCCACTCCCCTTTTTAGTAATATACATAACAGGGTTATTAGAATTTATAGTTGCAGTGGGACTATTAAATCCTAGGACACGAAAGGCTTTTGGATGGATTGCAATTATTCTATTTATACTATTTCTGCCTGCAAATATTTATGGCGCATACAGCAGGGTAGAGCTTGGGGGTCATGAGTGGGGGCTTAAATACCTGGTTCTAAGAATTCCTGTACAAATAATATTTATATTCTGGTCATACTGGTTTTGTTTAAGAAAAAAAGATGAAAGGAGAGGTTAAGAATGAATGTGTTTGAATGTGTATCTACACTAAGCTCTATCAGAATGTATGAAGAAAGAGAAGCTGAAATGGATGTTGTCAGGAAAGTTATTGAAGCCGGGAGGCTTGCTCCGAGTGCGCATAATGACCAACCCTGGGAGTTTGTTTTAATTACTGAAAAAACCAGGTTACAAGAGATGGCAAAATACTGTATAAGCGGAAGCTTTATATCACAGGTTAGTTTTGCTGTTGTAGTCTTAACAGACCCGAATTCTAAATGGCAGCAGATAGATACTACAAGGGCTGCTCAGAATATGGTCCTTACTGGCTGGAGTCTGAATCTCGGATCATGCTGGATAGGGAGACTGGACAAGGATGGAATGAAAAATTATTTCAATATTCCTGCTATATGGGATATTCTGACTGTCCTTCCATTCGGATATTTTAACAATAAGATTGTTCCGCATAATAAATTAAGAAAAAGTCCGGACGAGGTCTTTCATTTAAATGAATATGGTACTAAAATTATTGAATACTAAAGAATAAAGGGGAAATGGATGTATAAACTTTTATGTTTTGGATTATTGATACTACTCTTAACCTCATGCGGTAAAAATAAAGAAGATCCCGAAGCATTCGGAGATATCCGGGGTGTAACATGGCAGCTTTCCGATATTGGAGACAATCCATTAACCAACAACATCAGTACAACACTAGTATTCGAGGAAGGCAATAAGATATCGGGAAGCGGGGGATGTAATAGTTATTTTGGCACCTATGACCTATATACAAATGGTTTAACAATTTCAGATATCGGTTCTTCAAGAAAGATGTGTTCTGAAGAGATAATGGAACAGGAAATGACTTATCTAAATATCCTGGGAAAAGCAAAGTCTATAAAATTTTATGATTACAAGCTTGAAATAAATTCTACTGCTGAAATAGATAATATAAAATTTATCAAACAGCAGAATCAATAAACTGGGGGTTGAGATGATAAGGATAACAATATGTGTATTTTTGTTAGTTTCTTTGGTTTCCTGTAATTCATTTAAAGGAAAGAATGTAACCGGAGAAGATCTGATTGGAAGTTCATGGTCTTTAACTCATCTTGGTTCACTGTCAGCACAAAAGGGAATGGATGTGACTCTTATGTTTGATAGTGAAAATAAACTTTCAGGTTTTTCCGGGTGCAACAGTTATGAATCAGATTATACCCTGAGTGGTGAAACCTTTAGTGTATCAGGTATTACAGAGTCAACAGATTCTTGTGCTGAGAGTATTATGGACCAGGAAGCAAACTTTATAATTTCTCTTGAAGGTGCCGAATCCATAAAATTGTATGGAGATAACCTGGTAATTATATCTAATGATACAATTTTTAATAAACTGAAGTTCACAAAACAGTGATCATGATCTTAAATAGTTTTTTCCCAACATTAGAAACTAAAAGATTAAAATTACGGCAGTTTGATCTGTCAGATAAGAAAAGACTGAAAGAGGTTGCCAATTCGAAGGAAATAGCCGAAGGTACTTTTATACCGTTTCCATATAAGGATGAATTTGCTGTTGATTTTATAGAAAGCCAGTTCCGTGACTACAAAAACGGAAACCTGGTAAATTTTGCCATTGTTATCGATGATCAGGATCTACTTATAGGGTCTATGGGTATAAGTATTGATAGTAAGCTTAATGAAGGTGAAATAGGTTTCTGGATAGGAGTAGATTATTGGGGAAATGGTTACTGTACCGAGGCTGCCAGATCTGTACTTCACTATGGTTTTACGGAGCGTAAGCTCGATAAAATTTTTGCATTTCATTTTAGGGGAAATATGGCTTCGGGTAAAGTCCTTCAGAATATAGGGATGGAGCTTGAAGGCATTAAAAAAAATGATTTTTGGCATATGGGTGAATTAAAGGACACTGTTCATTATTCTATTTTTAAAACTGATTATGATAAATTATGGCAAAACATATAAAGTCTCCATCAAAAATAGAAGCAGTAGGAAATAAACCCAAGATAATTGAAGAATTTGTCGGAAGAGTTAATTCCGGTACCTCAGATTTAAGTATTGCCAAGATGCAAAGTCCAGGTGGATGGGTTGAACCCGGTCAAATTCCTAAGTTTGATGAGTACACAGTTGTGCTAAGGGGGTTATTAAAAGTTGAAACTAAAAATGATTCATTTGAGGTAAGGGAAGGGGAGGCAATATTAATTAGTGCCAATGAATGGGTAAGGTACAGTTCCCCTGATACAGCGGGGGCAGAATACATCGCTGTTTGCCTTCCAGCTTTTTCTCCTGATACTGTAAACAGGGATGAGTGAATTAAGCGAACAGATTAAACGAGCAAGAGCAAAGTGGAAATATCGAGGAGATATCCGCCCTGATTTTGTTTCAGTCCCGAAATCAGGGCAGGAATCTGTCTGGGATTATCCAAGGCCTCCCAAAATTGACCCGGACGATAGAATGGTGACAGTACATTATAAGACTGTTATTATTGCAGAATCAATAAATACTGTAAGAATCCTTGAAACATCAAGCCCTCCGGTGTTCTATATTCCCCAAAAAGATATTGACCTTACTAAACTTGAAAAAGGAAAAGGGAGTTCCCTCTGTGAATGGAAGGGGCTTGCAAGTTACTATAATGTTGTTACTGAAGAACATAAGATTATTAATGCCGGATGGATATATGAAAACCCTTTTAGTGGATATCAGGAAATACGTAATTATATGGCGTTTTATCCTTCAAAACTTGATTGTTATGTTGACGGGGAAAAAGTTTTGCCACAGCCTGGAGAATTTTACGGTGGATGGGTAACATCAGAAATTACAGGGCCTTTCAAAGGAGAAAAAGGAACGGAATTGTGGTAATAAATGAAATTTTTAGATGAAGTTGAGTTCAGACCGGCAAAAAAAATTGAAAGCAGAAAGATTGCTGAACTATTTAGTATTGCATCAGATGGTGTATCGGATTACATCTGGTCAAAGACCGCTGGGAATGATGGCGATATACTTGAAGTTGGCCAAAAGAGGTATGAAAATCCTGACATAGATTTTAGTTATAAAAACTGTATTGTAGCGGAATATAAAAATGAAATTATTGGTATGCTTGTAGCATTTCCAATGTATGTAGATGAAAAAAAAGATTATTCAGAGTCTGATCCGGTTCTTATCCCATACGAAAAACTCGAAGAAGATAAATCATTCTACATATGTGGCGTTGGTGTATATGAAAAGTACAGGGGGAAAGGCATCGGAAAGGCTTTTATGGAATTAGCAGAACTCAGATCCAGAGAACTCAGACTTTCTAAACTTAGCCTCATAGTATTTGAACAGAATAAAGGTGCAAAAAGACTATATGAGTCACTAGGATATTTGGAAACTGCAAAAGAGCAGGTAGTGGCGCATCCATTAATTCACCATACGGGCAATGCAATTCTTATGGTTAAGCACTTAAAGCCTTTATGAAAATAGTTGAAGGTGATTTAATAAAACTTGCAATTGAAGGCGAATTTGACTTGATAGTACACGGCTGCAACTGCTTTTGCACAATGGGTGCAGGTATAGCAAAAACAATAAAAGAATATTTTCCTGAAGCCTATGAAGCAGATATGAATACTGTAAGAGGATCTAGAGAAAAACTAGGCTCAATAACAAGTACGAATGTAATCAGGAACAATAACAACATTATTATTGTCAATGGATACACTCAGTACTCACCAACTGGAAAAGAGATACTTGTAGATTATAAAGCTGTTTCTTCGGTATTTAGAGAAATAAAAAAATTATATTCAGGATACAGAATTGGATACCCCATGATAGGTGCAGGACTGGCTAAGGGTGACTGGAAAATTATATCAAATATAATTTTAGAGCAGTTAACAGGTGAAGACCATACACTTGTCAGGTATAAAAACTAATATTAGACCCACTAATTATGTATAGAATACTAATTTCTTAAAATAATAGACCTAATGAGTAAGAATCTGCAAACAAAGAAATACCAAGACTTAATATATGATGTCGGTATGCATAAGGGTGAGGATACTGAATACTATCTAATCAAGGGTTTTAGAGTAATTGGTTTTGAAGCTGACCCAGATTTAGTAGCACATTGTAGGGCCAGATTTTCAAATGAAATTAGTAATGGGCAAGTAGTGATTGTTGAAGGAGCTATTACAGAAAAGTCACACATAGATAATGGTAATACCACTATTAGTTTTTACAAAAACAAAGATAACACTCAATGGGGAACTGTTGTCCAAGAATGGGCTCAGCGAAATGAGAATCTTGGTGCTACAAATGAAGTTCTTTCTGTTCCTTCTGTTGATTTTACGGAGTATTTGAAAAAATATGGAATACCTCATTATTTAAAGATAGATATTGAGGGAATGGATAAAGTTTGCCTGAAAGCACTAATAGATTTTGAACAAAAACCTGACTATATATCTTTAGAGTCTGAAAAAATATTGTTTAATAATTTAATAGAAGAGTTTAATTTATTACAACAGCTTGGATATAACAATTTTAAGGCTGTACAGCAATCTGACAATTCTAAATATAACAAGTCTAGGAAGGGTCCCAGTAGTTTATTTGGAGAAGACCTGTCGGGTGAGTGGAAAGATATAAAGCATATACTCAGTGAATACAAGACTATCTTTAATAAATATAAATTTTTTGGAGACTATGGAATATTAAAAAATTATTTCATAGGAAAACTTTTCATAAGTTTTTATAAAAAAATTCTTGGAAGTAATTTGCCAGGTTGGTACGATACACACGCAAAACATTCATCATTAGATTCCTGAAATTTACTTTTTTCAATTGAATATGAAAAGTGACAGCAAATAGTATATGTTGCAGGTCCTAGTGGATATATTTTAGAACTCGTTCAGCTACTAAATATTCTAAGTAAATAAATTAATACTTAGGCGCTTCGTCACCAGCAGCTTCATGATGACCAGCAATTGGATTTAATGGGTTTGATACAATCATTAAAATTGTAAAAAGTAATTCAAAAGTTGTTAAAATCTATAGTAGTAATAGTATTATATAAACCTATAATTCTTGAATTAAAGCACAAATAACCTCTTCACGATCCTAAATATGGAAAAGAAGATTAAATTTTTTATTAAAAATACTTTTATAAAATTTATCTCCAACTTCCTTTTTAATATAAATAAACTTATAGAATTATTACCTTTTCGTTTATTAAAAAAGAAGTCAAAACGAGCAAAAAAATTAATAATAAAATATCAAATTAAATTTTACTGTGAACATTTACCATATTTTTATAAAGAGCCTGTTTTTGTCATAATAGGGGCTAATGATGGGTTAAATGATCACTACTCAGATATTATATTAAACAACAAAAAGTGTAAGGGCCTACTGATTGAACCTTTTCCTTATAATATTAAACGTCTTAAAGCTAATTATCAGGATTCAAGAAGGTTTTTATTGGAGCAGGTAGCTATAGATTCAACACCAGGTGAAGCTACTTTTTACTCTGTGGACCCGAGTGCCTATAAAATTATAAATTGTCGAAAACATTCCTTAGATAGAATTGGATCACTAGACAGGAAACATCTTTTAAAGTTTTTCAATGGAGCTCTTGAGCAGTTTATAATTGAAACTAAGGTTAAGGTTTGTACTTTATCTTGTATTTTAAAAAAAAATCGTATCCGGGATATTCACTTTCTACAAATAGATACCGAAGGGAATGATTTCGAGGTTCTAAAGACTCTTGACTTTGCTATATTTTCCCCGTTAATGATTATTGTAGAACATATTCATTTATCTAATAAACGTAAAACAGAAATGGTGAAATTGCTACAGAAAAATCATTATTCTATTATTAAATATGGTATTGACTTCATTGCTCTTAATAAAAAATTTAAAATTAACTTCAATTATAAAATGGATGAGATTTCTTAGATAAATGATAAAATATGAAAAATTCCGAAATAATAATTTGTACTGACAGAGGTATTCTTGAATCTAATACATAATTCATTGAAATATGTATTAACTCTATTGTATTAAAATGAATATTATATTTGTTGTTAAAAATTCTTTTTTTAGAAGAATGCTCAGTTTATTATTTTTTATCATTGCTCTCCCACGTGTATTTCCATTTCGTTTATTAAGAAAACAAGCAAAAAAACTATTAAAGAAAACAGAAAGAAATTTGGTTAAATTTTATTTCTCACATGTAGCATTTTTTGTTCAAGAACCTATGTTTGTGATAATAGGTGCCCATGATGGATTAAATGACCCCTACTCAAACATTTTACTTAATAATAGGTGCTGTAAGGGCTTGTTGATTGAACCTGTCCCGTATAATTATAACCAACTTAAAGCTAATTTTTCTGATTCCAAAAGGTTTATACTGGAGCAGGTAGCTATCGATTCAACACCAGGTGAAGCTACTTTTTACTCTGTGGACCCAATTACTAATACAATTTTTCCTAGTCGCATAAGCTTCCTAGAAAAAATAGGGTCATTAAACAGGAAGCATATTGTAAAATTTGTTAATGGAGAACTGGAGCCATATATAGTTGAAACCAAGGTTAAGGTTTGTACTTTATCTTGTATTCTTAAAAAAAATCGTATCAGGGATATTCACTTTCTACAAATAGATACCGAAGGATATGATTTCGAGGTTCTAAAAACTCTTGATTTTGCTAATTATTCCCCGGTAATGATCATTATCGAACATGTTCATTTATCTAATACACATAAAACAGAAATGGTTAATTTACTTAAAAAATATAATTACTCTATTCAATACCATGGTATTAACTTACTTGCTCTTAACAAAGAGGCTTTCAAAAAATTAAAAAACTTTTAAGATTATTTATGAAACAAATTGATGGTTAAATAAAAATCTATACTTCAGTTTAAATCAAGATTCTAATACTCAGAAAAATAAGTTAGGAGGAGAAAATTTACATGATTAAAACAATTCCAAAAACTAAAAAAGGAGAACAATTAACATTATTGAGTAATTTTTATCAGATTACAAGTAGGGCACTTGTTAAAGTTATACCAATTAATCCATCACAAAAGAGATATAACATCACATTATCTCACGAAAAGAAATTCATTTGGTTTAGGGTTGCTAAAGTCGGCACCCGTACAATACTTAATATTTTACGTAGATCCGACATTAAATTAGATGCAGAGAATGCTCTTGATTGTCACTATCCCTTAGCATTATATAAAGACTACTTAAAATTTGCATTTGTCAGAAACCCATGGGACAGACTCGTTTCATGTTGGAAAAATAAGGTAGTCAATAATAACAGCTTTAATTTTTCTGAAGAAGAAAGATTGAAGATGAACGATTTTAGAAATTTTGTTTTATATGTTTCTAATCTTGATATTAACACGTGTAATAAACATTTCAGGTCTCAGTCGGAATTAATTGATTTAAACAATATCGATTACTTAGGGCATTTTGAAACATTTGAATCTGATTTAAAGGAGATTCTTAAAATATTAAATATAGAGAATTACGAAATAACAAAAAAAAATGCTTCAAATTTTGGAAAATATTATAAAGATTATTATGATGAGGAATTAATTGAGATTGTAGCCAATATTTACCGTAAAGATATTATGCTCTTCTCATATAGTTTTTAGTTTTAGTAAAATTTCTATTTGTGTTTTCCGTAGACTATATATGATGAACTATAAGAATCTGGGTGATACAGACCTTAAAATTCCTGAAATAGGCCTTGGAACATGGAACTATAGTGGTGGAGTGGAGCCATTAAAAAAAGGAATAGAACAAGGTGCAATTCTTATAGATACCGCCGAAGGGTATTATAACGAAGAAGTTGTTGGTGATGTTGTTAAGGGTATTAGGGATCAGGTAATTATTTCAACAAAGGTTTCAGGTAGGCACCTGGGTTATGAAGATGTTCTCTGGGCGTGTGAAAACAGCCTGAATAAACTACAAACAGATTGTATTGATATTTACCAGGTTCACTGGCCAAATGATTCCTTTCCGATTCAAGGTACAATGGAGGCTATGGAAAAATTGGTTGATGAAGGTCTTGTGATGTATGTTGGGGTGAGTAATTTTTCTATAGATCAGCTGAAAGAAGCACAGCATTATTTCCCCAATTATAAAATCCAGTCCAATCAAGTTCGCTACAATCTTAATGATATGGGAATTGAAGATGAGCTATTACCCTTTTGCCAGGAAAATAATATTACTGTGCTAGCTTATACTCCGCTTGATAGCGGACAACTCTGTATAAAAGATTCTCTAAATATTCAAAAAATGAATGTATTAAATGAAATTGCAAATTCAAATTTTAAAACTCCCGGCCAGGTTGCGTTAAACTGGTGTATAAATCGTGAGAATGTAATCGCGATCCCAAAATCAAATTCTGTAGGTAGAACAATAGAAAATTGTGGAAGTTCAGGATGGTATATATCAGATGATGAAATGGCACTACTAAATAAAACGTTTGGATAACATGCCTAAAATTTCATCATGGATGCCTATAATTTAAGCAAAGAAAACCGTGTAGAAAATCTTCAAATAATTTCTATCATTCCGACCATTTTTTCACAAAGTACTAACTTTATTGAAATTTTTACAAATCTACGCAACTTCTCAAAAAAAAATTATTACTAAAAAGCTATATGGCAAATTTCTTGCCATATAGTAACTGTTAACAATTTGGCAAAATTGTTGGTAAATCTTAGGAGGCAGGAGAGATTAAATGTTACACTCACGCATAGAATCAAGCCTATCAAAGCTTGGATTGACAGTCTTATTTCTATTATTTTCTTCACAGGTTGCATTTGCAAACGAACTCAATACTGGTGATACAGCATGGATATTAATATCAACAGCGCTGGTTCTTTTTATGATGATTCCAGGCTTGGCAATGTTTTACGGTGGTCTGGTAGGAAAGAAAAATGTACTTTCCATTTTTATGCACTGTTTTGGTATTACCGCGGTAGTAACAGTCATTTGGGTGCTATATGGATATAGCATGGCTTTTGACAGTGCAGGTATGGTAGCTGGTGAAATAAATATTCATTCGTTTGTTGGTGGACTAAATAAAGTAATGATAAAAGGTGTTAGCCCTGATACGTTGTCAGGCTCGATCCCGGAAGTACTGTTCTTTGTTTTCCAGCTGACCTTTGCAATAATAACTCCGGGACTTATTGTCGGTGCTTTTGCCGAAAGAATGAAGTTCTCTGCAGTCCTGGTATTTACAGCTTTATGGATTACTTTTGTCTATTTCCCAATTGCACATATGGTATGGGGCGGTGAAGGGTCTTATTTTGGTGATATGGGCGTATTTGATTTTGCAGGCGGGATTGTGGTGCATATTACAGCAGGTGTCGCTGCATTAGTGGTTGCAATAATGATCGGTGCCAGGAGAGGGTACCCTACACATATAACTCTTCCCCACAATATGACAATGACACTAATAGGTACGGCAATGTTATGGGTAGGATGGTTTGGTTTCAATGGAGGCAGTGCACTTGCTGCAAACGGACAGGCTGCTATGGCAGTAGTGGTAACACAGATCTCCCCATGTATTGCGGCGCTTACCTGGATAATAATTGAATGGATTAAAAACGGAAAACCCAGTGCACTTGGTTTTGCAACAGGTGCGATAGCCGGTCTAGCTGCTATTACTCCTGCTTCAGGTTCAGTCGGACCAATGGGTGCAATTGTTATTGGCTGCATGTCATCAATAATTGCTTATATATTTGCTACTATTATTAAATTCAAATTTAAATACGATGATGCACTTGATGTTGTTGGTGTGCATGGAGTAGGTGGATTTGTAGGAATTGTTCTTGTTGCTATCTTTGCTTCAGCAGAATTTGGGGGTTCAGAAGTAGGGCTTAATATATCAAAACAGTTAGGTATACAGCTTTATGCAGCACTTTTTGCGATCTTATATACATTAATAGTAACCGTGATAATTGTTAAACTTGTTGATCTTATTGTTGGTTTGCGAGTAACAGATGAGCAGGAAATCCAGGGTGTGGATGTGTCTGACCATGGAGAAACAGGTTACGACTTATAAAAGATATAAAAAAGTTTACTAAGAAAGCCCGCTTTTTGCGGGCTTTTTATTATCTGAATACAAGAAGTTAGAAGCTAATTGGTAATAACTGATACTAATAAATTACAAATGGTTTAATTTTAAAAAATTCAGGTTAATATTTAGAGCTTAAATTATGGTGTTAGAGAATAATAAATCCTGCAAATGCGGTTACAAAATGGGTGATCCCTGGATTGTCCCAAACTCAGTATATACATTCTTTGGATGGTTAATTGTCAGTATTGGTATAAGCCACCCGCCTGTAAGAGTTAATTTTCAGTGTGAAAAGTGCAGGGAAACCATTTATACAATTACGGATAAAAATGAATTAAGATCTCATGCTTATCATTAAAATGTAATATTACATTTTGTAGTTTCCAAAATCATCATCTGATAGCTGGGAAAGCAGGTCTTTTAATTTCTCTTCATTTTCTTCAATTTCTACTTTCTGTGCATTCTCAATAACCTTTTCATTTACAAAGATTGGAGCTCCGGTTCTGATGGCTATTGCAATTGCATCGCTTGGCCTTGCATCTAAAATATGTTCCTTACCACCATTCTTAATATAAATATTTGCATAAAAGGTATTGTCTATTAGATCGGTAACTTCGATTTTGGAAAGTGTAAAATTGATCTGCTCAAATATGTTTCTAATAAGGTCATGCGTTATGGGTCTTACACGCGGGGTTTTTTCCAGCTCCATAGCTATTGAACTCGCCTCCATAAACCCTACCCAAATAGGAAGAACTTGTACTCCATCATCACTTTTTAAAATAACTATCGGACTGTTTGTAAAGGGGTCTATTGCGATCCCTGTAACTTTCATTTCCTGATACATTGTTACCTCACCTTGTATCTTAGTTTGGTATTACACCCCGTAAAGAATTTGGCAATCCTTCTTCTACTTTAACATCTACCATTTTACCAACTAATTGTCCACCACCTTCAAAATTCATAATACGGTTATGTGTAGTTCTGCCAAATAAAAAGCTGTTGTCGTGCTTACTGAAACCTTCTACAAGCACTTCTTCTGTTTTTCCTATTCTTTCAAGGTTTTTCTTAATTGTAAAGTACTTTTGTTTTTCCTGGAAGATGCTTAACCTCTCACTGCATATTTTATCATCAATAGATTCAGTTTTCGACAATTTTTCTCCTTCTGTACCGGGTCTAGGTGAATATTTGAATGAAAAAGAACTTTCAAATTCAACTTCATCAAGCAGGCTTAATGTTTGTTCAAAATCAGAATCCGTTTCACCTGGGAAACCTATTATCATATCCGTAGAGATAGCTATATCGGGTATTGCATCCCGGAGTCTGTCTACACTATCGAGATACCACTGCCTGGTATAAGTCCTGTTCATAAGTTTTAATACATTATCAGAACCGGATTGTACGGGGAGGTGAATATGACTACAGACTTCATTTACATCTTTCATTGCCTCTACCATACGTTTTGTTATGTCCCTTGGATAAGAAGTTGTAAACCTGAGTCTTTCAAGTCCTTCAAGCTCACCTATTATTCTAAGTAAATCCGCAAATTTGTATTTATCGTGTTTCCATGAATTTACAGTTTGCCCAATAAGTGTAATTTCCTGTACACCTTTAGAAAGAAGGTAGACCGACTCTTTTACAATGTCTTCAACGGGCCTGTTTACCTCACTGCCACGGACAGTAGGTACAATGCAGTATGCACACTTTTTATTGCATCCCTGCTGTATAGATACAAAGGCACTTACTCTCCCTGCTTCATGAAATGGGTTTACTTCAAACACTTCTTCAATATCAAAAGAAATATCTATTTTTCTTGTGTTTTTTGTTTCAATCTCAGAGATTATTTGGGGAAGATTAGGTATTGCACGAGGTCCTAATACAAAATCAAGATAGGGCATCTGCTTTAGAAGTTTCTGACCATAAAGCTGCGCAACGCAGCCTGCAATACCAATAATTAATTCCGGATTAGCTGATTTTAAGTGTTTGTACCTTCCCAGGCTGCTAAGTGCTTTCTGATCGGCTTTTTCACGTATTGCGCATGTATTGACTATAATGTAGTCAGCTTCTTTTGGATTGCCGGTAATTTCTACATCAAGCGCATTATGTATCCTGTCAGAATCATATTCATTCATCTGACAGCCGTAAGTTTCTAAATATAAATACTTTTTTTTCATGGACGACTCTAAATTTTACGCTATTAATATACCTAGTCAATAATCATAATTACTCATCTTCTACTTAAAAACAGATTAAGATTTATTTTGTTGACTAATAATATTATTGCTTTAATATTTTTACAAGGTGTTTGGTTAAGGAGGTGGATTTAAACATGAAGTATTTATTAGGCGCAATACTAGGATTATTGCTATTTTCATCAGTCTCATTCGCACAGGGTGTTACGGATTATCATTACAATCCAGGAGATGCTTTACATCCCTTTAAGTTAACATCCATGGTTATCAGGCCCCCGATAGCTCTTTTAAACGTTTTTGTTAAGGGCGGCTATTGGTTTATTGATTCTGAACCATTTAGGGGTGCATTTAACATAGAATATCCACCAAGAACTATAAGAATTGACGATGATTATTAAAATTTAAAGAAGAAATTAAATATATAAAAGGCCGGTTTATTAACCGGCTTTTTTTTTGCTAAAATATCTGAAATTATTTTTCAATTATTTAATATATATTTGAATGATTGATTCTAAGAAATCACTTTTAAAAAATATTCCCAGAAAGACCGGTATTTACATAATGCGTAATACCATTGGTAAACCTGTATATATAGGAAAGGCCAAGGACTTAAAAAGCAGGGTAAGTTCATATTTCAACCAAAGTGGGGATAACAGGCCACAGATTAACTATCTGGTAAAGGAAATTGACACGATTGATTTCATAGTAACAAAAAATGAAAGAGAAGCGTTAATTCTTGAAAACTCATTAATAAAGACCCACAAACCAAAATATAATATACGGCTCAAGGACGATAAAAGTTATTCATTTTTAACAATTACAAAAAAGGATAAATTTCCTAAGCTTTTAAGAAAAAGGAGATTAAGGGAAGACGGCTCTCTTTATTATGGTCCATTTGCTTCTGCCGGTGCTCTTAAGCAGACAAAACAACTTGTACACAAACTTTTTCAGCTAAGGGACTGCACTGATGACAAATTTAAACGCCACTGGCAAAGGCCATGTTTGAATTATAATCTAAAACTTTGCCTTGGCCCATGTGCTGAAAAAGTAAATCAGGAGAAATATTTCGAAGCTGTTATTCAGGCAGAATCATTTTTGAGCGGAGATAAAAAACAGCTTGTTTCGATGCTTAAAAAAGATATGTATAGGGCTGCAGAGGATACAAATTTTGAGGAAGCAGCCTACCTGAGAGACCAGATAAAACTTCTTACTAATGACCTTGATGTACAGAAAGTACTTTCTTCGAATTTTGATGATAAAGATATAATTGGGATATTTGAATCCAAAGAAAAATTTGAAATTATTGTGCTTTTTTCAAGGTTTGGATCTATAATCGACAAATCTGAATTTACTTTAGATGCAATTTATACAAATAATGAAGAGATGCTGCAGCAGTTTATAAGCAGATTTTACCAGGATGGCAGGTATATACCAAAAGAAATTATACTAGGTACCAATCTCTCAGAAAGAAAATTGTACGAAGAATGGCTTTCGGTAAAAAAGGGAAAAAAAGTTGTAATTTCAAGGCCTGTAAAGGGTTCAAAACTTAAGCTTTTAACCCTGGCCGATAAGAACGCAGAAGAAAGTTTTAATAAAAAAATCGTTGCTAATAAAAATAACACTGATTTACTTGAAAGTTTAAAAAAATCACTTTCCTTAAAATCATTACCTGTAACAATAGAGTGTTTTGATAACTCTAATATACAGGGTACCAACCCGGTTGCTTCAATGGTCAGATTTGCAGATGCATTACCAGCAAGAGACAGGTACAGGCGTTATAAAATAAAAACTGTAAAAGGGCCCGATGATTATGCCAGCATGCATGAAATTCTGGAAAGAAGGTTTAAACGGGTTGGAGAAGAAGGTTGGGAACTTCCCAATTTAATATTGATAGATGGCGGAAAAGGACAACTTAATATTGTATCAAAGGTAATACGTAAACTTGGATACCTCGATAGAATAGACCTTATATCTATTGCAAAGGGAAGAAAAGAAGGAGAGCTTGATAAAATATATGTAGACGGTATTAAAACTCCATTTGTACTTAATGATAATAAACAGGGCCTTTATCTCCTTATGAGAGTAAGGGATGAGGCGCACAGGTTTGCAATTGAATATCATAGAAAGAGAAGAGGGCAGAAATTTGTAGCTTCCGGACTTGATAATGTACCGGGAATCGGAAGGAGAAGAAGAATTACTCTACTAAATCATTTTGGAAGCCTCGAGAAAATAAGATCTGCCACTGTCGAAGAGATTTCAAATCTGCCAGGTATGAATAAAAAAGTTGCAATAACACTAAAAGAGAATTTTAATTAATTTCTAATAAAATATTCAAGAATTGCTTTACCTGCATGTAATTTATTTTCAGCCTGTTCAAATACTACGGAGTTGGGGCTGCTAAGAACTTCATCTGTTATTTCTTCACCCCTATGTGCCGGAAGGCAGTGCATAATCAGAGTGTTATCTTTAGCGTTTTCAAGAAGGTTATTGTTTATCTGGTAGGGCTGAAATAAATTTTCTTTGTTATCGCTATCATTTTCCTGGCCCATGCTCACCCATACATCCGTATAGACTACATCTGCATCGTTTACAGCTGAAGCAGGGTCATGATTAATAATTATTTTATTCTGACCAAGTTCTTTTGATTTAGACAGTATATCGCTGTTTGGTTCATAATCTTCCGGGCAGCAGACTGTGATGTTATAACCCAATAAAGCCGAAGCTGCTATAAAGGAGTTAGTAATATTGTTTCCATCACCAATATATGTGAAATTAAAACTGCTTAAATCTATTCCCTGTTCCTGAATAGTAAACAGGTCAGCGATTATCTGAGTTGGATGTTCAAGGTCTGTTAAAGCATTTATAACCGGTACTGAAGAATTTGATGCAAATTGAGAGATCCGATCCTGGCCGTATGTCCTTATAATTACAGCATCAAGATAGGATGAAAGTACTTTTGCGGTATCCGGAATTATTTCACCACGACCAAGCTGCATATCATTTGGATTAAGGTATATAGGGCTTGCTCCCAGGTCATTTATAGCTACCTGGAAAGAGACCCTCGTCCTGGTTGAGAGCTTTTCAAATACCAAACCAATTGTTTTCCCCAATAAACTTAGGTGACGGACAGCTTCCTTTTTTTCTTTTTTCAACTGGCCTGCTCTGTCTATTAGCTGTAAAATCTCTGTTTTTTCGAGGTCAAAAATGCTTAAAAAGTGCTTAGGCATCCGAATGTACCTCTTTTAAAGATTTATTTATTATTTCTAATGCGAAGTCTATTTCTTCTTTAGAAGTATTTAATGGTGGAAGAATTCGCATCACATTACCTGCGGTATGGATTGTAAGCAGTCCTTGAGAGATTGTTTTATCAATGGTCATCTTTGCGATTTCAGGAGAGGCAAATTCAATTCCGAGTATCAGACCCTTACCCCTAACCTGGGTTATTAGTTCTTTGTATTCATTCTGAAGATCATTTAGTTTTTCTTTAAAATAGTGGCCATGTTCTGCAACTGATTTAAGTATCTCATTCTCATTAATAATTTTAAGTATTTCAAAAGCGCAGCTGACTGCAAGCGGGTTTCCGCCAAAAGTAGTGCCGTGGCTTCCAGGTTTAATTTGCTCGGCAACTTTTTCATTGAGCAAAACAGCCCCGCATGGGACTCCACCGCCTAAACCTTTTGCAAGAGTCATTATATCGGGTTCAACCCCTTCATGTTCATAAGCAAAGAGGGTTCCGGTCCTGCCCATACCTACCTGTATTTCATCAAAAATTAAAAGCAAGTTTTGTTCGTTGCAGATTGTTCTTAAATCTTTTAAATACCCTTTTTGAGGAATAATTACACCATTTTCACCTTGGATTGGTTCAACTATAACCGCGCATAGTTCCTCGGGTTTTGCATAATCTGCTACTGATTCAGCATTTCCATAAGGTACAAATTCAAAGCCTTCCAGCATTGGTTTGAATCCTTCCTGATACTTTGCGGACCCCGTTGCACTAAGGGAGCCAAATGTACGTCCGTGAAATGATCCCGATGTAGAGAGTATTTTATATTTTCTCCCGTTTTCACTTCCCCATTTTCTTGCAAATTTAATTGCACCTTCTACGGCTTCAGTGCCTGAATTACAGAAAAACACTTTATTTGCAAAAGAGTTTTCCACAAGTATTTTTGCAAGATTAGCCTGGGATTCAAGATAAAAAAGATTGGAAGAGTGTATTAGTTTTTCTGCTTGATTTTTTATTACAGCAGTTAGAGCCGAATGATTATGGCCCAGATTTGTGACTGCAATACCAGTAGTAAAATCAAGATATTTATTTCCGTCATTGTCCCAAACCCATGAACCTTTTCCTTCTTTAATAGTTAAAGGAATTCTGGAATAAGTGCCTAGTATGTATTTATCAACTTCAGAGATAATATCTTCTGTTTTCAAATCATTATCTCCGTACCGATTCCGGAATCGGTAAAAATTTCAAGTATTACTGCACGTTCGATGGTGCCATCTATTATGTGGACTTTATCAACACCTTCATGGAGTGCTTCAAATGCACACATAACTTTGGGAATCATGCCATGGGAAATAATTTCCTTTTTTATCAGCTTCTTAGCGGTTGATTCACTAATTGAAGAAATAAGTCTTTTCTTTTCATCCAGAATACCCGGGACATTTGTCAAAAGTACAAGTTTTGTGGCATCTAAAGCTCCTGCAATTTTGCTTGCTACATGATCTGCATTAATATTGTACGTGTTTCCTTCTCCATCAACCCCTATTGGGGCTATTACAGGGATATAACCCGAATCTTCGAGTGTACGAAGCAGTTCCGGATTAATACTTTCTACCTCTCCTACCATACCAAGGTCGGCATTCCGTGGAATTTTTATTCCGTTATCTTTTGCAAGTTTTTTTAAATTAATTTTTTTAGCTTTTATTATCTGGCCCTCTTTTCCTGAAAGCCCGACAGCTTTACCGCCATGCTGGTTAATAGAATTAATTATTTGTTGATTTATCTTCCCTACAAGTACCATTTCGGCTATTTCCATGGTTTTTTTATCAGTGACCCGTAACCCGGCTATAAAAGTGGATTTCATACCCTGTTTTTTAAGGTGCTCGGCTATCTGGGGACCTCCACCGTGGACAACAACAGGCTTTATACCAACATATTTCATAAGGATTAAATCACGGGCAAAATTGGACAGTTCTTCACTGCCTATGCTTCCGCCGTATTTAACCACTATCGTTTTACCATGGAAGTCCTTAATATAAGGAAGGGCTTCAACAAGTGTATGTGCTTTGTTTAATAGTTCTTTCATTTAAATTTCCTTCAAAATTAAGAAAAAAAGGTAATTATATAGCAATAATGATTTTATGCCAATAAGTATAATTTATTAATAATTGTACTTTAAAAATGGTTTTATTTGCTTGTTTTTATTGTGATATCAAAACTCAGACTGGTTTTAGTGTTATTGCCCCGGAAATATCCTGAGACAGGAGAAGCCATATGGCTGTTAAAACCGCTTGCAAGTGCTATATGATCATTAGAAACTAAAAATCCGGTACTTGGGTCGTATCCACGCCATCCGGCACCTGGAATATATACTTCTGGCCATGCATGAAGCTCAATTTTTCCATTTTCATTCCCGCTTGTGAGGTATCCACTTACGAATCTTGCAGCCAGACCGAATGTTCTGCATGATTCAATAAAAAGCACAGTTAGATCCCTACATGATCCATTACCTTCTAGCAATGTTATTTCAGGGGGATTGGGGTCGCCTAATTCCCTGTCTATTTTTTCAAAACTACTATGTATTTTAGAACAAAGCTCGCTAAGGAACCTAATTGTACCGTTTTCGGAATCGTCAAGGACACTTTTTGCAAATTTTATCATCTTCTTTGATGGTTTATTCTGCATTAAGATATATGGAGCAAGTTGTTTCTGCAGATTTTTTTCATACTTGAGCGGAAGTTTTATAGCCTGGAGATCAGTGATAATGTAATCAAAGGGGTTCGTATTGTTCAGTTCTATTTTGGAAGTTGTTTTGATTTCAAGATTATTGTGAGTTTCATTAAACCAGGCAGTAAACGTTGTATTACCGTCCAAATCAATATTATAACTTGAACCTGTTTCCTTAGGCTTAATTTTTATACTGAATTCTTTTAATGTCTGGTAGGGATCATTCCGGGGTATTAATCTAATTGTGTGTGGTTCCAGGAAAACTGTCTTATTAAAATTATATTTTGTAATATGTGTTATTTTATAAAACATCTTAATGTTTATTCCTTTGGAAGCTCACTGAAAACTTTATCAAAGCATTCTGCAGGCAGTTCCTCCACGGCCTGTGAGACATATTTTTGCCACCATGTTGAAAGTTCAATAAGATCATTTCTGGCAAATCTATATTCTGAAATCTGTTTTGTATCTTTTTTGTATATTACGATATCAATAGGAAAGTCTGCATCTACAGCACTTGCCCTTGTTGCATCAAAAGCAAGATACCCGGCCTTTAGGGCAGTACCCAGTGTTGATTCATATCTAAGTACCCTGTCAAGGATAGGTTTCCCATAACTTGACTCACCAATCAGGAAATATGGTGTTCCAATACCGACTTCTACCCAGTTTGCCTGGGGATAAAGCAGGTACAGTTTGTGCTCTTTATCTTTCTCTAGCTGACCACCGATTATTGTATAGAGGTTAAAATGCAGGCCACTTTCCTTTAATGCCTTATTGTCTTCATCCCGGACTGTTCTAAGCTGGTCGGCGAAGGCATTTACTGCTTTATATAGCTTATCAAATTTTTCATCTGTATCCTGAATAAATTCATCAAAATATGTAATAGCCTTATCCCTTACGGACCTAAGCCCTGAGGTCATAATAAACATGTCATAACCAAAATTATGATATGTAACCATCTTACGGGCTACTATATGCTGGGTGCTGGTTGTGACTCTGGTATCAGCTATCCCGATTAATCCATCTCTTACTCTTAGTCCAGCACAGAAAGTCATTATTCACCCCTCGTGAAATTAATCTCAGAAATAGGCTGTACTGTAAAATAGGTTTTGTAAATTGTCTCACCTATATTGTTGAGGTTTAGCTGGAAGTTGTCCAGGAATTCATGTAATCCATCTTTAATAATTTCTTCAATATTAGCGTATATAAGTTCTGAACTCAGACGGCCCAGAAACATTTCAGTCTCATTGGAGTATGTTGTATTTGATGTGCCTGTAATAGATTTTACTGATTCAAGGGCAACGTTAACACAGTATAGAATCGACCGGGGAAATTCGGGATCAAGAATTAGAAATTTGGCAACATTAGTAGGTGTAATCCTTCTGAATTTTTTTCTGTACATTTCGTAACCGCTGGCTGACCTAAGTAATGCTGACCAGCTTATAAAATCAATAGGAGTACCTACATCGTAAACACTTGGAAGTAGTAAAAAATATTTTACATCGAGTATCCTCGAAGTTTTATCTGCTCTTTCAATGAACCTGCCCAGTCTGCAGAAATGCCAACCCTCATTATGAGACATTGTGGAGTTAATTACTCCTATGAATGAATGGCTGCAGTTTATAATACGAGTATAATATTCACTCGGGTCATTTAGAGCCAGATTCCTAGAATCTTCATTGTTTAGAAAGTTATAAAAGCTGTTTATCTGTATCCATGTCTCAGAAGAGATTATTTCCCTTACCGACCTCGAATTCTCCCTTGCACTTTTTAAACATGAAATTATTGAGTTTGGGTTTTCCAGGTCGAAAGTAAGGAATTGAATTACATTTTCTTTAGTCAGGATATCATATTTCTTTTCAAATAATTCAATATCACCCGAAGTTTTTACTATTGGGAGCCACTGTTCCTTTAATTCTAAAGGGCTATCAATAAGGAGATTAAGGTTTACCTCAATAAAACGCGCAACATTTTCCGCGCGCTCAACGTATCTGCTCATCCAGTATAATGAATCTGCTACTCTGCTTAACATTTTATTTTAACACCCAGGAATCCTTACTCCCGCCTCCCTGTGAAGAATTTACAACTAATGAGCCTTTTTTAAGGGCAACTCTGGTTAGTCCGCCTGGCATAATATATATATCTTCGCCGTAAACTATATATGGCCTTAAGTCTACGTGCCTTCCCTCTAAATGATCATCAATTATTACAGGTACCCTTGAGAGGGTGATTGTCGGCTGGGCAATATAATTTCTTGGATTATCTTTGATTTTTAGTGCAAATTCATCCTGTTCCTTTTTACTTGAATGTGGGCCAATGAGCATTCCATAACCACCCGACTCGTTTGCGGCTTTTACCACGAGTTTGTCCAAGTTCTCGGTTACATATTTACAGTCTTTTTTCTCGGAACAGACATAGGTTGGAACAATATTCAATAGAGGTTCTTCACCTGTGTAGTATTTAATTATCTTGGGAGTATATGCATAAATAACCTTGTCATCTGCAATACCCGTGCCCGGGGCATTTGCAAAAGCAACATTCCCTTTCCTGTAGACATCCATAATTCCGGGTATACCAATTATGGAATCATTCTTAAAGTGTTTGGGATCGAGAAAAGTATCATCGATTCTTCTGTAAATGACATCCACTTTTTTGAAACCCTGTGTTGTCCTCATAAATACATAGTCGTCATGAACCACAAGGTCCCTTCCTTCTACGAGTTCTATTCCCATTTGCTGTGCAAGATAAGAATGCTCAAAATAAGCCGAGTTATATATACCGGGAGTCAAAAGTACAATATTTGAGGAATACTTATTGTTTGAAATATATTCCAGTGCATCAAAAAGGCGGTTCGGATAAACATCTACTGCTTCTACCTTCGAATCTTCGAAAACTTTGGGGAATGTTCTTTTTAGAACCTGACGGTTTTCCAGGACGTATGAAACACCCGAAGGGCATCTTAGATTGTCTTCAAGTATATAAAACTCACCGTTTTTGTCCCTAATAATATCGGTGCCGGTTATATGGTTCCATATCTTTCGGGGTGGATTCAGCCCCTCGCACTGCTTTAAATAACTTTGTCCGCCGTATATTAGTTCTTCGGGTATAATATTATCTTTTAAAATCTTTTTGTCGTTGTAAATGTCATGGATAAATAGGTTAAGTGCATAAATTCTTTGTTTGAGGCCTTTTTCAAGTTTTTGCCACTCTTCAGACTCAATTATTCTAGGAATTATATCAAAGGGGAATATCTGTTCGAGATTTTTCTCGTCTTTATAAACTGTAAATGTTACACCCATATTAAATAGAGCTGCTTCAGCTGATTTTTGCCTTCTTTGTATTTCATCGTAAGGAAATGATTTTAATCTTTCAATTAGAAGCTTGCTGCCTTTTCGCGGTTTGCCCGGGGCTTCAAAAATTTCATCATAAAATCCTTCGGTTTCGTATGTGTCAAATTTCATTATATTTCTATTACTAAAGCTCTTATAGTTTATTTTTAGTCAAGAAACTTGTAGTATTCAAACATAAATTATAAACGACTGATAATATTAAATATTTTAAAACAAAATACAATTTAAAAAAAATAGCAAATAGCGTTTCAGAAATTATTAAATTAAGGCATAATTATATGTAATGGTAAAATCAGGAACATATATAATATTATTGATGTTAATATTTACTTTCTCCATCTCTGCAGGGGTTTCAAGGGCCTGTTGTTGGGACATGGAAAAAAGTGAGCATCAAACTGATATTGTTAAATCAGAAAATGAGCATGAACCATGTCATACCTCAGGCGAAAATAGTAATACTGAGCAGGATAATCAATCGAAGAAATCAAGTGATTGCTGTTATGATATGGTAGAGTGTCAATTACAGTTAATTAAAACTACTAAGGCTTTCTCCATCCTTCCAGGGTTGTTTGTGTTATTAAGGTATTCTTCAATAGATAATTTTAATTCAAATACCGTGGAACCACTTAAACACCCACCGAAAGTATTACTCTAAGTACGTTCTATACACAGAATTCTTTCTGTGGATATCAAATATATTTCTAACCTGATTCATATAACAGAGGTGTAATATGAGTAATATTATTATATTAGCAGCAACCTTATTATTGTTTATGGCAATACCTTCTTATTCCGCACATGATGAGCATAGTCATGACAATGAAAAACAGATACATAAGTCAACCGATATAGGCAATATCAATGTAAATGAAAATGAAGTAGTGATAATTGTAAACGGAATTGTTTGTTCCTTTTGTTCGCAAGGCGTAACAAGAAAACTATCAAAACTACCCTTTATTGATCAGTCCAAGTATAAAAAAGGTGTCAAGGTAGAGATTGAGAATCAAAAAGTTACGATTGCAGTTAAGCCTGATTCTGAGTTTGATATTAATGAAGTATTCAGATCTATAAAATCAGGTGGTTATGAGCCCGTTATGGCCTATCAGATTGTTGAGAATGAGGTCATTACTTTTAAACCCCAGGAGTGAAAAAATGAAATTATTTTTACTCTCACTTTTTAGTTTTATGGTAATGAGTACTTCATATACAAGTGCAGATCAGCCGGTCATGGATATGGCCCCAAGGTGGGAAAAGGGTTACGGATTTCAGATAAGGCAGGAATTCTTTGGGTCTGACAAGCTGCTTCAGGGCAGTAATAAAATTAATAATCCACTAGGGCTAGAGCGTTATGTAAGTGAAACATGGCTTGAAGGTGTTTATACATTCAACCGTTCTATTAGGGCCACGTTTAAACTGCCCTTTGTATATCAAAGACGGGTCAAAAATATAAACGGGTCTGGTGTGAAGCAAAAAAACAGTGGTCTCGGTGACCTTATACTCGGTGTTCCTATTAAATATTACAGAAATAAAGGTGCATATACAGATAACTTTGGAATTACACCTTCAATAAGAATACCCACTGGTGATAGTTCCGGAGATTTCCCTATTGCAGACGGCAGCTGGGACTTTGGGTTAAGCCTGTCCCACAGCCTTGAAACACCAAAATATTATACATCGGTTGAACTATTTTACTGGAAAAATACAACCGGTAAGAACGGAATGAAATCAGGAGATGAATTTGGCCTTGAAATTGATCTTGGATATCATGCTTTTCACAGCGATATTACCAATTTCGGTATGTTCATAATGTGGGACCTGAATGCGGTACATAACGGTAAACCCAATGAAGCTAACCTGACAACATTTACTGGCGGTCAGTTAGTCCAGACAGGCCCAATACTTGTATTATATAAAAACAACGTGATGTTTAGGGCAGAATTGAAATATCCTTTATACGAAGATGTGGACGGTATTTCTAATTCAAGGGGCCCTGAAATAAATATAGGGATCGGTATTGCCTTTTAGGTGAATAAAATGAACATGGAAATCAAACCAAGAAAGTGGGGGTGGTTAATACTTTTCACATCAACCAGTACCCTTTTATGTTGTGCATTACCAATACTATTTGTTATTCTTGGAATGGGTTCAGTTGTTGCATCTTTGGCATCCAATTTCCCGATTCTTATAAAACTGAGTATGCATAAAGACTGGGTTTTTGCCATATCAGGGTTATTGTTGTTAATTAGTTGCTGGCTACTTTACAGGCCAGGAAGATACTGCCCTGCTGATCCAGTACTTGCTAAGAAATGCGAAATATCTTATAAGTGGAATCTAAGGCTTTTTTGGGTATCCGTAGCAATCTGGCTTGCTGGTTTTTTCTTTGCTTTTTTAGCAGTCCATTTTTTTTATTAAAGAATGTACCTGCTAAGATCCCTGTCCTGGACAATATCTGCAATTTTTTCATTTACATAGCCTGAATCAATTACAATTTTGGTCTTGTTCATGTCGGGCGCATTAAATGAAATTTCATCAAGAAGTTTTTCGAGTATTGTATGCAGTCTCCTTGCACCTATATTTTCTGTTGAATCATTTACCTCTGTAGCAATCTCTGCAATCTCTGCAATACCGTCTTCCTGAAAAACAAGTTCAATATCTTCGGTGTTCATAAGTTCAACGTACTGCTTTGTAAGAGCGTTTTTAGGTTCGGTTAATATTGATATAAAATCTTCCTTTTTTAGTGCTTCAAGTTCTACTCTTATAGGAAAACGGCCCTGCAGTTCCGGTATGAGGTCGGAAGGTTTTGATACATGGAATGCACCTGCCCCAATAAATAAGATATGATCTGTCTTGACCATACCATGTTTGGTATTAACGGTGCAGCCCTCAATGATCGGCAAAAGGTCTCTTTGCACTCCTTCTCTTGATACGTCAGGTCCGGCGCTGTTTTCACGTCCTGCCACTTTATCAATCTCATCAATAAATATTATTCCTGACTGTTCAACCCGTTCGATAGCCATTTTTACTACATTTTCCATGTCCACAAGTTTCTGGGATTCTTCCTGTGTAAAGATTTCAAGTGCTTCAGGGACTTTTACTTTTCTTTTTTTAGTTTTCTTTGGGAATAGATTTCCAAGCATATCAGAAAAATTGACATCCATTTCTTCCATTCCGGATGGACTGAAAACCTGTATGGGAGAGTTTTTGGAGGTAACTTCTATTTCAACAAACCTATCATTAAGCTTGTCTTCCCTTAATAGTTTTCTAAGTTTTTCACGAGTTTCAGAATTTGTTGAAGGATTAATATCTACAGTAGCTTCATTTTCATTTTCACTTGTTACGGGGCTAGGAAGTAAATGGTCAAGTATACGCTCTTCTGCAAGATTTTCTGCTTTTGACGTAACTGTTACTATTTCTTCATCTGTGATCATCTTTATAGAAATTTCCATCAGGTCTCTTATCATTGATTCAACATCCCGTCCCACATATCCAACTTCTGTGAATTTGGAGGCCTCAACTTTTGTAAAAGGTGCTTGTGAAAGTTTTGCAAGTCTTCTTGCAATCTCAGTTTTACCGACACCGGTTGGCCCAATCATCAGGATGTTTTTTGGGGATATTTCATCTTTGAGTTCGGTTGATACGCGCTGTCTTCTCCAGCGGTTTCTAAGGGCAATTGAGACCGCACGCTTTGCTTCGTTTTGCCCAATTATGTATTTATCAAGTTCAGAAACAATTTCTCTTGGTGTAAAAAAGGGTTGTCCAGACATATTTATAGAACCTCTACTGTTATATTATTATTTGTGTAAATACAGATTTCAGAAGCAATCTGAAGAGCATTTCTAACTATTTCTTCGGCTTCAAGTTTAGAATGCAGCATAAGTGCCCGTGCAGCTGCCTGGGCATAAGGCCCACCAGAGCCTATCGCAATGACATCGTCGTCCGGTTCAATTACATCGCCGCTCCCTGAAATTAAAAACATATCATCTTTATCTGCTACAATAAGAAGTGCCTCGAGCCTTCTTAAAATTTTATCAGTTCTCCAGTCTTTGCCCAACTCCACTGCGGCTCTTTTTAAATTACCCCTGAATTCTTGAAGCTTGGCTTCAAATTTATCAAATAGTGTAATGGCGTCAGCCGTGGAACCTGCAAAGCCGATTGCTACTTTGTCTTCGTGTATTTTTCTTACTTTTTGTGCTGTGTGTTTAACTGTTGTATTGCCAAGTGTCACCTGTCCGTCGCCACCTAAAGCAACACTGGAGTTTTTCTTTACACATACGATTGTAGTACCATGAAAGTCATTCATAATTATCCTCTTTTTTTAAGCACGTGGGTGTGTCTTATCGTAAATTTTCATTATTTGTTCAATTGAAGTGTGGGTGTATCTTTGAGTTGTCGAAAGGCTTGAATGTCCAAGTAACTCCTGGATATACCTCAAATCTGCTCCTCCTCCTAGTAAGTGAGTCGCGAATGTATGTCTCAGGGCATGGGGACTTATTTTTTTGGATATTCCGCTTATTAGACCATACTTCTTCACAATACGTTCTATGCTTCTGGTTGTAAGGCCACTGCCTCTATTGTTTAGAAACAGGTAATCATCTTTGGGTTTAAGTTCAATTCTTCTAGTGAGGTATTGTAGTAGTGCTTCACGTGCATTAGAACCAAATGGGACTATCCTTTCCTTATTTCCCTTTCCACAGACTTTAACAAATTTTTCCCTGTGGTCGATATCAAGGACTTTAATCTTGGCAAGTTCACTTACACGCAAGCCGCTTGAATAAAGCATTTCAAGAATTGCCAGGTCACGCAACGGAAGAATACCTTCCTCGTCAATCGAATCAATTAGTTTAAATACTTCATCTACTGATAAGAATACAGGAAGTGTTTTTTCTTTTTTAGGCAATGGAACTAATTTTGCAGGATTTTGTTTTAGATTGTCTTTTTTTACCATAAAATTAAAAAAGGACCTCAGTGTAGTTAGTTTTCTGGATACTGTGGATTTGGAGTTTTTAGTATATAAATTTAATGAATAAAGGTTAATAATTTTTGAATTAACTTTTTCAATTTCTGTTGAGGTATCAGTTAAAAATTCTTCAAATTCGGTAAGGTCGTTCATATATGCACGTATTGTGTGCACAGAATAATTCCTTTCGTATTTAAGAAACCTTTCAAAATCTATAATATGCCTGTTCATAGGTAAGTAATAATATATACGTAATAATAGAGCTATATTAACTTACAATAGTAATTGTTTTTAATATAACAAGGGTAAATTTTAATTTTTGAATTAACTTTGTGAGGTAAAACAAGAAAAACTATTTCTTAGTGTTTTTGGCGTAGCTGTTATTAATCTTAATTCTTTTAGCACCAATATATCTTTTTTGATAATAATTGCCCTTGAAGTTTGTTATTATAACTTTTTTCTTTGCCGATGAAGCATGAATAAAATTTCCGTCACCCATGTATATACCTACATGAGAAGGAAATTTGGCATAAGTTCTGAAAAAGACAAGGTCACCTTTCTTAAGTTTACTTTTACTTACATAATCACCTTTCTTATAAATACCTCTTGCTGTTCTTGGAAGATTTACATCGAAATTTTTAAATACTTTGTTTACATATGCTGAGCAGTCAATTCCGGTTTTTGTTGATGTGCCACCAAATTTATAAGGAGCTCCAAGGTATTTTTTTGCCACTTTAATTAATTCGTCAGCTAATTCGGCTTGGTTGTAATTTTTTTTCTTTGTCTTAATTGATTTTTTTGAAGTAGAGGCATATAGCTGTGAAGGAACTTTTAGCTTTTGACCGGAATAGATATTATTGCCAATCAGGTTATTTTCCTGTTTTATCTTAGTAACTGAGGAATTATGCTTCTTTGCTATGGAAGAAAGAGTGTCTCCACCCCTGACCCTATAATTTATAATAGTGGCGTTTTTGGATTTTTTTGATGATTTTGCAATTTTTGTACTTGATTTTGTACTTCTTTTTATAGTACTGGTTGGTGGAATATTTAGTTTGTCTCCGACATCAAGTCTATTGCTGTTTAAACCATTGGCAGATTTTAAACTACTTACGGTAATGTTAAAGTTGTTTGCAATCTTTAATAAACTGTCACCTTTTACAACAGTGTATTGAATGTCGCCTGATTTTGTTACGGTCAATGAACTATCAGGGATCTTTATCTTGTCTCCAATATCTAATCTGCTTGAGTTTAAGTTGTTGTACTGTTTCAGTGTCCTTACATTAACACTATATTTATTCGCTATTGCATTTAGTGTGTCGCCTTTTCTAACAGTGTAGATCCTGTCTTTTTTTGGCGATTTTGCTACGAGGTTTGAAGTAGTTCTTGGTACTGCAAGTTTTTGGCCTACCGCAATATTGTTGTTTGTTAATCTGTTTGCTTTTTTTAGATCAGTTGTTTGAATGTTAAATTTTTCGGCAATCTGACTTACCGTGTCGCCTCTTCTAACTGTGTAAGAACCTGTGTACGTATCAGTATGGATCTGTTTTTTCACAATCGGAGTAGGTATTTTTTTGTTTTTCTGGTTTGATTTTTCTTTAGCTACTTCTTCACTTTTGGCAACTGTGGTATTTCCTGACGGTATTAATAATTTCTGGCCAAGATAAAGATCTGTATTTTCAAGACTATTAGCTATTATTAGAGTTTTAGAGGATTCAAGTTTGTATTTAACGGCTATCTGCCCAAGTGTATCTCCGGCTTCTACAGTATGATATTTGTTTTCAGTCTTAGGTTCTTCTGGTTGTGTTGTTATAGGAAATGTAACTTTCTCAGTTGTTGGTTCTTCGGTTTTTACAACTTCCGGTAATTTAATACCACTGCTTTTTGCAACAGTTTGAGTTTTTGCCGGAGGTTCAAAACTCTTAGGTTTTTCCACTATCACGATTGAATGTGTCGTGGATGGTATGGTTAATAATTGCCCAATCTTTAAATTGTTATTATTTAAATTGTTATGTTCTTTAAGGTCTTTGGTTAAGACGCCATGGTCTTCAGCGATCTGGCTAATGGTATCACCGCTTTTTACCTTATATATATTGTTGGGCCCGGTTACCTGTACAACTTTCTCTTTTGCAGGCTCTTTTATTACTGCTAATACTGCATTTTGAGGTGGGGCCTGGCTTGTCAGCCTGAGCACCTGGCCAATCTGCAGATTGTTGTTTTCAAGGTTATTCAGTTCTTTAATGCTGTCTACTGAAGTTCCATTCTTTGTTGCAATTGAATAGAGGCTATCGCCTTTCTTAACCGTATGTGAAGGTTTAAGTACTTTTTGTTCTTTTTTTACAATTTTATCTTTCGATTTTTCAGGTGGTAATATGTTGGGTTTTGTAGCTGTTGGAGTTGAAGGAATTCGTATGGTCTGCCCAACTTTAACAAAACTTGAACTTAGGTCGTTGAATTCAATTATTTCCTTTGAAGAGCTAAGCCCATACTTTTGTGCTATAGAACCAAGGGTATCACCACTTTTGATCTTATAAGTAACTAAGTTTGAGGGTATATTTATTGAAGACCCAATCTTTAGGTTGTTAGACTGGATATTGTTTGCCTGTTTAATTTTTGATACTGAAGTATTATGCCTTTGGGCTATTTCGTAAAGTGTATCACCCTGTTGGATTGTATATGTTGTGTTTGCAGCAAAGGATACAACTGTAAAAAAAAGTAAAAATACAGTAATAGAGATTAAACCGATCCTCATTTATTACCATCCTCCATATTCATCAATTCAAGTTAGCCTGTTAGCGATTGTTTTCCATTTAAAAAATCAAAAAGTTTCTTAAGCCGAAGCATTAACCGTATAAAAATTAAAATGTAATATTTCAGCAAATTATACCTTAATAACAACTAAAATTAAATCCATTTCTTAATTTATAATGTAAGGTATTAAGAGCTTTGATTAAGAAATTCTACATTGTTTAACAAAAATTATCAACATTAAGAATCAATTTGACTAATACTTAACAATTCTACAAAAAGTAAAACAAAAATAAAATATTAAATATTGCTATGGATTGTTTCAACATTATTATTAATCTAGTAATATTAAAAGATGAAAGTACTTGTTTATTCCCATGAGTTTCCACCGTTTTTGGGTGGTCTTGCAACAACCAGCATGAAGTTGGTCAAAGGACTTTCCAATCGAGTAGACTCCCTGATTGCTATTGTCCCAAGTTATGGTTTAAACCAGGAAATAATAGATAATGAACTAAATTGTGAGATAAAACGTGTACCTTTTCTGGGAAGCAGGTATATCCGTTCAATACCTTTTATTCAGCAATTCATAGGTTTTTTCTACTTATTTTACTACCTTGTTGTAAATAAACCGGATGTTGTACTGTTTATTACTGAAGAGGCTGAGTCTGTTGGAGGTCTGGTTTCATACTTTATTAATTTCAGATCAATAGTAAGGGTTGCTGGCTCAGGGATTGTTACATGTTTTCATGGCTCTGGATTTAATAAAAGAATCTTAAAATATCCTATGAGTAACTTATATAAAAAATCAGACAGAATTATCGCAGTAAGCAATTATACAAAATCACTTCTTTTAAGCATAGGTGTAGATGATAAAAAAATCAGAGTTATCTATAACGGCGTGAATAATTCGATGCTGGAGTACCCTGTAAATAAGGAAAAAGTAGAAAATTTAAAAATGAAATATAAGATCAAAAAAGAAGATAAAGTTATAATAACTATTGCAAGGGTTCTGCCGCGTAAAGGGCAGGATAACGTAATTAGGGCTTTACCAGGTGTCCTTAAAATAGTCCCAAATCTAAAATACATTATTGTTGGTGAGGGTAAATACAGGAAGAAGTTCGAAAAACTTGCAGCTGAGTTAAATGTCGACAGCCAGGTGATTTTTACGGGTGGGGTAGAGAACAGCAGTATCGTGGATTATCTTGATCTAAGTGACCTTTTTATAATGCCCAACAGGGCGTGGAATAATAAAGTAGAAGGGCTTCCTAATGCAATAATTGAAGCCAGTGCCAGGGATAAGGCAGTGATTGCAGGGAACCATTCAGGATCTGTTGAGGCGGTTGTTCACGGAAAAACAGGTTTGCTCGTTGACTCGACGGACCCAAAAAAAATAGGTGAAGCATTGACCGAAATACTCACAGATGATAATAAACTAAAAGAATATGGTCTTAATGGTAAAGAATTTATAATAAATAATTTCAAAGAAGATATGATGGTAGAAAATTATATTAGCCAGATAGAAGAAGTTGCGGACAAATAGTGTCTCAGATAGATGAAATTTATAAAAAGCTTGTAAATAACACTTCATGGCTTTTTGCCGGCAAGTCTGTAGGGAGTATTTTTTCAGGTCTTCAGGGCATACTAATTGCCCGATACCTTGGCCTAGTACAGTTCGGACTCTTCTCAATTGTTTTAGCGTTTGTAGATGTACTGAATATTTTTATAGACCTTAGAGTGTGGGAAGCGGCCACAAAATATGTAGGGGATTACTGGAAACAGGGAGAAAAGGACAAAGCCTGTTCACTTATAAAGTTCTTTTATCTTATAGATTTAATAACTGGCATCCTTGCTTTCCTTGTTGCAATAATTACAGCAGAACTTGCTACAAAGTACTTATTAAAGACGCCCGGATCGGAAGTTTTTATTTATGTATACGCGTTTAGCCTTTTTATTACTTCTCCTAACACAACTTCAAAAGCAATACTCAGGGTCTTCGATAAATTTAAAGCAATTGCCTTTATAGGATCTATTCAAAACTTTGTAAAAGTCGTCTTAGTCATTATTGCGATAGTACTGGATAAGGGCATATTCGGAATTTTGATCGCTTTTGTTGTAGGCAGTTTTATTGGGTTTGTAATTAATTTCTACTATGTAAATACGACTCTTAATGAACACGGGCTGAATGGCTGGTGGAAAAGAAAAATCTTTTTCCCAAATTTTCAATTCAGGGAAATATTTGGATTCCTTTTCCATACGAGTTTTTACGGTAGTCTTAAAGCCTTAAAGGACAAATACCTTGGTATACTGATACTTGGGTATTTTGCAGGGAAAGAAGCAGCCGGCCTTTACAAACTCGCCCGTTCATTCCTGAAGATTATTTCTAAGGTTGCTGACCCTCTTTATGAAGCAATATATCCAGAACTTGTAAAGGTTTACGAAAGTGAGAACATTGATAATTTTGTAAATCTGATAAAAAGGGCAACTTTTGGAATGGCCAAAATAATTGTTCCTATTGGAATAGTAGTGTTTATTTTTGCTGACCAGATATTAAGCCTTGTTTACGGCAGTGAATTTGGACTAGCTACCAGCGTAGTAAGAATACTTGTCTTTGCAGTAATTATTTCTGACCTTGCCTCATTTACAAGTACTTCATTTCTGGCTATAGGCAAGCCGGGGTTAAGGACCAAGATTGAGACAGTAGCACTCATAGTTTATATAGCACTTTTATTTTTGCTTGTCCCATACTTCGCTCAGATCGGGGCGGCACTCTCACTATTAGCATTTGCAATGGTGCTTGCTTTGCTGAATGTCATTAATTTTAATAAATATGTTATAAAAAAGGGAAGGTAACTCTTACTCGTATCTTAATGCTTCGATTGGGTTCAGCTTCGAGGCTTTCCTTGCAGGGTATATTCCAAATATTATTCCAACTGCTGCGGCAAAGAAAAAAGAAATCAGTATGGCAAAGATAGAAACAGATACTGGCCATTTTGTAAGTATTGAGGCAACCTGAGAAACAACCATGCCGATCAATATACCCACGAGTCCTCCAAATAGAGATAAAACAATCGCTTCGGCAAGAAACTGCTTTAAGATATCCTGACCCCTGGCTCCAACGGCCATCCTTATGCCTATCTCTCGGGTCCTCTCGCTCACCGATACGAGCATAATGTTCATAATTCCAATTCCTCCTACTATTAGAGAAATCGATGCAATACTTCCAAGGAGTACGGTCATAATCTTTAGAACATTATTAATAGTATTAATCTGGTTTTCCTGGGTCCTTATGTGAAAATCGTTTTCTTGTGTGGGTGAAATATTGTGGGTTCTTTGTAACACACCGGTAATCTGGTCCTTTGCAAGCTTGATGTCGTCCTTGTTGTAAACCGATACGGATATATTGTCGAGAGTGTTGTCATTTAAAAGCCTTTTTTGTACTGCGGTAAAAGGTACTATTATTAAATCATCCTGGTCTTTTCCGCTCGGGGTCTGCCCTATGGAGTCCATTACACCTATTACCTCGTAAGTAAAATTGCCTATTCGGATTTTCTGGCCTACAGGGTTGCCGTTTCCGAAGAGTGTAGTCTGAATTGTTGAGCCAATTACAGCTACGAGGCCAGCATTTTTAACGTCATAGTTATTAAAAAAAGTTCCCCTAGAAGGAAACCAGTCATTAATATAGATAAACTCAGGGGATACTCCTACAATCTTGGTAAACCAATTCTTATTCCCCGATATTGCTGTTGCTGTGGTGTCCAGGATTTCGGATACGTACTGGACAGAATCAATCTCTCTAATTGCCTGTGAATCTGCTCTGTTAAGAGGTTTTATAAGTGCACTGTCATTGGATCTGCCACTTGAGGTCTGAAGCCCGCTGTTAACAATAAGAGATTTACCTCCAAGGGCTGTGAGCTGATTCTCAATCATTTTTTTTGCACCCTCTGTTATAGTTACGAGAGAGATAACAGCGGCCACACCTATTATGATACCAAGAGCGGTCAAAAATGACCTCATCTTGTTTGCTTTTAAAGCATTTAGGGAGATACTTAATGAGTTGAAAATATTCATATCAGCAGTAAAAATCGTTTTTAATATTATACATATTATTCGTTTATATATTTAATGATGACAAAAATAAAAATTTGTGGAATTACTAATATGGAAGATGCACTTGCTGCAGTCAAACTTGGTGCAGATGCACTTGGCTTTGTTTTTTATAAAGAAAGTAAGCGTTATATTAAACCCAACGTAGCCTCTGAGATTGCAAGATCACTCCCCCCTTTTGTTAAAAAAATAGGAGTATTTACTAATGAAGATCATGGGGCCATCAAAGATATTACAGGTGAAGTTAAGCTCGATCTGCTGCAGATTCACGGTGATGAAACCCCAGAATACTGCAATCGGCTTGAAAGCCCCTATATAAAAGCATTTAGGCTAAGAAATGAGGCTACACTTTCTGAGATAAATGAATATAGTACAAATTACTTACTTTTTGATACTTATTCGAAGGATGAATACGGCGGTACAGGACATGCATTTGACTGGAATTTACTTAAGGGCAAGCCGTTTGAAAATAAATATGTTATCCTTTCCGGAGGTTTAAATCCCGGGAATGTAGGTGAGGCTATATCACTTTTAAACCCTTATGCTGTTGATGTCTCATCAGGTGTAGAAGAATTTCCGGGTAAAAAAGATATTGAAAAAATAAATAAATTTATTGAGGCTGTAAAAAATGGCAATTGATATTAATCTTCCTGATGAAAAAGGGCATTTTGGTGAATTTGGCGGCAGGTATGTTTCTGAAACATTAATTCCCGCACTTACCGAACTTCAAAATGCATATGAGGAAGCTAAAAAGGATCCAAATTTTCAAAAAGAAATAGATTACTACCTGGAAAATTATGTAGGAAGGCCTACTCCCCTTTATTTTGCGGAGCATATGACCAAAGAGCTCGGGGGGGCCAAGATATATCTGAAAAGGGAAGATGTATGCCATACAGGTGCACATAAGATTAATAACACTATTGGCCAGGCTCTTCTTGCCGAACGTATGAACAAAAACAGGATCATTGCAGAAACCGGTGCTGGCCAGCACGGCGTAGCAACTGCAACCGTATCTGCACTTTTTAATAAAGACTGTACGGTATACATGGGCGAGGAAGACACGAGGCGTCAGGCAATAAATGTATTTAGGATGGAACTTCTTGGAACCAAGGTATTCCCTGTGACTTCAGGTACCAAAACCCTGAAAGATGCAATGAATGAAGCTATGAGAGACTGGGTTACAAATGTAAGAGACACTTTTTACATTATTGGCAGTGTTGCCGGGCCGCACCCATATCCTATGATGGTAAGGGATTTCCAGTCTGTAATAGGAAGGGAAGCAAAAAGGCAAATTCTTGAGATTGAAGGTAGGCTTCCTGACCTGCTGGTAGCATGTGTGGGTGGTGGCTCAAATGCGATGGGGCTATTTTATCCATTTGTTGAAAACGAGGAAGTAAAGAAACTAGGAGTAGAAGCAGCTGGGCTTGGGATAGAAACAGAACATCATTCTGCTACAATCTCCGTTGGTTCAGTAGGGGTTCTTCATGGAAGTAAGACTTACCTACTCCAGGATGAGAATGGACAAGTCAAAGGAGCGCATTCAATTGCAGCCGGACTTGATTACCCGGGGGTTGGCCCTGAGCACTCGTATTTTAATGATATAGGTGCTGTTGATTACACTTCCGTAACAGATAAAGAAGCACTTGAGGGTTTTTCCTTTCTTTCCAAATCTGAGGGTATTATGCCGGCTCTTGAAACATCACATGCAATTGCACAGGTAATAAAAACAGCTCCCAGTATGTCAAAGGACGAAATTATTATTATCTGCCTTTCCGGAAGAGGCGACAAAGATATACATACAGTCGCTGAAGTTGAGTAAATTACCAAAATAGATATTGATAATTCAGGTCCCGAACGAGTGATACACCAACTTGACAAGTTATATTAAGACGTATACTTTGCTTTTCATATGTATTAGTGGTGGTGGGTGATTTTTAGAACAAAGACCAGTCAATTTTACTAAAAGAGCTGACAGAAATAGTCGTATGACTATTAATCCTATATAAACGATACCAAAAATTACCCATAATATATATGAACAGAATAGAAGAAAAATTCAGTGTTATGAAGGATGGCGGTCGCAGCGCATTGGTATGTTATCTTACCGCTGGGGACCCATCGATTGAGCTTACAAGGGATATTGTACTTGAACTCGAAAAAAACGGTGCTGATATAATAGAACTTGGTATTCCTTTTTCAGACCCCATGGCAGACGGGCCTACAATTCAGCTTGCCTCTGAGAGGGCACTTGCAAAGGGCACTACTATTCATGATGTAATAAATCTATCTAAAGAATTAAGGGAACATACTGAAATTCCCATTATACTGTTTGGTTACTACAATCCGTTTTTTACATACGGACTTGAGAAATTTGCCGATGATGCAAAAAAGGCCGGTGTAGACGGAATACTTGTTGTAGACCTTCCTCCTGAAGAATCCGAAGAGTTTAAAAATCACCTGGATAAAAATGACTTAAACCTTATTTTTCTGCTTGCTCCTACAAGCACTGATAAAAGAATAGACCTGGTATCGGACAATGCCGGTGGTTTTATATATCTTGTTTCCGTTACAGGCGTTACTGGTTCAAGGCCTGGTATGGAGTACTCACTTTCGTCACTAACAAAAGATATTAAATTAAAATCCGGTATACCTGTGGGAATTGGTTTTGGAGTTTCCACACCCGAGCAGGCTAAGGATATTTCACAGTACGCAGATGCGGTTATTGTGGGAAGTGCTCTTGTGAGAATTATAGAAAAAAACGGTACAGAAAGGGATGCATTACTTAAAGAAATTGGGCAATTTACTGATTCTTTAAGTGGTTCATGCTTTAAGAACTAAGTCTATGGAAGATAATTTAAAAAGATATTTGTTCCTGGGTGAATTCGACTCTATTTTACTTGGTTTTTTCTCCAAGAGGGGCGAAGTAATTTGGGTAAGTTCTCTTGATGAGGCACTTAACCAGACAGGTAATTTCACGCTTATTATTGTTGATTCCAATATTTTCAAAACAAAACTCTCAAAGAATTTAAGAACCCACTACCCACAGACCCCGATCCTTGTCTCAAATGGAGATAAGTATACAGATCCGCCGCCATACGTGAGGTTTGTAAAGTTTGAAGAAATTATAGATTCACAGATAATGAAAGAGGAAAAGCTTGCAAGAACAGAACTGAAAGTAGAAGAACTGCGTAAGACCCATGAAAAATCCAAGAAACTTCTTATTCTTCTACATGACCATCCTGACCCGGATTCAATAGCAAGTGCGTTAGCACTTAGAACTATTTTAAAAAGAAATAAACAAACAGCAGTAATAGGTCATCTGGGTGACAAAATATCAAGACCCGAAAATGTTGCTATGATAGAGATCCTAGATATTGACCTGGAGGAAATAGGACCTGAAAATTTAAAGGAATATGACTCAATCTCAATGGTGGATGTACAGCCCCCTTTTTTCGGGGAATTAATTGAAACAGTTGATTCAGTGATTGACCATCATCCCCAGGTAAGTAAGTATGAAGCAGGCTTTCAGGATATTAGTGCAGAAGAAGGTGCAACTTCCACTATCATGACCAGTTACCTTAGAGCAGCCCAGGTTGAAATATCTGAGAGGCTTTCAACCGCACTTCTTTACGGTATAAGGACAGATACTGTTGTTCTAAACAGGGATGCAAACTCGGATGATATTGAAGCTTTCACATTCCTTTACCCACATGCCAATCTTGGCCTTTTGAGAAGAATTGAGAGAGCCGAAATTCCATCTACCGAGATAAAATGCTTTGGGCAGGCCCTTGCTGATCACTGGATTGAACAAAGTATATTTTTTGTAAATGTTGGAAGGGTGGATAGAGAATACCTAATACCTAAGATGGCCGATTTTGGCATACAGGTAAAAGATATTGAATGGTCTGTGGCTTTTGGAATATTGAATAAGACCCATTTAGTGATATCAATAAGGAACGTAGGTTATGTTAAAAGTGCAGGAAGGCTTGTAAGAGAACTCTTTGATGAAATAGGGAGCGCTGGCGGGCACAGGTCTGCTGCAAAAGCTGTTATACCCCTAACAAGAGTAAGGAAAGCCATTGGAAGTACATCCCAGTCTAAGATAAGAAAATGGCTGACAAAACTTATCTCTGAAGCTGTTATTGAAAAGAACGGCCATGACAGCTAATAAATAAAGGGAGTTTCCCCCCTTTATTATATTATTATTTATCTGTCTATTAATGTGTACTGCCACCCAAAAAGTATAATCCAATCTGTTTCAAGCTGAGGGCCATCAAGATCCTGGTATACGGGGATTCCAAATTCGAATGCCAGTCTTTGCCCCTGAAGCCATTTAGGGCCGGACTGGTTTACAAAGTTAATCCCAATCAATGCATCCAGCCTGTTGCCGCCCTGAAGATCCGTGTCAGCAGTAGGTACTACGGCAGGATTCAGGTCAGGGTCAGCACCATCTATATTTCCCCAAAAACCCCAGTCAAGCCTGAAAGACCCGCTTAACCAGTAATTTATGTTGTAAGCTGTCCATGTTGTAACATTTAACCTGTTTCCAAGAGTATAGTTACGGTCGTTTTCTCCGAGCCTTACCACTCCCAGCACCTGACCTCCCCAGTTGATATTGTCATGCCTCCCGTTATAGGTAACACCAGGGAGAATATCCCATGTACCTGAACCAAGCTGCATTGGATAAGGAAGCTGCTGGTTTTCTCCCATAGGTGTATCACCTTTTTCATCTATTGAACCTGTTGGAAAACTTAATCCTAAATTAAGTAGAACGTTATTGTTGTGGCCCCAGTCGAGAACTTTATAGATCCCCGAGAATTTTATGTCTCCAATCCCATCCGAACTGGTTTTGAACCTTGCACCACTCCTAGTTAAATGGTTCATGGATTTTTTTACGTAGGGAATCATGCCCATAAATGTAAGCCTGTCAGTCACGGCATACATAGCACCAAACATATGCATCTGCATATCCATATCTGTTGGGGTAACCATAAACTGCTCCAACACTTCCTGGTTGCTTATACCATTGGTGCCGTTTCTCATACCTTTCATACTCATGTACATATACCTGTATGAAAGCATAAGCTCCCCTTTCTGGTGCGTGTGTTCACCCATTACACCTATTGGGGCATGGTCATCAGCCCGAAAACTATATTCCATTGCCTTGGCAAATGAAGGACCTGTTAATAGTAGTGCAATTAAAACCAAAGCAGTTCTTAATTGTGTTAAAAACATATTATTTCCTCCTAAATTTTATTTAATAGTAAAAATTAGGAGTATAGGGGAGGAGCTCTGGAAGGTGGTTCCGAATTTTGATTTTGATTATTATGGTCGAAGAGTTTAAAACTATAAAAAGTTTTTTCGTTAGAGGGCTGAAGAAAATGTTCGGAAATGTTTTTAATGAATTTCTGCTGATTGCCTGTGATAACTGCATTTTGAGCAGAAAAAATAGAAATTTTTTCTTGGCTGCTGTCTTTCTTTAACTCATGAGAAATTTCTAAAAGTTCAAAATCATATTTCAGGCCGCATGTAAACCTTGTATCATATTCCGAATAGTAGTTTGTGTCTTCCCGGCCTGATAAGACAGAGATGAAAGTAATGGTTGTTATTAGTAGAAATATGATTTGTATTCTTTTCATAATTTCGAGATGATAATAGTTTCAAATGATATTGTAATTGCAGGTAAAATTTATGTCAATAAAAGTAGGGATACTGGGTTCAACAGGTTATACGGGATGCCAGCTTGTAAGCTTTCTCATAAACCATGAGGCTGTCGATATCAGGTGGCTAACGTCTGAAAAGTTTAAAGGGCACAGTTATTCAAAAGTTTTTCCTGGCCTTACGGGACTTATTGATTTAAACTGTGTTTCAGTTTCAAAACTTGATGAACAGGAAAAAGTAGACCTCGTATTTTCCTGCCTTCCGAATATTACTTCAATGCATTTTATTAAAAAGCTCTTTAATAACAGCACAAAAATTATTGATTTAAGTTCTGATTTCAGGCTAAAAGATCTTGAGAAATTTGAGGAATATTTTAACAAGAAACACCATTCTCCAAAATTGGCAGCGGACTCTGTATATGGAATACCCGAGTTAAATCGCCCACTTATTAAGAGTTCCTGTCTTATCGCTAATCCTGGTTGCTTTGCAACTACAGTTCTTTTAGCTGTGGCCCCTTTGTTAAAAAATAGTATCAAAACCGGCGGTGTGGTTGTTGATATAAAAGCACCGATTTCAGGTGCGGGAAGGGCGCCAAGGCAGGAATATCATTTTCCCGAAACCAATCAGAATATTACAAGTGACGGGTTTGAAATAGATTTCCAAAAACTTGAAGTTGAGGAATTTTTTAAATACAACTACGGATTTAAAGAAAAAATTATTTTCAGAACCCATCGCGTACCTGTAAAGAGGGGAATACTTACTACTATTTATTTCAAATTGAACGAAATACATACATACGGTGAAATATTTGATTGTTACAAGAATTTTTATATTGATGAAAAGTTCGTACGTGTCAGGGATAAGGAAGAATTGTTGCAGCTGAAAAATATTTTTAATTCTAATTACTGTGATATATGTTTTGATATTCAGGATAGTTACCTGATTATTGAGACTGTGTTGGATAACACTGTAAAGGGTGCATCAGGTCAGGCAGTGCAAAATATGAATATTATGTTTAATTTGAAAGAAGATACGGGCCTATATGCAGTCCCCATATTCCCTTAATATGATAAACAGCATACTGTATGAAAATTTTGAAAATAAAAAAAACCGGACAGCAATAGTCGAAGGAAATTATAGTGCCACTTATTCCGAACTTTGCCTCCTTGTTAACAGTCTTTCGGGTTATCTGAAAAACGCCGGTATAAAAAAGGGGGACAAAATTTGTCTTTACCTACCCAACTCTGCCGAATTTGTTATAGGCTTTTTTGCAGTAACAAACATCGGGGCCATATGCGTCCCTATAAGTGCCAAGTATAAATCAGGGGAATTAAGGCATTATGTTTCATATTCAGGTGCAAAGTTAATACTGACCACATCTGATCTTTTGGAAGTGGCAAAAGACTTGAATTCAGATATTCAGACGGTTGTAGTAAAAGGAGGTGGTGCAGGCTGGGAGATCGGGAATAACAAAGAAGAAAAGTTTGAATTAAATGATAATACATCCCAAACGGATAAAGCAATTTATCTTTTTTCTACGGGATCGACGGGAGTACCAAAATGTGTGGCTAGGAGCCATGCAAACCTATTAGCACTTGCTGAAAATCATACTTCTACAGTAGGCTGGGATATTAACGACAAGATACTATTTGTGATACCGGTCTCCCATACTTATGCTTTTGGTAACCTGATAAGTTCCCTAAAAATTGGTGCGGCAGTTTATATGCTGGAAGATTTTAACAGGAAAAGAGTAGTCAAATCTATTTTGGAAAATAATATTTCCATATTTCCTGCAGTACCTTTCATGCTTGATGTCCTTTCTAGGTATACCCCTGCTAAGGCTTTTAATTTTAAAAATCTAAAGCACGTTATTTCTGCAGGCGCACATCTCAATGAATCTGTCGCAAAAGAGTTTAATAACTGCTTTGGATTATTTCCGCGCCAGCTTTATGGGTCTTCTGAGACAGGAGTGATATCCATTAATATGGCAGAGAAAATTCACGACAAACTCAGTTCGGTAGGAAGACCTGTAAAAAATGTAGAGGTTAAAATTGTTGATGAAAATAATAACAGCCTTAAAACAAATGAGACTGGTGAAATTATAGTAAAAAGCCCTTCCATGACAGACAGGTATGAAAATCTTCCTGAGGAATCAAGCAAGGTTTTTAAGGATGGCTATTATTACACGGGAGATTTGGGACGGATTAATCAGGATGGATATATCTACATAACAGGAAGAAAGAAACTCTTTATTAATATAAGCGGTCAGAAGGTGGACCCGGGGGAGGTTGAAAATGTTATATTGTTAAATGAGTTTGTTTCGGATGTTGCAGTTGTAGGCAGGAAAAACAGCAGCGGGACTGAATATGTGGCAGCATATATAGTTTCAAAAAAAGAATTGAAAGTATCTGATATTGTTAAATTCTGCCGGGATAAAATTTCGGATATAAAAATTCCTACATCGATAAAATTTATTGATGAAATTCCAAGAAGTCCGACCGGCAAGATACTTCGTGAGAAATTAGATTAAAAATATGAATATAGATGATATAAAAAAGAGAATTAGACTGTTAATATATGACAAGTTTGAAATTAAAGATGATATAGGGGATTCAGATATTTTAATTGATTTTGGACTTGGAGTTGATTCGGTATCCAGCCTTGAATTTGTTGTGGCTCTTGAGAAAGAATTTGCAATGGAAATAGATGAATCAGAAATAACACCGGATATTCTTCAGGATATCAATTCAGTTGCGAAGTATTTAATAGCGAAATTGTAGACCTATTTTTTTTCATCAACATAGCTTTCAAGTGTACTAATAAACTGTTTTCTTACAATTGCACTTGCTTTGTTTAAAGGTTTAAGAACTACATTCTCATAAACATCCAGAGCCGTCTTCTCAAGTTCTTTGTCACCACTTGTTCTTGCCAGCCTAAGTACTGCTATAGAGTTGTAGAAAATCGCTTTGAAAAGTTCTTTACGTGCTTCATTAAAATTAAATTTCTCCAATTCTTTCTGTGCATCAAGCAAGGCATAAAATCCAACTCCGCAGAAAAGTGTTAAAAGTTTTTTGGCTTCTTTATTAGACATTCCTTCAATGAGGTAAACAAGTGGGGCTTCAACTATGGATTCCAGTTCTTTTTCACTGCCGGAGAGAATCTCAGCAAGTTGTTTTATTTTGTCATCCTCGGCGTCTACAAGAAGGTCTTGAAGTGCATTCTGTACGTACATCAGGGCAAAACTATCCCTGATTTCGTCGAGGCTATGACCTTCGGATTTAAGAGCCTTTACGTATGACAGTTTGTCCAGTGTTCTTGGTGGATAATAAAGAGCTGTTGCTTTCTTGCCGGACTTTGCTTTTCTTCTCTTTGGCTTTGGTATAAGTCCAAGCTTGACGCAGGTCTTTATGGTTTTTTCCGGTTCCTTACCAAGGTGTATGTTTCTGTTCTTGGCTTCTAATAGCAATTCTTCAATTGTTAGGTCTTCCATATAGTAGGAGATATTACGCTCCTAAAAATAATATTTCAATTTATTAATTGATTTTTTTGTTAATTTGTTTTAATAATTAGAGTATGGCTACAAGTACTTTAGTGGTATATGAGCCTTTAATTTCTTTTGGTGAGAACGGGGATTACTGGAAAGAATATTCAATTTTCTATGAAAAGTACTGGGGAGGTCCAACTTCTCCCTTTGGTGTATGGTTCGGAAATGAATATAAAAACTACCGTATAGCACTTTCTGAACACCTCGGAATGGATGATGAAGACATCCAGGACTGCTTTTTCCTGAAAAAAGGCGAAGAGTATTTTGTAGCACCCCTGATAAATTCAAATAATGTTTTTTCTTTTGAAAATTCCATACCCCCCGAATGGTTTATTCTTTTTGTTGAAGCTGAACGTAAAAGTTTTTATACACACTGGGGATTTAATACTATTAGTTATGACGCAGTACTCGAAGATTCCATCCAAAGGGCTTTAGAAGCAAATAAGATTATTTCTGATTCACTTATGGATCATAGCGCTGCCCAAGTTTCAGGTTACCTGAAATACCTTAGTGAAGGGGTGGGTAATATTAGTGCTTGGATGAATTCATTTAAAAACGGTGGTTTTATAATTCTCAATTACGGAGATATCTGTACCTTTATTCATTTGCTTACACTTAGTAAAGAAAAGAGTGTGGATGAAATAAAGGAGTTTATTAATTTAGTTAATGAAAAGGAATACGAAAATGCTGAAAGAACAATAAGAATCTTTGGCCAGAAATGGGAGGAAATAAGACAAAATTGCCAGGGTGAAGCAGAAAAAGAGTTTATTCAGTAAACAAAAATAATTATAAATTTTAACAAAATAGAAAAAAAAGCTTGAAACATTCATTTTTTCTATTAGTTTAATAAATTAAGTGCATTACTTAATATTATATTTTTCTTATGTTTTTGTTTAATTTATTTTTACAAGGAGTACTACATGGTTAAATATCTCGATATGGATGAGTATGGTGATACATCCGTACAGGATGAAGATCATAGTGAAGTAACAAATAAGCCAAAAGGAGGTAACACAAGCAGTAAAAGCAAAAAAGAGGATAAAGGTTTTGAAAATCCTGATTTAAGACTTATTAATGACTACTTCAAGGAAGTAGCTCATGAGACATTGTTAACACCTAAAGAGGAGCTATCCGTTTCAGCAGGGATCTATAACTGTGAGAAGAAAATAGCGAATATTAAAGAAATTATAGAGATAATTTTAAAGAGACGTATAAGGCATAACAATGCAATATTAATAAAAACACTTAATAATTTATTAGATAGTAATGAATTAGTCCTACCAAAAAACAAACATAAGAAACTGGTTTACAATACAAAACTCTTAGAGGTCTACTACAACAAGGAGCAGGCAATGAGGAACAGGTTTGTTAAATCAAACCTGAGATTAGTTGCAAGCATGGCCAAAAGGTATCTTGGCCGTGGAGTTCCTTTTATGGACCTGATCCAGGAAGGAAACATTGGTCTTATTAAAGCCGTGGAAAAATTTGACCATACTAAAGGATTCAGATTTTCCACATATGCATGTTGGTGGATTAACCAGGCTATGACAAGAGGAATCTTTAATCAGACAAGGACCGTAAAGGTCCCTGCCTATATCCTCGAGCAAGCTAATAAGGTTAGAGAAACCAGAACAAAACTTTATGAACAAACCGGTGTCGAACCTGATGCTGCAGATATTGCAAAGCAGGGCAATATTTCCGCCAAAAGTGTTAGCAGAATACTTGAAGCGGAAAAGAAGACACTTACACTTGATTCACCTGTATGGGACGGTGAAAATACAACTTACCTCGATTATATAGCTGACAATAAGGATTCAGCTGATGACATAATCGCAGGTTTTTCACTTCCCGATAATTTACTTCAGGCGCTTCACAAGCTTGAAAGCAGGGAAAGGGAAGTTGTTCAGATGAGGTTTGGTATTGGATATGATGACTGCTTTACACTTGATGAAATTGGTAAGAAGTTTCAGCTTACACGTGAGAGGATAAGGCAGATTGAAAAGAAAGCCCTTACAAGGCTTAGAAAATCCAAATATGCTCCAGCTTTAAAGAGTCTTATGGAAGCTTGTTAATATAAATAGAAAGTTAATGCACTTATATTAATTAATATTGCAGTATTACTTGGGCAGGCCGGTAAAATGGTCTGCCCTTTTTTTAGCCACGATTTATCACGGAATTGGTACATAGATCCTGAAATAAATTCAGGATGACAGGAAATAATTGAGTGATTAAGTTTGTTTCACTAGAATATTAATTGCCAATAAAGAGATATCTTGCTACAAATAGAACTGCAAAAGTATAAATTAGCCAGTGGACTGTTTTTCCTTTACCCGTTACCAGTTTTAATAAAACATATGATATCAATCCAAAGGAAATACCTTCTGTGATGCTAAATGAAAGAGGCATCATGATAATCGTAAGAAATGCCGGTATGGATTCGGTATAGTCGTTCCAGTCAATCTTTGTGATACTTTTAAACATAAATGCGCCTACAATAATCAGGGCAGGGGCTATTATGGGATATAAAGTTAAATTATCACTTGCCTGATAACCAGAACCTACCATCTGGACCAGTGGGCTGAAAAATAAAGCCAAAATCATAAGCAGGGCAGTAACTACATTTGTAAGCCCTGTTTTCCCGCCTACTGATATTCCGGCGGCGCTTTCTATATATGCTGTAACAGAGGAAGTCCCGAGCACAGCACCTGCACTTGTAGCAACAGCGTCTGAGAGCAGACATTCCTTTGCCTTGGGCAGCTTGTCATTTTTCATAATCCCAGCCTGCTGCGTGACTCCGATCAAAGTCCCGATAGAATCAAACAGATCGAGAAAAAAGAAAATAATAATTACGGATATAAGGTTTGGAAATGCAATAATGTTTGGAATCTCAAGCTTAAAAAGGGTAGGGTCGATAGCTGGAGGGGTGTTTATAATCCCTTTGTATTCAACAAGCCCGATAAACAGCCCTATTGCTGTTGTTAAGATAAACCCGGCAAGTATTGCACCTCTGAATCTGAGTGCAATTAGCGAAGAGATAATTACCAGTCCAAATAATGAAAGTGCAGTTGGTGTGGAAGTAAGGTCACCAAGTGTAACATATGTTACTGGATGACTAACGACTATCCCTGACCATTCAAGCCCTACAAGTGCTATAAGGAGCCCTATTCCGACCGGGATACCGTTTTTTAAACAACCGGGGATGTTGTCAATGAGAGCTTCGCGGAGCCCGAAGGCAGAAAGCAGGATAAATAAAACCCCCGCTACAAATACAGCTCCGAGTGCTATCTGCCATGTATATCCAAGGGTAAGTACAACTATATAAGAAAAGTAAAAGTTATGGCCCATTGCAGGTGCAAGGGCTATGGGGTAATTCGCAAGGAACGCCATCAGCAGTGTTCCTAAGGCTGCAGAAATGCATGTGGCAACAAATACCGCACCCTGGTCCATTCCGGCTGCTCCTAATACCGTGGGCTGTACAAAAATAATATATGAAAGTGTTAGGAAAGTGGTAATTCCGGCAACTGATTCGGTTTTCAGATCAGTACCGGATTCTTTTAAATGGAAAAGTCTTTCTAGCATATATACAATTGGATTATTTTTCGAACTAGTATACTGATATAATATTAAAATATAAAAAGGAGGTTTTAATAATGAAATTTAGCTTCAATTTTATGTTGTTTTTTGCACTTTTGGTGTCTGTATCAATTATTGGATGTAATGAATACAATTGCCTACCCGAGGGTGGTGATGAAGTTGCTATATACAATGCGAAATATAAACCTGCGGAATTCGATAAAGCCAAACAAATCCATGTTGAAGGGTTTAGTAAAGCGATGGAAGAATCGGGGCAGGATAGAATTACTTATTTTTTGGAAGATAAGGAAAATAATGAAATCATAGCTATTTCTTTTTTCAGAAAAGGCAATACAGTCCACGAATGGCACAGCACAGAAGCAAGGGACGAAGTTTTGAACAAGTTAAAATCTTTATTAAAAGAACCGATTACACATGAGAAATTGAACGTAATTGATTCTCATGCTACAGACTGAGAAATTCTAATGATGAATACCCGAAAAACATATACTGTTCTTCGGGTATTTTTTCAGTGTTATATCTTAGATAAAACCTTCAAGGATTACTCCGCCAAGCAGGCCTGAGCTTCCTTTTTCTACCATAACTTCTTCTTCAACTACAACTTCCTCGGCTACAACCTCACCGTCTTCTACAACAGCTTCAACTGCAACTTCTTCTTCAACTACGACTTCATCCTGAGCGAATGAATAGAAAGCAGTTACAAACGTTAATGCAATCATAATTGTAATAATCCTGGTTAACATAGTTCCCTCCAATAATTTATTGTTAATATTCAGTATAGAACAATTATGAAAAAATTTCTAATGTTATTTTGAAAAGGTCTAAATTGAAGTTAGTAGTTGTTTATTTAGAGTTGGGCTTTTTACAGATTTGTTTTCCTGGTCAATATAAAAATCCTGATCCTCATGGTCTTTTGGCAGCTTCTTTACTTCATTTAAGATTAACAGGTCATTTATATCTGAAGGAAAATTTCCATAAACCTTTTCATATAGATTTGCGAATTCGGTAAGTGTATTCTCTAGTTTCCTGGTATTTAATTCCTTTATATTCAATAGTGCAAATTTCTTTCTTGCTTCTGAAGTTGAATTATTATAAATATCTTCCCAGATAATGATCGCAAGATCGTTATTTCCACCATCTCTTAATGCACTTGCTGACATGCCTTTAAATGATGATTTTCTGTTTTCAGTTAGACCGGGTTTTTCTGATGCTTCCATAAATAACTCTGCAGATTTATTTTTATCATCTGAATAAAAGTAATATTGAAAGCCCTGCTCTAGTGGAATTCTAAAGTTGTCAGGATTGTGTTTTCGGCCCTTGTCATATAATAATGTACCTAAATCTAGCCTGTTGAATCCTAATGGTAAAGGGTCTGATAGGAACATCCCTCCAAACCTATAAGCATTTACAAATTTAGGATCCAGTTCTGTAATAATATCAAAGTATTTGTATACTACTTCAGGCTTTTTTATTTTCTTCTGTATATCTCGATTGCCAAAATACTGTAATGCACGAAACCAGTATATATCTGCAACTATTTCATCATATCCAAGAGACATTACTTTTAAGACTTTTGGTGATAAACGTATAGTTTCTTTGATTGTTATGAATTTACTTCTTTCTTTATCAATATTTTTTTGAAAAGGTATAGAAATAAAGATTAAACTTACAATTAAAAGAAGTATTAAATAACTGTTATTAAAGAAATTATTAGCCATAGTTTAATAAAAAGGAAGCAGCTTTTAAGTGCTGCTTCCTATAATTTATATTTGTTTATTTAGTTACAACCTCCAGCGTCTCTTCCAGCATCAAATCTTCCGGGTGCTCCTACAGCTAGTGCTGGAACCGCTGGCTGTGCAGCAGGATCCTCTGCCCCAGCAGGAATGCATCTGACAGTGCCGTCACTGTATACTGAATAGTCTCTTCTTCCATTTTTATTAAAAGATGTCATTGTTGCCATCCATCCAAAATCATCAAAACCACCATTGCCGTTAGCATTAGCGCTTGCTCCTACAGTATCATGTGAGATACAGTAGCCTGCTTTGTTACCTACTCCAGCACAAGAAGCAGCATTAGCACCAGCATCAATTGCCTCAAATGTGAGATCTAAAAGTGCGTCCAGTTCTTCAAAGGCCGCACCAGGTCTTCTTAATGAATCTCCAGCTGCTGCGCTACCTATTATATGGGTGTAATTTCTTATCCCGTCATTATTAAGGTCCATCTCATAATACTCACCTTCTGCATCTCTTAATGTCTGCATCATTTTTGCAGCATTGGCCTCGTTAGCAGAGATCCTTGCCTTAAGCAGGTTTGGAATCGCCAGTGCTAGCAGAATTCCTATAATTGCCGCTACAACTAAAAGCTCAATCAGGGTAAAACCTTTTTCACCCTTACAATATTTTTTTTGTCTAAACATTGTTTAAACCTCTATAAAAAATTTGATATAAATACATGTGCAATTGTTGTGCCATGTATAATTATATATGTATTATACTATATAATTAACTAATAGTATACAAATATTTATATATATGTAAACGTTAGTAATGAAAATTATGGATAAAATCTGAGTTCAAACTAACAATTTTTGTAGCAGGGCAATAAATATGCCAAATTAGGTATATATAATATTAATAAAATAATAAATTATTATTGCATTTATAAATAAATAGTTATATAATAAAAAATGTTAAAACCTTCTTAATGGTAATTCATTAAGGACTGGGGGCCAGCCACTGACCCTGCGCCTGGCCCTTTTTTTATTCTAAAGTATTCATCCAACTAAAAATCTTATTACTTCTTTCTAAACAGGATATATTTATTGCCTTATGCAGAAGTTTAATGATAAGGATATTGGTAAGGTTATCAAAATCCTTGGCAAAGAGGTCAAAAAATGGGATGTACCTGTAATAAACTTCATGGCTGTTTCTACCGGCGATCCATTTAAAGTATTAATCTCTACAGTACTTAGCCTGAGGACCAAGGACGATACTACTGCAGACGCTTCAAAAAGGTTGTTTGGAAAGGCATCAACTCCGGAAGAAATTATTAAACTGGGTGAAAAAAGAGTAGCAAAGCTTATATACCCGGTAGGTTTCTATAACGTAAAGGCTAAGAATATATTAAAAATCTGCAAGCTGCTTGTATCGGAATACAATTCAAAAGTACCTGATGATCTTGATGAACTACTTAAATTCGATGGAGTAGGGCGTAAAACCGCTAACCTTGTTATAACAGTTGGGTTTAATAAGCCAGGAATCTGCGTAGATATACATGTACACAGGATATCAAACAGGTTTGGGTATATAAAAACCAAAACTCCCGATAAGACTGAAATGGTTCTCAGGGAAAAACTGCCTAATAAATACTGGATTGATTATAACTATATACTCGTATCTTTTGGGCAGCATCTATGCCGCCCGGTGTCGCCATTTTGCAGTATATGCCCGGTTGAAAAGTATTGTTTGAAAAAGGGTGTGGAGAGAAGCAGGTAAAACTCCTTGAATTTGAATTGTTTTATGAATGTTTAAACAGATTGATGATGTGAAAAAATTATTTAGATATTCTCAATATTTTTATTTCTCTTCTTTCCCTTGATGAAAAGAAGCAAAAACCACACGACTGAACAGAAATATTCTAAAAATAAACAAATCCGGCTAAATCTTATTATCCCGCCCCATCCCCAATAAGATTATTTACGCCGTATTAATATATTTTCTTTACGATATTTCTGTAATGTCGTGAAAAAACTATTTTTATTGCAATAGTTTGACTATATTTTCATAGTAAATATAATTTTCAGAATTGATTTTTGATTGTTAATAAAATTCAATATTTATATATCTATTACTGTAATTCTGGGATGGTTTTTATACCAAAAATTCAGGTTTATTATCATTAATTGTATGTCTATCTGGATCCCTGATCGGAGTCGGGGATAACATTTAAAATAATAATATTGGAGTGAGTTTTGACTGAAGCGGTTGTTTTTTATATATTTGCTGCGCTTTGTATCTTTGGTTCGATCATTGTAGTGACTCATAAAAACCCGGTTGCTTGCGCGATCTCAATGGTTCTGACTTTCTTTTTCACTGCAGTACTTTTTATCCTACTTAGGGCTCAGTTCGTAGCAGTGATACAGGTGCTTGTATATGCCGGCGCTATTATCGTACTTTTCCTATTCACTGTAATGTTTCTAAATATCAAGGAAGAAGCAATGGAGTTTGATGCCAAAAATATTGCTAAAAAAGTGACGTTCTTGTTTGTAATTATTGCCGTAACCGGATTTTTTGCTTCCAAGCTGGTTTTAAATTCCGGACCTAAACCACCAAATATTGAAAATTTTGGTTCTGTTGAAAGCGTTGGAAGAGACCTTTTTACAGAATTCTTGCTTCCGTTTGAGCTTACTTCTGTACTGATAATAGTAGCAATAATTGGTGTGGTGACAATTGCGAGAAGGAGTAAAGGTACATAATGGAAATTACATTAAACCATTACATAATACTTAGCTCCATACTTTTCGTGATAGGTGCATATGGCGTGCTCACTAGAAGGAACCTAATTGTAGTCCTTATGTCTCTTGAGCTTATGCTCAATTCCTGTAACCTCGCTTTTATTTCATTTTCATACTTTCTTGGTGATCTTACGGGACAGATATTTATGATAATGGCCATTACGGTAGCCGCAGCCGAAGTTGCTGTGGGCCTTGCGTTCGTAGTACTGATTTATAGTCACAACTACAGCCTTGATATTGATATATTAAAACTTCTTAGGGGTTAGGATTCTTAGAAAAAAATGATTTTATACATTGTACTTTTTCCATTACTAGGCGCAATAATCAACGGGCTTTTATTTGCCACCCCGCTGAAAAAGATAATATTCGGAAATGATACGGAAAGCTGGGAAAAGAAAGCCGTAGGGTTTATCGGATGTTTTGCCGTATTTTTATCAGCAATCGTGTCCACTATTCTTTTTTTCAGGCTTCTTGGACTAGCCCCAGCAGAAAGGTTGTTTATCCAGGACGTATATACATGGATACCTTCTGGAGAACTAAACGTTAAATTTTCATTTCTTTTTGATTCTCTTGCAGCTGTTATGTCGCTCGTGATAACATGGGTTGGCTTTCTGATACATGTCTATTCGGTAGGTTATATGAAGCATGATAATTCCTACGCGCGTTACTTCACATTTCTGAATTTATTCGTATTCTTTATGATGATTCTCGTACTTGGCGACAACTTTGCCATGATGTTTGTAGGATGGGAAGGAGTGGGACTTGCATCTTACCTTCTTATAGGATTTTGGTTTGAAGATAACACTAAGGCCTATGCTGGCCGTAAGGCATTTATTGTAAACAGGATAGGTGACTTTGGTTTTATACTTGCAATATTCCTAATATTCGTGGTTTTTGGATCACTAAATTACCAGGAAGTTTTCGGGAAACTATCCGACGGACAGTTTATGCAGTCCATATCCACCGCAACCATAACAGCAATAGCACTTTTACTCTTTGTTGGTGCAGTTGGAAAGTCGGCCCAGTTTCCATTATTTGTGTGGCTTCCAGATGCTATGGCGGGACCAACTGCTGTAAGTGCATTGATCCATGCCGCCACAATGGTAACGGCGGGGGTTTATCTTGGAGCAAGGTGTAACCTCTTCTTCACAATGGCACCGACGGCTCAGTTTGTAGTGCTGGTTGTAGCAACATTTACTGCATTTTTTGCAGCAGCTATAGCAATAACTCAAAATGATATTAAAAAAGTCCTGGCCTATTCCACAGTCAGCCAACTTGGATATATGTTTATGGCTATAGGAGTTGGGGCGTATGCCGTTGCAATCTTTCATGTTGTAACTCATGCATTCTTTAAAGCGCTATTATTTCTCGGTTCTGGAAGTGTTATACATGCACTTTCAGGAGAGCAGGACATAAGATATATGGGTGGGTTAAGAAAATATATACCCCTTACCTCTATAACATTCCTGATAGGAACTCTTGCTATTGCAGGCGTGCCGCTACTTGCCGGATTTTTTAGTAAGGACAGTATACTTGCGATTGTATATGATGAAGGTTTTACAGCCTTTTGGCTTATAGGATTAATAACGGCCGGTCTAACAGCATTTTATATGATGAGGCTCTATTTTCTTACATTCGAGGGGGAAAGCAGGATTGATGTAAAAATAAAACGCAAGATTCATGAATCCCCGGGGTCAATGACAATACCGCTCGTAATCCTGGCATTTCTATCCATTATTGGCGGCTACTTTGGATTCCCTGTATTTATGGGAGAGACAATAGGGATAGATGATAGCAACCTTATCGAAAGATTTTTGCAGTCTTCCATATACCAACACGAGTTTAAGATTCTTGAACACAGGTTCTTAGGCCACTGGACCCTGGCTCTACTTTCAATTGTTGTTGCCGGTCTAGGGATACTAACCGCATACTATATTTATATGTTAAGGCCTTCTTTATTGAAAAACGTGCAAAAGAGTCAAACGCTGAATACTCTTTACAACTGGTCTTATGCCAAGTTTTATATCGACGAACTATACGACACTCTGATTATTAAGCCCTTTAATCATTTCTCTTCGCAGCTTGGAGTTTTTGACAGGTACGGAATAGATGGACTTGTAAACGGAGTATGTTCCTTACTGCTCAGCACTGGCCGAAGGGTTGTTTCTACTCAGAACGGGCTTCTTAGAAATTATGCGACTGCCATGGCAGTAGGCGTGGTAATAATAATTTTAATAGTATTCATTTAGACATAAAAAAACGGCAGGTTTAAAAGCCTGCCGTTTCAATTCAAGTTTATTTTTTACTTTCTAATTAAACATCAAAATAGAGCATGAACTCGTGAGGTACTGGCCTTGACCTCATTGGGTCAACTTCTTCGTCCATCTTATACTCTATCCATGTTGAGATTACATCTTCTGTAAATACATCTCCTTTAAGCAGGAAGTCGTGATCACTTTTAAGTGCTACAAGAGCTTCTTCAAGTGAAGCAGGCACGTTTGGTATTCCTGCAAGCTCTTCAGGGCCTAATGAGTAAATATCTTTATCAAGAGGATCTCCTGGGTTTAGCTTGTTTTCTATTCCGTCAAGCCCCGCCATAAGCATGGCTGAAAATGTAAGGTAACCGTTGCATGAAGGGTCAGGAAATCTTGTTTCTAGTCTTTTGGCTTTAGGGCTAGGTGAATACATAGGTATTCTTACAGCCGCACTTCTGTTTCTAGCTGAATATGCCAGGTTAACTGGTGCTTCAAATCCAGGCACTAGCCTTCTGTAGGAATTTGTTGAAGGGTTGCTGAATGCACAGATGGCTCTTGCATGTTTAAGAATTCCCGCGATATAGTGCATAGCCATATCACTCATGCCAGCATAACCTTTTCCGGCAAATAAGGGCTTTCCTTTCTTCCAGAGTGACTGGTGAATGTGCATACCGGAACCATTGTCTTCATGTAATGGTTTAGGCATAAAAGTAGCAGTCTTGCCGTTTCTACGGGCAATATTTTTTATTACATATTTATACCACATCATGTTGTCGCCCATCTCAAGCATAGGGGCAAAACGCATATCTATTTCCTGTTGTCCACCTGTTGCTACTTCATGGTGATGTGCTTCACATGAAATACCGAGTGTTTCAAGAGTACTTACCATCTCGGATCTGATATCATGCATACTGTCTGCAGGAGGTGTTGGGAAATATCCCTCTTTGTGTCTTGGTTTATAAGCAAGGTTTGGATATTCTTCCCTGCCAGAATTCCAGATTCCTTCAGTTGAATCTACAAAGTAGTAACCTGAATTAGCAGTCTGGTCATATCTTACATCATCGAAAATAAAAAATTCGAGTTCAGGACCGAAAAATGCTGAATCTGCAATGCCTGTTCTTTTGAGATAAGCTAGAGCTTTCTTTGAAATATTTCTTGGGTCACGGGAATATGCTTCTCTTGTGATAGGATCTTCAATATCACATATAATTGCTAGAGTAGCCCTTGTCATAAATGGGTCAATTTTAGCGGTTGTAGGATCTGGGACTACGAGCATATCGCTTGCGTTAATTGACTGCCAACCTCTTATGCTTGATCCGTCGAATCCTAATCCGGAATCAAATGTGTCTTTATCAACCTCTTTCGAAGTAATGGTAAAATGCTGCCACATACCAACAAAATCTAAAAACCTGAAATCCACAAATTCAATTTTGTTGTCTTTTATAATTTTAAGTACATCACTGCCATTTTTTGCTTTAGTCACAGCTTTACCTCCTTTTTTTTGTGTGGGCATTACTAATTCCTCCTTTAAGTAAATACAGAAGTATATTTTTAAATATTAAATTGCGTCCTCGCCTCTTTCACCGGTTCTGATTCTGATAACCTCATCCATTGGAAAAATAAAGATTTTGCCGTCCCCAATTTTACCAGTTTTCGCACTTTCAGTTACCGCTTCGACAACCTTAGCAACTTGGTCTTCGGCTACGACAATTTCCAGCTTAATCTTCGGAAGGAAATCAATTACATATTCGGCCCCCCTGTAAAGTTCGGTGTGGCCTTTTTGCCTGCCAAAACCTTTAACTTCCGTTACAGTTAAACCCTGTACCCCGATATCCTTTAATGCTTCCTTAACATCCTCCAATTTGAAGGGTTTAATTATTGCTTCTATCTTCTTCATCCTGTTAAATGCCTCCTGAAGGTATAGTTATATCATATTAAGTGATATAGAATACAGTTAATTGCAAACAACATACCACTTTTGCAAAAATTATTCTATAAATCCATATTCTTTATAATATTCTATTGTAAAATTTTACCGAAAACAATATAATTGACTTTAATTATTGGATTTTTACATTTTTAAGGATAATAAATAAAAATAAATAATTTTTGGTACCAGATTCACGTTTTTTTATTAATTCAGAAATTCTTATATTTGTGCCTGTTTTTTGGGCATATTGTTGTTAATTATTAGTCAATCAGGACATTAAAAACTGCTGTTTATTTTAGTTGAATTGAACAATTATTAGCAAATTTAGTAGTAAATTGATTTTGATAAGAGTTATGTTAGCTTTCTAAACTAATGATTGAAAAGAAATTAAATTATAAATTCAAACAGAAGACCCTGTTAAAAACCGCTTTGACCCATAGTTCTTATGCTAATGAAACCTCGGTAGAAAGTAACGAGAGGCTTGAATATCTGGGTGATGCAATACTTGGGTGTGTTGTTGCGCGTGTTCTGTTTGATATGTTTCCCAACCATTCAGAAGGCGAACTTTCAAAACTAAGAAGTTCTATAGTTAGCAGTACAAATTTTGCAAAATATGCAGTTAAATTAAGAATAGACAAGCAGGTACTTCTTGGAAAAGGTGAAGAAAATACGGGCGGAAGAGAAAGGGCTTCAAATCTCGCCGGAACATTTGAAGCAGTTATTGGAGCAATATATATTGATGGTGGTTACAGGAAGACCTTCACTATTATAAAAAAAATTATTAAGGACTGCATAACGAATGAAGAGATATTTCTTGATTTTAAAACAAAACTTCAGGAAGTTTCCCAAAAAAAATTCAGACAGATACCCAGGTACTCCGTAATTAGCGAGGATGGGCCCCCTCACAATAAAAGCTTTGAAATTAAGGTTGAAATAAATTCGAAGTTAATGGGTGAAGGTAAAGGAAAAAATAAAAAACAAGCAGAACAGGCTGCTGCACGAATAGCCCTTTCAGTTTTAAAGAAAAAATTGACTAGTTCAGATCAAACTCTGTAAGTTTCTTAGCAAGGGTGTTCCTGTTCATTCCCAGTATTTCTGCGGCTTTTTTCTTGTTGCCTTTAGTTTTCTCAAGAATAATTTCAATAAGTTGTTTCTCAAATTTACTTATTATTTCTGAATATACGTTGGTTGATGGTTCATCTAGATTAGAGACCAAATTATTGATTATATCACTAATTTCCTGGCTGGTTCCACTACTGCCAGACGCACCTTTTATTATATGGGGAGCCTGTTCAAGAATATGTTCAGTGTTTATTACCGTATCAGGAGAAAGCAAAAGTACCCTCTTTATAGTATTTTCCAGTTCCCGTACATTTCCGGGCCATGAATAATCAACTAGAGCGTGAAGAGTTTCTTTTGAGAAAATCTTTTTTTCAATTTTAAATGTTTCTGAATATTTATTGTTAAAATATTTGAGAAGAATCAGTATGTCGTCTTTACGTTTTCTTAGAGGAGGCAGGTTAATTCTTATTGCATTTAACCTGTAAAATAGGTCTTCCCTAAAATTACCATTTTCAATCTCGGTGTGAAGGTCACGGTTTGTAGATGCCACAATCCTTACATCAACTTCTAATGGCGTTTCACTGCCAAGCCTGTAAAATTTGTTTTCTTCCAAAACCCTAAGTAGTTTTGATTGAAGATCGGCCGACATTTCACCTATTTCATCAATATGCAAAGTTCCCTTGTGAGCTTCCTCGAACCTACCTTTCTTGGCATTCTGTGCACCGGTAAAGGCACCTTTTTCATGGCCGAAAAGTTCACTCTCAATAAGTTCCTTCGGTATGGCAGAAATATTTACAGAAACAAGTTTTTCTTCATTTCTGCCGCTATTTGAATGTAACGCCTTGGTTATAAGTTCTTTTCCCGTGCCACTTTCACCAGTGAGAAGTACTGTAATGTCCTTGTCGGCAATCCTTCCCACGGTTTTATATATGTCGAGCATCTCGGGTGACTTGCCCACAATTATTCCGAGATTGAGCTCGCTTTCAGTACTTTCAGATGTTTTTTTCTTCTTAGCTTTTCTGCTTTGATTAAGGTTTTTGAAAATCTTTGCTACAAGACTGTTTACTTCATCAAGGTCAAATGGTTTTGCAATGTAGTCATAGGCCCCGAGTTTAATTCCTGTAATTGCATTATTTACAGTATTTTGGGCTGTTATAAGTACAACTGGGCATTCGTAGTCCTTTTCCTTGAGCTCTTTAAGCACAGTTAAACCGTTAAGGTCAGGCATATTTATATCGAGGATTATTAGTGAATAATTGTTGGAAAAAGCTTTCTCCAGTGCTTCAGTACCGTTAACTCCAAGGTCAACCTCATACCCCTGTTTCTCTAGTGATGTACTAAGTACCCACCTTATACTCTCTTCATCGTCTACAACCAGAATTTTGTTTTTCATTATATGTCCTGATTCAATTGATTAGACTATACGCATTTATATTATCTTACTAGGCAGGCAGGTAAATTTTGAATTCTGTTCCAAACCCAAATTCACTTTCCACAAATATTGCCCCACCATGTTTTGATATTATGCGGTTTGAGATAAAAAGCCCTAGTCCGGTACCTTCACTTTTTGTACTGAAAAAAGGTGTGAATACGTGTTCAACTTCCTTGTCGGGGATACCTGGTCCATTGTCTCTGATAGAAACCATGATTGCGGAGTTAGATTTAATTTTATAGTCATTTACCCACCTGGAAATAATTATTATTTCACCGTCATCCTCAACAGCCTGGACTGCATTTTTGACTATATTTATAAACACCTGCTTTATAGAATTCTTATCGCCTTTGATTAAGGGTAATGCCACATCAAAATTCTTTTCAAACTTTATGTTCTTATCACTGGACTTTGATTCAAGGTAAATTATATCTAATAAAGATTCGTGTATATCAAATTCTTCAAATTGTTCTTCTGCAAAATCATCAATTCTTTTTATCCTATCTAAAAGGTCAATCAAACGGTCTGCTTCCTTTGTAATTATTTCTGAACATTTACTTATTTCTTTGCTTGAGGGTTTATTCTTGAGAAGCTGGGCTGCACCTTTAATTCCGCTTAGAGGATTTTTCAGCTCGTGGGCCATACCAAGTATCAGGTTTTCAAAATTTGATGTGATTGACTGCTGTGTGTTATAACCGCTCAAAAATTTTATACCCTCGATGTCCTTTAACTGGATTATTAATCCCTCAGTCCTGCCGGTATTGGAATAATATGGCGAAAAAGTGATCTGGATAGGCACGGGGTCGTGAGGATAAACTCTCAATTCAACCTCGTCTTCTGTAATATTTCTCTCTTCGTTAAAGGATTTTTCAGCCTGAGGAAACATTTCCTCAGGAAGCAATTTGGAGCAACTACTGCCTATCATATTTTTTTTTGAAGTATTTATGAGGATCTCACATGCATCGTTCATGTCGATAATGTTGAGATTCTCGTCTGTGATTAGGAGGCCGTCCTTAAATGATTCAAAAATCTTCCTGTGAATATTAACATCAGAGTTGTTGTCGCTCATATTTAATTGTTATATTTCTTCCACCCTAATGAAAAGTGTTTTTGCTTTTGTAAGATTCTTCTTGCTTTCAATTATTTTTATTGCTTTTAAAAGGTCGCTTTCCCTTGCTTCGTGTGTCATAAGTACAATAGGAACTGATCTGCCTTTCTTACCTTTTTGAATCATGGAAGCAATACTAATTTTGTGTTTGCCAAGGATGCTGGTTATTGAACCAAGTACTCCCGGTTTATCTGTCACATCAAATCTAAGGTAGTACATGTTTGAAGTATCTTTAATGTCAATTAGCTTTAATTTTTCTTTTTCAGAATAGAGGTTGGGTACCAATGGGGAATTTGAGGAACAAAGATTGCCACAAATTTCAACAATATCACTCACAACTGCACTTGCAGTTGGCATCATTCCTGCCCCCTGGCCGTATAGCATTGTAGGGCCTACAGCATCACCTACTACGTAGATGGCATTAAATGCTTCCTTTACATCTGCAAGCTGAGTTCCTTTTCTTACCAGAGCCGGGTACACACCAGCCTCTATACCCGCACGAGACTGCTTAGCAATTGCAAGTAGTTTTATTTTATATCCAAGTTCATCGGCAAAGGAAATATCAAGGGGATTTATGTTCCTGATGCCTTCTACATGGTAGCTTGAAAATTTATAAAATTTACCCCAGCTGAGCATAATAAGTATGGAAAGCTTATGTGCCGCATCGACGCCGTCTATATCAAAACCCGGATCGGCTTCTGCATACCCTTCGTCCTGTGCCTGTTTTAATACTTCGTTAAAATTAAGCCCCTCTTCCGTCATTTTGTAAAGAATGTAGTTGGATGTGCCGTTCATAATTCCATGAATAGAAATGATATTGTTGCCCACATAACCTTCCATGGCAGATTTTATTATAGGTATTCCTCCGCCTACACTTGCTTCAAAACCTACGCCAAGGCCTTTTTTAGAGGCTAGGGAGAAAATTTCTTTACCGTGATGCGCCAGAAGTGCCTTGTTTGCGGTAACGACATGTTTGCCAGCTTTTAAGGCATCTATAACAAATTTTTTAGCAATTTTAGTACCGCCCACAAGCTCTATAATTACATCTATATCAGGATCATTAATTAGCTCGTATGCGTCTCTTGTAAACAAGGAAGCAGGGATTTTTACCGCTCTTTTCCTTGTAGGTGCAATATCAGCAATTTTTTTCACCCTGATATTAAATTGCCTTCTTTTCCTGATAAGGCTGATATTGTCCTTTAATACTTTATATACTCCGGTTCCAACTGTTCCGGCCCCAATAAGGCCGACGTTTATTGATTTCATTAAAAACTCCTTGCAAATTATAAAAAAGAAAATTATACATAATTTAATTCTACATTGAATTGCTGGTTATAATTTTTAGTAATAATGAAAGAAAAGAAAAAAATAAAATGGTGGTGGAATATACCTATTATCCTAATGATAGTCATTTTGGTATCACTTGGAATAAGGTCAATTGTCACCGCTGATAACAGGTACGGCTGGGGTACTTTTTCAAAACAGGTTGCATACAAGGTCAACTACTACTGGATTAATAAAAACGGAAAAGAAAAAAGATACCGACCCGGAAAAGAGCTTAGTGGAAAAGTCCGTAAAAAATTAATAAAGGGTGGATCTACACGTTATTCTGATGGAGCTTTAAAATCGTGGATTAACAACTATGCCCGTTATATGTATCAGAACAATAACTCCCAAGGTGATATACAATCCTTCAGAGCCGAATTATTTTATAAAATTAACAGTAAATCAATTAAAAACTGGGATAGGGAAAAAGATGGACTGGTAGTGATTGAATACCCGGAAAATTAAAAGGACTGAATTTATATTGATCAAACACTGGAACAAATTTTGGTTTGAAGAAAGATCACGTCAGAGTCTATGCCTGCTGAGAATTTTTTTTGGTATAATTTTTTTCTGTAAACTTACAGGGTTTCATAATCTCCAAAGAATTGGGGATATGAGATTTAGATTTCCAAAACACCATTTTTCTTCATATAAGAATTTTTATTTTGAGGGGTTCAGTAATCCTCTTCCCGGATTAGAGTGGCTGCCTGTACCAGAATTTTACCAGTACCGATTTATTGAAGAACTATTACTTGTGGCATCGGTATTCTTTATCCTTGGGATATTTACCAGGTATATAGGTGTTTTTATATCGGTAGTCTATTCATACCTGTTTCTTTTAAGCCAGTTTACATATCATCACCATACGTTCCTGTTTATAATAGTTCTGCTGATACTGGGTTTTAGCAGATGCAACGATCATTACAGTATAGATTCACTAATATATAAAAGGGAAAATAAAAAGGGAAAAATCCTTCCCATAAGACTTTTGCAAGTATTTATTTCGATTGTTTACACATTTAGTTTTATCCAAAAACTAAATTATTCATGGCTTTCAGGTGATATTATTCTTTTATTTCTCTCCGAACATACAATAAGGGGAGATTTCTCTGAATTTATAAATTCAACTTTGAATATGCCTTACCTGGAATATTTCTGGAGGTCGCTTGGGCCATTTACTCTTTTTGCCGAGGGGCTTCTTGCTTTTGGTCTTTGGTTTCCGCGTCTAAGAAGGTTTACTATTCTTATGGGAATTATGCTTCACCTTGGAATAGACCTTACAATAGGTGTTGCTACCTTTTCATTCCAGATGATGGCGCTTTATATAGTTTTTATATATCCCGAATCAAAGCAAAGTACTGTTTTTTATGACAGTAAAAACCTTTTACACAAATTGGTTGTTTTACCCGGCAAATTTCTTGACTGGTTCCAGAGAATAAAGTGGGTTGATTATAGCACAGATAGTACTGTTACGGAGAATAGATGTCTAAAATTTTCAGCCATGGGAGGACAGCCCCGTGGAGGCATGAATTTTATTTACGGCATTATGTCTCTATTGCCGATTACTTTTATTTTGTCTTTTATCCCGGGCTTATATTTATTTATTAAAAATATTTTTTTCAGGTTGAAAAAACCAGTTTGACAGTAAAAATAGTGGTTCTAAAATTATTACTTCTATAAGGGGCCGTAGCTCAGTTGGGAGAGCGCATGAATGGCATTCATGAGGTCGTCGGTTCGATCCCGATCGGCTCCACCATATTAATCAATAATTGCAGATAGTTGCAAGACATCTTCTCTCTTAATTATTTAAACGAAAAGTTAAATATATTAATTTGTGGTACTTTTTTGTGGTACTTATTCCCTTTTCTGAAAAAACCATATAATATGCCATAAAATCCAATACTTATAATGGACATAAAATTTCTTCAAGAACGCATGAATTCTATTCATGAGTTCTATACATAACTTTCTTTAATCCTTATTTTTATCAATAAATTTTTATATTAAAACACGAAATCATAGAGTTATAAAAACAATATTGTTATGAATATTTAAATAATATTGTGAGGTACTTTTTGTGGCATTTATAATCTCAAATATTACTATTTATTTAGAGTTTTATTTTTTTAAGGAGTATTTATAAATAACACAATTTATATAATAGGTTATAAAAAAAGGAATTTATAAAGGAGAGTAAAAATTTAGACCTCATGAACGAATATCATGAGGTCTCTAAACAATAAAACTAGATTTTCTATTAATTTACTGACTCAATTTTAAAGAACTTAACAAAATAGTGAAATTAGCATTATTCATATAAAAAGTTATGAAAAAAATGTTTTGTAAATTATTTATGAAGAGACTATTTAATTAATATGCAGAAACTGATCAAGAAGCAATGTAAAAAGTTATTATGGAAATGGATAGGAAGTTTAGAGAAACTTGTGCTTAAATGATAGAATAAAATAATTATGAATGAACAAATACTTTATGATGAAATATTTAAATTACTTGAAAAGGAAAATACAGAATTAGAAAAATTAACTGGGAAAGGAATTTTTTTTGCTCCTGAATTATATATTGCTTTTATACTGGGGAAAAAAATTAAAGAGAAAGAACAAAAAATATTTGGAAAGCAAGTTGAATGGTTAAGAGAAGTAAATTTCGGAAATATAGGTCCAACAGATTTAGCTTTTAAAACAGAAAATGAAATATATGTATTCGAAATTAAACTTCGAGAAACATATTTTAAATACATTAATGATATTAATAAATTAAATGAACTTGATAATAATTATAAAAAATATTTCTTAGCACTTGTTGATACTTGGGAATCGCAACTTAATGATGACAAAAGAATTAAGAAAATCGAAGAGAATTCTAGTTCCTTACAAGCAATAAATATTAAAAACTTCCAAACTAAACAAGATAGATATGATGGAAATATAAGTTGTGTAGTAGGACTTTGGCGTTTGGATTAAGAATAAAATGAAGCATTGTTCTATAGGGATAGGAAGTTTAAAATTAAATCTTAATTATTCAGATTTTAAATTAAATATATTTGCCCACTTTTTTAATTTTTCTAACTTATTTTGATCTTTAGGTACAACAAACAATTTGATTTTGCGTTTCTCAAACTCTTTTTCATCAATGCTCCCATCAATCTTTAACTTAACTAGTTCCTCAAATTTTTTTTTGTTTTTTGGAATTTTTAAAATGTATTCTAAGAGACTTAAATTACATAATTCATCAATACTAATAAATTTTGATCTATAAGATTGAATCCAAATATTACAATTTTGAATATATTTATAATGTGAAGTGGCATTTAGTATTACCGATTCATTTATTACCTTTTTTGGTATTTTATCTTTGTTAAGATAAAAAGTCTGTGATACAGCAATAATGAAATATAAAAAAGATATGAAAACAAAGAAAATAAAAAATATTCCTATAAACTTCGAATGACTAAAAATAATTAAAAATGTGCCAATAGCTGGAATAAGTGATCCGTAAACTTCAAAATTAGAAAAGATACTTGGAAATTTAATATTAGTTGTAGTCCCAAATACAAAATGTATAAAAAGCAAAAAGAAAAGACTGGATACCAGGAGAACTAAACCAAATGAGAAAATTAATAAAGCAATATAGTAATAAGTATTTAAATCGTTGGAGAGGATAAACAGCAACATTACTGCTGAGTATCCCGCTAATCCTCCCAACATATAACGAGACGACTCAAATTTTAAAGAATTTTCAGATATTTCAGCAAAATTTGATAGAAACTTTATGTATCGATACTTTATTTCATTTATAAATTTTGGGAACTTTAAATTTATATATAAAATAAAATTTAGAATTAGCCTAATACATACAAAAAATAACCATAATATTCTCCATTTTATATAATTTATTAATTTAGTCATATAATTAATTTGTATTAAAAATCCAACTATATCTCTTAGTTTAGAATTATATATTCATTAAATTGCTAATTACAGTTTAAAATTATCTATTAAACATATTTATACTATAAGTAGCTATACATATTCAGTAATATATATAGAGGGATAGTTATCAATATGGACACTATTTACTAATTGTGCTAGATTTAGAATTATTCTGATAAGACTTAACTTTCTATAATTATTCGAATTTTCTTTTAAGGTCCTATCATCTAGCCTGGTCAGGATGCAGACCTCTCAAGACTGAAACACGGTTTCAAATCCCGTTGGGGCTACCAGTTATAAATCAAATAATTACAACTAATTAGATCAATTTGGGTTTTGATTTTAAGTTCAATTAAATTCTAAGGTGACTATATAGGTGTCTACACTTCAAATTTCATGTATATACTTTTAACAAATTATTATTGAAACTATAATTAACTTAACGGACAAGAAACTTATATTAAAAATTAATTTATTTAAGATGATAAAATTTTCAGTAATATTAATTTCTCTAGCATTATTCTTAATTTCTTTAATCTACATTGGATTTTTTAATAATGAATGTAATTCTGGCGATTTATCAATTGGGGCTAATATCGCAACAATTATGGCAACATCTATCGCATTGATTACTTTACCATTTATTTATATTCAAATAAGAGATAATAAAATCCAGCAGAAAAGAGAAAGATCATACAATTTTACAGGTAAATATCATACTCCAGATTATCTTGATTTTATTGGAAAAACTAGACTTTTTCTAAACAATACTCCGAAAGAGCAACAAATGCTAAAATTTGATAACGATTTTGAGATACGAAAAAATGTCGTAGCGACATTTAGTTATTTTGAAGAAACTGCTACAATGTACAATATGGATTTAATTGATAAAGAAATAGTAAAATTAACTTTAAAATTACCTATAATTTTCTATTTTGATTTGGGTAAAGATTTAATATACGCAATGAGAAGAGTTGCAAAATCAGAAGAAGTGTATAACCAATGGGAAACTCTACATGATAATTTGAAGTGTAATTAAATTATATTGGAAAATGTCCGAATTTCATTTTTTTGCCTCACTATTAAAATAAAACAATATTTTAGTTTTTTCAAGTAAATATTTTTAACTTTCATGAATATTAAAGATTTAAAGGAAATAAAAGAAATTTTTAATGAAAATAGAGGAATAGGGTTTTTCATTCTTCTAATTCTTTTGATTATTTTTTTTACAAAACCATACATACAAGGATTTCTTTCTGAAAAAGGGAGACAAACTGCTTCAATTGAAGTATCCCAAGAAGAAGTAAATTCCACTATTTCTACACCAAATAATAAAATACTCCATAAACAAGAAAACGAAGTATTTAATCAAAAGATAAATGATTTAATAGAAGATTTAACCCCATTAAAGGAACCAACTAGTATCGAAATATTTGAAAATTATGAAACATTTAATGGTGACTATATTGAAGAGATAAGAAAGAAGAATAAACTCCGCCCATTAACAACATTTGAATCTGGGAAAAAAATCACTGAAATGCCGTCTGGTACATACTTCTTTACTCTTATTGGTTGGATTTCAAATGATTCAGATAATTTTCACAAATATTTTCCAGATTATGGAGTTCAAAAATTTGGAGGACCTTATGGTATGATTGAAATTCAACGAAGAAATGATAATAAATTTTACCTGATCGGTTTTACTAACAAATCACAAGCTTCAAATATTTCTTACTTAAATGGAAGAGAAACAGTTAAGGTACTACTTTCACCTCTATTTCAGAAAGATTTACCAACATTAGTACAAATACCCGTATCACGTATAATTAGTGCGGAGGATAGAGATATTGAAATTACTCCAGAAGATAAGATTATGGTATTGGATATAGAATTAAAATAGTTGACTATCATTTATTCCCCATCAACATCCATTTCTATCCCCTGCTCTTCTTCAAATTTTTTCCTAGTTGAATGTTATAGATTGTGAAACTACATAAACAATTTCTGATGCTATATATTCCTAATACTGCCCAATAATTTATGTTTATTAGTATTAATATCTATTTAAATGTTAAATGTTTACAATAAGTTATAACAGTTTATTTTACTGTTTTCATGTGGTACTTTTTTGTGGTACTTTTTTCGTTAGTGTGGGTTAGTTTGGGTTGGTGTGGGTTAGTATTGAAAAAAAATATCTAATAATTACGGCAAATTAGTTAGTGTCCATTAGTGTTGGTTAGTGGGATATCGTAAATGGCATTCATGAGGTCGTCGGTTCGATCCCGATCGGCTCCATAATACGTTAAAAAATTGTATAGCAATAAGATAAGTCTTCTTAAAATATTCAAAGAAGAATATTTATTATTCAGAACTCATATTCCATTAATATCTTGGTCAGGAATGCATTTCCGGAATCTGAGGGGAAAGCATCGCCCGGAATGAAGTAACCAAAAAACAGGCCAAAGGCTACTCTTTCACCAAAACCTTCATAACCCAGTATCAGGTCAATCTCGTTTCCAAGGCTTTTATTAATTCCATCCGGGTCTGCATCAATAGCCGATTCCCTGATTTCCTCTGAAGCTTTTGCCTGGCGGTAATAGTGATATACAAGGTCTATTGATGTTTCCTCGGTTGGGTTTACACCAATTGCAGCTGTAATTATCGACAAATTACTCAGTTCGGGGTCAAATACTTCACCGTAATAAAGGAAATCAACAGCACCGTTAAAGTCTCCTTCGTTTCCCTGGAGGCCTGTCTGCCTGAAATTTTTATCCTTGCTGTCCTCAGGGTCGCCGTCACCACTCCCAAATGCATAACCGAGTGTTATATAAGGTTCAAAAAAAGTATCAAATATATAAATTACCCCTACATCAAATCCGAAGGCACTTATATCGTTATCACCGTCTTTTCCTGCCACGTATGCTGCATCAGCCCAGAACTCTATTTCATCGGTGAGTTCAGCCTCCGAGTGGAAACCTATAAAAAACGGGCTGTTATTTTCACTTGTCGTGTCATCACGGTATACCAGGTAGATACCTGCAAGTGTGTCTTCCTTAAATTCATATGAACTGTTGAATATGTAGTTGTTAGTTTTGTCTGCTACATCATCATTGATCAAATCCCTGTCCACAAGGCCGCCGCGGGTGACGGATAATTCGGAAAAGAAATTTTCATAAAGAAAAAATCCCCTCACGCCATCAAGCTCAGCTTCATAGAGCCACTGCCTTTCATCCTCGAATCTTTGCCTTCCTAATTGAAAGGCAAACCTGTCATTAATAAGATTTTTAAACAAAATATATAGCTGTTCAAATTCGAGGGTGTATTGATCCTTGTCAAAATCGCCGTTTTCCCAGATAATTTCAGTGTTGCCTACAAGGTTTGCAAAAATCTGAATATGCCTGTTAGGATCAAAAGATAATGCAATAGATATTTCAGTTTCGAAGGTAAAAACATCGTCTTTTTCATTATTATCCAGGTCCAGGTTATGTTCGAAAAGCCCTTCTACTCCTATCTGTGCACCGAAGGTAAGGTAAGGAGCTATTGGGATTCTTGTCTCGGGCGGGTCATTAGGGTTAAAGCTCTCCCTGGTGGATGTTGATCGGATTTTTGAAGTGATAGACTGACTGGAAAGATTATTTAGTGGAATAAAGATAATAATCAGAAAAATGAATAAAAATTTTAGTTTGCTTATACGAATAAAAAAAATTTTATATTCCCTCTAATATTAATTTTGTGAATATTAAAGAAGGGATATAGTTAAATACCCCTTCTTTAATTATAGTATTTTTTCCCTTAATTATTCAAATGAAATTAACTCGGCAGTTGCATCAAGTGCAAGGCCTATATCCTTTACATAGATTTTGTCATCACTTGAACCGTCATCAAGCGGATCACAGTCTATAACTGATAAAGTGTCGGTAAAAGTCCCGAAGGGAGAATTAAAGGTCTCACCCAAATCTGTAATTTCAGTCTGGTCAAGTGCAATACCAGGAGCGAATTCCTGGCTAAATACATCACCAATCTGGGGATCTGCTGGCATAAATATCCCTGGAAGATTTCCATTCTCACCTGCACGCCATTCACCGTCATTGCCTACAACTTCACCGTCTTCAAAATCGTCAACATCTTCGCCAAAATAACAGACTGTCCCGTCAGGTGCCTGGGCGAAGAAATTCCTTGAGATTTCAACGAGTTCCTCGTCTTCAAACTCTGTTTCTGTAACAACCCTGGTTGTTACACCTGCTACAACTTCTGTCTCATCAAGTACATCTATCTCCACCCTTATCAATGCATCTTCATCATCAATACCTTCGAGCACGGTTCTGCTTCCAACTACAAGTGGAAAAAAACCGTTATCAATAACAAGAGAAAAAGGGCCGTTTTCAGGATCACAAACCGTTAAACTCAGGTTTGTTTCCGGGCATGCAAGAGCAACGATTGGCTGGTTGCCGCCATTATTTCCTGAACTACCGCCGTTGCTATCATTGTTGCTTGTACCGTCGCAACCACCGATTGTAAAAAACGGGATTACGAGCATCATCGACAACATCGAAAAATATTTTAAATATCTCATGACTGTACCTCCTTTAATTAATTGATTTTTTAAACTTTTGATCTTTTTCCGTATTAAAACTCAAAATGGTTGTGGCAAGGTTGCCTTTATTATTTACTGCCGAAAGCCTTACTCCGTATTCTTTATTCTTTTTAAAGTAAGAATTCGGCAGCAATATTTCATTTTCCGTATTTTTTAATCTTGAAAAATATATGAGCATTCCATTCTCAAAAATCCGCACTAAATATGACTGTGTATTCCCGAAACCTTTCCATTTTAATGAGAGGTCTTCATTGTTTTTTAGCAGGTGCTTTGAAGGTGGATGAGTAATCAGGGGAGGGTCTGCAAACTCAAAGGATAAGCTGTAAACAGACTGGGTCTGTGAATTGACAGCTCTCCAAGAGGAAAATTTGTACTCGCCTTTAGGGTATGATTTTTTAAATTCTGATAAAGTTGACTGAGAAGTAGAAAATTCCAGGTAGTTCGGATGGATTTTTATTTCATCACTAAAAAAATCCAAAATTATGTTTTTGTCGGGATTTTTAATAACAAGGTCACCCAGCTGAAATCCCGGGTTTACAATAAAGTGACCTTTTATTGTGTCTGAATCCGCAAAATATTCGAGAATCACTTCTATATTTTTAAAATCCTGGCCGCTGTTGCTAGTCTCTTCGGGCAGAAATATATCATTTGCATCATTGCAGGATGTAAGGAGCAGGAAAATAAACACGAATAAGAATGCCCCTCCATAAAAGTTCTGATTGTTTTTTCTTTTCATCTTGAGTTTCTCTTAAAATTTAATATACGAGAATTATAGGGCCCGACGATTGCGTCAATATTGCTGAATAATTACATTTTTGTAATCTTTGAAAATATGAGCAAATTTGGGTTATTATTAGATAAAGCAGACAGCGGGGTACGATCTTTAAAATGAGAATACTTATTGTCGAAGATGATAAAAAAATAGCTTCCTTTATTAAAAAGGGACTCAAGGAATCGGGGTTTATTGTTGACTGCGCCTACGATGGTGAAGAAGGCCTTGATATGGCACTGGTAGATCCATATGATGCAGCAATCATTGATATAATGCTTCCAAAGATGAATGGACTCAGCGTTATTGAAGAACTAAGAAACCAGGAGATAGCAATACCTGTTTTAATTTTGAGTGCCAAAAGGTCTGTTGATGACAGAGTCAAGGGGCTTCAGACGGGAGGTGATGACTATTTAACCAAACCATTCGCATTTTCGGAACTTCTTGCACGAATTATGGCCCTAATTAGAAGGTCAAGTAATACCGCGGAGCCTACACACCTTGAATATAGTGATATTACTTTTAATCTTCTTTCACGTGAAGTGAGGCGAGGGGATAAAAGTATTGTACTGCAACCCAAAGAATTTTCACTCCTTGAATACTTTATGAGGAATCCCGAAAGAGTACTTTCAAAAACGATTATTTTAGAACATGTGTATGATTACAATTTTGATCCCCAGACAAATGTTGTAGATGTTCTTGTCTGCAGGCTGCGGGATAAAATTGATAGGGAATCTGAAAACAAGATAATTCATACAATCAGGGGAGTAGGATATGTTCTTAAAGAATCCTAAACTCCTATTCAAATCGAGCAGCTTCAGATTGATTACCTGGTATACCGTCCTTTTTATTATCAGTTCCCTTATAATAAACATCTATACATATACTGTTATATCTTCATTTATTTATGAACAAAGCAGGGACGAAATATATGAAGATCTTGACGAGATGGGTGTACTTTACAAGGAAGATGGGTTGCAAGCTTTGCACGATGATGTGTTTGAAGATGATTATGAATCAATATTTCACCTTCTTACCAGTGATGAAGGCCAAACACTGATTCTAAGGATTCCTGAGGACTGGGAAGAATTTGATATAAATGAATTTAATTTAAGCAATAATCCGGAAAATACAGAATGGATCTCGGTAGAGGGTGTAGAGCAGGATTATGAATTTAAATCCAAGGTTCTTTTTGATGGCACAATTCTCCAGCTTGGTCAAAGTATGGATAAAAGAGAAGACTTACTCGCGAAAATCCGTAAAGTTTTCCTTTTTGCGATAATCCCGATAATTCTTTTTGCATATATTGGCGGGATTTTTATAGCCGACCGCGCACTTAGTCCTATTAGGCAGTTGATCAATACATTAAATTCAATCGTTTCAAGTGCAAGGATAAATGAGAGAGTTGAAAATGTACAAGGTGCTGACAAGTTCAGTAAAGAACTGATAACCCTATTTAATACCATGCTGGATAAAATAGAATCTTTAATTAGCGGCATGAAAAATATTTTGGATAATGTGGCACACGATCTTCGTACTCCAATGACGAGGCTTAGAGGGACTGCTGAACTGGCGCTTCAATCGGAAAACAACGAAGATGAACTTCGTGAAGCACTAAGTGACTGCGTAGAAGAATCAGAAAGAGTTCTCTTGACCCTAAATACTTTGATGGATGTTTCAGAAGCTGAAACAGGTGCTCTAAAACTTAACCCGGAAAGAATTAATATTTCTGAACTTATAGATGAAGTTGTTGACCTTTATGACTACGTTGCGGAAGAAAAGGATGTAGTAATCACAAAAATTTACCCTGGCGAATTTTTTCTTACTATTGATAACAACTGGATGAGGCAGGTACTTGCCAACCTTCTCGACAATGCAATCAAATACACGCCATCAGGTGGGAAAGTTGATATTGAAGTAATACATAAGGAAACAAAGGCTATAATTAAAATTAAAGACTCCGGTATAGGTATTCCCAGAGAAGAGCTCGAAAATATCTGGGAACGCCTTTACAGGGGCGACGAAAGCCGTACCCAGAGAGGCCTTGGCCTTGGCCTGAGCCTTGTGAAAGCTATTGTTGGTGCACACCGTGGCCACGTAGAAGTAACAAGTGAACCCGGCTCTGGCTCTATTTTTGCCATCTACCTTCCCGCATAATATTTATACTATTAATTTCAAACTAACTCTATTTCCAAAACATTTCAAAACTGTAATTATTTGGAAAACTTCCCGTAATTTTTATTTGTTATCTTCTAATTAAAATCAAATTCAGGAGGTTTTATTATGAATTCTTTAAGATTATTTTCTTTGCATTTCAGAAGTTTTATCAGCAAGCAGGAAAGAAAAAGATTTATCTTTTCCGTGCTTTCACTCTCGTTAGTAGTGTTAGTTCTAACGATAGGTACATCATTTGCTATGGATGATGATGACGATGATGGTGACGAGATACCGTTTGATGTTGTAAATATTTTCTTTGAGCTTAACAACACTGACGGTGACCTTGGTATTCATGCTCTTATTGACGGAGAGCCGTGGAAAAAGCTTGTAATAGAAGACACAAGAGAAAGAAAAATACTTGTGATCAGAAACAAGGGCCGTCTTGCCAGGCAGGGGCTTACCGAACTATTCTTTGAAAGTGCTGAACCTACTTTTGACGAATTAGACCCGGAAGATTTTTTTAAAAGGTTTCCTGAGGGTATATATGAAGTTGAAGGTCTTACCTCTGAAGGCCAGGAAATGGACGGTGAGGCTGAGGTTACTCATGTAATACCTGCACCACCTGTAGTTTTTGTTTCTGGTGAAGCAACTCCGGATGATTGTGATGAAGGAGAAGTGCCCACTGTAAGTGACCCACCTGTTATATCCTGGGATCCTGTTACCACTTCTCACCCTGAATTGGGATCTCCCCAGAACTCATCTGATATTACAATAGTTGGGTACCAGGTAGTTGTTGAGAGGGAAGAGGGCATACCTCTTAAACTTACTTTTGACCTTGCACCTAATGAAACAATGGTTGAAATGCCATCGGGACTGTTTTCTTCAGAAGATGAGATAAAACTTGAAGTACTTGCACGGGAATCTAGCGGAAATCAGACAGCAAATGAAACATGTTTTGAAATTGAGTAATAAAAATTAGAACGGCCTTCTTTAGAATAACTCCTTTTGTTGAATCTATTTAACTAACAATTGGAGTTATTTTTTTATATAGGCTCGATTATGATAAATCAATATTTATTAATAAGTTAAAAAGATTAAAATAAATGATTTTTTTTACAAAAAAGGTAATATAATAGTATTGCATGGTGAGGGTGTGCAAAAGTTAGTATGTCGTTTGCAAATTTGTGCACGAATAAATAATAAAATATGATTTAAATTTATTCATTATTAATTTAATTTAATGTTGTTAACTGGTTGGAATGACTATTAAAATTATTAAAAGGTGGGGACTTTTTAAATAAAATAGACTGATGGCATGATTATTGCCATTATAACCTTCAGTATATTGAAGGATCTATAAGCTTTCATTCCCCATCCTCCATAGGGCGAGTCAGTGCACGCATTGACTTGCCCTTGTTTTTTTTCAGGACAGAGGGTTGTGAGACGAAGTTGATAAACCTGGAGGAAAAATTATTTCTTTTTTACCATTTTGCCACTGGGTAACAACAGTTTTATGGCCTGTCTGCAAATTAGTATCTGAATCAATTGAAAACTCTCCGTAAAACGTTGTAAATCTTGAATTTATTATTTCCTTTCTTATTTTTTCTTCATCAACTGTTCCAAGTATTTCTATAAAATGACTTAGTATATTTCCAACATTAAATGACTGAGCCGATGTATAATCCGGAACTTTCCCAAACCTTGATATAAATAGATCGGTATAAATGGATGAATCAACACCAAAATCCTGCTCTAACTTAACACCGGATTCCCACTGTGATACTGAGCAATATCCTTCACAGTCTTTACAAAGATCAGTTTTAAACTGGTCAATACCAGCTCCTACCAGGCAGGAATTAAATTCACTTAGGTAAGTGGCAAATCTAAGGTCGTCTTCAAACCTACCAACACCCAAAATATTTTTAATTTTATCCTTGCGTATTTGATTCAGAATTTCCGTGAAGTTATTGGAACCGCTTAAATATTTTATTATCTTAATTTTTAATCCGAGCAGTTTTGCATAATTAACAGCACCCAATGCAACCTGGGTGGAAAACCCGCTGTCTTCTGCATACACAACTGCAATTTTCTGGTCTTTGGAACCGCTGGATATTAAAAAATCAAGGTAAGGATAAAAATAGAGGCTTGCAGGGGTAATGAAGCTAACAGTTTTTTTATATTTGTTAGTAAATATTTCATCTGTGGAACCACCATAGTTCCAAAGTACTCTACCATGGCTGTTGGCAACTTCTGCGCAGGCAAGGCTAAGGTTGCTTGAGTAAGGGCCAAGGAGTAGGTCCACCATTTCCCCGGCAATTAAGTCCCGGGTAATTTTAGCTGCATTAACCGGGTCACTCTTATCGTCAAAATATATTAATTCAACAGGTAGGCTCTTTTTCAACTCTTTGAGATATATGCCTCCAAGGCTGTTTTGATACTCTGACCATAGTACAAGGCCATTAAAAGATTCAATACCCTGAAGGCTTAAATTACCTGAAAGTGTAGCAGATAATCCGAGCCTTATTTTGTCCATTTTTACGTTAGTTTTGAGACTGATTTTTCTATGCGGTCCATTCCTTCTTCAATGTTTTTCATTGAAGTTGCGTAGGAAATCCTGAGATGATTTTCCTTGCCGAATGCAATGCCGGGCACTACTGCAACTTTTGCTTCTTCGAGAAGAAATTCGGTAAAATCTATGGAACCACTGATTCTTTTGCCGTTAAACTCTTTGCCAACAAACCCGTTTATGCTTGGAAATACATAGAATGCCCCGAGAGGATCAAAACAGCTGAATCCATCAATGCTGTTTAACCTTGTGACAATATAGTTTTTACGCCTTTGGAATTCCTGTGCCCTATCCTTAATAAATCCCTGGGGTCCGTTTAAGGCCTCAATTGTGGCCATCTGTGAAATGGAAGAAGGATTGGATGTAGACTGTCCCTGGAGTTTGGACATAGCTGAAACCACATCTTTATTTCCCGCAGCATAGCCGATTCTCCATCCGGTCATAGAGTATGATTTTGAAACGCCGTTTACAAGTATAGTTGATTTTTTTGCTTCATCACTTAAAGCGGCCACTGGTACATGGGTGTTGTCACCATAAAGAATCTTTTCATATATTTCATCGGAAATTATTGTCATGCCATTTTCAAGGCAGATATCCACAATAACCCGCAGCTCATCCTCAGAGTATGTTGTCCCTGTCGGGTTAGATGGATAGTTTAGGATGATCGCACTTGTCTTAGAATTAATAGATTTTTTTAGCTCATCAGGATCAATCTTAAATTTGTTTGATTCTTCTGTCTGCAATATAACGGGAGTTGCGCCTGTTAGCATGATCTGATCGGGATAAGAGACCCAGTAAGGAGCTGGTATAATAATCTCATCACCAGACTCGAAAAGGGCCTGTGTAATGTTGTAAATTGTATGTTTGGCTCCACAGGAAACGATGATTTCATTTCTTTCATAACTTAGGTTATGGTCACGCTTCAGGGTAGCAATAATAGAGTCCTTCAGTTCGTCAGTACCACCGACTACAGTGTACTTTGTAAAACCTTCATTTATCGCGGAAATAGCTTCATCTTTTACATTGTCTGGTGTATCAAAATCCGGCTCTCCTGCACCAAAACCTATGACATCTATGCCCTCAGCCTTCAGTGCTTTGGCTTTAGCAGTGATTGCGAGCGTAGCGGATGGTTTCAGATTCTGCACTCTGTTTGCTAGTTTCAATTCGTTCCTCCTACTTCTGGAGCTTTTGTTTTAATTTTTTTTCAACAATTTCCGGCACTAAATCCCTAGCTGAACCTCCAAGTGAGACAATTTCCATAATTAGTGAAGAACTAATATGGGAATATTTTCTGCTTGTAACCATAAATACTGTCTCAAGTTCTGGGTCAAGAGATTTATTTGCATGTGCCATTTGCATCTCATATTCAAAGTCCGAAACGGACCTCATACCTCTTAATACTATATTTGTACCCTTTGATTTTGAATAGTCGACAAGTAGTCCTTTAAAACTATCAACTTCGACTTTATTGTTATTTTTAAATACTTCTTCAATAATTTCAACACGTTCTTCAATTGAAAATGTGGTTTTCTTTGAGACGTTATGAGCTACGGCAACCACCAACTTATCAAATACTTTTGAACTTCGTTCAATAATATCAAGGTGGCCAAATGTAAAAGGGTCAAATGAACCCGGGTAAATTGCTATTCTGCTCAATTAATTTTTGCTCCAAAAAAAAGTAATATTAGTACTGCCATATTTCCTGGTTTCAAGGTCAAAATCAAAATTTTCTAAAAAAAGTTTTTTATTGTGTTCCATCACTACAGTTCCAAAGCTGTTTAAAACAGTGACTGATAATTGCAGCATTTCAACAAAACTTACTCTGTCATAAATTTCATAGGGTGGATCAATGAAAATAAGGTCAAATTTTTCTTTTTTTCTTTCCAAAAATTTAATGGCCTTTTCATAGTCACTGTTTATAACCCTTGTACAGTCATCAAATCCACAGTTTAATATATTTTCATTAATCAGCCTGGATGCTGTCCTGTCTTTTTCCACAAACGTAGCACTTAATGCATTTTTACTCAGCGCTTCTATGCCAAGATTGCCTGAACCAGAGAATAGATCAAGTACTTTTAGCCCGTCAATATTCCCCAATTTATCAAATATGGATTTCTTAACCCTGCTGGTAGTCGGCCGTACTTTTTTGGAACTTGGGACCTTGAGTTTTTTTCCTTTTACCTTCCCGGTTAAAACCTGCATCATGCTTATACTACCATAGAGTAAATATATAGCAATCTGGGGTACTTATGAAGATATTGGTATTTGTAGAATTTAATTAATTTTACTATTAAAACTAGTAAAAAAACCGGTTAGAATATTCCTTACAACCAAGAATATTTACCAGTTCTATTAATTCTATTTTTGCTAAAATTTCGGAGGCTTAAAACTATATGTCCACGGACCCAATGATTATTCCTATAAATATTGAAGATGAGATGAAGGAATCTTATCTGAGTTATTCCATGAGCGTTATTGTAGGGCGTGCTCTTCCCGATGTAAGAGACGGACTCAAACCCGTTCATCGGAGAATTCTCTATGGAATGCATGAAGTTGGCAACGGCTGGAACAGGCCGTACAAAAAATCAGCCAGGATTGTGGGAGATGTAATGGGTAAATATCACCCTCACGGTGATAGTGCCATTTATGACACACTGGTGAGAATGGCACAGGACTTTTCAATGAGAACACCACTTGTAGACGGACAGGGTAATTTTGGTTCTGTAGACGGAGATTCTCCTGCTGCTATGAGGTATACAGAGGTAAGGCTAGCAAGAGTTGCCTCACAGATGCTTGATGATCTTGATAAAGAGACAGTAGATTTTCTACCTAACTATGACGGCAGTGAATCCGAGCCAATGGTACTACCGACAAAAGTGCCCAACCTGCTTTTAAACGGTACTTCGGGTATTGCCGTGGGAATGTCTACAAATATACCTCCTCATAACCTCGGAGAGCTTGTAGATGCTGTCACTGCCCAGATTGAAAATCCCGCGATAACAATAAGTGAACTGATGAATCATATGCCAGGGCCGGATTTTCCAACCGGTGGATTTATACTTGGCAAAGAACCTATAAGATCTGCCTATGAGACCGGAAGGGGCATTCTCAAATTGAGGGCAAAAGCCAGGATTGAAAAGCAGAAAAAAGGTGACAGGGAAATAATAATAGTAGAAGAGCTTCCCTATCAGGTAAATAAAGCCAAGCTTGCAGAAAGGATAGCAGAACTCGTAAGGGAAGAAAAAATAAAAGGCATTTCAGATATTCGTGACGAATCCGACCGTGACGGAATAAGACTTGTAGTAGAGATTAAACGCGGCGAGCATGCAGCAGTGATACTAAACCAGCTTTATAAACACACCCCTATGGACACATCTTTTGGTGTAATAATGCTGGCCCTTGTAAGGAACCAGCCTAAGGTACTTACGCTCAAGGAAACAATAGCGCAGTTTATTGACCACAGGAAAGAAGTTATCACGAGACGCACCCAGTTTGAACTTGCAAAGGCAGAAGCAAGATTGCATATACTCGAAGGGCTAAAAATCGCGCTTGATAACATTGATGAAGTAATAAAACTTGTAAGGAAATCACAGAGTCCCCAGATTGCAAAAGAGGGGCTTATTAAAAATCTTTCGCTAAGTGATGTACAGGCGCAGGCCATCCTGGATATGAGACTCCAAAGGCTTACCGCACTTGAGACAGATAAAATACTTGATGAAAGAAAAGAGCTTATTAAAACTGTTAAGCACTTAAAAGAAATTCTTGGAAGTGAAGTGTTAATACTAAATATAGTCAAAGAAGAGCTTATACAGATTAGAGACCAGTTTGCAAATAAAAGAAGAACCGAGATTATGGAAAGTGCAGAAGAACTTTCCATCGAAGATCTTATAGCTGATGAGGATATGGTTGTTACAATAACACACGAAGGCTATATAAAGACTACTCCACTAAGTGTATACAGAAGTCAGAGAAGGGGTGGAAAAGGAAGAACAGGTATCAATACCAAGGATACTGATTTTGTTGAAGACTTGTTTATTGCCTCAAGGCATAACTACGTACTGTTCTTTTCAAACCTCGGTAAATGTTACTGGCTCAAAGTTCATGAGATACCGGAGTCAGGAGTAAACACCAGGGGTAAGGCTATGGTCAACCTGCTTAATCTTGCTGAAGGAGAAACTGTTGCAGCCGTACTGCCGGTAACCAAGTTTGAAGAAGAAAGATTTATAATAATGGGTACCAAAAAAGGTGTAGTTAAAAAGACAAAATTAATGGCGTATTCAAGGCCCAGGGTAGGTGGGATAATCGCTATTAATATTAAAGATGAAGACGAATTGATTGGAGCTAAAATAACAAACGGCAATAATGAGATACTTATTACATCAAGTGACGGACAGGCAATAAGATTTGATGAACATGATGTAAGGGATATGGGCAGAAGTGCAACCGGTGTAAGAGGTATAAGGCTTGGAAAAGGTGACCATGTGGTTAGCCTTGAAGTACTTGAAACACCTGAAGCCCAGGTGCTTACTGTTACCGAGATGGGTTATGGAAAAAGGACTATTGTTGATGCATATAGAATTACCGGCCGCGGTGGTAAGGGTGTTATGACAATTAAGACTACCGGCAAAAACGGCAAGGTTGTCTGTGCTTTCCAGGTAACAAACGATATGGAAATAATGATTATTGCTACTCACGGCGGAAAGATAATAAGGATGAAAGTATCTGAAATAAGTATATATGGAAGAGGGGCCCAGGGACTAAAACTTATAGGGCTTGCTAAAGATGAGAAGGTTGCCGCAGTGGCCAAAGTAGTGGAAAGGGACTAATCCCCGGATGATAAGAGAAGTTGAAAACTCATTCCTGGATTTCCCCGGAAATAACTGTTTTGCATGCCATCCAAATAATAATCACGGACTAAAACTAAAATTTTATGCTGATGATGATAATCAGGAAGTGTTTTCAAAGATCCAGCCTGAAATGCACTTCAACGGTTTTCCCGGAATACTGCACGGTGGCATACAGTGTGCACTTATAGATGAAGTTGCTTACTGGGCGATGTTCGACAGAATAAAGAAAATAGGACTTACTGCCAAAATTGACCTTAACTATCTAAAACCGGTACCAATGGATACCGAATTGATTGTATCCGGAAAGGTTATTAACCAGGAAAAACGAAGGGTTGCAGTTGAAACAGTCATAAAGGATGGGCAGGAAGATGTCCTGACCAGGGCTAATGTGCTTTATTTTCTTCCTAACAGGAAAGCGTTATTTAAGGTTTTTGGCGAGGAAAACTTTAATAATAAATTTCTAAGCTACATTATGGAATAAAGATTAAGTCCTAAATTAGTATTTTAAGGAATAAAAATGAAATTATATGACCATCCATTATCTGGAAACTGCTATAAAGCAAGGCTTCTTTTATCACATCTGGGCATCTCATATGAAAAAGTAAGGGTAGAACTATTTGAGGGTGAGCATAAGACGAAAAGTTTTTCCAGATTAAACCCCAACCAGAAAATACCGGTACTTGTTGACAGTGAATACACCATATGGGAATCCAATGCTGTAGTGTTATATATTGCTAAAAAATTCTCGCCTAATGACTATTTCTCTGATGACCCAAAGGAATTTGGGTTAATTATGCAGTGGACGATATTCGGTAAAACTTCTATTGATCCCTACCTGGCGGTATCCAGGTATTTCCTTAAATTTCTGGGGGAGGGGAATTTTGATAAAACGCAGTTGGATTCACTTCAGGAGCAGGGAAAACATTCACTTACTATATTGGATAACCATCTGTCTCAAAATGATTTTCTTTCAGGGCATTATTCAGTAGCTGATATGTGCTGCTATCCATATATACATCTTGCACATGAAGGGGGTTTTGATATTGCAGATTTTCCCAGTGTCGAACTGTGGTGCAAAAGGATAGAAGGCCAGGACGGTTATATAGCAATTGATGCTTAGAAATATTAATAAATAAAATCCTTGATGTTCATAACTCTTTCTCCATACTTATAATAAGAGGTTAGGGGACCTGAAATATACTAAATACCAGGAGGTATTGTTATGAAATTTTTTAACAGGATTTACATAGTTTTTCTTTTTGCTTTAATGTTTAGTTCCGGCCAATACGCTTCTGCGATGCATGATATAACAGGTCTGGTTACACTAGTTGGCGATAATGTTGTCAGAATACAGGGTGATATGGGGCCGGTATATAACCTTCATTCTCTACAGTACAAATTAGAAAACGTCTCAACGGGTTATAGAGTCCAGGCTACTGAAGAAGACGGAAACTTAATACATATAGAGGTACTTGGTGTTCCTGTAGAGGCAGCTCCAGTTATAATTAGAACAAGAACTGTTGTTATTGAATAAAAAAACCGGATAATCAGAAATTTAATCTAAAGATTCAATTTCTGATTCTAACTGATCTATAAGTTTCTCGGCAATTTCATTTAGTAACCCGTTATCAAATTCAGAATCTTTAAAATCAACGGAATTTGAACCAAAATGGAATTTTAAGTTTTTTGAAGAGTTTTTTTGATCAATGAAAATCTTGAGTTTTTCTATCTTGTTACGCTTTAGACCAATAGCACTCATCTTTTTTTCAAGATTTTTCTTCATCAATTCGGATCAAACCTCCCAATCTGAATAAAAATTGCGCGTGTAAATATAATTGAATAAATATTCAGTTATTTAATATGATAAAACTTATTATTTAAATGTAAATGAATTCTCATTTACACGGAGGAATCTGCTATTTAATCAGCTGAATTCCTTAACAAGGTTTTTTATAGTATCTAAACCGAAGTTATGATCAATTTCGGTTTTAAGCATGAAATAGTATATTTCATCAGCTTCTACCTTGTTGTAGTTTTCCGTTAGCAGCTCTGCAGCAGCCTTTAATAGTTTATCGCTTACGAATTCTTCGGGATAGTATTTTTTCATCTCCACAATGTATTCAGCGATAACCATGATAGGATGCATTTTCTGCTTCTCCATATTAGAAACGCATTCCTCTACTGCCCTGTACATAAGACCCTCAACAGTATAGTGACCACTGTTTAGACCCCACTCTTCTTTCCAACTCTCCGGGTTCTTTATTAATTCTAAGCCCATTTTGTACCTCCTCTTTCTGGATAAAGATTAGTATAAATTGTTATAGCTGTAATGTAAATATTATATGTATAAAATATATATTATGCATTATTCATATAATATGTTATATTTCTAACGATGGCCAGGAAACCAATTGGTAAGAAAGCAATGAACAGAAAAATGACCTTTTTCATAGACGATGATCTTTACGAGGTTATTGCAAAAGCAAAATGGAAACTTGAAATGGATGTTTCCGAGATAATAAGAAAATCTATTCACGATTACCTGAATAAGAACCTTGATAATCAAACTAAAAATAAATTCAAATCAGTATTTGATAAGTAATAATCTATAATTTTTTAACCCAGATTTCAATCCCTTTTAAAAAATAGTTAAATCTAATAATTTATTATATTATAATTATAATATAAGTACTCTTGATGAAGGGAAATTCTGATGACTTCGAAAAAAGCGTTCCTTGAATACCTGGGTAACAGGAAATGGAAAAAGATTAAAAATTCACGTGTTGCTTCGGGAAAAAGTTACCTGAAATATGAGGGAGGTAGAAAATGGAAAAAACAGCAGAAGACCCCGCTTAAGCATTAGAAAGCTCAGTTTGAAATCTATATAATATTATAAGTTTTTAGGTCTGATAATTTAAAAGCCTCTAATTAACCACTAGGAGCAGGGGGAGCACCTCTTGGAAATATTTGATTATCTACCCACATTGTATCCAGACTACCTCTTCCATTGCCATTGTTCAAACCTATAAAAACAACAATATCATCAAGAGTGTCGTCTGGGTCATTATTGTCGAAATTTAATATTTCAAATCGTACAAATCCCTCTGAAACTGTATTCCCCGGACAAAGAAGCTCACCGCCTTTACTATGTGGTATGGCGTTATTAATCCCATACTCCGACCGGGCTACACTTGCAGAACTATTGGATTCTTCTGATGCTACTTCCAGGAGTTCTTCATATCTTGGGCTGTTTTCTGTTACGCAGGCATAAATAACATTTCTGCATGAGAATATATTTTCAACATTATCAAAAATATCTACATTAACCAATGCAAAATTTTCTGTTATTTCAGCTACTTCAACAGTACCGGTTTTAGTCTCTTCTGTTATATCGTCATATGCAACGCCAATAATATCAGATAATGTCACATCACCTATAGTGTTATAATTAAAATAGCCCTTTCTAGCTATTTCGTTAGTTAAACCATGATTAGGTTCTCCTACAGCATTTGTCCTGTATTCGTAGCCGTTATCATCAATCATCCTTATATTTCCTATGAACAAGTCAGCTGTAGAATTGGCTGTACCATCAGCATTTACTGCTACTGCAAATACAAACCCATATGCTCCATCAGGTAAAACTACACCTGAAGGATTACCGTCGTTAGTCTGGATATTTCTCATATTATAAACATGTGTATCATTAGGTGTATAAAGATCAAAAAAATTGTTTTCATTGCAGTTATTGCTTACATCAAAGATGACAATGTGAACCCTGTTATCAACTCCAACATCTGGTGTAGGACTCTCACCTGGTGGTGGAGAGCTGCTTGGATTGACATCAAAATTAGAATTTGTAAGCTGAATAAAAGTTTCCCTTTCTCTTAAGTCAAAGAAATATACTAGAAGATCACTTGGTATATCTGTTTCCATTTGGTCTATATCTTCTAACAAACCGGCAACTGCATTGTTTACAGGAAATAAGCAGATAACGAGTGCTAGAATTAAAGTAAGTAAAATTGTTTTATTTTTCATAATTAAAGTTCATCCTTAAAATAATAATTTATAATATTCTATATTTATTAATTAAAACATTCAAGTTGGGTAATGCAGTGGAATAAAAGTTAACATCCTATTTGTTCTCATTTATTCATAATTATTTAATGGGTACAACTCCTCCATAATTAATACCGGTAAGATAAGCAATCTCTCTTTGAAAAGTTGTTAAATCATCAATACTGAACTGATTTAAATGATCGTGTCCGCAGGCTCTTGCAAGTACAGTCATAAGTTCTACAGATGCTTGAAAAAAGTTTGCCAATCGCTTTGCTGATTCATCAATAATTAAACGCGACCTCAGATTCTTTTGCTGGGTTGCAATACCAACAGGGCAATTATTTGTGTGACATGCTCTCATGCCCAGACATCCTATAGCCTGTAGGGCTGAATTTGAAACTGCAATAGCATCAGCACCAAGGGCCATAGCCTTTACAAAATCGGCTGGAATTCTAAGTCCCCCTGTAATAATGAGGCTTATGTCTTGATTAGAATTATCAATGTGCTTTCTGGCTCGAGCTAAAGCCGGAATTGTTGGGACTGAAATATTGTCTCTAAAAATTAACGGAGCAGCACCTGTTCCTCCTCCTCTTCCATCCAAAATTACATAGTCCACTCCAACCTCAAATGCCGCATCGAGATCTTTTTCAATATGCTGAGCGGATAGTTTATACCCAATTGGTATTCCATTAGTTTCTTCTCTGATCATATTGGAAAATTCTGCAATAGGCTTAATACTTTCCCAATCTGGAAATCTTGATGGAGAGATAGCAGGTTCACCTTCATTTAATTCCCTAACCTCAGCGATCTTTCCTTTAACTTTATTTCCGGGCAAATGCCCACCAGTTCCGGTCTTGGCACCTTGTCCACCTTTAAAATGAAATGCCTGGCATCTTTTAACTTTATCAATTGAATAACCAAATTTTGCTGATGCCAATTCATAAAAATATCTTGAATTCGAGGCCTGTTCTTCTGGGAGCATCCCTCCTTCTCCACTGCAAATTCCTGTTCCGGCTAATTCAGCCCCTTTTGAAAGAGCTATTTTGGCTTCTTCTGACAAAGCACCAAAACTCATATCTGAAACAAATAATGGAATTTCGAGATTAAGTGGTTTCTTTGCATTTTGCCCTATTACAACTCCTGTTTCTACTACTACTTCATCCAACTTAGGCGGTGTGTGAAGCTGGGCGGTAACAATTTGTATATCATCCCATTCCGGTAGGTCATACCTAGGCACACCCATCGCTGAAACCCGTCCGTGATGCCCAAGCTTTGACAAACCTTCACTAGCTAGTTGTTGTATAAATTTATAATGTGGTTCTTCATTCCCACCATGTAAATCTTTATATAACCCTTGGTATTCATTTCTATTATATGCCTGGGGATTCTCCATTTCCCAGGTTGAAATTTCATCTTTGTCTACCAAAACCTCATCTTCTTCTATCCAGGAACTAAATTTATGGAGACGTTCTTTACTGTTATATGAGCTTATTCCAGATTCAAATTCATAATCCCATCCATGTACTCCACAAATTATATTTTTACCCTGAATAGATCCATCGCTCATTAGTGCTCCCCTATGTGCACATCTTCCATAAAGTACCGAAACACTCTTGCCATATTTGATTACTACTAAATCTACATTTGCTACAAGTGCATAAGTTGGTTTTTCGTCTTTCAATTCAGAAAACCTGGCAATTGTAATTTTATTCAATTTTATACCTCCATTTATTAATAACTCAGTATAAGTTGGGCTACCTTTGTAAACTACTATAAATATTGAAGAAAATCAACTTCAAATTCGGTTTGCGATTGTACTGTGATTATAAAAAAAGGGAGTTGAATAATAGATGTAACTGGACAACTTAACCTAAATATAAAATTCTATGAACTTCAGAAGCAGTAATTACTAAGTTCCATAATTATATAACATGAATCACTGCTCCACTAAAAGTTTTAAAAAATACTTTATAATTTAATATATAATCTAGTTGTTCAGGGAAAACACCCATCGCCTATTAATATACAAGTATTTATTACCCAAAGTGAATCCATGCTTCCCCTGCCGTTCCCATTATTTAAACCTACAAAACCGAAGAAATGAGGTGGTAGTAAATCTCCCTCTAAATTAATCACTTCTGGATTTAACGTTACAAAACCTTCACTTATAGTGTTTCCTGGACAAAGTAGCTCACCACCTTTACTGTGAGGAATAGCATTGTTTATTCCATATTCAAAACTGGCAACACTCGTTCCTGATTCTGCCAACAACTCTTCAAGCAATGGATGGTCCTGGTTAACACAGGCAAAAGTAATATCTCTGCATGAAAAAGGAACTTCATTATTATCAAATATATCAATATCAAATGCATTGTATGCGCTCAAAGTGTTTGAGGCATCCCATTCAAAGAAACTAGACGGGCCTTCACTTTCAGGAAATTCAGGAAGGTTCACGGTAACTCCAATTACATCACTTAAAGTTACCCCGTTATCTATATTAAAATTAAAAGTATAAGCAGGATTAAGTTCACCAAATTGAGGAGGGAATGGTACGGTAAATAATGATTGCTGGGCATTAGTCCTGTATTCATAACCGTTATTATCAAAAATTCTTAGATTACCGATCGCTCCAAGCGGTCTACTAAATTGCCCATCTACAGTAGTATAACTTATTACAACTATTCCATAAGCCCCGTCAGAAAGTGCAACGCCGGAAGGACTACCGTCATTTGTAATTATGTTTCTTAAATTGTAGCTATGAGTATCATTAATTGTGTAAACATCAAAGAAGTTGTTTTCATTGCAGTTGTTACTCACATCAAATATTTGTACATGGGCACGTAAAGGTAATCCCGATTCAAAATCATCCTGATATGTAAACTGTAGAAATGTTTCCCTATCCCGTAAGTCGAAAACATAAAATAAGCCTAAGGCACCTGGGCCAAATGATGCTGAATTGTCTGTTTCGGGCACTGTCAACCATGTAACTGTTCCTGGTCCAGCAAAAACACTTTTTACCGGAAATAAGCAGATAGCTAATGCTAATATTAGAGTAAAAAAGATTGTTTTATTTTTCATACCTAAACTCCTCCTTTAAAACATTGGGATAATTTATAATGTTTTTTGAATATTTTCAATCAATTAAAACAATTTGAGACACTTGAACTGATAGTTTCATGTAATTAATTTAAAGCAAATGAATTTAATGTTACTAAACTTAATTATCTATCTGTGATATTATCAACTATTATAGACCGAACATTGAAGAAATGGAGCGGGAAACGGGATTCGAACCCGCGACCTTCTGCTTGGCAAGCAGACGCTCTAGCCAACTGAGCTATTCCCGCATTTGGTCAGACCAAAAAGTTAGCTTGATGTTTATTTAATGTCAATAGATACAAAACTGTCTTTTTTGGTAATATTATTGCTCAAATGGCAAATATTGAGCGCAAAAAGTTCATATCAGAAGTGAAAAGAGTTGTCTTAAAGATAGGGAGCAGTATGCTCACCGATTCAGACGGGAACCTTCTTGACGCAAGGTTTGGCGATATAGCCGAACAGGTATCAGGCTTAAGAGAAAAAGGGATAGAAGTTATTATTGTTTCCTCTGGTGCTATTGCCTCTGGTATGAAGAAGCTTGGCATTGAAGACAGGGCTACCGATATACATACAAAACAGGCTATTGCGGCCTGCGGGCAGAGTTCACTTATCTGGAGTTATGAAAAAGCTTTTTCCAGGTTCAATATCAATGTTGCTCAGATACTGCTGACACATAACGGTTTTTCCGACAGGAAAAGATTTTTAATTGCACGCAAAACAGTACAGCGTCTACTCGAGATGGGGATTATCCCTGTTGTAAATGAGAACGATACAGTAGCAATCGAGGAAATTATGATTGGTGATAATGACAACCTGGCAGCCCTGGTCACATCGCTTACCGAGGCTGACCTGATGATTCTTCTTACCAACATAGATGGAATATACAAAGAGGACCCAAGAAAGAATAAGAACGCAGAGTTTATCCCGGTAATAATTGAAGTAGATGACGAGATAGAAAATATTGACGGCGGTACTACGGGAAAAACTACCACAGGCGGTATGAAAACCAAGATTGAGGCTGTAAAAAAAGCTTCTGCTTTCGGCGTAGCATCAGTAGTTGCAAACGGGGAAAACAGTGAAGCTATTAATAAAATTTTTAGCGGTGAAGATTACGGCACATTTGTAATGCCTTCCCAGGATAAACTTCGTGCAAGGAAACACTGGATAGCATATAATTTAAAGGCTTCAGGTGAAATTGTACTTGATCAAGGTGCAAAAGAAGCAATTTCGAATAAAGGTAAAAGCCTTTTGCCTTCTGGAATTAATAAAGTCCAGGGAAGTTTTGGCTTTGGTGATTGTATTATCTGCCTTGATGAAAGTGGTGAGGAAGTTGCCCGCGGCATAACATCGTACAGTTCAGAAGAATTACAGAAAATAGCCGGTGTAAAGACTACAGAAATAGAAAAAATCCTTGGTTATAAATACAGCGATGAGGTTATTCACAGGGATGACCTTGCTGTTGTTACAAAAAAGAATGAAAAATAGATTATTACTATATACTTTACCGGTATTGGTTCTTTTCCTTATTATCTTTGCAATATCTTTCTATTACCTGGTTTTTCTAGACAGCTATTCAAACGAAACTAAGATTGTTGAAATACCTAAAGGGTCAACCCTCAGAAAAATTGGCGGTATACTCAAAGACAATAAATTGATAAGGAATAAAACCTTATTCCTTGTTTCTGCATATTTAAATGGAAAATCCAATAGCTTAAAAGCAGGTGAATATGAAATTCACTCTGGAAGCAGCCTTGAATCAATAATAAAAAAGTTTGCAAATGGTGATGTATATCTCAGGCAGGTTACAATCCCCGAAGGAAAATCCATAAAAGAAACCGCCGAGATATTTGAAAAGAACGGGTTTGCAGAAAAAGAAGAATTTTACAAACTTTCCACAGATCCTGCATATGTGAGGGAATTAACAGGTAAAAATATTGCTACTCTTGAAGGCTATCTGTTCCCAGATACTTACTCGTTTCCTAAATCTGTTGAGACTAAAGATGTAATTATTGCTATGGTCGATAACTTTAAAAGGGTATATGAAAATCTCTCAAATCGAAATAATACAAAGCTTTCCGACCACGAGGTTGTAATACTTGCCTCAATGATTGAAAAGGAAACTGGTGTGGATTATGAGAGGGAAGATATCTCCGCCGTTTTTCACAACAGGCTTAAAAAGGGAATGAGGATGGAATGTGACCCGACCGTTATTTACGGAATGGGTGATAAGTATAAAGGGAATATAAGAAAGAAAGATTTGCTTACAAAAACACCTTACAATACCTACCAGATATTCGGACTTCCTGCGGGGCCGATTGCTAACCCCGGAAAGGAAGCATTGCACGCAGCCTTAAATCCATCAGATGTAAATTACCTCTATTTTGTTTCTAAAGGTGATGGGAGCCATTATTTTTCTACAAACTACCGGAGTCATGTAAACGCGGTTAACAAGTACATCAGAAACAGGAAGAAAAACTAGTTTGAAAACACCTTGTCAAAAGGGTCAACCTGGACTTTAGCCTCTTTTCTGTGACTGAAGAACTTGTCTTTTCTTTCAATTGTAATGTGTCCGTCTTTTCCTTTTGATGCTACAAACTGAGTGCCGATTGTTTCCTCGGATACCTGCTGTAAAATTTTTGGATAGTTCTTGGAACCTATAAAGATTGAATGAATACATACACCGAGTTTTTTTGCTAGTATTCTTTCGCTGAATACATCGCAGTCACCAGAAGTGGGTATTCCATCGGTAATAAAAAGGATATGCTTGTTTCTTAGACCCCTTCCCCTGAATTCTGAAAGGGATTCTTTAAGAGCGTCTTCATAGTTTGTATTTCCGGAACATTCTGTGTTAGATGAAAGGTTAAATACCCAGTCATAATCACGTGTAAAAAACTTTGTTTTCTTTTTAAACTTATAAGATTTATGATTAAATTCTACATAACCCACTCTCATGCTCTTTGATCTTGCAAGTTCAATTACACCTTTTACAACAGAAGAGGACCATTCACTGTATACTCCCATCATTGAAGTACTTACATCTCTTAGTATGGCGATTTCTCCTCCAAGCGTTTCTTTTTCCCTTCTATGTACCCTTGGTAGCTGAGGGGACATATTCTCTGTCCATATAATTGCATCCAGTGGATCAATATCTTCAACTTCATCAAAGCTGCTCATCTTTTTCCAGGTCCTTGGAACACCACCTGGATGAAAGGATTTCCTTGCGATATTTCTCTGAAAGTTTCCATCAAGGACTTTCATAATCTTTTTTATATTCTCTGCAGTTTCGTCAACTCTTTTGCCGGGTGTGAGAAGTTCATCATCTTCGCCGGAATTCTCTGATTTACTTGCATATACTTTATCGGAGCGGTTATCCCTGTCTTCACTGTTTCCATCATCAACAGGCATTCCGGTAGGGTCACTAGGTACGTTTAAGTCGTCGGGAGGTGTTAGCTCACTTTCCTGACTGATATTTTCTTTTAACTCTTTAAGGGCCTGGAAAAAAGCTTCCCTTGCATCAGGTGTTTGTTCTTCACCTTCTTTTTCAGCGTCTTCATCGGGCTTTTCTTTAAGATCCTGTTCGTCGGGTAAATCCTGATCAAACTCGGACATAGGCTGTTCAGCTTCGTCTCTTAGCTCGTCATCTGGGTTTTTTTTTTACGGTCAAGATTCTGTAGAATGTCATCCAGCTGGTCGTAGATGTCCTCAGGGATTCTGAATGCAGTTATATATTTTAGAGCCTGCAGGTCTTCCATTGTACATGCATCCCGGCCGGATATGAGTGCGTGGGCACGGATTATCTTGAGTGATTTAACAAAAAAAGTTCTGTCAGAGATAAGTGAATTTGTTTCATTTAACCCATAATCTTCAATTAATATTTTAACAAAGTTGGCAAGTCCTTCCTGAACTTCAACCGGTATTTCCAATTTGTCGATCTTATTATAAGACTCGTCAAGCAGTTCCTTGCTTACTGACACGGGTATATCTTCATCGAATGATTTATTAGAATAAAGTTCAATTACTTTCTTTGCATCATCCCAGTCCTTGCCATATGAAATACCAAGGGCTTTTATCTGAAGTACAAACCGGTCAAGGTTAGCAGGATCAAGGGGCTCATTATAATACTCGTCCGCAGTAGGGTTGCTTGTGGCGATAGCTGTCATAAGAGGGATTGGTTCGTTGAAAAATTTTCTTTCGTTGAGAATACGAAGCAGCACGTTTAAAGATTCTCCCGGTGCCCTCGAAATATCATCAAGAAGACAAATCTCGGATTTTAAAATACCACCTTTAACTATCTTTTGTTTTATAATTTCGCCTTCATCACTTTTTTCTTTTGATATTACAAGATCACCAATTAATTCAGAAAGCCTGGTATCCCTGTGAAGCTGATAGAAAAAGAAATTGAGCTGAGCAGCAGAGGAAATGATTTCGGATAGCATAGTTTTTGCAGTTCCGGGCGGGCCTTCTATATATATATGTTCTCTAGATATTATTCCAAGCAGCAGGGCCATCTTTACTTGATCATGCCCAACTACATGTTTGTCCATTTCAATCTTTAATTTTAAAATTGGGTTTTCATTATCCATTATGTTAAGGTAGCTCCTACTTAATTTGTAGTAGGAAATTCTACATAAGTAATAACTTCATTGCAATGTATTTAAGTTGATTTAATCTAGAAGAAACATTTATAATTAAAAATAAGTTATAAATGAACTTTATCTTTTCTATATAAAGATTTGTCATTAAAATAAATATATTTTTGTTAATTTGGATTTTGATCTTAAAATTAATATTAATAAATCTAAATGATCCATTTTTATAAATTATGATAATCCAATGCGAAGCATGTAAAACTAAGTTCAGGGTAGGTGACGATAAGGTCAAGCCACCAGGGATCAAGGTAAGATGTTCAAAATGTGGTGAAGTGTTCTTTTTTGAATATAACATTCACGAAGAACAAAGCGTTGAACCCGAACCTAATCCTTTTAATGATGGGCAACCAGATATACCAAATGATTCACCAGAGGTACGAATTAAACCCGAAATTGACACACAACCCGATTTTGCGGATTTCACTCCTCCTGAAACTTCTGAAATACAAATAAGTTCATCGGAAACTGAAGAAGTTACTCCTGCCAGCAGTGAACCCCGTGGAGAATCAATAGAACAATCGGATAAAAGTATTGATGCTGGAAATCAACAAAATGAAGATGATCTTTCATCATATTCTTTTCAGAATCTGGAAATAGACCCTCTTGATGATATAGCTGAAAATCCTGAATCCCAGCAAGTCAGTTCCACACAGGTAGTCAATAAAGTACCGGAACAAAGACAAGGAACAGGTGCTGATGAATTAGATAAAGATGAATTTAGAAGTCCGGAACTCATTATTGACCAGGATGTACTCGAACAAACTTATACCAAAGGTACAGTAGCGACTTCAATTGATAAGACAGAAACACAACATCCCTCAACATCAAAATCAGCATCAGTAAAAAGACATAGCAGAGATGGTGGCGGCAGTTTTATTAAGAAATTTTTTGGCTGGTCATTTTCGATCATACTAATAGCCCTACTTTTCCTAGTAAGTTTATTTTTATTAAATGAATCGAAAATATACTCTAATGATTATTATAATAGATTCGATAATTTTGCCAGAGGTTTATTTATGGGGGGGGATGAACGAGCACTAAATAAGAATATAAGAATTCAGGATGTAAATGGAAGTTGGCAAAGTTCTAAATACGGACAGGTTTATATTGTAAAAGGTACAGCGGTAAATATCTCGGTAAACCCTATAAATTATCTTAAACTCAGTGTCAATTATATGTCTGATGGAAGCACTGTTTTTCAACAGGAACTCTATGCAGGGAATACATTGTCCAGAAGGGAAATCAAGAACAATTCATTTAAAAGCCTTCAGGCAAAGCTTAATAGACTAAATGGTGATATTAATTATGAAGACACCAGCAATCTTGACGGACTTAACTTTGATATACAGCCCGGAGAGAAAATACCGTTTTATTCCATATTTCCAGCGAAAGAAAAAATCCTTGGATTAAAATACGGTATTAAAGTAGTAGGATATGATTCGGTGAAAATAAATGAAAATCCATGATGTATCCTTGCTTAATAACTCTTGTTCTTGTAATATAACCTTTTTCATACTTTAGAAAAAAGCAGTTATTCTAATCTATATTGAAACGGAGTGTAATTGTAAACTATGAAAGCTACCAAGATTAAAGTAAGCGTTAGCCAGGACGGATTGTTACCGCAGGAAACGGCTGAAATTGCAACTGTTGATTTTCCAGTATTTCAGAAAAAACTACTTAAAGCGCTAGGATTTGAAAGGGTTGATTCTGAAACATTTGTTGGAGTATTGCCTGTTTTTGTGCATTTAACTGATAAACAGCAGGAAATTGAGATGGAGCTTGGAGTAGGTCTCCCCGAGATGAGAAAAAAAGTTTTGGAAATTTTATTAACACCGAGTGGATCAAAACAAATTATAATAGAAAAGCCCAAGAAGAAGCCAAGAGCGGCAAAGGGCGCTGCCCCTAAAGCACCACCAACTGCACCCAGTGCAAAAAAAACAGTAGGAAAAAAAGTAACTGCAAAAAAAACTAAAGGAAAAAAATAATGAGTGTAGGTAAGGTTGAAGAAGCCTTAACATTTGACGATGTATTACTCGTACCTTCTTACTCTCAAGTTTTGCCCACTGACGTCGATGTCTCGACACAACTTACTCCCGCAATAAAATTGAATATCCCACTTGTAAGTGCGGCTATGGATACTGTTACAGAGGCCCTTACTGCAATAACAATGGCCCAGGAAGGTGGTATTGGTATTATTCATAAGAATATGTCTCCAGACTTTCAAGCATCTGAAGTTGAAAAAGTAAAAAAATTCGAAAGCGGTATGATTGTAAACCCACTCACTGTAAAACCAAACCAGCTCGTAAAAGATGCCGTTGATATAATGAATAAATTCGGTATAACCGGACTTCCCGTAATTAAAAGTGATGGAACATTAAATGGAATAATAACAAATAGAGACCTCAGATTTGAAAAAAATCTTGATTTTAAGATTGAAAAGGTGATGACCCCTAAAAAGAGTCTTATCACGGCAAAAGAAGGAACAACACTGGATGAAGCTAAGGAATTGCTTCACAGGTTTAAGATTGAAAAGCTTCCGGTTGTTGACTCCAAATTTCGTCTTCGTGGACTCATAACCATGAAGGACATAGAAAAGATTGAAAAATTCCCAAATGCTTCAAAGGACAGTATGGGTAGACTAAGATGCGGTGGTGCTGTTGGCGTTTCATTAGATATGGAAGAAAGGGTGGAAAAATTATTATCTGTTGGCTGTGATGTAGTTATTATTGATACAGCTCATGCCCATTCTAAGAAGGTAGTGGACAGTGTTAAGTATATAAAGAAAAATTTTAAAAAAATTGAAGTTGTTGCCGGTAATATTGCTACTTCTGCCGGTGCAGAAGCCCTAATCAAAGCCGGCGCTGATGCCTTAAAAGTCGGTGTAGGACCAGGATCAATATGTACAACACGAATTATTGCCGGAATAGGAGTACCGCAAATTACTGCAATCAGCGATGTGTCTAAAGCTGCATCTAAAAAGAATGTTCCAGTAATCGCTGATGGTGGTATAAAGTACTCAGGTGATATTACAAAAGCCCTGGCATCAGGGGCTTATTCCGTAATGATTGGCAACTTATTTGCAGGTACAGATGAAGCACCAGGGGAAACAGTGTTGTTTCAGGGCAGGTCATACAAGGTGTACAGAGGAATGGGCTCAATTGAAGCAATGAAGAAGGGAAGTAAAGACAGGTATTCTCAGGATAGTGTCGATGAAGACACAAAATTTGTACCTGAAGGAATTGGGGGAAGAGTGCCCCACAGGGGATCTCTAGGAACTATTATATATCAGTTAGTTGGTGGTTTGAAGTCCGGTATGGGCTACACGGGGTGTTCAAATCTTAAAAAACTCAGATCCAATGCAAAATTTGTAAGAATAACAAATGCGGGCTTTAAAGAAAGCCATGTTCATGATGTGATCATTACTAATGAAGCTCCTAACTACAGGATAGAGTAGAATCCATCCATTAAAGAAATGTCAGAAAATGTACTGGTTTTAGATTTTGGTTCTCAGTACACTCAGCTCATTGCAAGGCGAGTAAGAGAGCTTGGTGTATATTCAGAGATTAAACCCTTTAATACCTCAGTTGATGAAATCGAAGTGTTGTCTCCAAGCGCAATTATTTTTTCCGGGGGGCCTTCAAGCGTATGGGATGAAGGTTCACCAAAAGCAGATAATAAAATTTTAGGTCTAGGTATTCCCGTGCTAGGTATTTGTTACGGCATGCAGCTGATTGTCCAATCACTTGGTGGTAAAGTTGAAAAGTCGGATAAAAGAGAATTTGGGCCCGCTACAATTAATACCAGCAAAACTGATGATCTGTTTTCAGAAATACCAGCAGCAACTGATGTTTGGATGTCTCATAGTGATAAAGTTCTCGAATTACCAAAAAACTTTATTTCCGTAGCAAAAACTGAAAATACTCCTGTTGCAGCTATAAAAAGTAAATCGCAAAAAATTTACGGAACACAGTTTCACCCAGAAGTAGTACATACACCGCTTGGAAAACAATTATTATCTAACTTTATTTTTAAGATTTCTGATTGCAATGGTCTTTGGAACCCAGAGTCTTTTGTTGAGAACAGCATTAGATATATAAGGGAAACTGTAGGGGATTCTAAAGTAATATGTGCACTATCCGGCGGTGTGGATTCAACTGTAACAGCCGTATTATTAAAAGAAGCGATTGGTAATAACCTAACATGTGTATATGTAGATACCGGACTTATGAGACTAAATGAGACTGAAGAGGTTGTTAAAAACTATAAGGAACTTGAACTTAACCTTATAGATGTTGATGCAGGAAAAAGATTCTTATCAAAACTAAGTGGCGTAACTGACCCCGAAAAGAAAAGAAAAATTATAGGCGAGGAATTTATTAACGTATTTGAAGAAGAAGCACATAAATTCTCCGATGCTGAGTTCCTTGCACAGGGCACCTTATATCCTGATGTGATTGAGAGTGTAAGTGTTAAGGGACCTTCTGCGACAATTAAATCTCACCACAATGTAGGTGGATTGCCCGAAAGAATGAATCTGAAACTTGTCGAACCTTTAAGGGAACTGTTTAAAGATGAGGTAAGAAATGTAGGGCGTACCTTGAACATATCTGATGGACTTTTAAACAGGCACCCCTTTCCAGGGCCAGGCCTAGCTATCAGAATAATTGGTGAAATTACAGAGGAATCTCTTTTGGTACTACGACAGGCCGATAATATATTTATTCAGGAACTAAAGCAGAGTGGCGAATATGAGAATATTTGGCAGGCATTTTGCGTATTCCTTCCCATACGGACTGTAGGGGTAATGGGCGATGAGCGGACTTATGACAATGTAATTGCACTAAGGGCTGTAACAAGTGTTGATGGTATGACAGCAAGCTGGGCAAGAATACCTCCCGAGCTTCTTGAAAAAATATCTGTAAGGATAATTAACGAAGTAAAAGGTGTTAACAGGGTAGTCTACGATATATCGACTAAGCCGCCGAGCACGATCGAGTGGGAATAACTTCTGGGTATTAAATATTAGATTTTTTAAATATACAAAACTCACCAAGTACTGAAATTAGTTCCCAGCTATCATGACCTAAAATATTAAGGGATTTTTCGATACTGCTTTTAGAATGTTCTTTCCTTTCATTACTCGCTTCCTGTGAAACAGCAATGTCATGATTTTGTGGCTCTTGTACTAAAGAATCAGTTGTGACAACCTTATATTCCCATTTCTGGATTTTATTCAATTTCGGTTCCAGTCCCTTCTTCTTGATTATCTGTTAATGAAGATTCTTCTGCAGTCTCTGTTATTTCACCGTCTTCAGATTCTTCCGTAATTTCATCTTCATCAATATTAAGAATTTGGCTTTTTTCTTCTACATCAGGGAGTTTCTTAATATAGCTTTCATAATTTTTCTGAGTGAGTAAACCTTCTTTAATATACCTTTCCGAAACCCTTACATCATATAATTTATCACTTTTGGACATAGTTATTTCCTCCAAGTCAGGTAAAGATACCAATAAAGAAATTATATTCAACCAAATAAATAAAGTTTTTTACTCTGAGTTGTTTCTGAACCAGTCCCAAGTTCTTTTAAGTCCTTCATCAAAACTGATTAATGGGGACCATCCCAGAACCTTTTTGGCAAGCTTATTGTCAAGTGAAATATGATTAACTTCCCCTGATATTGCAGCAGTGTGTTCTGATTTAAAATCTATTCCTGAGAAATCTTTTAGTTTTATTACAATATCATTTACAGATGTATTTACCGAAGTACCTATATTGTAATAACCACTAACTGAGTCAAGGCTGAGAACATTAGCCCAGGCAACATCATTACTGTGCACGTAGTCTCTTGTCTGTTCCCCGTTTCCAAAAACCTTACAACCCGAACCATTAAGAATATTTGTACAGAATATAGCAACAACACCAGCTTCGCCATGCGGGTTTTGCCTCTCGCCATATACATTTGAATATCTAAGTGCTATGAAATCTAGATTGTATATTTTATTGTAATAATTTAAGTAGTTTTCAACGCATAGTTTTGAAGTTCCATAAGGTGATAACGGCTGTTTGTCTGTTAATTCATCTGCAGGGATAATACTTGGCTCCCCGTATATGGCACCACCTGTTGAAGCAAAAATAAATTTACTGACATTGTACTTCACAGATAGCTGTAAGAGATTAATAGAACCTATGATATTTGTTTCTGCATCAACAACAGGATCATCGACTGAAACCCTTACATTAATTTGTGCTGCATGGTGGTTGATTACTTCCGGACGGAAATTTTTAAAGGTTTCTTCCAGCATACTATAATTGCGAATATCACCTTCAATAAATTCTGCATCTTGTGGTATATTTTTGACTGTCCCAGATGACAAATTATCGTAAATTAAAACTTCATGTTTTTCTTTAAGATAGTTTTCAGCCACCCATGAGCCAATAAACCCTGCACCGCCTGTTAGTAAAATTCTCATGATCTATACAAGTTCTGATAAACAGTTTATAATATGCTTTAAAAAAATCAACGTGTGTTTTTTTGCCATTGTGTGTATAATTATGTGCAAGATAATTCACATCACGATTTCTGATGTGACAAAATAATGTGTTTTTATTATTTTTTAAACACAAGATGTGGGATGGAAAGTTAAAGTGCAGTCTAAATTTTGTTGGCATATAAATTGCACTAATCTTGTGTATATCTGATTTCATGGAGGAATGATATGTCAGAGTTAGTTCAAGAGTATGGAGCTGTAAAAGAAGATTTTAGCTATGATTCGATAGGCTCTTCGGATTCATTGGAGGATAAGTCCCTAAAGTTTAATACGAATACAAAGTCTAAAACTATTTCTGAGGATGATTTTTTTACTCTTCAAAATTATTTTAAAGAAATAGGTACAGAGAATCTGTTAACTGCAAAGCAGGAAGTTGAATACTCTATTCAGATAAAGCTGTTTGAAAAGAATATCAAAGCTATCGACAATAAGTTAGAACTTATCAGCCGGAGTAGATACTCTGCTAAATCTAATGATATCAAAAGACTCGAGACACTTAAGATAATAAATGAAAGGAAGATTCTTGAGTACAGCAATAAGTTTATTAAGGGCAACCTAAGGCTGGTTATAAGTATAGCAAAGAACTATTTAACAAGAGGTCTCCCTCTTGCAGATTTAATCCAGGAGGGAAACCTTGGATTAATGAAAGCTGTAGAAAAGTATGATTACTCCAAGGGCTACAGATTCTCAACTTATGCATCATGGTGGATTATCCAGAGAATCTCAAGGTCACTTCTTGATCAGACAAGGCTTATCAGACTACCTGTAAGGGTACTTGAGCAGGCAAATAAAATTAACAAACTAACACACCAGTTAATTACTAACGGGAGTGAAATCCCTGGTGTTGATGAACTGTCAAAGACTTCCGGGCTAAGTATTAAAAAAATTAAAAATGCTATGAGTGCTACAAGCACCAACATTGTTTATCTTGATGCAGAAAATCCATCAAAGGATGGAAGATCAAATATTGCTGAAACAATTCCTGATTTAAAACCAGTGCCGGATGATTTTATAGCTCAAATTTCACTTAATAAAGCTCTAAAGGATGCACTTTCTGATCTAAGTGAAAGGGAAGAAAATATAATTCGAATGAGATACGGGATAGGAGATGAGGACAAGTGCACATTGGATGAGATTGGTTCGATGTATAATCTAACGAGAGAAAGGATAAGGCAGATAGAAAGAAAGGCTTTAACCAAAATCAGAAAACGAGATACCAGACTGGCCCTCAGGGGATTTGTAAACAACTAAACACAAATTTTATAATCAATTTACGGGGAACTATTATTCTTTATTTATTTTCAAAATTCAGAATAATAGTTCCTTATGTTACTAGTTATAGATGTTGGGAACACAAGTACAGCCTTCGGTGTTTTTGACAATGACAATTTAATTTCCACCTTCAATTTTAAGACAAATAAAAATTCAGATGCAGAACAATTTTCATTAAACCTGCTCAAGGTCTGTAGTGAAAACGGTATTGACACTACCCTGATAAATGCTTCAATAATATCGAGTGTTGTACCTGAGCTTAAAGTTATTATTGCCAAAACTCTTGAGGATGTTACAGGCTCGGAGCCGATTGAAATAAGTCATACTTCCAAAACAAATATTAGTATCCTTTATGATAATCCAGGAGAAGTAGGAGCCGACAGGATTGTAAACGCTGTCGCTGCATACAGCTTATTTGAAAAAAGTACAATTGTTGTTGATTTTGGCACGGCAACAACTTTTGATTGCATTTCGGAGGAAGGAGAATACCTGGGGGGTGTGATTGCCCCTGGAATAAAAATATCATCTGATGCATTAACACAAAATGCTTCAAAGTTACCTAGTATAAATATTGAAAAACCACGAAATATTATTGGTAAAAATACAGTAGAAAGTATGAAGGCGGGAATTTTTTATGGTTATGTATCACTTGTAAACGGATTGCTTGGGTATTTGAAAAAATCGATGAAGACAAACCCTGAGGTAATTTCCACCGGGGGTTTTTCAAAAATTATTTCGGATGAATCAGAAATGATAAAACACTGTGATGAGCATCTTACACTAAAAGGGCTCCAAATATTATTTAAATTAAATGGATAATATCAAGATCTATAAATACCCTGGTGCAAAACCGGCATTACTAATTATGCTGAGTATTAAAGGGGAGAAGAAATACTGGATTATACAAAACAACCTAGAATTAAAAAGTACAAGAAACAAAATAGCATTTGAAATTGATTCTGAAACATTAAATGAAGAAAAGGAGTTTGAACTTTACGGTAAAGGTAATCTTAGTGTTGAATATTCAAAGAAAAAGAAGATAAAATTTACTTCTAAGGGATTAAAAAATATTTCTGGCAGTTATATCTTTTATATACCAAGCTGGGGATATCATACACAGCGAAAGATATGGGTGTTGATTCCAGTTGTAAACAAATAGTTTATTTTAATTATTATTAGTATTGAATCACAATGCGGGATTTTGATATAACAGAATAAAATGAAATTTATGCCTCTACTTATATTGCAGTTCTTATGCCTGGGTTATATTATTTTTACCGGACCTATTGTAACTAAGAATATTTTGGTACTTTCGTTTGAAGTTTTTGCCATATTTCTTATAGTGTGGACACTTTGGACAATCAAGTTTGATAATTTTTCCCTACTTAAACAAAGCACTAAAAAATCAAGGCTTGTTCCAAAAGGGCCTTTTGTGTATGTACGATATCCCATATATACAGCCATGATTATTCTTTCTACTTCATGGATTTACAGCGAGTTGAATATCCCCAGAATTCTTGTCTGGATCATACTTATGGTATCTGTCATACTAACAATAATTTATTATGAAAATGTATTATCTAAAAAAGTGAGTGATTTTGGCCTCTATAAACAAAGAACATACAGGATCTTACCCTTTATTTACTAAATGAAGACCGGAGGAAAATTGTGGTAAAACATATTGTAATGTGGAAGTTGAAAGATAGTCATAACGGGGAATCAAAAAGCGAAATTATAGACCATGTAAAAAAAATATTAGAAGAGCTCACTACTAAAATAAGGGAAATTGTAGAGCTTGAAGTCGGGGTTAATTTCAATCCCTCAGAAGCAGCTTACGATGTTGTTCTATACTCAGTGTTTAATTCCAGGGAGGATCTTGAAATTTACCAGAAACACCCTGATCATTTAAATGTGGCTGGGTATATTTCAGATGTAAGAACAGAGAGGACTGTAGTTGACTATGAAGGTTGAGAAGCTTTACTGAAACTTTTTTGACCTCGGACTATTTTTGTTTTTATTGTTGAATATGCACCTATGTTAAGTTCAGACATTTCTCCGTCCAGGAACCTGTAATAACCCAGCGTTGCAATCATTGCAGCATTATCGGTACATAGAGATAGTGATGGGTAGAAAAGTTGGACATTATTTTTATCCGCATACTCAGCTCCAAGTTCTCTAATTCTTGAATTACAGGCAACACCCCCGCATAGTACTACTCTTTTTATATCATACTCATTTGTGGCATTAAAGGTTTTATTCAGGAGACTCTTTACTATTGATTCCTGATAACTAGCACATATATCATTTAAATCATCTTCATTTTTTACTTCATTCTTTTTTAAGAAGTAAACTAGTGATGTTTTAATCCCGCTGAAACTGAAATCATATGATTTTTTTGTATTAAATGGAATAGGGAATTTATATTTAGTTCGGTCACCACTTCTTGATAGTTTGTCTATCATTACGCCACCGGGATATCCTAGACCCAAAGCCTTAGCCGCTTTATCAAAAGCTTCGCCTGCAGCATCGTCCCGGGTTTTACTAATCAGTTCGAATTCTGTGTGCCCCTTTACCAAATATAGGTTTGTGTGTCCTCCAGAAACAATCAGGGCTATAAAAGGGAAATCAACATCATTTTCAAGATGTATTGCTGAGATATGAGCTTCAAGATGGTTTACTCCAAGTAAAGGTTTATCCAAAGAGAATGCAAGAGATTTTGCAGAAGCCAAACCCACAAGGAGAGAGCCAATCAGCCCGGGGCCCTGTGTTACGGCAATGCCGTCAACATCATCAAAGTTTATATCCGCTTTTTCAAGTGCTTCTTCAATAACAGGGATTATAGATTCCACGTGCATTCTTGATGCTACTTCGGGTACAACCCCACCATATTTTGTATGTGTTGATATCTGGGAAGCTACAACATTTGAGAGAAGTTTCTTCCCATCTTCTACAACAGCCGCAGAGGTTTCATCACAAGAGGATTCTATACCTAAAATATATTTATACATTTGGGTCCATATTTTACTTAAAATTACACCTGACTCAATAATATAAATTTACAAAAATTATTACTTATACTTCATTTTAAAAATAATGCGGTTAATCTTATTTTTAGATATATCAGGTTGGAGAACATAGATGTCATCAAACTATAAAAAAGAAAAAACACCCCAATCATCAATAATAACCCGGCAACCATTTCCTAATTCAAAAAAAATCTATGTTCCCGGTAAAATTCATAATATCAGTGTCGGTATGAGGGAGATATCTCTTGAGGATAAAAGTATCCCTGGAATTACGGTTTATGATACAAGTGGACCTTATACAGATTTGGATATAAAAATAGACGTTCATAATGGACTTAAGCCTATCAGGGATCAGTGGATAAGAGGTAGGGGAGATGTTGAGCAACTTCCTAATTTTACTTCTGAATTTACGAGGAAAAATTCTGAAAGCGTTAACGGAATTAGATTCTTATCTCAGAGAAAACCTTTAAGGGCTCTCAAGAATTCTAATGTTTCACAGATGCATTACGCTAGGAAAGGCGTAATTACCGAAGAGATGGAATACGTAGCAATAAGAGAAAACCAAAGAATTGATGAGTTGAAAGACCACTATGGAGACATGTCAAATTTTCATAAAGGCCAGAATTTTGGTGCTGGAATGCCAAGTGAATCAATTACTCCCGAATTTGTTAGAGACGAAGTTGCAGCAGGAAGGGCAATAATACCAAACAATATCAACCATCCAGAGTCAGAACCGATGATAATAGGAAGAAACTTCCTAGTAAAAATCAATGCCAATATTGGTAATTCAGCGGTTACTTCAAGTATTGAGGAAGAGGTTGAAAAGGCTGTATGGTCCTGCAGATGGGGTGCAGATACTATAATGGACCTTTCCACAGGCGACAATATTCACGAAACAAGGGAATGGATTATCAGGAATACACCAGTACCTGTTGGTACAGTACCTATTTACCAGGCGCTTGAAAAAGCCGATGGAAAACCCGAAGAGCTTACTTGGGAAATGTACAGGGACACTCTTATAGAGCAGGCCGAACAGGGGGTGGACTACTTTACTATTCATGCAGGAGTGCTTTTAAGCTTTATTCCACTCACTGCAGACAGGCTAACCGGAATTGTATCTAGAGGTGGATCTATAATGGCGAAATGGTGTCTCGCACACCACAAAGAAAGCTTTTTATACACAAATTTTGAAGAAATATGTGAAATTATGAAGCAGTATGACATAGCTTTTTCTCTTGGCGATGGCCTTCGTCCGGGATCTCTTGCAGATGCAAATGACCAAGCACAGTTTGCGGAATTAAAAACAATAGGTGAGCTAACGGAAATTGCCTGGAAACATGATGTACAGGTAATGATTGAGGGACCAGGACATGTACCAATGCACATGATAAAGGAAAATATGAAAAAGGAGCTTGAATATTGCCATGAAGCACCTTTTTATACACTTGGTCCATTAACAACTGATATTGCACCGGGTTATGACCATATAACCTCTGCAATTGGAGCTGCCATGATTGGCTGGTTTGGTACTGCTATGCTTTGTTACGTTACACCAAAAGAACACCTAGGTCTTCCAAACAGGGAAGATGTACGCCAGGGTGTAATAACATATAAAATTGCAGCTCACGCTGCTGACCTTGCCAAGGGGCATCCTACAGCTCAGCTTAGGGATAACTTGCTGAGTAAGGCCAGATTTGAATTCAGATGGCAAGACCAGTTTAATCTTTCCCTGGATCCCGATACAGCGAAGGATTTTCATGATGAGACACTTCCAGCTGAGGGAGCAAAGGTGGCACATTTTTGTTCTATGTGTGGACCAAAATTTTGTTCCATGAAAATAACACAGGACATTAGGGATTATGCAAAGGAAAAAGGCCTTGATAATGCAGATGCAATACAAAAAGGCCTTGATGATAAATCACAAGAGTTTAAAGAATCTGGAAGTGAAATTTATGTAAGTAATGATATGTGATTTAAGATAAATTACTTTTACTTGTTTTATTCTTCATCAAAATTTAAATTTTTTGCCTGCTTATAAAGAATTAGGTATAAGAATGCGATTTCAATAAATCACATTTACCTGTAGATACATATAAAAATTATAAAAAATTTGCTGGTTAAAATTAGAATATGCCTAAAAGAGAAGATATAGAAAGTATATTAATTATAGGAGCTGGACCTATTGTTATCGGCCAGGCTTGCGAGTTTGATTACTCAGGAGCCCAGGCATGTAAGGCCCTTATGGAAGAGGGGTACAGGGTAATTCTAGTAAACAGCAATCCTGCAACCATAATGACCGACCCCATCCTTGCACACAGAACATATATAGAACCGTTGACCTCTGATTTTATAGAAAAAATAATTATAAAAGAAAAACCAGATGTACTTTTGCCAACCCTCGGCGGACAGACAGCATTAAATCTTTCAGTAGAACTTGCTGAAGCCGGTGTGCTTGATAAATATGGGGTTGAACTTATAGGAGCACAACTTCCTGCGATTAAGAAAGCTGAAAACAGAGATCTATTTAAGGAAGCTATGATAAAAATTGGTTTAAAAGTCCCTGAGAGCGGTATTGCTCATAATATGGAAGAAGCCTGGGAAGTTGCTGACCAAATCGGTTTTCCAATAATTATCAGGCCTTCGTTTACCCTTGGGGGTACAGGGGGCAGTATAGCTTACAATAAGCAGGAGTTTGAAGAATTTGCAAAAACCGGACTCGACCTAAGCCCAACAACCGAGATTCTAGTTGAACAATCAGTAATCGGATGGAAAGAATACGAATATGAAGTTATGCGCGACAATATGGATAACGTTGTAATTATCTGTTCCATCGAAAATTTTGATCCAATGGGCGTACATACGGGTGATAGTATTACCGTAGCCCCTGCACAGACACTTACAGATAAGGAATACCAAAAATTACGTGATGCATCAGTAGCAATAATAAGGGAGATTGGCGTTGAGACAGGTGGCTCCAACATTCAGTTTGGAGTTAATCCTGAGAATGGGGACATTGTTATTATTGAGATGAACCCCAGGGTTTCAAGAAGTTCTGCACTTGCTTCCAAAGCTACAGGATTTCCTATTGCCAAAATTGCCGCAAAGCTGGCTGTTGGTTACACACTTGATGAAATATCTAATGATATTACGCGGTATACACCTGCTTCATTTGAACCCACAATTGATTACGTAGTAGTTAAAATTCCAAGATTCACATTTGAAAAGTTTCCACAGGCCGACCCAACATTAACAACAATGATGAAATCAGTCGGAGAGGTCATGTCGATTGGTAGAACATTTAAGGAATCTCTTCATAAAGCTATAAGATCATTGGAAATTGATTCCTACGGTTTTGAGCCGGCAACCACTGACTTAGAAGAAATAAGAGAAAAAATAAGAATTCCAAATGCTGCGAGGTTATGGTATTTAGCTGATGGGTTACGCCAGGGTATGGAAATTGAAGAAATTTTTGAGTTAAGCAAGATTGATCCCTGGTATTTAAATAATATCAAACAGCTAATAGACCTTGAGAGTCAAATAAAGGAATTTAATATAAATTCTATTCCAGAAAAATTACTAAAAACAGCAAAAGAGTACGGATTTTCGGATCACTTTCTTTCGGGCTTAATTAACTGTAGTGAAATTGAGTTAGCTGAAAAAAGGAAAAGTATAGGGTTAACTCCTGTATATAAAATGGTTGATACATGTGCTGCAGAATTTGAAGCATATACACCTTACCTTTATTCGACATATGAACATGATGACGAGTCAATACCAACTGATAAAAAGAAAGTAGTTATTCTGGGCGGAGGTCCCAATAGGATTGGGCAGGGGATAGAGTTTGATTACTGCTGCGTTCATGCGTCTTTTGCTCTGCAGGAAGAAGGTTATGAATCAATAATGATTAACTGCAACCCCGAAACGGTAAGTACAGATTACGATACATCTGACAGACTATATTTTGAACCATTGACACTTGAAGATACACTTGCTGTAATAAACAGAGAAAAACCTGACGGAGTAATAGTACAGCTTGGTGGCCAAACCCCTTTAAAACTAGCTATTCCACTTGAGGAACAGGGCGTAAATATTCTTGGTACATCACCGAAGAATATTGATCTTGCCGAAGACAGGGAAAGGTTCAGGGATCTCATACAGAAATTAAATTTAAAGCAGCCTCGTAACGGTATAGCCAGGAGTGAAGATGAAGCTCTCAGCATTGCAAAGGATATTGGTTATCCAGTTGTTGTAAGGCCTTCATATGTCCTTGGGGGCAGGGCAATGGAGATAGTTTATAGTAAAAAAGCTCTGGTAAAATATATGAATGAAGCTGTAAGCGTTTCACCAAATCACCCTGTACTGATTGATGAATTTTTAAAAGATGCAAAAGAGCTGGATGTTGATGCTATAAGTGATGGCGAGCTTGTTGTAGTTGCCGGAATATTAGAACATATCGAAGAAGCGGGTGTACATTCAGGTGATAGTGCTATGGTACTACCGCCATTTTCTATTGAACAGGATATAATTGACGAAATCAAAAGACAGACAAAAGACCTTGTACTTGCACTAAATGTTAAAGGCCTTTCAAATATCCAGTTCGCCATTAAAGACAAAGAAGTTTATTTAATAGAAGTAAATCCTCGGGCAAGCAGGACCATCCCTTTTATTAGCAAAGCAATAGGTGTTCCACTCGCAAAGCTGGGCACAAAAATTATGATTGGGAAAAAACTTGAAGAACTCGGATTTTCAGAAGAAATTAATCCTAAACATTTTTGTGTAAAGGAATCTGTTTTCCCGTTTATTAAGTTTACAGGGGTTGATACAATTCTTGGACCTGAAATGAAATCTACCGGTGAGGTTATGGGAATTGACTCCGAACTGGATAAAGCATTTGCCAAAGCACAGATAGCCTCAAGTAATATACTCCCACTTGAAGGTGTTGTATTTATTAGTGTTAAAGATGAAGATAAAAATGATATAATTTTAAATATTGCAATAAAATTATCTAAACTTGATTTTAAAATAATATGTACCAAAGGTACTTCAGAATTTTTATTAGAAAACGGTATAGAAAATGAAAAGGTAAACAAAGTCTCAGAGGGAAGGCCTGATATCACAGACTATCTTAAAAATAACGATGTACAGTTGTTAATTAATACTACGTTTGGTGAGAAAGAAGTTGTCCAGTCTTTTTCAATCAGAAGGAATACAATTCTTTATAATGTTCCATATTTTACTACGTTAGCCGGGGCAAAAGCTGCAACAGGAGCTATTGAAAGCATGAAAAAAACTGGACTTGAAGTAAAAGCAATCCAGGATTATTAATAATACCGGAGGAAAATGATGTCTGTAGAAAGATTCCCCATGACACCTGGGGGTTATAAAAAACTTAAGGAAGAACTTCACAAACTTAAAACTGTTGATAGGCAGGAAGTAATAAAAGCTATTGAGTTTGCTAGGTCCTTAGGTGATCTTTCTGAAAATGCCGAATATGAGACGGCAAAGAATAAGCAGTCTTTTATAGAAGGCAGGATCCAGGAAGTTGATGCAAAGATTGGAAGGGCTGAGGTAATAGACCCTTTAAAAATATCCAATAAAGATAGGGTTGTATTCGGTTTGACAGCTACGCTCGAAGATGTTGAAAACGGGGATGTATTAAAATATCAAATTGTGGGTGAAGATGAGTCTGATCCTGATAATGGTATAATCTCAATATCCTCTCCTATTGGCAGGGCCCTGATTGGTAAGGAAATTGATGACGATGTACAGGTAAGGACTCCAGGGGGAAAAAGGGAATTTATTGTTATAGATATTAATTAATTCTAACTTGTGAAAAAAGTAAAATAGAATGAAAAAATATTTATTTTATTCGGTTTTTATTCATGTGTTCCTAATTTTTGCACTGTTAATTTCATTGCTGGAGCTTGGTTATTTAAGTTTTCATGGAAATGGTGAAAGTGATTTTACACATGTCAGCATTTATAAGAATCCGGTAAATGGCGATAGTACGAATAACTCAAACACCAACTTAAGGATTTCTCCCCTTCAAACGACAAGCAGTCAACGTATAATAAAGAAAAAAGAGCCTGTTTTATCAGTTTCAGAGGAAAAAAAGTCCTTAATCTCTAAAAATAAGTATAAAATCACAAAAAACAGTAGTAAAATCTCTATAGAACATGATAATAAAGATAACAACTTATTGCGGAAGGAAGCTGGCGATAAAACAAATAAAAAAACTGTTAAAGGTGGAAATGAAAATAACGAAGCAGAAACTGTAAGATCCAGTGTAAAACCTGAATATGGTACTAACCAAAAACCCGAGTACCCTCTTGTAGCAAGACGCAGAGGTTATGAAGGCGAAGTAGTTTTTAATGTACAGGTTCTTGATAACGGCAATGTAGGTGAGATGCAGCTGTTAAAGACTTCGGGTTACACTGTACTTGATAATTCGGCTTATAATGCCCTAAAAAATTGGAAATTTGTTCCCGGAAAATTCAATGGGAAATATGAACCCAGCTGGGTTAAAGTTCCAATTTTATTTAGGTTAAACGATATCTGATTAACTACAATTTATACGAACTATCTATGCTTCTTTCATTTTTAAAATTCTCCATCCTGTGAATTATTTATGTTTCTTACAAAAAAATATTTAGTATGTGCAATATTAGTATTAATTTTCTCGATAATACTAAGCTTATTTCCCTTAATAGGTGTTCTTGGTTTTGAGTATTCGGTCATTTCTTCTGTCTTCCTTTCTTTTATAGCAGTATTTTTATCAGCAGAGGCAATTAATGAAAGTCTTGCCAGGTCTTATTCAAGCTTTGATACTACAGATTTTCTCTCAAGATTATTTTTAGCAATTCTTGTACTTGCTGCAATAAATTTTACAGTTGGACTAATAAGTTCTTTTATTAACAGTGACTGTAGTCTGGAATCTGGAATCTATTTTTATTTATTAATTCCTCTAATATCTGTTGTTTTTTCCATGGCTGTTGGATCAATCGCAGGTTTAATATTCAGGAAAAGAGGGTTTTTTGCCGGATCTTTAATACTTATTATAACAATTTTAATATCACTTTATGAACTCTATAATCAACCTCATATCTTCTTCTTTAATCCCATTATTGGTTATTTCCCTGGTTCTGTATATGACAAGTTTATTCCTATAACTTCACCCCTGGTTATTTATAGATTAATAATTCTTGTCTGGTCATTATTAATTTTTACAATATTTAGTATTTACCAGAATTATAAAAAAGGTTTGTTGGATATTTCTTCATTTATTTTACTAACCATTCTATTGATATTGCTGGGATTTTCCAATTTCAAAGAAGAAGAGATTGGCATTAGGTATTCGAGGGGTTATATTCAAAATAAAGTACTTACAGAAACGTATGAAACTGAAAATTTTCTGATTCATTTTGACCCTGAATCAGATGCTGCAAAAAACATAGAACTAATTGCAAATGACCATGAATGGAGATATCACGAGGTAAGTGAATATTTGGATGTTGTCATCAATGATAAAATTAATTCTTATATTTATCCTGATTCAAAAGTAAGGAAAAAGTATTTTGGCTCTCAGCATGCAACTGTTGCAAACCCTATACACGGCGAGATACATCAGGTTTATAAAACCTTTCCTATCGGTGAATTAAAACATGAACTCGTTCATATAATTTCAGCGGATTTTGGAACAAGAACATTAAGGATAAGCCCTAAAAAAGGGCTGATAGAGGGGATTGCAGTTGCTGTGGATTGGCCCGTGAATGTTATGGATAAACACCAGCTTTCAAAAACACTTTTAAACAAAGGAAGTGTAAATAAAAATCTCAGTGATTTTCTTGGTTACGGATTCTGGTATTATCCGCCATCAATTAGTTATACATTGATGGGTTCATATTCAAGATATTTGATGGATAATTTTGGTATTGAAAACTTTAAGGAATATTATAGGACGGGAAGTACCGATATTTATAACAAGTCTGAAGAAGAACTTCTGAATTCATGGGTCAGCTTTTTAAATGAGGAGATAGAACTTCCGGAAAATGCGGAAAATATTTCAGAATATATATTTTCAGAAAAAAGTATATTTGAAGACAGTTGCCCAAGAAAGACCGACTATTTTATTTCTGAAGGATTTGATGATTATAGATCTAATAATTTTTATGGTTCAACCATCGATTTTGAAAAAGCGAATGAATTGAATCCAGACAACCCAAATATCAAATCGTCACTTGCCTATTCATACTACTCTAACAAAGATTATGATAAGCTGTTGAATTTGAATACTGACGGACTTACAGAAATTGATATCAATATAATAAACAACTTAAAAGCAAATGTGCTTTGGGACAGAAAGGGTTACGAATATGCCTACCCTCATTTTGTTAAGCTAAGGAATCGTAGTCTGCCTAATGATATAAAAAGGTCAATTGACATAAAAATAGATCTAAAGCGGTTTAATCAATTTATAAAAAATTCCTATAATGATTATTTGCTTACTCATGATATTGTAGAAAAAATTGCTATACTTGAAGACCTAAAACAAAGATACCGCTCTTATGTACCTGCATACTACCTTCTTGGAAAAATATATTTAAGTCAGGGTGATTATAAAAGGGCCATAGAAAATTTGGAAATATCAGAGTTAAGAAGGCTTCCAGGGAACAATCTTCGTATGGAAAATTTAAGATTACTTGGAGTTGCACAGTATACTGCAGGTGATTATTATGGTGCAATCAGTACATTTAATAAACTAAAAAGGATGGACGAGGAAAGCGGTGAATTTAAATCATATGCACAAAACTTTATAAACAGGGCAAACTGGGAGCTGAATAATTAAACATTAACAAATGAATAAATACATAATTACCATTGTTATAGCGGTTACAGCAGTTGCACTTGATCAGATTACAAAATACCTTGTAAGGCTTGATATACCACTTTATTCATCCATAGATGTTTTGCCGTTTTTTAACCTTACTCACCTTAGAAACAGCGGCGTTGCATTTGGTATGCTGCAAAATTTACCTCAACAGTTCAAACTTCCATTTTACATAGCGGTATTTGCTATCGCACTTTCAGTATTAACAATAATCATCAAAAATACTGAAGAAAAAAACAGGTCGATGATTATAGGACTTTCACTTATTCTTTCAGGTGCTATTGGCAATTCAATTGATAGATTTAGGCTTGGGTATGTAACAGATTTTCTTAATTTTCACTGGTTTAATAATCCTGCATTAAACTGGCCTCCCTTTAATATTGCTGATAGTTGTATTACTGTTGGAGCTATACTTGTAATAGCAACAGGGCTATTCAAAAAAGGTTGAATATAATGTTTACCGGATTAGTAGAAGATATTGGAACAGTTGATAGTATAGAAGAAGGTAAGAAAGAGAACAGGTATGTAATAGAATTTTATAAAATTAAGTCTGAAGAACTCACCATTGGCGAAAGTATTTCCGTAAACGGAGTATGTCTTACTATTGTTAATTTATCAGGCAATCTATTTACCTTTGATGCTTCTCATGAAACACTTGCTAAAACAAACCTTTCAGGACTTTTGCCTGGAATTAGGGTAAACCTTGAAAGGGCTCTTAAGGCTGACGGAAGATTTGGCGGACATATTGTAACAGGCCATATTGACGGGGTAGGGGAAGTTACGGATATTGAGAATATTGGAAAATCCATTGAATATTCATTTTCAGTGAGTAATAATCTTGCAAAATATATAATTACCAAGGGGTCAATTGCAATTGATGGCATTAGCCTTACAGTAAATGAAGTCAATAAAAATATATTTTCTGTAAACATTATTCCACATACCCAAGTTGAAACTGTAATAGGTGATTTGAAAATTTCTTCTATAGTAAATATTGAATGTGATATAATCGGGAAGTATGTTGAGAAACTTACAAGACCTGAATATACACAGGAAAGTTAATATTTTTCTGATAAATCACTAAATTGAAAAAACTAAATAAATTGTATCTAATTGGCTTTATGGGTGCTGGGAAGTCAACGGTAGGTAAGATCCTATCAGCCTCAATTGGGTATAGCTTTATAGATCTTGATGATTTAATCGAAAAAAAATCTAATAAAAAAATAGCAGATATATTTACAAATCAGGGTGAAGAATATTTCAGGGACCTGGAAACAGATTGTTTAACAAGTGTGTCAATGGATAAATCAAATACAGTGATATCAACAGGGGGAGGTGTGGTTTTAAAACCACGCAACATAAACATAATAAAATCCTCAGGAACAAGTATTTATCTAAAAGCTGGCATTGATACTATTTGGGAACGAATTAAGAACGAAAAGGGCAGGCCACTTCTTGAGGTTGAAAACCCTTATAAAGCGGCAAGAAACTTACTTGAGAGCAGAAAGATGCTTTATGATAGTGCAGATATTATATTAGAGACCGATGGCATCACACCTCAAGGGATATCTGATAAATTAAGTGAGCTATTATTTACTTAACAGGGAACATATTGATTCATAACATTCAAATAAAATTTAGTAATTGCTACAGGTATGGATATTCTTGCCTATAGTATTTACATGACTATATTTATTTAAACTTTTAAGTCAGGAGGCTTATAAATGACCAAGTTGTCATCATTATTGTTAGTTACAGTTTTAATCATCTCTATTTCTACATCATGTAAACGTGCCGATGATTCCTCTACAGAAAAAAGACAGGAAAAAAGTACTGAATCCGTACAATCAGATGCAGGAAAGAAAAAAAATAAAAATAATTCAAGCATTATTTCAAAGAAAAAAAGTTCACTATCAAAATCACCTTTGATTCGAAACGGCAATCTGCCATCATTTGCTGACCTTGTTGAGGTTCTAAAACCATCGGTTGTAAATATAAGTACGACAAGTGTTGTAAAACAAAGAGGATTTTTTCAACAGTCTCCTAATTCGCCATATGGCGGGCAGAAAGACCCTTTTGAAGACTTTTTTAAAAAGTTTTTTGGCGGTAATAACCCCCAGCAAAAAGAGTTTAAAAGACAGGGACTTGGATCTGGTTTTATTATCAGCCAGGATGGATACGTAGTTACAAATAATCACGTTATTGAAAGGGCTCAAGATATTAAAGTTATACTTGAAGACGGTACAGAATTTAAAGCTGAGGTAATAGGTAAAGATACAAAGACAGATCTAGCAGTTCTCAAAATTGAGGCTGAATATGATTTTGTAGCAGTTGAGCTTGGAAATTCTGAACAGCTTAGAATAGGCGACTGGGTAATGGCTATTGGCAATCCCTTTGGTCTTGGATACACGGTAACTTCAGGAATAATCAGTGCCAAGGGAAGGTCTTTGGGACTGGGTGCTTATGATGATTTTATACAGACTGACGCACCCCTGAATCCAGGCAATAGCGGTGGACCTTTATTTAATCTGAATGGTGAAGTAATCGGTGTAAATACAGCGATTTCTGCCCGTGGACAGGGTATTGGTTTTGCAATTCCTATTAACTTAGCTTCTAATGTAATTAATCAGCTTAAGGACAGTGGTAAAGTGGTAAGAGGCTGGCTAGGTGTAATTATTCAGGAAATAACACCAGAGTTAGCTGAAGGTATTGGACTGGATAGTACAGAGGGTGCATTAATTGCAGATGTCAGTCCGGATAGTCCTGCGGACAAAGCAGGTCTTAAAAGTGGCGATGTTGTAATCAAATTCAACAATCAGCCTATTGAGGAGTTTGCTGACCTGACACGATTTGTTGGTGCTGCAAAACCAGAGAGCGATGTAAACTTAACAATAATTCGGAATGGTAAGGAGAAGGTTCTTAATGTACAACTTGGCGAATTAAAAGATGCAAAGAAAGCCGCAGTGGAACCGGAAGATAATACCGATAATAAAATTGGTCTGAATGTAAAGGAAATTACTCCCGAGATGGCAAAAAAATATAAATTAGACCGTGATAGCGGTATAATATTGTTTAATGTCGAAAGAGGTACCAAGGCATATGATGCTGGTTTTAGAACTGGCGATATTATTACCAATATCGATAAAAACGAAATAAACAGTATTGATGACTACAATAATGCTATTGTAAATGTGATTAAGGGAAATCTTGCTCTATTCCTTGTAAAGCGTGGCCAGAATTCTTTATATATTGGCTATAGATTCAATGAAGATGAAGATCAAAATGGTGATGCTGAGTAATTTATAGATTTGGGAGACTTTCTAGTTTTTTAATTACTTCTTCAGGGGTTCTGACAACTTTACGATTTTTATAATCAAAGAATATGATTGAGGTCAGAACTCTTGCAATTGGTACATTTTTTTTCTTGTTTTCAAGCTGATAAATAAAATCCAGCCCATTTTTATGGAAACTTGATAGAGCTATTTTAATTTTCACGGTATCTCCATAAAAGGTTTCATTTAAATATTCTATGATTACACCGGAAATAATAAGACCGGGCCCACCGAAGTTCATTTCTGTGTACTTTAGTTTTTTTAGGAACCGAACCCTTGCTTCATGTGTAATGGGTAGAATGGCGTCATGACCAAGGTGTCCTCCGTAATTAATCTCACTTATTCTTACTGATAATTCGGTTGAAAATATATAATTATCTGGTTCTTGTACCTTAATTCTTGCCATTGTAATAAAAAATATATAATAATTGATTTTATACAATTTTTTTAATAAATAAGCCCTTTTTTACTGCTTGATTTTTTGTTTTGAAAGGTTATTATTTCCAACCCTATAAAATTCAGAAACATTCTCAAGAGGAAGCGGAATAATGGATAAATCAGAAAAAGAACTTGCAAGCAAACATATAGATATAGAATCCAAAAGATTTTTTTTCGACATAAAAGAAAATCACAAGGGTAAATACTTAAGGATTACCGAACTAAGCGGGGGCCGTTCATGTATAGTAATTCCGCTTGATGGGATAAATCTGTTCAAAGACAGGCTTGTTGAGATTGTTGATGAAGCTTCTGCTTTTCTTACCGTAGAAGCTGAACTTTAATAAACTTGTTTTAACTAATCTAAACTGCTCTTAGCATCTTTTACGGTTATTATCATATCTTTTTCATTGGGCAGTACTACTATTATTCCAAGGTTTAGATTTTCAAATGTTTTACTCGAATTTGGAGGAAGTACATCTACTATTTTTACCTTGTTAGATGCTAACGGTACCCCTGTAGGAGATACAAATTCTACTAACAGTTCTATTTTTGAATAAGCGATACCACTTCGATTTTGTAGCCTAACTTCTTTAAGAATACCCTGTGAACCGGGAACACCACTTCCCCATTTAAAATCTTTTACAACAATATCCTGTTTTGGGAGTGCGATTTCATCATCTGAAATATATCCTATCTCTATCTCTTTAGGATTTATCTCATCGCTAAGTTTGTTTTTTAGCATATCTTCCTTGTCAAACTCCGCTTTTTCTGAATCAAACTCTGTTTGCTCTGATCTTGTAGCTACTTCCACTGATGATGATGAGTCATCCACAGGTGATAAAGTCTCAGCAGGAATTTCTTCTCCGGGAGGTTCATTAATTTCTGAGTCAGCAATTTCCTCATTAAATTCGACATCTGTTTCGTCAAGTTTTTGCCTGTAGCGTTCCGCAATAGAAAGTCTTTGTTCGGGTTCATCCTCAAGTGTTATTTCTACTTTTTTGGCAGTCTCGAAGTTTCCTTCATTTGTTTCTTTTTTGATTATATACCTTAGCTCTTTATTTGAGAGATGCTCTGCATCAAGGACGTAAATATGAGTTCCAGTAGCATCGGGATGCCTGAAACCTATATTTACATTATTATATGTAGAGCTTGATTTTGCGGGCAATATGTCATGAATAACTACATTACTTGTATATCCCTCAGTCCCCACTTTTAAAGAGCCCCTTACTCCTAAGTCATTAATCCTGATTTTAATATCTTTATAGTTTTGGTCGCTTCTGTTTTCAAGTGTGATTTCCTTTAATATTCCCTCTGTACCGTACTGGCCTCCCTGCCATTCCCAATTTGTTACCAAGATAAGATCAGATGGCTGGTCAGGAGTTCCCGTGTGAATATAGTCTGCCCTTACAACTCTAGCCAATGATTTTTGTAAATCGGAATGCATAAGCCCAAATTTTATATTTTCGAAGGTTTTAGTAGCACCTGCGGGCAGGATATCCTTAATAGTACCATTCAGTGAACCCTGAGGAATGCTGTTGTAAGTAAATAGTTCAATTTCTATATATATGTTCTCGAATTCCTTAAGGCTGGTATTTTTTAAAGTTATATTTCTTAGAATTGCCTGGCTGCCCATAGAGGAACCACCCCAAGTATAGTCTTCTATAACAATTGCTTTATCAGCTTTTACTTTTTCAGAATAACAAATGGTGGGAATAGATAAAAATGCGACCAGAATTAGTAGGGAAAAAATAAAATTATTTTTGTATTTGTTTGACATATGTGTCCCCGCATGGATTTTTTAAGGGTTAAATTATACATTATAAAAGTGGAAATAGAACAATTATGTTATTGAACTATCTTTACTGTTAAAATCTATAAATAAAAAATATATAATAACTATATTATGGGAATATACATACTCTTAAGCAAATTAACTCCAGATGGTCGTAAAACATTACGTGAACGACCTCACAGAATTAAAGAAGTAGACAATGAACTTGAAAAAAGAGGCGTTAAGGTAATAGACCAGTTTGCCACCCTTGGACAGTATGATTTTGTTAATATTGTCGATGCACCGGATAATGAGACAATAGGTGAAGTCTCAATTGATCTTTGTGCGAGGGGTACGGTAGATATTATAACGCTACCGGCAATACCTGTAGATTCTTTAATTGAGCTGTTTAAGAACAGTAAAATTGAAAAGAAAATTGTATAGTAAAATTAAATATATGAATATATGTTTTTTTCTTCAATCATTATTCATTCATTTCTAAAATGAGATAAAAATTTCATGTCTAAAATAAGAATTCTTCCAGATATACTCGTTTCAAAAATTTCTGCCGGAGAAGTTGTAGAAAGACCAGCTTCCGTTGTGAAAGAACTAATAGAGAACTCTTTGGATGCAGGGGCCAAATTCATTAAAATAGAGCTTAGAGCAGGCGGCAAGAGGTATATGTCAGTAACTGATGATGGGCATGGAATGTCCAGGGACGATTCACTTATGAGCCTTGAGAGACATGCTACCAGCAAGATTAAATCGATTGATGACCTTTTTTCCCTCGGCACACTTGGTTTTAGAGGTGAAGCCCTTCCAAGCATTGCAAGTGTATCAAGATTTAAACTTTTGAGCCGCCAAAAAGGTGAAAATTCGGGGACTTCAATAATAATCGACGGAGGAAAGATAAGGAGAGTTGATGATGCCGGATGCCCTTCTGGTACAGCAATAGAGGTCAAGAATCTTTTTTTTAATACTCCTCCGAGACTAAGATTTCTTAAAAAGAATGAGACAGAGCTGATAAGGACAATTGAAATTATTCAGAGGGAAGCAATTTCAAAACCCCACGTAGGTTTTGAAGTAATAAACGATGACAGGGTAACTCTAAAATTTGAACCTAAAGAGAAAATATATGAAAGGTTAAAAGATATAGTGAATTCAAAAGAAATATTTGATGTTAATTTTAAGTCTGATGGTGTTAAAGTACACGGATTTTTAAGCAGTCCGTTATCAAACAGGACTAATACACAAAAACTATACACATATGTAAATTCCAGGCCTGTAAAAGACCGTTTTGTTACTAGGCTTATTATGGACTCATACGGAAAAATGCTACCATCAGGGAAATTCCCCCAAGGTGCATTATTTATTGAAATAGATAGTGAAGATGTTGACGTAAATGTTCATCCTACAAAGCATGAGATAAGGTTTCGAAACCAGTCCCATGTTGGAAAAATCATAAAGCAGGCTATAGGCAATATGCTTTCTACAGCCCCCTGGCTGCTGGGATACGGAGATACTTTGCTAAGGAAAGACAGCTCATTTTATGAACAAAAACAGGAATATAATACTTATCGCGAATTTCCCGGTAACGATCCTTCAAAAACTTATATTAATAAAGAACCCTTTAATCCTGCAGTAAATTATGAGGAAAGTTTTGAGGAAACTCAAAATCGGTTTATTTCCGATACAACTTCCTTTTCCAATAAAGATTCTCAGCATCTTTTTAAAAATGAGGGTTATTTTTCAAGCATGAAAATACTTGGACAGGTAGGAGCCCTTTATCTGGTATGTGAAAATGAAAACGGATTAATATTGATAGACCAGCATGCTGCACACGAAAGGGTGAATTATGAAAAATTTAAAAAAGTATATCTTGAATCTGGTAAAGTTCAGAAACAGGACTTGTTAATACCCGAGATTGTAGAAGTTTCACCAAGAGAGATTAAACTGTTTGAAAAATTCAAGGCTGATCTTGATGAGCTTGGTTATAGATGTGAACTTTTTGGCGATTCAGCAATACGCATTATCTCAATACCGGCAATACTTGAGTCCCAGAAACCATCAGAGGTAATAGTTGATTTACTTGCCGAACTCGATGAGTTTAATGAAAGCAGATCCCTTGCAGACAAATTTGATTTGATAATTGCAACTATGGCATGCCATGGATCCATAAGGGCAAATCAAAACTTAAGTATTGAAATGATATCCGCCTTACTTAAAAGCCTGGATGAGGCAGACTTTCCTCATTCATGTCCGCATGGCAGGCCTGTAACGAGGGTAGTTACATTCCCTGAACTTGAAAAAATGTTTGGGAGGACTTAAGTGTGAAAGAAAAGATTATATCCATACTCCGGGAAAGCGCAGATTTAAAACTAAAATTTGCACAGGATTCACTAGATAGTGTGATTAATGCAACAAATCTTATAAATAAATGTTTCAAATCCGGGGGGAAACTTTTAATCTTTGGTAATGGTGGAAGCGCCTCGGATGCACAGCATATTGCCTCAGAGTTTGTAAACAGGTTTATGCTTGAAAGAAAAGCACTGCCTGCTATATCCCTGGCAACTGATTTGTCGGTTATTACATCAATTGCAAATGATTCTGATTTTGAGAACATATTCTCTAGGCAGATTGAAGCTCTTGGGAAAAAGAATGATGTTGCAATTGGCCTTACAACAAGCGGGAAATCTGAGAATGTTATAAATGGACTAAAAGCTGCAAAACGACTTGGTATGACAAATATAGTTTTTACAGGGAACAAGTTTAATAATTTAAAGAAACTGTCAAAATGTATAATTTCAGTCCCCTCAGATTCTACGGCCAGGGTACAGGAAGTACATATCACAGTAGCACATATTCTTTGCGAGCTAGCAGAGGAGCAAGTAGAAAAGAAATAGATATGAAAATCAAATGTCCGCACTGTGGTAAAATTACAAAGTGGGAAGATAATAAGAACAAACCCTTCTGCAGTGAACGGTGTAAACTTATCGACCTTGGCAGCTGGGCGGATGAAAATTTTAAGATTGAAGATATAATAAACAGTTCAAGTGTAAATATTGGACTGGTGGGTGAAGGCGATGAATAAATTGGAAGGAGAAGTTAAATGGGCGTAGATACTAGCAGATTCTATAAAGGTTTAAAAATTGAATATGAAGGAAACATTTGGGAAATAGTTGAATTTTCAAGTTCCAAGATGGGAAGGATGGGAGCTATTGTAACAACCAAATTAAAGAACATAATAAATGGTGCTGTCCAGGAAAAAAAATTCAGGTCGGGGGAATCATTTGATGTCCCGGATATTGAAAGAAAGAATATGCAGTTTCTTTATAAAGATGAGATTGGTTTTCATTTTATGGATACTAAAAATTATGAACAGATTAGTTTTAACGAAGAGCAAGTTGGTGACACTCAAAAGTTTATGAAGGAACAGCAGGAAGTCGAGGTGCAGATATACCAGGATAAACCAATAGGCATTGAACTTCCTACCAGCGTAGAATTTGAAATTACTTATACTGAACCTGGAGTGAAAGGTGATACTGTTTCAAGTACAACCAAGCCTGCTACAATTGAGACCGGAGCAACAATAAATGTCCCGCTTTTTGTAAACATGGGCGACAAGGTCAAGGTTGATACTAGGAACGGCAACTATATTGAAAGAGTTAAAAAATAGCTCTTATAATCATAACTATTTTTTATAAAACGGGTCTTTAATCTCTGGATGCCACAGCTTAAAATGTTCTTTGTGCATCTCGTGATATGAATCTTCCCGGAAATGTTTGTCATAATAATCCAAATCTAGATGATGGGCCTGGAATACAAGCCTTGTAAACATTGGATCAAGGAAAGCTGGGAACCTGCCATAGTTCTCAAATATATAGGTACAAAAGTCTTTAACAATCTGAATCCTGACTTCCGATGGATGGTATTCATCAGCAAGTACGTCTTTTGGTTCTTTATAAGGGTAAGGGTTTTCTTCTTTCCAAAACTCACCTCTCATCTGCAGAAATTTATCTACTGCTTCATCCATATTTTTCACATAAGGCGGGCATAAAGATTCAAATACCCCGTCTCTTCCTACGGGGTAAGGTGCTTTGGTTGATCTTACAGAATTTTCAGGCTGATTGAACCTGAATCCCAGGCCTTTGTATTTCGGATCCACACCAAGAGCATAATGAGGAAGGAGACCTGTAAACGTCCAGCCTCCAAGCCCAAGTGCCTGCAGTGCGAGGTTCATATTTTGGCTAATGAATGCTTGCTCAACATTCAGTGTGGTTAATACCCTTAGCTCGAGGTCAAAAAGAGAAAGCTCGACATCTTTTCTTATGTAACCCTTTTCAATCCATTTGTCGAGCCCACAGGATCTACCGCCATTTAGTTCATCTACAATATTAAAGCCGTATTTAGAACCAAAATAGATAAAAAGGAGCACCATGTATTCTACAGTTGTATTGGTAACAGGTATAAAAAATGTTGTACCTGGTTTATTGCAGTTCCAGGCATTGAAATCAAAAAGGCCAGGTTCTCCCTTGGGTAAATCTGCCCTGTTATTTTCAAGCGTAATTCTACTGGAATTAAATAGGGTGAGAATTTTTTCCATTTGCTGTTCACGGCTTAGATTTGTAAATATCGATGTGTCTTCCGGCATTAGATCAAATAGCTTTATCATATATAAGCCGTCATCGTTTGTATAAAAGAGTTCCGTAGAATGTGAATTACATGAGCACGGCCAGCTTCTTCCTGTCCATTGAAATAGCCAGGAAATACCTGTTCTTGGAAGATCGCCCAGAGAAAGTCCTGTGGTGCCTGTCCCTGCCCATATAAGGAAAGCTTCTTCTAATTCTGAAAGTGGGTGAGGGTAATGTCCGGACTTATATTTTAAAGTGCCTTCTGGTATTTCCATACCAAGCCCGAACCTTCTCGAACGTCTTGAAAAAATGGAGTCGAGCAGACCAAAGTTTATGGCTTTATCAAATCCTTCAGGAATTTTCATATATTTCTCCTATATTGTATTTAGAAGAGGGTTTTTAATTTTGTAAAATGTTTTTTCGGATAATATAAATAGTTCAGGAAATAATTTGATCAGGACTAATTTTTAGAACAATCCGAACAAATTCCTGTAAAAAGTACCGAGTAACCAACAACTTCATAATCCTGGATTTTACTATCTATTTTAGTTTGGTTAACGGAACTGTCATAGATATCTTCGATCTTCTTACATTCAATACATACGATATGATTATGAGGAGAAAGGTCGGCATCATACCTTGCGGCACTGTAAAGCTGGTTTACTACTGAAATCAGCCCATGTTTTTCAAATGTTTCAAGTGTTCTGTATACAGTGGTAAGAGATATGTTTGGAAAATAATCCTTAATGTTTTTGTATATCATCTCCGTACTTGGATGTTGGTCCGTTTTGGCAAGTTCTTTATATATAGCTGTCCTTTGCGGAGTAACTTTTAATCCAAGATCTTTACTCTTTAATACAAACTCTGAGACCATGTTTTCAATTTGCTGATTATCTATTTCCATAATATTCTTATTTTAATAGTTTTATCCATCAAAATTTACCTAAAAATTTTACATAATCAAAACATGAAAATTATAGATGTAAACAGTTATTATTAACATAATTGATATTATGAATGAAAGAAACATAATTGCTGTCGTAAGATTTGATGATAAACAGACTTCACTCGATTTTTCAAATGCCTGCATACAGGGTGGAATAAATTATCTTGAGGTAATTACAATAAGGAATAACTCATTTGAAATCATAAACGAACTTTCAAATATTGAAAAAGTAATTGTAGGGGCCGGAACCGTACTAAATCTTGAATCTGCTGAGCAAGCTTATAACGCCGGGGCAAAATTTATTGTTTCACCTCATACTGATAAAAAAATTATTGATTTTACTAAATCAAAAGGGCTAATCTCTGTAGCTGGAGCTTATACATCATCAGAAATTGTGAACGCATATAATCTAGGTGCGGATTACGTGAAAATATTTCCCGCTTCTACAGGCGGGCCTGAATATGTGAAAGCAATCAAAGAGGCACTTCCATTTGTGAAAGTACTTGTTACAGGGGGCATTAATTTTCAAAACTCCCTGGATTTTATCTCAGCAGGGGCTTCACTGCTTGGCGTTTCAACAGCTTTAACAGGAAAAGGAGTAACATTTGATAAGGATATTGTTATAAGAAATTCTAAAATCTTATTAAGCTCTATTAACTAAAGATAGCAGGCAAATGCCATTTACTAAATTACACCTAACCGATATTAATGAATTTTTTATTACAGAAATTCTAAAATTTAATTCTACTATTGAGGCAGATATCAAGGAATTTACTTCTGACGGATTTGTAAAAATAGAAGTAAATAAATCTGATAAACTTTTTGACAATGAGATTCTTGATTTTGATCTTCAGGCATGTGAATGTTCAGGGTTATATGAACAAGATGATATATCGAAATATGTTGGAAAATCGTTCAGTACAAGTTCAGCATTTGAATTTATAGAATTTCTTTCGGCTTGTACAAGCCGTTCAAAAATACTCGTAATTGTTGAGGATGATTCCTGGCTTATAAAGGTAATTAATTTTTTATAGGAGCATAGTTTTCTACAAGGTAGTCAACTATCTCATCAATTGCCCGGACATCGGCAAATACCATCCCGCCTCCGAGAAGGCCCCACTTTGCTTTTCCTTCAAAGGATGATTCTGCAATTACAAGGCTCTCAGCTTTGTCAATAAACCTCACAGTAATTATAACGGTCCCAGTTTTTATAACTTGTTTATACCATTCGGGAGGTTGAATTTCGGTAATTGTTGCGTCAACAATCAATACGCCGTTGGAAAAATCAAGCTGTGATCTGCTGACGCCGTCGTATATGTTTTTAGACTTAAGTTTTTTGGATAGTGAATTCGGCATTCTCCATAGTGTATCAGCAGGGGTATTTGGTACATCAGATTTGAAATCCGGCACTTCCACTAATACAAAAGATGAAAAACTTTGTGTTGGGGCTTGAGTCTGAAATGTTCTCCTTGAACCGCATGATACTACAATCAATGAAATTACTAGAAATAGGGCAATTTTTTTGCACACTTTAATATTCCCTCCTCCGGGATTTTTGTTTAAAAAGTATCTAATAAATTTAAGGAGTTGTAAAGAATCTAATAAATTGAAGAATTTTAAAAATATTCGATAACATCATAATAAGTGTTTCGTTGAGCAGGTTTGAATCCTGCGCTTTTTATCATATGTACTAGTTCATCAATTGTTGACCGTCTTTTATTTTCCGCACAGGCGAGCACGTTTTCATCAAACAGAGTTCCGCCTAAATCACTCGCACCATAATGCATTGTAATAGAACCCATTTTCTTGCCCTGGGTAAACCATGAGCCCTGAATGTGTTTGAAGTTGTCAAGGAATATCCGGCTTACAGACAACACTCTAAGGTATCTATCACCTCCAATCTCGTTAGGAAGTTTTCTTTCAAGAAAAGTGTTCTTAGGTTTAAAAATCCAAGGGATAAAAGCAAGAAAACCGCCTGTTTCATCCTGCAGCTCTCTTGTTCGTCTAAGATGCTCCATTATATCTTCATCTTCTTCAAAGTGGCCAAACATCATAGTTGCAGTAGTTTTAAAGCCTATTTCATGAGCTTCTTTTGTGACCTCAAGCCATTTGTCAGCATCTATTTTAAGTGGGCTGATTTTCTTTCTTATTTTATTTGTTAGAACTTCTGCTCCGCCACCTGGAATTGTACGAAGTCCGGCTTCCCAAAGGTTTTGTAGTACTTCCCTTGTAGGGATATCTTCATATGTTGAAATAGCTGCTATCTCTGGTGCAGAAAATGCATGGAGATGAAGTTTGGGTATTTCAGCCGTCACTCTTTTTACGATTTCAATATAATAATCAAGTTTTAGCTCAGGGTTATGGCCTCCCTGGAGTAACACTGTAGTTGCTCCATTATGAAAAGATGTTTTCATCATACTTATTAACTTGTCTACAGAAAGTGTATATGAATCGTTAGCACCTGGTGGTCTCCAGAATGCACAGAACAGACATTCGGTATCACAGACATTTGTATAATTGGGATTGGTATCGGCAACAAATGTAACAATATCCTCGGGGTTTAACCTTTTTCTTGCAATGTTTGCAAGTGCTCCAAGTTGGAGAATATCGCCTTCCTTTAAAAGGTAAAGTCCCTCTTCCTCGGTTATCCTTTCTTCTTCAATTACTTTTTTATAAATTTCCTGAAGTTTCATCAGCATAAATCAACCTAATTTATAATTCTGTGTCAATTGAGAAATTTAAACAAAATTATCTGTAAATGGTTTATTAATTATAAATGATTTTTTCAGCTATTATTTTATTTAATAATAATGGCGGGCCTATGACTAATATGTGGAAGAACTGTATTTTATTTATACCAGCTTTTTTATTAATTTCGGCAAATATTTCCTTTTCAAAACCCTTTAATGAAGTCTGGATGGAGATTTATTCCGACAATAATAAGGTGGGATATATTCAAAGAACAGTTTCAGGAGCTGAGAACAATAGGAAAATTAACGAAAAAACCTTGATTAACATTAATTTGCTAGGTGTAGAAACTGAAATGAGTATTATTTCCGAATACCACCTTAAGGACAATAAAATCAACTCATTTTCATATAATGTGGATTCATCTTCTGTCGAACTTAAACTCAAGGGGGAGATTCAGGACGAGAAGCTTACAATTGTTGATCTTGCAGATGAAAAAACCCAGGAATTTAAATTAAAACACAACTACATTGTATCATCATTACTTCCGGAATATATTATTGAAAATGGTTTAAAGGAAGGATCATCATTTGAAGTATATATATTTGATCCGGTAAATATATATACAGGTTATGATCCTGAATTATTGATAGCACGTGTCAAAGTGTTCGGAAAGGAAAAGTTGGATACAAAATCTGGAATACATTCAGCTTATAAAGTATCCGTGAATTTTCTAGGGGGTGAAAATACAGTTTGGATTACTGAAAATGGTAAACCTGTACTAGAAAAATTTGAACCATCCCTCACAGCGGTAATCAGCAGCAGAAGTGAAGCCCTAAAAAAAAGAAACAAAGCATTCGATATAGCAGAAAAAACTTCAATAGTTTCAAATAAATATATACATAATCCCCGTGAAGTTAAAAAGATGATTGTGAAGATACATGGACTGGAAAATATTGAGGGACTAAATGTTAATGATGGTAATTATCAGGTTTTATCGAATAAAAAACTCACCGTATCAAGCCCTGACCTAACAAGCCCAGATTTGTACAGCCTCCCTTATGAAGGAAGTGACTTCATGGAATATCTCGAGTCCTCTATATTAATTCAAAAAGACAATCAAGCTATAATACAGCAGGTAGAAAAGATTGTTAAAAGTGAGAAAAATCCCATTGTAGCAGTTAAATTAATCAATGACTGGACATACAGAAATATCAAAAAGATACCTACCGTGAGCATTCCGAGCGCTGTTGAAGTATTAAATACACTGGAGGGAGACTGTAATGAACATGCCGTTCTTTTCGCTGCACTGGCAAGGGCAGCCGGTATTCCTGTAAAAGTAATCCTGGGGGTAGTTTACCTCGATGGCAGATTTTACTATCATGCGTGGAATGAAGTATATATTGGCAAATGGGTACCTATTGATTCTACCTTTGGACAAATACCAGCTGATGCTACCCATCTGAAAATAATTGAAGGTGATATCTCGAGAAGTCCTGATATCCTTAAAGTTGTCGGTAAAATGAAACTTGAAGTAATTGAAACTAAATAAAAATGATTAATAGAGCCGAACTAATAAAATTAACTTTTATTTTATTGCTGATTGTATCATGTGCACAAAAATCGGTTAACAATAAAGCTGTTGTTAATGAGAATTTAGTATATGAGGAATCAGCCTCTTATGAATCCTATTATAATTTTACAGCTTCTAGGATGTATCTATTTGATAATGACCTTGCAAAATCTATCGAGCATATGGAACTTGCCGAAATTGCCGACCCCGAATCGGCATACCTTAAATATAATCTTGCGCAGCTTTATATCTCGGCCAATTTAAATGAAGATGCAAAGACCAAGTTGAAAGAAACAATAGAAATTGACGAAGATCACGTAGAAGCCTACAAACTTCTCGGCAGGTTAATGTCTACGTCCACAAGTGATAAAGATAAAAAGGAAGCAGGGAAGTATTTGAAAAAAGCTGTAAAAATTGATCCTGATAATTCAGACTCCTATTTTCTTCTGGCTCTTCATTATCTTCAGATAGGTGACAAGGAAAAAGCAAAAGAACTTTTACAAAAATCAATTAAACTCCAGCCGAATGATGAAGATGCTTATTTCTTTTTGGGTGAACTACTTAAGGAAGATGAGAATCTTGAAAGTGCACTTGAGCTGTATTCAGAATTGCTTACACTTGACCCAAAAAACTTTGTTACACTGCTGACGTTGGCGTCTATTGAGGAAAAGATGCTTAATTATGAAAAAGCAGAAAATTATTTTAATCAACTACTCAAATATCACCCAAATAATTCTAAAGCTTATGAACAGTATGGGAATTATCTTTACAGGACGAAAAGAGCCGAAGAAGCTACTAAGCAGTATCTGAATGCCGAAATACTTGATTTAAATAATCTGGATATAAAATTTAAGCTTGGAATTATATATCTGGAAAATAAGCAGCCCGAAAAGGCAATTAAAAAATTTGATTATATATTGTCAACAAAGAGCTCAAATGAAGCGGCTCTTTACTATAAGGCTCTGGCCAATATTGAATTAGAGAATTATTCAGAAGCCAGCAACATTCTAAACAGTTTGTCAAGTTCTACCGAGTATTTTGATAAGGCAATATTGCAGTCGGCTTTTATACTTGAAAAACAGGATAGGTATCCGGAAGCAAAGACATATATGAAAAAAGCTTATGCTGACTACCCAAATAATGCATACATCACTAATTATCTTGGTTCGATCTACAGGAAAAAGGAAAATTATAATGATGCAATCGATCTATATAATGATTATTTGTCTAGAAACCCGGGTAACGAAGCTATTATGTACTCACTTGCAGCAACATATTTTTCGGAAGGAAATGATACTGAATCAGTAAAAATTATGAAGGATATACTTAAGATAAACCCGGACAATGCTGATGCCCTAAATTTTATAGGATACACATATGCGGATAACGGTGTTAATCTTGATGAGGCTGAGACATATATTAAAAAAGCAATGAAACTTGCACCAAATACAAGTTACATTATTGACAGCCTTGGATGGGTTTATTACAGGAAAGGCATGATAAATGAGGCTATTATAAATCTTGAACTTGCGGCCAAACTTTCACCTGAAGATGCCGCTGTTTGGGATCACTTGGGAGATGCCTATATGGAAAGCGGAGATGTTTCTAAGGCACTTAAGTCATACGAATATGCACTAAAGCTTTTAAATGACAATGAAGATAAAACCAAAGAAGATAAAAAACTCGAAGCAAAAGTCAGAGATAAAATAAATGGTATCAATGTTAAAGTTAGCTCGTAATTATAATTTTACTATGCGTTTACACATCTTAATCCTAATATTATTTTTCTTTGCAGGTTGTGCTCCGAAGCATGTCCCTGTTAATTTTGACGAGATTAATGTGGATGAAGTTTTAAAGAAGGTAAAAACCAACCAGGAGAGTCTGCGCTCTTTGCGTGGAGTAGCAAGAGTAAAGGCAAAGAGCAAGTATGACGATATTGTTATAAGTCAGGTTACTTTGCTCCAATTGCCGCTAAAATTCAGGCTTGAAGCACTCGCAGCATTTGGGCAGAGCATAGCTGTATTAACCTCCGATGGTGAGAAAGTAATATTTAGGACCTCAAATGATCAGGTTGTTTTTCCTGATGTCAGGAACTTCAATCTTTCGAATTTCTATCCGGGTATTCCCACGGAGCTAAGAACCGAACAGTTAATGGACCTTTTATTGGGGAAAATACCTTTTGGTCTTTGGACGGCAATGTATGATATTGGTTTTGATGATCTAGCTCAGAAAATACTCGTAAAATATGAAAATTCAAACAGCCTTAATACAATGTTGATTATAGATCCTGTGTCTGGTTATATAGAACATGCTGAGATAAATTTGGATGAATCTAAAATTTTAAAAATAGACTATACAAATTTTACAAAATTAGATAATTTAGTATTCCCAAAGGGTATTGATCTTAAATATCTTACTTATGAACTATCAATTAAATACAATGAATTAAAACTGAATGACAATATTGATAACAGTTTATTTTTTCAATAAATGATTTAATATTTTGTTTAGGAGTGATGATTTAAATTGGAAGGTGCATATTCTAAAAGTTTTGAAGTAAAGAATAAACTGGGGCTGCATGCCCGAGCTGCTGCTCAGTTTGTGCGGGTTTCGAGCAAGTATGATTCTGATATCAGAATCAAAAAAGATGGTTATGAAGTAGATGGAAAAAGTATTCTCGGGGTTTTATCACTTGCAGCAATAAAGGGTACAACGATCGAGATATTAACAGAAGGTTATGACTCTCAGCAAGCTTTCGAAGAAATCAGCGCCTTGGTTGAGTGTGGTTTTGGTGAAGGTATTGAATAAAAGCTAATAGATTTTAACCTTTTTATACTGTAAAATTCCCTTATGAAAAAGTCCCTTATAATTATTATTTCATTGGTAGTAATTGTTGCGGTTGGTGTGTTTGCCTTCTTTTTAAGCCCCAAACTTTCCGAAGGTATAGAGAAGGAATATACTATAGTATCACCCGTTTATCATGTTGATAAAATATATAAGTCCATGATGGGCCCTTCCAGCGTCAATAATTTTACATTCCCAGGCGTTGAAGATAATGAAATAGTTTGGATTACCGGATTTAAGGCAGTAATGGTTGGCGAGGATGGTGAAACCCCGGTCTCACAGGAATTTATGTGTCATAGTAATCTTGATATAGATATAAAAAGACATAGAAAACTTGTAAAGTGGGATAAAACCAGGACTTCATCGCGCCTGTTTACACTTTCCCAGGGACAATACGAGATTGAATTTCCTGAGGGTTACGGTATCCCGCTTTTTGGTAAAGAAAAACTTAAACTTGCTACACAGGTCCTAAATCTAAATGATGAAGATAATAAACACGATGTAAGGCACCAGATAACTGTAAAGTATATACGTGATAAAGATGCTAAAGAACCATTAAAACCTTTATTACAAACTGGAGCCGTTGGGGTAAAGCTAATTGAAGGCGAAGATGGGTATTTTGGCCATAAAAATCCCAATGAAGATATTCATGGTTCGAGCTGCCTTGCCGGTGAATCTGCCAGCGGACATGAGTATAAGGACAAATTTGGCAGGACCTTTACCGGACATTGGGTAGTAGAACCGGGGATTGAAAAAAATAAAACAAATGTTACAAAGTTTATTAGAATCCCCTATGACACTTCAATTCATTATATAGCAGTCCACCTTCATCCTTTTGCCGAATCTCTCAAGCTTGTGGATATTACAACAGGTGAAACACTTTTTAGTAGTAAAGTCAGGGCTCCTGAAAATGGGATTGGTATAGATTTTGTCGATTATTTTGAAAGTAAGGAAGGGATACCGGTATATAAGGACCACCAGTACCAGTTGGTAAGTGTTTATAACAATACAACTGACGAACCCCAGGATTCAATGGCAGTTATGTATCTTTATATTCTTGATAAAGAGTTTAACAGGGACCTTCTGGTTTCTAAAAATACTGATAACCAATAATTAATATTGGTTATAAAACAGCCTGAATATTATAATTAATTTCAACTACAAAATACCTGTTTTACGGTAAAGATCTGTATTATTAACAAATTTTTTTTTACTATTGAAAAATATTGCAAAGTTTGTTAGAATTTTGCAAAAGAATTACAGTTTTCTTAAAGGAGGAAAATTGATGAATAAGAAGGTTCTAACACTATTAGTTTTACCTATACTGGCTTTAGTTATAGCATCTTGTGGTACTGCACCACTACCGACATCTGATAATCCAAGTATTCAATTAACTTCATACTTTGATCTTAGAGAAAGAGAGTCATTCTTACAGGTTACAAATGTTGTAGATGAATCTATAACAGTTCATGTACAAGTCTTTAATGTTAATTTAGATTGCACAGAAAATAACTTTTATGACACGTATACAGGTAATGATACCCATGTATACAATATGAATGATATACAGACCAATGACGGCACTCCATCAGGTATAAATCTTGCGGATAATGCCTACGGCTTTGTTGTTGTTTCAATTGTAGCAGGACCTGACCTTCGAATAGTTACATTAGAAGATCAGCAATTTGCAATTGGTAATTTCAGGATTGTTGACAACTCAGGATACGAATACAGGACAAATATGTCTGGATACAATACTGCAGAACCTTGGTGTTTTGGACTTGGGAGTACATTAGATTTTAATTTTAGTCAAACAGGCGGAGCAACATTATCCGATGTAGTTGGTATTGCCTTTGAAAATGCAGGCCCTGGTTGTAATGCTGATGAGGAGGGAGAACTTATTCCTTGTGATCCATCAGAAGGGCTATTTACAGAAGTTGCTGCTACAAATTTTGAAGCTGTAAATGTAATTTTTGATGTGGATATTACTGACAACGCTGAAAGCGTGTTTTCATGCAGAGACGTAATGTTTGCTTGTATTAACGAAGATAATCCTAAATATGCAGATTTGCTAAGTGCTGTAAGTGACAACGTTATATCAAATGACATCTCAGTAAATGTTGCAGGACTTGAATATGGAATTAACGATGCATTTCCACATAGTAAAGGAGGGCCTGTATTATGTCCTCAAAATAATATTACAGAAGGTACAGTAAGACTAAGGGTAGAGGATTTCTTTGGCGAACAGCCTGGTAATCTTGATGGTGACGGCGCATTAGGAATTCTTGACGGAGACGAGTTCTTTACTGGTTTTGTAGGCTTAAATAATGGAAACGGCCGAGGCAGCATGGATTCTATATGGTTTCCTGGTCTTGGAGCAATTTTTGAATTAGGTCAAAATGGTCAATTATTCCCTGATGCATGTGATTTCCAGGTACCACCAGGTTTAATACCAGAACCACCAGTATAATGTTAAATTTAATTTAAAAAATATAAGCCGGTAAGAAAAGTTCTTACCGGCTTTTTTATTTCTAATTTAAAAATATTATTGTATAGTTATCAAATAATTATTAATTTATTCAGATATCTTTTAGGAGGATATTAAAAGTGAAAAAACAATTCAAGCTATTAATTGTATTACTTTTTGTACCAACATTACTATTTTTAACGATATCCTGTTCAAGGTTGATGATTGAATCGGATACATCATCTTTTCAGCTTGTATCATTTTATGACCTGAGGGACAGAGATTCTTTTGTACAGATTACTAATACTAGTAGCACAGGATCTGGTAGGATACATGTACAAATTTTTGATGTAGGAAATAACTGCAACGAGAACAACTTTTATGATTCACTTACCATTAATGATACACATGTTTATAATATGAGAGATATAACAACCAATGATGGTAGTCCTGCGGGAGTTGTGCTGCCTGATAGTGCTTATGGGATAGTTGTTATTACAGCTGTTGATTCTAATAATTTTGCAGTTCCTGATTTTGACCTAATAGGAAATTTTAGAGTATTTGAAAATACAGGTTATGAATACAGGACTAATTCACTCTCAGTATTAAACAGAGTATTTTTAAGTGTTGACCCATCGGAACAATTTGCTGAACTTTATCTAAACTTTAATCAGGAAAGAGGGGTAATACTTTCTGATGTGATTGGGTTTACACTTGATGATGCTGGAGTAGGTCAAATAGGAATGGGTTCTGATTTTGAACAAGTTACAGAAGTATTGTCTGCAGATATTGTTAATATAAATATATTAGTTGATGTAGACATTCTTGACCTTAATGAAAACATCTTTTCATGCAGAAACGTAATCTTTGCATGTACTGACCAGAATAATCCATTACTCGAAGAACTCCTTCAAACAGTAGGCGGTGCAAATGTTGCAAGTTTTGAATATGGAATTAATAATGCCATCCCACATTCAAAGGGAGGAGAACTTCTTTGCCCTGGAAACAATATAAGTGATGGATTTGTAAGATTGAGGATTCTTGAAGATTCCGCTGAATCCTTTGGTTTTTATATAGGGTTAAACAATGGAAACGGCAGAGGCAGTATGGATTCTTTCTGGGCTCCAAATTTCCCACTAAATATACCACCTTTTAATGATGGTGAAGGCGAAGATGTTATGCCTTCAGGTACCGGTGATACAATATAAATTAAAATTTTATTATAAACTCTAAGCCGGACTGAATTTCAGCCCGGCTTTTTTTTTATTCGCGCTGTTGTGTATAATCCTTTCCTGAAATGAAAATAATTAATATTGATAATAAAATGCTTAATAGAGTTAAAAACTCTATCAAAAAGGGATATTCCGATTTTGATCCTGTGTTAGTAAGAACAACAGAAAAGATAGTTGAGAATGTAAAAAGAAACGGGAATAAGGCGCTTTTTTCCTATACAAAGAAATTCGACCATTTTGATATAAATATCAGAAATTTAACCGTTAAAAAAAGAGAAATTGATGATGCAGTTAGATCGGTTTCTAAGCAGCTTTTAAAAGACCTTAAAACTGCTGCAAAAAGGGTGGAAGCTTACCAGAAGAAAAAACTTCCAGGATCGTATTCTTTTAAGGATTCTCTTGGTAATGAACTAGGATGGGAAGTGCGGGCAGTGGATAAAGCCGGACTTTATGTGCCAGGAGGTAAGGCAGCTTACCCTTCGACAGTGCTAATGACTGCAATCCCTGCAAAAGTAGCCGGAGTTAAGGAAATATCAATTGTTACGCCTTGCCCTGGTGGAGAGATAAACCCCGCGGTACTGGCTGCAGCCTCTATATGCGGAGTTGATAAGATATACAAGGTTGGTGGGGCTCAGGCAATTGCCGCGCTTGCCTACGGTACGAAATCTGTTGATAAGGTGGATATAATTGCCGGCCCTGGGAATATTTATGTAACTATTGCTAAGAAATTAGTATTCGGTGCAATAGATATTGATACACTTGCCGGCCCTAGCGAGGTCCTGATTATTGCAGACGGCTTCTGCCCTGCAAAATGGGTGGCTGCTGATCTTTTGGCACAGGCAGAACATGATGAAATGGCTATTCCCACTTTAATAACAACTTCAAAGGCATTTGCCGGAAAAGTAAAAAAAGAAACTGCAAAATTGTTGGTAACACTACCTAGAAAAAAAATAGCCGGGGAATCTATAAAAAGAATGGGAAAGATCTACACAGTAAAAAACCTGGGCATAGCGGCTGAGCTTTCAAACACAATTGCCCCTGAACATCTTGAACTGTTTGTTAAGAGCCCGAAAACCCTGTTAAAGAAAATAACACATGCCGGGGCTGTATTTCTGGGTTCTATGTCTACTGAGTCATACGGGGACTATATTGCAGGCCCAAGCCATGTACTGCCTACTGGCGGAGCTGCGAGGTTTGCTTCCCCGCTTAGTGTTTATGATTTTATCAAGATGCCAAGTACCATCCAGATTTCACAAAAAGGGTTCAGAGCACTTGCCGACCCGGTAATAAATTTGGCAGAATCAGAGGGCTTAGGAGCGCATGCTTTGTCCGTTAAGGTAAGGCTTGATAAATGAGTAAGACTAAAAACAGCCCACTTGAAAGGGTAAATTCAGAGGTCAAGGAGATTAATTCCTATTCTGTACCCAAAATAAATTGTTCGATCAGGCTGGATGGCAATGAAAGTCCATTTGAAACAAACACGGAATTATTAAGCCTTTTTTCCAAAGAGATTTCTGAGGTAGATTTAAACAGGTATCCAGATCCTGAAAGTGCGGATTTAAGAAAAATTATCTCTGATAATTTCAATTTTCCTGTGGAAGGATTATTAATTGGTAACGGCTCTGATGAGTTAATACAGATGCTGATAGAAACTGTAACGGGTAAAAGCGGTGTTGTACTAGTACCCAGCCCCACATTTTCAATGTACAGGCTTACAAGCCTTATTCTAAAAAATAATATTGTAGAAACCGATCTTGATGAAAATTTTGACCTGAATACTGAAGATATTCTTAACAAGATTGAAGTGCATAATCCTGACCTGTTATTTTTTGCCTCACCAAATAATCCGACAGGAAATGCTTTTTCACAAGATAAAATTATTAAGGTAATTGAAGCAACCTCAGGAATTGTAGTTGTCGACGAGGCTTATTTTGATTATTACGGCAATACCTTTATACCGCTTATTAAAAAATATAATAATCTTATAGTCCTTCGTACATTATCAAAGATTGGGTTTGCTGCTATAAGGCTTGGAATCTTATTCGGGAATGAGGAAATTGTAAGGCAGATAAATAAAACAAGGCTGCCATATAATATTAATACTCTTTCACAAAAAATTGCAGAAATAGTTCTTAGTAATGACGAGCTTTTAAAAGAAAACTACAACAAAATTACCGGAGAAAGAGAGAGAATATTTAAAGAACTTAATAAAATTAAAAGTATTAAAGTTTATCAAAGTGATGCTAATTTTTTCCTGATAAAAGTCCCTGATGCTGAGTACTGTTTTAAAGAAATGACCAAAAAAGACATACTTATAAGAAACCTAAGCAGTTCTTCAAAGCTTGATGGTTGCATACGGGTAACAATAGGGACTAATGAAGAGAATAATGCTTTTCTTGATGCCTTTTCAGCTATATCTTTTTCTTAAATACTTATTGAATACAAAAAGTAATAATGATGCAAAGCATATCCATGGGAAAATATCTCCAACCCTCATATAAAGAGTGTTTCCATAAAGAAGTGCTACCTCCTCAGTCATAATTTCCTCTGTGAAAATGCCGGTTTGTGATTTTATCTGTCCTATTGAATCTACAACCACGCTTACACCTGTATTTGTTGACCTGATGAGATATCTTCTCGTTTCAACAGCCCTTGGTATTGCTACCAACAGGTGTTGATAGGGCGCAAATGATTCTCCAAACCACGCATCGTTGGTTAGGTTTATTAATATGTTTGCACCTTTTTTGGCAAATTCCCTGCTAAATTCAGGGAGTATATCTTCGTAACAGATAAGAGGTCCTATCTTGATTCCTTTATCATAAATATTCAAAATATTAAGTTCAGAGCCTGGAGTAAAGTCACCTGAAGCGGGACTAAGCGTTTTTATTGCCGGGAATATATCGGAAAAAGGTAAGTATTCTCCAAAAAGCAGGAGCTTTATTTTATTGTATTTGCCTAGTATTTTTCCTTTGTCGTCGGTCAGGAAGGCGCTATTGTACTGGATAAATTCAAAATCTCTTGCACCCTCACCCGTATCATCCAATTCAAATGACAAACCGCCAGTAAGAAAGAAAGTATCTTTTATATCTGGTACAGCAATAACACCTTCTATTTCAAGGTATTCGGAGTCTGGTGGCAAAAATTCAAGTACTGCCGATTCGGGCCAGATAATAAGATCCACTTTCTCAAGTTCAAAAGACATTTCTTTATGAGCCTGAATAATAAGAAAAGAGTTGTTTTCAATTTTTTCGAGAAAATCAAAATTTGCCTGGACAAGTCCGACATCAATTTTTTCTGCTTTTAATATATTTTTTTCTTCTTCCTGAATTCTGTAATTGCCGTAAATAAGAATAAATGCCATTATAAATACTGCAGTACCGGCTATAAGAACAGGTTTTTTGCTGCCCGATGCGATTGATTTTATTATTGAATAAACAGAAAGGTTAATAAATATGATACAGAAACTAAGGAAACTTACGCCGAAAAGGTCAACTATCTGAATTATATTACTACTTAATCCCTGGGAGTTACCAATACTGTAAGGGAAAAGATGTGGATAGAAGTAATCAAGTGCAACCCAGATAGCGGCCATGAAAAGTAAATTCTGTAAGTTTAACTTCTTTAAAAGATTAAATTTTGCTACAAGGTAAGTAAAAATTCCATACTGAATTCCAAGAAATAAGCAGTAGACAAGAATAAAAAGTATCCCTACAGGAAGTGGAAAGCCTCCAAATCTTGATAAAGTGCCTACAAGCCAGTACTGGCCGAGGTAATTTACAGCAGTACCAAAAATAAGGCCAATCATAAAAGAGCTGCATGATTTTCTATTTTCTAAAACATAAAAAAGAGGGACAAGGCAGATCCATGCAAGAAATGAAACGCTGCTGAATAGAAAAGGTACTGTAAATAATACAGCGGATAAGATTACAAGTAAAAAATCAGTACTTAGATATCTTTTCATGAAAGTTCGCAGTAGTAATATCTTTATCAGATAAAAGGGTCATGTGGACCTTAGACTGAAAATTTTATATAATCCAAAAAGTATTATTATGACTGCCATAACCTGTGCTATAGATAAAACTTCGATAGGACTAGGGGTCGTATTTCTTAGAAACTCTATACCAAACCTCTCACTACCGGCAAGGATTAAATAAAGTGAAAAAATATAGCCTGTCTTATAATTATGTTTCCTTATTTTCCAAAGGTAAATAAATACAACCAGCATTATTAATGCTTCATAAATCTGTGTTGGATGAACAGGGTCAACTGTGGGAGGAAGTCCGTTGGGAAATGCCATTGCCCATGGAAGGTCTGATTTAGTACCGTAATCATCTCCAACTAAAAAACAGCCTAATCTTCCTATTGAATAACCAATTGCCATCGCTGGTGCCACGGAATCTCCAAGTAACCAAAAACCAAGTTTGTTTCTCTTAGCAACGATCCAAGTTAATAACACGGCTCCAAACAAGCCTCCGTAAAATGTAAGGCCGCCTCTAGCTAGTATATGCTGAACTGGATTTTGAATGATCTCTTTTATGGGTACATTCTCAAACAGGTAGAGAAGCTTAGCACCTGCTATTCCTCCTATCATTGCTGCAAGAAAAAGGTTTCCAAGGAGGTCTTCTGAAAGATTCTTTCTTCTGAATTCCTTGAGACAAAGCCAGTATGCTACAAGGAAAGATAGTGCAACCATTACGCCAAATGATGATATGGAAAAATCGCCAATTTTTAATAGTTCCGGGTACATATTATTCTATTTCTCCACCTTAACTTTTTTTTCAAGTTCATTTTTCAATCTATCTGTGGATCTCATAAGAAAGAAAATAGGGATAAAAGTTACAATACAAAGAACTACCTGTATATAAAAATTAGTATAAATATCCATCAATTAACTCCTAACACTTGAATAATAAGAATAAAAGTTAAACCATAAAACTATTATAAGTAAAGATTATTTCTTGAACCACAAATTTTAAAAAGGTAAATTGATACTCTGAAGATGCTGACATCACAGGTTTTAGTCCTAAACAGGTTTTTTATCCCGGTTTCAGTTACTAGCCTTAAGAGGGCATTTATACTCTTGTATGGCGGCGCAGCTAAAGCTGTAAGTGAAGATTATGAAACATATGATTTTAATTCATGGGCTGATGTTTCTGTAGCACGCGAAGAAGACTGCGTTAAGACCGTTTCTAGAATTATAAAAGCCCCAAGGGTTATCTTACTATTACGTTATGAAGGGTACTTTAAAAAACAGCCACGATTTAACCGAATTAATATATTCAGACGTGACAACTCAGTTTGCCAGTATTGTGGTAAAACTTTTATGAAACAAGAACTTACACTTGATCATGTAATACCCAAATCGCAGGGAGGAAAAAGCAACTGGGAAAATGTAGTCTGTTCATGTGGTAAGTGCAATAGAAAAAAAGGAGGTAAGACTCCTGAACAGGCCAACATGAAGATTCTTAATAAACCCGTAAAACCAAAATGGGGGCCATTTTCCAATGTGTTCATCAAAGCGGTAAGGTACAAAGAATGGGAACCATTTCTGAATTTTATCGATGTATCATATTGGAATGTAGAGCTAGTAGACTAAAAGTAATATTCTAAATAATTTTTGTATATTCTTTCATTTATTTTATTTATATTATTCTAAATTAACTTGCACCGGAGGAAATAGTGAAAAGATTTATTATTGTTCCCATATTATTTATTTCTATTCTTTTTTCAGAAATTACTTACTCTCAGATTGTTTTACCTGATGTTACTTCCCCAACAGTAGAAAAGATTAATATCCTTATACCACCGCTTCAAAGTGTGGGTTCAAAAAACAAAAATGCTACCAAGTTTGTTGAAGTACTAAGAAAAGACCTCAAGAATGCGGCCTTATTTAACCTAGTTCCCGGAACTTCTACTGCAATTAAGGGAGAAAATGTCAATTACCAGCAGCTTTTCGAAGAAGGCATAGATTATGTAGTTGCCGGCCAGTATCAGGTAGAAGGCCAGAATCTTAAAATAGCTCTAAGGGTTTTTGATGTCAGGCAGGAACGACCTCTTGGGGGAAGGACATATGACGCAAGTCCCGGGAAAATCAGGGAAGCAGCTCATAGATTTTCTAATATTATTATGAAACAGCTTACCGGAATCGACGGGTTTTTTACATCAAGGGTTGTAGTTGTTGTCGGGGGAAGAAAAAGGGACTTGTTTATAATGGACTACGATGGTTTTAACAGTGGACAGTTGACAGCACATGATGCACTTGTAATGTCGCCTAACTGTTCAAGAGACGGGAGAAGATTGGTCTTTAATTCTGATAAGGTTTGGGACCAGGACCTATACGTGATGGATTTGATACCAAGAGTTAGAGAATCAAAAATATCTCAAACTTTTTCCCTGGAGCAAAGTGCCGAGTGGTCTCCGGACGGGTCAAAACTTGTATTCAGTACTAATGGGGATATTTACACATCTAATCCAAATGGCAAGAATTTAAGAAGATTGACAAAAGGTTATTCAATTGATGTTTCACCTACATGGTCACCTGACGGCAGGCGTATTGCGTTTACTTCCGACAGGTCAGGTACTCCCCAGATTTATGTTATGAGTGCCGGAGGAGGTAATATCAGGAAGCTTACCTCAGGGGGTTATAACTCAGATCCATCGTGGTCGCCTAACTCAAAAGTAAATAAAATTGCATACGTGAATGTTTCTGGTTCATCAGCAAATATTTTTACAGTTAATCCTGATGGAGGCGGTATAAAACAGCTTACTTCCGGTACAAGGAGAAATGAAACCCCATCATGGACTCCTGACGGGCATTTTATTTCATATAGTTCAAATAGGGATGTAAACAGTGATATATTCTTGATGTACTTTAATGGTCAAAACCAGGTAAGACTTACTAAAGGTGGAGCAAAACGTTTTCCGACCTGGTGCAAAAGATAATATTATTTAGGGAAAATTTTGCCTAGAATATTTCTAGCTGCTCTACTACCTGATCATATAAAGAAGTATATTAACCGTGTTTTACTAAATGCAGACGAATCATTTTCGGGTGTTAGATGGGAAAAATCCAAAAAAATTCATTTAACCCTAAAATTCGTTGGTAGTGTTAATGATAAAACCAAAGATGACATTCTTAGTAAAGTAAATAATATTGCTAAAAATACCCAGTCCATGTCACTTAGATTTTCACATATTGATGCATTTCCTGATTTAATAAGACCAAGGGTAATTGTTCTTAGAATGGGAAATAGTAATGAATTAGATGATTTTGTTACATCGATTGAACATGAACTTTTTGAAATTGGGATAGAAAAAGAGAAAAGAAAATTTACACCTCATATTACAATTGGCAGAATTAAAAAGAGATTCAGGATTAAAGAAAAAGCTCTTAAAATAGACAAAAAAGAATTTGTTATCGATCAAATTACTGTTGTTAAAAGTGAATTAAAAAAAGAAGGTTCCGAATATATTAATTTAGGTGTTTACAAACTTTCATAAGTCATTAGAATATAATGGAATTTTATATAAAAATTTTAGTATTTCAGAAATAGTTTGACAACCATATTCTTTACATGGCAAACTGTTTTTCTTTATAAATTCTGGAGATTATTATGTTAGCAGTAATAAAAACAGGTGGTAAACAATATCTGGTTAAACCAGGCGATATTATTGATATTGAAAAAATTGCAGGTGACGAAGGTTCCGAAGTCGAATTCAGTGATGTTTTAATGGTTTCTGATGGAGAGGGAGATGTGAAAGTTGGTACTCCTGTTGTTGAGACTGCCCAGGTAAAAGGTACAATACTTGGTGAGAAAAAAGGAATTAAAGTTACTGTATTCAAATTTAAACGCAGAAAAGGATACAGGAAGAAAATGGGTCACAGGCAAAAATATACATCAGTAAAGATTGACAGTATTGATAGTTAATAGGAGGACTTCTTATGTCAACTACAAAAAGTGGCGGTAGTTCGAAAAATGGAAGAGACTCGAGGGGAAAGAGGCTCGGTATTAAAAAATTTGGCGGAGAAACCGTTAAAGCCGGGAATATTCTTGTAAGGCAGAGAGGGACTACTTTTCATCCAGGATCAAATGTTGGCGTAGGTAGGGATTATACTCTTTTTGCATTAAGTGATGGAGTAATATCATTTGAGAAATTTTCCAAAACTAAAACAAGAATAAGTGTATTATCCGCCTAAAGTACTCTATTAATTATTTTCATGTAATAAGATTTTCTCTTTTTTATAGCTTTACTTAATATTCCTTAAATTGTATTATGGAGTATTAGAAAGTTCCAAATAAAACAGGTTACTATTGATGTTTCTTAAATCATCAAAAGGCAATATAAATTTATCGGTACTCATATTTACTTTTCTCATATGTATTGCAATAGCTTTAGGCGTTGCATTTTTTCACCACTACAATTCACCTTCTAAATTTCTTGAATACAAGTTTTCTGATATATCAGAAAAGCTTGCCGGTGCGTCTAATTTTCCATCAACAGCAAATAACATTCTTAATTCTGATAAATCAGTGAGTTATATAAAACTGCTGGACCGAAATGGTGTTTTGGAGGAAAGTTTCGGCAATGTCAATCTTGGTAATACTAAAAGATTTACAATAAGCGGCCCTAGCAACAAAACAATAGTCTTGGGGTTAAATCCACCTACAAACCTTAAACTCGATACATATTTGCTGGTTTGGAGTTTATTAATCGGCTCAGCTTTATCACTTATACTTATTTTATTTGCATTTATGAAACCTCCTTCTACTCCTGCGGTTTCAACCGATTCTATGACTAAACTTATAGATGCAATGAATAAAGTTTCAGATGGTGACTATAGAGAACGAATTGACGTGAGTTCTTCTACTATGGAAGACATATCTATAATTAATACTTATCAGAGTTTTAACAGGATGACAGAAAGCTTGAAGAATAAGTATGCAACAGATGTAGAAATTGATGATGAAGAAGAAAGGGATATTGACCCCATAAATACCGATGAATCCGGGTCTGGATTTGTAGAATTGACAAACGGAACAGGTAATAACGTTTCTGATGAATTAACACACGGAGATGCTGATGTTGTTTTAATGAATGAACCTGGTTCTGAAACGGAAGTTGATGATGAATCTGAACCCAAAATTGTTTTTAATGAAATAACAGACAGTGAAGATGAATCTGGAATTCAGTCCGATGACGTAGAGTTTGACCTTGGTGCAGATATGGAAGATGAACAGATATTCACTGAACAGGACGATGTTGGTGTTGAAGAAACCCAGGAAAATCTTAGTGAAACTGAACAATTATTATCTGATACTGAAGCTGAATCCGAATCCGGTGAAGAATTGTCACCCTTTAAACCCAAAATTGTTTTACCCAAGTCCAGTGTTTATCCTAAGGACAGGAATGTAACAGTAGTTGTTGCCAAAATTGATAACTTTCAAGATTTAACAGAGAGGCTTAATTCCTCAGACTTAAGTTTATTTCTAACACAGTACAGAAAATCGGCTTCCCAGATAATATCAAGTTACGGTGGTGTAATAGAAGCACTTCTACAGGATGAGATTGTTGCTATTTTTAATGCACCTGATGAGCAGATTCACCCTGAATTAAGAGCTATTTGTGCATCTGTTGAAGTCCTTCATGAACTTGCTACAATGGCAAAGAAGAGAAGAAATGAAGGGAAAGAGTTGATAGCAGGCAAAATTGGTGTTGGTGTACAAGCACTTGAATATTATTCCGAGACAGGTGTACCTGACTCGGTGAAAAATGTAATAAAAGATGCGAGATTTGTATGTGAAAATGCAAATTTATGGAAAGTTTATGTTACTTCTAAACTCCACAATTTAGTAAATGATAATGTTGATGCAAAAGAATATTTAATTGATGGTGAGGTTTTATATTCTATTACAGGTGTGGAGCAGGGTGTAGTCGAACGTGATAACATTACTTAGTTTTATCACTAGTCATAATTTTAATCTCTATATTCTCTAAATAAATGCAAGTAAGTAAAATAAGGGATTTCAGCCCCAAAAAGCTTGAGAGCTTTATTGAAGAACTTGGTGAGAAACCATATAGGGCCAGGCAGTTATGCAAATGGTTATATCAAAAGGAAGTTACGTCATTTGATGAAATGACTGACCTGTCAGTTGAAACAAGAGAAAAAATCAAATCCTTATTTGATATTGCACCCTCGCTTAAAATCATTGAAGAGCAGAAATCTACAGATGGAACAATAAAATATTTATTTGAACTTTCAGATGCCAACCGGATTGAAAGTGTAATTATTCCTGAAAAAAAGAGATTTACCCTTTGTATTTCCTCACAGGTTGGTTGTGCATTAGGATGCCGGTTTTGCCTGACCGGTACAGTGGGGAAGATCAGGAACCTGGATACTGCTGAAATTGTTGAGCAGTACTTACTTATAAGCAACAGGTTGCCGGGACCTATCACGAATATTGTTTTTATGGGTATGGGTGAACCTCTTGATAATATAGATAAAGTTATTGATACAATAGAGATACTTACAGATAAGAATTCAGTTGGGATGTCACCAAAAAAAATTACAGTTTCTACCTCGGGACTTGTTTCAGGTATTGTGGAACTGGGTAAAAGAATAAGTGTAAACCTCTCAATTTCCTTAAATGCTTCTAATGATAAAACCAGAGATGAAGTGATGCCGATAAATAGAAAATATCCTATTAATAAATTGATAAATTCAGCAATAAAATACCCTCTTCCTGGTAGGAAAACCCTTACATTTGAATATGTTTTATTAAAAGGTGTAAATGACTCGAACAAAAATGCCTATGAAGTAGTTGAGCTTCTAAGAGGAAAAAACTGTAAAATTAATCTTATACCTTTTAACGAAGCTTATCCACTTCCATATAAGACCCCTGAGATGAAAAGAGTATATGAATTTCAAAAGATACTGGAAAATGCTAAAATAAATGCCAAAATAAGGAAAAGCAGGGGTAGGGATATACTTGGTGCTTGCGGACAGCTTGCTGCTAAATATCCTCATAAAATTCTGGATAAAGGAAAAGTATAGAAAGCAGATATATAGATATGACAGGAAATGAAATCAGAAGAAAATTCTTGGATTACTTCAAGAATAAAAACCACACGGAAATAAGCAGTTCCAGCTTGATTCCAAAAGATGATCCTACACTTTTGTTTACCAATGCCGGAATGGTTCAGTTTAAGAACGTGTTCCTCGGGCTTGATAAAAGAAGTTACAAGAGGGCCATCTCTTCACAGAAATGTGTGCGTGCAGGCGGTAAGCATAATGACCTTGATAATGTCGGATATACAGCCCGGCACCATACATTTTTTGAAATGCTTGGGAATTTTTCATTTGGGGATTATTTTAAAAAAGAAGCTGTAGAATTTGCATGGGAACTTATTACACAGGTTTACAAACTTCCTGAAGATAAACTGTGGGTTACCGTCTTCAGGGATGATGACGAAGCATATGATATATGGAAAGACCATATAAATGTATCAGAGGAACGGTTGTTAAGGTGTGATGAAGATGATAATTTCTGGTCTATGGGGGACACTGGCCCATGCGGCCCATGTTCGGAAATACTGATAGATCAGGGTGAGGAATTCAGCTGCGGAAAGGAAAGTTGCCAGCCGGGCTGTGAATGTGACAGGTATCTTGAACTCTGGAACCTGGTTTTTATGCAGTATGACAGGGACTTGTCAGGGGAATTAACTCCTCTTCCTAATCCGAGTATTGATACAGGTATGGGGCTCGAAAGGATGGCTTCTGTACTACAGGGTGTTAATAGCAATTATGAAACTGATCTCCTAAAAGGAATAATTAACAAAATATCAGCTCTGAGCAAGACTGAATATAAAAATGGGACAATTGATAGTGACTTCTCAATTCGCGTTATTGCTGACCATGCAAGGGCAGTGAATTTTTTGTTGTCCGACGGGGTTTTTCCTTCAAACGAGGGAAGAGGTTATGTGTTAAGAAGGATTCTTAGAAGGGCTGTAAGACATGCAAAGATGCTTGGTATGAATGAGCCATTTCTATATAAAATACTGCCAAGTGTAAATAAAATATTTGGTGATATTTATCCGGAATTAATTGAAAGATCTGAATTTGTCTCAAAAGTTGTAAAGAATGAAGAAGAACGCTTTCTTGAAACTATTGACAGGGGTTTGGAACTGCTTGAAGCAGAGGTTGGAAAATTAACAGATAAAAAAATATTGTCCGGAGATGTAGCTTTCAAGCTATATGATACATATGGATTTCCCTACGACCTGACTGAAGATATTACTTCATCCAGGGGTATTACGATTGATAAACCCAGGTTTGATTCCGAAATGGATAAACAGAGAGAGCAGTCCAGAAAATCATGGAAAGGGGCAGGTGATGAATCTCTCTCTGCACTCTATAATGAATTTATTTCTGGAGGGCTTTTTGTTGATTTTGTAGGTTATGAAAGGACCGAAGCAGAGGCACAAGTAAGTGTAATCATAAAAAATAATATGATTTCGGACAGTGCTTCAGAGGGGGACATAATTGAACTGATTACCGACAATACACCCTTTTACGGTGAGTCAGGGGGACAAGTAGGAGACAGGGGGAAAATAAGTTCGGACAAGTTTATAGCAAATGTAATTAATACGAAAAAGCCTTTTCCAAATTTTATAGTTCATGTTGTGGAAATAAAAAAAGGGACCGTCTGGGTCGGTGATAAAATAAAATTAGAAGTAGATAAGAAACTTAGAAAAGGCACAGAATCTCATCATACAGCTACACATATTCTTCATTCTGCACTAAATGAAATACTCGGAGACCATGTTAAACAGGCAGGTTCACTTGTTACTACCGACAAGCTAAGGTTTGATTTTAGCCACTACTCAGCCATTGATAAAAATGAACTACACAAGATTGAAGAACTTATAAATGAACGCGTAAGGATAGACGATAGTGTCACGACTGAAGTCGATGTGCCCTATGATGATGCAATAGGTATGGGAGCAACTGCAATATTTGAAGAAAAGTATGGTGACAAGGTAAGAGTAGTTTCAATTGGTGATTACAGCAAAGAACTTTGCGGAGGGACTCATCTGCATAGTGCAGGTGAGGGGTCATTAATTAAGATAGTAAATGAAGAGGCATCTTCAGCCGGTGTTAGAAGGATTGAAGCTGTTTCATCGGAAGCAGGACTTAACTTTATTGATGAAACATATGAGCTAATAAGAAATACTTCTTCATTATTAAATGTGGAAAATTCGGAGGTTGTCACTCAACTTACAAAATTAGTTTTAGAAAATGAAAAATTAAATAAACAGTATTCTTCTTTAAAAAACAGTTCACTTAGTGATTCTGCTTCAAGCCTGCTTGAAGATGTTTCAAAAATTAACGGAATAAATTTTCTTTCAAAAGAAATTCCAGGGGCTGGCTCAGGGGAACTTAGGATAATTTGGGACAATCTAAAACAAAAAATTAAATCCGGTGTTGTTGTACTTGGAGGTAAAGACAGTGAAAAAGTGTATTTACTTGTTGGGGTTACCAAAGATTTAACTAAAAAATATCATGCCGGAAATATTGTAAAAGAACTTGCAGAGACGGTAGGGGGCAGGGGGGGAGGCAAACCTGACCTTGCACAGGCTGGAGGCAGTGAACCAGAGAAATTACAGGAAGCAATTCTAAAATCAAAAGAGATAGTTCAGAAAATTAATTAGTAATAATCTTCAATTTAAAAATTAACGTTATCTATTCCTTTTTCTTTAAAGGCTTTTTTAATCTTTTTAAGGGCTGAATTCTCGATTTGCCTTACTCTTTCCCGGGATATCTCATATTTTTTTCCTATTTCATCAAGGGTATCAGGGGTGTCGGTCAGGATTCTTTTTTCTATTATATATCTTTCCCTGTCTTTTAGAGTTTCAAGTATGGGTCCTATATTGTCTCTAACACTATTTTCAAGCTGTGATTTTGCAAGTAAATCTTCCTGATTAAATTTTTTGTCCTCAAGAAGGCTTATAAATGTGTTGTCCTGGCTTTCACCTATCTTGGAGTCCAGTGAAAAGTCCTTTTTTGACATTCTCTGGTCCATTTCAATTACATCCTTGTTTCTGACACCAAGTTCTTTTGCAATTTTTGAATAGTCTTCTTCTGATATAAATTCCCCGTCTTTTTCAAGGGAATTCTTTGCTGACCTTAATTTGTAGAATAGCTTTCTTTGAGCCTGGTTTGTCCCTACTTTTACAAGGCTCCAAGATTTCATAAGGTAGTTCTGGATATAAGCTCTTATCCACCATACGGCGTAGGAGATAAGCCTGTAGCCTTTTGTAGGGTCAAAGCCTTTTACAGCGTTCATGAGGCCTATATTACCCTCCTGGATAACATCCATCATATTTATTCCGTAGTTCTTGTATTCATTGGCTACTTTTACAACAAATTTGAGGTTGGCAGATACGAGTTTTTTTGCAGCATCAAGATCACCCTCATCCCTGTACTTTACAGCTAGTTTGTATTCTTCTTCGCGGCTTAGAACAGGATGATTACTGATTTCTATAAGGTATCTCTCGAGCGAATTTGTTAACGCGGGTAAATTCGCGGTTTTTTTCTTTTTTTCTGTTTTTTCTTTATTTTCTGCCATGATATTAAAATATTAATAATAATATTACCACTTTATCTGTCATATTATTAAATATTCTGATCAAATACTGTGTTTATAGATTCAATTATATATAATAGAATGATCTTTCTTGACTGTTTTAATACAAACGTATAAATTATCAAATCTCAAATACGGATCCGGCGTAGCTCAGTTGGCAGAGCGGATGACTGTTAATCATTAGGTCGCAGGTTCGAGCCCTGCCGCCGGAGCCATTTTTCCACTCTGCTTTTTAAAGAATGAACGCTTAACTCTAATATATTATTGGATGAAGATTATATCAGTTATTAAGTATAATAGTACCTTCACCTGTACCATCTGAACCACCAAAAGAAAATCCCTGTTCTGCATTATCAGCAAGGAAATTAGAATCATAATCGATTTGAATTGGGCCTGTTGCACTTGAGAACTGCCCCGTCCCACCTGAGAAATTTCCAATTTGAGTTGTAGTAGAAGTCATAGTTTCTGTATCAAAACAGCTAACGCCGGAAGCCCAATTTCCAAAAATAAGGTCACCATTTTCGAACCGCTTAACAAAATGGCCTTGTACTAATGTAAATTCAATAAGCCCATCATTGCAATCGGCATTTTCGAGTGCCGGCTCAAATTCATTTAAGCTTTGTATGAGCACATTTCCAAAAGTGCTTGTACCTGCAAATTCACCAAAGTTTGCGGGGCTGCCATCATCATTAGAATCAGTCGCTATAGATGAACTTACAAAACTTCCTGAATAAGTTTCAGTAAATTGTGTTTCATTTCCCTGAGCATTGCTTTCATTATCACAGCCTGTCACGAAAATAACTGTATAAAATGAAAGTAATATTACGGTAAAAAAATATATTTTGTTTTTTTTGAATATTTGCATTACTTTCCCTCCTTTTGCTTTCACCTCGATTATACTATAGTTTTAAATTAATATTCAAATAAATAACCATCTCTATGAGCAATATTGATAAGAATATATCGGCAAGGATAGACAGACTTCCCGTCTGGCCTTATCCATGGCTCGTGCTTATTGTTATTGGTGCAAGTTTCTTTTTTGCATTTTTTGATATTGTGACAATTGGTTTTGCACTGCCAGTAATAATAAAACAGTTTAATGTATCTGCCGAATATGCATCCTGGGCTGTTACAAGCAGTCTTATTGGATATATAATCGGATCACTTCTATACAGCCGTGTTGGAGACCGTTTTGGAAGAAAGACTGGTTTGTATTTTTCCGTTTGTACATTTTCTATTGGTGCACTTATTTCCGGATTCAGTCCGAATATGGAATGGCTAATATTCTGGAGACTTATTGCCGGTATGGGTATCGGAGCGGAAATTTCATTGGCAACAACATATCTTGGTGAACTTTCACCAGCAAAATTAAGGGGAAGATATACAGGCTGGGCAATTACTGCAGCTTTTGCCGGATTTGCTGCAGTCCCGTTTTTTGCCCTGGCACTAGTGCCAAACTACAATTGGGGTTGGAGGCTATTACTGGTGCTTGGAGCTGTGGGTGGAATTCTGATTGCAATAATGCGGAGAAATATTCCTGAATCTGCCCGCTGGCTGAGTACACATAGACAATTTGAAAAAGCTGATGCAATTGTATCGGAATCTGAAAAATATGTAGAACTTAAAACAGGGAATACGTTGCCTGAAATTGATGCAACAAATATAGCAACTAATGATACAGAGTTTTATTTTAAATCTTTATTTTGTGCACCATTATTTTCCAGGATTCTACTTTTCGGGACAGTATGGTTTTTCTACTATATAGGTAATTATGCGTGGCTCACACTAACACCAGAATTATTACAAAAAAAGGGGGTTGAACTTACACAAAGTATTTCACATCTAACTTTAACGGGTGTTGGTTTTCTTGTAGGAGCTATCCTTGCAGTATTTATAAGTGATATGTTTGAAAGAAAGAATTCAGTTGCAATTATTGCATTTATTTGGACCATATTACTGCTTCTTATTGGCTATTTCCCAAGAGATAACATGCTCGTAGCTGCAGGGTTTCTTGCCTCTGCAACAATCGGCCTCTTAATACCAATTTTATATACATATACTGGAGAAAATTTTCCAACAAAAATCAGAGCAACAGGTATTTCTATTACAGACGGGGTAGGTCACCTTGGAGGTGCTTTTTGCGGGCAGATTATATTCTTAATTTATAATTATTTTGGGTATTCTGGTGCTATGACTGGTATGGCAGTTACAGGACTGATTGCCGGTTTGCTGATACTTACAGGTAAGAAAACTACCCGCCGTTCCCTGGAGGAAATAAATTAATACAGGAGTTTATTTATGAAACTAAAGGATAAGGTTGCAATAATAACAGGAGGATCTTCAGGTATCGGTCATGCTCTTTCGATTGGGTTTGCTAAAGAAGGAGCAAAAATAGTTGTTGCAGCATTGCATGAAGATGGATGCATAGAAGTTGTAAATGAGATAAAGGAATTAGGTGGTGATGCAATACCTTTTTGTCTCGATGTTTCTGATCTCAAAAAACAGGAAGAACTTCTTGATGCAACATTAAATGCATTTGGTAAAATGGATATTCTTATCAATGATGCAGCTTACTCGAGAAGAGAAAAAGTACTTGAAGTAACTCCAGAAAGTTGGGACAGGCAGATGGATGTAAGCCTTAGGTCCCTGTTCTTTCTTTCTCAGTCATTTTCAAAACAGATAATTAAGCAAAAAAGCCATGGACGCATAATAAATATAGGATCAGTAGCTGGTGTTATGGACTTCCATCCTGTTTCGATTGCTTACCATGCTGCAAAAGCTGGGACAATACATGTAACACGGGTCATGGGAGCGGACCTGGCGAAATACAACATAACAGTTAACTGTATATCTCCTGGTTCAACGGTAAGTCCAATGTCTAAATCTCAGAACAAAAAATATTACGATTACATGACGCAGGGTATACCAGAGCACAGAATGGCAGAACCAGAAGAAATGGTGCCTCCTGCGGTTATGTTTGCTTCCGATGAAGCGGAATATATAACAGGGCAGACACTTTTTGTTGAAGGTGGGGCATTGGCTGTATATCTTGGAAGGGAAGACCCTGATTTTGAGGCTTAATCTATATGAAGCAGTAGGTCAGACCTCTTTTTATGTGTCTCAAGATATGGCACATAGTGGTCATAAAAAATAGATTTTTTGAGTTCCCAGCCCTTGTGGTCGAGGTGCCTTACAGTTTCATCCCTTGCTTCAGCCCTCTGCATAGCTGTATCGATTGATACATCAAGAAAAATCTTCAAATCTATAAAACCATCAAGTTCTTCATCACAAGAGAAAAGACCTTCCAGAATCAGATAGTCAAGTTCGGTTGCATCAACATGAAAAGTATCGTCAAATTCGCCGTTTGCTAAATCATAGAGCCCTTTTATCGTGAAACTTTCCATATTCTTAACTGAAGTAAGTGTTTCCCTGATTTTTTCAAGGTCATACCATTTTCTCAGATCTATCTGATCATTTTCAAGTTTGCTTACCCAATCATGCCTACCTACTGTTACAAAAAGATCAGTTGAAATAATAAGGCTTACTCCACCGATTTCTTTTAATAGATGTTCTGCCTGGTAACTTTTTCCACTACCTATTACACCTTCAAGGGCAATTGTATAGGGATGTTTTTTTTCTTTATGTTTAATTTCTTCTACTAATTCAGTAAATTTCATAGTTAAATAATTCCACTAAAAGATTTTATGGTCAATTTTAATTTAAAGAATTAACAATAACAAATGAGCAACAACGTAAATAAAAATGGGTTTATGTCTTTATTTCTGAATATTAAACTCAGCAAGTTTTCATATCTTCTCTTATCCCTGGTACTTCTCCTTATAATTTATCCCCTGTTTGAAGGTGACAGAATCAGGTTCGAGCTTTTATCTTTTCTTGTTGTAGCTATTCAGGTGGCAGGCATATATGCGATTAGTTACAGCAAGACAGATTTTATAATTGGTACGGTGCTTGGAATTTTATGGATAATATCTACTGTTGCTTACTGGCTTTTCCCGATAAAGATAGATTATGTATTTAGTATTGCATTTGGAATTTTATTTCTAACTTTTACCACACTTATTATCCTATACCATGTACTTCAGGGACAGAAGGTTACAGTTGATACACTTTTTGGGGCTATATGTGTATTTATCCTGATAGGAATAATCTGGAGTGGTATTTACTTGCTTATAAACACCCTTTCACCAGGGTCATTTCTGGTCTCAGAAGCATATAATTACCAGGACGGTACTATAAAATGGTCCACACTTCTTTTTTACAGTTATTCAACTTATACACCAATGAGTAATTCGGCAATCTATCCTGCAACGTCATATGCTGAATCAGCAGCAGCTTTTGAAGCAATATTTGGACATCTATATGTAGTAATGCTCGTGGCAAGGCTCGTGGGCCTATATATAATTAATTTCAAGGACAGCAGTAAAAGTTAATTATCTCAAATTTCACTTTCTTTTGGGGATCTTGCGTTATTGGACCCGACCTTGCTTCCCCATTCTAACAGTTCCTTGCTGCAGTCATCACGGTCTATTGATATTTCAATAAAACAAAGGCCTTTATGTTTTAAGGATTTCTTTATTGAATCACGGAGCTGACCCTCTGTTTCAACTTTAAAGGATATACCGTTGCCATCCTCGGCATTAAACACATCAATAAGTTCACTGTAATTCCAGTTTTTAATATTGTTATAAATTCCATCATGGATCTCTACTTCGATAGTATAGCCCCTGTTATTAATAAGAAATATTATGGGATTAACTTTATAGCGTATCATTGTTGAAATTTCCTGGGCGGTAAGCTGAAAAGATCCGTCTCCGATGAATGCCATTACCCTTCTGCCTTTTTCTGTTCCAAGTGCATAGCCAAGTGTTGCACCAACTGACCAGCCAATAGAGCCGTACTGCATCTGTATCTCAAATTTGGCACCATCAGGAAGTTTCAGTTTTATACCGTTAAACCAGGAATCACCTGTTTCGACTAATAAGGCTGATTTTGAAGTAATATAGCTTTGAATTATTCCAAACATTCTTTTAGTCGTTAGAATTTCTTTTGGTTTAACAGGTGGTTCTTTAGCAATTTCTTCTTTGATTCGGTTAAATGCTTTAACGTTTGTATTGTTGGGTTTAATTTTTTTGGATAGTTCAGCAAGGAATTCGGAAAGATGTACATTATTATAAGTTCTGTCGGGGAATTTTACATAATCAGGCCCGGCATTTATAAGCTTGTCGCGGTTTATCAATGTTGTATAACCAGTAGTTGTATAATCGGTAAAAGTCGGTCCGGCAAAAAGATAAGCATGAGATGATTCAACAATCTCACTAACACCTGGGCTGCTAACCTGTCCCCAGTATGTACCGAGATAGTTTTTATGCCCTTCAGGAAACATCCCCTTTGCATTAGGCATGGATGCAACAGCATAATTACTTTTATCAGCAAGTTTCTTAAATGCGTCAATTGCACCGTATGGCCTTAATTTAACCCCGGATATAAGTACGGGTTTTTGTACTGAATTAAGAATCTTTGCCGCATGTGCCACTGAGTCCTTTAAATTACTTTTATCACTAACAATATTTTTATTGAAGTTAAAGTTTTGGGGTTTGTGGATTTGTAGTCCGGCTATATTACAAGGTATCTCAATGTAAACCGGTTTTCTTGTCATTATGCATTGGTTTATTGCAGCATCTATCTGGAACGGTGCAACTTTCTTGTGTTTTACTACAACGGATTCGCTTGTTACATGGGAGAATATTTCTCTCTGGTATCCGTAACGGACTTCACCGAGCGTATGGTGAAGGAGCTGGTTTTCAGGTTCGGAGTTAGTATTTGGGCCGCCAGAAATGATAATTACCGGAAGGTCCTCGGAATATGAGCCGGCAACTGCATTGAGTGCACTTAATGCACCAACAGAAAAAGTTGTTACTACAACACCAATACCATTTGCTCTTGCATAACCGTCAGCTGCGTATCCTGCATTGAGTTCGTTACAGCATCCTATGAGTTGTAAATTTTTATTTTTAATAAACTCGTCGAGTAATATTAAATTGTAATCACCAGGAACTGTGAAATAGTCTTTAACACCAATTTCCTGAAGCCGCTGAGCAAGATAGCCACCAATGCTAATTGTATCGCCCATTCTATTACTCCTCCTGAATTAAAATAGAATTAATTAAATCTAAATGATTATTCTAAATAATAATATTATTATCTGAATTTTCACTAATTTATTGATTTTCTAAAACTTAAAATTACCTTTGGTATATAGTGCAGGATTTAGCATCCATCTAAGCTCTCCATCACCTGGACTCAGCTTAGACCATTTGTCAGAAGCGAAATCAATCCTAGCCATGGTTGCGGTCTTAAAAGTTATTTCTCCACCACCTATCAAGTGAGATGCCAGCATTGAACATTTTGGTTCATGTCCTACAAGCATAACGGATGAGTAATTGTTGGATAAAGTATTTATAAGTTTAAATATTTCTATGAATGATTCAGAATAAAGCATCTTATTTTCAGTTACTTCGCAGTTCCATTCTCCTTCGCTTTTTGATAATTTCAATGTTTGTTTTGCACGTGTGGCAGTTGATGTAATAATTAGTTCTGGTACCTGATTGGAAAGGCCAAGCATCCTTCCCATAATTTTAGCACTTTCAATACCTCTTGTTGCAAGCGGGCGGTCATGATCAGTGCCGTAGGATGAAGACCAGTCAGATTTTGCGTGACGGTATATGAAAATTCTTTTACTCATATTAAAATATAATTTAATTTAGATTCTGTTATTATTAACCAAGAATTCTAACATATATGAATAAATCTATATTAGTATTATTGATACTAACAATCACTTTTAATTTAAGCTATTTTCTCCATGCAGAAAAACTAAGTGTAAAGAAGTTCAAACATGGTGAGTATATTGGCTCCGGTTCTGTAAAAGGCGGAAAAATTGTTGATGGGCTTGATGTCAAGAACATCAGGTGGGCCGACAGGGGTAATTTTGAGAGGCTTGTATTTGATATCTATAAATGGGGAGGGCCAACAAACCCGGCTGGTATTTTGCCAAACGAATATCCCGGCACTTACAAGTTCGAATTCAAAAGCAGTACTGAAGTTGAAGCAAGTTTCAATGGGTACAGGGCATTTACTGCCAGTTTCCCAGCATTCAGTAAAAGTAATATTGTAAGTGAAATTGTAATTGTCAGGGATGAAGAAAATGCTGATGACAGTAGCTTCAAAATAAAAATATTTTTTAAAAGGCCAGTAAAAATAGAAGTTTTTGAATTGTTTTCACCAGCAAGGATTGTAGTGGATATCGTTGAAAATCCCCCAACATAGCCAAGGAAATATTTACTATTAATTTTTTTGAAGTTGATTTGTCTAAATTAATTTTCCTAATATTTAATTTTAATCATATTCTTAAAAACTAAATTCCAGAAACTTAAATTAAGTTGCTTCCTGCACTGGTTTTTTTTTTAAACTTTTGTATAATCATTGCTTTCAATTATCCAGGTGAGGTGAGCACATAATGAGCATAAAAATCAGAGACGGATTAGAGGGTCAATATAAGGATGTTTATACACCCGAAGCACTTGCTGCGTTAGATGCACTTTCCGGATTTAATAAAAAACAAAAAGCCTTAATGTCCAAAAGGTATCAAAGAAGAAACGACAGATATAACAATAAAAAGAGAATTACTTTTCTTAACCCTGATGATGTAATTCCCGGAACTGATATAAAAGTACAGGATGCAAGAGACGGTAAGTTTGTAGGAGGCGAAATACCTCATGATTTGCAGCGTCAGTGGATTCAGGGAACGGGACCTGCAGCTAAACCGGACTCACCGGTGGAATCAAGTATCAGGAATGTTGCTTATGCACTTCTTTCAGGAGCTGACGGATGGATGTTTGATGGTGAAGATGCACTTGGCCAGATCACAAGCATGTCACTTGATAATATACGAAACCTTAAACTCGCAATTCATAAAGACCCGCTTTTTTTATCAGTATCAGAGAAAATAGCAGGATCGATGAACAAATGGGCAAACGGTTTTTTTGGACACGACACAATTTCCGATTGGGAAAAGCAACTTGACTTTACGACAATTATTTTTCGTGCTAGGGGCCTTCACCTGGATGACAGGCATATCCGTGATGAAGACGGTGTAGCTCTCTCAGCCTCAATTGTTGATATGGTTTTATACATAGTAAATAACTACAAAGAACTTCAAAAGAATAACAGCTCACTTGTTTTATATCTTCCTAAAATCCAGACTGCTGAAGAAGCAGCACTCTGGAACGAAATGATGACTGCCCTTGAAGAACATTTAGGTTTGCCGGTAGGAACAATTAAGGTATATGTCCTTATTGAACAGCTTGAAGAAACTTACCAGCTAATGGAAATTCGCGCCGTCCTTGGAAAGCACTTCGTAGGTTATAACACCGGGAGATGGGACTATATAAACAGTGTTGCTGATGCAATGGGCTGGGACCCTCAATTTATTAACCCAAATATCGAATCGATAACGATGACTTACAGTTATATGAAAAATTATGAAGACCGTGTTCGCCGTTCTGTAAATACACCCGATATAAACGGAAACTTTGCTTTGTGGCAGGGCGGTATGGAACCGAATATTCCAGTTGGTTCTGAAGAAGGTGTTGCAAGCAGCATGGAAAAAGCCGTTGCCGGTGCAGAACGCGAACAGCGTGAAGGAGCCAGCGGTAAATGGGTTGCTCACTGGAAAATGGTACATATCGTGAGACCTGTCTGGGAAAAAGTAGGTGAAGCTAATCAGCTTGGAAGGGTTTTTCCCCCGTTAACTTACAGTGAAGGCGACGATAAGGGTCTAACCCATCTTGAACCGGCGCCAAGGTCCATACGCGGTGCAAGGAACCTCCTCAGCGTGGGACTTCAGTACGGCAATGCTTTTGGGCAGGGTTTCCAGGCAGCCGCACTTAAGCCAGCTGACTTTTTTGATGATGACAATATTCTTTATCTAATGGAAGATGCCGCAACAGGTGAAATTCGTCTAAGTATTCTCTGGGAGTGGATTCATAAAGGTGCAGAACTTAATGAAAATGATGCTGAAACTGGTATAAAATCCGGGGAAGTATTTTCAGTTGAAATATTTGAAAGATTGCTCGAAGAAGAATATCAGAAACTTCTTAATGCAAAAGATAAGGATGTTTTTGATATATCCAAAGATACAACACTTCCGATCTCAAAGGAAATAGTACGAACCTATGTACTGGATGATGTTAAAACTCCATGGTACATTGATCTGCTCAACATTAATTTAAACAATCACGACATAGAAACGGCAAAAGAAAGAATAAAGCTGTATATGGATGCATTTAAAAAAGACGGTTCCAGAATTACCGAGAACCTGGATTTCACAATTTAATCTGCACAAAATATGATTTAACAAATATTTAATAGGAGAGTGTGATCAGATGCCTTTATTTGATAAGGAAATTAAACAGACGCAGGATTATTTTAATAGTCCTAGATTTAAAGGGATTATCCGCCTTTATTCCGCAAGACAGGTTGTTGAGCAAAGAGGGACAATCCGCAGGGAATATTCCATTGCCAAAAATATGGCAAAGGAGTTTTATGACCTTTTAAGGGATTTATATAAAAAAGGGCAACAGATTACAAGCTTTGGACCGTATTCACCTGGCCAGGCGATAATGATGAAGAGAAAAGGTATTAAAGGTATATACCTTGGCGGCTGGGCAACCTCTGCAAAAGGCTCCATTACTGAAGACCAGGGTGCAGACCTTGCGAGTTATCCATTAAGCCAGGTTCCAGATGAAGCAGCACCACTTGTAAGGGCACTGCTATCTGCTGATAAGAACCAGAGATATACAAGGTCCAGGATGACTCCTAAAGAGAGAGCTTCAACACCTGAAATAGATTTCAGGCCTTTTATTGTTGCCGATGCTGATACAGGACACGGCGGTGACGCACATGTAAGGAACCTTATTCGCAGGTTTGTAGAAGTAGGTGTTACGGGTTATCACATTGAAGACCAGAGGCCTGGTACAAAAAAATGCGGACACCAGGGCGGTAAAGTTTTGGTTTCGGTGGATGAACAGATTAAAAGACTAAATGCTGCAAGGTTTCAGCTCGATATTATGGAAGTACCCGGAATCATCGTAGCACGGACAGATGCAGAGGCAGCAAATCTTTTAGAAAATAAAAGTGATGAAAGAGACCACCCATTTATACTTGGTGCTACAAATCTTGATGTACCTAGCTATAAAAACGGGTTTCTCGCGATCTTAAAAAGAATTAATCAAAAAGGAATTAAGGAAATTAACGGACACCTTCTTTACAGGGTTTCCGATGCAACTTACAAAAAAACAAACCAGTGGCTTAAAACCAACGGGATATTTGAAATTATTGACAAGAACCTTAAAGGTTTAAAATCAAAAGAAACTGCAGAATTTGAAAGTACCCTTGATAACATCGTTACTAAGTTTGTAGAGGTTTGGGAATTAGATTCCGGACTTACTACAATTGGTGAAGCAGTTGCTGATATTATGGAATTTAACATGCAGCAGGGTGCCAAGTTTGGAATGACGATAGCACAGTGGAAAGAATTTGCCAAGACAGCTTCAATAGAAGAAGCAAAAGCAAGATCTAAGGAATTAGGAATCAACCTTGTATGGGACTGTGAAATATCAAGTACTCCTGAGGGTTATTACCAGGTAAGGGGCGGCATTGAATATGCAATAGCAAAGTCACTTGCAGTGTCTCCTTTTTGTGATGTACTCTGGATGGAAACAAAAACTGCAACTGTTAAAGATGCTAAAGAATTTGCAGATGCCATACACAAAGTTTATCCGGACAAAATGCTGGCCTATAATTTATCCCCTTCATTCAATTGGGATACAACAGGTATGACTGATAAGGAAATGAGAAATTTTCCAAAAGAAATTGGAAAACTCGGGTTTGTATTTGACTTTATCACATACGGCGGACATCAAATTGACGGGCTTGCTGCCGAGGAATTTTCACAGGCACTGCAGGAAGACGGAATGCTCGCACTTGCACGTGTTCAGAGAAGGCTAAGGCTTATAAATTCACCTTATAAAACTCCTCAGACTCATGTTGGCGGACCGAGGCTCGATGGGGCACTAGTTGCAACATCCGGAAGGACTGCAACTACCAAAGCTATGGGTAAAGGGTCTACTCAATTTCAGCACCTTGTTCAGACTGAAGTACCACCAAAGCTTCTAGAAGACTGGTTAGCACTTTGGGCTACTCATTATAATATAAAGAAAGTCCTACGAGTTGAATTAAAGCCTCACACTGTTGGTATGCATGTGCTGGAGCTTAACCTTCTTGATAGGTCAAATACCAAGATGGCAGACGTAATATTTGAAACACTTCAGGACAGGGAAGAGAATACTATTCTTTCAGTAAGGGACCAGAACACATTTAATCTTGATTTTCGTCAGAAAAGGCTAATGACACTTATAAGCCTTTTCCTCATACACCGCTACAACGCAGTGTCAGTTCACTATGTCAGCCCTACAAATGACAATATGAAACAGACACAGGGTATGAGAAAAATCAATGTTTATAATGATGTCAATACTGAAGTAGGACACATTATAGTTTGTGGAGTAAATCAGCCAAGAGTGAAAGAACTTCTTGAAGCAGACCAGAAGTCACTGAAGGATCTTATCTCAAAGAAAAATAGTTCAAGTTCTTCACGCAGTGCAAAAAAGGCTCCGGCTAAAAAAGCACCAGCAAAGAAGACTGTTGCCAAGAAGAAACCGGCAGCCAAAAAGAAAACTACAGCTAAAAAGAAGTAATTATAAGATTCAAACCACGGAGTGTTTGAATACACTCCGTGGACTTTTTTTCAATCTCAGGAGACATTGCGTTTACTGATATTTTAATAGGTATTCCTGAAGCCTTGAAAGGTTTGGGGGTAGGCTCCTGTATCCAACATAACCATCCGGCCGTATTAAATAGATACATTCACCTTTTGCACCGTAAATATTATGTACTTCAGAATCCGGGTCAATCATCACACAAATATTTTTGTCAAATTCTGAAATTGATTTGTTATTCAATAAAATAACATGAAATTTAAAGGGTGTTTTATTATGCTCGGTATTCCAATTTGAAATGTTATTAATTTCTTCAACTACATCCTTTCCAGGGTTTTCTTCAGCCATAAAGCAGAGTAAATTAAAAGAACCCCTTTCCATATGGCTTGTAAGATAATTTTTCTCACCTTCTGCATTTTTAACCTGATAACATTCCCTCATCCTGTCCCCTGCATGTGGCCCTTTGCCAAAATACAACCATGCTTCGGAGCATAAATGATCTTCGCTAAGGTGTTTTCCGCCCAGCATATGTATTGGTAATCCTGCAAATTCATTTACAATACTGCTTTTCCTGTAATTTTGTGTCAGTTGAGAGGATTCGTTAAGTGTAGAAGTAAGAATCATCTCGTTGTTATACAGGAAACTAAAAAGTGAATATCTGATGTGCTGTGAAATGTGCCCCCTTATACCAAAAATCATTTCATTTGTATCAGAAAGTTTTTTCCTCGATTTCATAAAGACTTTTCTTTCTTCTTCGTAACTGTTTAACAGTTCTTCATTACCCGTTCCATTTAAGTAGTAAGATAATTTGAATCCCAGGTTGTGTGCATCTTGTATACCAGTGTTCATACCCTGGCCACTTGACGGGCTGGAGATATGGGCGGCATCTCCAGCGAGAAAAACATTTCCGAGTTTTAATTTCTTAACACCTCGTTCATGTGCCGTATAGTAAGTAATCCATCCCACGTTTTTTAGTTCTGCTTTGTAAGGGCATCTTTTGTCAAAATATACTTGAAGGTCATTTATTGTTGGTACCATACCTTCGTAATACCTGCTTTTATTATCTTCTAGCAGTGGCATATTCGCCCAAATGAGCCATCTGTTATCGGGCATCGCGTAGACAATAAAAGCTCCATCTTTTGTGAAAGAAAAAAGGTGCTGGTCCCTCGGAAAGTCCCAATCTATATCCACTTCCCCCGTGATGTTGTCCATCTGGTACTCTTTACCTTCAAATTCGAGGTTTAATTTATGCCTTACAAAACTTCTCGCTCCGTCACAACCCACCATAAATTTTGAATTGATTTTAATTTCGTTCCCGTCCGAATCTTTAACATTAGCTATATTAAATTTCTCATTTTTCTGGAAATTTGTTAGTTCATGGTCTCTTAACACCTTTGTTCCAAGTTCATTTAATCTTTCTTCAAGGGCTTTTTCAGAATGGGGTTGGCCAATATTCATAAAGTAATTAAATTTTGAGTTTATCAGGTTGTAACTAGACTGGATTAATTTTTTCCCTTCGGCAAAAATTAACACTTCATTTATTTTAAGGCCTACTTCGAGTGCATAGTCAGCAGCACCTAAATCTTCAAGAATTTCCAAAGACCTGGCATTCATGATGCTTGCCTTGGGCACTGTTGACCTTGAGGATGATTTATCGATAATAATAAAATTTATGTTATGCATTTTTAAAGTGCAGGCTAATGCGAGTCCTGTGGGGCCTGCACCAACTATTAACACATCAGTATTTATTTCTGTACTCAATCTAAATCCTCCGGAGTTTTAAGTTATAATGCATTAAAAGGATTATTTACTTAGGATAAGCTCAATAATGTTCCATAGTCAACTATTTCATAATAAAGATTTTGACCTGGGCCGTTTAGTACCATTATATATGCTAATTATTATTGCGTATCTTGGGTACGCGATGATGGTGACGCTATTTCCTCCTATGCTTCTTCTGGATAATGGCTTTCTCGATACGGAAACTTCGAAATCAAGCAGGACAATCTTAATAGGTGCATTACTTGCACTATACCCACTTGGACAGTTTCTCGGATCTCCCGTCATTGGCGCCCTTTCCGACCGGTTTGGAAGAAAAAGAGTACTTTTAATCACATTAATATTTTCGATCACTTTTTATAGCCTGATAGCTGTTGCTCTTTTAATCAAGTCACTGATTTTCCTTATGATTGTATGTTTTCTTGCGGGCCTTAGTGAATCCCATGTTTCAATTGTACAGAGTGTTATTGCCGATTCGAGCAAGCCAGAGGACAGGGGCAGGCTGTTTGCTTATATGTACGCGTGTATGAGCATGGGTTATATACTTGGCCCACTTATCGGGGGGCCAATGGCTATACACTTTGGCTACAATTCACCGTTCTGGTTTGTTTTAATACTCCTTATTATTTCTGCATTATGGCTTAAAAAGACACTGGTTGAATCCCACTATTCAGAACATGCAGAAGTGGATTATTTTAAGACATTTAAAAACTTTACAACTGTATTTTCGGATAAGCCAATACGGAGAATTTACCTTGTGAATTTTCTCCTTTTTCTATCTGTTCTCGGCTTTTTCCGCGTAATACAGACCTATGTTGTTGATACATGGAACATGGATGTGGATAAGGAATCATTTTTTTATGCTTATCTGGGTTTTATGTGTATGATCGGCAATACCTTTATAATTGGCATGCTTGTAAAAAAATTCAGTAACTGGTTTATAACAATTTCGTGTTCAATTATTGGCGGTGTGCTTATGATAAGCGTTGTTTTCTTTAAACCGGAATTTTCTGTATTTATTACAGCTGGTACTTCAGGAATTTTTCAGGCAATTGCAATAGGAGCCTGTTGTGCATTGCTATCCACCAACGTAAGTGCTGAAAGGCAGGGAAGTGTAATGGGTAATAACCAGGCACTTTTTGTGGGGGGAGAAGCTATAGGAGCATTTGCCGGCGGACTATTAGCGTCGTTGTTTATTCCCCTACCAATAATTGTATTCGGTGTTCTTTCAATATTGGCCGGTTTCCTATTAATTACAGTTAAAAATGAATAAATATTATTTTTCCTAGTAAATTTATTCAAAATATTTTAATATCTATTAACCCATGGAAGATTTATTAGCAGCCAGGCTTCAAATGGCCATAACCTTGATGTTCCACATCATATTCGGTGTAGTTGGTGTAGGGCTTCCACTTTTAATGGTCATTTCTGAACTCAGATGGTTAAAAACCAAAAATGATGTGTATCTACAGGTAGCAAAGCACTGGGCACACGGTGCAGCAATTATGTTTGCCATTGGTGCAGTCTCCGGCACTGTTGTCTCTTTTGAACTTGGGTTATTATGGCCCACTTTTATGGAATTTGCAGGTCCTGTAATAGGTATGCCATTTTCACTTGAAGGTATTGCCTTTTTTACCGAAGCAATATTCCTGGCTATTTATCTTTACGGATGGCACCGAATTCCGCATACAGCTCACGTATTTAGCGGTATTATGGTTGTAATAAGCGGTGCATGCTCTGCACTAATAGTACTTACTGCAAATTCGTGGATGAATACTCCTGCAGGGTTTGATATTGTTAATGGCCAGGTTGTAAATGTGAGTATGATTGGTGCTATATTTAACCCTATGGCAGTACCGCAGGCAGTGCACATGGTAGTTGCCGCTTACGTAACTGTTGCATTTGCTGCAGCAGGAATACATGCTTATTACCTTAGAAAAAATCCAAGAAACCTGTTTCACAGAAAAGCCCTTAAGATTGCACTTGTAGTAGGTGCTGTATTTGCAATCATTCAGCCTATGAGCGGCGATTTTGTTGCAAGGGGGCTTGTGAAACATCAGCCATTAAAACTTGCCGCACTTGAAGCCAGGTTTGAAACCGGACCAAATGCTCCCCTTACAATTGGAGGTATACCTGATAAAGAAACACGGACGGTAAAACACGGCATAGAAATACCATATCTGCTTAGTATTCTTGCAAAAAGAGATCCTCACGGAGTTGTAATAGGCCTTGACTCTTTTCCCGAGGATCATTGGCCTCCCCTGGTTATTACTCACCTTTCATATAATTTAATGATTGGTATCGGGAGTTTTATGATTCTGATTGGTATTTTAAACCTATATTATGTAATTAGAAAACGGCCAATTCATAAATACCGAAACTACTTATTGTTATTAGTTTTTTGCGGGCCGCTTGGGTTTATCGCAGTAGAAGCAGGATGGGTATGTGCAGAAGTTGGAAGGCAACCCTGGATAATATACAACATTATGAAAACTGCAGATGCAGTTACGCCCATGAAGGGAATACACGTGACTTTTATTACTTTTACATTGATCTCGATTATGCTCGGTTTTATAACAGTAATGTTTTTAATCAGGCAGTTCAGAAAAGCCCCTGAAATATTAAGTGATAGTGATGAAGATTAAAGAGTAACTTTTATGCCAGCAGAACTTATAGTAGGGATCGTGCTATTAATAGCACTTATAATTTATGCCATTTTTGGCGGGACCGATTACGGCATAGGTGTATGGGTGCTTTTTTCACATGGCAAAAGAGGCATGCTTCAAAGGGACGTTATATCCCGCACTATCAGTCCCATCTGGGAAGCAAACCACGTGTGGCTGATATTAATTAACGTAGTCCTGTTTACAGCTTATCCCCTTGCCTACGGGACTATTGTAAAAGCACTTTTTATTCCCCTTAGCCTTGTACTGATTGGAATAGTAATGAGGGGTGCAGCATATACATTTAGGAACTATAATGATAACAAAAAAGAAGCAAGGGAATGGGCCGAACTTTTTGGTATTGCAAGCCTGTTAACACCTATACTGCTTGGAGTAAATATAGGTGCAATTTCGTCTGGTAAAATAATTGTTGAAAATGACATAATTGTTCACGGTTTTATACATTCCTGGCTTTCGCCTTTTTCCATCGCAGTAGGAATTTTTGCCTTGGTACTGTTCTCTTATCTGGGTGCAGTGAGCCTTATACTTGAATCCCGCCACAGTAAAGACCTTCAGGATGATTTTAGAAGAAGGGCCATGATTTCACTGGTGTTGCTGGCCATTATGGCAGCAGTGGTTTATCTGACCTCTAAAAACGAGGCACCTACAGCCCATTTCAATTCCTTCAAGGGCTGGGCACTTATACTGCACATATTTCTTAGTGTTATTTCTGTTATAACCTTTGTTGCTCTCTACAAAAGAATGTATCACTTAGCAAAGTATCTTGCCTATTCGCAGGCAACTTTGATGATTCTGGGCTGGGCATTTACCCAGTATCCATATATTGTTCGGGAGCAGGTAACTATTTATAACGCAGGTGCTCCAAAATCAACACTTCATTTCGTAATTATAGCGCTTATTATTGCAGCTGTTTTTCTTATTCCTTCTTTTTACTTTATGTATAAAGTGTTTAGAAAGATTTAGTTTGCCCATATGCCTGCTTTACTTTCTTTTGCAAGTTTTTCATACTCATTGAATTCGTAAATATATTTATATTCGTAATTCGATAATGCCATTCCTAGACCCTGCCTTAAAAGCAGTGCATTCAGCATTGTTGTGTCGTCAATAAAGACATATGCGAGCAGGTTATTGTTTATATCAGTCTTATTCTCATCAAACCCGAGTAAAACCCTCTTACCTGGAAGCAAAGATTCGAGAAATCCAGCAGTAGATTCCGGGGTTTCTATTCCTATCAGTTTTACGGTTTTAATTCCATTTCCGAATGCACAAACAAAACTATCACCGGTAATAATTTTATTTACTGTGCATACCTCTGACTTGTTTTGAGAATTGAGTTCATCTATCTGTAAATCAAGTGCGAATAACCTGTCTCTGATATGATCAATATTGTTGTATATAAGGTCGATTTGATTAAGTAATCTTTGCTGTTTTGATTCGAGTCCGCTGCAAAACAGTATCAGGTAATCATACACAGGGTTTATATAACACCTTTCAAGTGTTACGGTATTTTCATTAAGTTCAAACTGTGTATCTTCAAGCTGTAGTTCGTAATTAAAAAGAATAAGTCTTAAATCATTACGGTTATCCGTTAATGTGGATAGTAGTTTAGAGTCAGTATTTCTATCATTAAATAGATTTTCTATTTGATAATTAATATTGGCAGAATCCTGGGGTCTGGATATAGTCGTTGATTTTATAATTTCTGCATTTTTTAATCTGCTTTTATTGGTTTCTATATTGGTATATGAACGATTCCCGTAATTATCTTCGTATTTTACAATCTCTGATGCGAAGTTCTCTGGTTGTTGAAAAATAAATAATAAAAATACGATTATCAGAAGGTTAAATATTTTACGCATTTTGACTAGCCACTATCCTAGTAACTATTTTATATTAGGCAAAAATAAATTTACAGTAGATTTTTTTAGAATGGGGTTATAATTCGTAAGTTGTATTTCAGATTTGAGGACTGGGGAAAATCAAAAAATTGCCAAATAAGTTATTCATTCCGGGTTGAAGTTGCCCGTTAGCCAACAAGGTTAACGGGCATTTTTATTATACATTTATATTTAGCTTTACAGGAACCGGGTTCTGTACTATATCAAATACTGGGGAGTGGTTCCTTGCAAATTCTACTAGTTCCTGGATTTCTTCATCAGCGCAATTTGCTTTAACGTCTATGTTTACCCTGATTTCTTCATATCCTTTTCTTACGTTTTTATCCATTGAGAGAAAACCCCTTAGGTCTATATCTCCTTCAAAACTTGTTTCAACTTCTTGTATTTCAATTCCCCTTGCGGCTGCATGGAATACAAGAGTTGTAGTAATGCATCCTGCCATGCCATGGAGAATAAATTCTACAGGGTTAGGTGCCTTATCGTTACTTAACAGAACGGGGGGTTCATCATTGTAAAGTGCGAATTCTCTGTCGCTGAATTCCTGTTTGGCACCATAAAAACTACCAATTGTGGAACAGTTAAGCCCGCCGTCTATCCATTTATTCTTATTACGGAATTTAAACTTCGCAATTTCTGCATCTTCCTTGATAAGCCCTACAGTTTCGAAAAGCTGTTCGGTGTTAACACCGTTTACACCTATTTGATTTATTGCTGTTTGTTCTGACATTTTTACTACCTCCTTTTTTATTTTTTGTTGTCTGAACACACTTATACTTAATGCATAGTGTGTGCCAACTGTTAAAACTACAATAATAATCAATAAATAAAGGAGGATAGGGTGGTTTATTAAAATTGGTTATCCTTACGAAATTTCGTAATTTACGAATTCTCGTAAGGATTTTTACTAGATTAAGTTAAACTGCTGTATTATTGGGTACGTTTAAGGCCAAAGCTTTTAATTTTGGAGCTTAATGTGGTTGCAGGAATTCCAAGAAGCTTAGCAGCACCATTTTCACCCGACACTTTCCAGTCAGTTGCATCAAGTGCTCTTAGGATGTTGTCTATTTCAATTTGCTGGATTTCTTTGGCAGTGAGGATTCTTGATTCGGTATTTAGAGAATCTACTTGTTCTTCAGAAATGAAGTCATCTTTTGCTTTTGCTAATTCTAAATTTAATATTCCGTTTTCAGATGTGATAACTGCTCTCTCTATTACATTCTGAAGTTCACGGACATTTCCTGGCCATTGGTATTCTAACATTCTTCTGATATTCAGGTCATTAAACTGTTTTATTGGGATTCCGCATTTAGATGAAAAATTTTGTGCAAATTTTTCAGCAAGCTGAATTATATCGTCACCCCTTTCTCTTAGAGGAGGAACAGAAATTGGGAAGACATTAAGCCTGTAATAAAGGTCTTCCCGGAAGCTTCCCTGTTTAACTTCTTCTAAGAGGTTTTTATTTGTTGCTGCTACAACCCTCACATCAACTTTGACTGTCTCGGAGCCACCTACAGGTTCAAATTCGCCTTCCTGCAGTACTCTAAGTAGTTTAGACTGAAGTTCCAGTGGAAGTTCCCCAATCTCATCCAAAAATATTGTTCCGCCATCAGCAAGTGAAAATCTGCCTTTTCTTTTGGAAGTTGCCCCGGTAAATGCACCTTTTTCATGGCCAAAGAATTCACTCTCTATTAATGTTGCCGGGATTGCTGCACAGTTTACTTTTATTAGTGGAGAATTTATATTGCTGCTTTGATTGTGAATTGCCCGGGCTACTAGTTCTTTGCCCGTCCCGGTTTCACCTGTTATCAACACTGTACTTCCGGTCGGTGCTACTTTCCCTATATCTTCAAACAGTTTGAGCATTAACATACTGGTACCGGTTATTTCCTTACTGACCGTGATTTCCCGAATTGTGTCATTAAATACAGGTGTTTCGTACCTGCACTTTTCGGAAAAGTTAAGATTTTCACCGGTATCAAGAGTGTCTTTTAGTATTAGTGTGTAGTAAATACAATTTCCTAAATAAAATTCTGAGAGTGAAGCCTCAACATTTAAACCTGTTTGATCGATTTTTTTTATATCTAGTCCACCGCTTATAGATAAGTGCCTTTTACCAACTGGTAATGATTCAAGTTGAGATTTAAATGAAGACAATATTTCTGAACTCTGATTTGAAAGAAATTCTGTAAAATCCTTTCCAATAAAGTGATTTGATGGGCAAAGAAACATCCTTTCGGCTGACGCATTTACCATATTTACCGTCATGTCCTGGTCAAGTTCAATTATTGCTTCCATCGTACTGTCCAGGAGCCTTTCTATTTTCTCTTCCCAGTCTTTATTCTCGATATCGGCTTTAAGTCTCTGAAGTTCGGTAGTTGCACGTGATGCAAAAAGGCTGAATATTTCAAGGCTCCTTGGATTAGCGGGCATAGGTTCACTGTCAAGCACTCCAAGATTACCAATAATTTGGCCCTTACTGTCTTTTATCGGAACTCCTAAATAACTAAGTGGTTTTTTTTGCCCCTCCTTAATTTCCGGGTCATCGGGGTAAATCTCGATCAGATTATCGGGTACATGGTGCAGTGTATCGTTATTTATAACTGTCTCACAAGGAGTACCTTTAATCTCGTATTCAAAATTCGGAAGAAATTCGCCATCTAAGAAAAATGCAAGTGATTTTGCCCTGCTCTGGTCTTCGTTATAGACATTTGCCCAGGCGCCATAAGTGTTTAATGACTTAGAAAGGTTTAGGATAAGGGCTTCAAAATATTTTTTTCCGGTTTCCTTTGCTGTAGCTTCAAAGATTGATATGAGTTTTTCGTCTTTTGAGTTTTTGTTTTTTGTTCTATCAGACATTTGTTAGATTATTAATTTCATTTAATATAGTAGATACATTATAATCTTTTATCTTAAGCAAAAAAAGGAGAAATGACTATGAGTAATATTATCTTTTGGGTTATTTTCGGACTTATTGCAGGATGGCTTGCAAAAGTAATTATGCCGGGAAAAGATCCGGGTGGTTTTTTTGTTACTATCATAATTGGCGTAGTAGGTTCATTTATCGGCGGATATATTGGCCAGGCAACAGGACTATTTGGCCCTGTATCCGGATTTAATATTGGTAGTTTTATTACTGCAATCCTTGGTGCGATTGTATTGCTTGCACTATACAGGGTTGTTAAAAAGAGATAAAAATCATCAATTTGAATATATGAAAGTTAAATTTTGCGGTGCGGCTAGAACTGTTACAGGAAGCGCGCACCTTCTTACACTGGATAATGGTTATACAGTCCTGCTTGATTGCGGACTTTATCAGGGACGGGATGAAGAATTTGAAGATTTTAATGCTAACTGGCAGTTTGATCCTTCCACTCTGGATTGTCTGGTTCTATCACATGCACATATAGACCACTGCGGAAGGATTCCAAAGCTTGTAAAGGACGGTTTTCGTGGAAAAATTATTTGTACCAGTTCTACAAGGGACTTATGTGCAATAATGTTAATGGATAGTGCTAAAATCCAGGAAAAAGATGCTGAGTACCTTAACAGGAGAAACAGCAAGAAAGGCCATCCCGAAACAGCTAAACCACTTTATACAACAGAAGATGCTTTTGATTGTTTTAAGAAATTTGTAGGTATTGGTTATGAAAAATGGCACAAAATAAATGAAGATGTATCTGTTTATCTAAGAGACTGCGGCCATATATTCGGAAGTTCAAATGTTACATTAAATATCAAAGAAAAGGGTAAAGAAACTCATTTGGGATTTAGTGGTGATATAGGAAGAGCCAATAGGCCAATTCTTAAAGACCCTGTTCAAATGGAGGATCTTGACTACCTGATATGTGAATCAACATATGGTGATAGGTTACATAATGACCTTCCCCATGATGAAGATGCACTTTTAAATGTTATATACGAAACATGTGTTAAAAAGAAAGGAAAGCTTATTATTCCCGCATTTAGTCTCGGGAGGACTCAGGAAATAGTTTATATGCTGGATAAACTTGAGAATTCAGGACTTCTTCCATCAATCCCCGTTTTTGTAGATAGCCCGCTAGCAGTTAGTGCAACGGACATATTCAGGATACATCCGGAATGTTTTGATCAGGAAATAATGGAATATATGATTGATGACCCTAACCCTTTTGGTTTTAACAATTTGAAGTATACAAGGAAGGTTAGTGAATCCAAGGCTTTAAATGACATGGAAGGCCCTGCCATTATAATCAGTGCTTCGGGTATGATGACAGGGGGCAGGGTTATGCATCATCTTATTAATCATATTGAAGACCAAAGGAATACAATACTGGTCGTTGGTTTTTGTGCCCCTCATACAACTGGTGCCAGGATTAGAAATGGTGAGAAAAAGATTAGGGTTTTAGGACAGAAGCTGAATGTAAACGCAAAAGTAGAGGTCATGGATTCTTACAGTGGCCACGGAGACCAGAAAGAAATGATAAATTTTCTTTCAAACCTAGATCGGAATAAACTAAAACAAATCTTCCTTGTACATGGGGAACTTGATAGCCAGCAGGCATTTAAATCCGCACTCGAAGAAAATAAATTCAGTGGCATTGAGATACCTGAACTTGGTCAGGAATTTATAATCTAACAAATATGAAACTTACAGAATTTGAAACTAAAGAGCAGCTTAATGATCATCTGGAGTTAGGGGATAAACTCAATAATATTGTATTTCAGTCTCTTGACCTCAGAGATTATACTCTAAACCTTTTATCGGAGCCACTGGAAAACTGTATATTTCTCGGGTGTAAAATTGACCCGGGTATTGTAGATGAAATTATATATAAGGGTGCAATGGTTTTCCCACCTATCGACGGCCTGCCTTATAAAGCCTTCAGAAATTCACTTTATACACCAGAAGATTTAATAGAAGGACTTGTTCCTGAAAATAAAGAAAGCCTGAATAAAATGTTTGATACTTTGGTTTTTGAACATTTTGTCAAAACCGGCAGGTCAAACCCACCCGGTATTCATGAATCGTTTGCAAGGAGGCTTCATGACCATTCCATTACTGATGCTCTTGATGAGTTTCTTGTTGGTAAAAAAGTTGTAGCAATTATGGGCGGCCATGCCATTAAGAGGAATGAAAAGGAGTTTGCAGATGTTTCACAACTTTCCAGGAAACTGACCGAGAGTGGATATATTCTCGCAAGTGGGGGAGGGCCTGGTGCAATGGAAGCAACCCATTTTGGAGCATGGTTTTCCGGCAGGCCTGTAGAAGATTTTGATAAAGGGCTTGAGATAATATCTGAACATCCTGATTATAAAGAAAAATACGGCTGGATGTTGTCAGCAATAGAAGTTAAGAATAAATATCCCCTCATTACAAAAAATGGTGTTAATCCCTCAAGCCTGGGGATACCAACATGGGTATACGGACACGAACCCCCGACTATTTTTGCGACACATATTGCTAAATATTTTGCAAACAGCGTAAGGGAAGATGGACTCTTAGCTATAGCTCATCATGGAGTAGTGTTTACACCAGGAAGTGCGGGGACGGTACAGGAAATATTCCAGGATGGGGCACAGAATCATTACCGAACTTCCGGAGTAATCAGCCCGATGGTATTCCTGGGGAAAGATTTTTGGACAAAGATACTTCCGGCATATGACCTTTTGTTAAAAGTTTCAAGGGGACGAGATTATACCAAAATGATAACTCTTACAGATTCTATTGAAGAAGCTGTGGAATTTATACTTAATAATCCTCCCGAATAGTTTTGAAAGTTGTCAAATACTTTTATTGAATTAATACCTGCAACAATTGATTAGTGTAAACTGTTAATATTATTAGAGATATTATTATTGGTACAATTTTTGCATATATATTTATAAGATTAATTCCATTATATTCTTTAAGTTTATTATTCAACAAGGGAGTCAAATGATAAAAAACATTTCAATAAAAATCTATATTATTTTTTTACTGGCATTCGGAGTTGTTTTAACCGGATGCGACAAAAATAACGATGGTACAGACGATATTCCTGAAGAGATTCTCCAGATATTTGAAAAGCCTCTATATTCTGAGGCTGTATGGAGTTTTCGGGTAATTGATGAAGAATCTGGCGAGGTAATATATGACCTCGATTCTGACAAGGAATTAATAATTGCATCAGTCAGAAAACTTTATTCCGTTGGTGTTTCACTTAATGAGCTTGGCTCTGACCATATATTTGTTACACCAGTTCACCGCCAGGGAGATGTTGATGGAGCAGGTGTTCTAAACGGTGATCTTATTCTGGCTGCAGAAGGAGACATGACTATGGGCGGGAGACGGAACCCTGACGGGACTATGGCAATTGTAAATTTTGACCACAATGGAGCCAATGCACTCGGTAACGCAGAGCTTACGGAACCAAACCCCCTGGCTGGATACGAATCTTTGGCAAAACAGGTGTTCGATTCAGGTATTAAAGAGATAACAGGAGAAATAATTATTGACGACAGGCTCTTTGAGCCATTTGAATTTAGAAATGAATATAATGTCCGTCCTATTTTTGTGAACGATGATCTTGTAGATGTAATAATGAATCCCAATGAGCCAGGCGAACCGGCTTCAGTTGAGCAAAGGCCGGTCACACAAGCTTTTGAAGTAGAATCTGGATTGCTGACAGCCGGAGTAGGTGAAGAAGTGGATGTTTTATTTTCTCCAGAGGAGCTGGATTGTATAGGTGAACCAAACTGCACAGGTTCCGTTACTGGTGAGCTTCCAATCGATTTTGTCCCACCTTTTACAAATACTTTTCCCTATATACAGACGTTCAGAATTAACGAGCCTTCAAATTTTGCAAGGACTGTATTTATCGAAGAGTTAATAAAAGCTGGTGTTGCAGTAAGTGCCAGCGTTATTGGTATAAATCCGACTGGAAGTCTTCCACCACAGGATTCATATACTGAGGATACTAAGGTTGCCGAGCTTCTTTCTCTTCCTTATTCCGAATACGTAAAATTAATATTGAAAGTCAGCTATAACATTGGTGCGGATATGGCTCTAATGCTTTACGGGCTTACGCAGGGAGTAACTACCCTAAACAGTTCAATTGATGCAGAAAGAAAAACACTTATCGAGGATTTTGGAATTAACGGAAATGATTTTGAGTTTATAGACGGAAGCGGCGGCGGGGAGTCATTAGCTACAGGAAGGGCCAATATAAAATTACTTCAAGATATGGCTGAAAAAGATGTTTTTCAGGAATATTTTGATGCTCTGCCGATACTGGGTGTTGACGGTTCGTTGCTTAACGTAACAGATTTTGAATCTGATCCCACGCTCGCAGGCGCAAAGGGAAATGTCCATGCCAAGACAGGGACCTTTATTTTGGGAGCTGAGAATGGCCTTGACCTGAGAGCAAGGGGTCTTGCCGGCTACATAGATACAAGTTCAGGTAACCGTTTAATTTTTTCCCTGGTCGTAAATGACGTAGGAGTATTGCCAGGTTTCCCGGAAATTAGCGAAGTATCCCAAGACGGGGGCAGGATCGCGGCGATTATCTGGAGAGAAAATTAATATTAAAAAATAAAGATAGATATTAAGGATGAGAAAATGAAGATAATAAGAGTTAACTATTTACTTTCAATAATGTTTTTGATTGTTTTATTTATATTCCCAGGATGTAATGACTCTGATGGGGAAATGACGCCTGATATGCCCGTTGAAGGCAGTGAAATGTTTACACCGATCACCTCTATCCCAACAGCAAAGCCAAACCCGGTACTGGGATCAGACGGGATGTACCACCTGGTATATGAACTGCAGATTACAAATGTTACAACCCTTACATGGATAATAAACTCAATAGGAATCCTTGATGGTAATTCGGATAAGGAATTTGCAACGATTTCAGGAGATGAAGTTGAAGGTGTAATTCAGACTATAAACACAAGAGATGCTACAAATTCTGTTGACCCTGGCAGCTCAGCAATGGTATTCCTTACCTTTTCAGTTGAAGCAATAGAAGATATACCTGCAAATTTAAACCACAGGTTTAACGTTACGGTCCCGGGGGGAATTCCAGAAGGTTTTGCTAACTTTGTTGGGATACCTACTGATGCCGATGAGTATGCTCAGTTTACAGGTTTTCTGGAAGTTAACCCACCAAATGCAATTTTACTTGGGCCTCCTCTAAGAGGTGATGGCTGGGTAGCGGCAGACGGCTGCTGCACAGCAGTAAGGCATGTAAGGGGTTATAATGCCATTAATGGAAAATTGTTTTTTGCCCAGAGATTCGCGATTGACTGGGAAAAACTTAACGAAGATAAGAGAATTTTTGTAGGCGACCCTCAGGATGTAAACAGCTATTTTTGTTATGGTGAAGATGCTATTGCAGTATCTGATGCTACGGTTGCAACAGTCGTTAATGGTTTAGAAGATCAGATACCAGGCATAATGCCGGTGGGATTGCCCCTTGAAGAAGCGGATGGAAACCATGTGGTTCTTGACCTTGGAGGCGGAAGGTTCGCACTTTATGCTCATCTTATCAAAGACAGTATAACAGTAGAGGTAGGAGATATAGTTGCAAAGGGCCAGGTACTTGGACTAGTTGGAAATTCAGGAAATACTATTGCCCCTCACCTCCATTTTCACGTTATGGAAAGCCCGCTTACTCTTGGCTCCAATGGACTTCCTTATATGTACGATAAGTATGAGTTAATTGAAATGAGCGCTTCTACTGAAGCTTTTGATCTAGCAGAAGCAACAGGAATACCACTCGAAACTGTCCCTGTAGATAACCCGGGACCTCAAATGGATAACCTGATGCTTGACCAGAGTATTGTAAATTTTGAATGATTACTTTTGAAACTAAATTAAATGTTATTTGGTTTATAATTAATATTAGTTATTAAAACTTTAGAAGTAATTAGTTAGGGAGATGAATTAGGATGAATCAATTTAGAACTTCTTTTAAAATTACCTCAATACTGTTATTAATCTTATTTTATATTTCTGCTATATCCCCAGCATTTTCACAAACTATTTGCAATGGTTCAGACCTGGGACTTGGTAACGGTGAAGACCTCGAAGTAACAGGCACGTGTATGGTAGGTGCAGGTACTTACAACTACGGTTATGTAAATATTTATAACGGCGGAGAACTCATTTTTGATGATGCTAACATTGATTTCTGGGCAGAATCAATTCTAATAGAAAAAGACAGTTCACTAATTGCTGATGGCATTGGTGAAAATGGCTTATTTACTATTCATCTTTATGGTGAAGATATAAATTCACCTGACAGGATGCCGATAACTTGTAAAACTGAACCTGCTGAAAGCTGCGGAGTTGAGAGTAATATCTGGAATTCAAATGGTTCATCTGAATTTACCCTCCCAGGTAATGGTCCTGTAAAAGATTTCTTTTATGCATATGACAACCTTCCTTACTATGTAAATGGTAAAAATAATCCTGATAATCAAGGGTATTTTGGCCATAAAGTACTTGCAGTGTCATATGGTGGTACTTTGATTCTCAACGGTGTAAAAGGCAGTACCTTTTCTGAGGTTAAAGACAATTCTGATTCAAAAACTAGTTGGACAAGGCTAGACGGGACAATAAATAAAGATCAAAACACACTTAAACTCGACCGAGCTGTTGATTGGCAGGGTAGTACTAATTGTGCTATGAAAGATGGTGACCAGATTGTTGTAACAACTACTGATTACCTTCCCGGTCATTCAGAGCAGTTAACAATAGATACAATTAGTGCAGATGGAAAAACCATCACTGTATGTGAATCATTTAAATACACACATAATGGTATAAAATATGAAATTAAAAATTCCGAAAGAAAAGCTAACGGTCTTGACCGTCTTGGGCTTAAATTTGATAAAGCAGAAACTCGTGCTGCTGTTGCACTTTTATCAAGAAGTATACGCATTGTTTCGGCAGGGAATAGTTTTGACGAAGTATTTCTTCCTGAAGAAACAGGTTACTTTTACGGTGGACATACAATTTTCAGGCAGGGATTTAAGCAAATTCAGGTTCAGGGCGTGGAATTCTACCAGATGGGCCAGGGCGGCAGAATAGGGCGCTACCCGGTTAATTTTCGCCTTGCACGTAAAACTCCTTCAGACACTTATTTAAAAGATAATTCAATACACGATTCCATGACACGCTGGATAACACTCCAGGGTACACATGGTGTATTATTTGAAAGAAATGTAGGCTACAAATCAATAGGGCATGGGTATTTTCTCAAAGACGCAACTGAAATAAAAAATAAATTTTATTCCAATATTGGTATTTTTGCCCGTGCGGCAATTGATAATATTCAAAATCCCCGAAAAATACCGGGTATTTATGCATCATCTTTTGAACCGGGAATAGAAGAAGTGCCATCTCATTCAGATTTTCAGCACCCTACGATTTTCTGGATATCAAACGGATGGAATGACTACCAATATAATATGGCTGCCGGGGCCAATACATGCGGTACTTGTTACTGGCTTGTGCCGGGTGCAAACAGTACTTTATCACGCAATCAAAAGTGGGATTTTTATGCATCGGTCCAGGCAGATTTTGGTAATGCTGGGACGACGCCATTACAAAAATTTAAAGGGAATTATTGTTCTTCTGCAATGAATTCATTTAACACCGTGGGAGATGTAGCGCGTTGTCTGGGTGTTGGAGATGCGCCGAATGGCCCGGGTAGTGATAAATTCTTAGCAAGTGTTGAGCCTTCATTTGCGCCGGATCATAAACCCAGACCTGGTTCTTCTGATGTTCAAAACATTATAGAAACCTCAAGGAATTACTACCCAATGGTTGCAGGAGCTGCTTCAAGGATTGCAACAAGGTGTGCTGAAGATGCAAAGACTATTGATGGTACTAATGTAGGCCCTGGCCTGGATTGTTCAAGGGTTGCAAGGTGTGCAGAAAATAATGCCGATACAAACTGTAATGTAACAACAATTGAAGAATTTACTACATCATTTCACTATACCGAAACAAATTTTTCAGCTATATGGCTACGGCCCCAATGGTTTCTAATTATCAACAGTTTTATTTCTGATGTACAGAATGCAGGCCTTACATTTGTTACCGGTGGTGATTATACAAGGGCATCTTCAATAGGGGGCAACTGGCTTGTAGCACTAAAAAATGTTTTTGTTGGTAACACGCAAAAAAACGAAGACAATCCCCTAGCATCACATGCCGGGCCTGTAAACCCCGGTCCCGGTGGCCTTAAATGTGATACAAAAGAAAGTACAACTAATTATTGCCTGCTTGAGAAGGAAGGGATCAGCCTGCCGCTTTCAAATTTTGCAAATAACCAAAGACTTTTCAATATATATGACGGCCCGGCACAGCAGGCTGACAATGCTTACCTTGATATTACAAGAACTAAAGTTGGTGATTGTAAATTAAATGCTGGGAACTGTCAAAAGAGTGATTATATGTACGGGAAGGTACCGGGCATGATCTTCAACAAGGAAGAAAATAGTTGTGTATTGCCAAATGCCGCAATTGCCTGGAAACAGCCAAACGGATTTTATTACCCTCCTTCGTTTCATTCGGAAAACCTTTTTTTCGACAAGGTAAATATACGCCATTTTATAATTAATCCATTATTCCAGCCCGGAACCAGGGTGACTGATTTTGAAAAAGTACAAAAGCTATACTGTACACACTCAGGCACCGGTACTTTTAACGATTTTACCGAGGTCGACAGGCAAACTGTTTTGAATGACGATGATGGTTCACTAACCGGTTATAGGGAAACAATTTCTGTAAATGAAGACCCGTTTTTTAACGCACCACTTGAGGCTATTGAATGTGCTTCTGATGAAACAGCTAAGACCAGTCCCTATCAATATGTCACAACTGCCGTATTTCCTGCATGTGGTTCAATTGCACCACCAAATGGATGTAATGATTCATTAGATTGTACTTCGAATTGCTGTGAGACATGCCCCGAATGGAATGCCTCAGCATCTGACCCGACTACCTATGGTGTACCAATGTACAGGCAATGCCTGACCGGTACAGAGAGAGATAACAATGAAGCCCCCAGTATACGTTTAATGGGTCAGGCTATACATCAGCGTAGCAACCTGACACCTAATAATGCAATTTTTTATATTGATACTACTGTTAGTAAAGCGACACAGAAAAAAAATTCCAGAATTCTTAGAACGAATGTTTTTAAGAAAGGTGAAACTTATTATGTTTACCTTGTATTTGCTACTGAAAAAACAAACCAGGAATACCAGCTGTTTGTTGGAAAAAATGTTCCAAACTATGAAATAAATAATGTAAAGGCAGTTAGAACTCCACTATTAACTAAATTATTACAGTTCAATGAATTAGATATTACAGAGCAGAAAGCACTGTGGGAAAATGATGGCCACCCATGGACCAGGACTTATAATCCTGATACAGGAATACTCAGGGTTAAAATGAATATGGATTTTGACAAGTTTAAAAAGGGTGTTAAAGATGCCAAGGAAAATAGCTGCAGGCCTAAAAGTTTTTGTCATTGGGAAAAGAACAGTAACAGTTGCGAGTGTTCAAAAACATTAGAGAAAGAAGACCCAGATCTTTATAAGCTATGTAAACAAGACAACGGCCAGGGTGAGCACCAGGTTTGCAGGTGGGCGGGCATAGATGTGGACTGCCCTGAAGGGGGCTGCTACGGATTTTCCTTTACATTACCATCTACATTTGAAACAGAAGACTGTAATGAAATGCCCGGATCAGCAAAACAGTGTGGAAGGGAAATTGCTGATGGTGGACATAGGCCGGAACCAATGTGTTTTCCCGATAATTCATTATGGAAAGGTCCATGGATAAAAGCTAAAGAAGGTGTTGCAGGTACCTGTGCAGGTTCTCCGGTTGATCCGGTTAATTTTTGTACAAGGCAGGGAGAACCTCCTGATATTGCCTGTAATCTTATACTGGGTACTGCAAAGGATGATTATCTGTCCGGTACATCAGAGAGTGACGTAATAAGGGGACTTGGCGGAGATGATCTGATCTTCGGGCTTGAGGGCAATGATTTTATCGAGGGCGGTCCCGGTGATGATTTGATTTTTGGTGGAAGAGACAATGATACAATTCAGGGAAACGGTGGTGATGATAACATTGACGGTTATACAGGTAATGATACTATAGATGGCGGTAACGGATTTGATATTGTAGATGGCGGCCTGGGAACTGATACCTGCGATAATGATGAAGACAGTTTCGATTGTGAATCAGGCAATTAAATTATATGTATTAAAATAAAGATCCTGAAACAAGTTCAGGATGACGGATAGTTAAAGTATTTCCTGGCACTCTTTGGGCATTTTTATTTCTTCTTTCTTCTTTGGGGAAGTTAATTTCTTCTTTGCGTGTTCGTCTCTTGCCTTTTTAGAAAACCACCAGTTCAAATCACTGCCACATCCTGTACCATCAGGAAGTTTTGGGCTTGATACACATTTAGTATCACCTTCAGGGCACTTTATCCTTACATGAAAATGTCCGTCATGCCCCCACCATGGCCTGAGTTTCTGCAGCCAGTCCTGTCCATTGTATTTTTCACACAGGTCTTTTTTAATAGCCGGATTCACAAAAATACGGTCAACAGAATCGTCATTTGCTGCAATTTTAAGGACTTCTCCATTTATCCAGCTCCATTTTTTGGGGTGTACGTCAGTTTTTGAGCTGTTGAGCAGGGATTTAGGCGACATCTTTTCCCTTTCACTGATTGTAAAGTATTCATTATTACCATTACCCTTTCTTATATACAGAATATCAATATCAAGTCCTGTCTGGTGGCTGGAGTGATCGTCCAGCATAGGGCCGCCGTTTCTTTTTGTAATATCAGCAATCAATAGCTTAGCAGAATAGTTGCTTTTAACTTTTGTAGAAAGTCTTTCTGTAAACTTTATAGAATCTTTATGCCCGTAATAGCGGTTTCTGCTTGTGCGTATTACCTGGTATCCAAAGCCATCAATAGGGAGCTGCCTTGGGTTGAGAACACAACCAGCGGTATATCTACCTATTGCTTCCGAATCCTCAAAGGGGTTTTGGGCAACAGAAAAAGAACAAAAAGATAAAAACAATATAGGTATAAGTAACGTATATTTCATAAAATTTGAATTAATGATAATATGGGTTGAATATTTAAATCTGATTAATAATCTATCATTAATGCTGAACTGATCAAATTATCGGAGGTTTTATTTGAAAAAGGTAATATATATTTTGTTATTTTTCATCAGTATGAGTCTTACTATTTGGGTAATGAGTGATAATTCACAGAGTAAAACTAAGACTAATGATATGAGCAAGGAGAAGGTTATGACAATAGATAGAGATAAATACAGCGTTGCAACAGTGGCGGGTGGATGTTTCTGGTGTATGGAACCGCCATTTGAAAGACTAGATGGTGTGGTTAGTGTAGATTCAGGCTATTCCGGGGGTACAGAGGTAAATCCTACATACCAGCAGGTTGCTTCCGGTATGACAAGCCACACAGAAGCAGTAGAGATACTTTTTGATCCTAAAGTTATTTCATTTAATAAGATTCTTGAAGTCTTCTGGATGAACATAGATCCTACCCAGGCAGACGGGCAGTTTGCAGACAGGGGTAAGCAGTACAGGACTGTAATTTTTTATCATAACGATGAGCAGAAGCAGCAGGCAGAGGCTTCTAAGAAAAAACTTGAAGAATCCGGTAAATTCAGCAGTACGATTGTCACTACGATAGAACCATTTAATTCATTCTATAGGGCAGAGGACTATCACCAGGACTACTATAAGAAAAACGAAATCCATTATAAGATGTACAGAAAAGGTTCGGGAAGGGAAGGGTATATTGAACGAACCTGGGGTAATGAAAAATAGTAAAACAGGGTTTGTTTATTTGACAACGTATTAAACAGCGATAAAATTTTTATATAACTATCCGCAAAGGCAAACCGATTCGAAAGGTCGGGTCGCAAAGCCACAGGCCTAAGACCTCCATTCACCCATCTTAGATAAAGGTTAAGGCAGCTGGGCTCCCCGATAGTTATTTAAACTGAATATTAATTTAAAAGGGAAGCACTAAGCTTCCCTTTTTTTATTCCCTTTTTAAAATAAACTATTCCTAATGAACAAAGTAAAGATCATTTATTGTACAAAGTGTGGATGGCTTCCAAGAACTACATGGATATCACAGGAACTGTTAAACACTTTTTCTCAGGTTATAAATGAACTTACATTGATCCCTTCATCTGGAGGAATTTTCGAAATTTATGCTAACGATAGGTTAATCTGGTCAAGAAAAAAAATGGAAGGCTTTCCGGAAATAAAAAAATTAAAAAAGTTAGTAAGAGATGAAATAGCCCCTGAAATGGATTTGGGGCATACTGATATTTGATAGGACTATTATTACATGCCGGTTTATATCTTAGGTAATGAACATGTTTTTCCCAATCCTAATGATTCTGAGGAGACAGGACTTCTTGCTGTAGGTGGGGATCTGGAACCAGAAAGACTTCTTTTGGCTTATAAATCAGGAATTTTCCCCTGGTATTCTGAAGACGACCCTATTCTCTGGTTTTCACCAAATCCAAGGTTAATATTTGAACTGGGTGACTATAAACCAGGAAGAACTATTAGAAAAGTTCTTAATTCCGGAAAGTATGAAGTCAGAATTGATACACAATTTAAAGAAGTTATAAAATCCTGTTCTGAAGTAAGCAGGATGAATCAGTCGGGGACATGGATTACAGATGAAATGATTGCTGCATATACAAAGTTGTATGAACTAGGCTATGCACATTCATTCGAAACCTATTTTGACGGTAAACTTGTTGGTGGGCTTTACGGGGTTTCACTGGGCAGAGTTTTTTTTGGTGAGTCTATGTTCCATAGGGAAAAAGATTCTTCAAAAATTGCATTTCATCACCTGGTATTAAAATGCAGAGATTATAATTTTGATTTTATTGATTCACAGGTTCCTACAGAGCATATGATACAACTTGGATGTGTGGAAATCAGCAGGAGTTTATTTTTAGAAAGATTAAAGAATGCAATGTTAAAAGATACTATAAAAGGTCATTGGAAATAATCTATAAAAATGAATTTGTTTAGGTATTATTAACTTTCCAATACAGGTTTTTATTATGCCAAAACTCCTTGTTTTTCAACATGTAGCTCATGAAATTTTAGGTACACTCGATCCCCTGATCAGAAATTCTGGTTGCAGAATCAGGTATGTAAATTTTGGAAGGTCAAATTACGAAATACCCGAGCTTGGGAACTACGACGGGTTAATAGTGCTTGGCGGACATATGAACGTAGACCAGGATGATGAGTATCCGTATTTAGTTCCTGAACTTGAAGCTATAAAAAAAGCTATATCTCTTGATATGCCGATACTTGGAATATGTCTTGGCTCGCAGCTTCTAGCAAAAGCTCTTGGTGCAAAAATTACTAAGAACAAAAGTAAAGAAATTGGCTGGTATGATGTGATGGTTACTGACGAAGGCCGGGCTGATCGGCTTTTTTCAAAATTTGATAAAGTTGAAAAACTTTTTCAGTGGCATGGAGACACCTTTGAAATTCCAAATGATGCTGTTCATCTTGCAACTTCTAAAAACTGCAGAAACCAGGCGTTCAGATATGGTAATAAAATTTATGGCCTGCAGTTTCACCTTGAAGTAGACGAGGCTATGATCCAGCGGTGGCTTGTTGCACCGACTAATTTGAAAGAGCTGGAGGAGCTGGAGGGAATTATTGACCCAGATAAAATCCGATCTGAAACCCCTTCATATATTAATGAACTTATGGACCTTAGCGATAAAACCTTTGGTGAATTTATTGATCTTTTTGAACGTAAAGAAAAAACTCATGTTCTTCCCTCAATATAACAATTGAAATATTGAATACTGTATGTATAATCAAGTTCCTGATTTTTCAATCATAAATAAATTAAATTTTTCAAAGGAGATTTAAATGGGCACATGGGAAGTAAAAAAACATGGTCACCCCGGTATAGAGCCAGCCAAAAGTAAAAGAGCTATTTTTATCGGAAGATACCAGCCATATCATTTTGGGCATATAAATCTTGTACAGCAGAAGCTGGATAATGGTGTACCATGCTTAATAATGGTTAGAGATATTCCACCTGATCCGAAGAATCCATTCACAACGGAACAGACAGTTGATATGATAGAAAAATACCATAAGAGTAAAGGCGATGATGTAGTTGTTATGATTATTCCTGATATAGAATCTGTTAACTGGGGAAGAGGTGTGGGTTATGAAATGAATGAATATATTCCACCTGAAAATATCGGATTTATCTCAGCTACAAGGATTAGAGATGCAATTGCCGAAAACAATGATGAGTGGAGAGAACTGGTTGATGAATCAATCCAAGGTGATGTAGTCAAATATTTGTCAGAAACAAATTAAAATAAATTAAAAAGGCATCCAACCGGATGCCTTTTTTTATTCTGTATCTTCAGTTGTTTCTTCTTCTTTTTTCTTTGTAGTGTATTTTTTCCTGAAACGTTCAACACGCCCTTCTTTTTCGTAGGACTTGTCCCTTCCAGTATATAGTGAGTGGGATCCACTCGAGATTTCAACGGTGATAAGAGGGTATTCTTTACCATCTTCCCATTTGATCTTATCTTCAGAAGATTTTGTTGACCTTGTTAATATTGCAAAATCCGATGAAGCATCCTTAAATACTACATAGTTATAGTCTGGATGAATATCTTTTTTCATAGTTTTGTACCTTTAATAAAATTGTAAAGACTACAGTGTATCAAAATATGTATTATTGTAAAGACAAAATAAGTAAAAATTAAGAGATCCTAAAACAGGTGTGGAAATATAATACACGAAATTTACTGATTTTTAAGAAGTTCAGCTGCCCTGGGAGCAAAATAAGTGATTATCATGTCTGCTCCTGCTCTTTTTATGCTAAGTAGAGATTCTAATATAATTTTGTCTTCATCAAGCCATCCTGAATTTGAAGCTGCCTTTATCATAAGGTATTCACCGCTTACCTGGTAAGCAGCCACAGGAAGGTCTGTATTGTCCTTAAATAGGTATACAAGATCTAGGTAGTGGCTTGCAGGTTTTACCATAACTATGTCTGCACCTTCTTCCTCATCAAGCATCAGTTCTCTTAATGCTTCACGCGAGTTTGCCGGATCCATCTGATATGTTTTTTTATCACCACCCTTTGGTGCTGAATCAAGGGCTCCCCTGAAGGGACCGTAAAAGGATGAAGCATATTTTGCCGTATAAGACATAATGGAAACTGAAGTAAATTCTTCCTCATCAAGTATTTCTCTTATCGCACCTATACGCCCATCCATCATATCACTAGGCGAAATAACATCAGCACCTGCATGTGCATGGGATAAGGCTTGTTTGCAGAGAAGATCTACTGTGAAATCATTAAGTATTTCGCCTGATGGTGAAACAATTCCGTCATGACCTTCGCTATTGAAGGGATCAAGTGCTATATCAGTTATAAGGGTAGCTTCTGGGCAGCTGCTTTTTAGCTCCCTAAGTGCCCGTTGTACCAGTCCATTTGAGTTATAAGATTCTTCACATAAGGTCGTTTTTAATGATTCCTTTATCACTGGGAATAAAATAAACGCGGAGACTCCCAGTTCTAAAGACCTTTTTACTTCTTTCACAAGCCCATTGATACTAAATCTCTTACATCCGGGCATTGAAGATATTTCTTCGTCGGAATTACCATCATGAATAAAAACAGGGTAGATTAGGTCACCGGCTTCCAGATAGGTTTCTTTTACCAATTTTCGAATTGTCTCCGATTTTCTGTTTCGCCTTGGCCTGGCAGATATTTCAAGTCCGGTGATATCTTCAGTTGGTATAATATTTTTTGAATTGTTTTTTTTCATATATTTTTCCTATAAAATTAAGGATAGTAGAATACATCATATTTTAAAACATTAAAAATAAGTATTAAGGGAATAATGTCTAAGGAGGCAAATATATGTACCTTAAGAATTCTAGCCTGAATATTAATATTTCAGTTTTATTTCTATTATTAGTATTAATTTTTACAGGATGTTATAAAAATAGTACAAATAAAACGGATGATTTATCTAATTCTAATAAAGAAGGATCACAGGAAGTAATAATTTATAGTGTTGAAAGATCACCCCAGATCCCATTTGCCAGGGCTAATATTACTTTCCCAAGCCAGGACGAGCTTCTCGAGGATGATGATGTCTTTGTTGTAATTGATGTGGATAATTTTCTGCTTGGTGCACAAACAGATACTTTAAGGGCAAGAGAATTGTCAAATTCTCCAAAAGGCCAGCATGTCCATCTAATCGTTGACAATAAACCATATATCGCTGTTTATGATCAGGATCACCCTATAAATGTGGGTAAACTTGGCCCCGGAACTCATACAATATTTACTTTTCCAAGCCGTTCATATCATGAAAGTGTAAAATCACCCACTGCTTTTGACATAATAAACTTTAATGTTGTTTCCCCGGGGGGGAGTAATGTTATTAAGAGAGATACTCCTTCAATTATCTATAGTAGGCCAAAGGGCACTTATAAGGGTGTGGATGCAAAGGAAATAATGCTGGATTTTTATTTAAATGATGTAGAACTTAGTCCAGGCGGCAATTTTGCAAGGTACACAATCTCAAAAAATAACAGTGAGGGAAATGCAGACGACGTATATACAATTGATATTTATGAATGGAAACCATCTTTTATAAAGGGATTAAGCTCGGGTATTTACAGTGTAACACTTGAACTTTTGGACAGTAACGGGAATCTGGTACCAGGAGCATGGAATAAAACAACAAGGGATATTGAAGTAATTTCTGAATAATAACCCAAGAAATACTATTCAAAACAATTAAAATAAACATAAAAATAGGTATTGAAATTCCTCTTTTTGGAATTATTTTATAAAAAATTGATTCCGGGGGATTGTAAATTATGACTGAAAAAAAATCTGGAAAAAAAGAATTTCAGGCTGAAGTAAAGCAGCTTTTAGATATTGTAATAAATTCTCTTTATACGGATAAAGAAATCTTTATCAGGGAACTTGTTTCAAATGCCTCTGATGCACTGGAAAAACTGCGCTATATTCAACAAACAGAAAAAGAATTGTTTGATGAGAAACTACCGCTTGAAATCGGTGTAAAAACAGACGAAGAAGCTAATACGATTACTATTACAGATTATGGGATTGGAATGACAAGTGAAGAGCTTACACAGAATCTCGGTACTATTGCACATTCCGGTTCAAAACAGTTTCTTGATTCAGTAAAAAAAGGAGAGGCCATAAATGAGAATCTTATTGGCCAGTTTGGCGTGGGATTTTACAGTGTTTTCATGGTTGCTGAACGCGTAGAAGTCCTGACACATAGCTGGAAAAAAGATGGTATGGACCTTCTTTGGAAAAGCGATGGTTCAGGTACTTATGAGATTGAAAAAGTAAAAGGGAATAGACGGGGCACTTCAATTGTTGTTTACCTAAAAGAAGATGAAAAAGAGTATTCAAATTTGGAAAGGGTAAAATTAATTCTTAAACAGTATTCAAGCTTTGTTCAGTTTCCACTCAAATTAAACGGTGAACAGATTAACACTGTTGATGCTATATGGCTCAGAAAACCAAAAGACATTACAGAGGACGAATATAAAGAATTTTATAAATTCCAGTCTAATGCTTTTGACGACCCTTTTTACCGGCTTCATTTCAGCTCTGATGCACCAATTGATATAAATACATTACTTTTTGTCCCAACTGAAAATCCCGAGATCCCGGGTTTTGGCAGAATTGAAGCATCTGTAAGCCTGTATTGTAAAAAAATTCTTATAGATGACAAACCTAAAGAGTTTTTGCCTGATTGGCTGAGATTCCTAAAAGGTGTTGTGGACAGCGCAGACCTTCCACTTAATATTTCAAGAGAAAGTATGCAGGACAGTAATCTCACACAAAATCTCGGCAGGGCTATTACAAAAAGATTTATAAAGTTTCTCGGTGATGAAGCTAAAAAAGATAAAAAGAAGTATTCTGAATTTTATAATAAGTTTGGATTGTATATCAAAGAAGGTGTGTCTTCCGATTTTGTTAATCGAGATTCCCTGCAAAAACTTATGAGGTTTGAAACTTCAAGAACCAAGAGTGAAGATAAAATATCATTTGAAGAATATGTGTCTGGAATGAAAGAGGACCAAAAAGATATTTATTATATCCTGGGTAATGACAGGGACTTTATTGAAAAGAGTCCACAAATGGAAGCGTTTAAGTCCAGGGATATCGAGGTTATCTATGTATATGAACCAATAGATGATTTTGTAATGAACAATGTCAGGGAATATGATAGTAAATCCATAATATCAATTGACAGTGCAGATGTTGATATTGATACAAATGAAAAGAAAAAGAGCAAACTAAATAAAGATAAGACTGAAGAGCTCTGTAAGTGGCTAAAAGATTCACTGGGTGAAAAAGTTGAAGAGATTGGGGTAAGTAAAAGGCTTGTTGACAGCCCTGTTGTAGCATTAAATGCTGATAAAATGATGACAAACAGCATGAAAAGGCTGATGAAAGCAATGAACAAGGATGCAGGTGAAAACAGCAAGGTAAAACTTGAAATAAACACTTCACATAAATTAATTAAGCAATTAGATGAACTGCGAGAAAAAGATGAAAAATTGGCAAAGCTTGTTGCCGAGCAGCTGCTTGATAATTCGCTGCTTGCTGCAGGTTTTATAGAAGAACCGCAGAATATGGTTGGCAGAATTAATAATATTCTCGAACATGTATCTGCAAAATAATACAAGGAGATTTATATGCGCAACAGACTATTTTTAGTGGGATTTTTATTTGTGTTATCTGCGATGTTCATATCTGTAGACAGTTTTGCTGAAGCAGAAAAAAAGAGTCAGTACACAACAACTGATTCGGGACTGAGATATAGAATCTTTAAAGAAGGTACAGGGCCAAAACCCGCAAAAGGAGATACAGTTAAAGTGCACTATACAGGCAAATTGACTGACGGTTCCGTATTCGATTCTTCGAAGGGAAGAGGGCCATTCACATTTAAAGTTGGAACAGGGCAGGTAATCAGTGGCTGGGATGAAGGTGTAATTGACATGAAGGTTGGAGAAGTCAGGGAACTCGTAATTCCACCTAACCTTGGTTATGGCTCAAGAGGAGCAGGTAGTGTTATACCTCCTGATTCCACTTTGGTTTTTGAAGTAGAAATGCTTGAAATTGTAAAATAGTAAAATCATGAATTACCTCTCACATCTCTTTCTCGCAGAAGATACAGATGAGTCAAAGATAGGTAATTTGCTGGGTGATTTTGTAAAAGGCAGATTAAATGATGATTTTAGCCCTGAAATCATAAAGGGGATTAAAACTCACAGAAAGATTGATTTTTTCACTGACTCCCATGATACAATAAAAGAGACGAAAAGACTGATCAGCCCTGAAAGAAGAAAATATTCAGGGGTATTGGTGGATATTTTCTTTGACCATTTTCTAACAGTTCAGTGGGAGAGATATTCAGATAAAGATTTTGATCTGTTTATAGTAGATACTTATAAAATTCTGTTAAAATATCAGGACATTTACCCTCTCAAGGGCAAAGCTCTTATTCCAAGGATTGTACAGAAAGACTGGCTTAGAAAATATGGTGACTTTGACGGACTTTCTCTGGTGTTTGAAAGAATGTCGGAAAGGGTGAAAAGGAAAAATCCTCTCAAGGGTTCTGAGCAGGAACTAAGGGATAATTATTCCGAAATAGAAAAGAACTTTAATATTTTTTTCCCTGAAATTATTAAGTTTGTTGAAGAAATTAGAGATGAATTGTAATAAGATTTAATTTTATTCTGAATATTGTTCTTAAATAGATAGACTAAATAGTATGATTGACTTATACACAGCAGCCACACCAAACGGTAAGAAAATTTCCATAATGCTCGAAGAAACCGGGCTTGAATACAAAATCAATAAAATTAACCTAAGAGAAAGTGAGCAGAAAGAGGAATGGTATTTAAAAATTAATCCAAACGGCAGGATACCTGCAATTGTTGACAGGGATGAAAATGACCTTGCTGTATTTGAATCAGGAGCAATTCTTATATACCTTGCGGAAAAAGCAGAAATGCTTCTACCAATAGACAAAGAGGGGAGAACTCGTGTTATTCAATGGTTGATGTTTCAAGTTGCAGGAGTTGGACCAATGCAGGGGCAGGCGAATGTTTTTTACAGGTATACACAAGAAAAGATTCAGTATGCAATTGACCGTTACCAGAACGAGGCAAACAGATTATATTCCGTGTTGGATAAACAGCTTCAAGAAAAAGAATATTTAAGCGGGGATTACTCGATAGCGGATATTGCCCATTGGCCCTGGATAAATGCTCATGAATGGGCTGGAATAGACCTGGATAAATATACCAATCTTAAACGCTGGCATAAAACTGTTGGTAAAAGACCAGCTGTAAAAAAAGGGGAAAATATTCCTCCAAGAAAGAAAAAAGTAGATTCTGAAAAAGAAAGAATAGAAAGTGTTAGGAAAATTCTGGCCTAAATATTTAATTCCAAAATAATCTGATTCAAAATTTTGCTATTCTGTGCTATCTTCATTTTATTAAAACTAAGGAGGTTATTATGAGTGGGAATGTGAAAATTGAAGTTCTTGATGATGGGCCGCTGATTGTAGACAATCTGGAAACACTTACAAATTCAAAAGGTAAAAATGTAGATGCTGATGAAAAAATAGCTCTATGCAGATGCGGACAATCCGCAAATAAACCATTTTGTGACGGTTCACACAAAAGTACCGGTTTTTCAGGAAATAGGGAATCAAATGCATCTTTTACTAAAGAAAGAGCATATGAAGGAAAGGAAATTACTGTTAACGACAACAGGACTATCTGCTGTCATGCTGGTGAATGCGTATCGGGTCTAAACTCTGTTTTTGATATAAATACCAATCCATGGATCAACCCGGATAAAGCTACTGTTGATGAGGTAAAAGAAGTAGTCGGCAGATGCCCGTCAGGTGCACTTAGTTATACCATAGATAACGTCCGTACTAATGAATTTAATGGCTCAACAGAGATTAATATTGTAAAAGACGGTCCCTATAACGTTTCTGGAAATGTAGAGATAAATGTTGCAGATGAAATTCAACCGCCATCTAAAGATCATTACAGTCTTTGCAGGTGCGGGGCTTCCAAGAATAAACCATACTGCGATGGATCTCATAGTGAAATAAAATTTACAGACGAAGATAACTAGAAAGGAGAACAGATGGCACTTACACCCTCTTCGATGATCCCGCTTGGTTCGGTTGCACAGGATTTTAGTCTTCCAGATGCCTTGAGCGGCAAAGATTTATCTTTAAATGATTTAAAATCTGATACGGCAACTGTTGTAATGTTTATTTGCAATCACTGTCCTTACGTTAAGCATGTACAGAATGGCTTGGTTGAACTGGCAAATGATTACATGCCAAAAGGTGTCAATTTTATTGCTATAAATTCAAACGATGCAGTTAATTATCCCGATGATTCATTTCAGAGAATGAAAGAAGTTGCAAAGCAGTTTGGATATCCGTTTCCCTATCTTTTTGATGAGTCGCAGGAAATTGCAAAAGCTTATGATGCAACCTGTACACCGGATTTCTTTATTTATGACAAAGATTTATCTTTAGTATACCGTGGGGAAATGGATGATTCACGTCCTGGCAATGGGAAACCCGTTACCGGTAATGATATACGTATTGCACTTGATGAACTTATTAGTGGAAACACTATTCCATCTGATCAGATCCCGAGTATCGGATGCAATATCAAATGGAAATCTTAAGTATATTACTTTTTAAGAAGATCCCTGATTTCGGCAAGGAGATTTTCTTCATTTGAGGGTTCCGGAGGTGCTTCCGGTGCTTCTTCCTCTTTCCTCATATTATTAATCCATTTAATTACAAAAAATACAGCAATGGCAACTAATATGAAGCTTATTATATTGTTAATTAATACTCCCCAGTTCATAGTTACTGCACCGGCTTCAGCAGCTAAAGCCACAGTTTCATATGGGGCAGGAGGTGTACCTTCTTTTAAAACAACAAACAGGTTACTGAAATCAACATCTCCAATCAAAAGACCTATTGGGGGCATGAGTACGTCGCTGACAAGTGATTTAATAATTGTTCCAAATGCGGCACCAATAATAATTCCAACGGCCATATCTACCACATTACCCTTCATTGCAAACTCTTTGAATTCATTAAGCATGAACTCCTCCTATTCTGTAGAATTAAAATTATTAGAATATCATAGACATATATGAAAAAATATAAAAATTATTTGATATTAACTCCATTATGATCAAAATAGTGTGTGGATAAATTTATCGTTGGTTTATAACTATGGATGAAGCGACAGAAAAAAAAGATTTTATACATGAAATCATTAGAGAAGATTTAAAAATCAATAAAAATAACGGGAAGGTTGTAACAAGATTTCCGCCTGAACCAAATGGTTATCTCCATATTGGACATGCTAAGGCAATTTGTCTCAACTTTGGAATAGCAGATGATTTTAATGGTATTTGCAATCTACGGTTTGATGATACTAACCCCAGCAAGGAAAACGAAGAATATGTAGAGTCAATTAAGCAGGATATTAAATGGCTAGGATTTGGCTGGGATGAAAGGCTTTATTTTACTTCGGACTATTTTGGGAAACTTTATGAATATGCAATTTCATTTATTAAAAAAGAAATTGCATATGTTGACAGCCTGAGCATGGAAGAGATACGAGAATACAGAGGAACTTTAAAAAACCCTGGTAAAGACAGTCCTTATAAAAGCAGATCAGTTGAAGAAAATCTCGAAATGTTTGAAAAAATGAAAAACGGGGATTATCCAGAGCACAGTCATGTTCTTAGGGCAAAGATTGATATGGCTTCTGGAAATATGAACATGCGTGACCCTGTGATGTTCAGAATTCTTGATACTCCTCATTACCATACAGGAGAGAAATGGCATATTTACCCCATGTATGACTGGGCACACGGGCAGTCCGATTCAATTGAAGGAATAACCCATTCTATTTGTACGCTCGAATTCGAAGAACACAGGCCGCTTTATGACTGGTTTATTGAGCAGTTGGGAATTCATCACCCACAGCAGATAGAGTTTGCAAGGCTTAACCTCACTTACACTGTACTAAGCAAAAGGAAGCTAATTGAACTTGTGGAAAACAACTATGTTTCAGGATGGGACGACCCAAGGCTGCCAACTCTTGTGGGATTTAAGAGAAGGGGCTATACCCCTGAATCCATTAAAAACTTTTGTCATGAAATTGGAGTTACCAAGCATGAAAGTCATATTGATATTTCTCTGCTGGAACACAGTCTGCGTAATGATCTAAACAAAAAAGCCTTAAGGGCAATGGCAGTTCTCGACCCTGTAAAATTGATAATAACAAATTATCCCGATGACCTGGAAGACGAGATAGAAGCAATTAACAACCCGGAAAACCCTGATGACGGTATCAGGATGGTACCTTTTTCAAAAGAACTGTTTATTGAAAGGGACGATTTTATGGAGGAACCGCCTAAAAAATATTTCAGGCTCTCACCCGGTAGGGAAGTAAGGCTTCGTTACGCTTACTATATAACATGCACTGGGTTTGACAAAGATGAATCAACAGGAGAAATTAGGGAAATTTACTGCACTTATGACCCTGACACAAAAGGCGGCCAGTCACCTGACGGCAGGAAAGTCAAAGGGACAATCCACTGGGTTTCAGCAAAACATGCGGTAGGTGCGGAACTAAGGCTTTATGACAGGTTGTTTACAGTGGAAGATCCAACACATGCAGAAGATAAAGATTACAAGGAATACTTAAACCCGGATTCACTTCAAATCAACAACAATGCACTTCTCGAACCCAGTCTTCAATCTGCTACAAAGGGTGTAAATTACCAGTTTGAAAGAAAAGGGTATTTTATAATTGATTCAAAGGATTCGACTGATAACAAACTGGTTTTTAACAGGACAGTTACTTTGCGTGATTCATGGGCGAAACAAAAAAAATAAACTTATAACTTTAAATATCAGATTTATATGAAAAAATATTTATTAGACTTATTATTATAATCAGGAGTCATTGTGAACTGGCTAATAGAAGAACAAGAAGGCATTGTGATCTTAAAAATGAGTTCCAACAAACTCAACCTGATGAATGATGCATTCTTTAAAGACCTTAACTACGCTTTCGATACACTTGATAATGATTATTCAAACAAACCCGTGATCCTGACTTCCATGGGCAATGTTTTTTCTGCCGGCCTTGATTTAAACCAGTGTTATGAAATTTTCACACGTGGTGATTCCGAAGAAGTTTTAAACTGGTTTAACCAGTTTAGAGATTCAATTCTTAGGGTTTTTAACTTCAAAAGGCCCATCATTGCTGCCCTAAACGGTCATGCCATAGCAGGTGGACTTATTCTGGCACTGTGCTGTGACATGCGTTATGCGGTAAGTTCAAACGCCAAGTTTGGTTTAAATGAAATTACAATAGGATTTCCGCTTCCAAGTGTGTTTGCTGAAATTATTAAATATGCACTTGGCACCAGAAGATCTGAAGAAATACTTTTTAACGGGATACTTTATAAGCCTGATGACTGTATTAAGCTTGGAATATTTCATGATATTACCGACCAGAACAATCTGATTGATATGTCTCTCTCTTATGCCGGACAGTTTAATTCTGAAAATATATACGCCTATTCTGTTGCCAAGAATGCACTCAGGGCTGAGGCAAATAACAGAATAGAAAGTTATTCCAAGGAGATGGATAAAAATGTCCCTGGGATGCTTACCTCTGATAAAACTAAAAATAATCTTAAAATGATTCTCGAAAATCTTAAAGAAAGAAAATAATTAGAAATTTTATGAGAACACATTTATTATTGATTCTTGTCTTTGTAATATGCTTTTATTTCTCAGCATGTGACAGCAAGGTTAAAAACAGTGACGAGATACTGGTTGAAGTTGATATTGAAAGCATTGCCGACGAATCGGGACTCAAAGAAGTTGAGATTGACACGGAAATGTTTGCAGATGGCAATGAATCTTTAAAAATAACAGCAGATAAACCACTGGTAATTCAGCTTGCAAATACTGGCTACATTGATATTGAAGATGTACTTCTGATTTACAGGGCGAAAGTTAAGACTAAGAACCTCAAAGGTAAGGTTTATCTCGAGATGTGGTGCAGTTTTGGAAAAAAAGGCCAGTATTTTTCTAAAGCAATAGATAATGCCCTTAGCGGTACTAACGACTGGACGGTGCAGGAAACACCTTTTATTCTCAAAAAGGGTGAAAATCCCGATGATGTAAAACTAAACATTGTAATAAATGGGAAAGGGACAGTCTGGTTAGACCAGATAGAGCTTATAAAAAAGCCACTCAATTAAAATGATAACAATTAGAAAAGCAATTACCGAAGATGCATCATCTATGGCCGGAATTCTCAGGGAAATTGGCTGGTCAGAAAGAAGAAACTCTATGACATTGGATCAGGTTTCAGAACCGATAAAAAGCCTGATTGGCCATGCATTGAAAGACTCGGAAGGGCATACCATCTATGTTTCTGTGAATGAGGATAAAAAGGTGGTTGGCTTTATCAATGTTCACTGGGTACCGTTTGTAATGCTTGGCGGAGTTGAAGGGTATGTTTCTGATGTTTTTGTCAGTCCGAGTGCCAGCGGAATGGGAGCTGGTAAACTGCTTATAGATTCAGTTATGCAGGAAGGTAAGGAAAGAGACGCTTATAGGCTGATGCTCACTAACGGCAAAGAAAAACCATCATATGAAAGAGGTTTTTATAAAAAAGCAGGATGGACTGAAAGGCCTAAAGTAGCAAATTTTGTTTATTATTATAAAGAACCCTGGTCTTAGATATAAATTAGTGTGGAGAATAATATGAAATTTCAAGGAACAAAAGATTATATAGCAACACGTGACCTTAATCTTGCCGTGAATGCTGCTATTACACTCGAACGCCCTTTGCTCATAAAGGGAGAGCCCGGTACCGGGAAAACGATGCTGGCATTTGAGGTTGCTAAGGCACTTAAGATGGAAATTATAACCTGGCACGTAAAATCAACTACTATCGCCCAACAGGGCCTTTATGAATATGACGCCGTGGCAAGGCTGCGTGATTCGCAGCTTGGAGACGAAAGAGTCAACGATATCTCAAATTATATAATTAAGGGAAAACTCTGGGAAGCATTTGAAGCAAAAAAACAGGTAGTCCTTCTGATTGATGAGATAGATAAGGCAGATATAGAGTTTCCAAATGACCTTTTACTTGAACTTGATAAGATGGAGTTCTATTGCTATGAACTGAAAAAGACGATTAAAGCTAAAAGCAGGCCCATTGTCATAATCACATCTAATAATGAAAAAGAACTTCCCGATGCATTTCTTAGAAGATGTTTCTTTCACTATATAGCTTTTCCAGAAAGGGAAACACTTGAGGAAATTGTGCTTGTTCATTACCCCAAGCTTGAGAAAAAACTGCTTGATCAGGCATTAACTCTGTTTTATGCAATGAGAGGAGTAGAAGGTTTTAAAAAGATGCCGACCACAAGCGAACTTATTGACTGGATAAAACTGCTCGTTGTTGGGAAAATTACAGCAGCTGAACTCAGCAAGGTCGATTTTGAAGAAAACATGCCGCCATACACAGGCTCACTCCTTAAAAATGAGCAGGACCACGAACTTGTAAACAATATCAGATTCCGGATCAGAAGGTAATTATGTTTCTTGATTTTTTCCTTTTATTAAAGAACGACGGAATTCCTGTGACATTAAAAGAGTATCTTACTTTCCTGGATGCACTGGATAAAGATGTTGTTGATAAAAGCGTTGAAGATTTTTACTACCTTAGCCGTTCCGTCATGATCAAACACGAACAGCACTTGGACAGGTTTGACCAGCTCTTTGGCCATTATTTTAAGGGTATAGAGAAGATAGATGATGAGCAGTTTATGAATATACCTCCTGAATGGCTTGAGAAAAACTTTGAGAACATGCTCTCAGATGAAGATAAAGAGTATTTAAAGTCTATGGGCAACCTCGAAGAACTTATGGAAAGACTCAAGGAAATTATGGCCAAGCAAAAGGATAAACACCAGGGCGGTGATAAATGGATGGGTACAGGTGGTACTTCACCCTTTGGTGCATATGGATATAATCCGGCCGGGATAAGGGTAGGGCAGGATGGCAGCAGGCATAGAAGGGCCGTAAAGGTGTGGGATAAGAGGGAGTTTAAAGACCTTGATGATTCTGTGGAACTTCAGACCCGGAACATGAAGATGGCACTACGAAGACTCAGGGCATTAACAAGAGAAGGGCAGAGAGATGAGCTTGACCTGGATAAAACTATTGAGAAAACATCCAAGAATGCCGGATACCTTGATATACAGATGGTCCCTGAAAAAAAGAACAACGTAAAAGTACTTATGTTTTTTGATAATGGTGGTTCCATGGACGACCACGTGGAGCTTTGCTCGAGGCTTTTTTCTGCTGCTAAGTACGAGTTTAAGCATATGGAGTTTTATTATTTTCATAACTGTATTTACGAAAGGCTCTGGAAAGACAACATAAGGCGCTGGCAGGAGCAGATACCGACTTACGAAATACTCCACAAATACAACAGCGACTATAAATGCATAATAGTCGGAGATGCTTCGATGTCACCCTGGGAGCTTATGTACCAGAACGGAAGTGTTGAGCATAATAACGAAGAACCGGGGTTTAGATGGCTTGAAAGGCTTAAAGAGCAGTACCCGTACACGGTCTGGCTTAACCCCGTACCGAGGGAAGAATGGAAGTGGACAGAAAGTATCAATATGGTTAGAGAGTTTTACGAAGACAGGATGTTTCCCCTTACACTTTCCGGCATTAATGAAGCTGTGAAAGCACTTAAAGACAAAAAAGTTAAGTTTGAAAATAACTAAGGCTACTTTAAAGAACAAATAAAAAACTCTATTTTGTCATTCCGAACTTATTTCGGAATCTCTAAATTTAAAACAACGGATCCTGAAACCAGTTCAGGATGACATTGAAAATCAGTATGTCATCCCCGGCTCCTATCGGGGATCCAGTATTGGTTTATAAATTAATATTTATTTATTACTTTACTACAACTTTATCTTCTTTTATACTGTAATTAATAAGAATTTTGTTAAGTACCAGACTTTATAAAATTTTCTTGCTGGAGGCATGGAATGTTCAGAATTTTACTTTCTTTTTTACTCTTATTTTTACTTCAAACAGGTTTTGCATTTGCACAGTGCAATGTTACTTTAGGTACTGATACTGGAGTACCAGGTGAATTGAGGGACTGTTTAGTAGTTGAGACCGATACAGTTGTAAATGTTCAGGTTGATGTTGTTCTTACGGATGGAGAAATTGAAATTACAAGGGATGTAGAAATTGTTGGGGTAGGAGATCCGGGCACAGGGCCTATTGTTGATCAAACTTCAGGTGGTCCAGCAAGAGTATTTGTTGTAAACGATGATACTACTCCTTTAAACGTGGTTGTTACAAATTTGACCTTAACTGGTGCATCTACAAATAATCCGGGAGGTTTAATCTTCAATGATGACAATAATCTTACTGTTGACTGTTCTAATTTAATTGATATGGATGTTGATGGATCAGGTGGAGCAGTATACTCAGTTGGTACAAATGGTTCACTTTTAATAACAGAGTCAACAATTAGTGGTAACACAGCGGTAAATAATGGTGGTGGAGTTTTTGTAGATGACCATACAGCCACAATAACTGATTCAACTTTTGAAGGAAATTCATCTACAACCGGAGCTGGTGGAGCTATAGCAGTTGGTAGTAATGGAATTTTAGATATGACTAACAGTACAGTAAGTAATAATGATGCTGATTTAACCGGAGGAGGAATATATAATACTGGCGCAACTTCCAATATAGATAACTCAACAATTACTGACAATAGTGCCACTGGGGGCGGTGGTGGAGTAGATAATATGGGTACTTTAATTGTTACTAACTCCATAATTGCAAATCAGACAGTAGGTGGTGACTGTGCAAATACCGGAACACTAACTTCCGACGGCGGAAATATAGAAAGTGCAATGAGCTGTGCATTTATGTCTATGGGTGACTTACAGGATACAGATCCCCTTCTCGGACCCTTGGCGAATAATGGTGGCAAGACTGATACACACATTCTTTTACCAGGAAGCCTTGCAATCGATAACGCTGGTACTTGTGGACTCCCCGATGACCAGAGAGGAGAACCAAGGGAAGCAGATGCCTGTGATTCAGGTTCTGTTGAAGTGCAGAAAGCATCTCTTACAATTACTAAGGATACAATTCCTTCAGGATTATTAGACTTTGATTTTACTAGTGATATACCCGATGATGTTTGCACGCCGCTGTTAACATCCGGAAACTTCCAACTTGATGATGGTGATTCAATAAGCTGTACTATCACGGAAGGTACCTACAATGTTACCGAGATAATTCCAGCCGATAACTCTCTTAATATTGTGTGTTCATCACAACCTGCTGACGGTGTAGCTATTAATAACACCATGGGCACCCTAGACTTTACAACTGTACCGGGTGATATGACTGTCAACTGTACATTTACTAACTCGGATACATCCGTATTTGCACTCGATGTTTTAATTGGCGGGCCGGGTTCAGGCACCGTAACAGGGCCAGCCGGTGTTCCTAATAATGGTGGTATTAGTTGCCCAGGTGATTGCACCGAGTCTTATAACCCGGGAACCCTGGTAACACTGACAGCGAATGCTGCAGAGGGATCGGAGTTCCAGGAATGGTCAGGTGACTGCAATGCGAGCGGTGAAGTTACAATGAACAGCGGCAAAATTTGTGAAGCAACATTTAAACTTGAAGGCGGGGGAGATGTTCTCAACCCGGGGGATCCCGTTGAATTTATCCAGGATGATGTTCCTGAAGTAAAAGAAGGTAACGAAGGAACATTTATAGTTACAGCTAGGAATGCTACTAATGCAAACCTTACAAATGTTGAAATTGTAGTCGAAGACGGACTTCTTGAGGCTAAAGAGATTATAAGTGCAAGGTTAGAACCGTCAACGGCTTTTCTTGAGCCTAATATAGGCAGTTGTATTATCCTGGAGGATTCGGTTGAGTGTGATATTGCGAGCCTTTCTAATGATGTAGATGTTGTTATAGACTTTGTTGCCGAAGATGTTTCACCAGGTGATGTTGATATATTTCTTGATGCTACTGCAGATCAGTTTGGAGGTCTCGCAGAGGCAATTGCACTTGTTATTATCACCAGCGGTGATGACAGCGGTTGTACTGTAGCAGCTCCAGGCAGTTCAAGCGGTGCTTCCACGCTGCTATTTTTATTAATACCAGTGGTAGTACTCACAAGAAAATATTTGAGAAATAAGAGATAACCCATAATTTAAAGATATATTTAAAGGGCAGGATGAAAATTTATATCCTGCCCTTTTTATTAATGTTAGATGTATTTAATCGAATTCTCTTTTAAAGTTTCACAGCATTCATTGTAAGCTTTTTCACATTTTAATCTTAAATTCTCGGAAATATCTATGTTTGTATGAATTCTATCCCTGACAATATTACCAATACTAATATATTTCGAACTATCTCCATATCCTGGAGTTCCAGTAAGTTCGAAGTTGTTATATTCTGAAGAAAGTTCTTCTTCCAAATTTAAATAATCTGCTAATAAATCAAATGTCTCTTCTGTTTTGTGAATAAGACTTTCTGACTTGATAAAAATGTAATTACCTTTTGAAAACAGGGAATATTCTTTGAGTACTGATAGTCTTTTAATATATAATTCTGCAGCATTGTTCTGGTCTGTATATTTTTGTACATTTTTACCCTGCGTTGCTGAATACCTAATAATACTTTTTATTGCGTCATTGTAATTTCTTAGCAAAAAAATTTTTGATATACTTTTTGTTCTTAATATTTCCCCAGAATTTATCAAATTATTATTTACAATTTTATCCAGTATATATTTTCTATTTGTTAGATTTCCATATCTTTCCATCGATCTTAACTTTAAAACTTGTAAATCAATCGTGTTGAAATAACGTATATGCATTTCGGTATAACCACATATATCTTTATTACTACCCAAAATATGAGATAGTAGAGTTGAATAACTCCTCCAATGACTCAGTATAAAAATGTATTTTTTACGCTTCATTAAAATCGAGGGGTTTTGAAGAATGTTTAATAGGGTTTTATACCTTTTAATATATTTTTTATTCATATGAGGTTTAATTTTAAAGGAATTAATAGCTGAAAATTAATTTGTAAGATTTAAGATATTTCTATTTTTATGATAACTAGATTAGGATGGAATTGAAATAAATGTATTTCAATTTATAAAATTTTATAATTTTGATGTAAATTACAATACAAAGTATATGAAATACTTCATTGTGAATGCATTTACTAAAAGTCCTGAAGGTGGTAATCAGGCGGCTGTATGTATTGTTGAAAAACAGCTAGATGATATTCTAATACAGAATATTGCTACGGAATTCGGACTTTCTGAGACTGCATTTATTGAAAAGAAAGATGATGTATTTGAACTCAGATGGTTTACGCCCACTATGGAAGTTGACCTTTGCGGCCATGCTACACTTGCCTGTGCACACATACTCTGGGAGCAGGGTTTTGTTAAACCGGATTCCGAAATAATTTTTGATACAAAAAGCGGAATTTTAAAAATAATTGAGGAAAATGGATTGTGTATTATGGATTTTCCAAGAGAAGATGCGGTAGAGACCGAGTGTCCCGAAGAATTAAGAAGAGGATTAGGAATCAATCCTTTGTTTACTGGTAAAAACAGGTTTGATTTTATTGTAGAAGCAGAAAATGAGGAAAAGGTCAGAACCCTTAAGCCGGATTTAGAACAACTGGAAAAACTGGATTCAAGGGGAGTTATAGTTACTGCTATTTCTGATTCGAATGAATATGATTTTGTTTCCAGGTTTTTTGCTCCTAACGCCGGTATCCCTGAAGATCCTGTGACCGGGTCAGCACACTGCTGCCTTGGCCCTTACTGGTCAAAAGAATTAAACAAAATGAAATTGACCGGTTACCAGGCATCAGAGAGAGGGGGAACTGTATATATTGAGCAATTGGAAAACAGGGTTTTACTAGGTGGAAATGCAGTAACTTTTTCATCTGGGAAATTAATGGATTGAAATATAGTTTTTTTTCTGGATAATGTATTTGTTATTTTTTTCTAATTTAACGGCGACGTAGCCAAGTGGTAAGGCAATGGTCTGCAAAACCATTATACCCCGGTTCGAATCCGGGCGTCGCCTCACCCAACCTTAAAGATAAAGGTAGCCCGGGTGGCGAAATTGGTAGACGCAAGGGACTTAAAATCCCTCGGGAGCAATCCCATGCCGGTTCAAGTCCGGCCCTGGGCACAACTATCCGTAGTTAAATTTTAATAATAATAAAAAAATATTGGGGTGTGTTGGTATTAAGGATTTAAATCAGTGGAGTAGTCTTTCAAATTCTTCTTCCCTATCTTCATCATCTTCAAGGTCGTCTTCATCGAAATCGTCATCCCAGTCTTCATCGTCAAAAAGATCTTCATCAAACAACTCATCGTCGCTGTCATCGAATTCGTCTTCGTCAAGTTCATCTTCTTGAAAACATATGCTGTATTCAGACATTTTCTTTCACCTCAAAGAATTTTACTCAAACGATACATTGCCAACCCTAAATGTCAAGAATAATTAAGACCTTTTTTATAATGGCAGGAAATAAGGTCAAATTACTGTATTTATACAGGTAAACAGCCTAATTTATTGATGTTTGTTAACGAAAAAACTAATTATTTTGAGTGCTTATATAAGTTGACAAAATTAAGGTCTCGCATATATTAAAGTTGCGTTTAAATTATTGGCGAAAAACTACTCCCTTAATACAGGTAATAAATATTATGGTAAAAATTGAAGAAGCAATTGAAGATATTAAAAACGGAAAAATTGTAATATTAGTTGACGATGAAGACAGAGAGAATGAAGGAGATTTTGTCGTTGCAGCTGAGTATGCCACCCCTGAGGCAATCAATTTTATGGCAACGCACGGGCGTGGTCTCATCTGTCTTGCTATTACAAAGGAATATGCAGACAGGCTTGCTCTGCAGCCTATGAAGCCGGAGAACAATGATGTTCCCCAACATACCGCATTTACTATACCTATTGATGGAGTAAAGGATGTAACAACAGGTATATCAGCATATGATAGGGCAAAAACAATTTCTCAGGCTATATCCGACGATTCAAAACCCGAAGATTTTATAAGACCCGGACATGTATTTCCGCTGATTGCAAGAAAAGGTGGTGTGCTTGTAAGGGCTGGACATACAGAAGGGTCAGTTGATATTGCCAGGATCTCAGGACTTAAACCCGCATCTGTAATTTGTGAAATAATGAAAGATGATGGTGATATGGCACGGCTTGAAGACCTCAAATCAATTGCCAAAAAACATGATATTAAAATAGCCACAATAGCAGATCTTATTAGTTACAGACTTGGAAAAGAAAAGTTTGTTAACAGAGTGGCAGAGGCGGAACTGCCAACTGAGTTTGGAACATTTAAGTCAATAGTCTTTGAAAGTGAAATCAATCCTGTACATCACGTAGCATTGGTCAAAGGGGAAATTGATTCTGATAAAGAGATACTTGTTAGGGTACATTCGGAGAGTCTTATAAGTGATGTACTAAATACCAAAAATTGTGATAGTAGGGCAAAGCTGATTAAATCTATGGAGATTATCGAGGATGAGGGTACAGGAATTATTCTGTATATTCGGTCAGAAAGTCATGGTAACGGACTTGTTAATAAGATAAAGGAATATTCTATTAATGGTAGAATTTCTGATCCAATGGACGGAAATGATGATCTTCAGTATAAAAGCGAATTAAGGAACTACGGTGTTGGAGCTCAGATTCTTCGTGACCTAAATGTCAGGAAAATCAGACTTCTTTCTAATAATAAAAAAAAGGTTAAAGGGCTTGAGGGGTTTGGCTTGGAAATAGTAGAAAAATTACAACTCGACATTTCTGATGATTCCCCCAATTTTGTAGAATTAAAAAGTATTAGTTAAATAAAATAAAATCTTTATAATTATGCTAGAGGTTTAACAATGGCAACAATAGAAGGTTCACTAAGTGCAAAGGGATTTAAATTTGCACTTGTTACAAGCAGTGTAAATGAGCTAATTACAAAACAGCTTCTTGAAGGTGCGAAAAACACCTTGCTCAGGCATGGTGCAAGTGAATCGAATATTGATATTATCAAGGTGCCTGGCTCTTTCGAATTGCCATTTGCGGTCCAACAGGCTGCAAAGAAAAAGAAATACAGCTGTATTGTTGCAATTGGTGCAATTATTAAAGGTCAGACTTCTCACTATGATTTTCTTTCAACCCAGGTGACAAATGATCTCTCAAGGGTTGCCCTTGATACAGGGGTTCCGGTTACGCTAGGTGTCCTTACAACTGAAACTGTTGAGCAGGCAATAGACAGATCCGGTGTAAAGGGTGGAAACAGGGGTAGTGATGCCGCATTGTCGGCAATAGAGATGGCCAATCTGGTTAAGGCCCTCTAATCTTTCAACTCAATTATCCAATAATATAAAATGGGAAAGCGTCGACTTTCACGTGAACTTACACTTAAATTTCTATATCAATATGATGTTTATATTGAACAGAATAAAGAATTAAATAATTTTGATGAACAGCTGGAAGGTTTTCTTATTACCCAGGATGGTATTAACGATTCAGAAATTAAAGATTTTTTTCTTGTTTTGGCTAAGGGTGTATCTGATAACCGGGATAGTATTGACAATATTATTTCTAAATATTCTGACAACTGGAAAGTGTCAAGAATTTCAAGAATAGATAAAAATATATTAAGAATCGCTATCTACGAAATGCTCAATTTGAGTAATATTCCTCACCCTGTTACCATAAATGAAGCAGTGGATATCGCGAAGAAATATGGAAACAATGAATCAGGTTCTTTTATAAACGGAATTGTAGACAGGGTCAGAATAGCACTGGAAAAAGGTGAAGAAAAATGATTAATGATGCTATAAAAAAGCTAGTTGAAAGAGTTGACTTGGAAGAAAACGAGGTTTCCCTTATTTTTGAACAGATGATGAATGGGGAAGTCACAGATAGTCAGATTGCTGCTTTTCTTGTTGCACTTAGGATCAAGGGTGAAACAATTACCGAGATTACAGGTGCTTCCAGGGTAATGCAGGATAAAGCGACTAAAATAAATCACAAATATGAAAATGCTATAGATTTGTGTGGTACCGGTGGGGATAATCACGGAACTTTTAATGTGTCAACAACTGCAGGATTTGTAGTTGCGGGTGCGGGAATCCCTGTGGCAAAACATGGAAACAGATCAGTGTCCAGCCCTGTTGGGAGTGCGGATGTACTTGAGGCACTTGGTATCAACATTAACCTTGATGTTAAACAATCGGAACAATGTTTTAATGAAGTTGGTATAGCATTCCTTTTTGCACCTTTATATCACCCTGCAATGAAAAATGTAGCTATTCCAAGAAAAGAGATCGGGATTAGGACAGTATTTAACTTGCTTGGCCCAATTCTAAATCCAGCTCTTGTAAAACGCCAGGTAATAGGAGTTTATGCCGAAACATTAATTGAGCCTATTGCTAAAGTACTCAGGAATCTTGGTTCGGAACATGCAATGGTAGTTCATGGTTCCGATTCTATGGATGAGATTACAGTTACGGGAACAACTTCAATAGCGGAGTTAAAGGACGGAATAGTTAAGACATACCAGTTTGACCCTTCTCAGATTGGAATCCCCAAGTATAAACTCGAGGAACTCAAAGGTGGTAATAATAGTTCCGAAAATGCTAAAATCGTGTTATCGATTTTGAAAAGTGATAGAGAAGGCGCAATGCGTGACATAACATTACTCAATGCAGCAGCAGCAATTTCTGTATCCGGTAATAGCACGGATTTTAATGAAGCTGTTAAAATTGCAATTGAATCGATTGACAGCGGCAAGGCTCTGAAAAAGCTTGAAGAATTAATAGAATTTACCCAAGACCGGAATTAATAATAATGATTCTTGACGATATTGTTGAACATAAAAAGGGTGAACTCAAAAAGTCCAAAGAAGTTGTACCTCTCGATGATCTTCAACTCAAACTCAAGGATATCCCGCCTCCACTGAATTTTTATTCAAGAGCAATTGCCGATAGTTCGCCAAAGGTAATATCTGAAATAAAAAAAGCTTCCCCCTCCAAGGGTATAATATGTGAAAATTTTGACCCGGTAAAAATTGCAAAATCATACGAACTAAACGGGGCAGCGGCAATATCTATTCTTACAGATGAAAAATTTTTTCAGGGTAGCCTTGAATATCTCTCCCAGATTAAAACTGTTGTAAATATTCCGCTACTTAGAAAGGATTTTACTATTGACCCCTACCAGATATATGAAGCGAGAGCACATGGGGCAGATATTGTTCTTTTGATTGCAGCAATACTTGATCAAAATCAAATTAAGGAATATCTCGAGATTGTGGGATCATTGAAGATGAATGCCATAGTAGAGATACATAATCATGAAGAACTTGATAAAGTTATAGATACAGGATGCAATATAATTGGAATAAACAACAGGAATTTAAAGACTTTTGAAGTTGATCTATCAACAACAGTAGAACTGATAACGTATATACCCAAAGACATACTAGTAATAAGTGAAAGCGGTATAAGCGATCCGGATGATATAAGAATGCTTCGCAAATTAGGGGTTAATACCTTTCTAATCGGTGAGAGTTTCATGAAGTCTGGGGATCCCGGCGGTACTCTGCAAAAATATATTAATCAAATCGAACCAGTACAGGAGTTTTAATAACTAATTTATGAGTGAAGAAGAAAAAAATGAGAAACAGGTGAAAAACCCTTTGCTGGCATTAATTCTATCGGCAATTTTGCCGGGCCTGGGACAGATATACAATTCACATATTGCAAAGGGACTTTTTTTTATTGGTTTTAACATGATAATTAATATTCTTATCAGGGAACCGCTTGCTACGGTCTTAGAAAATTTTGATAATCTTGAAAATATTGACAAACCTACATGGAATGTATTTATAGGTTATTCTATTGCGAGCATGGCCCTTTGGGTATATGCAATGGCTGATGCAAAGAGAAATGCCGAACTAATTAACGAAGAATCAAGAAAACAAAATTTTATGGAGGAATAAAAATATGTCGGAAGAAAGAACCGGCGTTGTAACACTTAAGGGTAATCCCCTGACACTGTTGGGACCTGAAGTGAAAGTTGGTGATCAAGCTCCAGATTTTAAACTGAATGAAGGTCTTGGACAAGTTGTAACACTTGATTCATATAGCGGTAAAATAAAAGTATTCAATGTAATATTATCAGTTGATACTCCAGTCTGTGATACGCAGACCAGGCGTTTCAGCAAGGAATCCGAAAGTTTGCCAGATGATGTGGAAATCCTGACAGTTAGTATGGACCTGCCGTTTGCAATGTCCAGGTACTGTGGAAATGCAGGGATAGAAAAGTTAAAAAATGTTTCTGATTACCAATTTGGATCTTTTGGTGAGAGCTATGGCACACTTATCAAAGAATACAGACTGCTTGCCAGGGCTATCTTCGTAGTAGATAAAGACAACGTTGTAAGGCATGTTGAATATGTTTCAGAAGTGGCAACAGAGCCTAATTATGAAAATGCCCTCGAAGTTGTTAAATCCTTGTTGTAGGATTGAAATACATTTTGGTTTTGTAAATATGTAAATAGGTGTAAAATTATATAAATCTTTCTGTATATGGGTGAGGATTAAATATAATGGGTCTTAGCAATATGCTTTCTAAACTTTTCAAAAAAGAAAATGCGGGCACCTCTGTCAAAATTCCGGTTAAATTCAAGGATTTTGATTCCATTATTATTCCGCCCGAACCTAAGACAAAGGGTATTTTTATTTATAAAACATTAAACCTCGGTCTTGAGTTTTCATCAATTCCTGCAAATAAAAATCAACCATCTGATGTTGAAGCTTTAAAAGACGAAGAAGATGCAGTGCTGCTTGCTGAAGATTTAGTTGAAGAAAAAATAGAAGAGGATTAATATGGCTTTAACTGAAGAAAAAGTTTACGAAGTACTTGGTGAAATATACGACCCTGAAATTCCAATTGATATAGTTAACCTGGGTTTGGTTTATAGTGTAGAGGTTAATTCGGATGTTCTGAATATTAATATGTCAATGACTTCACCCGGTTGTCCTGCCGCAACACAGATAGTCACCGAAGCAAAACTTATGCTTGAAGACCTTCCTGAAGTAAAGGAAGCAAATATAGAAATTGTATGGGACCCCCCCTGGGAACCAAGTATGATGAGTGAAGCTGCAAAAGAAAGCCTTGGAATGTAATATCCTTACGTTTCTCCTGTTAATGTCTATACTTTATGTCGATACAGAAACCCTTAGGAGGACTTGTTATGTCTAACGTACTTAATCTGGGTGATGAAGCCCCTGACTTTGAAGCAGAGACTTATAGTGGTGAATCAATAAAATTAAGTGATGTATATAAAAAAGGTGTTGTAGCACTTTATTTTTACCCAAAAGACAATACTCCTGGTTGTACTAAAGAAGCATGCTCAATCCGTGACGGAATGGATGATTTAAAGTCCAATGGCATCCAGGTGCTAGGTGTTAGCACTGATGGTGTAAAGGCACATGAAAATTTTAGAAATAAATACGACCTTAATTTTCCGCTTCTAAGTGATAAGAGTAAAGATATTATAAATTTATACGGTGTAGTTAGTGCATTTGGATCTGCAAAAAGGGAAACTTTTCTTATAAATAAAGATGGAGAGATTGTTTTTATCTGGACTAAGGTTAATACAAAAAGACATGCCGAAGAAATTTTGGATAAAGTAAAGGCACTAGAAATATAATTTATTATTGAGAAACAGATTGAAAGAGAATTTTCCAAGAGGAATTTTTATTACTGGTACTGACACAGGTGTTGGCAAAACTGTAGCGACAGCTGCACTGGCCAGCTGCTTGGAAAAATCAGGTAATGACATAAAAATTATAAAACCCTTTCAGACAGGAACCGGGGAAGAGGGTTTCCTTGATATCGAATTTGTTTATAAAGCACTGGGCCGTGACTTTGACTTGGATGATGTTTGTCCTGTAAGGCTCATAAATCCGCTCTCACCATATTCAGCAGCTGAAATTGAAAATACAAAAATAAATATTTCCTCTGTACTTGATCCACTAAAGGAAAAATTATTAGATTCCAGCGGAACTGTAATATTTGAAGGTGCCGGCGGGCTCCTGGTACCGATTACAAAAAAATATTTTATGAGTGATTTTGTAAAAGATATGGATCTCCAACTTATAATTGTTTCCAGGCCAGGCCTTGGGACATTAAATCATACACTTCTATCTATAGAATATGCAAAACAAAAAGGGCTTAACATATTAGGTATTATTATTTGTAATTATCCACCAACTCCTGATCTTGCTGAATCGCTCAATATAAAAACTATATTGCAGCTCACGGATGTTGAAATATTAGGAGTTATACCTTCAATAAAAGGATTAGATGTGCAGAAGGGAGCAACTGAAAATCTGGCTGAGAACAGCCAGGAATATTTTATAAATATGTTTGGCGGAAACTTAAATCTTAACAACTTTTTAACTTAATATAGCTATTAACTTGACAGATAAATACAACATGATATTAATATTAGCGTTTTTGAGGAGCCATTCGTAAACTTCCTTTAAAAATTTACCCAAATATTGAATATTTAAGGTTGAAAATGGACAATTGGATTAAAGTTACTTCTATCTTTGTACTAAGTGGGCTATTTATATTTGGTTTTTACCATAATTCTGCTATAAGTGACAGCAAAGGTCCTATGCAGCCAATCCTATTTAGTCATAAAATTCATGCAGGGGAGAACCAGATTCCCTGTCAGTACTGCCACAGTTTTGCAGACGTTTCCACAAACCCGGGTATTCCCTCCGTACAGAAATGCATTGGTTGTCACACCCATGTCCCTGGTAGAGACGAAGAGTACAAAACCCAGGGCGGAAAAGTAATAAATTACAAAACAGAAATCAATAAAGTAAAAGATTATTGGAAGCGTAAAGAACCTATTCCTTGGGTCAAAGTTACCAGTATGCCGGAATACGTAAGGTTCAATCACAAACGCCATATAAAACGTGGATTTGAATGCCAGACCTGCCATGGGCAAGTGCAGGAGATGGATGTTGTATATAAAGCAGAAAGTTTAAATATGGGTTTCTGTATTACATGTCACGAAGAAAATGCAGATAACCAGGAACACTTAACGCAATTGAAAGATTGTCTGACTTGCCATTATTGATCGGAGGAATTAATGTCTAAAGGTAAGAATGGTGGAATAAACAGAAGGGATTTTTTAAAAGTAATTGGAGTTGCCGGCGGAACTGCAGCTGTAACAGGTGCTTGTTCCGGAGAACCGGTCGAACAGATTATTCCCTACGTTATCCCTCCTGAATCTTATATACCAGCAATTCCCAAGTTTTATTCTTCCACATGCAGGGAGTGTCCTTCCGGGTGTGGAATAATAGTAAAAAACAGGGACGGCAGGGCAATAAAAATTGAGGGAAACCCCAATAGCCCGATCAACAGCGGATCAACTTGTGCAAGGGGCCAGGCTTCACTTCAGGGCTTGTATAATCCCGACAGGAACAGGTCACCTCTTAAATTAAATGAATTTGGCAGGCTTGCACCATCTTCCTGGGAAACTGGAACTGATGAACTCTCAGCAAAAATTAATGAACTTGTAAGCCAAGGAAAAGGAAACAGAATTGTTTACCTTAGCAATAGCATATCAGGCACGTTAAATGACCTTGTTGACAAATGGACCAAGGCAATTGGTGCAAAACATTACACATATGAATCGTTTTCATATGATCCGATAAAAGAAGCAAACAAGATTTCTTTTGGAATTGAAGAAATACCATCTTACAAGATTGAAGATGCTGATTATGTACTTTCTTTTGGTGCTGATTTTCTCGAAACATGGCTTTCACCCACCCAGTATGCACGTGGGTTTTCAAAACTAAAAACAATTAAAAATGGAAAAGTTGGCAAATTTATACAGGTTGAGCCAAGAATGTCCCTTACAGGTGCAAGTGCTGATGACTGGGTAGCTATTAAACCCGGCACCGAGGTATTCCTTGCTCTTGGAATTGCTAATGCAATAGTTAAAAACGGGAAAGCAAGAAATGATGCCGGGTTGGTTTCAGGCATTGTCTCTTCTTATACTGTAGAAAAAGTATCTCAGCTCACAGAAGTACCAGCCGAAACAATAAACCAGATTGCAAAAGATTTTGTAAAATATAAAAGTGTTGCACTGGGTGGAGGTGTTGCTCTATCCGGAACAAATGCTACCGAAACACTTGTAGCCATAAATATTCTCAACTATATAGCCGGCAATGTTGGTAAAACAGTTGATTTTGCTGACACGCAGCTAATTTCAAACGCAAATAATTTTAAAGACATTTTAAAGCTCCTGGGTGATATGAAAAACGGCGGAGTAGACGTACTTATTGTACAGGGTGTTAATCCTGTCTACTCTCTTCCAAAATCACTTAATGCTGAAGAAGCTATCAAGAGTGTGCCTTACATTGTCAGTTTGTCTTCCTTTATGGATGAAACTACAGAACTTTCGCACCTTGTGCTTCCCGATAACCATTCAGTTGAAAGCTGGGGAGATTTTCAGCCTACTAAGAGTTATGTAAGTATTATCCAGCCTGCGATGAGACCGGTATTTAATACCCAGTCAATTGGAGACACACTGATCTCACTTAGTAAGAAAGTGGATTCGACCAAAGAACTAATAACAGAAGAGACATATTATGATTATTTAAGAAGTGCATGGAAAAACGTAGCAAACTTTGTTGCACCCGGTAAGCAGTTTGAACTTTTCTGGAATGACACATTAAGGGACGGAGGAGTTGAAATAGACCTTCCTGAAAGGGCAGTAGAGCTTTCATCTGCTGTGCAATCTGTAAAATTTGAAGCACCAGAGTTCAAAGGTGATGGAGAATACTATTTCATTACATACCCATCATATAAGTATTATGATGGTTCTGGTGCAAACAAACCATGGCTACAGGAACTTCCCGAAGGCCTTACAACTGCAGTATGGGATTCTTATGTGGACATTAACACCGAAACAGCCAAAAAGTTAGGTGTAAGGGAAGGATCATATATAAATATTCAATCACCACAGGGTGAAATTAAAACACAGGTTTTTACTTATGATGGAATCAGGCCAGATACTATTGCAGTTGCACTTGGACAGGGGCATACAGCCTATGGCAGGTACGCAAAAGACCGCGGTGTAAACCCTCTTGACCTACTGCCAAATGTATCAGACAGGATTTCTGGTGGTTTTGCTTTCCTTTCGTCTAAAGTATCGATTTCAAATGCAGGGAAACACAGCTTGCTTGTTAGGACCCAGTATACAAGGGGGCAGCATGACAGGGGAGTAGCACAGGCAATAACACTTGATCAGTTAAACCATCCAGATGATCATCATGGTGAACATCACGATGAGCCTGATTTTTATCCACCTAGGGAATATGCGAACCACAGATGGGCTATGAACATAGACATTAATAAATGCACCGGATGTGGCACATGTATAACCGCATGTTATGCAGAGAATAATATTCCTTTTGTAGGTAAAGCCCAGGTGGCAAAAAGACGCGATATGTCGTGGATCAGGATAGAAAGATATTTTGACAAAGATGAAAATGGAAGACTTGATACAAGATTTCTACCAATGCTTTGCCAGCAGTGCGGCAATGCTCCTTGTGAACCTGTCTGCCCAGTATTTGCAACATATCACAACCCTGAAGGCCTAAACGGCATGATCTATAACAGGTGCGTTGGAACAAGGTACTGTGCAAACAACTGTACATATAAAGTAAGAAAATTTAACTGGTATACATACAAATTCCCCGAACCGCTAAACTGGCAGCTTAACCCGGATGTAACTGTAAGGACCAAGGGTATTATGGAAAAATGCACATTCTGTGTCCAGAGAATAAAATACGGGACTGATATTGCCAAAGATGGGGACGGCATAGTTCATGATGGGGATATTCTGACAGCATGTCAACAGGCATGTCCGACGGATGCAATAGTATTCGGTGACCTCGAGGACACAACAAGCCAGGTTTCTAAACTTTCACATGAGGATAGGGCCTACAGAGTTTTTGAAGTTATAAATACAAATCCTGGAATTACATACCTAAAAAAAGTAAAGTGGGATAACGCCTAATGAGTCAAGATACTAATTTGACATACTCCAGAGTTACTGAAGATGTTGTAAGAATGCTCGATAAGCCTTCCGTGAAATGGTGGACACTGTTCATGATTTCATTGTCATTCGTAGGAATTGGTTTGATTTGTTTTATTTACCAGGTTTATGTAGGGCTTGGAGTTGCAGGATACAGGCATCCTGTTTTCTGGGGAACTTATATTACAGACTTTGTATTTTGGGTTGGTATTGCTCACTCAGGAACTTTAATTTCAGCAATTTTATATTTATTCAGAGCACGGTTCAGAATGTCAATTTACAGGATTGCTGAGGGTATGACAGTGTTTGCAGTACTTACGGCAGGACTTTTTCCTATTATGCACCTTGGTAGGCCATGGAACTTTTACTGGCTTTTTCCTTATCCAAACCAAAGAGAATTATGGATTAATTTTAAATCACCGCTTGTATGGGATGTATTTGCAGTAAGTACTTACCTTACAGTAAGTTCTCTTTTCTTTTTAATAGGTATGATTCCCGACATAGCTGCAATCAGAGACAAAGTAACTGAAAAACCAAGAAGAATAATTTACTCAATACTTTCATTTGGATGGAAAGGCTCAAACTGGGAATGGCTGCATTACGGAAGGGCTTATCTTTACTTTGCAGCCCTCGCTACACCACTTGTGCTTTCCGTACACTCTGTTGTGTCATGGGACTTTGCAATGGGTAATGTGCCTGGATGGCACACCACCATTTTTGCGCCATACTTTGTAGCCGGAGCGATTTTTTCCGGACTTGGGATGGTAATAACACTTACAATTCCAATAAGAAAAATATTTCATCTAGAAGATTATATTACTCTTGATAACTACGACGGTATGGCAAAGTTGATAATGTTTACCTCCGGTATCGTTGGTTATGCATACGGAGTGGAGTTTCTTCTGGCCTGGTACAGCAGCAGCCCTTTTGAGTGGCAGCAGTTTTTGTACAGGGCAACCGGGGAATATGCACTCTTTTACTGGATAATGGTAATTTGTAATGTTGTTATACCACTACCACTCTGGTTTAGTAAAGTAAGAAAAAATCTGAAATGGCTTTTCATAATTTCAATATTTATTAACATAGGCATGTGGTTTGAAAGGTTTAACATTATTGTAATTTCGCTATCAAGGGATTTTGATCCGGCAGCCTGGGGAGTATACAAGATCTCATGGGTAGAGGCTGGTATAACCGCGGGTAGTTTCGCGTGGTTCTTTATGTTTTTCCTTATATTCCTTAAAACATTGCCGTCAGTATCTATATCAGAAATGAAAGAAATACTTCCCGTTCCAAGAAGGGGGGATAAATAATGAGTTTAAATCAAGGCGTTTTAGGAATATATTCATACGCTGATTCTGTACTGGACGCGGTAAGGAGACTTAAATCCAACGGTTATGAAAACCTGAGGGTTTTTTCACCTGTCCCGTTACATGAAATTGAAGAAGAAATTGACCTACCCCCAAGCCCCATTAGGTTCTTTACTCTTTTTGGAGGTCTTTTCGGTGCTGCAAGTGGGTTTGCAATTACAGTATTAACATCATCAGCCTGGCCTATTTCAGTCAGTGCAAAACCAATAGTCTCTATTCCTCCATATATGGTTATTGTTTTTGAATTAACCATTCTTTTCGGGGCAATTTTTACCCTTGTAGGCCTGATTCTAAATAGTTTTTTAAGAAACAGGGCCCCGGTGAGTATGTATGATAAGAGATTCTCAGACGATAAGTTTGGTGTGATGGTGGTTTGTCCAACTGAAAATATTAGTAGTGTGCAGGATATATTAAAATCAACGGGAGCAGAAGAGGTTAAAGTTGACAGTATCGACGGTTAACTGTGGTTTGGAGGTTATATAATTTTGAAAAAAACATCGATTTTATCAGCAATATCATTTCTATTTTTACTAACATATGGCAGTGACCTTAGTGCTTTTCCATGGAGCTATGATATGTGGATACAGCCTTCAATTCAGCCATATGAACAACCTATGATATATCCTGATAATTCGGTTACAACCGAGGGCAATACTTCGCACCCCAGGCCAAGAGAAGAGGTTGAAGCTATTACAGTTAACCCAATACCTGCTACTCCCGAATCAATTAAGAAGGGCGACGAACTCTTTCAAATTTACTGTACTGTTTGTCATGGCCCGGAAGGAATGGGGGACGGTATAATCGTTAAAACTGGAAAAGGTTTTTACCCGGTTAATCTCAAAACACCAGCTACTGTTGGAAGGACAGACGGATTTATTTATGCATATATAAGATACGGCGGCAAAGTTATGATGCCGAGCTACAGGGAGAGCATAGATGAGAAAGGTGCATGGGACATAGTAAATTACGTCAGAAAATTACAGAATAGTCAGTAACTGGTCCAAGAGAGGAGAATAGAAAACAGAATGGATACTGGTATAAGAGATGAAATTTTAGCCAAGAGGAATCAGATCCCAAAATGGGTGATTTTTCTTTTTCTTGGTATTGCTATTGTCGGCTTCGGCACATTTGCACTAAATGCAAGTGGTGAGAATGCAAAAGACATTTGGCAAATTTTTCTTGTTAACTTCCTTTTTTGGACAGGAGTTGCACAGGCCGGGATCATTTTCTCATGTGTACTAAGGGTCACAGATGCAAGGTGGGGAAGGAGCTTTCTCAGAATAAGTGAAGGATTTGGAGCGTTTGTACCTATTGGATTTATTCTGTTACTTCTACTGGTATTTGTTGGTAAAGACTACGTTCTTCCATATGCTACCGAACATTACCACCACCCAAAAGATATATGGCTTAATATGGCATTTGTACAGGCAAGAAATATTATAGCGTTTGCCATATTAATTGCCTTGAGTTACGCCTATGTAAGAATTTCACTAAACCAGGATTTGATTGGTAACGATAACACTAAGAAAGATAACGGATACTTTCCAAGACTAAGGATGCTAGCACCGGCTATAGTAATTTTTTATGCAATAACATTCAGCTTTTTTTCCTGGGACTTTATGATGTCTTTAAACCCTCACTGGTTTAGCACATTATTCGGCCCGTACTATTTTATGGGAAGCCTTATTGCTGCAATTGGTGCAACAATTATTCTTTCTGTTGTGCTAAAGAGATATCTTGGTTTAGACGATTATCTTGGTCAGTACCATTACTGGGATATGGGTAAGATCCTCCAGGGTTTTTCACTTTTCTGGGTCTATCTTATGTTTTCACAGTTTCTACCTATCTGGTATGCAAATATGCCGGAAGAGACTGGTTTTGTAATAAAGAGGGTTGTAGACGAACCATTTAAGACTTTCGCATGGACAGTTCTAACATGCTGCTTTATTTTTCCATTTGTTTCTCTTATACCAAGGACGAATAAGATTGTGACACCTATACTTGTATTTATCGCAGCAGTTTCATTTACCGGTCTTTTTATGGATAAATTTCTGCTTGTTGTTCCTTCCTTAACTGACCAGTTAACATTCAGTATTAAATATATTTTAGTAACACTTGGTTTTTTAAGTGCATTTCTAACAACCTTTTTGCTGTTTATCAATAAGTATCCGATAATACCTTACGGAGACCCGTTTTTTGACGGCAAGACAGGACAAGGAGGGCATCACTAATGGATTTAAGTGATCAGCAGTTAGACAATATAGCAAAGTTTGTTGTTTTTAACTTAATGGGTGCAGTTGCTACTCTTCCGGTATTAATAGCAACAATTGCTTTCTTTGGACCACAGATTGCCCCCCTTATGAACAAACTACCCTGGTAATAAATCCCACTTCATAAACTCATATGCTTAATGGGCCAAGTACAGGCTTGTATCGGCATTTGAGATGATTACACTAATCTGAATACTACTTTTTAAAATATAGTTTAATTATTGGAGAACTACGATGGCAAGAGATGCACAGATCTACTTAAACTTTACTTTAAATGATGATAATATCCCGGAAGAAATACTTTGGGAAGCAAGTGAAGCTAATGACGAGGAGCAGAAAAGATGCGATGCGATGTTTCTTTCACTTTGGGACCGGGAAGAGAAGAATACACTTACAATTGATCTTTGGACCAGGTCTATGGAAGTAAGTGAGATGAATACCCATTATTACTTTACTATCATGAAAATGGCTGACACATACGAAAAAGCCACTAATAATGCAGAAATTGCTGAAAAAATAAGAAACTTCGGCAATGAGTTTGCACAGTCTGTTAAAGAAATGCTTAAGAAAGAAGGCTAGCAATGCTTTGCTCTGTATTTGGTTGTTTTCTTATTCAATTTATATAGAGCTTCTATAGCTTAGTTGAGTATTAATCTTCTTCTTATTAAGGAGATCAGAATGTCTGATTCAAAAGTCTGGTTTATAACAGGTTGTTCCTCAGGAATTGGTTTATCCCTTGTTAAAAAAGTTCTGAAAAATGGATACAACGTCGTTGCTACTGTAAGGAGTAATGGAAATTTAGCTCATATTGAAAGGGAATACGGGGAAAAAATAAGAGTAGTAAAACTTGATGTAACAATTAACGACCAGATTCAGGAAGCGGTAAATAGTGCTATTGATTCATTCGGCAGGATTGATGTGCTTGTGAATAACGCAGGGTATGGCCTTGTGGGTGCATTGGAAGAATATTCTGAAGAGGAGATGTATAAGAATTTTAATACAAACTTCTGGGCAGCAATAAACATTATCAGAAAAGTGTTGCCTGTAATGAGAGATCAAAAAACAGGACACATTATTAATATATCTGCCGGTGCGGCCATTATGAATGAAACTGGTTTTAGTATTTATGCTGCATCCAAAGCCGCACTGGATCTTGCAAGTGAGGCCCTTTGCTGGGAACTTAAACCACTTGGAATACGCGTTACTAATGTTGTTCCCGGGCCATTCCGTACGGACTTTATTACGCGTTCACTAAACAAAGCCGAAAAGAATATTGATGACTATGACCAGACAGTTGGAAAGTTTGTGGAATTTCTTGAAAAAATAGATGGTAAACAACCCGGAGATCCGGACAAAGCAGCAGAAGCAATAATAAATATAACTAAACTTGAAAAACCGCCAATTTATCTTTATCTTGGAGAATATGCTTATAAGTCTGCAAACAGAAAGATAAAAACAATGAAAAAGTATCTTGATGACTGGGAAGACATAGGTTTACACACCGATTTTGATTAAAGTAGAATATTTATATGAATAAAGATGAGTTATTAAAGGCAATATCATTTGCTGATGAGGGAAAATGGAAAGACGCACACGTCACAGTACAGGATATTGATAATGAATATGCTTACTGGATTCATGCTAATCTTCACAGGGAAGAAGGTGATGTATCTAATTCTAAATACTGGTACAGAAGGGCAGGCAGGGATTATACCGAGATAGATTTTAAAGCTGAGAGGGAAGAGATAAGTAGAGAAATCGAAGGTAATTTATAGATTTAGTAAGGCCTGCAATGAAAAGCTTTAAAAAAATGTGATTTGAAATCATTAAGAAACGTAAAGGGGTTGTGGTGGGATTTTACGTTTTAGATTTAAAAATTGAATTTTTAGCGTATGAATTGCCATCCTTGATCTTTCTTTTGCTTCGTTTTCTTTATATTAAGATAAAGAAAATGAAGAATTGTATATATTTAGAATATTTTCTCATATGTTCTTTGTCTAGATACAAAGAACCAAAGATCACGGCTAAACAAAAAAGTACAAAAATTAAATATTTTTACTAAATGTCTTTAATTCCGCCCCATCCATAAACCCATTCTTAACGTAAAAATAATAAATTTTCTTTACGTATTTTTTGTAATGCCGGTTTTTATAAAATACTAATTATTTTTTATCTAAACTCAGGTATTACTTCGTTAGCAAAGAGCTCAAGGGTTTCTTTTTTCATTACATCTGAAAAGAAAATAGTATATTTAGATATGCCTTTTTCTGTATCAGAGTTTATTTTCTCTATACACTGCTCAGGTGTACCAACAATACCCAGTTTTCCAACGTCGCCAAAAAATCCGTATCTTCTCTGGCCCTTTTCAAGTTTTTCTTCAAGCTCGCTCTCATTGTTAACAATTACGCATACAGTCTGCTGTGAGATTGTAATGTCATTTATATCTCTTCCAACATCACTACAGTGGTTTTTTAATGCCTTAATTTTAGTGTTATATTCAAGTGCACTTGATGCGGGGCAGTTCCAGACATCCGCGAGTTCTGCAACTACTCTTAGCAGGTGTTTTTCTCCACTTCCTCCTATTGTAAGAGGTAGGAACGGTTTTTGAACCGGTTTAGGATTGCAGATAGCACCATTTATATGAAAATGGTTTCCATCAAAACTTGATTCTTCTTCAGTCCACATAGATTTAATAATTTTTGCCGCTTCGGAAAGTTGTTCGATCCTGGTTACTGTATCCGGGTAGTCATAACCATATGAGGTAAATTCCTGTTCGAACCATCCTGCTCCCAATGCAAGTTCCAGTCTTCCGCTGCTAATATAGTCGAGCGTTGCTGCCATTTTTGCAAGTAGGGGAGGGTGCCGAAATCCATTGCAGAGAACCATAGTCCCGAGTTTAATGTTTTCTGTCACTGTTGATAGTGCAGACATCAATGTCCAGGGTTCCAGTATGTCTATCCCGATTATGCCCTGTCCTAGCACATGGTCATAAAACCAGACTGAATCATAACCGAGTCTGTCACATAGCTGCGCAGCATCTTTAATTTCAGAAAATTCAATTTTCTGCTGTCTCAGCATAACGCCAAATTCAACTTTGCTCATAACATAAATCCCTAAAAAAAATAATTTTTAAAATACTCGATTATGATACACTATATGCTTAATTTAAGTAAGAAAAGGAGAATTATTAATATGTATAATTGGTTAAATCATAATATTTCAGTTTTCTTAGTACTTGGTTTTATCGCATCTTCTATTATGTTTACAGCTTGTAATACATCAAATAAAGGAGACAATTCAGTGGTGCTATTTTCAACAAACCAGGGGGATATAAAAGTAAAGCTATACAGTGCAGAAGCTCCAATTACTGTAGAAAATTTTCTAGGTTATGTAAATGATGGATTTTATGACGGGGTTATCTTTCATAGGGTAATACCAAATTTTATGATTCAGACAGGTGGCTTTACTCCAGATATGAAACAGAAGACACCAGAAGCCCCTATTAAGAATGAAGCAGATAATGGCATTCGCAACAGTCGCGGGACTCTTTCAATGGCAAGGACTTCTGAGGTAGACAGTGCTACTTCGCAGTTCTTCATCAACGTAAATGATAATAAGTTCCTTGATAACGGCGAAAGGGATTTTGGATATGCGGTATTTGGTGAAGTAATTGATGGTATGGATGTTGTAGATAAGATTGCAGCGGTCCAGACAGGGACAGTCAGTCAATTCAGGGATGTTCCAAAAGAACCAATTATTATAAATTCCGCAAAAGTAGTTAAATAATTAAAATTATTTATTTTCTATAAATTATAGTGAGTAAAACAACATATAAAAGTTCAGGTGTTGATATCGACGCCGGAAATCATTTTGTCAAACTTATTAAACCTCATGTGGATTCCACACGGAATAAATTTTCAAATACAGGCCTTGGTGGATTTTCAGGGGCTTATTCTTTGCCTGGAAGTTATAAAAAGCCACTCCTTATTTCAGCAACAGATGGTGTTGGTACAAAACTAAAGCTAGCTATTGATTCAGATGTACTTAATACCGTAGGTATAGACCTTGTTGCAATGTCTGTAAATGACCTTATAACATGTGGTGCTAAACCACTTTTTTTTCTTGACTACCTTGCTACTTCAAAATTAATTCCTGAAAAGCATATGGATGTAATAAAAGGAATAGTTAAAGGTTGCCGGGAGTCCGGGTGTGTCCTCATTGGCGGTGAAACTGCAGAGATGCCGGGGTTTTACAATAAAAATGATTTTGACCTGGCGGGATTTGCAGTAGGGATTGTAGAAAAAACTAAATTTATAAATGGTAAGAAAGTGAAATCCGGCGATGCACTAATAGGACTTGCCTCATCAGGACTTCATTCCAATGGTTATTCCCTTGCAAGAAATGTTTTATTTAAAAAAGCAAAATTAAAACTGGATTCAAAACCTAAAGGATTCAGAAGGCCTTTGTTCAGGGAACTTCTAGAGCCAACTAAAATCTATGTAAATAGTGTAATTGATCTTATCTCGAAGTTTGATATAAAGGCAATAGCCCATATTACCGGCGGAGGCCTTCTTGAAAATATTCCAAGGGTTTTACCTAGGGGATGCAATGTCATAATTGATTCAAAAAGCTGGAAAAAGCCAAGAATTATGAATCTTATACAGGAAATTGGAAATATTGAAGAAGAAGAAATGCAAAGAACATTTAATTGCGGTATTGGGCTTGTAATTATTACACCTGACAATCAAAAGGATAGAGTTTTAAAACGGCTTAACACTCTTGGGCAAAAAGCATTTTTGATCGGAGAAGTGACAAAAAGCAAAAAACTGTTAAACCAGGTAAATATAATCTGATGCTTTTTACCTAAGGAAGTTTCTATAGGTATATTCAAATGTAGCCTTCACATTTAATTTTTCCAGACCCTGCCAGCTTTTTGGGAATGGATGAAAAGGTGCAGCTACTTTAATAGCACGTAGGGCTTCACCATCTAGTGCCTTAAATCCTGTTGAACTTACTATCTGTATACCATCCAGATCACCATTACTCTTTATGGTAAATATGAGATTAAGGCTCCCATGTTCGCCTCTTCGGGCAGCATCTGGAGGATAGTGCCATACCCCTTCAATTTGTCTCTTTAAACCTAGGAAGTAAGAGTAGTATTTAAACTCAGTAGTATTCAGATCAACTGTATCCTCAGATTTCGGAACGTTTCTTGCTCCAACCTTGGAAGGCTGCGTGGAACTATAAGGCGATGGATATTCGGCAGGGTTGCTTTTAAGAATTTCCCTTCCTATTTCTTTAAGATCTTTATTAGGGTTTTTCTTATCTCTTAACCATTTTTGTTTTGGAAGCTTTGCCAACTTATGGTCCCTTAGAACTTCATCGTTTGTTTTAATTTTTTCTTCTACTGGTTTTTTCTCAGGAGGTTTTTTTTCAGTTTTTTTCTTTTCCGGTTCTTTTTTAGCTACTTTTTTAGGCTCTTTTGGTTTTACCGGTTTCTTTGCTTGGCTTGGTTTTGGGCTTGGCGGTTTTGTCAGACGCGTAGTTTTATCAGGAGCTGATTCTTTTACGGCTTTGTGTGATTTTTCCGCAAGCAGTTTTGATTTTTCAGGTGGTTCAGTTTCCTTGTCATGGTATTCAGTAATCTCTATATAGTCTTTATCTTCTTTGGGCGGTGGCTTTTTAGACTGAAGATTTAAAAAGTCCGGATTAATGAATATAAGCAGGAAAAAAATTAGGTGAAAGAGTATTGCCAAAAGAAACGCATACAAAATATCATTTCTTTTTCTTTTTCTTTTTTTGTAATAAGTATCAGTCACATCACTATAATATATATTAAATTTATTGGATTGCTATTATTAAATATAGTTTCAGAATAATTAATATTGCAATTAAATACAGGTATTTACATAATACAATTAAAGTATATTATAAAATAGAACAGCTGCAATTATCATTATTGTAATTATTATTGTTAGCAAGTTGAAATATTTTTCAATAAAAACTTTTATATTAGGGCCGAGAAAGTAAAAGAGACTTCCTTCTATAAAGAATCTGGCAGATCTTCCTATAGCAGAAGCAAGAATTAAATCATATAAAGATATTTTAAATACACCTCCGGCTATTGTAAAAACCTTAAAAGGTATTGGTGTAAAAGCAGCTGTAAGTACAGCAATAAATGAGTTCTGATTGTATAGTTCACCTACGTAATTAAATGAAGCTTCACTAAAGATATATTCAAAGAAAAACCCGTGAACTGAACTCCAAAGAAATAGACCGATATAGTATCCTAGAATAGCTCCTAAAACAGAAAAAACAGAACATATAAATGCATACCATAATGATTTTCTGGGCCTGCTAAGGCACATAGTAAGAAGAACAGGATCAGGTGGTATTGGAAAAAAAGAGGCTTCTAAAAAAGATACAACGGCAAGAACATAGATACTGTATTTATGTAAAGCCCATTCAAGCAGGTTGTAATATAAAGCTTTTAACACTATCAGAAACCTTCAAGATCAGTATTTAGTTTGTTAATATAGTCATGATCTGTAAGATCAAGTTTTATAGGTGTTACTGAGACATAACCGTCATTTATTGCCAATATATCAGAGTCTTTAATATCAATAAACCCAAGTACATTACCCCCAATCCAGTAGTACTCCTTTCCCCTGGGGTCAATTTTTTCTACAATTGGATCTTCGTAAAGACGTTTGCCCTGCTTTGTAACTTTTATTCCCTTTACTTTTTGAAGATCAATATTAGGGACATTTAAATTTAACAGGGTATCTTCCGGGATGCCGTATTCAAGAACATATTTTGCTAATATTATTGAATAATGTGTAGCAGTATCAAATTTGTAGTTAACTCTTCCGTCAATTGAAACTGCAATAGATGGAATTTTTAATAGTGTTGCTTCGATGGCAGCACTAACAGTACCTGAGTATGTAATATCGTCTCCCATATTGGCTGACATATTTATTCCGGATACTACAAGATCAGGTTTCTTGTCTTTTAGAAGTCCATTTACTGCCAGGTTGATACAGTCTGTAGGAGTACCATCGATTGAATAAGTATGTGAATTAATTTTTTCTGCTCTTAATGGCCTGTGAAGACTCAGTGAATGACTCGCAGCACTCTGGTCTCGGTCGGGTGCAACAATAAACACTTCACATCCGATATCATTCATTGCCTCAGCAAGTAAATGCAGGCCTTCAGAATTTATACCATCGTCATTGGAAATAAGTATTCTCATAATTTATTCGGTGGTCGGGGTGACCGGATTTGAACCGATGACCACTGGTCCCCCAGACCAGTGCGCTACCAGGCTGCGCTACACCCCGACAGGACTGATAGATTAATAAATTTTATATTAACTGGAAAGAAATGAAAGAGATGATTAACCAAGTAAATCTTTTAAACTTTTTAGTTCAGTTAAGAGTTCTTCAATTAAATGCTGATCATCACTCTTAGTGTCATCTGAAGTGAACTCTTCTTTTAATTTTTTCTTTGCGCCGGCTATTGTATAGTTTTGCTCATACAACATGTTTTTTATCTTAATGATAGTATAGATGGTATCGCGGTCGTAAAGACGCTGGGATTTTCTTCTTATAGGTTCGATTTCATCGAACTCACTTTCCCAATAACGTAATACATATGGTTTTATACCGGTGTATTCGCTAACTTCCCCGATTCTGAAATAGATTTTATCCGGAAGCCTAATATCAATCGCTTTTTCTTGCATATTCTGATCCAACCCTCAGTTTTAACTTCTCACTTACATTATTATACTATCATTTTTTGGAATGTATAAAATAAATTTTAAATTTTTATTAATTTTTTGAAACACCATTAAATGATAAACGGTGAATGGGGCTTGGGCCGTACATTTTTATGGCTTCATAATGTGCTTTTGTCGGATAACCCTTATGTTTTAGAAATCCGTATTGAGGGTATTTCTCATGTAATTTTTCCATAATTCGGTCCCTGGTCACCTTAGCAATAATTGAGGCAGCTGCGATGGACTGACACTTTGTGTCACCCTTTACAATTGTTTGCTGACTGATTTCAAGAGTTGTAGGGCGGTTTCCATCAATGTAAACGAGGTCAGGTTTAACTGTTAAACCAAGTATTGAGTGTTCCATAGCTTTAATAGTGGATTGTAGAATATTTATTTGATCTATTTCATCATTCTCTACAATACCAACAGCAATTGAAACTGATTTTTCTGAAATTATATCGTAAAGCAAAGATCTTTTTTGTGGTGTAAGTAGTTTTGAGTCATTAAGTCCTTCAATCGGGTTTTCCTTTGAAAGGATAACAGAAGCTGCAACTACAGGTCCTGCAAGCGGACCCCTTCCTGCTTCATCAACTCCTGCCGGAATTTGTCCAATATCCCAAAGCTGATTTTCATAATCTAGTGTAATTATGGACAATTTAATCAGTTAAACCATAATTTTTTAACACAGATTTAAGTTTGTCGAGGTGAGTTTTTGACATTTCACAAAGCGGTAGTCTGCAGCCCATTTCAATCCTGTTCATTAACGAAAGTGCTCTTTTAACAGGAATGGGGTTTGTTTCCAGAAAGAGTGCTTCATTGATTGGCAGTAGTTTGTAATGAAGTCCTTTGCAGGCCTCGTAATCACCGGTAACAAATTTGTTGTACATGTCGGCTACATCATTTGGAACTATATTTGCAGTTACGGTTATAAAGCCCCTTGCGCCTATTGTAAGTAAAGGCCAATTCAGTGCATCTTCTCCGGAGAGGAGAAGAAAGTCTTTACCGCACTGGCTAAGAATTTCACTTGCCTGTGTTAGTGATCCGCTTGCTTCTTTAATCCCAATAATATTGTCACATTTGCTTTTCAGGCGGGCAACGGTTTCGGGCAACATGTTAGCACCGGTTCTCCCGGGGACATTATATAATATTATTGGGATGCTGGTTTCGGAAGCTACCGCTTTAAAGTGCTGAAACATACCCTCTTGGGTTGGTTTGTTATAATAAGGCACTATTACAAGTGCAGCATCAGCTCCTACCCGTTCTGCATACTTAGTAAGATTTATTGCTTCTTCTGTGCTATTCGAACCCGTACCTGCAATCACAGTAACTCTTTTGTCTGCAACCTCAATTGTATGCTTTATAACTTCTCTATGTTCATCATGAGAAAGCGTTGGAGATTCCCCGGTTGTACCGCAGGGAACTATCCCGTGAGTCCCACCGGCAATCTGAAATTCAATCAGTTTGGTTAATGAATCGTAATCAATTTTATTTTTCTTAAAGGGAGTAACAATTGCTACTAAAGATCCGCTAATCATATCTGCTTCCTGTCTCTAAATTTTATTTCCGCAATGAGAACAATATACACTATCCGAATGGATTTTGTTTCCACATTTACTGCAAAAATTATTTAACTGCTTCCCTTGCTCAAGAGAAGAATTGAAAGTATCAAAAAATGTTTTTGTCTCTGCAAAAGAACCTGGAGGCATGCTTAGTATATATTTTGAATTTAATGCGTCTACATGTATTGTCGGTTTACTGGCAACTTCTTCATAAAGAAGGCTGTTAACCTGGTTCAGCTGAAAATCTCTGAAAATCTTCAGGCTGTTAGAATTTTTTGCAATTATTATTCGTTTGTTTGTAAGTACAGCAAATGTTTTATAGAAGGTGTTGCTGTCCCTCGATGAACCAGCCCGGTAAATTATCCTGTCTGATTTCATTGAGACTATTATTTTCTCATCTCCTGACAGGCTCAATGACAAATCATTCTTAATTCTTTCCGGGAGAGATAATAGGTCTTTACCGGAAGGGTCAAATAAACTTAAGTAAATATTTTTAATTACCGTTAGCATTCTGGCCATTAATATTGATTAAGAGTTCAGCTATCTGCACTGCATTAAGAGCAGCACCTTTACGCAGTTGGTCACCTACAACCCAGAAACTCAGTCCGTTCTCTACAGTAAAATCTTCCCTGATACGACCAACTATACAGTCATCTTTACCCGCGGCATCGAGCGGCATTGGGTATACAGCATTTTTAGGGTCATCCATAACCTTTAACCCGGGGAAATCGTCAAAAGCCTTTCTGGCATCAGATGCTGTTATCTTATTTTCAGTTTCTATGTTTACTGAAACGGAGTGAGCCCTGAATACAGGGACCCTAACTGTTGTTGCAGTGAGATTAATTGTGTTATCTCCAAGAATTTTCCTGGTTTCATTATGAAGTTTCATTTCTTCCTTTGTGTAATCATTATCCTGAAATACATCAATATGTGGTATTACATTAAATGCGATTGGGTGAGGAAAAGTATCAGATTCTGATTCTTCTGAATTAGCCCAGGCCATGGTCTGTTGTTCCAGTTCCCGAAGGCCGCCTGCACCCGCACCGGAAACTGCTTGAAAACTTGTGGCTATAACCCTTTTTATTTTTCCTAAATCATGCAGCGGTTTAAGTGCCATAATGGTAACAGCAGTAGTACAATTAGGATTTGCTATTATACCCTTTTGCTTATGCCCCTCGATTGCCTCAGGGTTTATCTCCGGGATCACAAGAGGAACTTCAGGATCAAGCCTGTAGGCCGAGCTGTTGTCAATTACCACTGCTCCGGCACTTGTAGCAGAGTCAGCAAACTCTTTTGTTCTTGAAGACCCGGCTGAAAACAGAGCAATGTCAATTCCAGTAAAACTGTCATGTCCGAGCTTTTGAATAGTCAGAGGTTTTCCTTTAAATTCAATATCTTTTCCAGCAGACCTTTCAGATGCTAAAAGCCTAAGCTCTCCAAGCGGAAAATCCCGCTCGTCAAGAATATCCATCATTTCACGGCCAACTGCCCCTGTGGCACCAACTATAGCAACATTGTATTTATCTTTCATATTTCAAACCTGTTTGTTTCGAATATTTTCTCTCAATTTCAGCAACTTTACCGATATTATCTTTTTCACTTTCATCAGGAACCGAATCAAACCATGCCTCGATAATTTCCCCTGCAAGAGCAGTAGATGTAGTTCTTAAGCTCAATGCAAGTACATTTGCATTATTCCATTTCCTTGCCCCTCTTGCTGTTTCAGCGTCGCCGCAAAGTGCAGCCCTAATGCCCGGGACTTTATTTGCCGCGATTGAAACACCAGTCCCTGTCCAGCAGCAGACAATTCCATGTTCACTTTTGCCGGATGCAACCCTTTCTGCTACTTTCATTGCCACATCTGTCCATTCAATATATTCACCTGCGATTGGCCCATGAAGAGTGAGTTCATGATCCATCTTCTTCAATTCACTTATAACAAAATCAGTGAGATGGTTTTTTTCATCACTTCCGAATACTATTTTCATTCTGCAAACTATTTTAATTAGTTAATTCAAGGGTTCAACCGAAGTGCGTATTATTTTATAAAAATTATTTTGTAAAAATATATACCTATCAGTACCAGGACTATGCCGAGAACGTTGTTGAGAAATATGTTAAGAAGTGCTGATTTCATATAACCGTCTTTAAATAGGTGAAGGCTCTCGATACCGAAGGTAGAAAAAGTGGTAAAAGCCCCTAATAGCCCGACAAAAAAGAACAGCCTGACATTTTTTTCTATCGAATAGTGCTCAGAAAACTGCCATACAATCCCAATTAAAAAACAGCCAAGCAGATTTACTCCAAGAGTCCCGAGAGGGAAATTAGTTTGAAAACTTTTAGAAATCAGATTAGATAATGTATATCTTGAAAGTGCACCAATTGCACCACCAAAACCGATTAATATTAATTGAAGCATTTTTTATAATAACCAATAGAATTTTAAGGGAATACTATAATACAAATTAATTTGATTTAAACCTTATACATATAAATTATGGATTATTTAAAAATAGCAAAAGAAGCGGCATATAAAGCAGGAGAAATTCAGCTAAAAAATCTTAATAAAATTAAGTCTGTCAGTTTTAAAAAAACGAAAGGGAAGAACAATATCCTCACCGAGATTGATACCAAATGTGAAGAAGTGATTCTTTCAATAATTAAGGACAGCTTTCCAACACATGATGTACTAGCTGAGGAAAGCGGTAAAAATCTTGAAAATAACTCCGACTATATATGGCTTATCGACCCACTCGACGGTACGATGAATTATTCACACAGTTATCCCTATTTTAGTGTCTCAATTGCACTTGAATTCAGTGGCGAAGTTATCTGCGGTCTTGTATATGATCCGGTACATAACGAAATGTTTAGTGCGGCAAAGGGCAAAGGTGCTGAACTAAACGGGGCGGAAATAAAAGTATCCGGCGTAGAATATCTTGAATATTCCCTGGTTGTTTCCGGAACATTTCACCACCCTGAAGAAGAGATAATGGATAAATTTATCGAAATTCTAAAAAATCTTACACTTAGAGCCCAAGGCGTAAGGAGAGACGGCTCCGCAGCACTTGATCTTTGCAACGTAGCATGCGGAAGGTATGAATCTTTCTGGGAATTCGGTCTAAATGCCTGGGATATGGCAGCAGGTACACTCATTCTTGAAGAAGCAGGCGGGAAAGTTACTGACCTTAAAGGTGGAAAGTTTTCAAATTACAATCACCAGCTTGTTGCGTCAAACGGACTTATTCATAATGAGATGCTTGAGCTGTTAAAAGACTATTTTTAACTTAGTATTCACACACAATTTACCTTCTAAATAAATACCTTTACAATTTAATGTACATATTCTATACTCGAAATATTATACAATTATTGGGGGTCAATGATGAACAGAACCATTCTCAGGGTTTTTCTTTTTCTTATTTTTATACTTGTTTTCATTCCTGTATCAGATTCAAAATCTTTTCCAGTGCCTGGCCAGGGTGAGTTTTCATACCAGCTTTATTACTACTATGACCTTAGGGACAGGGAAAGTTTTATACAGGTTACTAATAACGACAATACATCTATAGATGTTCATGTACAGATATTTCAAAGTAATTTTTCCTGCAATGAAAATGATTTTTTCGATGTATACACGCAGGACGATACCCATATTTATAACATGAGTGATATTCAGTCTAATGACGGTAATCCTACGGGAGTAGTGTTGCCAGGTAATTCCTACGGATTTGTAGTTGTAACAGTTTATGATCGAACCACGAATTTGTCAGAAAATAATCCTGTACTATCCGGTAATTTCAGAATAGTTGACGATAGTGGGTACGAGTACAGATCGGTAGCAGCTTCTTATCCTGTGATTGATACAACTACTATGACTAATAAATTCAGTTTTAATTTTTCACCAGTCGGTACAACAACGTCTGCAGATGTTATAGGTATTGCTGTTCAGAATGCCGGGGCAGGTCTTCCAAACGTTTCATTTAGTACTGATACAACATTTAGTCTGATAACTTTTGATCAGAATGAGTTTGCAGAAAGCTGTCCGGATGAAACATTTAGCTGTGCTTCAAATATAGGTCTTAATAATTCTATTACTAATAGCAAAGGAGCAATAGAGACCTTATGCCAGTCAACCCCATATACTGAAGGATTAATGAGGATGTCTTTAACTGGTACAACAACAGCTGATTTTTTTGTTGGTTTTATTGGCCTAAATAATGGCACAAACAGGGGTGGAATGGAATTATTTACTTCTATCCCGGACACCACTATAGTTGCATCAGAACCTTAATAATTTGGAGACTAATATGAAAAATTTTAATTATTACATACTATTGATTAGCTTTTCTATTTTAACCTTTGGAAATTTATCAGTAAATGCCCAGGAAATATGCAGTCCTGTTTCTATTCCCGATGGAAAAATTGATATTGAAGCTTCAACTATTTTTGATGCTGTTACCGGAATGCCTCCAGGTGGTGTATCCCTTGATTTTGGAGCGGCATTGCTCGGCACCTTTGAACAAAAGACAGATGGTACTGTTTATGGCGAAATGGACTGGTTCTTTTCGACTTTACCGCCTCCAGGCACTAAGCCCGGTTCACAGGTTGTTTCTTACTGGACATTGAAAGAAAATAAAAATACAAAGATCCAGGTGACAAATAACTCAACATCTGACCCTGTAGAAGTACATGTTGTAATATTGGATGAAAATTGTATCGAACTTAGAAATTTTTGTGACGAATTTACACCCAACGATACACATAATTATGATTTGAGAAACCTTTTTTCAAATGTTGGGTCTAATATAAGTACTGGAGGGCTAGACAACCGGGAGGGGATTTTACATATAACTGCAACCGATAATTGTGACTTTGTATTTCCAAATTTGCCGGCAATTGGTTTTTCACAATTAAACTCTTCTGTAACGATTACTGATTCTGCAAATACAGTTGATTATAAATTCAACGGGTTTAACAGGGATGCAGTTACAAGCGGCTGTTCACTTTCAACTACAGATGGCCATCCAATATTAGATGGTACAATGAATTGCAGGTTGGTACGCGCACCGATCTTTACTGGTGGCTCGGGCCAATTACAGCAGATTAATTTAACTAAATCTTTTACCACTCTTCCTGGCACTATAGCCTCAAGAAGTGATTTGGTGATTATTAACTTTGAGGATAATTATCAATTTGGTGGATCTGAATATCGATCCACTCCTGCTAATGCTGACATAGTACCATTTATTTTTGATAAGATTGAAAATGAATTTTCATGTTCAACATTTGGAAATGCCTGTATGACCAGGCTTGGTATAAATAGTTCTATTCCAAGAAGTGAGAATGACAGCGACTTGGATGGAGTGCTCGACGTAGACGACAACTGTCCCGATACACCAAACCCACTTCAATCGGATATAGATGTGGACGGAGCAGGTGACCTTTGTGACGACTGTCCTGCTGATCCTACAGACAGCTGTGACCCAATGGGATCTGACGCAAAAGAGATAGATCCTGCTATTGGTGGAACTATAATGACTCCCGATGGAATGATAAGCCTGGATATTGAACCCGGAGAGCTTTTGACGGAAGAGACAATATCCATAACAGAAATAATGCCAGGTGACTCAGAGGTAGATCTAATTCTTGGGCCGAATACAGGACTTGGTCTCAGAGTTGCTTCTTATGATTTAAAACCCGACGACCTGGTATTTAATCCATCCGCTACCTTAACTATAGTTGCCGATGTGTCAGCACTGAATGCTACGCAACAAATGAACCTGGACCTTTACTTTTTTGACGACACACTTAGCGCCTTTGTATCGCTAGGGGCTGTGTGTACTATATTGGAAGTACCTCTTGGGACATTTATAGCAACATGTATAGCAGAGATATTCCATTTTACTGATTTTAGTTTAGTTACTCTACTGGATTCAGATGGAGACGGTGTACCGGATGATTTCTTAGGGGTTAAAGATAATTGTCCGAACATAGTAAATCCTGGACAGGAGGAAACAACTGATAACGATGGAGTTGGAGATGCCTGTGATGAATGTTTAGAATCTGATCTGAGTGAATTAGTGATTGTAGACCACTGTGACTCCGGAGTCGACAATTTTCTAGCAGAAAACGGTTGTACTATTTCTGATGACATTATGGAATGTGCAGACGGGGCAAAGAACCACGGTAAGTTCGTGAGCTGTGTATCTAAACTTACTAATGGACTTAAAAAAGACGGACTAATTTCTGGTAAGGAAAAGGGTAAAATACAGAAATGTGCAGCCCAGTCGGATTTGCCTTAGTTTATAAATTATTGAAAATTAATTGAATTATAGGGAGCAGTAATTTTTATTGCTGCTCCCTATAAATTCTCTTATATAAAATCTATTTCCTGGATATCCTGAATATTCCAACAATAATTAAGAATCCTCCGACTATTAAGCCAGGGTCAAGTTCAGAGCCAAGGATATACCAGTCAAAAAGCAGTGCAAATACCGGAACCAGAAGTGATGAATATGTTGTAATGTTGATATCAATTTTATTTATCAGGTAGAACCATGCAGAAAAATTAATAGCGGATGCAACAATACCGGTAAAAAGGATTGTATATGCGGAATAGTAAGTCCATCTAACTTCAAAAAGCCCTTCCGTGGATACTGCCAGAATTATTAGAAAAAAAACTCCGATAAGCTGCTGGTAACCATTTAGCAGTGTAGGGTTTTCATCCTTAAGACGGGTTCTTACCCAGATGTTTGAATAAGCCCATGCAAGGGAGGCCATAAGAATCAGTAACTCTCCAAAAATAATATAAACATTCTGATTAACAAGAATATCCCAGCCCAGTATAAATATAATTCCAAGGAACCCTAAAAATACACCAAACCACTGCCTGCGGCTGAGACGTTCTTTTAATAAAAAATGAAGCATAAAACTTGTCCATATTGGCATTGTATACAGGACTAAGGCCGTTTTTCCAGCAGTAACAAATTTCATACCGTATATAATAAAGCCGAACATTGCTGTGGTCTGAAGAAGGCCAAGAACAATATAGTTCCTTTTCAGGAAATTAGCGGGCCTGAAATCTTTATTTTTTAAAATAAAGGGTAAAATCACAAGTCCAGCAAGTGCAATTCTGAGGGAGACAAAAGTTATTGGCTGCATATATTCAAGTGCCTGTTTCATAAGCACCCATGAATATCCCCACGTTACAATTACAAATGCAAGCAGTAGTATATTAACTAGATTCATTTTATGGTTAATTTGAATGAATAAGGGAAGTTAGGTGTGTCTTGACAACCTCTATCCACAATATATAATTTCATGTCTTTTGTTTTGAGCGTAATTATAGCAGAATTGTACTTACTCCCAAAGCATACACGGATTATCCTTTCAATTATATCCAGGGGTAAAGAAATTTTAGGAGGTAAATAAATTGAAAATTGTCGTTTTTGTTAGTCAAACTTTAGATACCGAGGCGAGGGTAGCTGTTTCATCAAGCGGTGATAGTGTGGATACCGAAGATGTAAAATGGATACTTAATCCTTATGATGAATTTGCCGTTGAAGAAGCAATACAAACCAAGGAAAAACTTGGCGGAGAAGTAATAGTAGTAAGCGCCGGACCTGCAAGGGGTATTGAAGCTATCAGACAGGCGCTTGCCATGGGAGCCGACTCCGGAGTGCACATTAAGGATGATGGTTTTTTAGAAACAGATAACTACACAATAGCCAAAATTGCAGCCAGTGAGATAAAGAAGATTGATGGCGTGGATTTTGTGTTAACGGGTATGAAAATCATTGATGATGAATCAGTACAGGTTGGAATTCAACTTGCAGAAGAGCTCGGGCTTCCTCATGTGTCACTTGTTAGTAAAGTAGTAGAAGTTGATGCAAATAAAATTGTATGCCAAAAAGAGATAGACGGCGGAAGTGTTGTAGTTGAAGTACAACTTCCTGCACTTATCACCTGCCCTGATGCAATGAACGAACCGAGGTATGCATCACTGCCTAATATTATGAAAGCAAAAAAGAAACCTGTAAACGAAGTAACTCTCGATGATATTGATTTTGATTCACTTGGCATTTCAAGAGATGCAGTTGGTAAAAATGGATCAAAAGTAAAGACAGTAAAGATCGAAGTACCGGTAATAGACCGTAAACTAAAAATAATAAAAGGTTCTGACGATACAACTGTAAAAGGTGAAGAGATAGCACAATCGGTTCAGGAACTGGTTCAGTTACTTAGAGATGATGCAAAGGTTCTTTAAGCTTCATCTTATTACATTTAGGAGGCATAACAAATGAGTAATGAAATATGGGTAATTGCTGATATGAAAATGGATGGGAGTATAAGAAAGGTTACTTTCGAAGCTCTTTCAGAAGCCAAAAGATCAATGCAGTCCAAGGTCGGAGGACCTCTATGTGCAGTACTTATGGGTTCAGGTGTAGCGGGCAATGCTGAATCACTTGGTAAATACGGCGCAGAGAAAGTTTATGTAGTTGATAATGCACATTTAAAAGATTTTAATCCGGATGGATATGTAAAAGCACTTTCAGATCTAGTTTCCAAACACCAGCCCCACATTGTTTTAGCAGGTAATACTGCTTTTACAGAGGACTACATTCCAAGGGTTGCAGCCAGGACAGGTTCCGGGCTTTCTATGGAAGCAATAGACATAGGGCTTACCGATGATAATAGGCTTACGGTTAGAAGGTATTCACATTCTAGTAAAGCCATTTCTGATATTGAATTTAATGCTGGTAACACCATGATGGCTACCATAAGGCCAAACACCTACAAGGAAGAAGAATCTCCTGTTACTCCTGAAATTGTAAACGAACAGGTGGATATAAGTGATGTAGATATAAAAGTTAGAGTAGTAAATCTTGAAACAAAAATGTCTGACAGGCCCGAATTAACCGAAGCCGAAAGGGTTGTAGCTGGGGGCAGAGGATTGGGCAGTGAAGAAAATTTTAAATATATTTATGACCTCGCCGATGTACTTGGTGCAGCAGCTGGTGCAACAAGGGCAGCTGTAGATGCAGGATATTGCCCTTATGATATGCAGGTAGGACAGACCGGTAAGGCAGTATCACCTACACTTTATTTTGCAGTAGCTATATCTGGTGCGGTTCAGCATTTTTCAGGGATGGGTACATCAAAGGTAATTGTTTCCATAAACAAAGACCCTGAAACACCTATCTTTGCTAAATCCGATTATGCGATTTGCGGTGACCTTTTTGAGGTTCTTCCCGTTCTTTCAGAAGAACTAAAAAAAGCATTAGCAGAATAACATTATAAATAAAAAAATTAATTAGAAGAGGCAGGTTTTTGTAATCTGCCTCTTTTTTTATAGGTCTGTAAGATTTACTTCTTTTAACTCTTTTCCAAGAAATTTCCCGGCAATACGAATAAATGACTCTGATACATCTGTAAGGTAATACTCATTCTCATCCACTATTTCTTCGGTATTATTACTCTTGTTTATTTTTACACTGATTTCCATGGCTATTTCTTCTGCGGAATCTATTAATAAAACTTTTTCCCCGGCAACTTCCTGTATCGCCGATTTTAAGAGAGGGTAGTGTGTACACCCGAGAATTATCACATCAACATCCTCTTTTTTAATATCTTCGAGATATTTTTCGATTATTTCCCTGGTAATTTTACCATAATGCCATCCTTCCTCGGCAAGTGGTACAAATAGTGGGCAAGCCTTTGAGTAAATTCTTAATTCGGGATTAATCTTGCTGAGTGCCCTTGGATAGGCCTCACTCCTGATTGTTGAAGGTGTGCCGATTACAGCTATCTTGCCGTTTCTTGTACTTTCAGCGGCTTTCTTCGCTCCTGGATCTATAACTCCAATTACGGGTATTGATAATTTTTCTTTTAAAGTATCAAGTGAGTATGCGGAAGCTGTATTACAGGCAACAACAAGTATTTTTATGCCTTTAGACAATAGAAATTCAGCATTGCTAAGGGCATATCTAATAACAGTATCTTTTGATTTAATTCCGTAAGGCACCCTCGCCGTATCACCAAGGTATACGAGTTTTTCACCCGGAAGCAGATTTACAATTTCTTTTACAACTGTTAATCCCCCGATTCCAGAATCAAATATTCCAATTGACTTCTTGCTGTTATCCCTTTGCATTGCACAATATGTTAGCTGCAAGTGTCTTAAATTCAAAAAATATTAAAATATTGTTTCTATTGCTTCTTTAACCGTTTTTACACCTATAAGTTTTAAATTCTTTGATTTGGGTTTTTTAATATTTTCCAGATTTATATTTGGAAGAATACATTTTTTAAAGCCTAGTTTCTCAGCCTCTGATATTCGTATATCTGACTGGGAAACGCCTCTAATTTCACCGGTTAGTCCAATTTCTCCAAATACTACAATTCCGGGATCAAGTGGTTTGCTGAGAAACGATGACACAAGTGAAATAGAGATGCCAAGATCGATTGCGGGTTCGTCTATTGTAACCCCACCTACAACATTCATGAATATATCCTCACCAATAATGTTAATACCGGCGATTTTGTCTAGAACAGCAACAAGAAGGGATATTCTGTTTGAATCGATCCCCATACTTGTCCGTCTTGGCATGCCAATACCACCTGCCGATACAAGTGCCTGAATTTCTATGAGAATGGGCCGTGTTCCTTCAATGCATGCAGTTACAACAGAACCTGATGCTTTAGTTGGCCTTTCGGACAAGAATATCTCGGAGGGGTTTTTTACTTCTACAAGACCTTCCTCTCTCATTTCAAATACACCAATCTCATTAGTTGAACCAAATCTGTTTTTAATTGACCTTATTATCCTGTATTGATTCCCCTTCCCACCTTCAAAATAAAGCACAGTGTCTACAAGATGTTCGAGTACTTTAGGGCCTGCTATGGTCCCTTCTTTTGTTACATGGCCGATCAGGATAATTGCTACGTTATTTAATTTACCAAATCTTACAAGCTTGGAACCACATTCTCTGACCTGACCAACACTGCCGGGTGATGAACCCAGTTCAATACTATATAGGGTTTGAATCGAATCAATAATTACTGCATTAGGACTGGTATTTTTGAGTAGCTTTAATATTGTTTCTGTGCAATTCTCGGATACAAATAGAATGTTAGCGCTATTTATATTAAGCCTTTCAGCCCTTAGTTTTATCTGCTGGCCAGATTCCTCACCCGAAATGTACAATACCGGATCTTTTATATCTTTAAGGTTACTCAGGATTTGTAGAGCTAGTGTGGATTTGCCAATGCCCGGGTCACCACCTAGTAGAGTAATTGAACCAGGTACAAGTCCACCTCCAAGCACAATATTTAGTTCGTTGATATCAGTCTTTATTCTTTTTGAGGTATCGGACTTAATATCACCCAGGTTTGTTACTTCAGATTTTACCTCATCCTGAATTAATGGGACATCATTTGTCTTGTCAGTAATTTCTTCAACAAAGGAGTTCCACTCGTTGCATTCAGGACATTTCCCAAGCCATTTTGGGGAGACATTGCCGCAGCTCTGGCAAACATATTCTGTGCGCAATCTTTTTTTCATAAATTTGATACTAACTATTGCTCGCAATTACCATTAACTTTCTTAGCCGGTGTTTTACCAAACTGTTTTTGATTAATTGCAAGTTCCCTGAGTTTGGAATCTACAAGTTCGTTGAATGTACCTTTCTTAAATTTACCGTTCGCACCGCGGCTGCCGGAATCTATTCCAGTGAGTATTTCAATACCATCGTCTATGGTCTTAATCGGATAAATATGAAACTTTTTGTTTTTCACAGCCTCAATTATTTCTTTTTTCAGCATTAGATTTTTTACATTCTGATGCGGTATTACTGCTCCCTGGTTCCCTGTTAGTCCTTTAGCAACACAGATATCAAAAAATCCTTCAATTTTTTCGTTAACTCCACCAATGGGTTGAATCATGCCTTTCTGGTTAACCGAGCCGGTAATTGCAAAATCTTGTTTTATGGGGATTTCTGCCAGGCTTGACAGAAGAGTTATTAGTTCGGCTGCTGAGGCACTGTCGCCATCAATCATTTCATAACTTTGTTCAAATACTATGCTTGCTGACAAACTTAATGGCTTATTCTGGGCAAATTTTCTTCCAAGAAAACCACTAAGTATTAATACACCCTTGTCGTGTATATTGCCGCTTAACTTTACTCGCCTGTCAATATTCACAATACCTTCATTGCCCATAAACGTTTCACAGGTGATTCTTGAAGGTTTACCAAATGCGTAATCTCCCATATTGTATACTGCAAGACCATTGATCTGGCCGATTACAGAACCCTCGGTATCAATCATAAAAGTTCCCTTGGTTATCATTTCCTGTATTTTATCTTCAACCATGTTGGACCTTAATATTTTTTTCTGAAGGGCTTTCTCAATATGTTCACTTTTAACAAGGTTGCTGCTGTCAACACTAGCCCAGTGATCGGCTTCGATTAGTGTTTGGCTGATATTGCCAAAATGTACTGAAAGTTTTTCCTGGTCTCCAGCGAGTCTTGTTGAATATTCCATGATTCTGGCAATGCCGCTTTTATCCAAATCCTTTAATCCCTCATTTTCACAAATAGTTTTAATCGTGCAGGCATATTCAAATACTGATCTATCCCGGGCTTCCACAGTTGTATCAAAATCGGCTTTAATTTTAAATAGTTTTTTGAAATCCGGATCGTAATTGTATAGAAGATGGTAAATCTGCCCTGGACCGATAAAAATTACTTTAAGATTGATATCAATGGGTTGAGGCTTTAGCCCTACACCTGAAGTATATCCATATTGCTGATACATATCTTCAACCCTGTGTTCACCGTTCTCCAGTACTTTCTTCAGCGTGTCCCATACAAAAGGGAATTTTATTATATCTATTGCTTCAACTACAAGGTATCCACCATTTGCTTTACTCATAGAACCTTCCTGGATCAAGGTAAAATTTGTGACCATTGCACCCATTACAAGTTCTCTTTCAATGGTGCCAAAAAGATTCAGGTAGTGAGGTTGTGATTCGATAATTACCGGCGCACCTTTTGTACCTGAGTTGTCGGTATAAATATTGACCTGATATTCGATAAGAGGTCTTTTAAAGTCTTGTTGGTTGTTTTGAGCAGGCATAAAAGGGACAGCCGGCCCTGTGTTTTTCTGCGGCAGAAATTTATCGATATTTGTTGCGATATCGTTTTTTACATCTTTAAGCTGTTTGATGATATTTTCAATATCTTTATACTTTTCTAAAAGCGTTTCTATCTGGCCTTCAACTGTAAATGCTGCAACCTGGTTCTGAAGTTTTTTTATGGAATCCATATATTCTTTATCTATCTTTCTTACATTTTGCAGTGTAATCGCTACCTGACTGTCCACTGTTTTTTTCTTTTCTCTTAAATCAGATTTAGTTTTTTCGTCTAGGCTTTCAAATTGTTGCTGCTGGGCAGGTTTATTTTTGACTAGAGGGACTGTAGCAATTCCAGTAGGTGTGAACTGAACCTGTATACTGTTTTTGGACCCAAATTCCCTGAGACTTTTAAAGTATTTTTCCTTTTGTGTGTTGTATTTATCTGAGAGCTTATTTTTTTCTTCTTCAAACTCTTTGCTCTCAAATGCTTTTGGTATATCGACCCTCAGGAGATTAATTAAATCTTCCATATCTGACTTAAACTCTTTTCCTTTTCCGGGTGGAAGTGATATAGCTTTTGGTTCCTTAGGGTTTTCAAAGTTATATACATAGCACCAGTCATTGGGCACTTTTTCTTTTGCTGCCATTTTTTTAAGGATTGAATTAATAAGTGTTTTTTTGCCTAAACCGGGGCCTCCCGAAAGAAAAAGATTGTAGCCCTGTTTTTTAATACTTAGTGCAAACATTATTGAATCAATTGCCCTGCTTTGGCCAATTCTTTCTTTACAAAGCCCAAGGTCCTTTGTTGATTTAAATTTATACTTACGAAGATCTGTCTTTTTATATACTTCGGTGTGTTTAAGTGATTTATGACGTTTCATATCAGTCCTCTGATTTTGTATTTTTAGTTTTATCTGCAAATTGTTGCACAGGAGTCAACAATTTGCAATTGATTTTAAATATTATATGAAATGGAAAGAAAAATACCAACAAGGCACTGGTATTAATAAGGTCTTTTGACTTCGTTTTCAAGGACAATTTTGTCCTCAATTCTTTTGATGTAATTACATTTAGGAAAATTTATACAAGTTAGAATCTTGCCAAGTTTTGTACCAAAGCCATACATCACTCTTGCCGAGCAGACTGGGCATACCAGATCTTTCTCTGTAACTGTTGCTTGTTCTATCCTATAACCTTTAGGAAGGTCTATTCCGGGTTTTTCCATCTTTCTAATCTATAATTTTAATATTTAATTTCAATTTGAAAAGAAAAAATTTATTTTAATAATCTTGTTACGGTTGTTTTATAGTCATCGAGGTAGTCTTCGCAGCATTCTTTAAGAGCTTTAACTCTGTTTCTTCTTATGTCTTTTCTGAGTTCTGCCTCTTTCCATTCTCTTATTTCATATGGAGTTTCGGGTTTGAACGCCGGAACGGTTCGGGGTTTGCCATCTTTGTCAATGTGAACGAATGTAAGAAATGCAGTACATGTATGGTTTAATTCGCCGGTTATGAGATTTTCCGAATGTACTTTTATTGCAATTTCAGTTGAGGTCTTTCCAATATATGTAATACCGGCGTTTAAGGTGACAACTTCACCAACCCTGATTGGTGAATAGAAGAAAAGGTTGTCCATTGAACCGGTAACCAATGTTCCCTTTGCATATCTCATTGCAAGTATTCCGGCACTTTCGTCAATGTATTTGAGAAGTCTTCCTACTGACATATATTCACCATAAAATGCATCTTCCGGCATTACAGAACGCATTGTTTCAAGGTTGAACCTAGTGATCTCTGTTTCATCAACTGCATTAATAACTTTTTGTTTTCTTTTTTGTATTTCTGGTATTCTTCTTTCTCTACGCATTCTTGCATTTTCTGTAATAATTCTTTCATGTTCACTTTGGGGCACAATCTTATCTTTTATTTCCATAGGTTTTCCGGTTTTGTCTATTGCCACAAATGCAAGGTTAGAAAGTGTTATAAACTTTTTTTCACCTGTTTCCATATTCTCTGCATAGACCCTCGCAACAACTTCCATAGAGGAACCACCTACATTTTCAACCCAGCAGTCAAGCAGTACTATTTCTCCGACTTTAACTGGGTTAATAAAATCAATACTATCCGTAGCACCAAGAAGAGTTGCACTTTTTGTATACCTTGAGGATGTTATACTGCCTATTAACATTATCCAGTCCATAATTCTTCCGCCGTGCAGAGTCCCGTTGTTATTAGTATGTTCCGGAAAAACAAACTGGATCATCTTATTTGTAGTTTCTTTTATACCACTCATGTTATTCCTTTTAAAAGATTATTATAAATTATATGTTTACAGCAAAGATTAATTGGAACTGTATTTTATTTCAAGAGGTTTACCTACATCAGGCCTTCTAACTTTCCATATCATACCATCATAAATAAAATGGAGAAAAGAACTCCCCACGATATAAATTTCGAGGGCCTGCCTGTTCCACTGCCTTCCATATAAACTCACTAGTATGACCACAATGGCAAACAGTGTGCTGTATATCCAGAGTTTTTTACTTGCACTAGCAAGAAGTGATTTGTGCTCGGGCCTTTTTTTGTACTTGGAACTTACAAAGAAGTTAACAAACGCTATGTATTCAATTGCATGTGAAAAAGCGAAGACAATATAACCTATAACAAGTGAATAAAGGAATATACTGAAAAGTAAAACTATGGAAATTACGTATAAGTTCTTTGGTATACTGATCTGTTTCCAGTTTTTAATCTCAATGTAGATATATCTCAAGGTAAAGTATGCACAGGCAGTTCCTGCTACATATGCCAGCACATTTATGTACTGCATATATTCCCCAATAACCCCGAGTATTACCTTGCCAGCTCTGTATCTTTCTACAGTATGCTGCTCCTGCAAAGCCATAAATAAGAAAATAAAGATAAACCATGAATATATAAGCCAAAGCTCCGTTCTGGCCTCACCGTAGCCGGCCTTTCTTGAATATATTCGCGTAAGGCCATATTTCTGGGCGATAGTATGGTACATAGTCCATATAATTGATATCGTCAGAAGGATTTTAAAACTGTCATATTTTACAAATATAAAAGTTACAATGATTGCTAAAACAGGAAGGGCAATATATATAAGTCTCCTGCGGTTAAATTCCTCATTCTCACCATAAACCAATGCAAATGTATAGTGTCTGTGTACATAGTTGAACAGAAGTACTACAAGAATAATCCATGCATAGTTGTTCTGAAAAATCAGAAGAAGAGCAAGAATTACAATCCAGCCAAAACTGTAGAAGATGGTATCGGCCCAGGAATTCTGAATCCAAAGTTTTTTTGCTATTTCCATTGTAATTTAATGCCAGGATTAACTGGAGTAATTAAAACTAAGACTGCCGTTTTCTAAACATATTTCTACAGTGCCGCCAATGGATATTTCTCCAAACAGTATTTCCTTTGACAGTCTTTCTGTAATTTCCCTGTCTATTAGCCTTTGAATCGGTCTGGCTCCAAGTAATGAATCATACCCGTTTTCAGCAAGGTATGTCCTTGCTTCGGGCGTAAGTTTAATTTTTATTTTCTTGTTAATTAATCTTTTTTCAAGTTCTGTGATTAGTTTGTCAACAATTTTTTCTATAATCACAAGATCAAGTGCGTTAAAATTAATTATAGAAGTAAGCCTGTTTCTAAATTCGGGACTAAAAAATTTATCAATTGCTTCGGTGCTTTTATCTTCATATTCCTTCTGTGCAAAACCAAGGTTTCTCCTGCTGCTTTCCCTGGATCCTGTATTTGTCGTAAAGATAAGTATTATCTGTCTGAAATCTACTTTCCTACCGTTTGAATCTGTAAGAGTTGCATGATCCATAACTTGCAAAAGTATGTTGTATATATCCTCATGGGCTTTTTCAATTTCATCAAGAAGGAGCACAGCGTGGGGGTTCTTATGTATTGCTTCGGTTAACTGGCCACCCTGGTCATATCCAACATAACCCGGGGGCGAACCAATAAGCCTGGATACTGTATGCTTCTCCATGTATTCACTCATATCAAACCTTATGAATTCGATGCCAAGTGTTTCGGATAGTTTTTTAGCAAGCTCGGTCTTTCCTACACCTGTTGGCCCTGAAAACATAAAGGAACCAATAGGTTTCTCAGGTTCGTTAAGCCCTGCACGGGAGATTTGTATTGAAGTTACAAGTTTATGTACAGCATCATCCTGTCCATAAATAAACTGTTTGAGTTCGTCTTCGAGGTTTATTAATAGGTTTTTGTCTTCAACTTTTACGGTTCTTGTTGGAATTTTCGTGATTTTGGATATAAGGCTTTCTACATCTTTTACTGTTACCTGGGAATATTCGTCTGAATTATTCCTGAGTTTGACAGCTGCACCAACTTCATCAAGGACATCTATTGCTTTATCGGGCAATCTCCTGTCGTTCATAAATTTAGCTGATAGTTCAACTGCAGCCTTTATGGATTTGGGAGAGTAATACACCTTGTGAAATTTTTCGTAATATTTTTTTATACCGTTCAGTATTTTGATGGTTTCTTCTTCAGTTGGTTCATTAACATCAATTTTCTGAAACCTTCTTGCAAGTGCGTGGTCTTTTTCAAATATTGTCCTGAATTCTTTGAGGGTAGTTGTACCGATGCAGCGAATCTCACCGTTTGCAAGTACGGGTTTTAACATATTAGATGCGTCGAGGCTTCCACCTGAAACTGCACCTGCACCAATAACTGTGTGAATCTCATCAATAAATAATACCTTTGTGGGATCACCTTTAACGCTGTCTATTATATTTTTCAACCTTTCTTCAAAGTCTCCCCTGTACCTGGTCCCGGCTGTTAGTGTTCCCATTTCGAGAGCGTAAATCTGGATATCTCTCAAATTGAGCGGGACTTCTTCTTTTACAATTTTGTAAGCAAGGCCCTCGGCTATAGCAGTTTTTCCGACCCCGGCATCGCCAACTAGTATTGGGTTGTTTTTTCTTCTTCTAGATAATATGTGAATTGCCCTTTCAAGTTCTATACCCCTTCCAATAATAGGGTCAATTTTCCCCTGTTTAGCCCTTGAGGTAAGATTTGTACAGTAAAGATTAAGAGGGTTTTTTTCGTCCTTTCTGGTTTCCTGTTCGGGTTTAGAAAGCTGATTGGCAGTACTTTCCTCGTAAGATTCTTCTCCACCACCATGTGAAACGTAACGAACAAGGTTGTAACGGGTAAGTCCCTGGTCCACAAGAAGGTACAGTGCCTGGGATTCAGGGAGTCTGAATAGTGATATTAACAGATTGCTGCCGTTTATTTCCTGTTTGTCCGCAGACTCAGCATGCATTGCTGCTATTCTTAAAATATACTTACTACCGGCGGAATATTCTGGTTCTGGTAGATACTCGGAATCGATAGCTGGCATATTATTTTCAAAAAAATCTTCAATGGACGATCTTAGTGTCTCAAGGTCCAGTCCACAGTCAAGCAGTGCACCGGCTGCACTCGTATCATCAAGCAGCTCAAGAAGAATATGCTCAGGAGTTATAAACTCGTGTTTTCTCTTTTTCGCCTGCTCATAGGCCCTGTATAATGTCTTTTCAAGTTCTTCAGACAGTATCAACCTTTATCGCCTCCGCTTTCGACTTCCAGTATACATTTTAATGGATGTTCATACTTTTCTGCAAGTTGTTCTACCTGTGTTACCTTGGTCTTAGCAATATCAAAAGTATACACACCTATTGTACTCTTGCCCGCTGAATGGGCTTCAAGCATAATCCTGTTACTTTCGTCTTCCGTCTTATAAAATATTCTCATAATTATCCAGACAACAAAATCCCTTGGTGTATAGTCGTCGTTAAGAAGCACAATACGGTACATATCAGGTTTCTTAAGCTGAATTTTTTCTTCTGTTAGATTCTCAGTATCTAACGAACCCGAATTTAACTTTTCCTCTGACATTGTCATATTCCAATTCTACATCAATTTTATAAATATTTTAACGGTGATTTTTTATTATAACTATCAATTATTTCAAGCATATAAGTTTTTTCACTCTCAAGGTAATGATTGATTGAATGACTGGCTGATTCATTGAATATAATATGAGAGCTGAATATTGGTACTGCAAGGAACCCCCTGAGGAATTTATGCTCTCCCTGTGCCCCTGCTTCAAACCTACTTATGCCATTACTGATGGAATAGTCAATAAGGCTGTAATAACAGCATTCAAAGTGAAGATTGCTTATATTTGATATGGTTCCCCAGTATCTTCCAAAGAGATTGGAATTTTTAATAAAATTGAATGATCCTCCAAGCCATACACCATTTTCTTTTGCCATAACCATTACAATATTATCAGAAAAATTGTCGTGAATTAAATCAAAAAAATTGTAGTTTAAATAAGCATTGCCCCATTTTTTAGTATGAGTGTCGAAATAAAACTGCCACATGGCTTCTATATGTTCTTTTTTTATTTCGCTGCCCTGTAGGACTTCAATCTCAGCACCCGATTCACTTATAGCCTTTCTCTCTTTCTTAATCTGTTTCCTTTTTGATGATTTAAGGTCATTAAGAAATGAATCAAAATTGGTATACTTCCTGTTATGCCAGTGATACTGATGAGTAATTCGTTCCATAAATCCGGATTCAGTAAATAGTTGCTGTTCTTCTTTATCAACAAAAAGGCAGTGAATTGAAGAAAGTCCAAGGTCAATTGCAAGCTTAAGGGCACTGTCTATGAGCATTAGTGCACATTTTTTAAATTCATATTCAGGGTGTACGGTAATTCTTCGACCCGTGGTAGGTGTAAAAGGTATGCCAATAACCCCTTTTGGGTAGTAGTCAAGCCCTGCCTCTTGATAGGCCCGGGCCCATTCCCAATCGAAAATATACTCTCCGTAAGAATCTGTTTTAATAAAAAAGGAGAGAGATCCTATAAGTATGTCTTTATCATATAATAGTAAATAACGTGGGTCCCAGCCGGTGCCTTTTCCAATGCAGCCGGACTCTTCGAGGCAGTATAAAAATTCATAATCAAAAAATGGATGCTCCTTATCCTGGATAGAGTTATAAGATTCCTTATCAGTTTCTTTTATCGATTCTATAATTCTTGTGTTCAGGCAGTCCATTTTGTTTGAAAAATTATTAGATTATTTGATAATTTTAACTATTATTTTGGATTCTTTAATAAAAAAAGAATAATTGTTAATATACAGGGGGTTTTGATGAGTCTGACACCATTTCATATTGCTGTACAGGTAAGAGATATTAATGAAGCAATTCTCTTTTATGGAGGCCAGCTTGGATTGAAACAGGGAAAGAGATGCAAACTGGGTCGATTTTAATATGTTTGGCCACCAGTATGTTTGCCATCTTAATCCTGGACTTGGAAAAGACGGTAAGGTTTATATGCTTCATAATTCTGTTGATAACAATACCGTCCCTGTGCCGCATGCAGGTGTTGTTATGGGAATGAAGGATTGGATGACTTTTTCAAGTTTTCTAAAAGATATGGAAATTGATTTTATTATTGAGCCACATATAAGATTTGAGGGACAAGCTGGTGAACAGGCAACAATGTTTTTCTATGACCCGACCGGTAACGCACTCGAATTTAAGGCATTTAATGATATTGAGGACGAACTTTTTAAGACAGAATGATAACTATTACAGAATTAAATCACTCTTTTAAAGGCAAGAAAATTTTTGACAGCCTTGACTGGAGTATAAAAAAGAACAAGAAATACGGACTTGTTGGCCCTAACGGTACCGGAAAGACAACTCTACTCGAAGCAATATCAGGTTCTCTCGAAACAGAATCCGGCTTGGTTTCAACACCAAAGAAAATCGTAACGGGTTATCTCTCACAGGAACTTAAGTTTGACCAGTCAAAAAGAAAGATCGTTGAAGAAGCCCTGACTGTGTTATTGGAAAATTCAGGAATTGATGAATATGAATTGGACAGAGTAAAATTCCAGGCGGAAAAAATTCTAATGGGACTTGGTTTTGAGAAGAAGCAGCTTGAGGAAAAAACTTCCACACTTTCGGGCGGGTGGAAAATGAGAATAGAACTTGCAAAACTACTGCTAAAAGAGCCCAATGTCCTTTTGCTTGATGAACCAACAAATCATCTCGATATTCAAAGCATCGGGTGGATAGAGAATTACTTAAATAACTTTAATGGCACCGTTGTATTGGTGTCACATGATAAATACCTTCTCGACAGAATGGTAGATACAATTGCTGAACTGGAAAACGGAAAGATTAAAGAGTACAAGGGTAACTATTCACACTATATTGTTGAGAAAGAACAGCAGAAGGAGATTCAGATTTCAACTTTTAAAAACCAGCAAAAGAAAGTTCAGGAGACTGAACGATTTATTGAAAGATTCAGGGCAAAAAATACCAAAGCTACTCAGGTGCAGAGCAGGGTGAAAATGCTTGAAAAAATGGAAATTGTTGATGCTCCTGGGAGTTATAATAAAAAAATAAAGCTTAAATTTCCCGAGGCTAAAAGGTCCGGAAGAGTTGTTTGTGAAATTTCTGAATTCAGTAAAGAATACAAGACACCTGAAGGTAATGTAAATATTGTCTTTGATAAAGCCGGCCCACTGAAGATCGAAAGGGGAGATAAGATAGCCCTTGCAGGTAAAAACGGAGAAGGAAAAACCACACTTGCAAAATTAATTGTTGGAAAAGAAATGTTCAATGGTGAGAGTGATTTAGGGCACAATGTTGAACTTGCTTATTATGCTCAGAGCCAGGAAGATAATTTAAACCTTGAAAATAGTTTGTATAGTGAATTCGTGCAGGTTTCTCCTCACTTTTCTGATACGCAGGTAAGATCAATATTAGGATCATTTTTGTTTAATGAAGATGATTTAGAGAAGAAAGTTAAAGTGCTTTCTGGAGGTGAGAAAAGCAGGCTTTCCCTTTCAAAAATGCTAGTATCTCCTTCGAATTTCCTGTTACTCGATGAACCTACAAACCACCTGGATATACAGTCGAGAGAAATACTTCTTGAAGCACTTAAAAACTATTCAGGAACGTTCCTTGTTATAAGCCATGACAGATATTTTATTGACCAGCTAGTTAACAAGGTCTGGTATGTTGAAGACGGAAAAGTTGAAACTTATCTTGGTAACTATTCAGACTTTATCAATAAGTTAAATGGCAAAGGAGAAGTACAGGTTGATGAAATCCTAAGTGAAGTTAAAGAAGTAAAAGTAAAAGAGAATAAAAAGGAAAAGGCTGAGAAAAGAAATAGGCTTTACCGTGAACTTCAGGAAAAAGGGATAGAGAATATGGACAACTGGAATCAGTTGTCCCAAAACCAGCTAAGTAATGCTCTAAGGGAACTTGAAAAAAAGATTGCAGAAAGTGAAATAATAAAAAGCGAGATTGAAAAACAGCTTAATGACCCCGTGCTTTTCAAAGACCAGGACGATGCAGTTCAGAAAACAAAGGATTTTGATGAACTAAATTCAAATCTGATCTTAATGTACAAAAGATGGGATGAACTTACAGAACATCTAAATTGATCTGTTTTTACTACTTGCAATTACAAGAAGTAATCCTGCAATAACCGCAACAACTGAAATTACAATTAAAGTCAGATTGATAAAAATTGCAGCCAATAAGCCCGATAAAAATCACTATATAAACGAGTAATAGTTTCTCGAATTCAAAGTTCTCTGAAATGTTTTTAGGCATGAAATTAAAAGATATTTATTTTTACATCATTTAATAATATGTAAAATAGTTGGCTACTGGAGGTTTAATTGAACGCAGCTGTAATTGCCATAATTGTAATAGTTCTGTATTTTCTCGGATACAGATTTTACTCATCATTTCTATCTAAAAAAATCTTCGCCCTGTCTGATGACGAAATTACTCCGGCTAATGAATTTAATGATGGAAAAGATTTTGTCCCTTCACATAAGCAGGTTCTATTTGGTCACCATTTTGCTTCCATAGCAGGTGCTGCTCCTATAATAGGCCCGGCTATTGCAGTGTTTTGGGGATGGCTACCCGCAATTATATGGGTATGCCTCGGGACAATACTTATGGGTGCAGTGCATGACTTCGGAGCACTTGTCATATCAGCCAGAAACCAGGGAAGATCTGTAAGTGACCTCACAGGAAACCTTATTTCTCCAAGGGCAAGGACACTATTTCTTGTAATTGTTTATTTTCTGATATTTTTTGTAATAGCTGTATTTGCATATGCAATTGCTTCACTTTTTGTAAAATTTCCTTCAAGTGTATTACCCGTAAATTTCCAGATTGTTGTGGCAGTGCTGATTGGATATTTGTTTTATAAGAAAGGTGTTGGCATACTCTGGCCTTCAATTGCGGCATTATTAATGCTTTATGTTATGATGTGGGTTGGCTCGATATATCCTATCCACGTCCCCGCAATTATGGGTTCCCAGATTGTAACCTGGATATTTTTACTTTTGATTTACTCTTTTATTGCCTCAGTACTACCTGTATGGACTCTACTACAGCCGAGGGACTATATAAACAGCCATCAGCTTATTGTGGGGTTGGTAATTATTTTTGCGGGACTATTTGTTGCATGGCCTGAGATGCAGGCACCGATGGTTAATATCAATAAAACTAACAGTATACCATGGATACCTTTTCTCTTTGTTACAGTAGCATGCGGTGCAATAAGTGGATTTCACGGGCTTGTCTCAAGCGGTACAACATCAAAACAACTTAAAAAGATGACGGATGCCAGGTTTATCGGTTACGGCGGTATGATAGGGGAAGGAACTCTTGCAATGCTTGCAACCCTTGCGGTTGCCGCTGGGATAGAACACAGCGTGTGGCTCAATAAGTATGCAACATGGCATACAGCTGCCAGCGGCGGAATTGCTAACTTTGTAGAGGGATCTTCACATTTCCTGAGTGCACTAAAAATTCCTGAAATTCTCGGGACCACTTTAATAAGTGTAATGGTAATAAGTTTTGCTGCGACCTCCCTGGATACTGCTACCAGGATTCAAAGGCTTATACTTGGTGAACTTGGAAATGCGTATAAAATTAATATTTTAAAAAACAGGTACGTAGGGTCTGGACTAGCTGTAATCCCCGCACTGCTGCTTGCAATACTTGCAGAAGCACCGGGTAGGGGGCCTGGTTCGGGTGGATTTTTGCTTTGGCCATTATTTGGGGCTACAAACCAGTTGGTAGCAGGGCTTACACTTTTAATTATTACAATCTATTTAAGAAAAACAGGTAAGCCGTACATATATACACTAGTTCCAATGGTGTTAGTGATCTTAATAACTATAGCATCAATGGTCTTAAATTTTGGAACTTTTCATAATAATTATTTACTGCTGATTCTTACGGCTATAACACTGGCATTTGCGTTGTGGTTGATTCTTGAAGCAGTTCTGGTATTCAGGAATGAAAAGAAAAATTAAATTTCTTTCCTGTCCCTAAGTGCTTTTCCTATAGTAAGTTCATCTGTATATTCCAGGTCCCCGCCCATTGGTATGCCGTGGGCAATCCTGGAAACTTTTATTCCGAGAGGTTTAACGAGCCTTGCAATATATAGTGAGGTGGCTTCACCTTCCACGCTTGGATTGGTTGCAATGATAATTTCTTTAACGTTATTTTCTTTTAACCTGTTAATAAGCGGGCCTATGGTAAGGTCTTCGGGGCCAATCCCCTCAAGAGGTGCTATTACACCATTTAACACATGGTAAAGCCCACTGAAAACCCGGCTCTTTTCCACAGCAATCAGGTCCATAGGTTCTTCGACAACACAGATTAATTCCTGTTCTCTTGAATGGTTAGTACAGATGTCGCATGGGTCTTCGGATGAAATGTTAAAACAAGTACTACATGCCCTTACATTTTTCTTGATATCAACAATTGCCAGGGCGAGCATTTTCGTATATTCATCTTTTGACCTGAGAATATGGAATGCAAGCCTGGTAGCGTTCTTTTCTCCTATTCCAGGTAGTTTGGATAGTTCGTCAATTAGTCTTGATACAGGCTTGGGAAGTCCGCTTCGGCTCATTATTAAAGAAGATCGGGAGGTAGACCTAATCCGCCCGCAAGTTTGGACACTTCGTCGTTCATAAGTTTTTGACCCTGTTTTAAGGCTTCATTTATTGCAGCTACAATAAGATCCTGGAGCATATCCTGGTCGGTTTCATTTATTACATCTGGTTCTATCTTGATAGATGTAACTTCGCCCTTGGCCTTAGCTGTTACCGTGACCATTCCACCGCCGGATGATGCCTCAACTTCTCTTTCACCTACTTCTTCCTGAACTTTTGCCATCTGTTCCTTCATCTTGGTGGCCTGTTTCATCAGGTTTTTCATATTTCCGCCAAATTTCATAACTTACTCCTTTTTTACGGCCTTTGTTTTCAGGATTGTACCATCAAATATAGAAAGCGCATCTTTAACTGCATTATCATCCTTTATAGAAGGTTTTCCCGGGTTGTCTTTACTGATTTTTTTTTCCTGTTCTTTAAAATCAATTCTGATATTCATTTCTTTTGCATAGTATTCATTAGCATGAGACTTTAAAGACACTATCGAATTTTTTCTGTGTAAATATTCAAAATTTATATTATTTTCATTAAATAGTATTTTTATGTCAGACTCTTCCTCTGAAATAGAAATAGCTTTATCAAGGTGAACTCCAAGTATCGCGTTTTGCTTCCTTACAAATTCAGGGAACGTCTCGTTCCTGTTAACGTGGGGAATTTCTTTAATTTTCTCGGGTTCAGTAGAAATTTCGGGATCAGGTACTAATTCTTCCTCAACTATAAGAGGCGGCTCTTCTAATACAATATTAGTTTTTTTCTTATTGGGTACAGACTTCTTATTTTCTGGTCTATTATTCTCAATTGGTTGTATTGTCTCTTCCACAACTTCAGGTTCTGATGAAATCTTTTTGGCAAGGGAAGTTACCTTTCCCAGTATTTCATTTATAGGTATTGAGTTGCGGGTTGTAGCAAGTTTTATTACCATTGATTCAAGGCTTAGTTCCTGGAAAGATGATTTATGTACATTCTCAGCATTCTCTATTGCAAGGCTAAAAAGCATCTCAAGATCTTCAACGCTGTTTTCAAGCGTTAATATTTCAAGCTCTTTTACTTCGTCATCTGATAGGTCGAGGCTGCTTTCCTTACCGCAAATCTTAACCATTACAGCATTTCTAATTATATTTACAATTTCATCTGCAACCTTGTTATGAATTACGCCGTGTTTTATAACGTTGTGCAGTATTTCAACAGCTGATTTTGGGTCTTTGCCTAGAATAAATTTAAGCAGGTCATAAATATGAGTCTTATCCAGAAGCCCAAGTATTTCTATGGTCCTTGCGTATTCTATTTTATTTCCACAGGTAGCAATTACCTGGTCAAGAATACTTAACGAATCCCTGATACTTCCATCTGCTTCTTTTGCAATTGTTGATATGGTCTCACTATCTATCTCTATTGATTCATCGGCGGAAATCTGTCTAAGTTTGTCAGAGATTTCAGATACTGTGAGTTTTTTAAAATCATACTTCTGGCACCTTGATTGAATAGTTGCGGGTATTTTATGAGATTCTGTGGTAGCCAAAATAAAAAGAACATGCCCAGGAGGTTCTTCAAGTGTTTTAAGCAGGGCATTAAAAGCTGCCTGTGACAGCATGTGAGCCTCGTCAATAATGTAAATCTTCATCTTTGCCGAGCTAGGCAGGTATTTTACATTGTCTATGATTTCCCTTACATCATTTACACCTGTATGTGATGCTGCATCTATTTCCTGAACGTCAATTGATGTTCCCTCAGAGATTTCAGAACAAAATGAGCATAGTTTTCCACTGCACATTAACTCTTCTTCATTTTTATTAATACAGTTGAGGGCTTTTGCAACAATCCTTGCAGTTGAGGTTTTCCCAACACCACGCGGCCCCGAAAAAATAAGTGCATGGGCAAGCTTGCCTGAGAGAATAGCATTCTTTAGAGTCAGGGTAATAAACTCCTGGCCGACGACATCGTCGAATGTTTGGGGTCTCCATTTTCGGGCTAGTACAAGATAGGACATATATTTGAATTACCGGCTCGCCAGGTATCCGTAACACTCAAGAGGTTTTGCTACCGTTGCTCCCTTCCGGGCCTGGCGGATTTCACAAATTCTTGCCGTACGGGCCCAGCTCACCGGAACTTAATATCATAATTAAGGAATTTTTATTGTACACTAAAAGTAACTATTTGATAAGTTGAATTGCGTCAGGATTTTCCTTTTTTATTTCGTTTCTGAGGGCATGTTTAATTATCCATTTTGTATCCGGGTTAATTGTTTTACTCCAATTTTCCAGCAGTTTAATTCCAATATTGTAGTTGTCTTTTAATATATCGTTAATGTTATTAGCAACCGATTTCTTTACAAAAGGAGAATCGTCTTCTTTCAGATTTTCCAGTATTGGTAATATTTGTGATGGATCTAAAATAAACTCATTCAGTTTCTTTGACCAGGGCAGGCGAGGGCGGCATCCTTCACTTGCGAGTCTTCTGATATGTACATTTTTGTCCTTAGACCATTTCTTCATTACTTTCATTGTGTCTTTGGGATATCTTCTTATAAATGGCCTTATTGCATACTCGCCGGTATTTCTTTTTGTAATTTCAGAAATTGCATTTATTGAAGTTTCAAAATCATCAAGCCCATATTTTTCTATGAAAAATGCCACGGGCATTAACCAATAGTATTCCTTGAACATACCAGTCTCATTTTTATTCTCGGGGCCAAGTATTTTAAGCAGAATTTTTACAGCTGATTTATAATTGTTAGGAAGGTGTGTACTGAGTGCATCTGTAAATACTTCAACACGGGCTTTTAATTCCAGATCTTTTACTTCTTTTGATACTCTTTTAATAAAAGTTTTAGAATCAAATTTTGAATAAACAGAATTTATTTTTTCTGCCAGTAGTTCAGCAAGCTCTTTATCATAGTAGAATTTTAGTTGTTTAAATTCAGCCATAATGATAAGTATAACAAAGTGCGGAGAGGGGGGGATTCGAACCCCCGGTACGGATTAACGCACACACGCTTTCCAAGCGTGCACCTTAAGCCACTCGGACACCTCTCCTGATTTTGTAGTGAATTTAATTATTTAGCAGTACATTTGCACACGTCAGCCCTGACGTAGGCAATTATATTATTTATGTCTGCTTCAGGGATGATTCCGCCCCAGGCCGGCATTGCTGCAGACATACCAACGGATCCACCACCTTCTGTCACAACTTTTTTTATGTGAGCGTCTGTTAGCCCAGATACATATTCTGCATTTGAAAGATCCCTTGGTTTTGGGTCAAGTGCGGCTGCCGCTATCCCATCACCTTTACCAGTGTCACCGTGGCAGGTAGCGCAGTATGTTTTATATACTTCACCGCCTTTTGCTGCATCACCTTCTGCCTTTGAATCAGTAGGAACAAGAAAAGCAATTCCTAAAATAAGAACAAAAACGGTTAAAATACTTATACTTTTTTGCATGTTAAATACCCCTTATTATGTTGTCGGGTATTAATCTACCATTAAGTATTAATAATGAAATCTATTTTAAAAATTAATTATGCCGGAGAATTTTTATGGTTGCAGACTGGAAATTAAAAAGTACCAAACCACTTCATGATTACAGGATTTTTAAAACAAGAAGCGATACCAGGGAATCACCACGCACGGGTATTGAACATGAGTTTTATGTTCTCGAATCTCCCGACTGGGTAAATATTGTTGCAATTACCGAAGATGAGCAAATTGTATTGATAAATCAGTTCAGGCACGGAGTTTCAGATAGTGTGCTTGAGATACCCGGTGGTATGATTGATGAGGGCGAGGCTCCGATATTATCTGCTGAAAGGGAGCTTCTCGAGGAGACTGGATTTTCTGCAAAGGAATTTATTGAGCTTGGAGTGGTTCACCCAAACCCGGCATTATTTGATAACCACTGCTATACATTTCTTGCGAAATCAGCAAAAAAAATCAAAGAGCCTGAGTTTGAAGGCGCAGAGGATATTGAAACAGTGCTTTATCCTGTTTCTGACATTATAAAACTTATACAATCGGGCGAAATTTCACATTCCCTTGTGTTAAATGCACTGTTTTTTTACATGAATTCTTGATATATTATTAGGATAATTCTTATATGGGCGGGTGGCGGAATGGTAGACGCGACGGTCTCAAAAACCGTTGGGCTTTGCCCGTGAGGGTTCGACTCCCTCTCCGCCTATATATATGAATATTCGAATGTATTTTATTCAATAATTAGGGTATAATTAACAGGATTACCTAGTTTTTTCGGAGGATTTTATGACTACCAGAACTGTTACAATTACTTTACTCTTTTCATTTTTATTTTATTTAATTCCACAGGCTAATGCCGGAGATTTTCATGGATTGCTGATACCTAAAACCGATGAAGGGGATACGCAATTGATAGGGTATTTTGATTTAAGAGACAGGGAATCATTTGTCCAGATTACACATACAAATTCGAACTTAAGCACTATACACGTTCAATTTTTTGACGTAAGCAATAATTGTAACGAAAACAACTTTTTTGATTCTTACACCGGTAATGATACACATGTATATAATTTAAGGGATATAGTTTCAAATGATGGTAACCCTTCAGGAGTTGTATTGCCCGATAATGCTTACGGAATTGTTGCATTTACTTATAGTGACGAGCAGCCCCCTGATATGATTGGTAATCTAAGAATATTAGATGCTAACGGGTATGAATATAGAACAAACCTGGCAGGTACCAGAGATGAGGTTTTTTTCGATATTGCAGGGGGAATACTTACTTTTAACTTTAATGCTGCTTCTGGTGTGATTTTCTCCGATATTGTTGGCATTCCGATTGATCGGATACCGGGAGAAATAGTTGCCGCAAACATCACAGATGTATGGACAAGTTTTGATGTTGATATATATGATCTAAACGAAGTACCATTTTCATGCAGAGATGTTGTTTTTTCATGTGTAAATGAAGACAATCCTCTTTTAGAACAATTGCTGGAAGAAACAGGTTCAAATGTTGCAAGTTTTGAGTATGGAATTAATAATGCAATTCCTCACTCTAAAGGGGCAGAGCTTTTATGTCCCGGAAATACAATATCTGAAGGTTTTGTAAGACTTGATCATGATAACTTTAATCCAGCATCAATAAATGATTTTGTTTTGTTCATAGGGTTAAACAATGGTAATGGCAGAGGAAGTTTTGATTCAGAATGGAGTCAAGGTGGTTTAAATATATCTACTAGTATTGAAGGTTAATGTTTAAAACATAATTTTATTTTACCCTGGATAAGAAAAAATTATGTTTTATTTACAATTGTTTTTGTAAAAAATAATGTGATTGCAGTTCCAATAAGTAAGAGGAATCCTGTAAAACTCAGACCGATTTTAAGGCCTTTAACATATGACTCCCTGATGTATGGAAATAACTTGTCGACGTTAGATGATCCCAGTTCATTCTCTAAAACCTGCTGTGTATTGCTTCCAAGAATAAAGGATTTTATATTCTCAATATTTGAACTGGATAAATTCAAGTCTAGCTCTTTAATTTTCCCCATTAAATCGGTTACAGAAGTATCAATAAAAATAGTTGTTACGATTGCAATGCCGAGTGCTGAACCTGTAAGCTGAAACATCATAATGACTCCTCCTGCCAGGCTGGCCATGGACTCTTTTACTGCACCTACTCCTGATGTGGTAATTGATGTAAGTCCGATACCAAGGCCAATACCAGATAAAATAAATGGAGGGACAATATAAAAGTAACTTTCAGCAAACCCAAATACCACTATTCCGAAAGTTCCAATACATGTTAATGCCATCCCTAAAAGTATTGTGTGTTTTGGACCGTATTTATTGTAAATATTGCCGGCAAGAGGTGAGGTAATTGCATATGCCAATACTGTGGGCACCATTGCTAAACCTGCCTGCAAGGGACTGTAATGTCTGAATTTTTCAAAGTACTGGGGTAGATACAGAAAAATACAGAAAAATGTCGGAACCAGTGTTGCAATAGTAAGGCAATACAACATAAAATCCCTGTTATTCCTTACAACATCTGGAATGAGTGCGATATCCCGGTTTTTTTCCAACTTAAGAAAAAGGAAAAAGAATATAATACTAGTCAAGAGTAATCCTATGGTTTTAAAGGATAGCCATCCCCATACTATTGACTGGTCAAATACATATAGAAGTGAAAAAAGAGCAATAGAGATTGTAATAATTCCTATATAGTCTATACCCTTTTCTTCATCTTCTGCTGATTGCTCGGAAACTACATAGATGGTTATAAGTCCTGCAACAACTGCTAGGGGAATATTGACGAACAATACCCATCTCCAGGACAGAAATTCAGTAAGTGCCCCGCCTATAAGCGGGCCAAGGGAATTACCGACCCCGGTAACACCGAAAAGTAAACCAACTGCATACCCCTTCTGACTATCGGAGACCGAAGAATAACAGATTCCGACAATTGCTGGCCAAAGTACTGCAGCAGAAGCACCCTGAAGTGTCCGCATTGCAATCAAAAGTCCAGCATCCTGGGCCAAACCCCCGATTAAAGAAGCAATTGCGAAAAGAACAACGCCAAATAAGAAGACCCTTTTTCGGCCATACATATCTGCAAGCCTTCCTGTTATTACTACAAGAACACCGAATGCTAAGGTGTAACCGTTAATTATCCATTCGACCTTACCAAGGCCAATTGCAAAAGATTTCTCAATAGCTGGAAGGGCAACATTAATAGAGGTAATATCTACCGCTATTAAAAAAACGCCGATCCCCATGGCTATAAATGTGAGTAACTGTTTTCTATTCATTTAATGTAATAATCTATTTAGTTTGTGAATTTTAATATAAAACAAATTATAGCATTAAAAACAATAATATATTGAATTTGGAAAATGAATTTTGTAGTATGGTTTATATAATAGTGTTTTGGTGAATGTATTGCCTAAAGAAAATTTAACTATTTTAGAAAGAATGCCTCAACAATCACGCAGGTATCTTGTGTGGGGATTGTGGTTCATAACCTGGCTTGGGCTTCTGGCAGGCTTGCATGATCGCGTGTACTACGAATATGTAGTCTTATTTTCTCTCATACATGCCTTACTGTTTTTGGTTTTACTCAACTTTCGTGTTAAGGAGTTTCCGGCACAAATTCGTATTGCATATCTTGTTTGGGTAGTTGTTGGAACATATGTCCCTTATATGACGATCTTAATGTATATCACCACTATAGGTTTAGCGACAAACATATTTCTCGGTTACTGTCCGCTTGCACGGATGGTCTATTTATTGCCTATAAACAGGGAAGAACCGTTTTCACTTGATCTTGTTTTACGTGTGTTTCTTTCCCCTCCTTCTCTAGGAAGATTTAAGCCAACAATCAGGTAATTTCAATTAGTATCTCTAAAAACCGGGGTATTATTTGAATACGGTTAATTAAACTCCCAAGACCAACCCTCTATTCCCCTTTTTGCTAGTCTATAATTTTTTTATGCATAAATACTTTCCAATTTATTTCGAAAATCGTATAATTTAATAAGTTTATTATTCAGGAGATAATTGGATGAATAAAGTATTAATTCTTTTTTCAGTATTTATTGTAGTTTCATTTATTTATTCTTGTGATAATAATGGCAATCAAAATGGAGTATCTCCGGTAACCCCAATGTGGGTGCTAAAAGCCGATTACGTAGACGCATGCAGTTGTGACATGGCGTGCCCATGCATCTTCGGAGGCTCTCCAACACGCGGTTACTGTAAGGGAGCAACACTCGTGGAAATAAAGGAAGGTCATTATGGTCAAGTCGATCTCTCGGATGTTACGGTTCTGGCGGTTTACAACGGCGGTGTGTGGATTAAATTCTTTGTTAGCGAAAATGCATCTAAGATTCAGACAGACACCGTAGTTGAATTTCTTCCCATAGCTGAAGGTTTTTTTGAGGCTCCTATCCGGGAAGTAAGGAACCAAACTATTTCCGTAAAGCGGACAAAGGACAAAGTGAAGATTACAACAGAAGGGACTCTCATTGAATTGGAGCAGGTAATAAATACCAAAGGAGAACCGATTAAGATTTCAGGTTTGCCAGCTCATGGCTTTCCTGGTTTACCCTATCTCAACCACACACAATACAAAACGGTTGCATTGATCCATGACAGCGAGAAGGAAAATTTCAAGTTTTCTAAAACAAACGGATTTACTGCAAGAATCGACGCTTCAAGCGACCAGGCTGAAAAATGACTTATGCTTAATTAAAAAAACCAACTCTACTGGTAGTCCTGAATTCAGAGCCCCTGTAGGCAATAATCCCGAATTCTGTTAGAATATCATTATTGATTTAAAATACCCAATTGTGGGTTCTTATTGTAATAAGCTAAAGAGATTGTTAGTTTAGAAGTAAGGAGAACCAATGCCAATCTATATGGATCGACATGATATTAAAGGCATTACTGCAATTGATGTTGCAGAGGCCCACAAGAAAGATCTTAAGCTTCAGGACAAGTATGGCTGCAAGGCCCTGACATATTGGTTTGATGAAGCAAATGGTACGACTTTTTGTTTGATAGATGCCCCGCACAAACAAGCGCTTGAGCAGATGCACCACGAAGCTCACGGCGATGTCCCCAACAATATTATTGAAGTCGCTCCGGAGACCGTGAATGCTTTTTTAGGCAGGATTGAAGACCCCAAGCCAGCAACTTCTACCGGTGATATCACCATCAATGAATCTGCTTTTCGCACTATCATGTTTACTGATATGGAGGGATCCACTACTATAACAACACGCCTTGGCGATGAAAAATCAATGGAACTGCTTCGCTCTCACGATGCCATTGTCCGCAACGCAATAAAAATTCATGGCGGCAGTGAAGTCAAACACACCGGTGACGGTTTCATGATTTCCTTTTCATCTGTATCTAATGCTGTCGAGTGTGCTATTTCTATCCAAAGAGATTTTAATTCCTATAACAAAAAGGAACCTGATACACCTCTTCACCTTCGCATTGGAATCAGTGCCGGCGAACCTGTTGTGGAAGGAGGTGATTTATTCGGTTCTACTGTCCAGCTTGCCGCCCGTATCTGCAATCACGCAGAGCCTAAACAGATACTAGTAACGAGCGTGGTACAAAAGCTGTGCATGGGCAAAAAATTACCCTTCTCCGATCATGGCGAGGCAACTTTACGGGGTTTCGATGAGCCTGAATTGCTGCATGAGGTTAATTGGCAATCTGTATAGGATCTATCTTGTTTATTTTACTTGGTGTCATCCTGAACTTGATTCAGGATCCATTGCCAAATTAACAAGAGATGCTGAAACTAGTTCAGCATGACTGTATTGTTTAATATCTTGCCATATCACACTAAAATTAGTACTGATTTTTATTTTTCAACTTATTGATAATTTGTATGACTGATGATGGCATATACGGATCGATACGGTTTTTGATAACACTGAACATACTTTGAGGATTGATAGGAAATTCTAATGTTTCAGGCCACATATACTGAATAAGTTCCTTATATACTGGGTACTCAGGTGCTGCTCGTAGTTTACGTGGTAATGATGACAGGGATTCAATTATCATACGGCAATTGAAAGGACTTATTTCTTCTACTGCAATATCTTGTTCTGCAGGATATTGAGCTCCCCAATTTCCGAGCCTTTGTTCCCAGTAAAGAAAATCAAGAATATTTATGCCATCAACTGATAAGTTGTTTAAATTATCTTTCCATTGATCAATTTCTCGGATAACGAATAAAGGCGCTGGTTCTTTACCAAACATCTTTGTAGCGAGTAGTTCGGATGATACATTCTGTAAATCAAGTTTGCAGCGTTTATCAAAATAGTTGCGGCAGATCTCACTAGCATTACCATTAATATTAATACGGTTATCTTCTTCAATAAGCTTGTCGTATATGATACAAGTCTTAGGTAAAAAGCGGGCACATGTGACATTTTGAGAAAGAATTAAATTAAACCATCCGGGCAATTGTTTGGTTGGGTGTTTAACAACAAAGTTAATTCCAAGTTTCTTTGAAATTTTATCAGGTACCCAAATATCTGAATTATTTTTAAAATCACTAAGGCTATATACAAAGTACTCTATGTGCTCGCTTACATGCTTTGAAGCTGCAAGTAAAACACGACTATCCCATCCTGCAGTTAGTGCCAAACTTACTTTATGCCGTGCAGTGAGAGCAGTCATAGTACCTTGTAGTATTTTGCAAACTAATTCAACTACATCTGATGTATTCTTGTTGTTAATAGGTTCCTTGGGATAGAAGCGAATTTGATCCATTCGATTTATACTTAGATAATGATTGGGCATGAGATGAAAACAATTTTCATACAATGTCGTTGAACCGACCCATTGTGATTCCTTTTGAACATAACCAGGATGTTTTAAAAATGACAAATTGATATCTTTCGTGCACAAACTAAGTTGGTTGCAAGTTTTTATAAGCTCAGGCTGTGAACCACACCAGACCTGCATACCGTCAAAATGGTAGAACACCTGACGGAATCCACATGGATCTGTGAATAGGTATGTATCATCTTGATTTTGAAAAATAACAACCCATCTTCCAACAAGATGCACGGTAGATTTGATAAATAAATCAAATTCTGAAAAATTTGAAATCAAGTAGTGAAGAATATTGGATTCGGTTTTCTGGGGGTTAAATGGATCTATTGCTTGTCCAATCAAAGTTACTGTAATACCTTTGCTGGATACCGAGGTAAAAGGTAAGTCCTTGTGTACAGATAAATGGAACTCATGTTGGAGTTGAATACTTGACCAATGCTTATTTGGTATAAATTCTTTTGGACCAAGTAGGAATTGGCGTCTAAATAGCAAACGTCTAATATCTATTATCGCTTCATGTTGATTCTTGTTCATAGTGGAAATGTCAATTTGAAATATAAATTACTATATAATTTTCATTTATTTATATTATTATGGCTAACTAACATTTAATTAAAAAAGGGAAGACATCAGTCTTCCCTTTTTTCTTGTCGTATATTGACTTGAATATGTTACACCTTTTTTTTAGATCCTGAACTATATTAAGCATTTCAATTTGATTAATATCTTGCCATATCAGGGTCGAGTTTTTCTGCCCATTCGTCAATTCCGCCTTTGAGATTAAGAACATTTTTAAAGCCTCTTTCCTTAAGGATTGCAGCTGCTTTCATACTTCTGCTTCCGTGGTGGCATTGAACTACAATTTCATCTTCAGGATTCAGCTCGTCTGTACGGTCTCCAATCTCGCCAAGCGGGATAAGTTTTGAACCTTCAATATTACAGATATCATATTCATGAGGTTCCCTTACATCTACTAGGATTATCTCACCATTGCTTTTCTTTTTCTCTGCAAATTCTTCAACACTGATTTCAGGAATAGTTTCAGTTGGTTTTTCCTGCACGTCTTCCTTTCCAAGTTCTCCCCTACCTATTCCACAGAACTCTTCATAGTCTATAAGTTCTGTTACGGTCGGATTTTCTCCGCAAATAGGGCATTCAGGATTTTTCCTTAATTTAAGCATTCTTGGTTCCATTTCCAATACATCAAGGAAAAGAAGCCTTCCAATAAGCGGATCTCCTTTGCCAAGGATTAGTTTAACAACTTCTGATGCCTGGAGTGTTCCAACAACTCCTGGTAGGATTCCAAGTACTCCGCCTTCAGCACAGCTAGGGACAAGCCCTGGTGGCGGAGGTTCAGGATAAAGACATCTGTAGCATGGGCCTCTCTCGGCATCGAACACACTTACCTGGCCTTCAAATCTGAAAATACTTCCATATACATTCGGCTTTCCAAGAAGTACACATGCATCGTTTGTTAAATACCTAGTTGCAAAGTTATCAGTACCATCAACAACAATGTCATAGTCCTTTACAATTTCCATTGCATTGTCTGAAGTAAACCTTTCATTATATGTTTGTATTTCAATATCGGAGTTTAGCTCCAGCAGTCTTTTCTTGGCAGAATCTACTTTTAGCTCACCTATGGTGCTTTCACTGTGAATTACCTGCCTTTGAAGGTTGCTAAAATCAACAACATCAAAATCTAGTATACCGATTTTTCCAACACCGGCTGCTGCAAGATACAGGGCGAGTGGTGAACCGAGTCCGCCAGCACCTATACACAGGACACTTGCGCTTTTTAGTTTTTTCTGGCCCTCAAGACCTACTTCCGGCATTATTAGATGCCTGCTGTACCTACTTATTTCATCATTTGATAATTCCATTGTCATATCCTTTATACTACAATAATCCGAATAAACTAATACAAATTCTATCTATTTTCAAATAGATTCATTGTCATAGAAAAAGACTCATATTTATTTTTTGTGTAGAAAGATCCATAACCGGTAAAAAATGGTTTCTACCGGGCGGGTTAAGTAAGTTAAATTTAAGGTAAGTAATTATAGATTAAATCTTAATTACTTTTGTCGCTGTGGGCCCCTTTGCTCCCTCAGCAGCTTCAAACTGTACGGTATCGCCTTCATTAAGGCTCTTATAGCCCTCACCTTCGATAACGCTATAATGTACAAATACTTCCTTCTCACCATTTTCAGGAACTATGAAACCATAACCCTTAGAACTGTTAAACCACTTTACTGTACCTTGTTCCAAACTACTTACCTCCTAAAAGAATGCCAATCACCAATTTCAACTATGGCATAGCCAAAAAAAATTGTCAATAATAATTTTATTACCGTTTAAAAATATAGTGTATAAACATTTCTGTCCGTTATATTTTCTTTTGAAATTTTATATAGTTATTACTAAAGAAATGGATAAAAATGAGATAAGAAAACTTTTTCCGATAACAGAAAAATATATCTACCTGGATCATGCAGGTGTAGCACCGGTAAGTATTCTGGCAAGTGATGCTTCTGCAAGGTATATGAAAAGTGCCACACATAATGCGGAGTTTGACTATGATGATTTAATGGAAGAAGTAGAACAGGTCAGAAATGATTTTGCCAAATTGATTTCTTCCAGCCCGGAAGAGATCGCATTTGTAAGAAACACTTCACATGGCATATCACTAGTAGCAGGGGGGCTTGACTGGAAAGAGGGGGATTCAGTAATAGTTTATGAAAAAACTTTCCCTGCAAATATTTACCCCTGGCTTAATCTCGAATCTCGTGGAGTAAAAGTAAAATTTATAAAAGCCGAAAAATCTTTTTTTACACTTTCGGATATTGATGAGCTTGTTGATTCATCTACAAGGCTGATCTCTCTTAGCTCAGTTGAATTTACAAACAGTTACAGGGCAGATCTCGAATCAGTTGGTAAATATTGCAGAGAAAAAGGTATTTACTTTTTTGTAGATGCAATACAAACACTCGGTGTATTTCCAATGGACGTAAATAAATATAATATAGATTTTTTAGCGGCTGATGGGCATAAATGGCTGCTGTCACCTGAAGGCACAGGTATTTTCTACTGTAGCAACAGGATAGTTTCCAGGTTAAATCCGCCAATACTCGGGTGGAAATCAATTATAAATGAGTTTGAATTCGAAACTATAGACTTTGATTTAAAGCCAAATGCACTAAAGTTTGAGGAAGGTTCACAGTCTTTACTGGGAATACTTACACTTGGTGCGTCATTAAAATTTCTCCTGAAATTAGGCATCAATAATGTACAAAACGAAATACAAAGGCTTGGGGAAGTAATTATCGGGCTTGCAAAAGATAGGGGTTTTCAAATAAACAGTCCACTGGACAAAGAGTTAAGGGGAGGGGCAATTGTATTTAGCGGTGATTTTAACCCCGACCTTGTAAAGGAAAAACTGGATGAAAAAAAGATAATGGTTAAATCAAGGGGAGGGGGGATCAGAGTGGCACCACATATTTACAATACCGAGGATGAAATAAGAATACTTTTCGGTGAAATCGATAATATTTTAAAGGATTAATTATTTACAATGAAAACAAATCATTATTACGTTATATCTTTAGGGATTTTTCTATTAGGGGCAGCGTTTTTTTCAATTTATGTTTATAAAAACTATGTTGCCCTCAATGAGTACCTTGTGCCTATAGATATGCCGGGTGAGGGTACAATTAAGATAGATGCACCTGGTGAATATGACTTTTATTATGAAATCGAAAATGGAGGAGAAAACCTTCTGGACGAAGATAATTCAATCCCTGATTTTGCAATTAAAATTAAAGGTGAAGATGGGAGATATATAGCTGTAATTAAATCCCCAACAGCAAAAAAATATGAGTATATGAAAAGAGTTGGTGTCTCGATATACAGTATAAAACCAACCGAGGCCGGGATGTATGAGGTTTCGGGTAATTTTACAAATAATAATAAAAGTTTTCAATTAAAATTTGACAGGGGATTTTCTCAAAAAAGATCTGTAACTGTTGTCAATGCACAGGCTTTATTTCTTTTTCCTATAATTGTATCTTTAATACTGTTTTTATATGCTTATTCTAGAGATAGGCTTTAAAAAAATGTTAAAGGAGCTTTTCTGATGAAAAGACTTTACAGATCACGAAAAAATAAGATGATTGCAGGAATTTGTGGTGGTATCTCCGAATATACAAACCAGGACCCTACCCTTATAAGACTACTAGTTGTACTTGTTGGAGTATTAACAGGGATTGCACCATTCATCTTAATCTATATAATCAGCTGGTTTATCATTCCATATGAAGATCAGCAAGGGTAATTCTAATTAATAAATTATGATTAAATCCATAAATAAAAAAGTATGGGCATTTGACGTGGAATGGGTGCCGGATCCTCTTGCAGGCAAACTCCTCTACAAGCTTCCTGATGATATGCCTGACTCTGATGTAATTAAAGAGATGTGGAAGATGGGTGGGGCCACGGAAGAAGATCCTATGCCATTTTTGAAGATTACTTTATGCAAAATTGTTTCACTTTCTATGGTGACAAGGCATGAAGATAAAGGTGAAGTAAAAGTAGAACTCCATTCTCTGCCTTCTCTTCCCGTTAATTCCACTGAAGCCGATGAAAAATATATTATCAGTACTTTTCTTGATACTCTTGGCAGGCTTAAGCCGCAAATTGTTGGATATAATTCTGTATCTGCAGATTTAAAGATATTAATTCAAAGGGGTATTGCCAATGGAATTATGGCAAAACATTTTTCAAAAAGACCAGATAAACCATGGGAAGGTGTTGACTATTTCTCTGACAGGAGCGATCACAATATAGATTTGATGCGAATTTTAAGCGGCTGGGGTAAATCAACTCCCTCGCTTAATGAAATATCTGTAGTTTCGGGTATTCCCGGGAAACTTGGTATAGACGGTAGTGAAGTGGCTCCAATGTGGCTGGAGGGCAGAATAAATGAAATAGTGGCCTATAATGAGTACGATGCACTCACGACATATTTACTCTGGCTTAGGATTGCTCACTTTGCCGGACTATTTGATGATAATCAGTATGTTAAGGAACAGGAACTCGTAGAAAAGCTCATAGTTAACGAATCACAAAAAGAAGAAAGAAATCACCTGCTTAAATTCCTTGATGAATGGAAAAGGCTCAGTAGTTATCATTCCTGAATGTATTATGAATAAGATAACAATTATATCGCTATATAAATTTGTACACATTCAAGATCTGGAAAGATTCCGTAAGGATCTATTGGCTGAATGTAAAAATTCAGCAATAAAGGGGACTTTTATAATTGCTTCCGAGGGGATTAACGGGACTATAGCAGGAACCTCGGAAAATATAGAGTCTATTATAAAATTTCTTAAAAATGACAAACGATTTAAGGATATTGAGTGCAAGTATTCATTTGATGAGAAAGTTCCTTTTTACAGGTTGAAAGTAAAAATTAAAGATGAGTTGATTCCAATAGGTGTCGAAGGGGTGGATCCAAGAGAAATTGTAGGAACATATGTTAACCCGCAGGAATGGAACAAAATTGTGGAAGACCCGGAAGTTTTATTAATTGATGTAAGAAATCAATACGAAATTGAAGTAGGTAGTTTTAAAGGTGCTTTAAACCCGGAAACGGATAATTTCAGGTATTTTCCCGAGTTTGTGGAAAACAATCTTGACCCTGGTGAAAACCGTAAAGTAGCAATGTTTTGTACCGGCGGAATCAGGTGTGAAAAAGCCTCTTCATATATGCTATCTAAAGGCTTTAAAGAAGTCTTTCATCTAAAGGGAGGTGTTTTAAAATATCTTGAAGATGTTTCTAAAGATAATAGTCTCTGGGATGGCGAGTGTTTTGTTTTTGATAACCGAACTTCAGTTGACCATGACCTTCAAAATGGCATTTATGATCTTTGCCATAACTGTAGATTTCCCGTATCCCCGGAAGAGATGGAATCCGAATATTTCGTAAAAGGTATTTCATGCCCAAGATGCCATGAATCAATAACACCTGAAAGAAGAACTTCCCTCGAGGAACGTAACAAGCAGATCAGGCTTGCCAATGAGCGTAACCAGTCTCATTTAGGTGTTAACCAGAGAAGAAAAACTAAAATCAGATAACAATTATCTTATTTAATAGTGGGTTATTTACTCTAAATATATTTGAAGTTTCCCAAATGATGTTTATCTTAAGGTATTATGGAACGTTTAAACATACTGTTTGACGGTGTTTGTAATCTATGCAGTGGTTTTGTTGTGTTTACAATAAAACGTGACCCTAATGCAAAATTTAAATTTGCGTCCCTTCAGTCAGATGAGGGTGCAAATCTTCAAAAAGAATTTGGGGTCGACCCCAATAACATAAAAACAATTGTCCTTGTAGAAAATGATCATTATTATTTAAAATCAGATGCAGTTTTAAGGATCTTTAAACGCCTGAATGGTATGTGGTTTACCCTTTATTACCTTATATATATACCAAGGCCTATAAGAAATTTTATTTATGATTTAGTAGCGAATAACCGCTATAGGTGGTTTGGCAAAAAGGATGAGTGCATGCTCCCTACTCCCGAGTTAGAAAAAAGGTTCCTTTAAGATTCACCCCGGTTTTCCTGTATAATATTTTTCCGGATTAATTAATATGATGAGATTTAAAATTGCTGACCAGGATTGGGAATTTAACGAGGTTCATAAATTAAATTATGAAACCTTTGTGGAGGAAATCCCCCAGCATAGTACTAACCATGAAAAAACCTTAGTAGATAAATTCCACGAGGAAAACAACTATATAATTTGTCTCAAGAGAGATTTAGTAGCAGGTATGATTGCTGTCAGGGATAAACGCCCTTTTTCACTTGATCTCAAACTTGATAACATTAAAGAATATATACCGGGCCATAGCTCCATATGTGAACTCAGACTTCTTTCTATCAGGAAAGGCGAAAGGAACAGAAAAGTAATACAGGGGCTTTTCCAATATCTTGCAGACTACTGTGAACAGATGAAGTATGACCTTGCTATAATATCTGCAACAACGACGCAGGAGAGGCTTTATAAGAACCTGGGCTTTAAACCATTCGGCCCTTTAGTCGGTACAAATGGTGCATGCTATCAACCAATGTTTCTAACACCCGGTTCATATTTTAAATTTAAGAACAGAACAAGGGTTCTTAAAAGTACCGGGGAATCTATAGATAGTAATAACAAAATCTTATTACAGCCGGGCCCTGTAAAAGTAAATATTGAAGTTGGTAAAGCATTCAATTCCGAACCAATTTCACACAGGTCAACCAAATTTATTAAACTTCTCAAAGATACTGAGAAAAGTTTATGTGAATTAACTAACAGCCAGTTTGCGCAGATTATTATGGGTTCAGGCACTTTAGCTAATGATCATATTGCCGCTCAACTTTCAACTATAACTGGTAAGGGACTAATACTTCAAAATGGTGAGTTCGGCGAAAGACTTGTTGACCATGCAAGAAGGTTTAACCTTGATTTTGATACCTTAGATGAAAATTGGGGAGATATCTTTAATTACATTGATATTGAAAAAAAAATAAAGAAGAGTTCTTATAACTGGATGTGGTTTGTTCATTGTGAAACTTCCAGCGGAATTTTAAATGATTTAGAATCATTAGAAAAAATATGCAGTGCAAACAATATTTTACTGTGCGTAGACTGTATAAGCTCTCTTGGGATTATTGATACTGATTTAAGCAATATTTACCTTGCATCAGGTGCAAGCGGAAAGACCGTGGCAGCATATCCGGGGCTCAGCTTTGTAATCTATAATAAAGACATACTTCCCAATACTTCTATTCCCCGCTACCTTGATCTTGGAAATTTTATACAGTCTGAGGGTGTTCCCTTTACACTTTCATCCAACCTGCTTTCAGCATTAAATAAGTCATTACAAATGCTTGATGTAAATAAAAACAGAGACTTTGCTTCGGGGGTTGGAGAAATTGTCAGAGATGGGTTGGAAAACATGGGTGTTGAAATTCTTAATGACAGGTCTAGTTCTTCCCCAGCTGTAATTACATTTAAAATCTCCGAAAATCTGAGTTCCATTGATGTTGGTGAAGCACTGGAAAAGCAAAATGTTTTTTTAAGTTACAGAAGTAATTATCTTACGAAAAGGAATCTAATGCAATTTGCCCTGATGGGTGAATATGACTATCAAGATATTGAGCAGGCCCTATATAAAATCAACCAAATTATTTCGTTGAATTATACCAAAGGTTAGTTGTTTAATAAGAATAACACAAAGAAGTTTATAAAGAGCCTTAATTAACTATTTTCGTTAAGGCTTTCTTTTAAAAGTTTGTAGTCGATGCTGTCTGTGAGTGCTTTCCAGCTTGCTTCTACGATATTCTCGGAAACACCTACAGTACTCCATGTATCTTCACCGTCGCCAGATTCTACAAGGACACGAACAACCGAATCAGTACCTTTTTTATTAGATACAACCCTTACCCTGTAGTCTACCAGCTGTACTTCCTTGAGACTTGGGAAAAAGTTTTCAAGTGCTTTTCTTAGGGCTCCGTCTATTGCATTCACAGGACCGTTACCGGTTGCAGAAGTTTTTTCATTTACTCCATCTACCTGCACTTCTACTGTTGCTTCTGATATTGTTTCTTCTTCTTGGGATTTTTTTTCAACAAGTGTTTTTGCACTTTTTATATAGAACTGTTTCTTGTATTTTCCAAGTGCTTTTCTTACAAGTAGTTCGAATGAAGCATCTGCACCTTCGAATTCATAACCACTGTTTTCCATTGTTTTAAGGTCATTCAACACATCAAGGATCTTTTCGTCTTTTGGATCGATCTCAATGCCTAATTCCTGAGCTTTATAAAGTATGTTGCTTCTTCCGGAAAGATCCGAGATAAGTACACGTCTGTGGTTGCCTACAGTCTCAGGGCTTATGTGTTCATAAGTCTCAGAGTTTTTCATTACTGCACTTACATGAATGCCACCCTTATGTGCAAATGCACTTTCTCCAACATATGCTCCCTGTTTAAGTGGTGGCAAGTTGGTAAGTTCGTGAATAAAATGAGAAACATCGTAAAGCTTGGTTATTTCTTCGTCAGAAAGGCAATCTATATCCATCTTTAATTTCATATTTGAAATAATAGAGCAAAGATTTGCGTTGCCGCACCTTTCTCCGTAACCATTCATAGTGCCCTGTACCTGATTGGCACCGCCACGGACAGCATAAATAGTGTTTGCAACACCCACTTCACTGTCATTATGGGTATGGATACCTATTGAAGGATTGTCCAGTTTTTTATTTACCTGTTTAATTATTTCTTCAATTTCCCAGGGAAGTGAACCACCGTTTGTATCACAAAGTACAAGAGTATCAACACCTGCATCGAGTGCAGCTTTTAATACACCAAGTGAGTATTCATTATTTCTTTTGTATCCATCAAAAAAATGCTCGGCATCAAAAAATACTTTATCCACATGCTGTTTCAGATATTCGATAGAGTCGTAAACCAACTCGGTATTTTTCTCGAGAGAAATTTTAAGGGCTTCTGTCACATGGAAGTCCCAGCTCTTTCCCACAATTGTGACCACAGGGGTCTCAGCTTGCAGCAGAGCCTGTATGTTTTCATCTTCATCACATGATTTCTTTGCCCTTCTGGTACTGCCAAATGCTGCAATTTTTGCTTTATTTAATTTTAATTTTTTAGCTTCTTCAAAATATCCTTCATCTCTTTCATTGGAACCCGGCCAACCGCCTTCAATATAATGGACTCCCAGATCATCCAATCTTTCAGATATTCTGAGCTTGTCATGGATAGAAAAGGATACGTTCTCTCCCTGTGTACCGTCCCTTAAAGTTACATCGTATATTTCTACAACTCTATTTCCCATGTTTTTTCCCTAGTTTAAATGATTCATGCAGAGATCTGACAGCTAATTCTGTATACTTTTGTTCGATTACACAAGAAATTTTTATTTCAGATGTACTAATCATTATTATATTAATTCCTTCTTTTGCAAAAGTGTTAAACATCTGCTGGGCAACCCCGGAATGAGTTTTCATTCCAACACCTACAATGGATACTTTCGAAATTTTATTATCAGATACAACTTCACTGGCACCAAGTTTTTTTGCAATTTCCTGGGTGATTTTAATTGACTGTTTGAAATCCGATTTGGGTACTGTAAATGTCAGGTCAGTAAGGCCGTCACTGCTGATATTCTGAACGATCATGTCGATGTTTATACCTTTGTCGGCAAGAGGTGAAAAAAGTTTCGCTGCAATTCCTGGCTGGTCTGGGATCTGGATTACAGTAATTTTTGCCTGGTTCTTATCATAGGTAACACCAGAGATAAGAATATTTTCCATGGAATCCATAGCTTCCTCCTCTTTTACAACCCACGTACCTTCGGCTTTAGGTTTTGCCGTAGGACGGACATGAAGTTTTACTTTATATTTCTTTGCAAATTCAACCGCTCTGGCCTGAAGCACTTTTGATCCAAGGCTGGCAAGCTCAAGCATTTCTTCATAGGATACCTTTTTTATTTTTCTGGCTTTTGTACATATACCGGGATCAGCAGTGTAAATGCCGTCCACATCATCCTTGTACAATTCACAGGAATCAGCTCCGAGAACCGACGCAAGAGCTACTGCGGTAAGGTCGGAGCCTCCCCTTCCAAGAGTAGTTACATTGCCCTTGTCATCTACGCCCTGGAATCCGGCAACGACAACAACTTTGCCATCTGCAATAGCTTTTCTTATGTTTTCAGCATCTATGTTCTTTATCTTAGCTTTTGAATAGACACTGTCAGTAAGAATTCTTACCTGGTGGCCCTGGTATGAGATTGAATCATATCCCTGAGCTTTAAGCCTTAGGGCAAGGAGACCCGAAGAGACCTGTTCGCCGCTTGAAGTTATTACATCAAGTTCTCGTTCATCAGGCGGATCCATAATGCTGGAAGCCAGTTTTACCAGTCTGTCTGTTTCCCCGGCCATGGCAGAAACAACTGCCACAACATCATCGCCATCTTTTTTATGTTTTGCTATTATGCTTGCAACTTGCCTTATCTTTTCTACGGTTGCAACGCTTGTTCCACCGTATTTTTGAACAATGAGAGCCATTGTGAACTACCCTTTATCTTTAAGATTCTTTTATCCTGATTATCAATTTCATCATTATTTTCAAAAATTGAAATCTCTATTATAACTGTATCTTTAGGTAATTCATCAATGATTTTATCTGCCCATTCAATTACACAAACACCATCAGAACAGAAGAAATCCTGGTACCCCAATATGTCGAGTTTATCAGACTGTGAGATACGATATACATCAAAATGGTAAAAAGGAAATTTACCATCATATTCATTCATAATTACAAATGTCGGGCTCGAGGGTTCCTCTTCAACATTCAATCCTTTGGCAATTCCCTTGGTAAGAACTGTTTTCCCTGCACCAAGTTCACCAATCAGGGCATAAACTGCACCACTTTGCGAAATTTTTCCAATTGTTTCACCGATTTTGAATGTTTCATCATAATTTTCTGAAAATAGAATGTAGTCTTTCATAACTGGAATAAATGTTAACGGATAATTTCGAAAAAGGGTTCTTTTTCATTGAGATTTATTTCTTTTAATGCGGAGGGAATGCTGTTTGCAACATCAGTTGCCGTAATACCTGACCTTCCAATTTCTTTAGTTACAATATCTCCGGAAAGGCCATGAGAAAATGTTCCAAGTATACAAGCTTCTTTTGGACTATACTTTTGAGAAATCAAACCGGCTATTACACCTGCAAGAACATCGCCCATACCACCAGTTGACATTCCGGGATTACCCGTAGGATTTATATAAATTTGTCCTTCTGGGGTGGCAATAATGGACCTTGCTCCTTTTAGCACAATGAAACATTTATATTTCGTTGCAAATTCCAGGGCATAACTTATCCTGTCTTCCTGGATTTCTTTCGTGATAGTCCCTACAAGTCTTGACATTTCTCCAGGATGAGGTGTAAGAATTACAGGTATCTTCAATTTTTTTAGAATATCCTTGTTATTAGCAATGATATTTATTGCATCTGCATCCAATACAATCGGGACTTTTATTTTCTTTAATAAACCAAGCAAGAACTGTTCCGTACTCTTCTTTGTAGATATCCCTGGCCCAATAGCAAGAGATGTTTTTGTTTTCATTATACGAACTGCATCGTTAATCGACTCGTAATTGAGATAACCACGGCCGGAATCATCCAGTCCCTCTGACATTGGCTCCACTATCTTTTCTTCAATTGATTTTATTACAGATTTTGGAGCACCTATTGTTACAAGACCAGAGCCTGACCTTACAGCAGAATGAGCACATAAGGAGGCTGCACCGGTTTTACCAGTTGATCCGGCAATAATCAAAGTGTGGCCATAAGTTCCCTTATGAGTATCACCGGAACGGCCTTTAAGCATTTTTTTGCATGTTCCAAATGTAATCAACTCAGTCTTTAAATTTTTCTCAAGTTTTTTTGGTGTAGTAATATCAGCTATAAAAAGTTTTCCAGTATATTCAACTCCGGGATAAATTAAAAGCCCTGTTTTCGGTACAATAAATGTTACCGTTGCTGTGGCTTTAATTGCTATGCCATGGGGTTTTCCACTATCGGAATCAAGTCCTGAAGGTATATCAACTGATATTTTTGGAGCCCTTAAAGAATTTATTTTTTCTATAATTTTACCTACCGATCCTTTAACTTCTCTTAAAAGTCCGGTACCAAAAATTGCATCCACTATAAGATCACTTTTATTGTAATTTGAGAAATTACTTCTGATTTTTTTTATATTTCTTGATATTTTTTTGAGTGATGCAAGGTTGGTTTTAGCATCACCTTTATAATCAGAAGGGTTTTTTAAAAGATAAGTTGTAACTTCCTTTCCAGCCGAGATAAGATGTCTAGCTATTACAAAACCATCACCGCCATTGTTGCCGCCGCCGCAAAATATAGAGATATTATTAACTTTAGGATGGTTTTCCAAAATAACATTGGATACTGCCCTTCCGGCATTTTCCATCAGGACGAGTCCCGGTATTCCATATTGGATTATAGTTTTATCGTCTATATCTCTGACGATTTTTCTTCCGGCTATTTTCATATATAAAAAATAAGAATAACTGAGAATTTATATATGAAAATTATATTACTTGGCCATTCCCGCACCAGCTATGGGACCTGTGTCTCCAAAAGTTTTTTTAAGTGTGTTAATAAATTCATCAGTATGTTCTGAACAAAAGAAATAAGTTAGTGCAATACTGCTTGATTTTGTAACATTAAGTACATAGTAATGTCTGCTGCAAAGGTCTTTGCTACAAAGAGCACACTGCTTTATGGCCATGCGCTCTCCTTCAATAGTGCATTGGGATCCATCAGTTTCTATAACATCACACTGAAATATTTCGACTGTTACTTCTTTCTTTGACAATTTAAACTCCTGTGTTCTGATTTTGTTCTTATAAACTATATACCAAATTATTACATCTAATTTCAATATTTAGTTTTATGATATATCGAAAAATTTTGTAATTACATGTTAGTTTACAAATTTTACTCTTTTTACTAAATTTGATAATTTAAAAATATTCCTTATAATCACAGTCAATGATTTCTACAGAACAGGCAGTAAACGCGGTTGCAAAATTTATATATACCAAGGCTACCAGAAGACCAAAGCTGGTAAATCTTGAAATAACAAAGCTTTGTAATGCCACATGTGATTTTTGTGATTACTGGCAGACGAGGCACGAAGAACGCATAACCGATTACCGCCCCGTAATAAAAAAGATAAACCCCCTGGTTACAGTAATAACAGGTGGAGAGCCTATGCTCAGGAAGGATTTACCTGATATCATTAGGCAAATTAAAGAGTGCTCAATGTTTATATTTGTTTCAATGGTAACTAAGGGCGATCTTCTTACCGTTGAAAAAGCCGGAGAGCTTTTTGATGCCGGAATGGACCAGATTGCAGTATCCCTTGATTTTCCGGGTGAAACTCATGATAAATACCGTGGGATACCAGGACTTTGGGATCAGATATCAGATCTTATGCCTAAACTGGCCAAGGCCTATCCAAAAAAAACGTTTGTTTTAAATACAATAATTATGGAAGATAACCTCGACTATATTGTTGATATTGCTAAGAAAGCAAGAGAATGGGGTGTTAGAATTTCTTTTAGCTCTTATTCTGTAATGAAAACAAATAACGAAGACCATTTTATTAAAGAAGAAAAATTAAGAAGAGTTAAAGAGCTTGTAGCAGAGTTAATTGACCTTCGTCGCCAGTGGAAAGGTACAATACTTTCTACTGAATATTACCTAAATGAAATTCCCTCATACTTTGAAAGAGGAGGTGTTCCTGACTGTCTTGCCGGCGTAAGTCATATACAGGTTACCCCAAGCGGACACCTTAAAAGATGTTCTGAAATGCCTGTAGTTGCTCATTATTCGGACTATAGTCCTGACCTTTTCGGTAAAACAGAATGTGAAGCCTGTTGGTACAGCTGCAGGGGAGAAACGCAGAGTCCAGCAAATGTAAAAAGGGCGCTTGAGTATTTGGGCGTCTGGATTTAGTATTATTACCTTTCTTTATTTACAAATCCAATCCTTAATAAACTGAATTGTTTTTATAATTTTTTAACGGCCTGCAATGAATAACGTTAAGAAAATTTGATTTTAAATCGTTAAGAAGCGTCTGGGGGTTGTTGTGGGATCAGACGGTTTAGATTTTAAATTGAATTTTTAGTATGTTTTGTAATGCCGTAGTTTCTCCTCAAATGGAGAAGATCATGTAAAACATTATGCTATTTAACTTTCCAGATTGTCCCGTCAGGTTTATCCTCAAGAACAATACCTTTTACATCAAGTTCATCCCTGATCTCGTCAGCTCTTCCCCAGTTTTTATCCGTTCTGGCCTGTTTTCTTTCTTCTATTAGGGCTTCAATTTCTTCCGAGGTGATCCCTTCTAGATTGGCGGATGATTTTCTGCCTTCCAGATATTCTTCCGGGTCTTTTTCGAGTATTCCAACAACTGAAGAGAATTTTTGTATCTCTTTGAGTGTTTCGGATAAGGTTATTGTCCAACCATTTGAATCGATAGATTTATTTATACCCCTTACAAGGTCAAAGAGGTTCCCAATTGCATCAGCAGTATTAAAATTATCACACATTGCCCTGAACCAGTTTTCTTTAAACTTGTTCAGTGTAATTTCCAGTTCAGTATCAACTTCTCCGGATTCAGTTTTAATATCATTTGCTCTTTTCAGTGTTGTGTAAATTCGTTCAAGTGAAGTTTCTGTATCGTCCATGACCTGCTCAGAAAAGTCGGCAGGGTTTTGATAATGATGAGATAGAAAGAAAAATCTTATGGATTCGGGTGTCCATCTTTTTACAGCATTTTGAACTGTGAAGAAATTCCCTAGAGACTTGGACATCTTCTCACTGTTTATCTGGATCAACCCGTTATGGAGCCAGTGTTTTGCAAATTGTTCACCACTTGCAGATTCAGACTGTGCAATTTCATTTTCATGATGAGGAAAAATAAGGTCTTTTCCACCGCCATGAATTTCAAAGTTTGTTCCTAAATATTCCATGCTCATTACAGAGCACTCAATATGCCACCCGGGTCTTCCATTGCCCCATGGGCTTGGCCAGGATGGTTCACCTTCTTTTGCCCCTTTCCAGAGTGCGAAATCAAGAGGGTCTTCCTTCTTTTCATTTACATCTATACGAACACCTTCAAGCATATTGTCGATGGACCTTTTCGAAAGTTTGCCGTATTCCTTAAATTTTCTTACAGAGAAGAAAACATCATTCTCTGATACATAACCATGTCCGCGGTCTATTATTGTTTGAATAAGTTCAATTATCTTTTCAACATGTTCAGTAACTTTTGGTTCAATGTCAGGTGTCTGAACACCGATTGAAGCCATGTCGTTTTTATATTCCTGGATAAATTTTTCAGAAATCTCTTCTGCTGGCACACCAAGCTCATTAGCACGGTTAATAATTTTATCGTCAATATCTGTATAGTTTCTTACAAAAGTTACGTCATATCCTGCATATCTAAGAAAGCGCTGAATAATATCAAAAGATACAGCCGACCTTGCATGGCCAAGATGGGCAGAATCATAAACAGTAGGTCCGCAGGCATACATCCTTACCTTGTTCCCTTCATGTGTCTGCATATCTTCCTTTTTCTGGGTTAAAGAATTGTAAACTGTAATTTTGGGTAGTTTGTTTGTCATAGTTGTTGTTTCTGTTATACCGGACTTGTTTCGGAATCTGTTATTTAGAGATCCTGAGGTAAATTCAGGATGACAAGTATGTTCTAAATTAAGTCTTCACCACCGTCTACACCTATTACATTTCCTGTAATCCAGTGTGCATCATCTTTTGATAACAATACAACAGCTTTCTGGACATCATCCGGGGTTGTCAGTCTTCCACTAGGGTTTGCTTTCATTGCGTGTTCAACAAGGGCTTCACTCCCGGGTATTTTTCTTAAGGCTGGAGTATCCGTTACACCTGCCCTGATTGAGTTAGCAGTAATACCTCTTGGGGCAAGTTCAACT